>Ga0185299_10000028_pt1 | contig 455856 bp, 353 predicted proteins | sample PaiPotPPA55metaG_FD_128002 | JGI IMG/M metagenome (GOLD analysis project Ga0185299, IMG submission 128002) | Iron sulfur acid spring bacterial and archeal communities from Banff, Canada, to study Microbial Dark Matter (Phase II) - Paint Pots PPA... ...
ATGGTGTCGCGGCACCGGTGCCGAAGGGCCCGCAGATCAGCCCGCTTCCCGAAGAGATGCTCGAGTTAATTCCCTACGGTGCGGCCAAGCTGCGTATTACTGCCTTTCCCCAACTCCAGAGCGCTGAGGGGCGTGCGCCTAAACCAGTCAGTGACTGACCACTTTATGAAGTGTGCTGATGGTTGCCGCTCATTGCGGTTGTTCGTCCCGTAGCTTGAGCAGGCCGCCACCCTTGTGGCGTACGCAATGGGTGGCATCGTATGCATATCAAATCTCTCCTCTTGCTGGCAGCGGATCAAGCACCAACATGTATCCGCTGCTTCGCACCGTCTTGATACCCCCGCCGAATCCCTGCAAGGCATATAGCTTTCGACGCAGACGCAAAATGTGCATATCCAGGCTGCGGTCCAGCGGACGGAATGGACGCTCAAATACTTGTTTCACCAGCTCTTCGCGGTTCAGTACTTTGTGAGGCTGCGAGAGCATCAACCGTAGCAGGGCATATTCAATGTCTGTTAAGTCCAGAACGTTGTTCGCAAAGGCGATCTCTCGTGTGCCAACGTCGACGGTAAAGCCATCGGAAGGATGCCGAGGCTCTGCATCCTGCGGCTCGCGCGGAACGGAACGGCGCGCTATGGATCGCATTCGAGCCATTAACTCCCAGGGATTGAAGGGCTTCGCTAGATAATCATCCGCTCCCAACTCTAACCCCACAATGAGGTCAACCTCGTCACCTCGCTCGGTCAGCAGGAGGACGCGTGCATCCATCTCGCGCTGTAGCCGACACAGCACCTCAAGCCCGTCGAGGTCAGGCAACATGATGTCCAGCACAATGAGATTCGCTGCAGATTCGCGGGCGGCTTCGATGCCCGTTATTCCGGTATGCGCGACATGCACCTGCCAGCCATGACGGTTCAGATAACTTTGAAGCATTCCGCACAGTTCAACATCGTCGTCGATCAGTAGGACGGTACCCACGTTCGCATCTCCTGGTTGTCTTTGCGGCATTATGGCGTTGTGCATTAGCACCGCCTCCTTTGCGGTAATGGGGCTTCTACACGCCATGAAGATTCGCAGCTGGAGTTACATCGCAAGCTAATCTGGCTGACTATTACAATGTTCTGACGCTGGTGATGATGAGGTTACGTCTGTCCGCGATCGAGGCACGGCTAGCCTGCGGTCGGTCACACGCATCGAGCTGGTATGCACGATGTGCGGTGTGACAGTAATGAGCAACTCGTTTTTAGTTCCATTAGTGCTTTGGTCAGTACTCTGGAAGCCTGGCAGGTCATTAAGGCCGGGTTCGCCATCGAGCAGCTTTGTTTCGTTTGTGCTGACCAGAGTTGCCAACATTGTGGTCTCGCCACCAAAAACAGTAACCGTGGAAGCCAAAGCATGACTGTCGAGGATCGGAATGCCGTCGACACCGGTTCCGTCGATCGCTTCAAGTTTGAAGTCTACGGCCAACCGTACTTCGCTATCATCCATGATCGAAGGGGTTATCTTGAGGGTTATACCGAGGTCCTCAAATTGAATTTGCGGCACGGTAGTTGTGCTGGTCGTGCCGCCATATTGGGCGATGAGTGCGCTGCTGACACCGGCTGCCGCAAGCTCGGTTGCTACCGTATTACTCGTCGAAGCCGTTGAGAGAGAGGTGAGAATTGGGTAGCGCGAACCTACGCGGAAGGTTGCGGTCTCAGCATTACTGGCTCGGATCTGGAGCGCATCAAGCGTTCGAACATCCGTGGAACTCATGAGGAGATTGAAGGTTGCGGATCCGACAGATATTCCGGCTAGAGGAACGCCTTGGAAGTTTCCAATAGTTCCCAACAGGCTTGTAAATTCGCTGCTGCCAGTAACGCCCGCGGCTACCAGGTATTCGACCTCTTCCAGCTCTTGTGCGGAAGTGCTTCCTGTGAGCTTAATCGCCCCACTGGCGATGGACTGGTCGAGTAGGGTTTGGTTTGAGCTGATCAGACTCTGCGCCGCACTGGAAACGTCGATCGCGGTCGCCGAGGTGGGCGGAGCAAAGCCGATGTTTTGTACGTTAGTGCTATCGATTTCATAGAGAGTTAGGTCGAGGAGCACATCGGATCGGCTGTCAATGAGGTCTGCATAGGTGTCGTTGATGAGTTTCAGTATGCTTCCTTCGCCACGGAGGGTTATGGAGCCGCTGTTGTTGCTCACGGCCACCTGCTTGAGGTCGAACATCGTACGCGCGAGGTTTGCAAGTTCGAGCAACTGCTGTTGGCTTTGGCCTCGTAGATAAATGGTCTCTTCGACTAGCGGCATCAAAGCGTCGCGGCGTTCTTTCGTGTCCTTTGCAATGAGTGCGATTGTAGGTTGTATGGGAACGTCGAAGATCCCACCCATCTTGGCCAGAATCTGAGTCGCGTGAGTGAAATCGACGTCGTCGACATCGAACCGGATGGGCCTTCCTCCAGGGATGGATGGATCGAAAGTCACGGAGATCCCAAAAGCGTTGTAGACCCCGCGAATGATGTCCCTGAGGTCACCGTACAGGTGAAAACTTTGCTCATCCGCATAGGGCTCAAATTCGATTGGTCCCGCCAAGTTGGAGGCAAGATCGGGCACCTTCGGAGTGCCGGTCGTCGTTGGTGCGCTGTTCTGCTCGAAATGCTGCGCGATGATAGGGTTCGTCGGGTCAAGGGTACGGCCTTCGGCAAGAAGGGCATTCGCACGAGTGGTTTCACCGAGCAGCTGCGCCTTCGCGCCTTCCTGCACGAGTCTCGTGAGACGGGTTTCGCGCGTAAAGAGCAATGCGAGTGTGTAGTTCCGGTTATCGGGGTTTAGTCGGACGGCGCGTTCAAAGCTCTGCTGGGCAGCGCCGAAATTTTTATGCGCGAACTGCTTTGCACCCTCAAGATATACATCGTCAGCCTCTCGGATCTCCTTGGAGGAGGGGTGCCCAGGCGCCGCAACAGCGTTAGGCTTGTTTGCTGTTGGAGCAATAACCGCACCAACACTAGCCTTGGCCGGATTGTCTGAGGCACTCTGTGCCCTCGCGGTTCGCGTCTGGAATGAAAACGCCAGGAAAATCCCTTGCACCGCAATCCCAACCGTCCTATTTAACATGCACCACCGCCTGGGTCTCGACCGTGGGCAGGCTGCTCTGTTTGCTGTCCTTCGCAGCGATCTTGACCAATGCCAGCGACGAGTTCCCAGGCGCGAGTGCTTTGAAGGTAAGTGTGCAGAGCGTGCCCTGGCCGTTCATGCCAACTGTATGCGGCGGGCGCGTTTCGGAAATCGTTACGATACCGCCTCCCTCATCACGATGCACTAAAGCAGCTGCTTGGCCGTCACGGCTGAGAAGTTCACCGGAATCCACATCAACCAGTGAAAGCACCTTTGGATCGAACTGGAGTTGAAATGGAACACTAAAGAGGTCGTGTGCGTTAGAAGCTGTCACGCTAACCTGAAAGGTCGAACCCACGTTCTGATCCGCGAGCGGCGACACGACGGCAAGACTGATTGGTGGTAAAGACGCTTCGGATGCGCCTCTGGCGGGACTGTCCCCTTGAGGCGCCATTGGATGGCCTTGGGCAGCTATCTGGCTGATCATTGCCGAGGCAGCGTTGGCCGCTGTGGTGGGTTGCAGATCTGGCGAGACTCCGTTGAGAGTTCCGGTTCCGGATTCAGCCACATCAGCGGTGTCGTTCTTGTCTGGGTCACCACGGCGTAGCTCGATCTGTTGGCCCGTACCGCTGTCGACGACACGTGTATTCTCATCGGTCAGTAGCGATTCCCGCACGATGTGCGGAATGAGTAGAAAGACAATCTCATCGGTCTGCTGAACCTTATCCTGGCTGCTGAAAAAGTACTTCAGGAACGGCAACTCCCCCAACCCAGGTGTGCCACTGATAGTCTTTGTATCCTGCTGCTGTAGTAGACCCGCGAGGATCGAAGGCTCTCCGTCCTTCAGTTGAATCACCTGCTGTACAACCCGTTGCGAAATGATCGGCTCTGCCACTCCGTCGATCGTGCTCGTGCCGGTCTGCGATGAAATCTCGATCTTCATCTTCATAGAAACGTCGCTGTCAGAGTGCACGGTAGGCGTCATCTCGATGTTCACACCTACATCGAGATAGGTGAACTGCGTCGTTGCGGTGGCAGTCGCAGTCAACGTGGATGTGGTTGATCCAGTTGCCACCGGAATCTTCGAGCCGATCTTCAGCGTTGCCTGTTGTCCGTCTGTAGCTCGCACCCGTGGGTTTTGCAGGACACGTGTATCAGAGTCCGAAAGCAGCGCATTGACCGTTCCACCACCAAGGGTAACCGCGAAGTTCGTCGCGTTTAGATTGCCCAGGGTATTCAACGTAATGCCGGAGGTCGTGGTGGAACTGGTCGTAGTAGTGGAGGTTGTCGATGTCGTTTCGTTGGCATTGCTGTATTGCGGCGTTAGACCGAAGCTCGTCGGTAGGGTAATGCCAAGGTTGCGCTCCAAATCCCGGCTTACCTCCAGCACAGCCACATCCACTACTACCTCCGAACGTGTACGGTCGAGATCGTTGATGAGCTTTTCCGCGAGGATCAACTCCTCCGGCGTTGCGCGGATCACGATGGCGTTTTGACTGGCGACCAGATACAACTTGGTGCTCGGGTCGAAAAGATTGCGCAATGCAACCAGTACTTCGTTGGCATCGTTTTGCTGTGAGACATTGGTGAGATAGAAAGTTTCAATTGCGAGATCGTCAAGGTCAGTATGTTTGGTGCGGCTATTTTGGGCAACGAAGATCGTATTACTCGTCATAGGCGACCAGAAAGAGCCTGAGATCTTTCCAACGATACGAAGTGCGTCGAAGAGGGAAACACTAGTCAGATCGACGGGGATGCGTTTAGAGATGTAGTCGGCATCGAAGATCACATTCATCCCAGCTGCTTTGCCTATGGCCTGGTAGATGATCTTGGTATCTTCCACCATGTGCAAAGTAATGGGATAGTCCGATACGGGTTTCAATTCAACAGGAGCGTTCAACGAGTCGATGTCGCGCTTTACTCGTCTCTGGTGCTGGGTCTGTACTCCAAGACCCGACACAATGTCATTACCTGATGTTCCTTTGTGTGCAATGCCCGCAGTTGCGCCCCTACCCGCCGAGGGCATTTCAGTTTCGAGCAGTTCTTGTGCAGCGGATTGATTGCCCTTGTCGATTTGAAGCGCGCGGGAGAACTCCGTAATTGCTCCTCCCAAGTCACCTGATTGCCGCAGCACTCGACCACGATCAAGGTGAGCATTGGAATCCTGGAAGCGCATCCGCTCGTAACGCGTCTGGTAGCGCAAATCCTTAGGTTTTAGAAGGTGCGCTTGGCGATATGCCTCAAACGCCGCATCGAAGTCAGCACGAGCTTCCGCATCTTGCCCCCGTTTATCCCATTTTGCCGCCGATTGGGCGTGGGCAGGCAATACCGAATACCCGATTGTCCCGAGCGCGAGCAAAAGCAATACCGAAGTTCTACCAAGATTCACGAAGGCGTCCTATCAAGAGTTGCGCTTAGTTCACGCGCTACAGCGATAGACGTTCTCGATGTTTGTCTGAAGCATCGCGCCGTGTAACGATTTGTCACAAATTGTCAAGAGGGCGCGGAGGCATGTCCGACGGTATCCGGAGCCTCGTCCTCAAAGAAGGTCAATCTTTGTAGTGTTGGTTTTGAAGGCAAAAAGATATTGCCCTATGGTCGGGTAATTGGACGTCGAGATGGGCGAAAGTGCTCGATGCACATCTTCGGAAGAATTAGACCGAAGGTCATCGCCAGAATAATCAGAATGGCTGTTGTGCCGTCGACAACGACGGCGAGGAGTAGATCGGGCGATGCCTTCCCGCCAAGGCTAGCCAGATTCACCAGGCCACCAGCCACTCGAAACAGAAACACGCCGGGGATTAGCGATACAACGGAGGCGAAGGCTAATGCCGCAAAGGGCAGCCGTAGCCGATCCGCAATCGGCGTGATGATAATGCCAACGATCAGACAGGCGACGAGAGCTCCGGTCTCCGCACTGGCGCCGAACCACGAAATAACTGTCCAGCGAGACGCATGTGCCAACATACCGATAAGGATGGGAATGGGTAGTGTTCGCCAGGGCATTGCGAAAAACGTGCCGTAGGCGGCCACGGCGACGCCCGCAGCGATGGTGTCGTACGCCAGAGGCACCGGGTAGGACGGCCCTAAAGCAGGTAGAACGACTCCCCCAAGGGAGAGGCCGACGAGCAACCCCGCACAGATAACGAGGATGATGAGGCTCGCATACAAGATTCGCCAGGCACCCAATGGCAGGCGCCCACGTGCTAGATCAATTGCGCCATTCAGGATGTGCGGACCTGGCACCAGCACCATGCATGGACACACGGCGACAAGGTGTAACGCTGAATCAGCCTGAAACCGGGTTGCGACGGCTCCGACAGCACCAGCGAACAACGCTGCGCAAAACGGTTGTACGAAGAGATTGCGGCTGATCCTCCCCAACCATCGGCGAAGGCATGCGCCAACGCCGGCGCTGCATGCAATCAGAAGGAGACTGATGAAATGGATCTCCCCGAAGATCACCCCCAGTGCCGCTGCTCCGGCCGCGGCCAGCAAAGCAAAGCGAGCCACCGAGACCGGTGGGAGGCGCGGTATCGCCTCCAGGGCCGCTCGACCGCTGGCAGCATCGATAAGTCCATCGCAAACGTCGTCGATCACGTTCATCGTTGCCGTGACCTGGCCCATGTCCACGCCCGTGGGACTCGCCGCGATAATCTCGTGAAGAGATCCGCTGGGCTCTTCTATTCGGACCGTCAGATCACCCCAGCGTGGAAACACGCTGACCTGAAAGCCCAGAGCCTCGGCTAGGCGTGTCATGGTGTCGATCATCTTTTCTGTGGTTTGGCCATGCACGAACAGGAGTACCCCACTCGTCAAGAGGAGATCGAGAGCACTCGAAGGAATGACTCGTTCGTCGGGTCTGGCGACAGAGAATTCTCCCCTCGGCGTACCGCTGGGGCTTAGTCGTTCGGTGCTTGAATTCGTCATCATGGCCTGCTTTGTGAAGCAGTGAATCGGTATCGAGAGCTCGTTACAGCCATTGAGACGAGGTTAGAAGTCCGTCTGTTAAATGATTGTAAATGGGCTAGATGTAAACCTTTTAGACCGCTCTCTTTTTACGCATCAGTTGGGTCTGGAAAGTGCATCCTATTTTTGAGAAGACAGGCGCGTTCTCACTATGGACGAACAACATGCCATCTTCTAAGGAGAAGATTAGATGAATGTGCCAGTCCAGGTAGATGTAGATAAAGATGTGAAGCGAGATGTGATTCGGACCAGGCTTTCTGGCTACGATCTATTGAATAATCCTCGGCTCAACAAGGGCACCGCCTTTACAGAAGAAGAAAGAGACACCTTTGCTCTCCATGGACTGCTGCCGCCGGACGAAGGGACTTTGGATCAGCAGCTTGAGCGTCGGAAGAAGGCCCTGGAAAATCAGCAGACCGTCTTCGGCAAGTACAGCTTCATGCGCGATCTTCAGGACACTAATGAGACATTGTTCTATTCCTTAATAGCGCACAATGTGGAAGAGCTGCTTCCAGTCGTCTACACGCCAGGCGTAGGTGAAGGATGTCAGCGCTTCAGTGAGATTTGGCGCAAGCCGCGAGGCCTGTTCATCAGCTACCCCAACAAAAATCGGATTGAGCAGATGCTTTCCGATCCTCGCTATGATGACGTAAGATGCATCGTCGTCAGCGATGGGGAGCGCATCCTCGGATTAGGAGACCAGGGAGCTGGCGGCATGGGAATTCCCATCGGTAAGATGGCACTCTATACCGCCCTTGCCGGCATCCATCCGGAGCACTGCTTGCCCGTGCTGCTCGATGTGGGTACGGACAATGAAGACCGTCTCAACGATCCTATCTACGTGGGCTGGCGGAATAAGCGAGTCCGCGGCCAGGAGTATGACGACTTCGTTGAAGCCTTTGTTTCGGCCGTCAAACGCCGGTGGCCGCATATTCTTCTGCAATGGGAAGACTTCGCAGGCTCCAATGCAGCTCGTCTGCTGGAGCGTTACCGTGACCAGCTCTGTACCTTCAACGACGATATTCAAGGAACTGCCGCTGTGACCACCGCGACTCTGCTGGCGGCGGTCAATGCAACCGGCATTTCTCTTGAGCAGCAAACAGTTGTATTTCTCGGTTTTGGCTCTGCCGGAATTGGCATAGCGAACCTGATGCTCACCTCCATGAAAGAGACTGGCTTGAGCGAAGAGGAGGCCAGCAAACGGTTTTACGCGGTCGATCGTTACGGTCTCCTTGTAGAGGGTGGGAAAGGTATTCTTCCCAACCAGCAGCCATTTGTGCGGAAGAAAGCCGACCTGGAGGGATGGACGTTATCCGGAGGGGACGAGATCTCTTTGCTCGATGTCGTTCGCAACGCCAAAGCTACCGTGCTGGTCGGCGTCTCTGGTCAGCCAGGCGCCTTTACAGAGGATGTGGTGCGTGAGATGGCAAAGCACACGGACCGCCCAATCATCTTTCCCTTGTCGAACCCCACCTCGCGCGAAGAGGCTACGCCCGAGGATCTGCTGAAGTGGACGGATGGAAAGGCGCTGGTCGGTACAGGCAGTCCCTTCGCCCCAGTCACCATCAATGGCAAGTCCTTCCATATTGCTCAGACCAACAACTCCTATATCTTTCCTGGTCTAGCTCTCGGCATCCTTGCTTCAAGGGCAAAGCGTGTAACGGACGGGATGATTATGGCCTCGGCAAAGAAGCTTGCAGAGTTATCTCCGACGGCAAAAGACAAGAATGCAAATCTGCTACCTCCCATTGCGGATTCTCGCAAGGTAGGCTTGCTGGTAGGAGAAGCTGTAGGCAAGCAGGCGATCGCCGATGGGGTGGCTGGAGTGGCAGATGAAAAGGCCTTCGAAGAGTCGCTCCATGCTTATGTGTGGGAGCCGGTTTATCTGCCCTATGAGCGGCTAAAGGCTTAGCCTGGAGATTCATCGCGAAAGGGAGGGCAGCAGAAGGCCTGCCCTCCCCTAAAACTAACAACGAACGTCGGACGAATACGTCCGAAAGATCAGGGTGATGAAATTTATGCCAGCACAAGAGACTCCGCAGACATTTGAATTGAAGCAACTGCCGATCGGCATCGCCGCAACGGGCAAGCGCAAGGAAACCGATTCGATGGGAGAGATAGAGGTTCCGGCGGACCACTATTGGGGCGCGCAAACCGAACGCTCCCTCATTCACTTTGCCATCGGTGATGACCGCATGCCGAAGCAGGTGTATCACGCTTATGGCTACGTGAAGAAGGCTGCAGCACTTGTGAATGCGGCCGCGGGGCGTCTGCAGCCGTGGGAGGCTACCGCTATCGCCCAGGTGGCCGACGAAGTGATCACAGGGAAGTTGGATAGCGAGTTTCCGCTCTTTGTGTGGCAGACCGGGTCAGGCACGCAGTCCAACATGAACGTCAATGAGGTGATCTCCAACCGCGCGGTGCAGCTGCTCGGAGGAGAGCTGGGCAGCAAGAAGCCCATTCATCCGAACGACCATGTCAACATGGCGCAGTCGTCGAATGACACCTTTCCGACAGCGATGCACATCGCCAGCGTGCTGGAGGTCAAGAACTACCTCTTGCCCAGAGTGGAAGCGTTGGCAGCTGCAATCGAAGCGAAGGCAAAGCAATGGAACGATGTTGTCAAGATTGGCCGCACCCACCTGGAAGACGCTGTCCCTCTAACGGTTGGACAGGAGTGGTCGGGCTATGCCGCACAGCTTCGCGATGCAATCGTATTGATTGAGCGGTCGCTGGATGGCTTGTATCTACTGGCTGCCGGTGGAACTGCTGTTGGAACCGGACTGAACGCACCCCCCCATTTTGGGGAAGAGATTGCAGCGAAGATCGCGGAGTTGACTGGTCTGCCATTCGTCACAGCGCCAAACAAATTTGCCGCGCAGGGATCTCTTGACGCGATGGTGAACGCTCACGGCGCTCTCCGTGCACTTGCCGTAGCGTTGATGAAGATCGCCAACGATATGCGTTGGTTGGCTTCGGGTCCGCGCTGCGGATTAGGGGAGCTGGTGTTGCCGGCCAATGAGCCTGGATCGTCGATCATGCCCGGCAAGGTCAATCCAACGCAGTGCGAAGCCATGGTGATGATCTGCATCCAGGTGTTGGGAGACGATTCCGCTGTAGCTTTCGCCGGCTCCCAGGGCAACTTCGAGTTGAACGCGATGCGGCCGATCATCATTAACAACTTCCTGCATTCCGCGCGTATCCTGGCCGATGGTTGCGAGAAGTTCAGAATCTTTTCTGTCGAAGGGACGGTCTTGAACGAAAAGCGTATCGCCCAGTTCGTTCAGAACTCGCTGATGCTCGTGACGGCTCTCAGTCCTGTGATTGGTTACGACAAAGCCTCGAAGATCGCTCACAAGGCGCTGGATGAGGAGACGACTCTGAAGCAAGCTGCGCTCGCAACTGGATGGATTGACGAGAAGACATTCGATCAGGTGGTCGATCCAAAGAAAATGGTGTTTCCGAATAGCTAATCTCTCAAAGCGTTTCCAGCGAGCGCTGGTTGACCTACACGGAAGATAAACAATCGGGAGAAATCTCTCTCGTAGAGGTATACAGATGGCGAAGAAAGTGGCTGAGGTATTTGTCGAAACGCTGGTACAGGCTGGCGTATCGCGTGTCTATGGTGTGGTGGGCGACTCTCTCAATGGATTCACGAATGCCATTCGACAGCGTAACGAGATTGAATGGCTTCACATGCGCAATGAGGAGGCAGGAGCTTTCGCAGCAGGTGCTGAAGCTCATCTTACCGGGGAGATTGCCGTTTGTGCGGGAAGCTGCGGCCCTGGCAACATGCACCTCATCAACGGTCTCTATGACTGTCACCGTAGCCGTGTGCCTGTTCTGGCAATCGCGGCACAGATTCCAAGCCAGGAGATTGGCAGCGGCTACTTTCAGGAGACTCACCCCGAACATCTCTTCAAAGACTGTAGCTATTACTGCGAGCTGGTATCACAGGCAGACCAGATGCCGCGCGTGCTGGGGATAGCGATGCGCACCGCAATCGCGAAACGAGGAGTGGCTGTCGTTGTCATCCCCGGAGACGTTCTGGCACGAGAATGTTCCTCTCCAGCGCTGGCTCTTGGCATCCATGATTCTGCGTCAGTAAGCCGGCCATCGGATAAGGAACTGAGCCAGGCGGCGGAGATACTCAACGGCGCTCGAAAAGTTACGATTCTTGGGGGCGCTGGATGTGAAGGGGCGCATGACGAACTGGTCGCTCTTGCCGCTAAACTCAAAGCTCCCATTGTGCATGCCTTGCGAGGTAAGGAGTTCATCGAATACGACAACCCCTATGACGTAGGAATGACGGGGTTGCTCGGGTTCTCCTCCGGTTATCACGCGATGATGAATTGCGATGCGTTGCTGATGCTTGGCACCGACTTTCCCTACCAACAGTTCTTTCCCAAGAAAGCGAAGATCCTGCAGGTTGACTTGCGTGGTGAACAGATAGGGCGACGCACACCGGTCGATCTTGGTTTAGTGGGCAGCGTAAAGGACACGCTGGACGCGCTTACCCCGATACTGCAGGAGAAGAAGGACCGCTCTTTTCTCGATATTTGCCTCGAGCACTACAAAGGAGCCAGAAAGGGGCTTGATGATCTTGCAACAGGCGAGCCCGGCCGTACGCCGATACACCCACAGTACGTCGCCAAAATTATCGATGAACTCGCTACCGACGATGCAGTCTTCACCTGTGACGTAGGCACACCCACCATCTGGGCTGCGCGCTATCTTCGTATGAACGGCAAGCGACGCTTGTTTGGTTCCTTCATCCACGGCTCAATGGCAAATGCTTTGCCTCAGGCCATTGGCGCGCAAGCCTCCCATCCAGGCAGACAGGTTATTAGCCTCTCCGGCGATGGTGGTCTGGCGATGTTATTGGGAGAAGTGTTGACGCTCACCCAACTAAAACTGCCCGTCAAGCTTGTTGTGTTCAATAACAGTTCGCTCGGCTTTGTGGAGTTGGAGATGAAAGCGGCAGGCTTGATTGACTATGGCACCGATCTCATCAATCCGAACTTTGCCCAGTTGGCTGAGTCTGCGGGCGTTTTGGGTGTGCGTGTCGAGAAGCCGGAGGAGCTGCGCCCGGCTCTTTCACGTGCCTTCGAACACGATGGCCCCGCGCTCGTCGAGGTGATCGTCAATCGGCAAGAACTCTCCATGCCACCTACGATCACTGCGGAGCAGGCCCTCGGATTCAGTCTCTATATGGTTCGTGCGGTGCTGAGCGGACGTGGAGATGAGGTCATCGACCTTGCGAAAACCAATCTCCTCCGCTAGTGGTTTGAGCTTCTGACCGGCTCAAGGCGCAATTGCCATAGGTTGTTGCGCGTCCAGGCCAGTACGGCTGGTGGGTGACGACTGGTTGGGGCTTACAGGAAGGTAAGCGATTACCTTGGAGAATGCCGATGCTTAGTGCTGAAGCATGCGAGCGGATCGGTGTTTCCCATTCAAGAAAGCTCTCAACCCCAAATTGAGGAGTGCATCCGAAGAGCGAATGATAGACAATCGCTAGAAAGTAATTTGTATTCGAGAGCGTATGCGTATAGCGATTGATACGGGTGGGACATTTACAGACATCGTCTTCTTTCGAGAGGGACAGCTGATTGTTCTAAAGGTTTTTTCGACTCCAGATGATCCGGGCAACGCAGTCCTTGAAGGGTTGAGGCAGGTCGCGTTCGATGAACCTATCGTAGTACGTCATGGAACTACCGTTGCTACCAACGCCATGTTGGAACGGAAGGGAGCTCGGGTAGCTTTCGTTACGACCGAAGGTTTTCAGGACACGATTGCAATCGGACGTCAGGCACGACCAAAACTCTACGATTGGTTCCAACCTATTCCACAGTGTCTAGTGCCCGAACCGCTACGTTTTGGAGTTTCAGAACGAGTAGGCTCCAAGGGAGAGTTGCTTCGTATTGTTGATGATGCGGATTTGGAACGACTCTGTAACGCAGTCGACACGGCGAAGGTAGACTCCATTGCCATCTCGCTCCTGTTTGCCTTCGCGAATCATAAGAACGAGGCGAAGGTGGCTGGAGCTTTGGAAAAGTTGGGCCTTCCGCTATCGATCTCCCATCGCATCTTGCCTGAATTTCGCGAGTACGAGCGAGCCTCAACGGTGGTGGCCAACGCCTACGTAGCGCCAAAAGTCGGCTCGTACATCACGACTCTGGCAGAGAGTATCAAGAACGAATTCAAGGATGGCCGGTTGGAGGTAATGCAGTCCTCTGGCGGCATTATCTCTGCAAGATTGGCTGCGGCTGAACCTGTCCGGACGGTGCTTTCGGGCCCGGCAGGCGGAGTGATTGGAGCCTACAAGCTAGCGAGTCTCGCTGGCTTCGATCGAATCATTGGTTTTGATATGGGGGGAACTTCCACAGACGTTTGCCTGGTGGATGCTGCGGCGGGCGGGCCTCACATCAGCAATGAGTCGGTGGTGACAGGAATCCCAATCGGAGTACCGATGCTCGACATCCACACTGCCGGAGCTGGTGGAGGGTCGATTGCACGGTTCGATGCAGGAGGGCTCTTGCGTGTTGGTCCCGAATCCGCCGGCTCTCAGCCTGGGCCCATTTGTTTCGGTCGAGGCACGCTCCCCACTGTAACGGATGCGAACCTCGTATTGGGCCGCTTGGATACAGATCGCTTTCTTGGAGGTTCCGTCAGACTCGATAGGGAACGCACGATGGAGTGGATGGATAAAGCCAAAGGCAGCATCGACACGGTGGAAGATTTCGCGGCGGGAATTCTGAGATTGGTCGAAACTTCTATGGAGAAGGCAATCCGTGTGATCTCCGTCGAGCGTGGCTATGACCCTCGCGACTTCACCCTGGTTGCTTTTGGGGGTGGAGGTCCTTTGCATGCATGCGCGCTGGCTCGTGCTCTGCAGGTTCCGCGAGTGTTGGTTCCCGCCTCACCCGGAGCGCTTTCCGCAGTAGGCATTTTGCTGGCAGATACGATGCGTGAGTATTCGAGGACGGTAATGCGCCCGGTCGACTCAGACCTCGAAGCTGAGTTCACTGAAATGGAGCGTATTGGAGCAGCAGAGTTCGAGCAGGAAGGCCTTGTAGGACAATCATTCCGCTCCGTGGACATGCGTTATCGCGGTCAGGGGTATGAGTTGAATATTCCGATAGGGCCAGAGATGCAGAGCGCGTTTCATGCAATGCACAAGCGCCGCTACGGTTTTGCCAATGAAGAAGGCACTCTGGAAATCGTCAATGTTCGGGTCAAATTGATTGCAGCGGCGGAGGCCTTTGATCCACCCAGGCGGAGCCTTCGGGCAGGAGACGGAAGCCGGGCACTCGTAGACAAGAAAGCAGTCTACTTTGATGGCTTCGCCGTGGAGACGCGTCTCTACAATCGAGACGCACTGCTCGCCGGCGATACCTTTGAAGGGCCAGCGATTATCTCTGAGTACAGTTCCGCAACGATCCTTCCGCCTGGAGATATCTTGAGCGTAGATTGTTTTGGCAATCTGGTGATTGAGGTGCAAGGATGAAGACGAAAGCCTTTGTCAGCCCTATTGAACTGGCGATCTTTCAGAGCAGCATCCATTCCATTGCAGAAGAGATGGGTGCGGCCCTCCGTCGGACATCGATCTCCCCCAACATCAAAGAACGCCGAGACTACTCCTGCGCTTTGTTTGACCGGAGCCAACGGGTGATAGCGATGGGAGACCACATGCCCGTTCACCTGGGTTCGATGCCTTTGTCGGTGAAGGCGGTCGTCGAAACGCTTACATTGCAGGATGGGGACATTGCAATTCTGAATGATCCCTACGCAGGTGGAACGCATCTGCCTGACATCACGCTGGTGATGCCCATCTTCATCGCTGGGTTTGGAGGTCCTTCCTTCTATGTTGCGGTGCGCGCTCACCATGCCGACGTCGGTGGGACCTTTGCGGGATCAATGGGACCAGGGCGCGAAATTTATCAGGAGGGGATACGTATTCCTCCCATCCGTCTTGTCCGTGGCGGAGAGATCAACCCTGAAATACTCTCACTCATTCTTCATAATGTGCGAACGGCAAAAGAACGAGAAGGAGATCTTGCTGCCCAGATTGGGTCTTGCCGGGTGGGTGAACGCCGGCTGAAGGAACTCGTCGTCAAGTATGGTTACGAAAAAATAGAAGAGCTCTCAGAAGAGCTGCTCGCCTACTCCGAACGGCTTATGCGTGCTGTGCTTTGCAAGATGCCCGCTGGTGTTTATGAGGCGGAGGACTTCATCGACAACGATGGTGTGACAGATGATCCTATCCGTATCGCTGTCTCCATACGATTCATTCCCGAGACAGGCGCTGCGGAGATTGACTTTGACGGATCGTCGCCGCAAGTAGGGGGAAGTATCAATGCCGTCTACCCCATCACCTATTCGGCTTGCTTCTATGTCCTGCGTTGTCTATTGGCGGACGATGCCCCTGCGACCGCAGGGTTGATGAATTCGATTAAGGTGAGTGCTCCCGAGGGAACGATCGTAAACGCGCGGCCGCCGGCTGCTGTCGCAGGCGGAAATGTGGAGACCAGTCAGCGCATTGTCGATGTGCTGCTGAGAGCCTTGGCCAAAGCTGCTCCGCAACGTGTGCCTGCGGCCAGCTATGGCACCATGAGTAATCTCACGATTGGCGGAATGCATCCGAACCGCAACGAGCCCTTTACCTACTATGAGACGACCGCCGGCGGTATGGGAGCTCGTCCTGGTATGGACGGAATCGACGGCATTCACTGTCACATGACGAACTCCCTGAATACACCTGTCGAAGCGCTGGAGTATGCCTACCCGTTTCGGGTTCGCTCTTATAGCTACCGTAGAGGCTCGGGCGGAGAAGGCGAGTTCCGCGGCGGTGATGGCTTGATTCGCGAGATCGAATTGCTCGCCGATGCTCAAGTGACGCTTTTGGGAGATCGTCGCCACTTTCAACCCTACGGTTTATACGGAGGCAAGGGCGGCGCAGTTGGAAGAACCCTGTTGCTGAAGCCAGATGGCAGTTCCGCCGTGCTTCCGGGCAAGTGCAGTATCCATGCACAGAAGGGCGATTGCATTCACATAGAAACCCCCGGAGGAGGCGGATGGGGAAAGGCTCCAGAGCCGTGGGTCCTCAACCAGAAGGTATAAAGAGATTGGTTGCAGGTTTGTTGGCCCAAGATACATACAACTAAGAGCGGCGTCTCCTCGAGGAATGAGTTCTTCTTGATAACGAAATCAGAAGTGTCAAATGAACTGTGGCTCACTCAGTTGTCTCTGAGGGAACGCTCTACCTTGGTCGCCACCTTCGCGGGGTGGATGCTCGACGGTATGGATGTGATGGTCTACAGCTTCGTGATTCCGACGCTGATTGTCGTCTGGCATATGAGCAAAGGGCAGGCTGGGTTGTTGGGCACGTCTGCACTGCTAATGTCTTCTTTGGGTGGGTGGCTGGCGGGTCTTGCTGCAGACCGCTTCGGTCGTGTGAGAATTCTGCAACTCACTATTCTTTGGTTTGCCTTGTTCACCTTTCTCAGTGGGTTCTCGAATTCATTTCCGCAACTGCTTGTCATTCGTGGTTTGCAGGGCCTGGGCTTTGGCGGAGAGTGGGCCGTCGGCTCTGTGCTCATAGGAGAGACCATTCGTTCGAAGTACCGTGGCCGGGCCGTGGGTACGGTGCAAGGCGGCTGGGCGATTGGATGGGGTCTCGCAGCCGTTTTTTACACTGTCTTCTTTGCTTTGCTTCCACATGAGCTGGCATGGAGAGCGATGTTCTGGATTGGCCTACTGCCAGCAGGGGTCGCGGTTTATGTGCGCAGGCATGTCCACGAGTCTGATCTATTTGAGAAACAAGTCCCTTCCCGCGAAAAGACGACAGGCATTAAGTTTTTGGAGATATTTTCCCCTTCATTGCTGCGTATCACGCTGCTGGCATCGCTGGTGGCTCTGGGAGGGCAGGGTGGATACTACGCAATTACCACATTCCTGCCTCTGTATCTGAACGCCCGGGGATTGTCCGTTACGCATACAGGCGGCTACCTCATGGTCATCATCCTGGGGTCTTTCTGCGGCTATATTGCCAGTGCTCACCTCGCGGATAAAATCGGACGCAGGTACACGCTTATCCTCTTTGCGGCGCTCTCGTTTACGACGGTGGCCCTGTACACGGTCGTGCCAATCAGTGACACCGTGACCCTACTGCTCGGATTCCCAGTAGGCTTCTTCTCTTCGGGATCATTTAGTCCCATGGGAGCCTTCTTTACGGAATTGTTTCCCACTTCGCTACGCGGTTCGGGGCAAGGGTTTTCCTATAACCTTGGCCGTGGTGTGGGGGCGTTATTCCCAGCACTAGTTGGATATTTCAGTGCCCGTATGTCGCTCGGCCATGCGATTGCTGTCTTTGCGGCTGTCGCATATCTGGTGATGATCCTTGGAGTGCTTCTATTGCCGGAGACGCGAGGCACAAAACTGAACGATGTGGATACGCTTTTCGTATCCTAGTTCTGTACTCCTCGCCTTCGGATTATTGGACACAAGGACCAATGACTACTGCCAACCACCGCCGAGGGCGCTGTAGAGCTGCACGAGCGCCAGTGCTTCTCCCTGTTGTGCCGTAACGAGATTCAGCTGGGCAGAGTAGAGGGTGGAATCATTGGTCAGGACCTCAAGATAAGCGGTCGCGCCGCCCTGGTATCTGATCCGCGCAAGACGCGTTGCATCCTGTGCAGCGGCGACTAACTTCTCCTGCTGCTCGCGGTAGGCACGCTGTTTCTTGAGCGCGATGAGGGCGTTCGAGACGTCGTGAAGAGCTCCTGTAATGGTCTTCTCGTAGCTTAGAAGCATCTCCTGCTCAGTCTCTTTGGAGAGCTTCAACTGGCCGCGCAATTTGCCGCCTTCAAAGATGGGTTGGGTCAGCGAGCCGATACCGTAGATCGTCCGGGAGCCGGCATTGAACATATTCGTGAAAGAATCGCTGCCAAACCCCGCGGAACCGCTTAGAGAAAGCTGTGGGAAGAATTGCGCACGCGCGACGCCTATGTTCGCATTTGCCTCTTTGAGCTGAGCTTCAGCCTCCTGAATGTCAGGCCGGCGCGCCAGCAGCTGTGAGGGAAGGCCGGTAGGAAGATCCTGTGGTGGAGGCGTTAGGGCGTTGGGATCTGTATGGCCTACGGGGCCAGGGTTCGCACCCAGCAAGAGGGTGAGAGCGTTCTCCTGCTGTTGGATCTGCTGTTCGAGCTGTGGAATCTGGGAGGTCGCAGTGTAAAGAAGCTGCTCGGCCTGGCGTACGTCTGATAGCGGTGAGGAGCCGCCTCGCTCAAGCGTCTCGGTCAGCTTCAGAGAATCCTGGCGGGCGGCCAGCGTCTGTTTGGTGATCTCGAGCTGGCGATCAAGCGCGCGTAGCTGAATGTATGTCGTCGCAACATTCTGGACGAGGGTCATGCGAACGGCGCGCTGCGCCCAGGTTTGGGAGAGCAACTGATCGCGAGCAGCTTCTGTCTGCTTGCGATAGAGGCCCCAGAAGTCCGGAGTCCAGGTAGCAGAGAGACTGAAGCTACCCTCGGCGAGAGGACTGCTGAGAGAAAGTGAGCTATTAGAGTTGTTGCTGTTGTTGTTGCCTATGCTGTTCAACGCCGGGATGCCTGCGCCAATGCCTGTACCGCCGACACTGAGAGTAGGAAACTGCTGCGCACGTGTGATCTGCACCTGCGCTTGTTGCTCAAGTATGTGCTGAACTGCGATACGAACGTCGTAGTTATTCGCAAGTGCCGTTTTGATCAAGGCTTGAAGCTCGGGCTCTTGGAAGACCTGAGACCACTGTTGATCGCCAAGAGAATTTTGCTCTGCGCTGCTGACAGCCGCCTCATCTGCTCCGCGAAATGCGGGCGGAGAAGGGAAGTTAGGCTGCTTGTACTTTGGTCCAACGTTGCAGCCGGCAAGAGCGCTTATGAGCACTCCTCCGACTGCAATTCCGTAGGTGCGTTTGAGCCACATCGAAGAGTTCCTCATGCGTGACCTCCCTGGGTCGGGGTCTGCGGTCCGCCGCCAGCAGCTTTGCCGGCGGCGACGGGGTCGAAGTCAGCCTTTGAGTCCATCGTCGTACCCTTGCCACCTCTAGCGAAGCGATGTGAGAGGTATTCGACTACGGAGAACGTGACTGGAATGAAGATGAGGCCAATGGCGGTAGAGAGGAACATTCCACCAACGACGACGGTACCAAGGATGCGGCGAGAGGCGCCGCCTGCTCCACTTGCAGTCCAGAGTGGAAGGCATCCGAAGATGAAGGCGAGCGCCGTCATGACGATGGGACGGAAGCGCAGGCGAGCTGCACTAAGAGCGGCTTCCGAAATACTTTGACCGCTTTCGTAATTGGTCTTTGCGAATTCGACGATCAGGATGGCATTCTTGGCGGAAAGGCCGATCAGCATGACCAGACCGATGGTTGCAAAGATGTCGTTCTCAAGCAGCCGGATATGGAGTGCGATGTACGCTCCGAGAATTGCGACGGGAGTACTGAGGAGAACGCTAAAGGGTAGAGTCCAGCTCGAATAGAGCGCGGCAAGGATGAGGAAGACGAAGAGCAGGGAGAGTGCGAAGACTGCCCACGAGGGCACGCCCTTTGCAGCCTGCTGTTCCTGGTAGGACATGCCGGAGTAGTCGTAGCCGCTGCCCGCAGGCATCGTCTTCGCAAAGGTATCTTCAAGCGCCGCTCGGATCTGGCCCGAACTGTAGCCGGGAGCGCCGGTGATATTGATCTGCGCCGCATTGAATTCATTGAATCGGTAGATGAACTCAGGACCGGTGGTCTGCTTCACGGTAACGAGCGAAGAGAGTGGGACTTGTCCGCCGTTGGCACTGCGGACGTAGAACTGGTTGATGTTTTTAATGTCTGTGCGGGAGGTTCCCTCAGCTTCGACATAGGTTTGCCATTGGCGGCCGAACCGATTGAAGTAGTTCACGAGGTATCCGCCCATAAAGGTGGACATGGTGTTGTAGACGTCTGAAAGCTGGACCTGCTGCTGAAGCGCTTTTTCCTGGTCTACGTTGGCATAGAGCTGGGGTACGGCAGGCTCGTAGGACGGGACCGCCGCGCCGATCTCAGGTCGTTGTTTCAACGCTCCGAGGAAAGCAAATACATTCTTGGTTAGAGTGGTAGGGTCATCTGAGCCAGAGCGGTCTTCGAGAACCATGGTGACACCACCCGAGGTTCCGATGCCTGGGATCGAAGGCGGCGGGAACGCGAAGGCGATGCCGTCCGGATCCTGTGAGAGCTGTTGCTGCAAATGGCCCTGGATGTACTCAAGCTGTTCTTCTTTGCTCTTGCGATCCTCCCATGGCTGGAGAGAGACGAAGAAGAAGCCGGCGTTGGTGCTCTGAACCTGGGTGAGAAGCGAGAAATCATTGACGGCGATAACGCCTTTGACGCCAGGAGTCTTCAGTAGGGCAGCGGTGATCTTCTGCTCCGCGGCGTCCGTGCGCTGCGCAGAAGCGCCATCGGGAAGCTGCAAGGCGAGGAACATGTAACCCTGATCCTCGGTTGGGAGGAATCCGCTGGGAAGGCTGGTGCCCAGGAAGAAGCCGAGGACGCCGATCAGCGCAATGCCGAGCATCGCAAGCGTGGATTTGTGGATGAGGATGTTGGAGGTGCTAACGAAGCTCTCTGTGGTGCGGCCAAAGTATTTATTGAAGAGACCGAAGCCGCGGCCAAGCAGGCCTTTCTTCGCCGTTTTGTCCTTAGGCTTAAGCAAAAGCGCTGAGAGTGCAGGTGAAAGGGTGAGGGCGTTGAAGGCCGAGATGAGAACCGAGATGGCGATCGTCACCGCGAACTGCTGATACAGACGGCCTGTGATACCTGGGATAAAAGCAGTAGGGATGAATACGGCAGCAAGGATGAGGGCAATCGCGACGACAGGTCCGCCGACCTCTTCCATGGCCTTTTCGGTTGCGGCCGTGGGGTCCATGCCTTCATCGATATGGTGTTCTACAGCTTCAACGACGATGATCGCGTCATCAACGACGAGGCCGATAGCAAGTACCAGGCCAAACAAGGACAGCGTATTGATCGAGAATCCGAGCGCCGGGAAGATGATGAAAGTTCCGATGAGAGAGACCGGAACCGCGAGCAGCGGAATGAGAGTGGCTCGCCAGCCCTGTAGAAAGATGAAGACGACGATAACGACGAGAGCGAGCGCCTCAAGAAGCGTGATGACGATCTCTCGAATACCAGCGGTCACGGCCTTGGTGGTATCCAGAGGGACGTCGTAGCTGATGCCAGCGGGGAAGCTGGTGGAGAGCTCCTTCATGCGCGCGTTGACGCCAGCAGCTGTTTCCACGGCATTGGACCCAGGGAGCTGATAGATGGCCATAACGCCCGAGGGCGCCTGATTGTAGCGGGCGGAGATGCTGTAAGCCTGATCTCCAAGTTCAATACGGGCGACGTCTTTGAGGTGCAGGATGGAGCCATCAGCGTTTGCACGAAGAACGATGTTGCCGAACTCCTCAGGCGTAACGAGACGGCCCTGGGTGCGGACGGTATAGGTAAACTGTTGGCCCTTTGGAATGGGCTCCGCGCCGATCTGACCGGCAGGGTTAACGTTGTTCTGGACCTGGATGGCGTTAATGACGTCGGTAGCAGTTACGCCGAGTTGCGCGAGCTTGTCGGGTTGAACCCAGACGCGGAGGGCATACTGGCCACCGAAGACCTGCACACGCGAGACGCCCTTTACTCGAGCGATCTGGTCCTGCACGTTGATGATGGCGTAGTTGGTAAGGAAGTCCTGGCTCAGCTTGCCGCCCGGCGAATTGATCGCGACGAGCATGAGGGGAGAGGTCAGGGCCTTCTGAACGGTGAGGCCGGCGGTGATGACCTGGGACGGCAGCTGAGACTGAGCTTGATCGACACGAAGCTGGGCGAGGACCTGATCGATGTTCGGATCGGTCTTGACGTCAAAGTCGACAAAGAGCTGAACTACGCCGTTGTTGGCGCTGACGGAGTCCATGTAGATCATGTTGTCGACGCCGTTCATCTGCTGCTCGATCGGGGTCGCAACGGCCTGGGTGAGTGTCTTGGCGTCGGCGCCGGGATAGGTAGCCGTGACCAAAACCTCGGTCGGAACAATATCGGGAAACTGCGCGGTAGGCAGGGTAAACAGCGTTACTGTGCCGACAATGACCGTCAGAATGGCGATAACGATCGCAACGATGGGATGGCGAATAAAAAACTTTGACATCTATTTACCTCCCAGCCGAGTTGTTGCCTGCATCGGTCGGGGCGGCCGCAGGGCCGCGGTGTGGAGAGACGGGAGCTCCTTCGCGAAGCTTCTGCAGATTGTCGGTAATCACCAGTGTGCCTGGGGCGACACCGCTCTCGACGAGCCAGTTAGAACCGATCTGAGAGCCAAGCTCTACGGTGGCAAGGTGCGCCTTACCATCTGAGCCAGCTACATAGACCTGATGTAGCCCCTGCAGATCCTGTATCGCGACCTGTGGAACGAGCAGAGCTCCCTGGCGCGTTTCAGTGGCGGCCTTGACACGTCCAAACTGTCCGGGGCGCAGAAGGTTGTTGGGATTCGGGAAAGCGGCGGCTATACGGATCGCGCCGGTTTGGGCGTTGATCTGGCGATCGACAAAGACGATATGCCCCTTGAGCGGATACTCCTGGCCGTTTGAGAGGGAGAGTGTGAGGGGAACTTCGGCGGCGCTCTTCAGGAAGTCGTCACCCTTGCCTTGATGGGCGCGCTGCGAAAGGCTTAAGTATTCGGCGTCGCCGATGGAGAAGTAGACCTTGATCGGGTTGAGCTGCGAGACAGAGGTAAGAGCTGTCTGGGTGTTGACGAGGCTACCGACCTGCGTGGTCGCAAGGCCCGCGACGCCGGTGATGAGCGAACGTACCTGCGTGAAACCGAGATTCAGTTTTGCGGTGGCAACGGCAGCCTCAGCCGCGACGACCGATGCCCGCGCCGATTTCACGCTGGCCTCGTCTTGTGACAGCGTCTGGGTGTCGGTATCGAGCTGGCTCTGTGCTATCGCGTGGGCCTGTGCCAGTGGGGTATCGCGATTGACATTGATCTGCGCTAACTCGAGTTGTGCTCGTGCTTGCAGTACCTGTCCCTTGGCCTGGTCCAACTGTCCGTTAGCTTGGTCCAGCGTTGCCTGGAAAGGACGTGGGTCGATCTCAAAGAGGACTTGGCCTTTGGAGACCTGAGAGCCCTCCTTATAGTCCTGCTTGATGAGATAGCCGTTAGCCTGGGGTTGGATCTGAGCATTTACATAGCCGTCCAGCGTTCCCACCCATTCGTTGGTGATCGCTACGTCGGTAGGCTGGATCTCTACGACCGTGACTGGCAAGGCTGGCGGAGGGCCGGCAGGTGCGGCCTTCTTCTCGCAGCCTGAGAAAAGGCCTACGCTTAGGAGCAGCGTGCCGGCTGTGCAGGCGTACTGCACTCGGTTGAGGACACTTGTCGCAGCTACACGTTTAGGTTGCACATTCATTCACTTATCTCCAGGAAGCTCTCGAAGTTCTTTGCCTCTCGACGCTTGCTTGGGCAAAAAAACACATGCGCGTATGTCTAACATAGAACATAGCAGTCTGGATTCAGACGTATTGACATGAATAGTCGATTCAAAAAGACGGTGTCGATCGCCCGGATTTTTATATCAATCGTTAGAATTTGATGGTTCGCAAGCAGAACGCGCGATGTTTGGCGGTCGTGAACTTCTTCCTCTAGCCAAGGCGAATCTGGCTGTTGGGCTTTGCAGCAAAAGATGCTTTCTTGTCGTACGGAAGTTTGAGTTTGTGCGAATATCGCACATGTAGATAGTGCTCGTGGATAGAAACGAGTGACTTGGGATGCAGCAGAGGGAGCGGTACACTCAGGCGTGCGCGTTCGGTCCCAGACTTCCATCGTGGTCAACTGCGGGCAGTTGCTGACGCTTGCCGGGCCGGCGAGGCCGCGAGTTGGCGCTGAACTGCAGGAGTTGGGCCTGCTTCGCGATGCGGCAATGTTCCTCAAAGACGGCCGCGTGGCGGCTGTCGGGTCTTATAGAGATCTCCACTCTCAGCTACCTCAGGATGTCGAGGTGATCGATGCCGGCGGACGAGCGGTTCTGCCGGGGTTCGTCGACGCGCATACCCATCTGGTCTTTGGCGGCAATCGTATCGGCGACTTCGAGCAGCGGATTGCAGGACGCACCTATCAGGAGATCGCTGCCAGTGGCGGCGGGATTGCCTCGACGCTCCAACACACGCGCGGAGCCACGGAAGAGGAGTTGTTAGGAGTTGCGCGGCGTCATGCGGAGTGGTTTCTCCGCGGGGGCACAACCACGATCGAGGCGAAGTCCGGATATGGGCTGACGGAGCAAGCGGAGTTGAAGATCCTGCACGTATTGCGCGCCCTGCAGGAGTTGATGCCGCTGCGCATTGTGCCTACGCTGCTGGCCGCGCATATTGTCCCGGCAGAGTTTCGTGAAGACCGCGAAGGTTACATTGCCATGGTTACGGAGCAGCTTCTTCCGGAGGTTTCCAGGAGCGGTCTCGCGCGATACTGCGATGTGTTCTGCGACGAGCATGCCTTTACGGTCGATGAGGCGCGGCGGATCCTGCTGAAGGCAAAACAAAGCGGCCTGGGTCTTCGCATGCACGTCGAACAGTTTCGCGTAGATGGCGGAGCAAAGTTGGCAGCGGAGTTGGGTGCCAGGACCGCTGACCATTTGGAATGCACCGACGCGGAGGGAATTGAGGCCCTGCGCGCGGCAGGGGTGCAGCCTGTGCTTTTGCCCGCTTCAGTCTTTGCGCTCAGCCGGACGGAGTACCCCGATGCCCGCGCGATGATTGCGGCTGGTCTCGCGCCGGTCATCGCATCGGACTTCAACCCTGGGTCGTCGCCTACCGCCTCGATGCCTTTTATCATCGCGCTGGCTGCGTTATATCTGCGTATGTTGCCTGCGGAAGCTATCGTTGCCTCGACGATCAACGCCGCCGCCAGTCTGGATATGGCAGACGAGGTGGGCTCTCTCGAGCCGGGTAAGCGTGCGGACTTCGTCATCCACGAGTGCGAAGACTACCGCGAGCTTGCGTATTTTCTGGCCACGCCGGCGCGTCCGCGAGTCTTCGTCGGCGGCTGCGAGGTGGCCTAGAGTATGCAAACCACAGCTGAGATCCTGCGCGCACTGGTGGCGATTCCGAGTGTCTCGTCTGTCTCCAATGGCCCGTTGCTGGATGCGATTGCGGAGCTTCTGGAGCCTCGAGGCTGGTACACGCAGCGATTGCCTTATATTGCAGCGGATGGTCTTGAGAAGGCCAATATGCTGGCTGTGCCGCATAGGTTTCGCGATCACTTGCCAGAGGTAGACCTGCTCTTCGTATGCCACACCGACACGGTGCCTTTTCGGAGCGAGTGGGCAGCAGCCACGCAACTTGTTGAGGTGGACGGTCAGCTGCACGGGTGTGGTTCGTGCGATGTGAAGGGTTCTCTCGCGGGCCTACTTTCCGCGGCGCTGCAGGTGGATGTGGAGACACTGCATACGCCGGTGGCCTTCGCCTTTACCGCAGAAGAGGAGATTGGATGCATTGGCGCGACGCGTCTGGTGGCGAGCGGCGCTATCCGGCCGCGGCGTGTGATCGTCTGCGAACCGACGTCACTTCGACCTGCCACTGCGGGCAAGGGCTACGGACTGGCCGAGGTGCGGGTTGTAGGGCGCGAGGCACACAGTGCGTTTCCTGAGAAGGGAGTATCTGCCATCAGCACAGCCGCACAGATCATCGTCAAGCTGGAGCAGTGGCAACAGACGGGTGAGAATATATGCGACAGCCTCTTCAGTCCGCCGTTTACCACCTTCAATGTCGGCGTGGTGGGCGGCGGAACGGCAAAGAACATCGTTGCGGGGGAGTGCAACTTTCTCGTGGAATGGCGTCCGGTGCCGGGGGAAGATCCGCGGCATGGCGGGCAGGTCGTTCAGCAGTTGGCGGCAGAGGTTGCAAGTGCGCACCCGCAGTGCAGGATTGATGTGCGTGTGCTGCGTGCGGATGCGGGTTTTGCGAACCACTCCGCCTCTCGTCTTGGATCTGCGCTTAGCCGCATGCTGGGTCGACCGGAGACAGGGATCTCTTTCGGTTCGGAGGCGACACGCTTTGCCGCGCTCGCGGAGGAGGCTGTGGTGATTGGTCCCGGTGATATGGAGACGGCACATAGCGAGCGGGAGTGTGTTCCGCTGAGTGAGTTGGAGGAGTGGACGGAGACGGTGAAGAGTTTGTTGTTGCAAGGGCTGTCGGTGTGATTGTCTGGTGATTTGAGCGTAGATAGGCTTTCAATCAAAGGGGTTATTGGGTAAAAGGACTAAATTGCCATTGAATCCACTTCTCAGATGATGTGACGGGCCGATAGGATTAGAGCTGCTTTCCTTTGCCTTGGGGTACCTGAGTTTTTGCTTTTCTGGTTGTCATTCCGAGCGCAGCGAGTGAACCTGCTTTCTCCCGTTCTTTGTTCGTCCCACTCAGAAAACATATAGGCAAGAAATGCAAGTGCATGGTTGAACTGGTGCGTAACACTTGTCGTGGCACTGACGAAAAGCGGGAGGAAGCAGGTTCACTCGCTTCGCTCGGAATGACAACCAGAAAAGCAAAGGCAAGAACAAAACAAGAGCGAAGAACAAGAGCGAAAGCGCATTCTCATCTGGTCACACTACTAACTGCACTCTGCATTATTTCCACTTGAAAGCGAGCCTCACAATGCCGACACTTTACCTGCCTGATCTGCTCTACACAGGGGGCGCATTCCGCTCCGGTCTGGGGCTTCTTGTCGGCGATGATGGCTCCATTCTTCGCATTGGCGCTGACTTGGCAACAGATGATTTGACGACTGTGAAGATGCCGGGCAAGGCGGTCCTTCCGGGGCTCGTCAATGGGCATTCGCATAGCTTTCAGCGGTTGATTCGCGGCGTTGCAGAGCACTGTGGGCCTAATGGCGACGACTTCTGGGCATGGCGAAATACGATGTATCGCGCGGCCTCTCAGCTTGAGCCGGACGAGGTATTCGACGTCGCGCGGATGACCTTTCTGGAGATGGCTCTCTCCGGTATCACCGCGGTCGGCGAGTTCCACTATGTGCATCGGCGCCAGGATGGTACGCCGTACGAGGATCCGAATCTGCTGGCCAAACGCATTATCGATGCTGCCAACTCCGTTGGGCTTCGCATCTGTCTGTTGCGTGTGGCCTATGCGCGGGCAGGGTTTGAGCTTCCACCTAACCTGGGACAGCAGCGCTTCTATGAGAGCTGCGAGGAGTATCTGGAAAGTGTGGGCCGTCTTGCGGACGATCTGCGCGGCAGGTCCTCGACGGTGTCGATGGGTGTCGCACCGCACAGCATACGAGCGGTAACGCTGGAGAGTCTCAAGCGCATCTCGGCGTGGGCGGAAGAGCGGCAACTGCCCATCCATATGCACATTGCGGAGCAGTCCGCGGAGATCGCCGCCTGTGAGCGCGAGTATGGCCTCTCGCCGATTCGTCTGCTGGCACAGCATGGACTGCTCTCCGACCGGCTGACGCTGGTACATGCCATCCACACCTCTTCCGATGAGGTGGCAGCGCTCGCCAAGGCGAACGTAACGATCTGTTCCTGTCCGACGACGGAGCGCAATCTTGGCGATGGCATCATCGATGCCGAGGAGGCGATTGAGCAGGGCATTCTGTTTTCCTTTGGCTCCGACAGCCAGGCCACGATCAATCTCCTCGAAGATGCGCGCGAGCTGGATTACCACCTGCGATTGAAGCGGCAGCGCCGTGTTCTGCTCGATGGTATCGATGGGGAAGATATGGCCGTGCGGCTGTTTCGTTATGCGACTGTTGGCGGTGCGCAAAGTCTGCGCATGAAGACTGGCCTGTTGGAGCCGGGACGGCCAGCGGACTTTTTCTCGGTGGATTTGCAGGATGTTTCCATCGCCGGTGTCGCTCCTGAGGAGTTGCTGCCGATGATCGTGTTCTCTCTGGAGCGCACTGCCATACGCGATGTTGTGATGAACGGCCGCGCGGTTGTTACAGTGGGACGGCACGTTCTGACGGATGAGATTGTGTCTCGCTATCGCGTGGTGGCGAGTCGCATCGTATCGGCGCGCTCGTAACGCCGGTTATAACTTCCTTCCGCAAGCGATCCAGCGGTCTTGTGCGGGATATACCAGGCAATCTTCTCAAAGTGATGGATATAAGCGTGGATTACCCATTCACTCTATCGCTGACCGCTACCTAAGATGAGCACATGATCCAGTTAGATGGAATGAGCCTCACAGTCGAAGAAGTTGTAGCAGTTGCTCACGGCAAGACTAAGGTACGTATCTCTGCTTCAAGCATCGAGAGTATGTCCACCTCCCGCCGTCTGGTCGAGGACGCTATGGTCAGTTCGCAGCCAGTGTATGCGCTGAACACGGGCGTTGGCCTGCTGGCCAATATCGCGCTGGGATCCTCGGAGATTGCCGAGATGCAGATCAACCTGGTGCGGTCGCACTGCTGCGGCGTGGGGCAGCCGTTGGCGCGCGAGGTGGTGCGCGGCCTGATGGCGATTCGCGCGAATGTGCTGGCGAAGGGTGTCTCAGGAATTCGTCCGGTGATCGCGGAGCGCATCTGCGAGCTGCTTAACCATGGCATTACGCCGGTGATTCCATCGCGTGGCAGCGTGGGGGCGAGTGGGGATCTTGCTCCGCTGGCGCATATGGCGCTGACGCTGATCGGCGAAGGCGATGCCGAGTTTGAGGGAGTGGTGAGGCCGGCGCTCGAATGTTTGCACGCTGCAGGGCTTAAGCCATTGGTGCTTCAGGCCAAAGAGGGGATCTCACTGCTGAACGGGACCCAGGCGATGTTGTCGATCGGCTGCCTGCAGCTGCATGAGCTGGAGACGCTGTTTGTGGCGGCACAGACGACCGCCGCGCTGACGATGGAAGCTCTGCGTGGCACTCCAGTGCCATTCGATGCGCGACTTCACGAGGTGCGGCCGCATCCCGGCCAGGTACACAGCGCGGCGCATATGCGCAGTTTGCTGGCGGATAGCCCTATCCCTCGGACGCAGGGAAAGAATCGCCGCATTCAGGATGCCTATTGCCTGCGCTGCATTCCGCAGGTGCATGGCGCAGCATGGGACACGCTACGCGAGGCGCGGCGTGTGTTTGAGATCGAGTTGAACAGCGCGACGGATAATCCGCTGGTCTTTGATGAGGACATTCTCTCTGGCGGTAACTTTCATGGAGCTCCGCTGGCGTTGAGTCTGGATTATCTAGCGATCGCTCTCTGCCAAATTGCAGGCATCTCGGAGCGGCGCACGGAGCGGCTGCTGAATCCGACCCTCAACGAAGGGCTGCCCGCGTTTCTAGCTTCTACTCCGGGGCTGGAGTCAGGCCTGATGATGGCGCAGGTGACGGCGGCTGCGCTATATGCCGAGATGCGCGTGCTGGCTACACCGGCATCGACGGGTTCACTACCTACGAGTGGCAATCAGGAAGACTTTGTGAGTATGGGTATGACCTCCGCGTTGAAGCTAGAGCAGTCGGTTGGGCTGGCGCGCACGATTGTCGCGATCGAGTTGCTCGCCGCTGCACGAGCGCTCGACCTTCGTGGCGAGGGAGAGACTACGCCGATGTTGCAGGAGGCGATTCGGCGGTTGCGGGAGCATGTGCCGGCGTGGACCAAGGATTGCGTTCTCGCTGTTCCGATGCGGAAGGCGGACGAGTTTATTGCGGCGGGATTGTTGAATGGTATTGAGGCTGGGGTCGCTGTTGCGGCGTAGCCTGGCGATGGGATTGTTTTTGTCTTTGCTTTTCTGGTTGTCATTCCGAGCGGCGCGAGCGAACCTGCTTTCTCCCGTTTTTTGCTAGTGTCCATCTCAAACGTTATGCGTTAGTTCAAACCATGCACTTGCAGTTTTGGCTTCTATGTTTTCTTGGTGAGCCGAACGAAAAACGGGAGGAAGCAGGTTCGCTCACTGCGCTCGGAATGACAAACCAGAAAAGCAGATTCCCTCCGGGAATGACAACCAGAAAACAAGTGCAAGTGCAAAAACAGATCAGACCCCACGAAGGAGCAATCCATGCCGTCGACCGTCGAACCACCCGTTACGCCTAGCGAGCCGAAGCCTGCCTCAGGGCGTTTCGATCCTACGCGCCGCATCCGTGCTCCACGCGGCTCGGAGCTTACGTGCAAGAACTGGTTGAGCGAAGCGGCCTATCGCATGCTTCAGAATAATCTGGATAGTGAGGTTGCCGAGGCTCCGGAGAGTCTGGTGGTCTATGGCGGTATCGGTCGTGCCGCGCGCAACTGGGAGTGCTTCGACGAGATACTGCGCTGCCTCAAGGAACTCGAACCCAACGAGACGCTGCTGGTGCAATCGGGCAAGCCGGTTGGCGTCTTTCAGACTCATCCTGACGCGCCGCGCGTTCTGATCGCGAACTCCAACCTGGTGCCTGCGTGGGCCACCTGGGAGCACTTTCACGAGCTCGATCGCAAAGGCCTCATGATGTACGGGCAGATGACGGCGGGCAGCTGGATCTATATCGGTTCGCAGGGGATTGTGCAAGGAACGTATGAGACCTTCGCGGAGGCCGGCCGGCAGCACTACGGCGACCTTCGCGGCCGGTGGATTCTTACTGCAGGATTGGGAGGCATGGGGGGAGCGCAGCCGCTGGCGGCGACCTTCGCGCATGCGGTTTCTCTCACCATCGAGTGTCAGCAATCGCGCATCGACTTTCGTTTGCGTTCGCGCTATCTCGATAAGCAGGCGAAGGACCTCGACCACGCTCTGGAACTGGTGAAGTACCACTGCGATCGCAAAGAGGCTGTGTCGATCGGATTGCTGGGTAATGCTGCAGAGGTTCTGCCGGAGTTGGTGCGACGCGCGCAGCAAGGTGGGTTGCGTCCGGACCTGGTTACGGACCAGACCTCCGCGCACGATCTGATCAACGGCTACCTGCCCGCGGGCTGGAGTGTGGAGCGCTGGAAAGAAGCCTCGCAGGATCCCGCGCAGCATGCGGAGTTGAAACAGGCGGCGGCGGAGGGATGCGCCGCGCATGTGCGTGCGATGCTCGACTTCCATCAGATGGGTGTTCCCACGGTGGACTACGGCAATAACATTCGCCAGGTTGCGCTGGAAGCCGGTGTGAAGAACGCCTTCGACTTTCCGGGCTTTGTTCCGGCCTACATCCGGCCACTGTTCTGCGAGGGCAAGGGGCCATTCCGTTGGGTTGCGCTCTCGGGTGATCCGGAGGACATCTATAAGACCGATGCGAAGATTAAGGAGATCTTCCCGGAGGCGCATCACGTCCATCGCTGGCTGGACATGGCTCGCGAGCGAATCTCATTTCAGGGGCTGCCGGCTCGGATCTGCTGGCTTGGTCTGGGGCAGAGGCATCTTGCGGGCCTGGCCTTCAACGAGATGGTGAGGAACGGCGAGCTCAAAGCGCCGATCGTGATTGGCCGCGACCATCTGGATACCGGTTCGGTCGCAAGCCCGAACCGCGAGACGGAGTCCATGAAGGACGGTTCGGATGCGGTCTCCGACTGGCCGCTGCTCAATGCTCTGCTGAATACTGCAGGAGGCGCGACGTGGGTGAGTCTGCACCACGGCGGCGGCGTGGGGATGGGGTATTCGCAACACGCTGGTGTGGTCATCGTATGCGACGGAACAGTGGAAGCCGATGCGCGGCTGCGGCGTGTATTGTTCAACGATCCCGCAACCGGTGTGATGCGGCATGCGGATGCAGGTTACGCGCTCGCTGAGGAGACGGCGAGTAAACACGGCCTTAAGTTGCCGCTGCTGCGGAATTGAGATCGCGCCCTCTTATGGTTATCTCCGGTCCTATCGCGATCGATAGTTTGCCACCGGTCTCCTGGAAGAACGGTGGGGGCATCACGCGCACGCTCGTTGTAGAGCCTGAAGGCGCGGGGCTGGACGATTTTCTCTGGCGCATCAGCGTGGCGGAGATACACGCCTCCGGTAGTTTTTCTGCGTTTCCGGGCGTAGATCGGACCATTATGCTTTGGCGTGGAGAGGGCGTTGTGCTGCGTTCTCCTGCGTGGCCGGAGCACGCTTTGACACAGCCTTGGCGGCCGTTCAGCTTTCGCGGAGAAGAGGAGGTCTTTTGTGAGCTGTTCGGAGGATCGACGGAAGATCTGAATCTGATGGTGCGGCGTGGCGCGGCTTTGGCTGCGATTCACACAGAGAGGAGGGAAGTCAGACTGGTTCCTCCGTATGACGATGTCGCTGTGCTTTGTGCTGCCGAGAGGGTTCATGTTCTGTTGGCGGATCGGCCAAAATTTGCTTTGGATGTAGGCCAGTTTCTTCGCATCTCACAGTTGGATACCGAGGTAACGCTTCTCCCAGAGGGGCCGATGGCCTCGTTTGTCTATGTGACTGTAAAGTTGTTGCCTGTTTCTCGCCGTCATCCTGAGCCGTAGGCGAAGGACCCCCGTATTGGTGCTGCCACCAATGCGGGGGTAAAAAGAACTCCCATCACATGTGTAAGAGCTATGCTGACCTGATGTTTAGCCTTTGATTCTGGTGCGTAAGGTGAAACTAATGCTCGAATCAATGGCATATTCAGATATATACAATAGATACTTACTTTCTAGCTGGAGGGCTCCCAAGATGGAAATGGACTTGAATCTCGACAGTATCGGTCGCAAGTTACTGGCTGAGCTGCAGAAAGATCCTAGGGCAAGCTATGCAGAGTTGGGCAGGCGAGTCGGACTCTCCCCATCGGCTACAGCAGAGCGAGTGCGCCGATTGGAAGATGCTCAGATCATCAGGGGATATCGCGTCGATATCGACCCGGCAGCGCTTGGTTTCACGGTGAAAGCACACATCCGGATGGTCTGCGATGGAGAGAGATATCGTCAGTTCATCCAGTTTGTGAAGACGCTGGATGCCGTTCGCGAGTGCGATCACGTGACGGGAGGCGATGCGCTGATGATGAAGGTTCTGGTCAGCTCCATCGAGGAGCTGGAGCACCTGATCATGAAGCTGCTCAACTATGGCGTTCCCACGACCAGCCTTGTGCTTTCCCATACGGTAGTCCGCCATGAGTTCAACCTGGACGTTCCGAAGGTAGCCCCCAAACGGAGTCGATGATTGGTGTTGCTATTGTCGTGAGGGGATGGGCGAGGGTTCGGTACCTGCGACCGGATAGAAAAGGGCTTTTGCTTTTCTGGTTGTCATTCCGAACAGAGTGAGCGAACCTGCTTTCTCCCGTTTTTTCTGTCTCACCGAGAAGGACGGGGCAAGAGCCAAAAAGGGCGCCATTTGTGATGGTGCAAACATTTGTGATAGCACGACGAAAAGCGGGAGGAAGCAGGTTCGCTCGCTGCGCTCGGAATGACAACCAGAAAGGCAAAGGCAAAAGCGCTTTTATCCGGTCATAGCACCATGTGAGATATATGGAGGCGATTATCTGAAAAGGGCCACCTCTGTCTTTCCATTTGCCCGTCCAGGGCTCTTGGCCTACGCTTAGACCATGGAGTATTCAGGCATCATCACGTTGGAACCCGGCAAGCGCAATGGGAACCGTGCATTCGCGGCTTGCGTATTACCGTTTATGACGTACTCGACTGCTTGGCGTCAGGAATGACGCATGCCCAGATTCTTCACGATTTCCCCTATCTGTCGGAAGTTGATATCCGTGCTTGCTTAGCATTTTCCGCGGACCGTGAACGAAAGCTGACAATTCTGGTGGCGTAATTTTTTTCCTCGTCATAGCGGAAATGCATATCCCAGGGGCTGAAACTCCAAATTTTCGACTTTCCCAGTGTGTCTAGGCTAAAGCCCAGACCTATCTCAGAAGCAACAGCAAATAAGGTAGTTAGACAAGTAAGATTAGGAGCGGCTGCTGAACAGAGCAGTCACCTCTTTTGTGCCAGGTGTGCTTATATATCCCAAGGGAATGTCTGTAAGCATCGGGCGGTGTTCGCACGAGCTGTGTCCCGAAATTTGGCAAAACCTACATCATCTTGTGACTGACCGACTCCGCGATTGATAGAGATGTAATGCGATCAGGAGATGATGTAGAGATAACTGTGAGAAATTCCACCAACTTAACTGTCGTGCCTGTGCGGTGACAGTTTCATCTGCGAAGCAGGGTGGGCTTAGGAAACCGCTGGACTTATGCAAACTTCGATCATTCGAGCCGAGCAGATTGAGAAGTATTACGCGCAACCGAGCGAGAACCGCATCCAGGTCATCTCGCCTACGAACCTTTCTATCGTTGAGGGGCAGATCGTTGCGCTGCTGGGGCCGTCAGGCTCGGGAAAGTCGACGCTGCTGCGTATGTTGACGGGCCTTTCGGCGCCGTCTGCCGGACAGGTGTACTGGCATGAAAAGCCGGTGGCTACGGCGGATATGAACGTGTCCATCGTCTTCCAGAGCTTCGCGCTCTTTCCGTGGCTGACTGTTCTGGAGAACGTAGAGGCCCCGCTGAAGGCTCGCGGCATGGAGGCGGACGAGCGTCGGAGGCGGACGTTGGCGATTCTGGATACGGTCGGTCTCGACGGCTTCCAGGCGGCCTATCCGAAGGAACTCTCAGGCGGTATGCGGCAGAGGGTGGGCTTTGCGCGGGCTCTGGTCGTCGAGCCGGAGGTGCTGTTCATGGATGAGCCCTTCTCCGCGCTCGATGTGCTGACGGCGGAGAATCTGCGCAGCGAACTTCTGGAGCTTTGGCAGAAGAAGACCATTCCGACTAAGGCCATCTTCCTGGTCACGCACAATATCGAAGAGGCGGTGCTGCTGGCCGATCGAATTATCGTGCTGGGCCGCAATCCCGGGCGCGTCCGAACGGACTTTGAGGTAAATCTTGCGCATCCGCGGGACCGAAAGGGGCCGGCGTTTCATCAGCTCGTCGACTACATTTACAAGGTGCTTACCCAGCCGGAGGAGCAGCCACCAGAGCTGCCGCAGACCGGCGACGGCCAAACTCCCCGCGAACAGCGACCCAAGCAGTATCAGATGTTGCCGCATGCGCGTCCTGGCGGCATCGCAGGTCTGCTCGAGCTGCTGGAAGACCACAGCGGCAAGTACGACATGTATCACCTGGCCGACGACCTCGCCTTTGAGATCGATCACCTTCTGCCAATCGTGGATGCGGCACAGATGTTGGGGTTCCTCACTGTGAGCGATGGAACTGCCGTCATCACGACTCTGGGAGCGGAGTATGCCAACTCCGAGATCCTGCGGCAGAAGGAGCTCTTCCGCGAGGCGGCTATCGAGCATGTCCTTCTGCTACGGCAGATCGTGCGTGCGATCGAGGCTAAGAGCGACCACACGGTTCACGAGGAGTTCTTCCACGACATGCTGGATGAGCAGTTCACCGAGGAAGAGACCATTCGTCAATTGGAGACGGCGGTGAACTGGGGGCGGTACGCGGAGCTATTCGATTTCGACGCCTCGCGCCGCCGTTTTGTGCAGGCGGAGAAGCTCGACGCAGAGACGGAATCCACGGTGGAGAGCGGCGCTTGATTCGGCTTCCTGGCAGCTTGAGTTCCATCCGTGGCCGCGAGACGCTGGCTCGCTCGCAGGCGCTGAAGCGTACCTGGCCGGTGGTGATGGACCTGTGCGTCGCGGCTATCGGCCTCGCCTGCTTTTATGGCGTGGTGCGCATCGCCCATTACTGGTTTGGGCATGCGGAGCCGGAGATCGTCATCTCGCTCAGCCCACGCGCGCTGCCGCTCTATGCGTTCTATTCGGTAGTCCGCGTTGGTCTGGCGTATGTGTTGAGTCTGCTCTTCGCTGTCGGCTATGGATACGTCGCCGCTTATAGCCGCCGGTTAGAGCCGCTGATGGTGGCGGGGCTGGATATCTGCCAGTCAATTCCGGTGCTGAGCTTTTTGCCGGGCGTGATGCTGGCGATGGTAGCGCTTTTTCCGACGAGGCAGATCGGCGTGGAGATGGGCGCTATCGTGCTCATCTTTACCGGCGAAGTGTGGAACATGGCCTTCAGCTTCTACTCGTCGATCAAGAGCATTCCACGAGAGCTGAGCGAGGCCTCTACGATTTACGGCTTTTCGCGCTGGCAGCGGCTGTGGCAGCTTGAGCTGCCGTATGGGGCGATCGGGTTGGTGTGGAACTCGATGGTGTCCGTGGCCGGCGGATGGTTCTTTCTCATGGCGTGCGAGATGTTTGTGCTGGGCACGCGGGATTTTCGCCTGCCGGGACTCGGCTCTTATTTGCAGACCGCTGCGAGCAACAACGATACGCGCGCGATCGTTATGGGTCTGGCTGTGATGATCGGCATCATCGTGGCCATCGACCAGTTGGTCTGGCGGCCGGCGATTGCCTGGAGCGACAAGTTCAAGTTCGAACAGGTGGAGGGCGGGGCGCGCGTTCGCTCGCCGCTGCTGCACCTGCTGACGCACTCCGGCGCGCTGCGTACACTGCGCCGCCACACGCTGACTCCGATGTCGGAGAGCATCTATTGCTCGCTGGCAGAACGGCGGACCAAGCGAATGAGCCAGGTGAGTGTGGCCCCAGAGAAGAAGGGCATTGCCTGGTTTCGCTGGCTGGCCGTGCTGCTGGCTTTTGGGGGCGTGATCTATCTGGCGTCGGAAGCACTGGTCCTGCTTCGGGAGGTAAGAGCGCCGCAGTTGGGTGCGGTTTTGCGTGGGGCTGCTGCGACCTTCCTGCGAGTGAATGTGTCGCTGCTCATTGCCGCGGCGTGGACGATTCCGGTGGGCGTTGCTATCGGGTTCAACCCTAAGCTCGCGCGGATCGCACAGCCCTTGGCGCAGATTGCGGCTTCCGTGCCGGCGACGGCGTTGTTTCCCATTATTCTGTTGGCGCTGATCCGGGTGGGCGGAGGTATGGGGATCGCGTCGATCCTGCTGATGCTGATCGGGACGCAGTGGTACATCCTGTTCAACGTAATCGCTGGGGCGATGGCGATTCCGTCCGATCTGCGCGAGGTGGCACAGCTCTTCCACTTCAGCACGATCCAGCGCTGGCGCACAGTCATCCTGCCGGGTATCTTTCCCTTCCTGATCACGGGCATGGTGACGGCGTCGGGCGGTGCCTGGAATGCAAGCATCATCGCGGAATACTTCCACCTGAATAACCAGACGATGCAGACTGTCGGCCTGGGTGCGCAGATCAGCTCGGCAACGGACCATGGCGAGTTTCATCTGCTGCTGCTCTCTACGATTGTGATGGCGCTGATGGTGGTGACGATCAACCGACTGGTGTGGCGGCCGCTGTATCGTCTATCGGAGACACGCTATAAGCTTGACGCGTAGGGTAAAGCAGGTGATTTAGGGTTCTCTACCGCGCATCGTTTTGCTGCTATAAAGGCACGGTGTTGTTTTATCTGCCGGGTCATGGTCTGAAGTCTGCAAACAGGTTTTCAGGAGATCGTTTATGAAGAAGATGGTTCTGTGGATCATCGCGCTCGCAACCCTGTTGGGGGGCGCTCTGCGCGCCCAGGACATCACTGGAGCCTGGCAGGGAACACTGACTCCGCCGGGCGGTAAAGATCTGCGGATTGTCCTGCAACTCTCGAAAGATGATGAGCGGTTGAAGGCTGTCATGTACAGCATCGACCAGGGTGCTCAGCCCATCAAAGCTTCTTCCGTCAAGCTGGTGGATTCGACCCTTAAGGTCGAGCTCATGATCGGCAGTTACGAAGGGAAGCTGAGTGCGGACGGTAAGTCGATCACGGGGAATTGGACCCAGGGGACACCCTTGCCATTGAATCTGGTGCGTGCGACCAAAGAGACTGCCTGGGAGATTCCTGCGCCTCCCCCTCCACCAAAGCTGATGGCGGCAGATGCGGATCCGTCGTTTGAGGTAGCGACCATTAAGCCGAACGACTCCGGCGCTACGAGCATGCAGGGACTTACGATAAGAGGCCGTAACTTTGCGACGCGAAATTCGTCCCTCGGTGATCTGATCGCATTTGCGTATGAGGTTCAGGCGAAACAGATCGAGGGAGGTCCTGCATGGATAGATCAGGATCGATACGACATCGCTGCGGTTCCTGACAAGGACGGCGCGCCCAACCCGCAACAAGTGAGAAGCATGATTCGGAAGCTGCTGGCGGACCGTTTCACCCTGAAGTTCCATCATGACAAACGCGAGCTCTCCGCGTTTGTACTTACGGTGGGGAAGAATGGGCAGAAGCTGACGCCGACCCAGTTGAATGGGCCGCTGCCTGGCCTCGGCTTTGGGCCGGGGAAAGGGGGCCTGTCGTTGCGAGTCATGAACGGGACAATGGCGGACTTTACCGGTTTTCTGCAGTCACTCGTTCTGGACCGGCCGGTAGTCGATCAGACGGGCCTTACGGGAAAGTTTGATTTCAGCTTCACGTTTACGCCCGATGATTCGGAGTTCAATGGACATCCCCCGCAGCTGCCAAAGCAGGCCGACGATGTTGAGGCAGCGCCTGGTCTATTCGATGCGATCCAGCAGCAGATTGGGTTGAAGCTGGATGCGAAGAAGACTCCAGTGGATGTGCTCGTCATCGACCATGTGGAGAAGCCATCTGCGAATTAAATACGGGAGCCTGGCTAGAACGAAATCGCCGTATGCAGCGTGATGGTGCGGTTCGCAGCGCTGGTGCTCAGGAAGTTATTGGATGTGGCGATCGGTTGCCCGAAGAAGGGCGAGGCTAGCACGCCCACAGGTTGCGCAGGGCTGACCGAGTTGGTTACATTCTGCGCTTCTACAGAAAACACCAGCTCATAGCGCGGATTGGTTGTTGATGCTGATCTTCCGGGCGCAGGATCGGACAGTCGCGAGCCGAACTTCCACGTCTTGCTCGCCTGCAGTTGCAAGGATACAAACGGTCCCGCCGAGTGCCCGTAGTTCACGGGAATGATCTTCTCGCCGGGCTGCGGATTAAGGTCCAGATCGCCGTAGACGGTATGCACTACATTGGCTGGGTTCGAGGCTGATGTGGCGAATGATGGGCGGTCGTTGTAGATGGTGTCTCCGTTGTTATCTGAGCCTGTCGTGATGTTGAAGGGCGAGCCGGCGCGTGCCGTTAGAAATAATCCAGTACGTATACCCCACTTCAGGCCGGCATTCATGCCGATATAGGCTGCCTGGTGCCGGTCCGATGGGCTGCGGCCGTAGTCCTGGTGAATGTCATAGCTGTTGGAGGCAAAGCTGGTCTCGCCAAAGGTGTCGGAGCTCTGGCGCTTGAAGTTGATGTGGCCCCACACGCTGATGTCCTTGTTGATCTTGATCAAGGGATTTATGTAGAACCAGTTCCCGCGGCCCTCGGCGCCGGAGGAGAACTCGTAGATGTTTCCCGCCGCTGTGCCGTAGGGACGCGTACCGTCGGCGCGCGGGGCGTTGGCGTTGATCGAAACCCACTGGTGCTCCTGCATCTTGTTCAGATAGGTCACCGAGATCGAACCGTACTTGCCCAGGTTGAACTCGGCGCTCGCACCCGAATCAATCTCGTACTCGGAGCGGAAGCCGGGAGCCACCCGATAAATCGTCGGTGGTGTTGCGGCTCCTAACTGCGCTGCGGGCGGAATATTGCTTACAAAGAAATCCGGATTGCTGACTGTATAGGTCTGCTGCAACTTCGGATTGTTTTGCCGCACGGCGGTCATCAGGTCCCCAATCGGGAAGCGGTCGTAGAAGATGCCCGATCCTATGCGCAGCACTACTGGAGCAGTCTTGTTGTCGGTCTGGTGCAGCGCCCACGCCAGGCCAAAATGCGGCGAGGGGTCGAAGTGATCTGGAATCGCCGACTGCGACTCAAATCGGAGGCCAAGGTCTGCGGTGACATTCCTGCGTAGCTGCCATTCATCTTCTGCCCACAGCGCCGCATCGCCGGTGATGACCCGGAAGTTTGCCTTGCCCGTCGTCAACTGAAACTGCGACGCGCTTGGAGCTCCCAGCACCGAGGCCTGATAGCTAGCCAAATTCGTAAACGTGAATGTTCCGTTGAAACCTGCCGTCGACAGGTTGGCATCGCGGTACAGACGGTACCGTCCGCCCGCGCGGATCAGGTGCTTACCGTGCTCATATGTTCCGTTCTCCTGGAACTCGAACTGGTCCTGGTTATCGTGATAGGCCTGCGAGGAACTTCCACCCGCACTGACTGTACCTTCTACCGCGATCGTAGGCGCGGTGCTCACGGGGTTCTGGTCCGTGCGTGTGCGAATCCATTCAAAGCGTGAATCGATCTCCGCGCTCGCGCTAACGATCTGCGTGTTTCTTAGCTGCATCGTCTGCGCAGTCTGGGTGGAGTTGTAGGATTCGCTCGGCAGCACATACTCGCTCACGCCGCCGTTGGTCTGGTCCACGCGGTCGAACTCATAACGGCCCATGATTGTGTTGTTCGTCGACCATTGCCGGTCCAATCGCACGCTGTATTGTTCTGTCTGCGTCGGATCGGGCAATGCCTCGGAGAGGCTATAGATGCCGCCGGTGCTGTTAACCGACTGCGCATTGATGATCGCATTGTTCTGCTGGTCGTAGTAGTTGGCGCTGAGAAAGAACGATGTCTTCTGGCCGATTGGCCCACTGAGGTTGCCAACCGTGTGTACGCGATAGTATCCAGGCTCAGCTTCGTGCAGAAACGGGTTCTGCGAGTTGAATGCGGAGGGGTCGCCATAGACGCCCACTGAGCCGTGCATACTGCCAGTGCCGGGCTTGGTGAAGATCTCGATGCGTCCCATGCCCATCGAGTCGTATTGGGCGGAGAACGGACTCTGGTTGATCTTGACCTCACGGATCGTGCTTTTGGGCGGAAACCTTCCTCCCGAAAAACCGTCCACATAAACCTGAGGTGGATGTGAGCCGTCGTCTCCCGCTAGTGCCAGCAACTGTTGCTGGAACGTGGCATCGTCATCGGAGAGTGCCGCCAGCGAGTCTCCCTCCAGATCCAGCCCATCCTTGTTCGCATCCCCGGAGGTGCTCATTGCGTTGGTATTACCGCTGACTTCGACAACCGATTGCTCGACAGCAATTGTCAGCCGCGCATTGACGTTTACGAGCGATGTACCGACTCGGACCTCTTTGTGAAAAGGTTCGAAACCTGGCGCAGTGACGCTCAGGTCATACGTGCCCGGATGCACTGGCAGCGAAAATCGCCCCCATGCGTCTGCCCGGAGATCGTGCGTGAACGATCCGTCATGCGCGGCGATATGCACCGCAGCCCGCGGGACGAGAGCCCCAGAGGGATCGGTCACCACGCCGCTGAATGTCACTACCTGTTCTCCTTTCACGGAGGGCTTGGGAGGAGTCGAACGAAAGGAACTGCCTGTCGCCGAAGCGGGAGACAGGACACAGGAAAGTGCTAATGCGAGAGTGGTGAATGTGGACGCAACGATCAATGTGCCAATGCCTCACAGTGCCAAAGAATCTTTAGTTAGAACGAACCTGTACGGGAGCGAACACAAGGACGCAGATCTGCTGCCAGATCGGAGGGGGCTAATCCTCCGTCCTGATGAGTCGTTCGTTCCTGAATCCGGTGTTAGTTCCTGAGTGCTTTGCGAAGCCGCAGACTTTTGCGGTGAATCTTCCTCACTCTTGCCGCATGAGCTTTGAGGGATCTACGGAAAGTGCTCGCCGGGCGGGAATAGCGGATGCCGCAGCTCCCAGCAGCATCATGGTTAGAATCGTGCAGCCGACCACAGCTGGATCGCGCGGATTCGCCCTGTACACAATTTGTCCGAGCAGGCGGCTCGCGAAGACTCCGGCCAGCATACCCAAGGATGATCCCACGCCAAGCAGCATCATCGGTCGCCCCACTGCCGTACTCATCACCTGCATCTTGCGTGCGCCCAGGGCCACGCGAATGCCGAGCTCGTTCATGCGTCGACTCACGTTGTAGGCCGCCATGCCGAAGATGCCCGTCACCGCCAGCGCCGCTGCCAGCAAGCCCAAAATGCCCAGTGCCACTGTCGCTGCTCGTGCCGGAAATCGTTCGGTCGCCAACGCATCGTCCCAGCGTTGAACCGTGATTGGCACGTTCCGCTCTTCTCCGCTCAAGGAGCGTTCGAGTTGCGCCTCGATCTCGTTCGGTGCCAGTTTCGAGCGCACCACGAAAATCACTTCATCACTCTCAGCCTGCAACATCGGCAGATAAGCCACAGGCTGTGGTGTCTCCTGCATGTCGTGATACTTGCCGTTCTCCGCCACGCCGACTACTTCGGTGAGGTGCCCCGACACAAGGAAGTGTTGTCCGATTGCCGATGTCTCCCCCCACATCTTTTGTGCAAATGTTTGATTCACGATGGCCACAAACGGGGTCTTTGTGTTGTCCTGCCAGGAGACATCCCGCCCACTCAGTAGCCGAGTACCGGCAGCGCTCAGGTACCCAGGGGACATCGTGAACACGTATGGTGCCAGCGCAGAATTGCTTAGCTTGAAGTCTTTCGCCCCGGGACGGAAGACTGGAACTCCATGCAGTCCCCCGGTCATCGGTGTACGGTTTACAGAACCCGCTGCTGTTATGCCAGGAATGTTCAGAGCCGCCTGAACTACCGCTTTCTCCTTCTCCGCGCTCAAGTCCAGATGGACCAATACAGCGCCGCGCGGTTGAAAGCCTAGCGGTATGTGCAGCGCACGCGCCATGGCGCGCGCCGCCACAAACGACGCCATGACAAGCAGCGTGCAGATCGCAATTTGCGCACCGAGCAACAGATCTCGCAAGGCGAAGCGACGCAGATACTTCGACCCTGCAGGTGCGCCCTTCATCATCTGCAACGGACTGTTCCGCGATGCCTGCCACGCAGGAATCATCCCAAACAAAAACGCGCTCCCCAGCGTCAGGGCCACGCCTGCCAGGTATACCTGTGCATCCATGCTGACTGTCAGAGTGCCGGCGAACGAAGACGACCGGTTCAACACTTCCAGCAACAGATGCGCGCTAACCAGCCCCACGGCTCCGCCCATCAGCGATACCAGCATCGCCTCGGTCAGGAGTTGTCTCATGAGCCTCTGGCGGCTCGATCCCAGGGCCACACGGAGCGCCAGTTCGCGACTTCGATCTGCGGTACGCGCCGCAAACAGTGTTGCCAGATTCGCGCACGCTGCTACCAGGACCAGAAGCCCCAGGAAGGTCACACTGTAGAGAAATCCGCGAATGACGTCACCCTCATCCCCAATCAGTCCTGGATGGATCAGTCGCAGCGGTTGTCCGTCATCGGTCTCCGGATACTCCTTCGCCAACTGGGCCTCAATCGTGTTCAGATCGTCTGTCGCCTGTTGCGATGTCATCCCCGGCTTAAGCCTTCCGATGACCGTGACAAGTGCCGATCTGCGTCCCTGAAGATGAGCGGACTCCTCAGCCTGCTGTTCGTTCCTCATCGGTATCCAGAAGTCTGGAAAGCTGAACTTCTCGGTACCGTGGAACTGTGCCGGCGCGATGCCAATCACAGTAAAAGACTGTTTATTGATCTCCACGGTAGACCCCACTATGTCTCGGTCGCCATGAAACCTGTTCTGCCACAGTTGATCGCTCAATACAACATAGGTCGCAGCGTCCGGCCGAAGCTTGTCTTTAGGATGGAACAACTGTCCCGCCTGGGGCTGAACTCCAAGTAGATCGAAATAATTACTGGTGACTTCGTCGCCGGAAGCACTCATCACAGTGTTGCGCCAGCTCATGTCTCCATGAACGTACGCATTAATAGCAGCCATCCCGCTGAAGGTAGTGTTGCGTCGCTGGAGATCCTCGAACGCCGGATAGGACGTTGTCAGCAGCCGTCCTGTCATCCACTGCTTATGACGCAACTGATACAGGTTCTGCGGCTCGCTCACAGGTAGCGGATGCAGAAGGACCGCATTCAGCACTCCGAAGACGACCACATTGGCCCCAATGCTGAGCGCCAGAGTAACCAGGGCCACGATGGTAAACGTGGGCGATTTACGGAGTGAGCGAAAGGCATAGCGAACGTCGAACAGCAGGGTCTCCAGGGAGGGCAGCCCCTCTTCGGCGCGGTAGTTTTCCCGGATCGTCTCCACAGACCCGAACTTCAGACGAGCGTGACGACTGGCATCCCTGGGAGTCATGCCTGCGAGGATGTTTTCTTCCGTCAGCGCCGCTATATGCCATTCCATCTCTTCTCGGAGCCGTTCGTCAGCGCGACGTCTCGTCGTGAAGTTCAACAGGCGCCTGAAAGATCGATGCAGGAATTTCATGCCAGATCCTCCGCCTTCACTTCAAAGAAGCGCGCAATAATCGCCGCTGTCTGCTCCCAGTCGCGCTTTTCGGCGTTCAGCAATTTTTGTCCCGCAGGCGTCAGCCGGTAGAAGCGTGCGCGCCGATTGTTTTCCGAGGGACCCCAATCCGAAGATATGGCGCCCTCGTTCTCCAACCTCAGCAGCACGGGATAGAGCGTGCCCTGGTTCACCGAGAGCAGGCCGCCGCTGATCTGCTCGATGCGCCGGGCGATGCCGTATCCATGCAGCGGTCCCAACAATTCGAGCGTCTTCAGGAGCATCAACGCCAGTGTTCCTTGCTGCACATCCTTTTTCTGCTTCATGCGACCTGTTCCTCGTTCATTTGGCTTACCAACAGGAGAATGCCACAGCTCCATTGGGAAAGCAACAGGTAATTTAGAAATCTTTCTTAGGGGAACAAATCCAAGTCAGCGGCGGCCTCGTTTCACGAGCGACCGTCCGGATGACAGTGATGATCAGCCGATGATGGACTCTCGTCGTCTAACACATTGAGATGCCTTCGGAAAGTCCGTGGCAGATGAGGATTCCTGCATGAACCACCGTGTTGTGCTTAAGTTGGCGCTCCTCACAGGTATGTTTTTTCTAGTCACATCCATGGCCTTTATGGTTCCGAACGTGTTGGGCCAGGCAAGTGCAACTCAGAGTATGGCGACCCCATCGACCGTAACAACAGAGAGTACATTGCCTGTATTCGAGGTTGCTACGATCAAGCCCACCAATCCGGATGCGCGTGGAAGTGGTTTGCAGTTTACCCTTGACGGGTTTACGGCTAGAAATGTCTCACTGCTGAAGGTCATTCAAGCTGCTTATGGAGTCCACGAAGAGGAGCGGATATATGGAGGACCTGCATGGCTCAACTCAAAAAAAATTGATATCGAAGCGAAGATGGATGTGGCTGAGATGACAGGCTACAAAGATCTTAGCCTCGATCAACGCAAGGCCATGCTTCGGGCTCTCCTCGTGGAGCGCTTCAAGCTAACACTTCACCACGAAGCCAAAGAGTTTTCGGTTTATGCACTTCTGATTGCGAAGAACGGGCCAAAACTGCAGCAGTCATCGTCGAAAAGTATCCGCCATAGTGAAATCAAGGGCTACGATGCCGTGATGACGCGTAGAGGGAGAGGGCACTTTGAGGTGCAAAGGTTTGCCATGGCGGATCTCGCATTTTTACTGCATGACTCCGTAGGGAGGGTTGTAGTGGATAAGACAGGGCTCACGGAACGGTACGACTTCTCGTTGTATTGGACCCCGGAGGACCTCACAGCTTCAGCAACCAATCCAGCGCCGAGTAATCAGCAGGTTGCTTCACTGCCGGATTCCTCATGGCCTTCGATCTTCATAGCTCTACAGGAGCAACTTGGCTTGAGGCTGGAGTCAACCAAGTGCCCAGTGGACACGATCGTCATCGATCACGCGGAGCTGCCCTCGGAAAATTAACTAACTAGCGACGACAACATTAGCCGATGTGTTTCGTCTGACGAGTATCCGAAGCCAGAAGGGAACACTCGTATCGTGAGCGAACTCGTAGTGCATAAACCGAATTTCAAGAGAAGGTTCGTGCTTCTTTCCGCTCTGTTGATGACTGTCGTGCCTGGCCTATTGGGCCAGACCAACACGGGGCAAAACGGAACCGCCTCGCAGGCCGCAAGCGTAGAGGCTAAGGTGCCCGTATTCGATGTCGTTTCGATTAAGCCGAATAGATCCGGTAGCGGATCTATGGGCATTGAGACCCATAACGATAGTTATTCTGCAACGAATGTTTCGCTGAAGAGGCTTCTGCAGGATGCCTACGGTATCAGGGAAGATCTTATCTCTGGAGTTCCAGGATGGGCGGAATCTACCGGCTTCGATATCAAGGCTAAAGTAGTTGACCCGAACCTCGACGAGCTAAGGAAACTCAGCGCTGAACAGCGCCGGTCGATGCTGCAATCATTTCTGGCGGATCGCTTTCAATTAAAGGTTCACATCGAAACCAAGGAGCTTCCAGTCTATGAGCTGGTCGTCGCGAAGGGCGGTCCCAAGTTCCACGAAGCCGCGTCCAGTAAAGGGGTTGCCGATGCTAGTAAGACTCCGGGCATGTGGATACACAACAACGAACTGACGGCAACGGCCATTCCTTTGACTTCGTTAGCGGCTATGCTATCGCGGCAGCTACACCGCACGGTTTTAGATAAAACGGGACTCTCGGGAGAATATGATCTGGACCTGAAGTGGGCGCCGGAAGATGGCCAAGACCCGTCGCCAGACTCTTCCGCACCTTCCATCTTCACGGCCCTGCAGGAGCAGCTTGGTCTAAAGCTGCAATCCTCCAGAGGCCCCGTAGAGACTCTAGTTGTCGATCGTGTCGAGATGCCTTCGGAAAATTAGCGGATAACCGGAACATCGGGCGGACAGGCTTCGTATGATGAGTATCAAGCGTGGGAAGGGACTGATACTCATCATGGACGAGCGGGCTTCGCGTACGTTGGGTTGCACCATAAGTTTTGTGTTCCTTTTTGCCCTGTTTGTGGCCGCTGCGCCGGGAGTGTTTGGCCAGACCAATGCGGGCCAAAGCGGAGCTGCCTCGCAGGCCGCGAGCACGGAGACCAGGGTGCCTGCGTTTGATGTTGTCTCGATCAAGCCCAATAAGTCTAGTAGTGGCAATAACAACAGCACCAGCTTTAATGGCAACAGTTTCTCCGCTACGAATATTTCAGTGAAGATGCTTCTTGAAGATGCCTACGGGGTCAAACAGGATCTGATCTTTGGTTTGCCGGGCTGGGCAAACTCTGACCGGTTCGATATCAATGCGAAGATTGTCGAACCAGATCTGGAGCTGCTAAAGAAGCTCACGCCTAAACAGGCCGAGGGGATGCTGCAGGCAATTCTGGTGGATCGTTTTCAGCTGAAGGTCCACACCGAAACGAAGACACTTCCGGTCTACGAGATGGTTGTGGTGAAGGACGGACCCAAGTTCAAGGCATCCGCGCCAGAAGGTTCCCCGGAAGACAAAAGTCCGAATGGCGTAGCTCGCGGTGCAATGACGGTTCAGCGTTCGGTTCAGAATACGGAACTAACCGGCCACGCTATTCCACTGGCGTCTTTGGCGAACATGTTGACGGATCAACTGCATCGCACCGTCCTCGATAAGACGGGACTCACGGGGCAATACGATCTCTTGTTGAAGTGGACATCCGACGATGCGCCGGATGCGGCCTCTGACTCTTCTACCCCTTCCATCTTCACGGCCTTGCAGGAGCAGCTAGGTCTCAAGTTGCAATCCTCAAAGGGGCCGGTAGATACGCTTGTTGTCGACCATGTCGAGATGCCTTCGGAAAATTAGAGTCGTGACCGGATAAGAGCGTTTGTTTTTGTATTTGTTTTTCTGGTTGTCATTCCGAGCGGAGCGAGTGAACCTGCTTCCTCCCGCTTTGCGCTCGTGCCGCCAAAACGTTATACGTCAACACAAACCACGCGATTTCGGTTCTTGGCCACACTTTTCTGGGTGAAACAAACAAAGAACGGGAGGAAGCAGGTTCCTCGCTCCGCTCGGAATGACAGCCAGAAAGCAAAGACAAAAGCACCTTTCTATCCAGACAAGATACTGGCCGTATTTCATCGATGAAATAGTGGCGACCCGTCCTCTCATCTCACCTCTTGCCTTTTATCAAACAGCCGTGGTAGTGTTTACCACATATGTAGTAGATGTACCCACAGAGGTAGTTGATAGCGATGGCCGGACCTAAACTAACCAAGCTCGAACTTAAGATCATGGATACGCTTTGGACCCGAGGCGAGTCCTCCATCCGTGAGATACAGGAGGCCTTTCCGGAGAAGGGAAGACCTGCCTACACGACGATCCAGACGACCATGTATCGCATGGAGGCGAAGAATATCCTGCGCCGCGTCCGGAAGGTGGGGAACTTTCACGTCTTTGAGGCAGCGATCTCTCGCGACGCTGCGCAACGGAGACTGATCGACGATCTGCTGGCGCTCTTCGGCGGCCGCACGCAGCCTGTGATGGCGCACCTGATCGAATCCGGCAAACTGACGTTGGACGATGTGAAAGAAGCGGAGAAGACACTCCGTAAGCTTGAGAGAAAGGACAGGGCATGATGCCACAGTCCTTATCTGCAGCGTGGATGGCAATTATGTCGGAGATGGCCAATCATCTCTGGCAGTCGACTGTTGTCGTGTTGATGGCGTGGCTCCTCGCGCTGGCCCTGAGAAACAATCATGCCAGGGCGCGCTACTGGGTGTGGATGATCGCGTCGCTGAAATTTCTAGTTCCATTCTCTCTACTGATTGCCGCTGGTGAATCGCTTCGCTCGAGAATGGCTACGCCTATTCAGCAGCCAGCATTCGCAGACATGATGGAGCAGGTCACGCAGCCCTTTGCCCAGACTGCGACCTCTGCTGCTACTTCTTCCGTTGCCTCTCATATTGGTACAGCTTCTGTTGCAGCTTCGACCCACAAGGAGCTTTTGCCGGTGGTGCTGCTTGCCGTCTGGTTTTGCGGCGCGCTTGTGATTGTGTCTTCGTGGACGCGCAGTTGGTGGAAGATTCGTACCATCGTCCGTGCGTCTTCCCGGATGATCCTGCTGGCCGAGGTGCCCGTCCTCTCCTCTCCCAACCTGCTTGAGCCTGGCATCTTTGGCATCGTTCGCCCTGTGCTTCTGCTGCCTAAGGGAATCGACGAGCGTCTGACTTCGCCGCAACTCGGCACGATCATCGCCCATGAGATGTGTCACGTCCGCAGGCGAGATAATCTCACGGCCGCCATTCATATGGTGGTAGCCGCGATCTTCTGGTTCCATCCCGCGGTTTGGTGGATCAAAGCCCGTCTGTTGGAGGAGCGTGAACTGGCTTGTGATGAAGCGGTGCTGCAGTCGGGGAACGACGCACCTCTCTATGCCGAGAGTATCCTCAACGTCTGCAAGTTCTACGTCGAATCGCCGCTGGCTTGTGTTTCGGGGATTACCGGTTCAGATCTCAAGCGGCGCATCGTCCGAATTATGGCGGAACATGCAGCCCGCAAGCTCGACCTCAGCAGGAAACTTTTGCTGGGCCTGGCTGCAATCGTTGTAGTAGCGACGCCGGTCGTCTTCGGCCTGATTCGCGTCAATCATGTCCATGCCCAGACCATGGCTGCTGAGAGTGGCACGGGTATCGCCGGAATCTGGCAGGGCACCTTGAAGGCCGATCGAGACCTCCGGGTAGTTCTGAAGATCTCGAAGGACGATGGCAAGTTGAAGGCAGTCATGTACAACATCGATCAAGATGCTCGGCCAATCACAGCTTCTTCTGCCACCCTGGTGGATTCGACTTTCAAGGCGGAATGGTTCTTTGGCAAGTACGAAGGGAAGTTGAGCGCGGATGATACATCCATCGTGGGAACCTGGAGCCAGGGTCCCACCCCACGGCCGCTAGCTCTGGTGCGTGCGACTACGGAGACAGCGTGGGAGATTCCGGCGTTTGTGCCGAGGAGGGCGATGGCGGCAGATGCTGATCCGTCTTTTGAGGTAGCGACTATTAAACCGAACGACTCCGGGGCTCCTAATTTGCAGGGGCTTGTGTTTAATGGGCGTAACTTTACCGCACTCAACACGTCGTTAGGTGACCTAGTTGCCTTTGCGTACGGTGTTCAAGCAAAACAGATTATGGAAGTGCCGGATTGGGTGGGCAAAGATCGCTACGATATCGTGGCCAAAGTAGATGTGGAGGGAGATCCGAGCCCTCAGCAAGCGCAGATCATGATTCAAAAGTTGCTGGCGGACCGGTTTCAATTGAAGTTCCATCACGACAAGAGAGAGCTCTCGGCTTTTGTGTTGACGGTTGGAAAGGATGGACAGAAGCTGAGTCCAGCGGAATCTACCGGACCGAACCGTGGCTTTGGGATGCGACCCGCACCAGGAGGACTGACAATCCCCGTGGTCGGTGTGACGATGACGGACTTTACGGGTTTTCTACAAATGCTGGTGCTTGACCGGCCAGTTGTCGACCAAACTGGCCTTTCCGGAAGGTTCGATTTCAACCTTACCTTCGCGCCCGACGATTCGCAGTTCCATGGGCATGCGCCGATCGCGATTACAAAGGCGCCCGATGGTGTTGAAGAACCACCTGGGTTCTTTGAGGCAATCCAGCGACTCGGTCTGAAGTTGGAGGCGAAGAAGACTCCAACGGATGTTCTGGTCATCGATCATGTCGAAAAACCTTCTGCAAATTAGTGGGATAGGCAGTAAGGGCGGTCCTTGCAAGGAAGGTCGTCTCAGAAAGAAGTGGAACAAGATAGTACGGCGCGTTTACCCCTAGGAGAAGGAACCATGATGTTTCCATCATTCTGGAATGAAACGTGGACTGCGGCGCTGGTGAATCATCTCTGGCAATCGACCGTCGTAGTTCTAATGGTGTGGCTCCTTGCACTGGCTCTGCGAAATAACCACGCAAGGACGCGTTACTGGATATGGATGATCGCGTCGCTAAAGTTTCTAGTTCCATTCTCTCTGCTGATCGCTGCCGGTGAATCGCTTCGCGCGAAGATGGCTGCCCCTATTCAGCAGCCAGCATTCGCAGACATGATGGGGCAGTTCACGCAGCCCTTTGCCCAGACTGCGACCTCTGCCACGGCTACTTCTACCATTACCGCTCATGCTGGTACAGCTTCTGTCTCAGCTTCGATCCACACTGAGTTCTGGCCGGTGGTACTGCTTACGATCTGGTTGTGTGGTGCGCTGGTTATTATGTTTTCGTGGACGCGCAGTTGGTGGAAGATTCGTTCCATCGTCCATGCGTCTTCTCGGATGATGCTGCTGGCTGAGGTACCCGTTCTCTCTTCTCCTAACCTGCTTGAGCCTGGCATCTTTGGCATCGTTCGTCCTGTGCTTCTGCTGCCGAAGGGGATCGACGAACGTCTGACCTCGCCACAACTTGGCACGATCATCGCTCATGAGATGTGTCACGTCCGTCGTCGCGACAATCTCACGGCAGCCCTCCACATGGTGGTGGGGACGATCTTCTGGTTCCACCCTGCAGTATGGTGGATCAAAGCTCGTCTGTTGGAAGAGCGTGAGCAGGCCTGCGACGAAGCCGTGTTGCAATCGGGCAACGACGCGCCTCTCTATGCTGAGAGCATCCTCAACGTCTGCAAGTTCTACGTGGAGTCGCCCCTGGCCTGTGTCTCGGGGATTACCGGGGCGGACCTCAAGCGGCGCATCGTCCGAATTATGGCGGAGCAAGCAGCGCGCAAGCTCGATCTCAGCCGGAAGCTTCTGCTGGGCGTGGCTGGAATTGTCGCAGTGGCGACGCCGGTCGTCTTTGGCCTGATACGCGTCAACCATGTTCATGCCCAGTCCACGACTGAGAATGCCACAGGCATCGTCGGAACCTGGCAGGGTACTATGCACTCCGGTGGAGACTTCCGGACTGTTCTGAAGATCTCAAAGGACACTGGCAAGTTGAGGGCTGCCATGTACTGGATCGATCAGGGCGCGCAACCGACCTCAGCTTCTTCTGTCACCCTGGTTGATTCGACCTTCAAGGCAGAGCTATCCTACGGCAGCTACGAAGGGAAGTTGAGTGCCGACGGTAAATCCATCGCGGGAACCTGGACCCAGGGTACCAATCCGCAGCCGCTCACGCTGGTGCGTGCGACTACGGAGACGGCGTGGGAGATTCCGGCATTTGTACCGGAGAAACAGATGGCGGCAGATGCCAAACCCTCTTTTGAGGTGGCGACTATTAAGCCGAATAACTCCGGATCTCCAAACGTGCAGGGTATCGGGTTCAGAGGGCGTAACGCCTTCACGACCAACACATCTCTGGCGGACCTGATCTGCTTTGCGTATAACGTCCAGGCAAAACAGATTGTGGAAGCGCCAGATTGGGTAGACAAAGATCGCTACGATCTTGCGGCAACAGTAGACTTGGAGGGAAATCCTAGCTCTGTGCAATTGAGAAACATGTATCAAAAACTGCTGGCAGATCGATTTCAGTTGAAGCTCCATCGCGACAAGAGAGAGCTCTCCGCGTTCGTCTTGACGGTTGGAAAGGATGGGCCCAAGATGAGTCCAACTCAATTTCCCGAGGCAGGGTCTGGCTTTGGTTTGCGGCCCGCGCCCGGAGGATTGACCATCCCTGTGACGAATTTCACAATGAAGGGCTTTGCGGAAGCCCTGCAGATGCTGGTGCTGGACCGGCCAGTGGTCGATCAGACCGGACTTTCAGGGGACTTCGATTTCAACCTTACCTTCGCGCCTGACGATTCGCAGTTCCATGGGCGCCCGCCGATTCCGATTACAAAGGTGCCCGATGGTGTCGAAGAACCGCCGGGTCTCTTTGAGGCCATCCAGCAGCTCGGTCTGAAGCTGGAGGCGAAGAAGACTCTAACCGACGTTCTGGTCCTCGATCACGTCGAAAAACCTTCCGCAAACTAGATCGAGGCGATGACATCGGCAGACGTGCTTCGTCTGACGAGTATCGAAGTCAAGTGTGGATGGTCGTTGTTAACCATGTTGAGATGCCTTCTGAAGGCTGAAATAGAGTAATAACGCGAGTGTTGGGAACATTCAGCAGGAAAATAATGTCTAAGTTGATAGCTTGAGCGAGATAGATTGTTTAGGAAAGGGATAACCAGGATATTAACGGGATGTGCCTGGCATTCGTTGGTTAAAGTGGAGAGGTCTTTGTCGTGATGCAACGTATGCCGTCGACCCCTAAGCTGGTTAAAGGCGTCACCGGCTAAAGCTACTGGTTCAGAGAGGCGCAGTAGTTTTTTGTCGATCCTATTGAACATCCCTCGGCAAATTGACGTAAGGGTTGTGAGAGACTTTCGGAGAATGAACTGCGGATGACGCCTTCGATATTGTGGCAACAAGTGAGCAGGTATCTTCGCCTCCTCTGCATAGTCGCGTGTCTCGCGGTTCCCAGCCTGGCTGTGGCTTCAGAACAGCATGGCCAGGTGATCTTCGGCGGCCTGCCGGTTCCAGGCGCGACGGTCACGGCCACGCAGGGCAGCAAGAAGTTCGTGGCTGTCTCCGATGCGCAGGGACGCTACACCTTTCCCGATCTGCCGGACGGTGCCTGGAAGATCGAAGTGGAGATGTCGTGTTTCGCGACGATCCAGCAGGATGTGACGGTTACATCCAATATGCCTGCGCTCCAGTGGGAGCTGAAGATGCTTCCACTCGACCAGATCATCGCTCAGACCAAGATCGTGAAAGCCCCACCTCCGCCGGTTCCGGTCGCCGACGTTGCAGCTGCGCCGGGCAAAAGCCAGGCGCCAAAGCCTGCCGACACCGTCGAGATGCCCAAGCCGCCAGAGAGCTCCGGCCAACAGCCCTCCGACGGCCTTCTCGTCAACGGCAGTGTGAATAACGCGGCGACGTCGCAGTTCACGCTCGCTCCGGCGTTTGGAAATACACGGAAGGGAACGAGTAGCTTGTATAACGGCGGATTTAGCCTGAAACTGCAAAACTCGGCACTCGATGCGCGAACATATTCTCTAAGCGGGGTGGAAAGCCCGAAGCCGTCGTACACCAATATAACGGGCGGCGTGTTCCTGGGCGGTCCGCTGAATATTCCACGCCTGATGCCGCGTGGGCCGACCTTCTTCATCGGCTACCAGTGGACGCGCCAGCAGCTCGCTACAAATGACACCGGTCTGGTGCCGACAGAGGCTCAGAGGGAGAGTGTCGACCCCATCGACGCGCAGGCGCAGGATCTGCTGACCTTCTATCCGCTTCCCAATGTCGCGAACAATCTACTGTACAACTATCAGATTCCAGTGCTCAACAATACTCATCAGGACCAACTTCAAACGCGCCTCGACAAGAGCATCGGCCGCAGGGACCAGGTGAACGGCATCTTTGCCTATCAGAGCACACGCGCCGATAGCTCCAGTCTCTTCGGCTTTGTGGACACAACGGACTCGCTGGGAATCCATGCCAATATCAACTGGAGTCACCGGTTCAACCACAGCTTGTTCCTGAATACGGAGTATCAGTTCAGCCGCCTGAGAACGCTGGTCACGCCCTTCTTTGCCGGCCGTACGGATGTCTCCGGTGATGCCGGCATCATAGGAAACGATCCAACACCGAGCAATTGGGGCCCCCCGACGCTGGTGTTTGCCAGTGGTATTGCCAGCCTTACCGACGTGCCAAGTTCCTTCGATCGCAATCGTACTGAGGAGATCTCTCCTTATCTGTCGTATTACCGTGGTCGCCATAACATTACCGTTGGCGGCGATTTCCGCAGGCAGGAGTTCAACTATCTTTCTCAGTCGAATCCGCGTGGCACGTTTTCGTTCCTCAACAGCTCGACTGACTTCGCTGATTTTCTGCAGGGAATTCCGGACACAAGCAATATCTCCTTCGGCAATGCGGACAAGTATCTGCGGCAATCGGTCTATGACCTCTACGCAACGGATGACTGGAAAATCAGGCCGGATCTTACGATCAACGTCGGTGTCCGCTGGGAGTATGGAGCCCCTATTACCGAGTTAAAGGACCGACTCGTCAATCTCGATATCGCGCCGGGTTTCTCTGCAGTAACCCAGGTACTGGCGAGTGATCCGGTCGGAACGCTGACGGGGCAGCGGTATCCCAATTCGCTGCTGCGCCCCGATCGGAACGGAGTCGAACCACGCGTAGCTCTCTCGTGGCGGCCCATTCCGGGGTCTTCCGTTGTAGTTCATGCCGGATATGGCATCTATCAAGACACCTCGGTCTATCAGGCAACTGCTTTGCAACTGGCGGAGCAGTCGCCGTTTGCGAAGACGCTGAATCTAGCCAATAATGCTGCGTGCCCGCTCACGCTGGCGAATGGATTCAGTCAGCCCGCGTCCTGTTCCACATCTTCCTCGTCAGCCCCCGATACCTTTGCCGTCGACCCAAATTTTCGTGTCGGCTATATACATATGTGGCAACTCTCCGTGCAGCGCGACCTTCCGTTCGCGCTGCAGATGACCGCGACGTATCTCGGGATCAAGGGAACGCGCGGCGTGCAGGAATACCTGCCGAATACCTACCCCATAGGCGCGACCAATCCCTGCCCGCTGTGCCCGACGAACTTTGTGTATCGCACGTCGAATGGGGATTCAACGCGTGAGGCCGCTAGTATTCAGCTACGGCGCAGACTCCGCAGCGGGTTTACAGCCACGTTGCAGTACACCTACTCCAAATCCATCGACGACGACTCTGCGCTGGGTGGTCAGGGTCCTGTCGCTGTAGGCGCAGCGACTCAGACTGCGGCTACACCCGTCTATGCACAGAACTGGCTCGACCTGAAGGCCGAGCGAGGGCTGTCGACCTTCGATCAGCGCAATCTGTTGAACGTGAACCTTCAGTACACCACCGGCATGGGGATTGGCGGTGGGACGTTGTTTGGCGGTTGGCGCGGAAGAGCGTTCAAGGAGTGGACGGCGACCGCAACGATTGTTGCCGGCAGTGGCCTGCCGGAGACCCCAAACTATGCAGCGGCGGTGGCCGGCACCGGCATCCCGGGCTCCATTCGTGGGACTCTTACGGGTGCGCCGATCTATGCGACCTCACCGGGTCGATTTCTGAATCCTGCGGCGTATGAAGCTCCGTTGCCAGGACAGTGGGGGAATGCTGGCAGAAATTCAATCACGGGCCCCGGCCAGTTCACCTTCAATGCTTCACTCGCGCGTACATTCCGCCTGACTAAACGATATAACCTGCTCGTGAATGTCGATTCGACCAATCTATTCAACCATGTCGTCTTCGGCAGCTGGAATACAACAATAAACAGCACGCAGTTCGGCGTGCCGGTATCGCCAAATGCCATGCGTAGCCTGCAAGTCACCGCGAGATTGAGGTTCTAGTATGCGATCGCTGCTTACAATATTTTTTCTCGCGGCTATCAGTGCCGGCGCCCAGACGATCGGACAGAACAAGGCGCCCGGTGCCAGCGACACCTTCACGTTGTCGGTGCGTTCGCAGTTGGTCGTTGAAAGTGTCGTCGTCAAAGACAAACAGGGCAATCCCATCAGTGACCTCACCGCGCAGGACTTCACGCTTACCGAAGACGGCGTGCCGCAGAAGATTCGCTTCTGCGAACACCAGTCACTCCCGACAAAGGCTCTTCCCGTGCCGCCGACACCGGCCGGTCAGGAAGACATCAAGATTTATAGGCGGCTCGCACATACCCAGGTCGCCCCGGAATCCCCTGAGAACCTGAAATATAAGGACCGCCGCCTCCTCGCACTCTACTTCGATATGCGCGCCATGCCTCCTGGTGACCAGCTGCGCGCACTCTCTGCCGCCGAGAAGTTTATCCGCACGCAGATGACGGCGGTGGATCTTGTCTCCATCCTTCGCTATGGGGGGGGCTCGGTCGATGTTCTGCAGGACTTCACGGCCGACCGCAACAAGCTTCTCAGCATTCTAGAGACGCTGATTGTGGGCGAGGGCCAGGGCTCTATTGAGTCTGCCGACGATGCCAGCAGTGCCGATACCGGCGCCGCCTTTGGCCAGGACGACAGCGAGTTCAACGTCTTCAATACCGACCGCCAGCTCTCCGCGCTGCAAACCGCCGCGCAGATGCTCGGCCAGCTAAACGAGAAGAAAGCGCTGATCTATTTTGCCAGTGGTATGCGATTGAACGGTGTCGACAACCAGGCGCAGCTTCATGCCACTGTTGACGCAGCCATTCGCGCCGGCGTCTCGTTCTGGCCGATTGACGCACGAGGCCTTGTAGCCGAAGCGCCGCTTGGCGATGCCACACAAGGCTCGCCGGGCAATCAGGGCATGTACACCGGCGCTGCAGCGCTGGCTGTGACGAACGGCTTCCAGCAGTCGCAAGACACGCTGTTTGCGCTCGCCGGCGACACTGGCGGCAAGGCTCTGCTCGACTACAACGACCTCACCAGGGGAATCGTGCAAGCCCAGCAGGCCATCTCCGACTATTACATTCTGGAGTACTACACCACCAACTCCGCGCTCGATGGCAAGTTCCGCAAGATCAAGGTCACGCTCAACAACAACGCAGAGGCCAAACTCGACTTTCGCCAGGGCTACTATGCCGGCAAAGAATTCAGTAAATTCACGGTCGCCGATAAGGAACGCCAGCTTGAAGATGCGCTCATGCTGGAAGACCCCATTACCGAACTCACGATCGCGATGGAGATCAACTACTTCCAGCTGAACCGCGCGGAGTACTTCGTTCCGATGGTGGTGAAGATCCCTGGCCGTGAGTTGGCGCTGGCCAAGAAGGGCGGCGCTGACCATACGCTGATCGACTTCGTCTATGAGGTCAAGGACATCTACGGTGGGACGACGGTAACCAACGTTCGTGACAACACGAACATCAAGCTAACGGACAAAACCACTGCTGAACTCGCGCATCTGCCGATCGAATACGACACTGGGTTTACGCTGCTGCCGGGCAAGTACATGATCAAATTTCTGGCGCGCGACGATGAGACGGGGAGAATCGGTACCTATCAAACCACCTTCGTCATCCCCAACCTGAACAAAGAGGACAAGCGTGTTCCTATCAGTTCCGTGGTTCTGAGCAGCCAACGCACCGACCTCAAGGACGCTCTCTACAACGCAGAGAAGAGCAAAGACCAGGTGAAAAATGCCGCCGCCAACCCGTTGGTGCAGGATGGAAAGAAGCTGATGCCGAGCGTGACGCGGGTCTTCAGCAAGGGCCGGCAGATGTATGTCTATCTTCAGGCGTACGAGCAGGGTGCAACAACTCCCCGGCCGCTCGTTGCGTTTGTGAGCCTTTATCGCGATCAGGCCAAGGTCTTCGAGACACAGCCGATAGCGGTAACGCCCGCGGCAGCCAGTCGTCTTGGAACGGTGCCCCTTAGCTTCAGCCTCGACTTCCCGCAGCTTCCACCCGGCGAGTACGACTGCCAGGTGACCGTGGTCGATCCGACAGAGATGAAAAGTACATACTGGCAATCGCAGATCATGCTTGTGCCTTAATCTATAGGCGTGGCCCGATACAATCGGCCACGCATAGTAGACTCGGCGATGGTTGCCCTACTTCTCTCTCTGGAGTCCGAATGATCGTCATCGACAATGAGTACGTTGATCTGGAAACCCCCACAGGCATCATGCGGACGCACATCGTACGCCCCTCCGCTCCGGGGAGATTTCCGGGCATCCTGATGTACTCGGAGATCTTTCAGATGACGGCTCCGATTCACCGGACTGCCGTGCAGCTTGCGAGCAACGGCTATGTCGTTGCCGTGCCGGAGATCTATCACGAGTACGAGCCCGCAGGCACCGTATTCGCCTACGACCAGGCCGGCTCGGACCGTGGCAATGAGTTGAAGACAGCCAAGCCTGTTGCAGCCTACGACAGCGACGCCCGTGCGGTGCTGGAGCATCTCGCCGGACGCCCCGACTGCACAGGCCGGCTCGGTGTCATGGGCATCTGCATCGGAGGCCACCTCGCATTCCGTGCGGCTATGAATCCGGAGGTGCTTGGTGCCGTCTGCTTTTATGCGACCGACATCCACAAGGGCAGTCTAGGTCTGGGCATGAACGACGATTCCATAGCTCGCGCCGGAGAGATCAAAGGGGAGCTGCTGATGGCCTGGGGCCGCCAGGACCCGCACATTCCAACCGAAGGCCGCATGAAGGTCCTTGCACGCCTGAATGAGGTGGGCACCAAGCTGAACTGGCATGAGGTCAACGGTGCGCATGCGTTTCTGCGCGACGAAGGCGTTCGCTATGATGCAGAACTGGCACGCAACATGTTTGGACTGGCGTTGAGTCTGTTTCACCGCACGCTGGCGGTGGGGGCACCGTAGCCTACTCCATATAGGCCCTGAGCCAGGGATCCTCGGTGTGCGTTAACTCCCGCGTCGTGCCGTCGAAGACGATCTTACCTTCGTTCAAGACAAGAAATTTGGTGCTGGGATCCAACTCTCCATTGGGGATCGGCTCCATGTGGCCTGTGGACTGACTGAAGCGGTGGGTTGCCAGCGTGAAGGCGTCCTGCAGACGGTGCGTAATCAGCAGCGATGTGGTGTGGGAGACGTCTCGCTGCTTCACCACCAGCTCGATAATCGTCGTCGAGGTGATAGGGTCGAGCCCGCCTGTGGGGGAGTCGTAGAGGATCAGGTCCGGCTTGCTGATGATGGCTCGCGCGATGGAGACGCGGCGCCGCATACCGCCGCTCAACTCTGATGGAAACTTGTCGATCGCCTTCTCCAACTCGACGAAGCGCAGGGCTTCGACGACGCGATCATGGGCTTCAGCCTCGGGGACATGCTCTTCGTGCAGTCGGTAGGCCACATTGTCTTCCACCGTGAGTGAGTCAAACAACGCGCTCTCCTGAAACACCATGCCGATGTGGGCTCGCAGCTCGAAGATCTCGCGCTCGGACATGCCGGCGAGCGACTTGCCGAAAATCGAGATCTCACCGCTATCAGGCCCAATTAATCCATTGGCGAGCTTTAGTAGCGTACTTTTTCCGCCGCCGGCAGGCCCGAGGATAATGCGAGTTTCACCCCGTTCGACACGGAACGAAATGTCGCGGAGAACCTGATTCTCGTCAAAGCCAATGGAGACGTTCTTGAACTCGACGACCGCCGCACCCGGCGGCCTCTCCGGCGAGGGGTGAGCAGCGATTTCCGGGCTGGAGAGGGGCATCGCCGTTATCTCCCGAAGATCCCGATCATCAGCTGTGTGACCAGGAAGTCGACCAGAATGATGAGCACGGAAGAGGCGACAACGGCCTGCGTAGTAGCCTTGCCGACGCCTTGCGTGCCTCCCGTGGTCCGCAAACCGTAGTAGCAGCCAATGGTTGCGATGATGAAGCCCGAAAACAGCGGCTTGACCAGGCCCTCCACCACATCGCCCCCGACCAGTGACATATAGGCCGTATGGAAGAAGGCCGGCCCATTGAGGCGTAGCAGAACTACGGCGACCAACGCTCCGCCACCTGTGCCGCAGGCGTCCGAGATGATGGTCAGGAAGAAGAGCATGAAGACCGTCGCTACAAGGCGGGGCGTAACCAGCTTGCGAATGGGGTCGGTACCCAGCGCCCGCATGGCGTCGATCTGCTCGGTAACTTTCATCGATCCCAGTTCGCTGGCCATGCCGGAGGCGTTGCGGCCGGATACCATCAGCCCTGTCAGCACGGGGCCAAGCTCTTTGACCATCGAAAGCGCGACCAGCTTCCCGGTCATATTGATGGCGCCAAACTCTTTCAGCGAAACCGCGGCCTGCAGGGCCAGAACGCAGCCTGTAAAAAAGCCGGTCAGAACGACGATAGGCAGCGACCCAACGCCGATGGAGTCCATCTGCGTGAAGGTATCGGCGATATAGCGCGGGTTCGAGAAGATGTTGCCGATCGCGCGCCCGGACAGCAAGGAATACTCCTGCACCGAGGCAACGATGTTCTTCGCGAAGGCTCCTGGGGAGACAAGTTTCATGCGGTTCGCTGTGGCTCAGATTATCAGATGCACCAGACACCACACGAGCATCACATCTCCAGCTCGGGGAAAGCCCCTTTTTAGGCGGAGGCCGCTCCTCGGTCCCATTCGGGCCCCCGCGATGGACTCTGGATTAAGGATTTCCTTTTAAATGAGAAAATAGTGTGATGTCCAAGACGATGAAAGCCGCCGTGTTGCATGCCAGGGAAGATCTCCGGGTGGAGCGTGTCCCTGTGCCCGTCGCGGCTCCTGGCGAACTGGTGTTACGTGTAGAAGCCGCGCTGACCTGCGGCACGGATCTCAAGGTGTTTCGTCGTGGGTACCATGCGAAGATGCTGACCCTTAATCGCCTCTTCGGACATGAGTTGGCGGGGACGGTCGTCAAAGTGGGGAAAGGCGTTACGGCCTTTGCGCCTGGTGATCGTGTGGTTCCGCTGAACTCAGCGCCCTGTGACGAATGCTTCTTCTGCAAACAGGGCCAGCAGAGTCTCTGCGACGATTTGTTGTTTAACAATGGAGCCTATGCCGAGCTCATCAATATTCCAGCGCGTATTGTCGCGAAGAATACCCTGAGGCTTCCTGAGGCGATGCCGTTCGAGCATGCCGCGCTTACCGAACCGCTGGCGTGCGTAATCCGCGGGCTTGAGGAGTCCCAGGTAAAGGCCGGGCAGACGGTCATTGTGCTGGGGGCTGGGCCCATCGGCCTCCTCTTTATCCATGCCGCTTCGTTGATGGACCTGCACGTCATTGCGGTGGTTAAGCGGTCGGACCAGGTGGGTACGGCGCGCCGGTTTGGAGCGGAACAGGTACTGCGGATCGGCGATGTCATAGACCCCATTGCCGCAGCACGCGCGCTCACTCCTGAGGGCCGCGGTGCGGATGTTGTGATTGAAGCTGTCGCCACGCCGGAGACCTGGCAGTGGGCCGTGCATATGGCGCGCAAAGGTGGCCTTATCAACTTGTTTGGCGGGCCCCCGGCAGGCACGTCGGTGCAGTTCGATACCAACCTGCTGCACTACTCCGATCTCACCCTCAAGGCGAGCTTTCATCACACGCCTTCGACAGCGCGAGCCGCGTTCGATCTGCTGTGTTCAGGGCGTTTTCAGTGTCAGGATTTTCTTACAGGTACAGCTACCCTCGATGAAGTTCCTGAGGTCTTCGCTCGCATGTTAGTGCGGCCGGCTGAAGGGGTTGTGCCTGAGATCAAGACGGCGATCTTTCCTGGCCGCCGGGCAGAGGAACTGCATCCAGAGTTTGCTTATGCAGAGAAAGTGGGCCTTTAATGAGTGCAGCAGCTTCTTCACCGGAGACCGCCTTTGAGGATTCGCTCCTGGGAGCGCCTCCTCTCTACCTCACACCTGCAGCCCGTCCCTCGCTGGCAGAGGCACAGGAGTGGTGCAGACATCTCGCGACGACGCACTACGAGAACTTCCACGTCGCGACGTTCTTTCTCCCGGCAGCCTTGCGGCCGCACTTTCACAGTGTCTATGCCTTCTGCCGCACGTCGGACGATCTGGGCGATGAGGTCGCGGACACCGCAACGGCAACACGTCTGCTTGCCCAGTGGCGCGCGATGCTGCATCAGTGCTTCTCGCATCCCGAACATTCGAAGCATCCGGTCTACGTTGCGTTACAGCCTTCCATCCAGCAGCATTCGTTGCCCATCCAGCCGTTTGACGATCTCATCTCGGCCTTCGAGCACGACCAGATCCACACGCATCACGAGTCGATCGCAAGTCTTGAGGAGTATTCGCGTTACTCGGCGAACCCGGTGGGGCGATTGGTGCTTCTCGTCAGTGGCTATCATTCGGAAGAGCTTTTCTCCTTGTCTGACGACATCTGCACGGGCTTGCAGCTGGCGAACTTCTACCAGGATGTCGTGGAAGACGACGCACGCGGACGCCGTTATCTGCCTGCGGATGTCATGCAGCGCTTTGGCGTAACGGACGAGCAGATTCATGCTCGCCGCTTCGATACGAACTTCCTGGCGATGATGAAGTTTCTGGTCGACGATGTGCGGGCGCGACTGTTGGTGGGGGAACGCATTGTGGATCTGGTGGATCGCGATCTTGCCGCAACGCTGGCGCTATTCGCCAAGGGTGGCCATGCCATTCTCGACGCCATCGCTGCACAGGGCTATGACACACTGCGTTCTCGCCCTGTCGTTACCAAGTCCGCGAAGCTGCAGTTGCTTGGGGGCGCGCTGCTCGGAAAAGCTGGAGCAATCCTGTGGCCCGCGCGTAAACCGGCCCAGGAGTTAAGTAAGTGAGCACCGTAGAGATCACCGCAGCCTATGCGGAATGCCGCGCCATCGCCAAACGCGAGGCGAAGAACTTCTATTACGCGTTTCGCGTTCTGCCGCAGCACAAGTCCGATGCGATGTGTGCGGTCTATGCCTTCATGCGCAAGGCCGATGACCTCGCAGACGATGAGTCGCTCTCGCTCGAGGCTCGCCGTGAGGCGATGGCAGCATGGACGGCTGTGTGGCGAGAGTCGCGCACCTCATCGACGAGCGATCCGGTCTTCCTCGCCCTCAAAGACGCGCAGCAACGCTTTGAGATTCCCGATGATCTGCTGGAGCAGCTCGTCGCTGGAACGACCCTCGACCTCAACCCGCAGCCAGAGGGTGTCACCACGGTTACTGTGCAGGACCGCCAGTGTTTTGATCACACCGTGCAGGTCTACGAGAACTTTGCCGCGCTGCATCACTACTGCTACCTCGTAGCCTCGGTGGTCGGGCTCGTCTGTATTCGCATCTTTGGATATAAAGATCGCCGTGCCGAACAGCTGGCAGTCGATACCGGGGTTGCATTTCAGCTCACGAACATCCTGCGCGATGTGCGCGAGGATGTAGAGCGTGGACGCATCTATCTTTCCGCCGATCTACTGAGTGAGCATGGCGTTGAGCCCGCCCATCTGTGGGCTCTCACGGAAGGCGCGACGGTTCAAAAGGCGGACATTGCCTTGCTGCGCGGCCTTGAGAAGCATGCGCAGACGCTCTATCGCAGTGCCGACGAACTAATTCCGCTGCTCGATCCGGACTCGCGCGCCGCGATGCGGGTTCTGGTGCGGATCTACCGTGGACTGCTCAACCTCATTGCCACCGATCCCGCAGCGGTCTTTCGCGGACGCGTGTCGGTGCCGACCTCGCGAAAGCTCGCGATCTTGTTTGCCGGCCTTCTGCAATCCTTGAGGACTCGTCTCTTCGCATGAGTACCGCAGCACAATCGGATGTGTTGATTGTCGGTGCCGGGCTCTCGGGCCTCGCCGCTGCCGTCGCGCTCTCCGGCGCGGGGGCGCAGGTGGCTCTGCTGGAACGCAAGCCTTATGTCGGCGGCCGCGCCTACTCGTATCCGCACCCGGCGCTGGAGGAGGTCATCGATTCGCAGCACGTGTTGCTGGGCTGCTGTACGAATCTCATCGATCTCTGCAAACTCTCTGGGGCTGACCGGCACATTCGCTGGTACGACCGGATCACCTTTCTCGAGCCGGAGCAGGCCGGCAGTGCGACTCGCCGCAGTGATATCGGGCCTTCGTGGCTTCCGGCACCCGGACACTCCTCGCTCAGCTTTCTGGGAGCGTCAATGCTCTCGCTCGCCGACAAGTCGCGCATCGCGCTTGGGCTGCTCGAATTCATGCGTGGCTATCCGCAGTCGGACGACGAGCCGTTTTCCACGTGGCTCAAGCGGACAAAGCAGACCGAGCGCGCGATCCATCACTTCTGGGAGCCGGTCATCGTCGGTGCGCTCAATGATGGCTTTGAGCGCTGCTCGACTCGCTATGCAGGCCAGGTCTTCCATGAGTCCTTTCTGAAATCTGCCGAAGGCGGGCGGCTCGGCATTCCGACACAACCGATGTCGGAGTTCTATGAGTCTGTAGCGCGGCTGGCAGAGCAGCAGGGAACTGCGCTGCACCTGCGTACGAGCATCGATCGCATCGAGCAGGCAGACGGCCTCTGGCAGGCGATCGCCTCGGACGGCTCGCTCTTTCGTGCGCCTCAACTTCTGCTGGCACTGCCGTTTGAACAGACCGCACGTCTGCTGCAGACGCTTCCTGAGAAGAGCGATGCGGTGACCAGGGTTGTGTCGAACATGGAGCGGTTCTCCCACGCGCCCATCACGACGATCCACCTGTGGTTCGATCGTGAGATTACGCCGTTGGATCATGCGGCCTTTCTCGACACGCGCATTCAGTGGGTATTCAACAAGACGCGCATTCGCCGCGACGAGCCCGAAGCGGAGAAGGGACCAGGACAGTATCTTGAACTGGTCATCAGCGCGTCGTTTGCGGAGTTGCAGCAGACCCGTGAACAGATAGTGTCCTCTGCCTTGGAGGAACTGGGCAGATTTTTCCCGGTAGCGCGCCAAGCCCAGGTGCTCAAGGCAGGCATTCTGAAAGAAGCTCGCGCGACGTTCTCGGTGACACCCGGACTGGATCGTTTTCGTCCGTCTGTGGATATAGCAGGGGACGGTCTCTACCTTGCAGGCGATTGTACCCAGACTGGCTGGCCTTCCACGATGGAAGGTGCGGTTCGCAGCGGAAGGCTTGCGGCAGAGGCTATAGCGAAAGCGACGGGCAATGCTCCAGGCTTTCTTACGCCTGATCTTCCGGCTAGTGGCCTGATGCGGATATTTGCTTAGCTATAAAGCTGAAAAAGCTGAAGGACAAGCCCCAATCGGGTGCCCCATCTTCGACGCGCGTTCTTTGCGCGTCGAAGATGGGGCACCCGATTGGGGGTTCTCCCGGCTCAGTGGGCCAGCAAGGCAACGCCAATCACGACAAACACCGCCGCCAGCCAGCGCCGCCGGTCCACGTTCTCCCGCAGGAAAAGCTTCGCCGCAATCGCATTGCCGATATAGGTCAGCGAGGCCGTCGCCGGAGCTACGAGCGATACATCCGCGAGGCTCAGCGCATAGAGCATCATGAAGAAGTTCAGCGCCATGGCCAGAGCGCCCGTGACGAACATGGGACTGCTCAGCACGGCCTTGATGGCGCCCGGCAGGCCGCTTACGGCGCGGATGTCGTCCAGATCGCCGATACGCCGCATCGCTCCGGCGGTCAGCACCTCACCCATAACAGCCAGCGCGGCTACGCCAAAGATCGCAAACCACGCATGCAGGGACGCATTCGCGATCATCGGCCCACCCCCGAGTCCATTACTTCCAGAGTATGCTCGGTCCTCGACGGCCCATTCGCAACAAAGCCCACCGCACACACGATCATTCCGATGCCGAGACAGCGCCAGATCGAAAGATGTTCATGCAGCCAGAACCGGCTCAGCAGCGCCACGATCACATAGCCAAAGGCGGTGGCAGGCATCACAAACGTCAGGTCTGCCCAACTCAGTGCCGAAAGGTAGCTGGCAAAAAAACCGATCAACAGCACGATTCCACTGATGACCCATACATTCTTCAGCGCCACAAAAAGCAGCCCAAGGTGATGCATATCCACCTTGCCGACCTGGCTCATTCCATGCGAAAGAAACGTATCGCCGACGCTCGCCGTCAGCATCACGCACAGCAGCACAAGGTACCGTCCTGGCGTCAGCGTGTGTTTATTCAACTTCACTCCAGTCACAAAAGGAAACGGCCGGTAAGAAGCGCCGGCCGTTCTATGCTTCCAATCGCACGAAGCTAAGCGGTAAGGCTAGGCGTTCATGCTCACGCTCTCCTGCTGCTTCAGAGCGTTTTCTTCCTTCTTGGCGCGGGCTGCCTTATTGCGCTGCGCGCGCAGCTTCATAAAGCTCTTGGCCTCGACGTAAAGACGTGGGACGTCGCGGTTGACGATCGCCTTCCAAACCACGCGGAACGCGGCCTTCGGACGGAAGTAGTACTCGTCGTAGAACTTATGCACCATCTCCATCACGTACTCGGTCGGGAGACCGGGGTACTCGATGTGCGCCATCTGGTGGCCGCCGCCGTCTTCCATGTTCTCGTTGGTGATGAAGTCGTTGCGCTTGGCGTAGTCGTAGAACTCCGTGCCAGGATAGGCATGGGCGACCGATACCTGAATCGTCTCGCAATCCAACTGCTTCGCGAAGTTGATCGTGTTCCAGATCGACTCCTTGGTCTCACCCGGGAGGCCGAGGATGAAGTCGGCATGGATGATCAGCCCAAGATCGTGGCAATCCTTCACGAAGTCGCGCGCACGTTCAACGGTCGCACCCTTCTTGATGTTCTTCAGGATCTGCGGATCGCCTGACTCAAAGCCGACGATCAGCAGGCGGCAGCCCGCTTCCTTCATGGCCTTGAGGGTGTCACGGTCGGTTGTAACGCGCGAGGTGCAGCTCCAGGTAATGCCGAGCGGCTTCAGCTTCGCGCAAAGCTCGATGGTGCGAGCCTTTTGAATATTGAAGGTGTCGTCATCGAAGAAGAACTCCTTGACGTCGGGGAAGTTCTGCTTCGCCCAGGCCATCTCGGCGGCTACATCGTCCGTAGACCGCTTGCGCCAGGCATGGCCCGAGAGCGTCTGGGGCCACAGGCAGAAGGTGCATTGCGCCGGGCAGCCGCGCGTCGAGTACAGCGAGATATACGGGTGCAGCAGGAAGGGCACGTTGTAGCGTGTCACATCCATGTCGCGGGCATAGATCTTCGTCGCCCAGGGCATTGCGTCGAGGTCTTCGACCTGCGGGCGATCCGGGGTGTGCTGGATGACGCCATCGGCGTCCTTGTAGCTGATGCCGAGAATCTCGTTCCGCGGCTTGCCGTTGGCAAACTCCACGACCGAAAAGTCGAACTCGCGGCGGCAGACGAAGTCGAGGACTTCGCACTCATTCAGGGCGCGATCCGGGTCGGTGGTCACCGGGGGGCCGACGAAGCAGATCTTGATCGTCGGATTTGCCTGCTTAATGGCGCGAGCCAACCCATGATCCCCGGCCCAGCCGACGGTCGAGGTAAAGAGGACGAGGAACTCGAAGCCCTTCGCGATTTCGATGGTCTGCTCGGCCGAGACATGGTGCGGCGGCGCGTCCAGCAGCTTCGATCCCTCCAGCATGCCTGCGGGATAAGCCAGCCAGACCGGGTACCAGTAGGATTCGATCTCGCGAGTAGCAGGCCAGCGGGAACTGGCTCCACCATCAAAATTTTCAAAAGAAGGCGGGTTCAGGAGTAGGGTTTTCAGTGGCATATCAATAGGGTCAATTTTACCACTTTGTTAACCTGGACGCCGTTATGAGGGGGATTGGGCCTGCACCACGTGTGGTGCTGCACAGGAGGTAAAAAATGTATCCAGTGGTCAGTGGGGGAGGGGCGTTATCGAGGTGGCCGCAGGTTGTGTGGCGGCGGATTTCAGCCATGGGTCCAGCTGTCCGGTCTGGCGCATGAGATTAACCTGGGCCTGGCTAAGCTGAAACTGCATATTGAGAAGCTCGACGAACCTTTGGCGCTCCTGTAAACGGGCGTTCTGCTCGTCTTTGGGCGTCAATTGCGGTTTATTCGGATCCCCTGCATTGGTGGTCAACTGGACCAGGACCGCGTCGAGCTTTGCCCGGGCAATATCGCGATAGTCTTCGGCAACTTTGCTGTTCGCCTGGAGCTCGTCGATGCTGTGGCGAAGCTTCAGCTGTCCCTCGAAAAACTGATTGCGCTGCTCTTCCGCCTCAAAACGGGCTCGGCTGGCCTCTGCGGCCGATTCGTGCGCCTTGTCCTGATGGCCGCGGTCAAACAGGGGAATTTGAATGCTAACCCCGATAGAGAGGGAGTTATCGCTAAGTTGATTATTCCCCTGAAAGCCAGGGTAGTACAGCGGGTAGTTGGTATGGCTGGTGCTGATGCGGCTGTAGTTGGCATCGAAACTGAACTGCGGATGAAACCGGTACCGCGCATCGCCAAAGGCGGTCTCCTGTTTGCTCTTTGCGATCGCGAAGGCTGCCTGGATGCCGACGCTGTCGGGGGCATTGCCTGGGAGCGAATCGAGGGATGGCAGCGCGGGGATCGAGCTGGAGACGGCGGTCAAGGTATGTTCGGGCAGACCGGTAAGGCGCGCGAGATGGTCGGAGAGGGTAACGATCTCGTCGTCCGTTTGAAGCTGCGCGGCGCGAATCTGATCGGCGGTCAGGCGGGCCCCGAGAAACTCGACCTGCGAGTCCTGGCCGGCGTCGAGACGATCCTGAACGATTCTGAGAAGACGCGTCGCAAACGCATACTCCTGCTGCATGGCAGTCTGGCGTTGCTGGGCATTATCCAGGCTGAGATACGTGACAACTACGTCTTCTGCGATCTGGTCCCGGGCATCCTGTAAAGCAAATGTAGCGGACTGCACTCCGGCGGCCGCGGCACGAACGTAGTCTGGCTGGGAGAAGTTGAAGACCAGCGACTGGCTGGAGATGCTGAAGACAACCGGGACATTGAGGGGAACACCCGTAGATCCGCCATAGCCGCCAGAGACGCCGGCACTGGGGATATAGGCATCGTGGGCCTGCGAGAGTGCAGCTTTGGCTTTGTCGAGACTAGCCTGAGCCGCCAGAACCTTGGGATTATTGCGCAGCGCAAGATCTACAGCCGATGTCAGCGAGATCTGTGCAGACGCACAGGCGCAAAAGGCCGCCAGCAATCCGATACACGCTGTTTTCGACCATTGCACTCGTATCGTCCTCGTCCGCAAAATTCTCTCCTGCATAACCTTACGATGCAGCCGCGATCTTCGCCACTCGCAGGGCGTTACGGGTTCAATCTACTGTTGCAGAATGACGTAAAGTCGGAACTTCGCTTCGAGGGGGGATGGGGGTGGGAAGTTGTGAATGGCAGGGCGGGTCGAGCGGTATTCGTCTATCGTGGGCGTTTATCGAAGTAATCGCGCCTAAGGCATTACCGGGTGGCAGTGACTTTATGTCGTTTGCACCTCATGCAACCCTGATTAGCGGGGGGCGGGCGTTAGGGTTGCGTTGGGCGGTGGCGAGGGAATGGTCTTCAACCAGCCGTCCAGCTGTCCGGTCTGGCGCATGAGATTGATCTGTGCCCGGCTCAGTTGCACCTGGGTGTCCAGAAGATCGACGAACTTCTGACGCTCCTGCAGCCGGGCATTTTGCTCGTCCTTGGGGGTCAGCTGCGGCTTATTCGGATCCCCAGCATTGGCGCGGAGTTGAACCAGAGTGGAGTCGAGTTGTTCCTGTGCGATATCCCGGTCAATCGTGGCAAGCGCATAGCTGTCCGATAGCTCGTCGAGGCTACGCCGGAGTTTCAGGCGGCCCTCGAGAAACTGATTGCGTTGATTTTCGGCCTCGAAGCGGGCGCGACGGGCTTCAGCCTCGGCCTCTCTCGCGTGATCTTCATGGGCCCGGTCGAAGATGGGGAGCTGCAGCTGGATGTAGATGGAGGCGTCGTTGCTGCTTTTCCCCTTGAAGGCTGGGTAATACGTGAGAAAGTCGTGCTCGCTTGTGTCGAGATAGCTGTAGTTGGCTCCTAAGCTCAACTGCGGGCGAAACCGGAAGCGAGATTCGCCAAAGGCGATTTCCTGCTTGCTTTTGGCGTTGAGGAAAGCCGATTGGATTCCGAAGCTGTCGGGGCCGTTGTCCGTAAAGGTACCGATCGCAGGCATTGCGGGAATCGAGACGGAGATGGCCGTCAACGAGTTTCCCGGGAGGCCGATAAGACGCGAAAGATGGTCGGAGAGCGTCGCAATCTCGTTATCCGCATGCCGCTTCTCCTGCCGTATCAGAAGGACGGTTCGCTGGGCACGGAGAGACTCCAACGGCGTGTCCTGCCCTGCGGCAAGACGATCCTGAACGATCCCGACGAGACGCGTCGCAATCTCGTACTCCTGGTTCATCGCAGCCTGGCGCTGCTGAGCATTGTCGAGATCGAGATAGGTGATCGCGACATCCTCAGCGATCTGATTGCGAGCCTCCTCCACAGCAAAGGTTGCGGCCTTCAATCCTGATGCTGCAGCGCGGACGTTGTCCTGTTGGGAGAAGTTGAAGAGCAGGGACTGGCTGGAGAGGCTGAAGACCGTCGGAAGGCCGGACGGGGGGCCTATACCCTGGCCGTAACCACCTTCGGCGCTGATGCTGGGGATGTAGACGTCATGGGCCTGAGCCAGCGCGGCTCGTGCCTTATCGACATCAGCCTGTGCCGCCTGAACTTTGGGACTGCTGCGCAGCGCAAGATCCACGGCTGAGGTCAACGACATCTGCGCGGAGGCGCAGGCGCACAGGCTCATTGCCAATCCGGCACCCGCCGCTTTCAACCACAACCCTCGCATCGTTCTCTCCCGCAAAGCTCTCTCCTGCATAAGTGACGGCGGCTTCTTTCTCTCTCCTCGAGGAAAGACTTTCGCCAAAGGCCAGTATGGCCCCTCTAAAGTTGCTGCATAGCCTTCTGGGCAGGAGCATACTCATGCGCCAGCGCAAGGGCGCGGGCGAACTCATCGCGAGCGCCTGCCTTGTCACCTTGACTCTGCAATAGCTGTCCCAGCAGCAGATGTGCTTTGAAGGCCGGCGCAGCATCGCTCTTGGCATTGGAGGACAGATAGTCGCGCAGTGTCTGTTCGGTCAGCTTCGGCTCAATATGCATGTCGAACAGGATGCTGGCGACATCCACCAGCGAAGCTTCGTGCGTCCGGTCGGCGTTAAGGGCGTGGCGCAGCGCGTCGACTGCTTTGCCTTTGTCATTACGGCGTGCGTAGTAGTTGCCAAGATCTGTCCACGCGTCGGGACGTCCACCGGCGCTGACCGCAGCCTGAAACTCGCGCTCAGCGGTGGCATAGTCCTTGCTCTTTTCGGCAGCGAGACCACGGGTGCGATGGGCTTGTTGGGGAAGCTGCGCTTCCACACGGGAGGCCAGAGTCAGTGCCTTGTCGAGCCCTCCTCCCACGATCGCCGGCGCTCCTACGTAGTACTCGCTGAGATCGTCCACGGCATCACCGTTTCCGGGATCGAGGTTGACGGCTGCTTCAAACGCAATCCTGACCTTGCTGGCCAGTTTATAGCCGGCGATGGGCCCGGAGTGGTTGGCCTTTATGCCGTAGGCACGGCCCATCCAGTCCTGAGCCACACTATTTTTATCCAGAGAGACCAGGGCCGTTTCGCATTCGGATACAGCGGCGTCGGCCAACTCTTCGGCATAGTACGCACGGCATAACAGCAGGTGCGCCTGGCTATCCTGGGGATTGGCTGCGAGGATGGGTCGCAAGCCAGCAATCGCCTCATCCACCCGGCCTTGCATGAGAGCCCGTTCGCTGGCAGCCCGTTGGTTGATTGCAGTATCGGCAGAGAAGCAGGGAAGCACTGATGCGGAAAGTATTCCAACAACCAAAAGACCGCGTGACCCAAGTACCTGGATAACTTTCCGTCCCATCTAGAGCAGTTCCTGTATTTCTATAAGGCGGAAAATTCCGCGAATGCCGTTTTTCTTGGGAAAAAACGGCGTGAAAACCCTTGACTCGCTATACACCCATACAGGAATTGCTCTACCGCTTCGCCTTTGCTTTTACTGCGAGTCCATCACTCAGGTCGGCTTCCGTGGTTGCCCCGAGGACCACGGTATCGCCCTCTGCCAGGCCGCCTGTGATCTCAGCGCTTATCAGATTCAGTCCTGCACCAAGCTGGACAGGGGTTCTGTGCAGGTGTCCATTGACGATCTTGTAGACAAAGTTGTCTGGTCCATCGGTGTGCAGTGCCTCGCGAGGCACACTCAAGACGTGTATTCGCTGCTGCGTTGTTACTTTGACGGTGACATTGGTATTGGGCAGCAAGTCGCCGTTGGCGTCATCAACCGTGATAATGCACTCGCCGACATAGCGCGTTCCATATTTGATGATGGTTGTTGGCGTTTGTGAGATGTGTCCATGCCAAAAATGATTGGGCTTGGCCTCCCAGGCAATCGATACGGGCTGGTCAACGGCCAGCTTGCCGACCTCAGGCTCATCGAAGTAACCCTGGATCTGGATCCGCGACAGGTCTGCAACATCGAGCAAGGTATCGCCACCCGCCACAAAGTCGTACTGGGCGATGGGAATGTAGTACACCGTGCCAGCTATGGGAGAGTGAATATCGACACTCGCAAGGGCACTCCGTGCAGCTTCGAGAGAGGAACGAGCCTGAGCCACCTGTGCCTGTGCGGTAGCAAGGTCGGTGGGACCGTAGGGGCTGGTATGGTGTGCCTGTAAAGACGCCACATGGGCCTGTGCTTCGGTCAGACGCTGTTTGGCCGCTGCTACTTCATTGGCCGATGCCGCACCCTTCACCTGTAGGGCCTGAATCGCTTCCAGCGAAGTGGCGTTTTGGCGTTCCTGAAGTTGTGCGGCGTCCAGATCGGCGTTTTGGGTCTGGAGTTCTGAGTGGGTGCCGCCGTTTTGCAGGTTCTTCAGCGCAGCCTCGCTCGACTGCAGCGCTGCCTGGGCTGCTACGACACCCTTGCGGGCTTCGCTGTCGTCCATTCGGACGAGTTCCTGCCCAACTCGGACCTTTTGGCTAGGATCGACAAAAAGTTTTTCGACGGTGCCAGCGGTAGGAGCATGGGCTTGAAAATCGTCGATGGGCTGGACGATGCCGTTTGCCGGGACAGAGTTCAAAATGTCCTGAAATCCCACCGTTGCCGTATTCACAGTGATTGTGTCGCGAAAGGCCACACGGACTGCCCAAAAGAGCAAACCGCACGCGACAAGCGCTACGATGCCCCATACCCAACCGCGTGTTTGACCGGACTCTTGTTGTGCCATAAGCAAAGCGCCAGTATATAAGACGCTCAACCTTCTAAGTTGAAGCAAAACTTTTACATGCAGATGTTTATGTTGATTCGACTGGTTCGTTGGATGCTTTGGAACGCATGGCGACGACTTCAAGTTCCCATCCGCCGAAGTCAGGATGCCAGTTGCGCCGGAGGCGATAGGCAAGGTCGAGAAGATCGCCTTGCGACCAGTTTTCCTCTCGAGCGCGAGCTGCCCAATCGGTGCGCCGCCCCCACGCCATGCCGCCAAAGCGTGCGCCATCCGTGGTGTCTTCGACGCTCAGCCGCAGGTGCCGCTCCTTCACGATCTTGAGCGCCATAGCCAGCCGCACGCCTCGGCTCACGAACAGCGGTTCGGCGTTTCCGTTGCCGAAAGGCCCAAGCTGTTCGAGGGTAACCAGAAAATCCGGAGTAATCTCACTGAGCCTGAGGTCAACGTCGCAGTCCAGAGTCGCTATCCCGCCGTCTGCCGTACCCCTGGAGGCTGCATACCGCACCATGCGATCGCGCAGCTCGCCTACTTGCTCGGAGGGTAGAGAGAACCCTACCGCATGGGCGTGGCCTCCGAAGCGAGTAAAGAGCCGGGTATCCTGCTCGGCATCTACGCAGGTGAGGGCGTCGAGCAGGTGAAATCCCGCGATAGACCGGCCAGAACCGTAGGCCTGGCCGTCTTCATGGGCAAGTACCAGGGCTGGCCTGCCGGTGCGTTCGACGACGCGCGAGGCAAGAATCCCAATCACGCCGCGATGCCATGCAGGATCGTCCAGCACTAAGCAGGCTGCGAGGCCCGCGGGGGAGACAGCCATCTCAGCCAGCCGGACTTCAATCTCGCGCAGGGCTTCGGCCTCAGTCGCCCGGCGCTCTTCGTTCAGGCGGTGCAGTTTTTCAGCGAGCGTGCGAGCCACCCCTGGATCCTTGGCCAGAAACATCTCCACCACATCGCTGGCGATGTCCATGCGTCCGGCCGCGTTGATGCGGGGAGCAAGCCGGAAGCCGATGTCGGTCGAGGAGATGGCGCGGGAGGTATCGATCTGGGCCAACTCCATAAGGGCTTTGAGCCCAGCCTGCGACGGCCGCTGTAGCTCCCGCAGTCCCAGCGCCGTGATGACCCGGTTTTCGCCCTTCAGGGGGACCGCGTCGGCGATGGTGGCGATGGCCAGCAGTTTCAGGAACGAAGGCAGCGTCTTTTCGCGCAGACGGCTGCGTTCGCCCTCGTCCTGCACCGAGCTTTCGAGCAAGGCCTGCGCCAGCTTGAACGCGACGGCCGCCCCGCAGAGCTCTTTGTAGGGGTATTCGCAGCCCGGCTGGTTGGGATTGAGGACTGCCACGGCACGTGGAATGCCTTCCACTCCGTCCGGCAGGTGGTGGTCGGTAACGATCAGGTCCAGGCCAACCCGTTCGGCCTCTTCCGCCGCTGCAAAGGCCCGAATTCCGGTGTCGACGCTGACGACGAGCCGCACCCCTTCCGCTGCCGCCGCCTCGATGCGCAGCTCCTGCATCCCGTAGCCCTCGCGAATGCGGTGCGGGATGTGATAGCGAATGTCGGCAGGGACGCCCATCGCCGCCGCCGCCCGCTCCGCTGCGGTCTTCAGCAGCACGGTGGCGACGGTGCCGTCGACGTCGTAGTCGCCATAGATGAGCACGGGCTCCTGCGCGAGCAGTGCCGCACGAAGGCGGGCTACCGCCTTGTCCATCCCGAGCATCTTGTACGGATCGTGCAACTGGTCGAGCGAGGGATGGAGAAAGGCCTTCGCCGCCTCGACAGTCTCAACTCCCCGGCAGACCAACAGGCAGGCAATGGAGAGAGGAAGAGCCAACTCGCGTTCCAGTTGCCCGGCAGCCTCGGAAGCCTTGCCTGCAAGGTGCCAGGGGGCCTCCTGAACGACAGGTTGTTCGTTCACGCGAGCCTCAGTCTTCGTCGGTGTCGTCGACGATGATCTGGCCGAGGTCAGTAACTGTCTCCATGAGTTCCTGGAAGGTGTCGTACCACTCGGTTGCGGTCTCGTAGAGATACATGACGCCGCCGTGGGAGAAGCCAAGCTGCAGATAGCCGGTCTTGCCGACGTGCTGGGTCAGGTCCTGGGCCTCTTCGAGCTCCACCGCATCGTGGTCGGGGTAGTTGTGATCGCGTACCTGGCCGATCAGCGTCGCGACGTCTTCCGGCTCGAGGACTACTTCACTCATCGTCAGGAAGGGGGCGTTGGCGGACTTGGCGTGCTCGACGAAGTCCTTCCAGCCGTCGCTATCATCCTCTTCGAAGATGACAGTGGGCACATCTTCGGGCACGTAACTGTTCATGCGCCTCATGCCATGCCCGGCGATGAAGGCTACCATATCGTCTTTTACTGGAGAAAGGTCGTCCAAATGCATAGAGGCCATTCTCGCAGATGCGGGAGCCTCGTGCGCTGCCCAGGGGGAAGAATTGGCTGGACTGCAAAGACCTGCTGACTCAACCATTTCGCTGACTCAACCATTTCATCGTGCTAACCTTTTGGAGACCATGATTTTTTCCAAGGACTATGTAGGCTATCTCGCCCGGCAGACGAATAAGCATCTCGTTGCGGCGAAGATGATCAAGACCGAGAAACCGGCCATCGTCGACGAACGCGTCACCGCCGGCCTCATCGACGAGCTTTCGCTAGAAGACCGCATCAACGATGAGGTCCGTGTCATCCTCGAAGCGTTCCAGGACGACATGCACAAGACCGGCGCCAGCTACCCTGAGATGTTCAAGAAGGTGAAGAACGAGCTCGCCCGCAAGTACAAGGCGGTGCTATGAGAATCAGCCGCGACAAGCTCAATAAACTCGCCCACACGGTCGCAGACACGCTTGCCGAGATCGACGAAGTCGATTTTCTGGAGGACCGCAACACGATCCGCCAGGAGGCGCGCAAAATACTCGAGAAGCTGCTGACGGACGAGACGAAGCTGGACGCCGCCGCGCGCCAGAAGATCTCTTCGCAGCGCAAGATCATCGTCGAAGGCTCGCAGGAGTGGGACATCCTGTACCGCAAGTACTACAACGACGAAGTCAAGAAGCTCGGGCTGTAGCGGTTTCGGTTCTGTAGTGGTTCGGTTTTATGCCGTTGTCCTTGCTTTTCTGGTTGTCATTCCCGCAGGGAATCTGCTGCCTGGGATCAGGCCGCTCTATGAGTTGGCAGTGTCGTTTTGAAGCGCAGTCAAGGAGCTTATTTCCGCTTCTCTCTGCTATACTTTGAAAGTCGCAACGGATTCCTCATCCGTTCTGTGGCGTTATGGTGTAACTGGTTAACACGTCGCCCTCTCAAGGCGAAGAGTCCGGGTTCGAGCCCCGGTAACGCTACCAATAATTTATTCAAATCAATAATTTAGAAATCGGCCTGCTTGCGGCAATACGCTGTACGTCACTGGGGCATATCCTCTGTGGATTTGGACTTCTCTTCCTGGGATACTTTTTAGGCAAGCGCCTACGAGCGCTGGAGATCGTATTTTTGAATGAACGAGATGCGCAGGCTATAAAGAAGCCTTCATTCTTGCGAACCGACAGCGCGTAGGGTACTTTCGTATTGTCAATACAAAACACTCTTACTCGCTGCAGGCACGCATGGCTGGCTTTTCGGGAATCGATCGCTCAGGATTGTGGGTTGCCGTTCTTGGCATCTTTGCCGTGGTCATGGCCGGTTGTGGAAGCGGAGGCACGAGTTCCGCCGGTGGCGGCGGTACCAACCCTCCACCGGCGGCTGGTGACTTTAGCCTTTCTGCCACTCCGACTAGCCTGACTCTGGGTAGGGGCGAAAGTCAGACTGTCACAGTCTCCGTGGCGGAAGTCAACACCTACACGTCCAGCGTCAATTTATCGATCAGCGGCCTGCCGACGGGAGTTACGGCTTCTCCAACTACATTCAGTCTATTGCCTGGGAACCAACAGGTGGTCAAGCTCAATGCGGCGGCAACAGCCGCAATGGGTACGGTCACGATCATGTTTCAAGGTACATCCGGCAGCTTGAGTCATAGCACGTCTGCCACCTTGAGCATCACCGAGCAGGCTTCCGGCGCTCATCCTCCCATTCGCACCCGTTATTTGCGCACGAACTCGTTCTACGATCCGAATTCACTGCAGTATTCGCCACCCCATTTCACCGTTTACGACGCAGTGCATAAGCAATTTTTTGTCAGCAATCCCTACATGAATGAGATCGACGTCTTCAGCTCAACCCTGGAGACTCAGATCGCGACGATCCCGGTTCCGATGCCGTGGGGGATTGACGTTTCACCTTACAACGGAAGTCTTTATGTGGGTACGTTTATAGGGGATGTTTATCAAATTGATACGTCAACGCTGAAAGTTACGAGCCGCTACCCGGCGGCTTCGATCGGTCCGGATGGTTTCGCTGCGCAAACGGCGCTAGTTCTTTCGGATGGGCGTCTGGCCTTGCAGGGCGGAGCGGGCGGAATTTTGGGGGTTGATGGCTTTGGTGTCATTGCGGTATGGAATCCCGTTACCAATGCCCTGGATACTGGATCGACGGGCAGCGTCTGCAATGTTGGAGGTGAGGGGACAATTGCACTTAGCGGAGACCGAACGAGAATATTGGTGACATGGGTGGACACGGGTGGCGGCGGCGCCCCGATCTGTTCCTATGACCCGATTGCAGGGGTTGCAACATACGGGACATTGCTGACTGGCTCGCCGGTGAGATCTATCGTTCCTACTCCGGATGGAACGCGGTTTTTCCTGACAACTAATCTTCAGGGAGTTGCGGTCTTCGACGCGAAGACCGTGCAACTGCTGGGACAGATCAGCGGCGGAAGCGACTACACGCAATTGCCGAGCGGAGCCGCAAGCGCGGTTGTGAGTCTGGATGGAAAAACCCTTTACCTGTGCAATCAAGATACGTCGCTGATTGGCGCTTACGACACAACTTCGCTGGCGCAGAAGGGCTGGCTTCCCAACTTCACTGTGAACGATTCACAGTCGCAGATTGTCCTTTCTGCAATCGACGAGACGGGGCTCATTGCTGGACCGATCGGACACGGGGTTGCATTTATCGATGGTTCGAGTGTCAAATCAGCGGCTCCAACCATGATCGTGAGCGAGATCGGTGCCAAGCCAAGCACGGGGCCGTTAGCAGGCGGGACAGCCTTGACCGGTTTTTTATATGGGTTCAATCCAACTCAGAACGTGACATTGAGCCAGATGTACGCCGGAAACATTCCCGGCATTGATGCTAGCTTTGTCGGCTCCAGCGGGGAACTGCCAAGTGCGCAGATGACAACGCCGCCAAGCAGTTTTGGGGGAGCGGTAGATCTTTCTATCGAACTGAGCGATGGCGGCGCAGGCGTCGCTCCTGAGTCCTTCAGCTATGGGCCAACGATCCTGGAAGTAGTTCCCAACGGGGCCACGGCGGAAGGCGGGCAGACCGGCGCGATCATCGGGTACGGCTTTGGGGATTCAACCTCGGGAGTTCAGGTGACCATCGGTGGGCAGTCGGCTCCGGTCATTGCGGTTTACAACTACGCCCCGATCGAGCCTTATCCGTTTCCAACCAACGCGCTGACATTCACCATCCCTAGTGGAACCGCAGGTACTGCTGCGGACGTGACGGTGACCACGCCTTCCGGATCGGTGACTGCGACAGGAGCGTTTCACTACACTGCAGCAACAAATTTTTATCAGGTCACGGCCAATTTGCAGGCAGGAATTTATGATGCGGGTCGAAACCTCTACTATTTCACGGACCAAAAACAGATCCAGGTTTTTTCGAAGAGCACTGGGAAATGGCTTTCGCCGATTGCCCTCCCAAACGTAAGCGGCAAGACCCAGTTGCTGGCAATCTCTGAGTCGCCCGACGGTGCCAAGCTTGCCGTCTCCGACTACGGTGGCCAGACCATCTATGTACTAAATCCAGATAACCCTGCATCTGCAATCGGCTATCCGATGTCGCTTGATAACGATGGGTTTTCATCTTTGCTTGCGCCTGACGGGCTTGCTGTAACAGATACGGGCATGGTCTATTTCGACACGAATGACATCGGTGGGACAGGAACACCCGCAGTTCACAAGCTGGACACCTCAACCAGCTCAATTACAGACCTTTACTATATGGTCCTAGGAGATAGGATATTTCCGGCAAGCGGTGGTGTAGCCGATGAATTTGATCGCGTCTTACTGAGCCCGGATGGCACCGAGATCTACACCAATGTCGAAGGAATAAGCTATGTGATCAATCCATTGAATGATCAGATGACTTCATCCGTCGCAACTTCAACTGGCGATGGAGGGGTGCAGGATTTGGAAGTTTCAGGGGATGCCAGCACCGTGGGCATCAACGGCTATTTGACCGATTCGTCACTCAATGTTGAGACAGAGCCAGCCTATATCGATTGGGAGACATGGTTCCCTACTGGAGTGATTGGACAAAAGCTCAACCAAGAGGGGAGCATCCTGTTTCAACCGCTCACTGATGGCATCGATTTGATTGCGCGTAATACCGGGCGTCTTCTTTATCGCGTCCAGATGCCTGTGACCCCAGCCAATGTTTACGATCCTCTTTTGATAGCCGAAGGGCAGAATACTCTTGCCGTCATCACTTCGACAGGGGTCTCATTTATAGATTTGAGCAGCCTTCCGATTGGCTCGCAGTATACCCAGCCGTTTGCGAAAGCAACTCGATCCACGGTGAGCAGATTATCTGACTCGCAGACCGTTCCGCTAGCGAAACACACCCCATCTACGCGATCTATTCACTCAAGTACTCAGCCTAGATTGAGACGCAGACTTGAGCAACCCAAGGCTGAGGTTCAAACCAATAATCTTCATGCCGTAATTCATTAGACGGTGGCTCGGAAGCCCAAGTGCGGGGCGGGTGGCCCAGGTTTGAATCGGAACAGGAGTGGGTGCCCCACATCTCGCCTTTGAGATGTGGGTTGTACGATGATGGGCACCTGACCGACGTGGCCTCGCTGAGCAACCCGAACAGTGGGTATTGTCGAGCTTTCTTCATTACGCAACAGGAGTCCCTGGGACGTGGAGGTTTATCGCCATGGGTGTCCGCGCAAGAGACCTTGCGGTTGCAAAATGCCCTCATCTCGGAAGCGAGATAGGTGGCACCCATTCGTGTGGAATGAGATGAGGCCTGGGCCACCCGCCCAGGAAGTCAAGAGCAAGAGATTGCAGAGCAAGCCGGATAAAGCCAAAACAGAGAAGCTCGTTCAGATCTCGTTATCTGGCGGTTCTAATGTGTCTGAGCTAGAGACAAAAGTGAAATCTGCTCTGGGTGCGGACGTGTTTCAGGCTCGTTATGTTGCATGGCTGAAAACTCAAGAGGCGGCGTTAGTGCAAGAGGTGAGCGAAGCTGCTTGAGATGTAAAAGGCCCGGCCCTCGTCATGAGTTGCCGGGCGCTTTTGCTTGTATAAGAGAACTACTCATCGCGAAATGGCTTGATGAGCAACCTCTGCTTGAGTGCCGGTGCTTTCTTAGCCGTGGACTTCTTCTTTGCAGGAGCTTTCTTTGCAGCGGCCTTCTTGATGGCTTTTTTGGCAACTTTCTTCGCTGGAGCCTTCTTTACGGCTTTCTTTGCAGCTTTTTTCGTTGCCAAGGTGTTACCTCTCATGGATGATTTGGGGAGCCTATGCCATCATCGCGCGGGATGCAACGAACTGAAAAGAATCATGCTTGGTTCGTCTGTGCCGGACCTCGCGGACCTCACAGTGTACGGATACAAATCGCTGTTTGGATGAGATGAAAAAGCGCGAGCAATCCGCTACAAAACGCGGGCAACCCGCTACAAGATATGTGCTTCTTAAGTCGGAAGTCTGTTCGACTTTGACTTTCGTCGAGAGGACGAATGCCCTGTCAAGGTTGTCAATCAAGGTTGCAAGCAAACCCAAAAAACTGGAGGAAGATGAAGATAACGCAAAGGAGCAATCATCATAGGGAGGCGCTCGCACTGATTTTGGCGACGTCCCTCTGCGCTTTCACTCCCGGCCTGGCTACTGCCCAAAGTAGCGGCACCGAGCAAGCACAGCCGCAACAAAACCAGCAGCAAGCACAGCCGCAACAAAGCCAGCAACAAGACCCGCAGCAAGGCAAGACATTCACAGGCAAGATTGTGAAGCTCCAAAACGGACAGTTTGCCCTGCTCACCGGCCAAACGCCTGAGGGCAAAGCTGCCGGACACTTGCTCGATGATCAGGACGATGCAAAGAAGTTCGCGGACAAACAAGTGACGGTTACCGGAACGTTCGACACAGCAAGCAACACGATTCACGTAACCAATATTCAAGCCGCATAGCCACCGACACACTGCAGGTGGCGTGCCCGATCTTTTGTACCAGTTGGATTGTTAATGTAGCGACGCGAGCTTTGTCGATATCTCGTTGCCGTCGAGGGTGCGGGGGGGAAGTGGGAAGCGTAGTTTGCTTTCCACTTCTCCATACCCTGTTTTGATCTCGGGGTGCCACGTCTCTAGCTTTTCTTGGGCCGTAACCGACAGGATCAAATCGTCAGCGACGATAGCATCCGGGCAAGCGCGGGGACGCCGATGGCTATGGTGTCTGCATCGATCGGATACTGCTCCAGCCCCGCGTTCACGACGAACTGTCTGTCGGGTTTGAGGTCCTGGCAAGCGATGTAAAAGCCCTTTTCCGGACGACCGGATAGACTCCGTTTGATCTCGATGGCCCACAGGCCGTGGCCGGGTATCTCCAGCAGAAGATCGATCTCGGTTCCCGCAGCCGTGCGATAGAAACTGGCGATGGTGCGGTCAGGCGCGGCGGCAAGCAGGTTCTCAATGACGAAGCCTTCCCAGGAGGCACCTGCCACAGGATGTCCAGCTAGATCGTTGAAGGTCTTCAATCCTAAGAGAGCGTGTACCAGACCGCTGTCCCGGATATAGACCTTGGGCGACTTCACCAAACGCTTGCCTGTGTTGCTATGAAATGGCTGGAGCCGGCGGACGAGCAGCAGATCGGTCAGCAGGTCGATATAGCGCTGTACCGTGGGTGCAGTGATCTGGAGGGAGGAGGCCAGACGCGAGGCGTTCAGCAGGGTTCCTTGCCCATGCGCCAGCATGGTCCAGAGCCGCTCCAGCACACCGGCTGGCACACGCGGCCCGAAGAGTGGAACATCACGCTCCAGATAGGTGCGAATAAAGTCTCCGCGCCAGCGCAGGCTTACCGTGTCGTTCGGCGCGAGATAACTGCCGGGAAATCCACCCCGAGTCCAGAGCTGGAGGAGAGTCGGCTCATCGGCGGGCAGCTCCAGGACGTTGAAGGGGCCCATATTGATGTAGGTAATCCGGCCAGCAAGGCTCTCGCTGGACTGCCGCAGCAAGTCGATTGAGGCGGAGCCAAGAATGAGAAATCGACCCTTGCCATGACCCGTTCGCCGTCCCTGGTCGATGATGCCCCGGAGCGAGCTGAAAAGCTCGGGGACGCGATGAATTTCGTCGAGGACAACCAGGCTATTCTCATACTGTCGGAGGAAAAGAGTTGGCTCTGCAAGCTTGTCCCGGTCTTCCCGAGCTTCCAGGTCAAGGTAGAGCGACGCGGGACGTTGATCGGCAATCTCCCGTGCCAGAGTCGTTTTTCCAACTTGACGGGGGCCGATGATAGCCACAGCGGCCTGCTCAGACAAGGACTGTTCGATAGCCGCCGTTACGGAACGTTCGATCATCCTTGCATAATAAAATATTCATTTTCAATTTGCATGGTTATTTTTCTTTCTCCAAGTCTGTGAACGCGTTCGAATCGCGGTCGTTTTGCTGCTCGTCTCAAAGCGAAGAGCCTTGGTTTGGCCCCGGTAACACTATAAGATTCAATTGATTACAACTTATCTTCGGCTAGGCCATAACCTGAGGTGCGATTTCGGGCGTGGCTTCACAACCACCCCTATCATCCGGGCGTCTAAGAAGTTCTGATGAAATTGCCTAAAGTTATCGCCTGTCTTTTCGCCGTTTCTATCACGGCAGCTCTCCATGCCGATAACGCACGCTTTGACCTCGTCGGGCCAAAGATCGATATCCGAGTCACCCGTGGAGGCACAACGCTGCCGATTGCTGAGGTTCCCAACTTGCAGCCAGGGGACAGGATCTGGGTTAAGGCCGACCTTCCGTCCACCCAGTCCAATCATTTGCTGGTTATTGTTGCCTTCCTTCGCGGCACTACCAACGAACCTCCCGACAGCTGGTTCACCGAGATCGACACCTGGGATAAGAAGACGATTGAAGGCACCACCATCACAGTTCCCAACGAAGCAGAGCAGGCCGTCCTCTTTGTCGCGCCTGAGACCGGTGGCGACTTCAAAACTCTTCGCTCCGCTGTCAAGGGCAGGCCCGGTCTCTTCATTCGGGCCGATTCGGACCTGAATGAAGCCTCTTTCGAACTGCAGCGCATCGAGCGCTATCTGGACGCTATGAAGACCGTCCCGCAGGATGATCAGAAGGCTATCCAGGACCACTCTGCCAAGTTGGCTGCCACACTCGCTCTCAAGCCGAACGCCGACTGCTTCAAGCAGCCTGTTGACCAGCAGGTAAACTGCCTCACGCAAGCCAGCGCTCCCGTCCTGCTCGACGATGGACATGGCCAAAGTGTCGCTGAAGCGCTCTCCACCGGTGCGTCGTCCGACTTTATTAATGCAGCTTCCGCTACACAGGCTGTTGGTGGAGGACTCTACTCGGCCTATGTCGGTGCCATCGTGGATCTTGTCCACCTTGTCAGCCTGTTGCGCACTGCCCAGTATCAGTACATTCCCGCAATCAGCTTTCCGCAGAGCTCCACGCTCAACCTGAAGCTCAACACTCCACCCTCCTTCCACAATCCCAAATCCGTCATCGTCATCGGCCTGCCGGCCATTCAGAAGGCCAAGCTTCCGCCACTGCATTCCCACGATCCCAATCAGGTCGCCTGTCTTTTGCAGCCGAAGATGGCTCTGCAGCTAGAAGGTGCGCCGCTCGTCTTCTCCACCGGCTTCGCGCATGACCTCGTCCTGCACCTCAATCGGACCGGCGCACCGAGTGACATTCCGCTGACGTCTGACGCCTTCGAAGGCGGCCTCGTCGTCGCTAAAGAAGAGCAGCGTAAGCCGCTGCACGATGAGACTGGCAGCACATCGCCCGAAAAGTCGGACGTGAAGATGGGATCCAGTACCGACCTCACCATCACCGGTACCGTCCGCGGGTACTGGGGCTTCGACTCCTTTGAGGGGCCCACCCTCACGATCCAGCAGGTGGATGGCAAAAACTGGAAGATCGTTGGCGACACGCAACTCATTGCCGGACAGGACAACCACCTTACCCTCAAAGGCGATGGCACCGCCTGCGTCCAACACATCGCTCTTACGAACAACAAGGATAAGGACGTAGACGTCACCTTCAAGCCTGCGCCGGAGGAGGATGGCAAAGCAGTCAAGGACACGCTCGCCCTGGACGCCTCGCTCAAGAAGGTGCAGCCCGGCGGCTATGCGCTCGCCATCCAGCAGTACGGCGATACCAATCAGGACAAAGTCTCGCTTACCGCCTACACCGGTGATATCCATCTGGAGAGTCTCAAGATCCACGCAGGCGACAACGCTGCCGAGCTTATCGGCCACGGACTCCAGGATGTTGTCTCTGTCCAGGTCGCTAGTCAGACCTTTACGCCCAACGGCAGCGGCGATGACAAGACCGTACCTCTCCACGCTGCATCAGGCGTTTCCCCCGACGATGGTTCCGAGGCTACAGCAAAGCTCAAAGATGGCCGCACGATGAAGGTGAAGATCTCCACCGAAGCCGCGCGGCCGGGTCTGAAGCTGCTCTCGTTCAACGCTTCAGCCGCGCAGCAGAACGGCTCTATCCCCGTCACTCTCGGAGCGAAGAACGAGATTCCCCTCAACGGCAAGCTCACCTTCGTCGTGCAAACCAAGAACGTCTTCCCGCGCACGCAGACTATCGAGGTGGCTACTGCCGATGGCTCAGTCCATACGAGCCTCTCCTTCGCAGCCAATGACCTCATCCTGCAGGACGAGCACACCGCCATCGCCACACTCGATCCGTTGAAGGCCTTCGGTCAATCTGCCTTCGGGAATCTGCAGATGCGGCCAGTCGCGGAGGACAGCACCCCCGGCGACTGGACACCGCTTGGCACTCTCGTTCGAACTCCACAGATCACGGCCATTCACTGCACTACCTCAGACGCTCCTACCTGCACGGTCGATGGCAACAACTTCTTCCTCGTGCAATCTTTCGGCGCAACCAAAGATTTCGCCAAGCCTGCCGATGTGCCTACAGGTTTTGCCGAGAACACCTTCACCGTGCCGACGCCGGCAGATGGAACGACGCTCTACCTCAAGCTTCGTGATGATCCCAACGCTGTTGCAACCGTTACGCTGCCCTCACCGGTACAGAAACCCGCAGTAGCGACTGCGCCAACTGCACAAGCTCCGTCACCTGCACCCGGTGCAACGCCTGCGGCGAAGGAAGCCGTACCAACACCCAGCGCGTCCACTCCTGCTCCATCCTCGGCGCCAGCAGCAACGCCATCTCCAGCACCCGCGCAGCCCGCAGCAGATACTTCAGCACCGCCGAAGTAAGAAGCGCGAGTTACTTGGTCGGTCGAAATGACAGGCTTTTGGGGTAGGTTTGTCAGAACAACTGATCTCCTAATTTGGAGGAAGGCCGCCGAGGTAATAGACGCTTAGGTTGGGAGCACCTTGAATCATGCGCGTAAGTTCCGGGTTCGGAAAGCGGCGGACATAAGGAGGCGCCCAGCCGATCTGGTCTCCGCTGACGATTGTGGGGACCTCCTGCTTGATGCCAGTGGCTTTTTCAAAGAGCGCAGGATTATGAAGTCCGGATACGGAGATGCTAACCAAGCGATGAATCGCACCCTCTGCATGGGCATATAGATCGAGATCGTTCGCTTCTCCGAACTCCGCCAGGAGAACGAGAGGTGCGAGTGCGTACAGGTGATAATGCAGCGCCTTGCTGCCTCTGGCCATCTCCATGGGTAGCGTTCCATCGGGCCGTATCTGATTGACGCCGTTGTCGTAGGTGGCCATCGCCCAATTGAAATCGCTCTGATTATTCGCAGCTGCTCCGATTGCTGCCAGCTCGACTCCCGCCCAGTACAGGTGATTGTTGCCTTTGCCTCCGTTGTTTTTTGTATGAGTGTCGTAGTAACTCTTTGTTTCGTCGCCAACAGAATGAAGCCATTTGGCAATGGCTTCATTCTGTTCGGGCGTGGCGTCTCCGGCTTCACGAACCTTGAGGTAGGCAATGGCGACTGCACCCACCACCCAACCCTGCACGTAATAAGCCTGGCTGGAAGACATCCTCCCGCTGAGCGATTTGTCCTGCGCCATGGTGAGGATGCGGCTGGTGGCGCATTGTGCCGCCTGGCGCGAGCCTGAGGTGCGGTAATCATCGGCTGCTTTGACGATCGCCATGCCGACAGCTTTTACCCCATCGCTCGACTTGCGATAGGCTGCCTGGCGAACGGGGTCGACAATGGAGTGCGTCGGGTCGTCCAGCCTGTAGAAGCCGTCGGTAACGAGGTCGGGAGCGAGATGGGGAAGCGCTGAACAGTTGTAGTCTGCATTCGTCGTCGTAACAGGCTTACCATCCCAGGGCGAGTGCAGGGGCTTCACGGGAGCAGCGATGAGAGCAGGTGCGGCTATTGAACAGAGTGCCAATAAAGCGGTAGATCGAAAGTCGCGAGGGGTGTTTACACAGAAGGGAAGTCGTATAGGGCTATTCATGTTGGATCTCTATTCTGGCGGTAATCGTGTTGTCTGAAAAGGCCACCCCTGGGGGGTGGCCTTTTCGGTGCATTGGTTTGATGTGGAGGGTTAGTTAGAAGAAGAAGCGCGTGGAGGCCTGCATTGCGCGATTAGGTTGTGTGTTCGTGATCTGACCGAACCCAGACGAGGTTTTGAAGGTTGCCGTGGTACCAATCTCAGACACGGTGAGAGAGCCACTTGGCGACTGGAAGTTGGTGTGGTTGATAACGTTGAAGGCGTCGACACGGAACTGGAACTTCAACCGTCGATATATCTGGAAGTCCTTAGCGACCGAGGCATCGAAGTCAACTTCACCAGGTGCGCGGTTAGAGTCTCGTGAAACATTACCGAAGCCGGTTGAGACGATCTGTGTTCGAACGCCGCTAATGGTGTTGTAGACCGGTCCGGATGCTGTTAGCGGGAAGTTCGGATCGGCTGCGGAATCGTAGTATTGCAGTGCCGCTCCGTTCAGGGTTGGATGCGCCAGCTTGATAAGCTGGGGGTTACCGTTGGGGCGCTGCGATGAGCCCGGGATCTCGTTGGTCTGAGTGATGTTGATGGGCAGTCCGGTATGGCCGACGAAGATTGGTGAGATGTGCCAGTTACGCAACCACCATGGGCCAGGGGTTGTGTAGACGACAGCAATATTCAATACGTGCTTCACATCGATATTGCTGACGGTGAAGTCCTTGATGCGATTCGGACCATCGACAGCATATTGTGAGTTTGCCGTTCCATTGGGAGCCGAGAAGTTGTAGATGGTGCTGCCGTCGTCCTCACTCTTGGCATAGGTGTAGTTGGAGAGAATAGCTAGCTGCTTATTGAACTGACGGTGAACGGTTACCTGCAACCCGTTATAGTTGGAGGCTCCTATGTTGTCGTTGGTCGTGAACTGTTTGAGGTTCGGGTAAGGGGATGCATTCTGGGTTGCGACGCTTGTATTCGCCAGAGTTACAGCAGGTACGGCTGACAAGGGAACGACGTTCTCGTTGAGGTTATAGGAGAGGTGAAGTGCATGGTTTCCGATGTAGTTGACCTCCAGCGTAAGCGCGAGAGGCAACTGACGCTCGAAGCCGACATTCCACTGTTGCACCAATGGCATGTGGCTTTGGTCGTTGAACGAGATACCTACGCTATAGGGTTTGCTGGCTGAACTGCCGACCAGAGCTGCGAAGGGGTTCTGCAGATTCGGTGGCGCAGCAAGCGGCATGCCATCAGAAAGGGTGAATGGCTGAGCTACGGCTGTCCCCAGGTTGTTGTAGTTGATGGTGTTGTCAAATCCGGGATAGGCGAGTTGACCGCCGAGATTCTGGAAGATGGTTCCATAGAAGGTGCCGAACGCCGCGCGGAGAACCGTTTTGTTGTCGAGGCTGTAAGCCAAACCAATCCTTGGAGAAACGTCAGCCTTCGGGGTGGTGACATTGAGGGAACGGGAGACTCCATTGAGCCCGGCGGCCAACAGTTGCCCGGTGCTCGGATCGATACGGCTATAGATGTTGGTGGCGATTGTCAGCGCCGACTCATATTCGTAACGAACTCCGAGGTTGAAGGTCAGCTTTGGCGTGATTCTCCAATCATCCTGTAAAAAAATGCCGAAGTTGTAGTTGCGTCTGCCGGTTGGCGGCTGGGGTTGCTCATACTGGGCCGTCTTGACCTGACCGGTGAGCAAATCCGCAATTTCTGTGTTCGGAGTTCCGGAAGCTCCATGATTCGTAATAGAACCGTCGAACTGAAAGAGTCCTTCGGGGCTGGTGGCTGGGTTATAGGAGTTGAACTCGTTCTTGCGAAGTGAGGCGCCGATCTTGAACGTGTGAGGACCGTACGTCTTCGTGATGGTGCCGAAAGGCGAGTAGGTGTTGGTGATGTTGACCTGGTCTGTGTTGGTGTCCGCACCGATGTTGCTGAACCCAAAGTTATTGCTAGCGTTGTCTTGAGCGGTAGTGCTGACGGAGATTTGTGGTACCTGGCTCAAGGGCAGCGATGCAATTCCGAGTGTGCTTGCCACGTTCTTGCCGGTCCCCGGGGGGTTGCGGAGGACGACGTTGCGGAAGAAGCCCATATTCAAATCCATAACCAGGCTTGGCGTCCACGTGCGCGTGTAGTCCACGGACGGGAGCCATGCATTTGTGCAGGCGCAATCGTAGTTTGTATTGAGCAATGGGTTGTCATAGCTGACATATTGCGGCGACGTGTTGGTGTAGCGGTAGACGTTGAAGCTGAGCCTGTCTTTGGGCGTTACGACTTCATCGACGCGCACTACTATCTTTTGGGTGTGCGTTACCAGGTTTTGCAGTGAGGTCCAGTTGCCGGTATAGCGGTTGTTGACCGCATCATAGGTGCCGACGGTGTTCGGAAGAGGCAGTAACGCCAGAATCTTTGCGGCTGCGGGATCGATCCCGGTAACCTGGTTGTTCGCAAAGGGTTGTGTGCTTGTGCCACCCGGCTGATAAATCAGTTGTGGGGTGCGGGGTTTGCCATTGGCATCGAACGGAGCTAGCGCATTGGAGAAATCGCCATTGCGCTGAGCGGCAGTAGGGACCGTTTCCGTCACAAGCGTTGGGTTGGGCGAGATCGTACGGTCGTAGTTAACAAAGAAAAAGGTCTTGTCACGACCGTTGTAGAGGTGAGGAAACCGGATTGCTCCACCGAAGGAACCACCCATCTGAAAAAAGCGATCGCGTTGGCGTGGCGTGACAGCTCCAGTTGTGGAGTTGATGGTGTCTTTATGGAAGTACTGGTTAGCGTCGAGCGCCTCGTTGCGCAGGAGGAAGTAGATGTTGCCGTGATAGGTGTTGGTGCCGGAGATGGTATTCACAGTGATTACAGCACCCGAGGTGCGACCATACTCGGCAGGTGCATTAGTGGTGAGAACGCGGAAGGAGTCAACGCCATCTGGTGAAGGCAACGTGGCCGGAGACCCGGTTGAGGCGACGATCGTCGAGACACCGTTCAACAGAACTTCTGTGTTTAGGGTACGGCTGCCGTTGATCGAAAGCTGAGAAACATTAGGCGTATCGCCGGCACCGCCATGCGTGACGCCAGGAATGAACATCAGCAGGTTTTCTGTGGTGCGATCGTTCAACGGAAGATTCTGAACTTCGCTTGGCGCAATGAGGGTCGATACATCTGACGTGCTGCGGTCAAGTTCCTCACTTCTGGATTCGACGGTTACCGTCTCCGTGTCCTGGCCGAGCTGTAAATTGACGTTGATCGAGGTGACCTGCGCAACGGTCGCAATAAGGTTGTTAATGACCGATTGCTTGAGGCCTGGGGAAGTTACCGTGACCCGATATGTGCCGGGAATTACCTGCGGCGCTACGAAGTCGCCGCTGGAGTCCGTGGCGCCGTTGAAGACCGTCACCCCTGTATCTTGATTGACAACAAGGACCTTGGCATTGGGCACAAGAGCCCCCGTTGGATCGAGCACCTCGCCGCGGATGGTCGCATTGGTATTCTGCGCGTAGGCCACGCCGGCGCCAGGAATAAGGCCGGGCAACGTGCTCCAGGCCGCTAGCGCCAATGCTGCCGCGACTACCGGCATTCGCACCATGATCCTGGTTTGGTACAGGGATCTTTGTACTAACTGATGAATGTTCACGAGACTAATCCTCCGAAATAAATGGTGCATCTAGGCATGCACAACCTATGCTTATTGACCATCGTGTGACTCGGAATCAAAGACTCAGAACATACGTGATCCATTGTTGAGATCAAGACAACCGGTTGTTTAGACATAAATCTGCTGCGGCCTCATAAGAAAACAGCGAGAGGAACGTTGTCAACTTAAATCCAAAAATGGGTTGGAATGCCTATTCATCCGGTTGCGAGGGCAATTGTGAAAGTTGTGGGAAAGGCTTTGAACGCAGGGGCTCAACATCTTCCAAAAGCTGCAGGAATACGTTTACCTAAGTTTTACGGAGAGGAATGTGTGGCAATGCGGTAGGTTCCGTACGTGAATTATCGGAGGTTCATCTGCTGGAGCATCGCGTGCGCTTGTTCTGCGACCCCAGGTGCCGGGGAGCGCTCCGCTTTCTCCAGGAGAGGAACTGCCGTGCGTGCCTGACCCTGTTGGATTAGGGCGTCGGCCAGATTCAGCTGGGCTGGCCCGAAGTCGGGGTCGATCTTCAAGGCGGCTTCGAACTCCGTGCGCGCTGGCGCCATTTGACCCTTCTGGGCCAGGAGTTGGCCGAGGAAGTCGTGCGCCCGTGCGGATTTTGGATCGGCAGCAACAGCAGATTTGGCTTCCGCTGTTGCTTCAGGAAAGCGCTTTAGCTGCAAGAGTACGACAGCATAGTCACCGTGAGCATTGGCGTTGGCTGGATCCCGTTGGACGGCATTTTGCAAGTGGAATGCTGCTTGCTTCCAGTCACTCGCACCTGCCAGCAAACGTCCAATATTGGCGCTGGTCGCCGCGTCGTAGGGGTTGATGGTCAAGGCTGCACGGAATGCGGATTCAGCACCGCGCACGTCTCCAGATTGAGCGAGTAGTGATCCCAAAGTATTTTGAGCATCGGCAAAATCGGATTTTATCTCTAACGTCTTTCGGAGATCGGAGATAGCCTTCTCTGCATTCCCGGTCTTCGATTCAATCAACGCCTGCTCATACCAGAGAAGGGCATTGTCAGGCTCGCGATCCAGAGCCGTGCGCAGGACGCTGAGCGCCTCATCGGTCTGTCCGGCGCTTCCCAGCGCAACGCCGAACCGCCGTTGCGCCCGTGAAGAGAGAGGATCCAGCTTGAGTGCTTGCCGGTAGGTATCGATGGCACCTGAAAGATCTCCGCTGTGCCGCATGGCGTCGCCCAACTCAATGAAGAAGTTCGGTTGCTGAGGCTGTTTCGTCCGCAGCAAGTCTGCCAACGCGGGGATTCCTGCCTCCAGGTAGCTCCCGTCGATCACCTGAGCCGCCGCGTCGTAGAGATCGTCGTAGTGAGAAGCTCTCTCGTGATCGAGGAGGTATCGCTTCACGGGGCCGTGATAAGCATTCGCCGGCGTATCCGGAATCTCCGGATGATTGGCCAACAGCACTGTCGTGGGAGGCGGTCGCCGTTGAATCAGATGGTCCGTCATGATGACATGGACGACATCTTCGGTTCTGCGTTTCGGCATATGGCACGAGACGCAATCATTGGAGGCCGGGTGCTGGTGTTGCGCGATCTTCTCAGGCAGGTTCGCGGCGTGACACTTCATGCAGATGTTGGCATAGTACTGAGCGGACTCGGCGCCTTTGTGCAGGTCGTGCGGGTTATGGCAGGTCTCGCACGTCAGCGCTCCCTGGCTCTTGAGATAGCACTGGGACTGGCGAAGCCGGAAGGGCGCCTCCACGATCTCGAAGTTATCGGTGCGTCCGTGTGCGGGATCCCTGGCAAAGTAGGCGTTGAAGCTGGCGAGCGGCTGATCGGCTGTGTAGCCAAAAGGCTCCTGGTCGTAGTATCGAATGCGATCTGGCAGCAAGTGGCTGGTGGTTTCGAGATGGCATTGCTCACAGACCTCCATCTGGCGATCGTTGCTCAAATGGATTGGATTGAGAATCTGGGCACGAATCTGCTGCAGCGAAGTCCCTGGGGTTTGGGCCGCCTTAACGTGGGCCGCGCCTGGGCCATGGCAACGCTGGCAATCAATACCCTCCGGCAGGGCAGAGTTGTAAGCTGGGTTTGCGGAGAGATCACGATGCGCGGTCGCCGGAATCTCCGGATACGCGTTGTGGCAGAACATGCACTCGTACGCGATGGGCCGGCGCGTCATAGGGTGGTCGTTGTCGAAACCGGGATTCATTCCCCAGTGCCCGCCGTCTTCGGCATACCAGGCCAGCGGAAGTTCGATCAGCGTTCCATCCTGCTCGCGATGCAGATAGGTTCGTACATGATTTCCCGAACCCATGATGTAATCGATCGGCAGTTCTTCTACATTCTCTGGATTGCCATCAAAACCCTTCTGCCAGCGGCGCTGATAATACTTTCCATCATGCTGCGTCAGGGTGTAGTAGGTACCGGATGCAGCGTGATAGAACTGGCGATCTTTGGCGGGACTCTCGACGGTGTCTCCTGCCCCCGGCTTGTAGAAGGCGTGCGCCATCCCGGTGCGAGCATATCCAGCGGCTTCAGTAGCATGGCACTGCACGCAGGTGGTGGGGTCGGCATACTGCTGCACGGTGTCGGTCTTAGGCGGTTCTCTAGGTCGTGTGAACAGAAAAGAAACTGCGGCGGCCGTTAGGAGTAGAGCAGCCACGGCGATGGAATATCTTTTTGTCACAGGTGAGGATCCGTTCGCTCGAATCGGGCGGGCAATTTCAGCCCAACCGAAGACCCATGCTAACGAAAGTCAAGCGGTTGTGTCATGGACGGATGCGAAGCTTCGCAAGCTGAAACAATTTTCTCTGGAAAAAGTATGAGCGTCACTCAGCTTTGGCATAAGATAATCGGTTCCTCGCTCGTGCGCTAAACTGGCAGTCTCCCGATACCAAAGACATGGGCCGTTCAAGGGTGGTTCTCTTCATGGGTTCTTAAAGATACGAATCGTCCCACAGCATCACTATTGAAGATATGGATCGTTCTATAGGGCTAGTATGTCGCTGACAAACAGGAGCATCTACCACTTCGGCGAATTTCAACTGAAGACCACCGCGCGCGTCCTGGAGCGTCAGGGCGTTCGTGTGCCTTTGGGGTCCAAGGCATTTGAGGTGCTGACTCATCTGGTGATGCATACCGGAGAGGTGGTCACGAAAGACGAGCTGTTGAAGTCCGTCTGGCCCAACTCTTTTGTAGAAGAGCAAAACCTTACGCAGCAGATTGCCTCTTTGAGAAAAGCCCTGGGGGACAAGTCAACCTATATTGCGACGGTTCCGGGGCGAGGATATCAGTTTACGGAAACTGTCCGGGCAGTGATGGCCGCAGACCCGCCGTCATTACTGGAGGAGACCTCAGACGATGTGATGCACGCGATGCGCACGCGCACCCACGTAGTCATCGAGGAGTCCTCGCGGCGGATGCTCCCCGCCAGGGCCACGAGAAATCCAACGCTCCTAGCGCTCTACGCGCTGGCTTCAGTCGTAGTTCTCCTTGTCCTGGTGTGGGCGGGATGGAAGTGGTTTCGGCTCCGGCATGAGGCACCCCAGGAGTACCGCCAGGTCGTGGTCTCCGACTTCATTAACACCACCGGTGACGCCGCCTTCGATCACATCCTGAAGCGGGCGTTGCAGATCGATCTGGAACAGTCTCCCTACATTGACGTCTTGAGCGACCGCGAGACCGCGAACACGCTGCAAAAGATGGGACGTCAAAGCGATACGGCGCTCACCCTCGAGGTGGCGCGCGAGGTTTGTGAGCGCACCAACCGCCAGGTATTACTGGCAGGAGCCATCTCCAGTGTAGGCAGCGAATATCTGCTGACTCTGGAAGCGAGCGACTGCAGCACGGGAAAGCAGATTACCGGAGCCAAGGCAGAGGTCAAGACGAAGCTGAATGTACTCAGCGCCCTAGATTCGGTGGCGGAACACGTCCGATCGGGACTGGGAGAGTCCGCGGAGTCGGTGGAGAGCTACCGGGTGCCGGTCGCGCAGGCAACGACATCGTCGCTCGAGGCGCTGAGAGTCTACTCTGTCGGCGAGTCCATGATGGTTAGAACGGGCAAAGAGGAAGCTGAGACTCTGCCTATGTTTCAGAGAGCCGTAGAGTTGGACCCGCAATTTGCAATGGCCTACGTCGCGGTTGCCACGGACTACTACAACCTGAACGAATACAGCCTGGCTGTGCCGTATTACCAGAAGGCATTTGATCTGAGTGGCCAGGTAAGCGAGAAGGAGAGGCTTTACATTCGGGCGCACTACTACGCGGACAGCAAAAAGGATGTAGCGCAAGGCTTGAAAGAGTATCGACTCTGGGCTGAAACGTATCCGCGCGACTGGGGCCCCTGGCTCGATATCGCAAGCAACGATATTCAGATGGGCCAATACCCGTCTGCCGTTGACGCTGGAGAGCAAGCCCTGAAACTCCAACCGGCGCGTGCGATCGTCTACAGCGTTCTTGCCCGGGCCTACAAGTGTGCTGGCCGCTTCGACGATGCGAAACGGATAGGCCAAATGGCTCGGGACAGAGACAAATTCGCCTACAGCCTAAATGCAACGCTCTTTGAGATCGCCTCCTCCGAGCACGACCAGAAGGCCATCTCTGTAACGACTGCCTGGATGGCGTCGCACCCGGACGACTGGTACCTTCTTACCTTTCAAGCTTCAGCAGCCGCTTCTGCGGGGAGATACAAAGACGCCGTCAGACTCTACAACCAGGCCTATGCCATTGCAAAACGAGAGAACCTGTCTGAATCTGCGGACAATATTCTTCTCGAACAGGCTCAGGCGGAGGCTGCCTTTGGATGGACCTCAGAGGCGCACGCCACATTGGGCCGCCTATCTCAACCCGCACTGGACAGCAGGGATCTGATGCTGCTACGCGCACAACTGGGGGATGCTACCGCCGCGCAACGATTTCTGGCAGTGAACGAGGCGAGGTCCAGTTCCGCAACGCTGATGACTCATGTGTATCTTCCTCAAGCCCGTGCGCTCCTCGCCGTGCAGCACAGGAGACCTCTTGACGCCATCACGGCGCTTGAATCTGCCAGGTTGTATGAACTGGTCGACTATACCGTCCCTGTGCAGAGGGCCGAGGCCTATCTCCAGGCCAAACAAGCCGGCCCTGCGATCGCGGAGTACAAAAAGGTCCTCGCCAACCCTGGGGTCGATGCCATCAGCCCTCAATGCCCACTGGCGCATCTTGGCCTGGCACGAGCCTATGTGATGGCGGGCGACCTCCCCTCTGCCCGCGCGGAGTATGAGAGCTTTCTCTCGGCCTGGAAAGACGCCGACCAGAACTTGCCGATTCTCCTGTTGGCGAAGGAAGAGCTGGCCAAGCTTGGGCATTAGTGGGGTGAGTCGCTAATTTGTTGAAGAATGAGGAAGTTCAAAATAGCGAGCAGCGCAAACCGTGACTCTTTAGCGTCGCGGGACGGAGGGAGCCGTGGCCTTTACGCCACAGAATCAAGGTCAGGCAAGAATCAGGCTTTAGCTCTGGGCCTACTTTCTGCATGGCTAGTTGCGTTCATAACTTTTCATAGCGCTTAATCCCGTTTTATCGCTGGGTGTGCTGTAGTCGATTGCATAAGCAAGAGGGGTAAGTGATGAGGCTGTTTCGACGCAATCCATCCCCGCGAGAAACAACTGAGCAGGGAAACTCTTCTCTGCCAGAGCTTGTGCGCCGGATCGAGATCACTGTCGAGCAGGAATGGGTTTCCACACGAGTTTCACACCCTCCCACAAACAGTGCCGTAGGACCTGCTTCTGGAGAAGGTATCCCAAAGGCGCCCGATCCTGAGCTGCTTTTGCCCGTTCCCAAGAAGCCAGACTGATGGCAGCAAGCCGAATTCTCCCAGGAGAGCGAATCTGTCTCGAAACGGAAGGATTTTAGATCGATTGGATTTGCTGCTAACCTTAGAGAGATGGCACTTGCCGCGTGACCACGCGGAGGGATGTGTGAGTGGTTGAAACAGGCGGTCTTGAAAACCGCTTTGCCCTAACGGGCAACGGGGGTTCGAATCCCTCTCCCTCCGCCATTAGATTCTTAAGCCCAATGCTTACGCGAGTTGCGGATGCGTAAATCCATCAAAATCAAGAGTTACCTGGCGGTTCAGCCAGAACTGACGTGAACATACCATACTTCAAAATTGCCCTCTTCGGGCAACGGGAATGGTGATTTTCAAGGTTGATGGGCAACGGGGCGGAAGGTTCCGAAGCGCGCTTGTAGTGCGGTGAGTCAAGGATATCGTCACTTCACGCTACACCTTTTTCCTAAGCTTGGACGCCAGCGTCTAACGTCAAGATGGCGTTCTTTCCGAATCCTGTTTCGTGGATGTTTTGGTTGCGGGAGTTGTTTTACTTCGCGCCTGCTATGCCGGTGAGCTCCCGGTGTTGGCTGAGTGAGCCGTCCTGAAGAACAACTGCAACCCACGGTGATGTGGTGTCGATAACTCGCGCTGGCCAGCTTATTTCATGCCTGCCATGATGTCCTAAATCCATTTGCACGGTGCCGGGGCCAGTCAGTTCGAGATTGTCGACTTTGGCTGTGAAGGTATGGACTCCTGCGCCTTCGGCTGAGAGTTGCAGCAAAATTTCTGTTGAATTAACTGCCTTCGATTCGACGGTGAAGGCGACAGCTTTCTCTTGTCTGAGGTCGAGTTGATAGGTGCCGGCCGAGAGCGCGGTGAGCGACGTACGTGCTGTGCCTGCTTGTACCACGTATTGCCCTTGTGGGATGACGGCGCGAAAGGCTCCCTTGGCGGGGTCTAGTGTTGCAGTGATGATCTTTCCGGTCTTTCGATCGATGAACCGCACAGGTTCGTTGGTGCCGGCGTCGATGATTCCCCGTACAACAGCGGGGCCGCTCAAGTCGTGCATAAGCCAGATCCATTCGCCCGCAGGCTGGGTCCACACCTCCTTGTAGGTCCAGCATGTCTGATTCGGCCAGTAGGGAGCGTCAGCAGTTCCTTTTGTCTCGATGCCGACCGGAAGCGCGCCTACCATTTGCCCGGAGCGAACGCTATAGAGCGGAGTCCAGTCGTATCCTTCCCCGTACATGATGCTTGTGGAGAATGGGTTTCTTCCGACGATCCACTGGGCCTGCTTTTGCGCTAAATCTTCCGCATCGATGTCTCCTCGCAACTGCGCGGCGGTGGAAAGCGCCTTAGCCTCCGAGAGCAGGACGCTGGAGTTCCCTCGAAAATCGAACCAGACGGGAAAGCGGCGAAGATAGTATTCGCCACCGAGAGGCACGCCGCGGCGAACCTCTTCCAGGTAGGTCTCTCGATTTGCAGACAGCAGGGGAGTCGAGGTCTTCAGAACGGTCCGGGCCGTTGATTGCGGGAGCAGGGCCGCTTCGCTCTCGCGGTAGACTGCGGCGGGCAACATGTCATACGGCGCATCGACTTCCGCCGCTGTCTGCTGGTAGTACCTGGAGTGAAGAACGATTGCGGAGTACCACTTTATCCAATTGGCATTCTCTGGAAACGCCTCACAGAGGTGAGCCAGTGCGACGATCGGCTCTTCTTCCTGCCCGAGGTGTAACCGGTGAAAGAGATTTTCGCGCTTCGGGCTGGTGTAGAAATAGCCCGTCATTGGGATGCTCCACGGCTGCAGCTTTCTCTCCTGCGAGGCCAGGATCTGGTTGCCGAGCTCGATTGCTTTATCGGTATAGCGCTGCTCGCCGGTGGCGCGGTACAAATCGATTGAAGCGATGGCGCCGAAGGAGATGCGTTCCAGTTCGTCTTTCTGGCCGTAGATCTCTGGGAGAGGCGGAGCTATTTTGAGGCCCTCGACGGCAAACTTCCAATCCTCTTCGGCTGTGGCGAGGCTGCGATTTGCCAATTGCGGATCGGTATCTTTCAAAACGCGGGCGGCTATTGCTTCCACTGCTGCGACCCTGAAGTTCCATTCAGGATCGTTGACCGCCTGGCCGAAACGATCATCCGCGTCGCCCATGATGCCGTTGGTCCAGTAGCTGATGAGTTGGCCGGTGGTGCGAAAGCCATCACCAAAGCTTGTCTTGAGTGCCCAACGCAAACCCCACTCCGCTTCGAGGAGAAGCCTGTTGTAGAGAACTGGATCTTCACTCTGGAGCTTGAGCCGCTCGGCGAACTCAAAGAGTGCGTAGGACATTCCAGGAGTGTTTCCCGTTGCGCTCAGGTCGCCAGCGTCGTGATATCCGCCGTTGACGAGGATGCGAGTGTTGCCATGGATACTGTAATCGTCCTGGTGACATACACCGTGAATGCCTGGAATCACTGTTCCGCAGCGCTCGCTGTACATGAAGTTGATGGCCTTCACAATACTTTCGCGCCAGGCGTCGTCGCCAATGCGAAAGGGACGGGTGGAGGTCTCTCCGGAGCGAAGAAGGTAGTTTCCTGGCTGCTGGATCTCGGAGAAATCGAGAAGCTGATAGTTCCCCAGGCTTGTCTTCTTCTGCTCCACTGGCCGTGTCAGAACGATCTTTCCTGTATTGGCGTCAACGAGCGAGAAGTCATGGCCCGGCAGGTCACTTGCAACGGCTGTTTTTGAGGAACCTGAAACATAGCCGGCGTGGCTGAATGCGATCTTGCCGGGTGAGACATCCCATCCCTCGACGTGATCCGGTACGACAGTCTGTAACTCCATCTGATCGATATAGAGCACGGTCTTGTCTCCGGGATCAGGAAGCATTTTCGGCAGCCCGTAGCCGAAGTCAAGACCGGTCACCTTGTCCCGATCTAATGGAGCGATCTCCCAGACAACGTGGTTCCACTGTCGGTTCTTCAATGGGATGGAGTCGTTCCGTCCCTCGTTGGTGTTGTCCGGCAATATATATTTACCTTCGTTGTGAAGGGTTAAGGATGCTGTGATGGCCGGCGCTCCGTCTATATCTGGATAAACCCAGATGGAGATCCGGTTATAGTGGCTCCAATCCTCGGAGGGAAATCTGCGTGTGGCGACCAGGTCCTGAAAATCGCCGCTGCCGTCGACGCGGCCGATATTGAGGGTGGAACTGATTCGTATAGAATGCTCGCCGTCTTTTACCTGCGTTTTTGAGAGGCTCATCTCGCCTTCACCCTTGAAGGACCACTTGGACAGGTCTTCCATTCCGTCCAACAGGCGAGAGTCTAGGACCCTTTTATTGAGCCAGCGGAACTCTGCCCCATCTTCATATGTAGGCTGCATTGGCCGCTCAGGTGTTTCTAACTGGGCTTGGATGCAATGGATTGCGAAGACAGAGAAGAGGGTGAAGCTGACCAGCGGGCGGAATAGCCCTCGAAACGAGAACTGTAGCTGCAGCGGTTGCATTCTGGTCATCCTGTGATCGCTTTCTATGAAAAGACGTCCCACTTGTTCCTTCGTTCATTTCACCGCCTGATCGAATCGTCGGGTGGGGTTCAGAGGTTTCGGGCAGGCCGCGGACTGTAAGGTTTTGCTGGTGTTGCTCCTACGCCGAATTGATAGCCCGATCTATGAGGCGACAAAATGATCGTTATGCCCACATTGAATCATGAGACTGCCGTTTCGACATACTCAAGCAGGCCGATGAGTGGCAGACCGGCACAGAACTCAGCGGGAGATCGCTTGGATTGTGCCTCTGGAAACCGTAAGAACCATCCGAATGCGATCGACTCTTCATGTCTGGGTGAGGGAACTCAAGTAGCATTTCGATCGGCAGGGTGTTGTAAGTTTGTATAAACGAATAGTAGCCTTCTCCTGTATTGCTAGGGGAGTTGCGGGGTTGTGAAAACCGGAGATCTATGAACCGTCGTCATTTACTGAAAACTGGTGCTTCTTTCGCGTTGGGGTGTGCGGTTTTGCCGCAGCGGGCACTAACTCAAACGAAGTCTCCGCGATTGCCACTGCCGCCTGCCGGTGCGGATGGATGGGTTTCGTTGTTGAATGGTCGCGACCTGACGGGCTGGTACACCATGCTTGAGAAGTCCGGGAAGAATGTGGCCGAGGCGAAGAAGATGGTGACGATGGAAGAGGAGATGCTTCATATCCTGGGAAACCAGGTGACTAACGAGCTCTTCGAACCCGGTTACCTGGCGACGAACCAGGAGTTTGAAAATGTTCGCATTCGTTTGGAGTACAAGTGGGGCATGAAGCAGTTTGAGCCGCGTAGCCTCTCAAAGCGCGATAATGGCTTGCTGTACGGTTTGGTGGGTGCCGATAAGGTTTGGCCTACCTGTGTGGAGTGCCAGATCGAGGAAGGAGATGTTGGTGATTTCTTTCTCGTCAGTGGAGTCCGTGGCATTCAAGGGGATCATGGTGCTGGTCTGTTCGCGCAGGGGGTTAGCAGGGAACACGGGTTCCCAGCACCTGGCGAAACGGGGAAGGCGGCGCGCATCGCGAAGGGGCAGCCCGTTGCCGAGCCAGTGACAGGGAGGCTGAAGAAGGATGGCAACTTCGAGAATCTTAATGACTGGAACGTTGTGGAAGTGATCTGGCAGGGAGATCAGGCCGCGCATCTTGTGAATGGAAGAGCCGTCAATTCGATTTCGGGATTGCAGCAGCCCGACCCGCAAAATCCGGGCAAATTCATTCCGCTGACGCGTGGGAAGATCGCGATTGAAATTGAGTTTGCGGAGATTTGGTTTCGAAGGATCGAAGTCAAGTCGCTTGTGTGAGCCGTGGCTTTCCCGATGCAAGATTGCCAATCCTGAGTTTTATTCGGGAACGACTTCGGTAGTTGTGACCGCGATATGCTTGGCCTACGGAATATTTGTGCCTACAGGAGTTTGCCGCGTGCGCCACCTTCTCTCGCTCACAGTCTTCAGTCTCGCCTCGCTTGTTGCTGCACAGGCCTTATCCGCTCAAACACCTGCTACTCCGGCCTATAAGGGAGTGCAGGGCGTGTATACGGCGAAGGACTTTCGCTTTGGTACTGGCGAGACAATTCCTGAGCTCAACCTGTACTATCTCACGCTGGGGTCACCTCATCGGAATAGCGCAGGACTCGTCGACAATGCAGTACTGCTGCTTCACGGCACCGGCGGCGACGAGCACACGCTCTTTGCGCCGCAGTTCTCCACGGTTCTCTTTGGGCCCGGTCAGCCGCTGGACATCACGAAGTACTTCCTGATCTTTCCAGATGACATCGGACAAGGCGACTCCTCCAAGCCGTCTGATGGACTGCACATGCGGTTTCCGCACTATGACTACGACGATATGGTTCGCTCACAGCACCAGATGCTGCTGGAAGGTTTGCACGTTGACCACCTTCGACTGATTCTTGGTACGTCGATGGGCTGCATGCAGAGCTTTGTGTGGGGCGAGACCTATCCTGACTTCATGGATGCCTTGATGCCATTGGCGTGTAATGCGGTCGCACTTGCCGGGCGGAATCGGATGACGCGCTATATGGCGATTGAGAACATCGAGCGGGACCCAAACTGGAAAGAGGGCGAGTATACGAGTGAGCCCGTCGAAGGCCTGCGCAGTGCAAACGAGATGTTGCTGATCATGGGGTCCGCGCCGCTGCAGATGCAGAAGCTGTACCCAACACGCGTAGCTGCGGAGGGGTATGTCGACAAGTACCTGGAGCGCGCGGTCGCTTCAACAGATGCGAACAATATGATCTATTACATCAACGCCTCGAGGAACTACGATCCGAGTACGAACCTGAAAAAGATCAAGGTGCCTGTGATGTGGATCAACTCTGCAGACGACTTCATCAACCCGCCGGAGCTTGGCATCGCGCAGAAGCAGGTGGATGAGATGCCACGCGCAAAGTTCGTGTTGATTCCCATCTCCGATGCGACGCGCGGTCACGGCACACATACCTTGGCTGCTATTTGGAAGGACTACCTCGTGGGGTTGCTGGCTGAGTCGGAGCCGGCGCACTAAGGTTTGTCGCGAAGCTTTCAACCTGTCGATTAAGAGTCGAATGCTCACGACGTGCTAACTGGCTTTATTTTCATTGACTCAAATCCCCGAAATTTGGAGAGTCCATCGTTGCCGAGTATTCTGCGGCGATGTTGCCGCGAGTGGGGCTGTGTGATGGGGCGGCGCTCTTTTCTGGGTTTCGGGGGGCGAAGACCGAAACAAGTACCACCTTATTCTCCACATATTTACCTATCCAGCTTTGGAACGAACTCCGTGCGTCAGGGGGGCGAATCCCTCACCCTCCGCCATAAATTTGTTTCAGGGCTTGCAAAGAAGTTCAAAGCAACGTTACTGCATCTCTACTGCTGCGATGAGAGCATCCAGAGCGGAGGTTTGACGCGTGCCGTCGCCAGAATCAAAGGGCCCCTGCCATTGATCGCCAAACTGATAGTTAGCGCCCTGGTCGTTGCGCCAGATGCTTTCGGCATTCGTATTGGCAAACGTTTTGTACTTTGTCCTGGGGGCTACTTTGTTCAGGCGGACGAGGTTACGCAGGAAGATTCCCTTGAACTGCGGCAGATCCGGTCCGCCGCCACGGGGTTCTTCGAGGACGCCGGCAGAGGTCACCATCTTTGTCATGGTGGCGTCGGCCAGGGTCTCTGCTTCGGACAGCAAGGCAGTGTCGTGGTCGGCTTTGTACAACTCGGCTAATCCGCCTAGAACGACTCCCTGGTTATAGTTCCAGGTTGCCTGCTTGTTACTGGTGCAGGCCGCAGGGTTGGTGGCGTTTAAGCCGTCGTTGACCAGGTTGTCGGAGTTGATCATGCCGGAGGCGCTGAACCATCTCCACTCTTTCCGCGCCCATGACAGATACTCTGCCTTGCGTGTCCGATCCGTAACGCGATTGGCCAGGGATGCGGCTATCTCAAGGAACAACTCATTGGTAACCGCATTCTTATAGGCCGAATTCTTGAGGTCCTTGCTCCACCACACGCCGCCGCCGCAGGTCGTCGTATCCCATTGCGTGGTCATGTCGGCGAATATGGTTTGTGCCATCGCGAGATAGCCCGGCGTCTTCGTCAGATCGTAGGCGTCGATCCACGCCAGGGCCCACCAACCCTCGTCATCGTTCGAATCATTGGTGAAATTTACGATCCCGTAGGCTTTGCTCGCCTTGCTGAAGGTGTTTGCAACCGCGCTTAGATATTGAGTGCTGTGCGTTGCTCTGGAGTAATCCACCAGCACGGTAATGGCATTGGCCGAGTTCCACCAGTCGGTGGGCTTCTGGTAGAGCCCTGTGTCCTGCAGATACCAGCCTTGCAGCCTCTCAATACCGTAGGTGGCCCGTTGGGAATAGTTAGAAGGATCGTTCGTCGCAGGGGTTGTGGCCTCCGCGCTCGAGAAAGCAATATTGGGGCAAAAGGCCATCATGGCCAGGGTTGCGAGTCCACATAGCAAGGCAAACTGATTGCGAATCTTCTTGAGCACGTTTTTAACCTGGTCCTTGAAAGGCTTTATTAGAAACTAAAGCATTTCCAAAACGAGTGTGGTGTGCGACAGATGGACACGCTTCGCGCCATCCTATCTATCTGACCCCCCGGCTGTTTGTAGAGGGGGCATCGGCTATCATCTTGATAGGAACCAAATGTGATTGAGACGAATGCCAAGCCGGAACAGGGCTTTCCCCCCGCAGAAGAAAAATCTGCGGGGATGGTCGACGAGCGGATGGAACTCCTCCAGCGCGTCTTGGCCTCTCGCACGTTTGCCAAGTCCGTCCGGCTCACCCGGTTCCTTGAGTTCATCTGTCTGCGTACCATCGAGGGCAACGCCCGAGAGCTCAATGAGCACGAGATCGGCATCCACGTCTTTGCACGTTCGCCGGCCTATAGTGCCTCGGATGACAGCATCGTCAGGACACAAGCACGTCTCCTCCGCCAGCGTCTGGAAGAGTACTTCGAGCACGAGTGCCCAACCTGCCCGATGGTGATCTCGATTCCGAAGGGTGGGTATGTTCCGGTCTTCGAGCCGCGCAATACCGCTTCCAAGGCGCCTGTCTATGCACCGTTAGCGCCCCTACAGACAGACGAATCTCCAGCCATCCCTTCTGTAAGGGAGAGGGCGGACAAAGCCTCCCCTGATGCGAGATCTCGCCGTAGATGGATCTATGGCACCCTTGCCGCAGGGGTGACAGGCGTTCTTCTGGGGCTGTTCCTCTCGTATCTCTGGTCCACGAGCCGGAATCAGGGCCCGTCCGACGCGCTCTGGTCGAGCATCTTCAGCCGTGGACGCTCCGTTGTCATCGTCCCGTCGGACGATGCTTTGGTGCTTTTTGAAGAGCTGACGCAGGTCTCCGTGCCGCTCGGCGAATATCTCAGCGGAAGCTACTTAGCGAAGTCGAACCTTCCCCACGCTGGCACAGCCCCGCTCACCTCCGACTGGTTTGCCCAGCATCAGTACACAAGCAGCGCAGACCTCAACCTCGCCATGCGGCTTGGCCAGTTGCCGGAAGCCGTCAACGGGAAAGTCTCGACTCGCAACGCGCGCGTCCTGCGTATCGACGATCTCAAGAGCAATAACGTCATTCTGATCGGTGGAATCGCAGGCAATCCCTGGGTTGGCCTGTTCTCCGATCGTTTGAACTTCGACGTCAACTACGACTGGAAGTCCTCCGAGGGGTATGTCTTAAATAAGCACCCCATGCCGGGCGAGGCCACGATCTACCGAGACGCAATCTCCGCCGACGGGACCAGACGCAGCTACGGGGTGCTGGTCTTCCTGCCAGGGATAGAAGATAACGGCCAGGCGTTGCTCTTCGAAGGAACCGGCATGGCCGGGACAGAGGCAGCGGCAGACTTTCCGTTCAACCCTACCTCCTTCCGGAGTTTTGCGCAGCAGATCGGAGCCACCTCAGGCAAGATGCCCTACTTCGAGGCTCTGATTGAGACGACCAGCATCGCCGGCAACGCTCCTGAGGCTCGCTTGATAGCCTACCGTCTGATCAAACCTTAATCCTTCCTCACAATCCAGTGCTCCTGGACAACGAACCGCCCCTTCGTCCTGTGGCGAGGGCGCTTTGGCTCGCTAATTTTTAACATACGCAGGACCATATCTGCCTCTTATTTGAGGGAAATTGCCGCAAAAACGTCAGTTTGACGGTGAAAACGGAGCTCGAAACGGTGAAATCGCTTCACAGTTCCGTTATGGGTGTGAATACTCGGCACATCGAGGCACTCTCCTATACATGTGGACACGACGTAAATTTATTGGGGCATCCTGCGCCGGCGTAGGGGCAGCACTGGCTACAGCCGACCTGAACGCGAGCTCTCTGGAGCCTACCGCCCCAGCCCCCGCACGAGTTCCTCGTCCCACCCATTCCGCTCAGCAGACGGCAGTCTCGTCCGCGCGAGATGTACTGGCTCGCCAGCTTGGCCCCCGGGCCGCCGAGTTCGATCTAGCCTGGATTCCCCTCGCCGACGGCCGGGAGGTCTACGAGATCGAAGCGTCGGCAGGCCGAGTCAAGATCTCGGGCAGCAGTGGGAGCGCTCTCTGCCGGGGCGCCTATAGTTATCTGCGGGAGGCCTGCCATGCCATGATCACCTGGAGTGGGCGCCACGTGGAGCTGCCCTCTACGCTGCCCGATTTCGCGCATCGGCGCGTGGCCTGTCCGTACAAGTTCGTCCAATACCTGAATCCCTGCACCTACGGCTACACGATGGCGTTCTGGGACTGGGCACGATGGGAGCGCGAGCTGGACTGGATGGCACTGCACGGCATCAATATGCCGCTTGCGATGGAAGGGCAGGAGGCGATCTGGCAGAGAGTGTGGCTCTCCCTCGGACTCAGCCAGGCGGAGATTAACCAGTTTTTCTCCGGTCCCGCCTATCTGGCATGGCATCGTATGGGCAACATCGACAACTTCGGCGGTCCGCTGCCGCAGAACTGGATCGACGAAAAGCGCGTCCTACAGGGAAAGATCCTCGACCGGATGCGCGAGCTGGGGATGAAGCCGGTAGCTCCGGCCTTTGCCGGATTCGTCCCCATGGGCTTCAAACGGCTACATCCCGAGGTTGAAACCTTCACGCTGCTCTGGCTGCAGAAGGAGTTCAAGACAATCCCGCGCAGCACCCGAACGTTCATCCTCCATCCTGGGGAGCGGGCGCTCTACCAGCAGATCGGCAAGAAGTTCATCGAGGAGTACAAAGCCGAGTACGGTGAGGTCGAATACTACCTGGCAGACACCTTCAACGAGCTTGCTGTACCCGTTAGCGAAGACCATCGTTACGAGGACCTAGAACGTTTCGGACGGACGATCTTCGAGAGCATACAGGCTGGGGACCCGAACGGCACATGGGTCATGCAGGGCTGGCTCTTCGTCTATGACTCCGTCTTCTGGGACAATGCCTCGGTCGAAGCTCTGCTGCGTGGCGTACCCAACGATCGCATGTTGATCATCGACTACGCCAATGACCTTACGCCGTCTCTGCGTGACAAGTATTCTCCGGGCCAATGGAAGCTGCAGAACGCCTTCTTCGGCAAGCAGTGGATCAATGGCATGGCGCATACCTTCGGCGGCAACAACAACATTAAGGGAAACCTGGCGTTGATGGCGTCCGAACCGGCGGCCGTGCTCGCGAGTGAGCAGCGCGGAAACCTGGTTGGTTGGGGCATGTGTCCCGAGGGTATCGAGACCAACGAGGTTGTGTATGAGTTGATGACCGACGCCGGATGGAGCAGGGAAGCCATTGACCTCAACATATGGATTCCCCAATACTGCGCGGCGCGTTACGGAGTCTGTCCTGCCGCCATGCAGCAAGCCTGGACTCTGCTGCTCAAGAGCGCCTACAGCTCCCACATCTGGATAACGCAGCAGGCCTGGCAGGCGGAGCCCGGCAATCATCTTGTTACATCCTCCATTGACTCAGGCCCGACGTTCCAGAAGGCCGTAGAGCTCTTCCTCTCCTGCGCGCCTGAGTTGTCGCACAACGAACTCTATCGCAACGATCTGATTGAGCTTGTAGCGCAGTCCGTGGGCGGACATGTCGACCAGGAGTTGGCGCTGGCAGTTCAGGCGGCTGATTCCGCGCAGCACGAGGTCGCTGACGAGAGTTCGACTCGGGCGCTCGCGTGGATGAACCGCATCGACGCACTGATGAATCTGCGTCCCGACCGTCGCCTCGAAACCTGGACCCAGGCCGCGCGCTCGTGGGCGAAGAGCGACGACGAGGCCGCTCATTACGATGAGAACGCCCGCCAACTCATCACCACGTGGGGATGGCCGGAGCTTTCGGACTATGCCTCCCGCGTGTGGTCCGGGCTGATCCGCGACTACTATGCCCCACGCTGGTCGGCCTACTTCAAGAGTCGCCGCTCGAACAGCCATTTCTCGCTCGATCTGTGGCAGCAGACGTGGCTGTCGTCACCCTATCGTCCCAGCGATCCCACGCCGGTCCCCGATCTGATCGCTGAGTCCCAGAAGTTGCTCGAAGAATGTCGTTGCCATATCGCCTAATACGCGAGAAGAGGAGATGCCCATGCCGTCCGGTACAGAGACACAGCACGTCGCACCTAAGCCGTCATCGCGGCTGCTATCGATTGATGTCATGCGTGGCATCACGGTCGGGTTCATGATCCTCGTCAACAACAACGGCCAAAACGAGCTGGCCTATCGTGCGATGAACCACTCGTTGTGGAATGGATTCACTCCCACCGACCTGGTCTTTCCTACCTTCCTCTTCATCATGGGCATTTCGATCGTGCTCTCCTTCGGCGCCAGCAAAGCGCGGTCCACTCCGAAGAGCGAGCAACTGCTTCACATCCTGCGGCGTTTTGCTCTGCTGGTGCTGCTGGGGCTCGTGGTGAACGGGTTTCCCTACTTTCATCTCGATACGCTGCGGATCTATGGTGTGCTGCAACGCATCGCGGTCTGCTATCTGCTGGCCAGCCTGCTGCAGTTGGTGACTAATCGCATTGCTCCCCGAATCGTGCTCCTTGTGCTTGCGCTTGCGGGATATTGGGTGATGTTGCGCTGGATTCCGGTGCCCGGCCATGGCATGCCGGTCAGAGACTTTCCTCTGCTCGATAAAGACCTCAACCTTGTCGCCTATGTCGACCGGCATATCTTTCCGCATCGTCTCTACGAAGGCACACGCGACCCCGAGGGCCTGCTCAGCGACCTTCCCTCGTTCGCCAGCACGCTGCTGGGGATGATCGCCGGTTGGTGGCTGACGACTACCCGTCCATTGTCGGCCAAGTTTAAAGGGCTAGCCATCAGCGGAGTACTGATGCTTGCGGCAGGTCTGCTTTGGTCACAGAGTTTCCCCATCAACAAAAAACTCTGGACCAGTTCCTATGTTTTCTACGCCGGAGGTTGGAGCGTTCTGATTCTGGCCGCGTGCTATTTCGCGCTGGAGATCAAACAGTGGAAGGGAAGATGGACCTATCCGTGGCTGGTCTTCGGCACGAATGCGATCACGGCGTACGTTCTCTCCGAACTGCTCTCGTCTGCCGTCTCAGACTTTCATGTCAATGCAGCGCAGTCATTCCAACAGTTTGTATACTCGGGCTTTTTTTATCACATAGGAACGCCCGCGTTCGGCTCGCTCGTCTATTCGATCCTCTTTGCGGCTGTCTGCTGGATACCGGCATGGCTGCTGTATCGCAGGCGCATCTTTATCAAGCTCTAGCAACGAATATCTACTTCGGCCACTTCATGCGTTGTGTACAGAACCAATCGCAGACCTCACTCAAAGTTGGAAAGGAATTCGCCTTTATGACGAAACTTCTAAAAGCACTATCCCTGGCAGTAGCCCTTGTCTTTGGCCTTAGCTTGACGGCAAGGGCGCAGAGCACGTCGGCACAGCTCAACGGAAAGATTACCGACTCGACGGGCGCCGTTGTGCCTCATGCTCGAGTCACCGCCAAAAACATCGGCACAAACCTCACCAGGACTTCTGTCAGCGATGATGCGGGAACTTACTCCCTCGTATCGCTTCCGCCGGGTAACTACACCCTGACTGCTGAAGCTCCAGGTTTCTCGACCCGCATTCAAACCGGGATCGTGCTCACTGTCGCACAGTCCGCCTCGCTGGACATGGCTCTCCAGGCGGGTGGGACGCAGGAAACCGTTACGGTCAACGGCGGAGCCGAGTTGGTCAACACGACTACAGCGGAGATCAGCCAGGTGATCGGTGAAGACGAGATCAAAGATCTTCCGCTCAATGGGCGCGATCCTTCCAGCCTGGTCAACCTCTCAGTGGGCGTTACCAACGAACTGATCTCGCAGGCGTCGACACTTCCCAGCTCGAATTCGTTTCCAACGGAATCAGGTGCATCCGCGGGCGGCCAACGCCAGGGCAGCACGTGGTATCTCCTCGACGGCGTCGCCAATATGGATACGTTTGCCCTGCTCGCCGCGCCGTTCCCAAACGCCGACGCGACCCAGGAGTTTCGCGTCATCTCGAACAACTTCGATGCTCGCTATGGCTTCGCACCGAGCGCGGTCGTAAGCATTCAAACCAAGTCGGGTACGAATCAGTTTCATGGTGGCCTGTTTGAATTTATCCGTAATAACGACCTGAATGCTTCGAATTGGTTTTCCGGTAAGGTCGATCTGCTCAAGCGCAACCAGTTCGGTGGCTATATTGGCGGTCCGATCTTCAAAGACAAACTCTTCTTCTTCACCAACTATCAAGGAACGAGAAGCAGCTATAGTTCTGCGTCGAATACGACCGATACTCCGACGCAGGCCATGTTGAACGGCGATTTTAGCGCGCTTACCCCTTGCCCTGTCCCGCAGACGAGTCCCGTCACCCCTTGTGATCTCGGCGGTCCGTTGGCAGGGGTCTTCCACACTGTAAATGGCAAAATCCAGCAGGTAGACACCAGCTTATTTAGTGCCGGTGCGCTAGCCATCGCTAAATCGCTGCCGCTCGGTATCGATCCGGCGACCGGCAAAACCAACTATGTCAACCCAGCGCAGAAGCTTACCTACAATGAGAACACCTCGCGTCTGGACTACAACATCAATTCGAATCAACGCGTCTTCCTCCGCAGCTTTACGTACCTCTACAACCAGCCTGGTGCTACCACTCCCGGAAATCTTCTGGCAGGCGTTCCAGGTCAGAAGGGAACCTACCTGAATCTCGTTGCAGGCCATACGTGGACGATCAATCCGACGTTGCTGAACAGTGCCACACTCTCCTGGGCAGAGATTGATTTCAGTACTGGCACTGTAGAAAAGGACGCAAGCGGGAACCCCATTTGCCTATCGAAGTTCATTAACGTGACTGACCCGGCTGGACAATGCTATATCGGCGGCCTCTCAGCCTTTGATGGAAATGTTCTCTACGGTGGCGGGCTTGGCTTCAATGCCTTCACCGGCGGGCCCAACGACACGCGGCGTCGTTACTGGTGGTTCACTGATACAGTGACCAAGACGATTGGCAAGCACACCATCGTCGCCGGAGCGGACATCATGCACCGCTATGGCTTTGAGTTCAATGGCGGCAACGTCAACCCAGGTGTCAATTTCAATGGCCAATATACCGGCTTTCCCTTAGCAGATTTCCTGCTGGGCTATCTAAGCGGCATGAGCCAGGGAGCAGGCGAAAGCGGCAGTGAATCGGGCTACATGATCGGCCTTTATGGTCAGGACCAGTTCAAGCTGCGTTCTAACATCACGCTCACCGCAGGCCTGCGCTGGGATCCAAACTTCCCGCTGCAGGTGGCGGGAGGCCGTGGTGCGGTCTTCGCTCCTGGACAGCAGAGCACTCGCTATCCCGGCGCTCCGCTCGGGCTCGTCTTCCCGGGTGATAAGGGCGTCAACGATGGCCTCATGCCCACCACGTATGGCTACTTTGAGCCTCGTGTCGGGATCGCGTGGCAGGTGCATCCCACCACCGTCGTCCGGGCTGGCTTCGGTATGTTCACCACGCCATTGGAAGATGCGTTCTACAATCACGTTTGGGATACAGCTCCATTTGCACCTTCCTATTCACTCTCTGGAGGCAGCACCTCATATATTCCTTTCGATAATCCCTGGAGCGTCTTCACTGGAGGCAAGAGTCCGTTTCCGCCGTTTGCGTCGCCCTCACAGATTCCAACTTCCAGCGCAACCTTCATCACTCCTCTTGCCGTTCCGGCAGTGTTCGCTCAGAACTTCAAACTCGGGATCACTCAAAGCTGGAATCTCTCGCTCGAACAGTCCTTTGGCGGTCAGTTCGTGCTGCACATGGCGTATGTTGGTGCAGAGTCCTTTCACCAGGCAACTACAGTCGATCAGAACCCCGGTGGTTTTGTCTGCCCCGGAAGCGTTGTGGATCCTAAAATTTGCTCGGACCCAAGGGGTAATTCAAACTTTGCCCAGATCATTCAGGTTCAGCCTGCGGCTACATCGAGCTATAACGCGCTCCAGGTCGGACTCGAAAAACGCTTTTCGCATAGCATTCAGTTCCAGTCCAACTTCACCTGGTCCCATGACACCGACGTGGGTGGTTCGGGCGATCCTTCGTTTGAATCCAGCGTCAGCGATCCTCATAACGTTGGTCATGATCGGGGACCGTCGAGCCTGAATTACCCCGTTGTCTCCGTCTCCAATCTCGTCTACACCTTCCCCTTGTTGGATCACAAGAACATCTTGGTGAAGAATCTGCTCGGTGGTTGGGAGATCTCCGGCCTCTATACTGCGCAGTCTGGAGCACCCTTCACCGTCAACGGTGGCCAGGGCAACAATAACTCCGGATTCCTGGTTGGTCAGGATCGCGCAGACGAGGTTCCAGGGGTGCCCCTTGGTGTACGGCAAGGAGGTAAGAGTCACTGGGTCAATTCCTATATAAATGCAGCTGCCTTCACGAACAATGCTTATGGCACTGCTGGAAATTCCAAGAAGTTCCTGATCCAGGAAGCCCCCATCGCGACTGCGGATCTTGCCGTCATCAAAAACTGGAAGATCGCGGAACGCTATAAACTGCAGTTCCGTTGGGAGGCCTTCAACGCTCTCAACCACCCCAGCTTTGGCCAGCCGGATTCCAATCCGGGTGACTCGAACTTTGGCCAGATCACCTCGATTGGCCCCGTGGCTCCACGTGTCATGCAGGGAGGCCTTAAGCTGTCCTTCTAGTAGAGGAGTATCGTCGATGGCCCCGAGGATGCATCCGCACCCGAGGGGCCATACGATGTTTATTCCCGTGTTAAAAGTGTGTGGTCCTGGCAGCATCACGGCAGGTGCAACCCGATGCATTTTGATTTTTTCATTGCCCCCAAAGTCATCATCCTGAGTGAAGCAGTTCGCGCACTTTGCAAGCTGCTTCGTCGAAGGATCTCGAAGATCTTTACGCTGCCTCTGTACCTTGACCTCTTTCGACCAATACCTCGTGTTGATAGAGGAGCGACAAAAATCTGGTGGTTGGATTGGTTCGCACTATATCGCCCAATGATTCCTCCGAGTCCTTCGACTCTCCGTCCCCAGCTGCCGTTTCACACGGACCCTCGCAACCGGAATATAAGGCCTTAAGGAAGATGATCGATCGTAGAAAGTTCTTAACTACAGCCGGCTTGTGTCTGACGAGCGGATCCTCTATCGCCAGAGCTTTCTCTACGCTCTCGCCGGCTCAGGACAATTCGTCAGGCCGTACGATCTATCCGTTGAATCAGGGCTGGCTCTGGTCCCGAGAAACTTCTTCTGGCGCACACGAGCCGAGCTTTGACGATTCAGTCTTCACTCCAGTAGGGCTGCCGCACAGCAACGTCTTTGTACCCTGGCACGGCATCGACCAGACGAGTTATCAGTTCATCTCCACCTATCGCCGTCATTTCACCCTGGCGTCCGAGCATAAGGACAAGCGTGTCTTCGTCGACTTCGAAGGTGCTGCCACCGCATCGCGGGTATGGCTCAATGGCACACTGTTGGGTGAATACTTTGGAGGCTTCACGCCATTCTCCTTCGAACTCACCAAAGCTCTCGATTGGTCGCATGAGAATGTACTGTGCGTAGAGGTCGATTCGCATGAACTCCCTGACGTTCCGCCTTTCGGTTACGAGATTGACTATCTGACGTATGGTGGAATCTATCGCGAGGCATCGATTCGCGTGGTGCCCCGAACATTCATTGAGAACCTTCAGGTACGCACGTTGAACGTGCTCAGCGGCGCTCCTGAAGTGGCAGTCGACACGTGGCTCGACTGCGCCGAGTCCAACCGCCGCCCATTCACATATCTGCTTACAGCTGAGCTTCTCGATGGCTCTCGCGTAATTGCGCGAACGGAGCAAAAGCTGACGGTGTCGGATATGCAGGCAGGGCGTGCGACGGTTCCGTTGCGCGGACTCGCCGGCATCCAGTTATGGCAACTCGACGCACCGGCGCTCTACACTCTGCGTCTTGAGCTCCGCCAGGGAGGAGAATTCCTCGACGGAGTTACGCAACGCTTCGGCTTTCGCGAGGCTCGATTTACTCCTCAGGGTTTCAAACTCAATGGCAAAATCATTAAGCTCCGCGGGCTCAATCGCCACCAGAGTTTTCCCTTTGCCGGTCCCGCGATGCCAGCTCGAGTGCAGCGGCGCGATGCGGCAATCCTCAAGCAGGAGCTAAAGTGCAACGTCGTGCGCTGCTCGCACTATCCGCAGTCGCATCATTTTCTGGACGAGTGCGACAAGCTGGGACTACTCGTTATCGATGAGACGCCGGGCTGGCAGCACGTCGATGACAGCCCGCTATGGCGCGAGCGCTATCTCGACAACACGCGACGTATGATCCGGCGCGATTGGAACCATCCTTCGGTCATCCTGTGGAGCATCCGCATCAATGAGTCGCGCGACTTCCACGATCTGTACGTCAAGGTTAATGCTCTTGCTCGCTCTCTCGACTCCACACGCCAGACAACGGGAGTGCGTTACTTTCAGGAATCCGAGCTGCTCGAAGACGTGTTTTCCATGAACGACTTTGGGTTCCCGTTGAAGGAGGCCAATCATCCGCTCTATCTCAATACCGAGTTTGTCGGCGCCGAGTTTCCCGTTCGTTCCTGGGACAACAACACGATTCACCGCGAGCAAATTCTGCGCTACGCACGCATCTACAATCAGATCGCAGGCGATGCGCGCTTTGCCGGCGGCCTGGGCTGGTGCGCCTTCGACTATCAGACCCACGTCGACTTCGGCGCTGGAGACCACATCTGTTACCACGGTGTGATGGACACCTTCCGCGAGCCAAAACCCGCAGCCGGATTTTTCCGCTCACAATGTTCGCCGCAGGAAGAAGCAGTGCTAGAGCCTGGCTTTCACTTTGCGGAAAACGATGAGCCGGGCGGCTTCGCGAAAGAAGTGATCTGCTCCAACTGTGATGAGATTCAATGCTCCATCGTGAGCAACGGCGTAGCCAAACCGGTCATACGTCTCAAGCCGGCGCATGACGAGTTTCCACATCTCGCCCATCCGCCCTTCTTCCTTACCTTGCCTGACGGCAATGATGTCTGGGGAGATTTGCAGCTCGATGGCTATATCGACGGTAAGCTCGCTATTTCCAAGACCTGCTCAGGGAAGGGCATCGACCAGAAATTTACGGTCACAGCGGACGACGCCGAGTTAGTCGCTGATGGCTCCGATGCTACGCGGGTTTCGCTGCGCGTTACAGACGAATACGGTGCGATCCGGCCACTCTGCAATGATCCCATCTCGATTACTCTCGAAGGTCCAGCGGTGCTTCTCGGAGAGAGCCTTGCATCTCTCAGTGGCGGCGTAACCGCAGTGTGGGTGAAGACGACCACTGTTCCTGGTGATCTGATCCTCACGGCTCGCCACCTGCATTTTGGAGAAAGAAAGGTGACTATTCAATCGCGGCTCGCAGCCAGGCTCAGCATTTAGAGCAGTATCAGGCTAGATGGATGCTGCCAGTGCATTTTCTTTCACATCACCCCAAAAACGTCATCCTGAGCGAAGTAGCTCGCGCACTTTGCGAGCTGCGCAGTCGAAGGACCCCGAGGACCTTTACGTGGCCATTGTCTCTTGATCCTGTTCGACCGATACATTCGTAGTCCAGGAGCGGCACGAGTCTTCACGTTCCCAAATGCCGTCTCTACGCCTGGCGAAATCGATAACCAATATGGCTCTCGGTCAAAATGTAGACAGGATTTGCCGGATCATCTTCGATCTTCTTCCTTAGTTGGTTGATGATGACTCTCAAGTACTCGCGCTCATTGCCGTAGAGCGGTCCCCAAATCGAAGTCAACAGGCGTTCGTGGCGTATGGGGCAGCCTGCATGTTCCATCAAATAGCGCAGGGTCTCATATTGCTTCGGTGCCAGGTGTATTTTTTCTCCTCTCCGTTCCACCTGGCGGCGAGTCGCATCCAGGCTTATGTCGCCGATGATGCTGATAATGTCAGGCCCTGCCATCGGAGCATGGCGACGACGTATAACCGCTCGCAGCCGCGCAGTAAGCTCTCGAATCTGAAACGGTTTCGTGACATAGTCAAACGCGCCCGCGTCTAAGGCATCGACTACGTCATCTTCCGTATCCCGAACTGTCAGCATAATGACCGGGAGTCCTGGGAAGCTTTGGCAGATCCTGCGGCATGTTTCTTTGCCACCCATTCCGGGCATGTTGATATCCAGCAGGACGGCATCATAGTTGACCATGTGGAGACGCTGCAAAGCATCCTCTCCATTGTTGGCCTCTCCCACCACGAATCCCAGCGCTCCCAATGTCTCGAACAGGCTCTGCCGGATTCCTGCATCGTCCTCTACTACTAGTACCTTGCTCTTCAGTTCCACGTCTGCTCCTCCATTCCCATGCGGGGTAATGCGATTGCGAATGTTGTTCCACTCTCACGGTCACTATTGACCCACACACGGCCTTGATGGGCTTCAGCAATTCGCCTGACGACGGAGAGACCAATGCCCGTACCCGAGACCGTTTGGACATATCCAAGTCCTCGATAAAAACGCAGAAAAACCTTTTCCCTCTCCTCGGGAGGAATATAAGAACCTTCGTTCTTGACGGTAACGACCAACTCTTTCCCCTCTTCCTGCACAGCGATGACGATGTGGGAACTGGACTGGCCATATTTCACAGCGTTGTCCAGGAGTTGCAGGAGCGCCATCTGCAGGAGCTTCCTGTCTGCACGCACGATACTCGGTTGGGCAGTAAGCTCAACGTCGATGGCATGTCCGTTTAGCTCCTGAGAAGCGCCTCCAACAATGCCTTGCAGGAGTTCGGCCAGGTCTATCTCTTCCGGCTTTGCCTTCAGGTCGCCGCTATCCAGCTTCGCTGTAAGCAGCAGGTGGTTGGCAAGGTCGCTCAGGTGACCTGCATGCCTGTCGATCAAATCGACTAGTCTCTTTTCCGTGCCAGACAGGGTATCCATGGCAAGCAAGCCAGAGCTTGAGGCTCGGATGGTTGTAAGGGGACTCTTGAAGGCGTGCGCCAGGCCGTCCAATATGGCGGAGCGAAGTTGCTCGCTCTGACGAGCGGCTTCGGCGTTGGCTTCCGTGGAGAAGGATCGTGCCCTCTCAATCGCCACAGCGGCGAGTGCCGCAGCAGCATTGACAGAAGTGGTATCGAGCATGTGTCCGCAAAGGACCAGCGATCCAATGGGCCGCGTGCCTAGTCGCAGCACGCGCCCTGAAATGCCCGGGCTACGATTTTCTTCCTTCGCTTCCAGGAAGAAGATGGACTTGACGTCATCATCGGTTACATTGCATTCGCCACTCCTCGACATCTGCAGGTCGTAAGCGTTCCACAAGATAGCGCCTTTGATTCCCAGGCTGGACCGTATGAGATCTGCAAGAGGTTGGCCAACGGCTTCTTTGGGATCGAGCAGGAGGAGTTGCTGGCTCAATTCATATAACTTCTGTACTCGAGATTGATGCAACTCGGACTCACGTGCATGACGGTTAACTTGGTTTGAAAGCCTGCTGACAAGCAGGGCTGCGGCTTCGAAGGTGATAAGAGCCACCCAGTCATGCGAGTCTGTGATGTAAAACGCGAACAGCGGTTCGGTGAAAAAGTAATCGAGGCATGCAACGGAGAGGATAGAAACAACGCTCGCTTCAAGGAATCCCCAGCGAAGCGCGATCGCGGCAACTAGGAAGAGGTGGGCCGAAGTAGCGGAAGAGAGGTTGAAATGGAGCCGAAAGGCAACCAGTGTAATGAGCAATGCCGCAAGGCAACCCATCACGATCCTGCGTAGAGTATCGCGGGTTGGCATAGCAATCATCGGTCGTTACCCTTTGTCGCAGTATAGGATTTAGAGCATAAGTAAACCGTTAAGAGAAGGCTTATGCATTGAAAATGCCTTTCACGATTCACTGAAAGTGTCGGCTTTTTTCGACATTATGAGGTGATTCGATATGAAAGTTCTTGGAGGCCTGTTTTCAGAATCCAAGACAGCACCCACGTCCCTTGCAGAGGATAGGTTGCTGTTCAATGAGCAAAATCAGAGCAAAACCCATGACCGGAACGACCGGGTGTGGTGCAAGACTCTGAGGCACACACTTGCCAGGCTTATACCGGTTGTTGTCTGTTGTCTGGTTCTAGGTACTGCGCGATTCGCGAACGGACAATCGACCTTTGGAAGCGTTAGAGGAGCTGTACAGGATGCGACCGGTGCCGGCATCCCCGGAGCCCAGATCGTATTGCACAGCACGGATGAAAATACAGACCGCAAAGTAGTCTCGGACCCGTCGGGCGACTTTACCTTCGAAAACGTCAAGGCCGGCCACTACAGCCTGCGGGCGCATCGCGATGGCTTTGCCGATACGCTCGTCGACGGCGTTACCGTCGAAGCCCGTCAGGACTTGAGGCTTTCGGCCACGCTGAAAGTAGCGGAGCAGTCGACGATTGTGGAAGTGAATTCAGGCGCCGATCAGATCAACACAGAAAATGGAACGATCAGCGACTCGAAGACCAACATCGAGATGACGCAACTGCCCTTGAATAATCGCGCCACTACAACCAGCCCATTGGGTGCGCTTGGCCTCTCCCCGAATGTCCAGACGGACAGTGCGGGCAATATCTCACTCGGAGGAGCAAGCTCCTCGATGGTGAACTTTTCGGTCGACGGTATCTCGACTGCGAACGTGAGGCAGAATGGTGCTTTGCAGGACGCGTATCCCTCTCAGGAAGGGATCTCTGCCGTCAAAGTCACGGCCTTCAATAACAGTGCGGAGTTCTCGCAGATAGGTGACGTGACGTTCACGACAAAAAACGGAACCAATGCCTACCACGGCAGTGTGTTTGAGTATCTGCAAAATCAGGCCCTCGATGCAGATCCATACGGGTTCAACGGAAAGGCTCCTAAAAAGTTCAATACCTTCGGGTTCTCGCTCTCTGGGCCGGTAACCATTCCGCATCTGTACGACGGCCACGATAAGACCTTCTTCTTTGCCGACTATGAAGGCAATCGCAGGTCAACGGCAACCCTCCAGCAGTTTCTCGTCCCTTCGCTGGCCGACCGCGCCGGAAATCTCGCAGATATCTGCGGAGGCACCATCGCCCCAGGCTCGATCAACCCCACCGCTACGGCATTGCTTGCCTATATTCCCAAACCGAACGTTGCAGTTGCGCTAGGTTGTGGAACGACTGTCCCCTACAACTACGAAAACTTCCAGTCGACGCCGGCACGCACCGATGGAGCGGATCTGCGCATCGACCAGACGATCGGCCCCAAGCAGTCAGTCTATGCACGCTTCAGCCGCAAGGACATTACAGAGGACGTTGCGAATCCCTTTCTTCCTGACGATGTCGACAGTGTCCACAATCGCAGTCTTCTGGTCTCGGACACGTATACCATCACACCGAAGATTCTCAACGAGTTTCGCTATGGTTTTACCAATGTCATCACCAGTGTCAACTTTCCTATCCAGGGATCGACCGCTCTGAGCGATCTGGACCTGACGGGTGTGAATACCAGTCAACATCCCACAACTCACGCCTTCCCGACCTTCAACTTCAGCGCCGGGACAGGCTTCGAAAGCAACCTCAGCACGGGCGCAGCGATCGGTAGAGACAAGGCCGGCGTCACTCAGTCGAAGACAACTCAATTCAGCGATAACCTCACATTTACCCTTGGCAAGCATACGTTCAAGGGAGGCCTCGATATACGCCGGGTGCGGTACTTCGATCTGGAGAGCTTCGCCCCGGAGTTTGCCTCGGATGACTTTGGAACCTTTGTCTTCCAACCCACCTTCACCGGAAATGCCTTTGGTGATTTTCTTGAAGGCACCCCCACCAACACCTACTTCGCAGTCTCAAGCCCCGATGTGGGTGGTTCAGCGACTCAGTACAGCTTTTTTGGTCAGGACGAATTTCAGTTGAGCAGCCGTCTGACGCTTAGCTACGGTTTACGCTGGCAGGTCCTTCCTGGCTTTCAGGAAGATGGAGGAAATCTGGCCAACTTCGATCAAAGGAACAACTCAATTGTCGTTCCCGATGCGCTTGCGGCTTACCTCAAGAGCCAGAACATCACTGCGTCGAACGTGGCGTTTCAGCAGTCGTTCAATGCCTGCCCAGGGGGTACGTCGCCTGGTACAGTCCTCAACAACGTGCCTTGCACCGGGTACATCACGGCCAGTCAGGATCATCTGCCGCAGAGTCTGCGGAATACTTATAAGGGTGACTTCCAGCCGCGCTTCTCGATTGCCTATCGTCCCTTCAACGACACGAAGACCGTGGTGCGTGCCGGTTTCGGTATCTATACGATGACCAACCTTGGTCCGCTCTCGTTCAACAACAGCGGTAATCCCACGTCCAGCCTCTTTGTCTACAACGGCAAGATAGCTGGTTCGAACACACCTCAGATCGTCTTCCCGAATACCGCGCCGCCAAGCACGGGAGGGCCTACATACGGCGGCGGCGGACTGGATCAGGGCGTCGATCCAAACTACCGCGATCCGCAGTCAAACCAATGGAACGTGACCGTGGAACGCGAGATCAACAGCACCACTGTCATTAGGGCCAGCTACGTGGGGATGCATTCCTACAGGCTCAACCTGACGGAGGACCTGAACCAGATTCCGGCGAGTTCAACTGCTTATAACAGCGGTGCCACGGCCGGGCCTTTTGTGGATGCGCGTGCCTCCTATCAGAATTGGTCCACTCTGCTCAGCACCTTCAACGCCGGAGAAGACAATTACAGGGCCTTCGTACTTGAAGCGACACGCAGGATGCAGCGTGGGCTCTACTTCAGCGCAAACTACACGCACGCAGACAACGTGGCTGACAACCAGGGAGATGCGCCCAACGCCTTCGCCGGAGAGGTCAACTATGGATCGGCCATTACCGATCGCTTCCATATCAAGCAGGACCTCGGCAACGTAGAGGGCACACGTCGGCACCGTATGTTGTTGACAGGTGTTTACCAGCTCCCGTTCGGCAGTGGACGTTCGTTTATGAACGGTGGCGGCATTAAGGATGCGATTCTAGGCGGCTGGGATGTAACGACGATCACCTTGCTGGAAACGGGTCCCTGGCTGACGCCGACGGTAGGCGCCGGAGACTGCCAGATTCCTTTGAATGCTGAGGGCAACTGCGCTACTGCAAGTGGCCAACAGGCGACCGCCGACCAGTCAAACACAAACGTCGTGGGCCGCGAGACCGTATTGCGTCCCGATGCGGTCTCTAACCACTACTACACCGGCCAATCAAGAGCAGCCTATTTCAACGTCCACGCGTTTGGCTATACCCCTATAGGGGCCGGTCGTATCGGCAATGCAGGGGTTGGTATCCTGCAAGGCCCTGGAACGGCTACCGTCAGTCTCGGGGTTGCCAAACGGTTTCACATTTACGAAAGATTCAACGGCCGTTTTGAAACGACCTTCACCAATGTCCTTAACCACACTAACTTCGCTCCCCCTGCGACTGCGATCGATAACTCAACCTTCGGTGCGTTGAGTGCTCCGCAGACCGCAGAAAACGCGGGAAACCGCACAGGCCAAGCTGCGCTACGGATCGACTTTTAGGAGTCGTCATCGGTCGAGAGGCGCTAACGTTATACGTTCGCGCCTCTCGGCGTGTAGTAGGTCCCATCTACTCGATGGCAATAGTGGCCTGAACCACCACTAATGTGGTGTGTGGATGAATAACCTTAGAACTGTCATCTCGACCGAAGCATGATGGTTTTATCGTCATGCGGAGTGGAGAGACCTGCAGGATGCAGAGCGCGATGCAAATATTTGTGGCGCGCTTTGCGTCAAGACCTGCAGGATGTCTGAACGGGCAAGGGCTAGTGTCTAATGAATGGGTGTCTTCGTCGTTGCTCTTGTTTTTGGGAGTAGCAGCGGCCTTTAGGCCGCGGAAATAGTAGGAAACTCTCTTGGGCTTTAGCCCTGGGCCTTTCGTAGGCATCGGCAAGAGGCCCAGCGCTAAAGCCCTTTCTGTTTGGACCTTGTTTCAGCGGCCTAAAGGCCGCTGCTACTCCCAAAAACAAGATACCAACAAAAACCTATTCGATTCATCAGACACTACTTATTTCCTGCACAAACAAGCTACAGGTCTCTCCGCTACGGCGGCAAAAAAGTGCCACCTCCGGTCGAGATGACACGATATGGGTGGGATCGAAAAGAGCCACATTACACGATTCGTAAAAATACTCTATAGCCCGAAGCCAAAGATCAGGGCTTTACTAATCTGCAGATACCGCGCGGGTGGAAGTCTTTTTCGCCGCGGGCTTTGTCAGCTTCACATGCTGTCTCGGATAGCCGCTCGTCTGGCGGACAATTAACCGCGTTGGAATCATTCGTGTCGCCTCAAACTTGCGCGTTGGCTCGGATGTATCGTGCAGGAGTGCATCCAGTGCTGCGGTAGCCAGATCGGAGCAGGCCATCCGAATCGTTGTAAGCGGCGGTACCGTGAACTGTGCCATGTGAATGTCGTCGAAGCCGATGATGGATATATCGTCCGGCACTCTTAATCCACGTCCTGAGACGGCATGCAGCACCCCGATGGCGGTCATATCGTTCGAGCACACAATTGCCGTTGGCTTCTCCTTGAGGGAGAGCAGTTTTTCGGCACCGGCGAAGCCACCCTCCATGGTGTGGTCTCCCTCAATCACAAACTGCGGCGGGACCGGTGTGGAGATGCTGCTCATGGCTTCGTGAAAGGCTTTTTGGCGTTGTCGCGCTGAGTCCAGGCTGAGCGGGCCGCTGATAAATGCGATCTTGCGATGCCCAATGACCGCCAGATGCTGCACAGCTTCGTGCAGGCCTCGTCTGAAATCGACCTGTAGAGAGGATGCGCCTTCGAGGTTGTTCTTAGGACCGATCGAGACCACGGGGATTCTGCGCTCCACCATCTGTTGAACGAGGTCCTCATCCATGCCAAAGGTCATGACGGCCACTCCCTCGACCATGCGTTCCACCATGCGGCGTACGCACTGCATCATCCGCTCCGCCGAGTAATTCGTGGATCCGATCAGAATCTCGTAGCCACGCTTCACCGCGGAGTCCTCGAAGCTCTGGATCAGCTCCGGAAAGAACGGATTGGTGATCTCTGAGACGATCAGTCCAATCATGCCACTGCGGCCCGAGACAAGAGCTCGTGCCTGTGTATTGGGCGTGTAATTCAACTCCTCCGCAGCCCTCATCACACGTTTGGCCAACTCAACATCCACGGTCGTGATGCCGTTCATGGCACGGGAAACGGTAGCGATGGATACACCGGCGCGCTTGGCTACGGCTCGAATGTCGACGGGAGTACGCGGTTTTAAGGTCACAGGGTAACAGTAAAGGTTTTCGTTATAGATCTGTCAATATACGTCCTGTTTCTCGATAAGGGTTCTTTTGTAAGTCTATGATAATAAAGGTAAAATGTCGCTATTTGGCAGGAGGCGGCTTCCTCTCTGGAAAACCGCTGGCATGCGAGTAGGGCAACTCCTGACGTCGGTGTGTTAAATTGGTAAACGTTTTCCTGCCTAAGCTTTTGCAGGCTGTCGGTGGATCTATGTCAAACGCACCCGATACCCGCACTGCTGGTACGCAAACCGACTTGGAGGTTGCATCATGATTGTTTCCAGCACTAGCACGGCCCTCGACCGGCTCCGCAGGGAAGTACTTGCCGCGAACCTGGATATCGTTGCACGCGGGCTTGTTCTGTATACATTTGGCAATGCCAGTGGTATCGACCGTGCGAGCAATCTGGTTGTCATCAAGCCGAGCGGCGTTCCGTATGAGAAGCTCCAGGCTGAGGATCTTCCGGTGTTCACGATCGATGGCAAGCACGTCGATGGCGAGTTCAAGCCTTCCTCCGATCTCGCCACGCATCTGCATCTCTATCGGGAGTTTCCTGGCATTGGAGGGGTCGTTCATACGCACTCCGAGTATGCAACGGCATGGGCACAGGCTGGTTGCGCCATCCCGGCCTATGGAACAACCCACGCTGATTACTTTCACGGTACTGTGCCGGTTACGGCTCCACTGAGTGACGAAGAGATCGAGGGTGAGTATGTGTTGAACACAGGCATTGCGATTACCCGGATATTTTCGGGTCGCGATCCGCTCGCAACGCCTGCGGCGTTGGTTGCAGGGCATGCACCCTTTGTTTGGGGACGCACTCCTCATGAAGCTGCACACAACGCGGTGGTGCTCGAATCGGTTGCGCGCATGGCTTTTCTCACCGTTACCCTGAATCAGGCCTGTGAAGGCGTTTCGCAGAGCCTGCTCGACAGGCATTACTTCCGCAAGCACGGCGCGAAAGCCACCTACGGCCAGTAGAGAGAAAGAGAAAACTATGCCCATCGTTGCAGGCGTCGATTTTGGGACGCTTTCGGTTCGCGTCACGCTGCTTGACTCTGAGGCAGGCCGGCTTGCCACGGCATCCGCCGAATATCCATTGCATCGTCGTCGCGAAGACCCGGACTATGCGACGCAATCGCACCTCGACCAGATGCAGGCGCTCGTCGTTGCAACTCGGAAAGCAATCGCCGAAGCGAAGATTGACGGTACAACGGTGAAAGCCATTGCACTCGATACGACAGGCTCGTCGGTCATCCCTGTAGGGGATGGCATGCAGCCGCTCGACGAGTATTACCTATGGTGCGACCACCGCGCCAAGCACGAGGCCGCCGAGATCACCGCGAAGGCTCATGCAGAAGGACTGGAAGCGATCCAATGGTGCGGCGGCGTCTACTCCCACGAGTGGGGTTTTGCGAAGCTGCTGCATTGGCTGCGTAACAATCCGGATAAACGTGAGCGGTTCGTCTCGGCGTTCGAGCATTGCGACATGGTCGCGGCCACGCTTGCAGGCATTACTGATGCAAGCCAGGTCAAGCGTTCGGTATGTGCGATGGGCCACAAGTGGCTATGGAATCCGCGTTGGGGTGGTTTCCCGCCACAATCGTTTCTCTCCAGCGTTGATCCTCTGTTGGATGGCATGCGCGAAAAACTCGCGGGGGAGTGCGTTACCTCTGACTACATCGCGGGGTATCTCTCACCGCAATGGGCAGAGGAGATGGGGCTTAAGCCTAGTATCCCCATTCCGGTGGGAGCGTTTGATGCCCATTGGGATGCGCTTGGAGCTGGATGCCGCGAGGGCGATGTCGTCAACGTGGTGGGCACATCGACGTGCATCATTGCGATGACGGACTCGCAAAGACTGATACCGGGAGTTTGCGGTGTCGTTCCCGGTAGCGTCCATCCCCAGTACACCGGTGTAGAGGCCGGCCTCTCCGCGGTTGGCGACATCTTTGAGGCGATTGCACGCCGCGCCAATAAGCCACTGGGGGCGATGTCGGCTGCAATCGACGCCTATAAGCCGGCGCAGACCGGCCTGCTTCGGCTCACCTGGGACAACGGCGACCGTACGGTGTTGGTGAACGCGGAGCTTGGCGGCGTGACTCTCGGTTGGAACCTGTTACACACTGCTGAAGACGAGTTGTTTGCCGCGATTGAAGGAACGGCACTTCACACACGCATCATCCTGGAACGCATGGCGGAAGGGGGCGTGCCGATTGAGCGCGTCATCAATGCTGGTGGTATTCCGCAGAAGAATAATGTCCTGAATCAGATCTACGCAAATGTTTTGAACAAACCGGTGCTCGTCCCCGACGGCACACCAACATCGCTAGGTTCGGGAATCCTTGCATTCCTAGCGGCCGGAGTGTTCCCGTCGATTGAAACCGCGCAGGCTGCGATCTGCCTTCCGTACAAAACATTCCTGCCGGACCCACACGCGACTGCGGTCTATGACGAGCTTTTCGCGCTCTATCGCAAGATCTACTTTGCGTTGGGGACAAGCGGCGCACCGGCAACAGCGCTCGGGGATGTGCTGCCGGCATTGCGATCTCTCGCGGACAAAGCGCGAAGTTGAAGGAGCGCGGAACTCTGACGACAGCGTATAATCAGGCTCAAAGCGGGAGTAGTTCAGTGGCAGAACGTCAGCTTCCCAAGCTGAATGTCGCCGGTTCGATCCCGGTCTCCCGCTCCAAGAAATCAACGACTTACAATACCTGACTAAACTGCGTGCTCCATTTGTGCTCCAATCACATCACGAGGAGCTTTTTCTCCAACTGGTTCACCGCAGGCAGACGGCTTGCGACCGGTGACTGGCGATAAACGTTCTGGTTGACATCGAGCGTGTGGCCACACTGGTCGGCCACCAGCTTTCCGTCGATTCCCAAATCACCCATCAGCGTCGAATGCGTCCGCCGCATCACCAGAAAATTCTCCCAAGCGAGGTTCACTTTTGCGAACTTCGGTTTGATGTTACGGTTCCAGCAGTTGTCCTTCGACATTGGCGTGATTAGCTTCTCCGATGGAAACACCCAGGCGTCATCGTCTGTGACCAACGAGATGGCTCGCCATGCCTCGATCTCCCGGAGTAGACATTCGGGGAGGGCGGCCCGCCGGACCGAGAGACTCGATTTCGGCGTGTCGATGATGCCCCGGTAGATGCGCTGACGAATGTCCACATATGTCGTCGTAAGGCGGCCCCATGTGAGCGCGAAGATTTCGCCGGGGCGCATGCCCGCGAGAATGGCGAGTTTCACGACCAGCCGCTCGCGCAGGTCGAGAACCCCGAAACAGGTCTTTACATCCTCCATGTTCATGACGCGCCGCTCGGAGCGCACGGCCGCGCGCGGCGTGAACAGGAGCAAAGCGGGGGGTGCGCTCGATATGGCCCTCGTCGAGCGCCATATCGAAGACCTACTTCAAATTCCATCTGAGATGATCGACGGTCGAAAAAGAAAGGCCCGCCTGCGCCTTACCGTCGAGAAAATCCTGCAAATCGTCACGCCGGAAATTTGTCAGTTCCCGTGTGCCGAAGTTTTCGACGAGATGGATGGTGACCCGGTTCGTATTGTTGTCCCTCGTCGATGCCTTCCATTTGCGGCCATAGTAAGGGAGATAAATCTCCGTAATGAATTTGCCGAAACGCCAGATTCTCTCTACCTGTCGTTTCGCTTCCATCTCGGCGATGATCCGCTTACGACCGCGCGTGCATCGGATTTGGTCATGTCCTTGACTAGCCCGACCACACGACTTTTGCGGCTGTGGTTGTCCCACCACAGCACAACCCATATCGGCCACGTTGCCTCTTGACCGACCCTTTCTGATACCGGCTCTTTCGCATGGATAACTCCTATCCGCGCTCACCGGCATCCCGTTCTGGCAATCTCGTCAGCCTATCATCGGCGCTAATCCGTTCGTTGGCTTCAATCCACTGGCGCAGGGATTCACGACGGATGAGTTTGCGTCTACCTAGCGAGACTGCAGGAATTGGCGGACATTCCGGGACACGACCCGAAACTGCCTTGCAAATATGTGCTTTAGAGCAATGAAGCAGCACAGCTGCATCAGCTAGCCGGTCCTCAGGTTCCTTAACCGACACAGTGCCCTCCAGCACATGGACAATGCGCTCTTCATATGTGGACGGTTGAAAACTAGGATTGGGGCGAAACGCAAAGCGTGTGCAACCCTGCTGTTCACCATCGGAAGAAATTAGAAATGCTTTTGGCAGCATTTGGAGTAGTTGTATGGCATGTGTCACATCTTCCTTATGACCTTCGTTCAACTTTCGAAAGGTCTGAGGGTGAGCCACCAAATCTTCTATTCGACGCTCTTCCGCCTTCCTTGCGGCAAAAGTTAGGGGAAGATGGTCCACTGCCAGAAGCCGCCTAAGCACACCATCATCGGTTTCCACGGCCTTCTCTGTCCACAAGCGACCATCAGTTCGCGCCGAACGTTCCTCGGAAATGTATGAGAACCGTTCATGTTGCGCGTGCGCGATGCCCTCGTTTGTCACCATCCGCATGATCACGACGGAACCTTGGGCGGACGTGGATAAATTCGCCTGCGAAGCGCTTGCGGCCGACGAGACGCGATGTCCTACAGAGACATCAGACGGGTGAAGAACCTTTGTTTGAGTCGCCAGAAGTCGATTGATAGACAAGCCCAGGATTGCGATCATGAGCGCCGGTCGAAGAACCGCGGATGGCAACAAGTACATTCAATAACGCTAGGCCAATTGAATTAAGCGAACCTTAACGATAAAGACAGTCACTATTCCACTAGTTTTCTATCAGCCCGGAAGGAGTGAAGAAACGTCATCACATAGATCGCAATGGGGCGGGTTCGCAGTCAGCCAGAACAGCAACCCGCATAGTAGTCAGGCCCATGCGCGATGTCGGTTCCCGCTGTTCATACCACCAACGATAGATAAATGATTAGCGAGGACTCCGCTTATGAAACGGAGCCCCACTTTTGTTAGTGTGCGCCCGCAGCAGCGGCAGCGCTAAAGTTGGCAACGTCTGTCGGGTAAGAAAGCATGGGAACGTGGTTGGAGGCGACGTGAACTCTCTATGACCGTCCGAACCTCTTCGTTTGAGATCATTCCGGTACGCACGTATCGGGCATGGCCGCGCCGTTCCCGGTTGGCTAGGGTGTATCTTCGACGGGTGAATTGCAAAGCCGCTGGAGCTTCTCATATCTGACCTTTGCTAGGGGAGGGAACATCATGATGATGAGGCCGATGGCGATAGGGATATTCGTCGTGCCTGTCTGAAGGCCATTGATGAAGCCTGCCGAGGAAGTGAAGGGCATCCGCGGCAGAGGCTTCGATTGGGGTCGTCACTCGCAGATCGAGTAGCTCGATATCAAGTAAAAGGAGAAGAGCATGATAGTTTCAGACAATAAGAGACTCCTGTCCGCGTTGGCGGCGAACTGGCAAGCGGAAATGGAAGGTTTCCATACCTACGCGGCTCTCTCAAAAGACGAAGCCGACCCACATCGCCGGAACGCCCTGCGCGGTCTTGCGATGGCTGAAAAACACCATGCGGACCTGTGGGCAGGACGAATCAAGGAGCTGGACGGACGGGAACCACAGTACACCGGAAAGCCGGACGGGCAGGCGGGCTCTCTGCCAAATCGCGTCGGCGGTTCAGGCCTGGCATTGCGGCGGCTCGAAATCGATGAGGGACGGGATATTGCCAAGTATGGTCAGCAGTTGAAGGCCCTTGGAGACCAACCGAGCATAGCCATTCTCGAAGAAGTAATCGCGGACGAGCGTGAGCACTATCAGATTCTAGGCAATCTCATTCGCTCCCGGGGTGCTCTTCCGGCATTGCCAGCCGAACAGGCTCAGGCAGCATTAGACGATCTGGTCGCTGCACGCGACAATGGACACACGCAGGCTGCGGGCTGGGTTGGAGACGCAATTTACGGGATTAACGACGGACTTGGTTCGATCTTCGGGATCGTGTCCGGTGTATCCGGCGCAACCCTCGGGAATAGCCATTTCGTTCTGATCGCTGGTATGGCCGGTATGGTAGCGAGCGCATTGTCGATGGGTTCTGGTGCTTATCTTGCGGCGAAAAGCGAACGAGAGATCTACGAAGCTGAGTTTGCCCGTGAAAGGGAAGCAGTTGAGGATAATGAGGCCGAAGCGCGAGAGGTTTTATCGCTCAGTTATCAAATTCGCGGGCTTCCTGAAGAAGATGCGGAGCGCTTCGTTGAACACCTTGCGAAAGACAAAAATCAACTCATCAAAGCGCTTGCTCGAGAACGGTTGAGCACCACCGAGGAGGGGCTTAGCAAGCCGATGGTCTCGGCCGTGTCTGGAGCGATTTCGACAGCCATCGGCGCCTTCATTCCAATTATTCCATTCTTCTTTCTGAATGGAATTCCCGCAGTAATCGTCGCTGCGATTGTCTCCCTTCTGGCTCATTTCGCCGTGGGCGCGGCAAAGTCTCTGATTACCATTCGTTCTTGGTGGGCGAGTGGCTTCGAGATGACATGGATTGGAGCGTTGGAGGGCGTCGTGACATACGTCATCGGCATCGGGCTTGGGAAACTCGGCGGAGGCTAACAAACAATCTGCCAAGCGTGTCCGAAGATTCTCTTAAAAGGGGCAAGACATTTGCAGTCTTCAGCGTATCTTCAGCTTCGGTTACTACACTTAACATTGGAAACCCAGGAGCATCCTGGCTATCGCAGTATGGTTGAGCATTCCGTCTAGAGGTTACTCTCTCCGGTTGTCCATGACCCCGCCAGAAATAGATGCCAGGGCCGTAATCTTCACGAGGCAGATCGGTATCAGATACCTATTCCCTAAGTGTTGAGGTCTTTTTCTGTATGGCGTCCCGCGTTCTTTCAATGGTTTTGTCTGTATGGGTATTCTCCGGATTCCTATCAGCACAGAGTGCAACTGCCCAGCTCTCATCCGCCTCTCCTCAGTCGTCGTCCGAATCCCAGACGATTGCGATGACGGTCCCTGACGGCGCATCGTTGCAGATCGCTCTGGGCAGGGAAGTACGGGTCCGGAAGGTAGGCGAACCTATTACCGGGCGTGTCATGCAGCCTGTCTATGCTTTCGATCATCTCGTCATTCCTGTCGGCACGATCGCAACCGGCAGGATATCGGTGATTGATCCCGTCTCTGGCCGTACACGAGCCCTCAGCGCCCTCAATGCCGATTTCACGCCAACCCATAAGCTTGCTGTAGTCTTCTACGAACTCACGTTGCCGGATGGCAGCCACATTCCCTTGCACGCAGCCGTAGCCCCCGGGTCGGGGCAGGTCATCCGGCTCGTCACCGCAGACGAACACAAAAAGAATGCGGTGAAGGATGCGGCTGCGCAAAAGATGGATCAGGCCCGCACACAGTGGAACAACGCCATGAAGCAAGTGGAGTCGCCAGGCAAGATGCATCGCATCATGCGCTACGCGGTGGCGCAGCTTCCAGCGCACCCACAGTACATCGATGCAGGGACGCTCTACTCTGCCGAGCTGGCACAGCCGCTTGACTTCGGGAGCGAAGTTGTCCCCTCCAATACACTCTCTTCAATCGGCTCCCAGCCTCCACCGGGAAGCCTCGTTCACGCTGTCCTGTTGACTCCGTTGAACTCGGCGTCTACTCAGAAGAGTTCCGATGTGAATGCAGAGCTCTCACAGCCGCTTCTGGACCAGGGACGGCTCATCCTTCCCGCGGGAACTCGTCTCCGCGGAACCGTACTTCAGGTGCGGCCGGCCAGGAGGCTGCACCGCAATGGACAGCTGCGCATCTCGTTCCGAGAAGTCATCCTTCCGAACGGAGCGGTTCAGGAGGTAGACACCCGGCTCCAGGGTATTCAGTCCGAGTCTGCGGATAATGCCCAGCTTGATTCCGAAGGGGGCGTCAAATCGACACCCTCGAATACTCGATATCTCACAACCGGGGTGTCCGTAGGTCTGGCCCTGATCGGAAGCGGCGGCCGAGACGACGTCGGTGCCGCCGGTCCGACTGCTGGCGGCGCAACTGGTTTCAAGCTCATCGGCTTGATCGTAGGTATCGCCTTTCGGTCTCACACCTATGGCATCCTCATGAGCGCCTACGGCGGGAGCCGGTCCATCTACAACAACTTTCTGGGAAAGGGACGAGAAATTGTCTTTCCAAAAGATACTGTGATGGAGATCGGCTTCGGAAGCAGAACGTCGCTGCCCATGCCAAGTGGAAGTCCAGGGCCATCAAAATGAACAAGCCGCTCATTCTGATAGCGTTCACAATTGTGATCTCAGGTCCAATGTCCACCGGCGCACAGAGCGGGTTGACCGCCATGCAAAGTCAACAGTCTAAGACAGGCTCCTCTGAGCCGTACACACTGCATATTGACGTCGAAGAAGTTGTCCTCAACTGCACTGTTCTCGATGGAAAAGGAGAACTTGTAAATGACCTCACCAGAAGCAACTTCAAGGTTTTCGAAGATAAGACTCTTCAGACAATCATTTCACTGCAGCATCAGGACACGCCAGTTTCTATCGGCCTCCTGGTTGACGACTCCGGCTCGATGGGCGGCAAGCGAGCTGCCGTCTCCTCCGCTGCGCTCGACCTTGTGAAAGCTTCTAATCCTCAGGACGAAACCTTTGTCCTTAATTTCTCCGACCAGGCCTATCTCGATCAGGATTTCACCTCGGATATCGATAAATTACAGAATGGCCTTTCGCATTTGAGCCTATCCGGGGGAACTGCACTTTACGATACCGTCGTAACCGCCGCAGATAAGATGGAGCAGTCGGCAACTCGACCCAGAAAGGTTCTTATCGTCATTACCGATGGTGATGACAACTCCTCAAAGCTCACTCTTGATGATGCGATTCATCGCGTTCAGGACATGCAGGGCCCGATTATCTATTCCATCGGGCTGCTCTTCGGAGGAGACAAGTCGCGGCACGCCAAACACGATCTCGAGGCGCTCTCCAACGAAACAGGAGGCATTGCTTTTTTCCCTGGTTCTCTGAAAGACATTGACTCGGTTGCCTCCGAGGTTGCTCGCGACATTCGGAACCAATACGTCATCGCATATCATTCCACACGCGCCTCCGCCGGCGGTTATCACTCCGTCAAAGTGGAGGCACGGTCGCAAGGACATGGCAAGTTGACGGTACATACCAGGCTTGGCTATATCGCACGTACTTCTTCCGTGCGAAGCCATAAAAATTGATCGCGCCGCATCTTTGGGATCCTTAGAAGCGGAAGCCTATGGACATCTGTAGCTGGCGCCCGGGCAGAGCTGTCGTAGGCTGCTCAAAGAATGAAGAGCTCAAAGTGCCGATGTAGTTGGTGAAGTTCGTATGATTGAGCACGTTGAACGCTGACACTCCTGCATTCAGGTACTTGGCGTTTTCACCATGAGCTTTCGTTAGCTGGAAGTCGTGGCTCCATAGCAGGTCGACGTCAGAGGTGCCCCCTGCCTGTAGTGTGTTTCGACCGATACCCGCTGGCCGAGCATTGCCGAGCCCGGTGTGAAAGTCGTCGTTACCAGTTGTTTCGGTATACGGTGTGCCGGAGTAAAGTGTTAGTCCAATCCCCAAGGTCAGCCAGTGATCAGGGTTGATGTTCCCTAGAAGATTGAGAGCCTGCCGACGGTCTCCATTGGCGCGTCCCCATTCCACGTTGGGTTGATATTGATTTTGCGGGAACCAGTTGATGCCGCCGGTATTGTTTTCAACCCGCGAGAGAGTGTACTGAGCCTGCCCGCTAAACCAATGCCCGGCTGTGCCTCGGAAGGATAGGTCGAGTGCGTTTCCGAGCTGGCGTCCGCCGGATTCGATCTGCTGTATCTGGCCGAAGTTTGGGTTTGGCCGAGGATAGTCCGCGGAGAGGAGGGGATTTGCAGGAAGAACAGGCGCGTTCATATCACGCGAACGAAAGCTCTTTACCTGGACAAAGTTACGATAGGCCGCAGTAAGCGTGATCTTCTTGAATACCTGTTGTTCGACGCTTACACTCGATTGAATCGTATAGGGTGAACGGATATTTGGAGCGAACTGAACGATGTTCGAAGGCACCGCCGGGAACGTGCTCCCTGAAGGAGCGGGATAAGAAGGGTTTTGAAGCTGAGCGGATGTCAGGACAACACCGTTGTGGAGCTTTACCGTTGCCGGAAAATCGCCGCCCGTGCGATCGTAGAACACGCCGGAACCAAGCCTGAAAACGGTCTTTCCTTTATGAGGCGAGTAGGCGATAGAAAAGCGAGGCGCAAGATTATTGTTGTCGCTGATGTAGGTTTGCCAGTCGTAGCGGACGCCGAGCGAGAGCTGAAGCGCCGGGGTCAGAGTGATCTGGTCCTGCACAAAGGCACCGACCTCATTGGCCCAATACAAACCCCTCCCTACGCCGGACTGTTGCGTGAAGACATAGGGTGTGCCGGTAGGCGGTGTATAGTTTTGCAGCGAGGCGAAGGCAAAAGTGCCGAGACGGTTCGTGTGGTCATCCACCGCGCGCTTGCTGAATTGAGGAAGTTGAACGCCGAACCTCAGATAGTGTTTACCTTGGCTAAGGCTGACGACCTCATTAACATGAATGGTATTCTCCGTGCGAGCGATGTCGGCCTGTGCACCACCTCCAGTGAATGAACCGTTGACCTGAATGGACTGTGCGTTTGTCACGCTCGTTGTGACGTCTTCATCTTTCTCAAAGGTGACGAGCAGTTGATTGATGAGGTTCGGACGGAGGATGATTCGATCATTGAAGATCGCATCATCTTCGCGGGAGGCTGTGTTGTAGCCGGCCTCGCGCAGCACAATACCGCCTACACCTGCGTTTACGGCCGTTCCGTATTCAAAGTTATAGCCGATCTGCAGCCGATGTGTGGGCGAGAAGTCGTGCGTAATCCGAATGGATGCCTGCGAGTTGCGGCTAGGTGTCGGTACGTTGTCATTGATGATGCCTTCTGGACCGATTGCATTCACGACGACCTCCGCGTCGCGTTCGCGCCGCGAGCCCGACGCGATGAAGTTGGTGTGTTCATCATGGCCAAGTGGGCCCGTGAAGTGGCCTTCATATATTCGCCGCGCCTCTGATGGACGCACTTCGGCGAAGTAGTTCTTGGCGTTGAATATTGCATCTCGAAAGGTGAAGTTGGTTTCGCCATGATATTCGGGAGAGCCCGGCTTCGTAATGATCTCGATGCGTCCTCGTCCGGGGCGATTGAACTCGGTCGAGTACGGATCGTTGTTGATGTGGACTTCCTGGATCGCCGAGGGAGAGACGCCGAGGCTCTTCATCTCAATTCCATCGACGATCAGCGTCACACCGCCTGAGCTGACCGATGAGGCGTCGAGAAACGGAGTGAGTGTCGCAACATAATCCTGATCGAAGACGGGGAGCCGGCGCATCTCGTCCCCTGAGACTGAAACGGTGTCCCGATTTGCTGCCGCGTCGATGGAGGGTGTTTGATCGTTTCCAACTGAGACCTCCTGGCTATCCGCTTCGGGCTTGAGAGAGAGCGTCAGCTTGACCAACGTACGTCCTGGTTTGACATGCAAGGTGAGAGCGGAGAACCCATCATAGGCAGGTACAACTATCTGCAATGAGTCGACCGGGGCGTTGGAGAAGTCGAATCCGCCGTTCTCGCTGGTCACTGCAGTTTGAAGAAGCTGTCCCTGCGTAGTTTCAAGACGTACAGCAGCGCCTGGGATCACTGCGCCTGTTGGATCGGATACAGAGCCCACGAGAGGACGTGCATTCTGCGCATGAATGGGATAGACAAAGAGGGTTATCACAACCATGATGAAGTAGACAGCCTTACGATGCATAGAAGCAATCCTACGAATCGTAGCTGAATACCTGCTGAAGATGAGCTGCTGGATAAATCTAGCCGGCAAGATCAACGAGCCCTTCGGTCTTCAAGGAATATTCAGGTGAAATTCAGGATGCTGCCCCTAAACTGAAAAGGGAAGGGGCAAACCGTCCATGCGTATCCTCCTTGTCGAAGACGATCCCAAGATGGCGCTTGTGCTTCGTGACGCTTTGGAAAAGAAGCAGCACCGCATCGTGATCGCATCGACGGGGACCGACGGTCTGGACATCGCCAGAAACTACGAATTCGAGTCCATCATCCTCGATGCCATGCTTCCAGGTATCGATGGGTTTACGGTGGCGCGAACCTTGCGCGACGCACACATCTCCACGCCGATCCTGATGCTCACGGCTCGCGACGCTACCAAAGACGTGGTTCGCGGGCTCGACAGTGGCGTTGACGACTATCTGGTGAAGCCATTTGCCTTTGATGAATTGTTTGCACGCCTCCGTGCCTTAGTCCGTCGCACTCATGCTTCCCCCTCGCTGCTCTACAAGCTTGGAGACCTTCAGCTCGATCCCACAACCCATCTCGCCTCCCGTGCTCAGACTTCGATACGCCTCACTCGCACCGAATATCTGCTGCTGGAGTTCATGATGCGAAATACGAACACGGTGCTGCGCCGGGAAGCCATCATTAACGCGGTCTGGGGTTATGAGCAGACGGTCGAAAACAATACCCTTGACGCTTTTATGAAGCAACTACGTTCCAAGATTGATGGAGGATACGCAACGAAGTTGATCCATACGGTACGAGGATTCGGTTATAAGCTTTCCCTGGAGCAGTTCACGTGAGCGTCTCTATCCGAGTTAGATTGACTATCTGGTACGCCGTGCTGGTCGCTGCAATTCTTGCAGTGTTGGCGACGGGCGTCTTCTTTGGGGCGTCATGGGGCCTGCGGAAAGCTGCCGATGAAGAGCTTCGATCCGGCATAGATGGTGTAGTCACCTTTCTGCACCACAAGTTGGCAATCCATGAGATGAACAATCTCAATGATGAGCTTCGTGAACACTCAGCTTTGATGCCGCGCGGAAAGATGTTTCGGGTGACGGATGTGTCAGGCGCGATCATCTATCAGCCGGATGCCATGCGGGACGTTCCAGATCTTGTGGCCATCGGTGGGCAGCTTCTTAAAGAAAACGTTCTGGTTGGCGGGCGATCCATCCGCACACTCAGCCGCATTTCCGTTGTGGGCTCTTATACCTTTCGGATACAGGTCGCGGTAGACCAGACAGAGTATCGAGAGCTGATGACCGGGCTGGCGTGGTTGCTCCTTCTCAGTATCCCGTTCGCCGGTCTTCTGGCGGCTACAGCGGGTTATTGGATGAGTGGCAAAGCCCTTGCGCCCATCGACAAGATCACTGAGACTGCCAATCTGATCGATGCGCGCAGTCTGTCTCGAAGGCTGCCTGTTTTCGATACGAATGATGAGCTGGACCGGCTGTCGCTTACTATAAATCGCATGCTCGATCGTATCGCCACCTCCTACGATCGGATCTCCCAGTTCACTGCAGATGCTTCTCATGAACTTAGAACGCCGGTGACGCTGATCCATTCCAATGCCGAGTTGCTTCTGATGGCACCATCTGACACCGTGCGTGTTGAGCTGGGGCTCGCCGATATTCTAGCGGAGAGCGATTATATGGCTCGGCTGATCAGCGATCTCCTCACGCTTGCGCGCAGCGGAGTGGACTATAACGATATGGACCGCGAACTCTTTGAACTCGGGCGGTCCGTCGACGCTGTTCTGCAGAGAGGTCGAATGCAGGCGGCCCTAAAGAAGATCACCGTGGAATCGATCCCTCACGATGAAATTGTGCCGCTGCTTGGTAATCAGAAGATTGTGGAACGTATATTGGCGATCCTGATTGACAACGCCGTACGCTATACGCCATGTGGCGGTCACATCTATATCTCTACGTGGAGTTCACTGGATACGTGTGGGTTCACGGTCCATGACACCGGCATCGGTATTGCTCGCGAGGACCATGATCGCATCTTTGAGCGCTTCTTCCGCGTAGACACTGCGCGTACACCTCGCGATGGTGGCTCGGGCCTGGGCCTATCCATTGCGAGTAGCCTGGTGGAGCTTCACGGTGGTTCCATTCATGTGGAGAGTGAGATCGGCTGCGGGGCCAGCTTTATTGTCTCTTTCCCGATCGCCGACGTACGGAGAGCCGTGATTGCAACGCGGACATCGTGATCCCGAACACTCCAGTGTTTAATGCTTCCGACGCATGCGAAGTTCCTTATGGTTTCTGAAGATTTGCTGAGGGTGGTTTGTTTCTAAATTCGCCCCGCTGTTACGGTCCTTTGCGTGCGAGCTTCCTATACTGAGTTTGTTCCATAGAAACAGACTTCAGATTAGGAAATTCATGAATCGCTCTGTATCGGTGTACCTTGGCGCCATTCTCTGTATCACGGCCGCAACATCTTGCATGACACAAGCGCAGTCGCCAGCCTTGAAGCTGGTACAGACGATGCCGCTGGCTGGCAATATTACTGGCAACTTCGACCACTTTGGAGTGGATCTAAAACGGAACCGACTCTTTGTTACACCTGAAGACTCCGGGTCGGTTCTCGTCTTAGACATTTCTTCCGGCGACATTCTGCATAGGATCGATGGGCTCGTTCGCCCTCACGCGATTCTCTATCGCCAGGATACCGATTCGCTGTATGTGACCGATGGCGGCGACGGCTCGGTGAAGGTGTTCAGTGGAGAGACGTACCGTCCGATTGCGCGAATCCCTTTGCTGAAAGATGCAGACTCGATTGGGTATGACATATCGCGTCATTACCTTTACGTAGACAACGGTGGCGGTGATGTTGGCCAAACGTCCTCTATGCTGAGCGTTATCGATACGGCTACTAATGCCAAGCTCTCCGACCTTCGCATTCAAGGGGACACACTGGAGGCCATGGCGCTCGACAATTATCGACCGCATATCTACATAAACGACAAAGCCACCAACGAAGTTGTCGTTGTCGATCGCTTGAAGAACGACGTGATTGCCAGATGGCCAGTAACGATGGGACATCAGAATGTTGCGATCGCGCTTGATGAGTTCCGCCAGCGTCTCTTTGTCGGATGCAGAAGCGGGCAGATCGTTGTCATCGACAGCAATACTGGCAAGGAACTAAAGACGCTGCCGATCCACAAGGGTATTGACGATCTTGTATATGACCCAATGACGCGCCGTCTCTATGCCTCCACCGATGGATTCGTCGATGTCTTCGAGCAGACTGACCTGAACACCTATGCTTCACAAGGCAGCGTTTCGACTGGAACAAACGCGCGCACTGAACGACTGGTGCCGGAGCTCGATCGTCTTTTTGTCGCTGTGCCGAAGGGCGCGAGTCCGCATGCACGAGTTCTGGTCTTTCAGGCTATCAACGCGCCTGCACCTCGCGAGACACCGGTTGACGTAAAGGAGCCTGTCAACGTGCCGGTGGCAGAGCAGCTTGTCCTCGAGGAGCTCTCACAACATCCGCAGCTCCGCCGAATGGGGCTTCACGTCATCCCTCCGGGGCAGCACACCATGATTCTGATAGCGAACGGGAACACCACGAGGCTTGGCATCCACACATCGCCGGGCGATTTCGCCGCTGTCGAGGGCGGGAAGACATATGGGCCTCGTATCGCGGATGGAGAGTTCTACAACATGAAGATGCCGATGTTTGATGCTGAGGGCCGTTCCATCGGAATCCTCGTGATGGAAATTCCGTGTACCTACGCCACCAGTGAGCAGGATGCGGCCAGGAAAGCGGAGAGCATACGGGCCGAGCTGGCGAAGAAAATTCCTAGTCTCAATGCGCTCTTTAGCGCGCCGCCTACAACGTAGTTCTAAATCCGAAGTTTGCAACCGTATGGTGTGCGTGACGGCCTCTCGGCCGTGCGGATAACCGTCGCCAAAAGTAGGGTGTCTGGGGGCATCATCATGAAATTGTTGTCTCGACTCGCAGTTTGTATCGGCCTCATTTTTCTGCCGGCGGCTGCCTTTGCACAGATCGACAGAACTGAACTCAATGGCACAGTGACCGACGCGACAGGAGCGTATCTGCGCGGCGTTGCGGTTACTGTTACGCAGGAAGGCACCAATCAGGTGCGTCACAGTGTTACGGACAGCCATGGGCAGTATGTTGTTTCTTCGCTGCCTATTGGGCGTTTCAGCGCGGTTTTCACTGCGGATGGGTTTGAAGACTTGCGTGTTGCGGACCTCGATCTCCATTCCGGCGATATCAGGACCGTGAACGCAAGACTGGTTATCGGCTCGGTAGCCCAGACGGTCAATGTGGAAGGGGACCAGGGCGGCGCTGAACTCGATAAAAGCAACGCTACATTTGGCGGAACCATTCAATCTGTACAGGTTTCGAGGCTTCCCCTCAACGGACGCAACCTCACGAATCTGGAGCTACTGGCACCAGGTGCAATCGACTCTGGATCTGGTGTGCAATCCAGCATCCGGTTCTCCGGCAATGGTACCGATGACAACAATTTTCGACTTGACGGCGTCGATGCCAGTGGGGTCTTCCATGCTTCGCTGAAATCGGCGCTTCGTTTGCAGTTCTCGACGGAGGCCATCGCGGAGTTCAAAGTAGACTCTGGCGCGTACACGGCGGATACGGGTGGTTCAGCGGGCGGACAGGTGAGCCTCATCTCCAAGACTGGCACAAATGCGCTCCACGGGAGCGTCTTTGACTATCTTCGCAACAACTATTTCGATGCACTTGGCCCAATCAAGCCCGCAACCAAGAGACCGGTCTTTCAACTGAATCAATTCGGCGCCAGCCTCGGTGGTCCGATCATCAAGGACCGCACCTTTTTCTTTGTGAACTACGAAGGCTTCCGCCAGCAGCTTGGAGGCGTTCCGCAGACGGGCTTCGTACCCAGCCCAGCCTTCCGCGCGCAGGTGGCGACAGCACAACCTGCGTTGGCAGCTATTATCAACGCGTATCCGAATGGGCAGGCTGCCACGTCTGATCCGAACGTCGATACGTTCACTGGTGTTGTGCCAAGCCCAAACCAGGAAAACGCAGGAACGGTTCGCGTGGACCATCGTATCTCGGACAAAGACTCCGGATATATCCGTTACAACATTGATGACGGCGTCTCTACCAGCGCCCTGAACGCGCTGGCGCAAGGCATTACCGTGACATCGCGTATCCAGAATCTTGTTCTCGAAGAGACACATATCGTCAACCCCCGAGTGCTGAATGAGCTGGAGATCGGCTTCAATCGCAATATCTATCTCCAGTATCAGCAGACCGGGTTACCGTTCAACTTCTCGATTACCGGGCTGACATCCTTGTCAGAGAACTACTCGAAGGAGCAGGTTGGGCAATCCGAATCCGTGAACGATACGGTGACGTGGACCAAGGGAACACACACCCTCAAGTTCGGTGGGGAACTGATCCTCCCGTGGTTCAATGAACAGAACTCGATCGACGGAACCGCTTCGTACCTGAGTGAGGCGGCTCTCGTCGCGAACCAACTCAACACCTTTCAGACTACAGCTGCGCTCCCGGACAAAGGTATGCACAAGTTTCACATTGGAGTCTATGCGCAGGATGAGTGGAAGATGACGCGACAGCTGACGCTCAACTATGGACTACGATACAACTACTTCTCACCGTTCACAGAAGTCCATGGCAACGAAGACCCTTTTGATATCGCAGACTGCGGAGGGTACTGCGGCATCGGCACAAGTTTCTACCACCAGAACTATCTGAGCTTCGATCCGAGAATCTCTCTTGCCTATTCGCCAGAGTTCCTTCGTGGCAACACTGTCTTCCGCGCCGGGTACGGCAGCTATCATGGCGAAGATCAGCTGGGCGATGAAGACAGCCCTGTCGTCAATACGGAACCGTCTACGTTGCTTACAAGCGGTATCCAGTCGAACGGAACTTTCGTACAGTACTCTTATCCGGTTCCTCTGGAGCTCACACCCTCGACCGGCCTGGCGCTGACGCCGCGTTCCATGGCCCGTCATCACCCCGACTCCTACGTGGAGCAGTGGACTGCCTCCATTCAGCAGTCGCTACCTGGCCAGACAAGTTTGTCGCTTACGTATCTTGGCGCGCACGGTGTGCATCTCTTCCGCCGTAGCTATACCAACCTCATCGTTCCGTCCACCGAGACGCGTCCTCTCCCACAGTTTCCGAGCGAGATCGACACCAAGTACAACGAAGGGATGTCGACCTTCAATGCTCTTATCATCGCCGGCTCACGGCGCTTCCATAATGGGCTGTTCTTCTCTGGAAACTACATGTTCTCTCATGCCATTAACGACGGGTCGGTTGGGGCCGGCGACGCCGACGCAGCACAAAACATCGCCTGCTTTCGCTGTGACTATGCAAACAGCGACTACGACTCACGCCACAGTGGCACTCTTAGTGTCGTCTACGATCTCCCGTTCGGGAAAGGCCGCCACTATCTCAATCGCGGAACTATGGCTGATATCGCCGTGGGTGGATGGTCGGTCGACACGCTCTTTATTGCTCGGGCAGGGTTGCCTGTGAACGTATTTCTCACCCGCAGCGCCAGCGAGCTTCCTGATGGGAACAACGTCGATCAGCGGCCAAACCGCGTCCCCGGCGTGCCGCTCTATCTCTCCAATCGCACGATCAAGCAGTGGATCAACCCAGCCGCCTTTTCGCTGCCATCGGTGGGCAAATGGGGAAATGCGGGACGCAACATCGTCAACGGGCCGGCCCTGTGGCAGGACGACTCTGCGGTGGAGAAGGCCTTCCACGTGACAGAACGGAACAGCGTCATCTTCCGTGCTGAATCCTTCAATATGTTCAATCGCGCACAGTATGGGCAGCCCTCAGCCACGCTAGGTATCACCACTAACTCCACCACAGGAAGGCGCACCCTCAATGTGCCGTCCAGCTTTGGAGCCATTACGTCCACCGTCAACTCCGCCGGGCTAGTGGGTACAGGCACGCCCCGGGTACTTGAGTTTTCGCTGCGAATCACTTACTAGAACGTCTGGAGTCTCTCGTCTATGAATCTGATATCAAGGTTTTCCGCCAGCCTGCTTGCGGTCAGCACTCTACTCTCATCGATGCCTGCCGGCGCGCAAAGCAAGGCCGAATCCCCAATCACGTTGCTGAGCGTTACCTATCTTCCGGACATTGTTGGAGACTTCGACCACTTCGCCGTTGATCTCAAGCGTGGACACCTCTTTGTATCCGCGGAGGTACATCATTCAGTGGAGATGTTCGATCTCAAGACCGGTGCGCACCTTCAGAGTATTGGTGGATTCAAGACCCCGCACACCCTGGCCTTCGCTCCGGAGAAGGACGAGTTGCTCGTCGCCGATGGTGGTGACTCCGCTCTCATCCTGGTATCGGGCGAAGACTTTCATCGCCTGGACCGCGTGCCGCTCATCGACGGCTCGGCAACCGGAAAAGGAGACTCTCCTGACGCAGGCTATTACGACGCCGAGCACCGGCTCTTCTACGTTGGAAATGGTGGCATCTCTGCGAACATGCCCGATTCGCGTATCTCCATCTTCTCTGTCGACCAGGGCAAGCTCGTCGGCTCCATCGCCATTCCAGGAAACAACGTCGAAAGCATTGGGATCGATAACCTTCACCATCGACTGTATGTCAACATTCGCGACAAACGCGAGATTGGTGTTGTGGAGCTTTCGACTCACCAGCTGTTGACGACCTGGACCACGCCGGACCTGAGTGCTAATACGGCTTTGGCCGTCGATTCAAAATCACAGCGCGTCTTCGTATCTGGCCGCAAGCCGGGGATCTTCTATGTCTTCGATCAGGATGGCAAAGTAGTGAGCCAGAAGTCATGCGTCGACATTAACGATGACATGACTTGGGATCCGGTACTGAAACGGATTTATATCAGCGGAACTCAAGGGCTCAGCATCTTTCATCAGGATTCCGCTGACCACTACTCGGAGATCGCGAACATACCAACCAACGGTGGCAAGACTTCTTACTATGTGCCCCAAATGCACCTGTTCTTTGTCATTCATCCGAAGACGACGGTCGATATTGCGGGCCTGCTCGTCTACAAAGTGAACTACTAATACTGCGCTCTCAAACCTTAGCTCTCGTGGCGCACCATATTAGAGGGGCCCGAAAAGCGCTGATAAAGCGAATCCTGGAAGGAGCCGGCCAGTCGTCGGCCTCCGAGCGTCGGGTCGCGTTCAACAACAGCGACCTCGCCGAACCGCTAGGCGCGCTCGTCGACAAAGTCGCTAGGCATGCCTACAAGGGTCACCGACGAGGACATCACCACCGCGAGGATGTCCTCGTCTCAGTGAAGACCAGATCTTCGAGATCGTGGTGTGCGCCTCGATCGGGCAAGCCACTCGGCAGTATGACACGGCCCTTGAGGCCCTTGCCGCCGCTGCAACCGGGAAGCAGTGAGCATGCGGCTTCGAATCTTCGATAGCGGCCACGGTTTCGGTACGAAGGCACTTTTCGCGCTCATTCGAACGGTCTCGCGCCAGCCGGTGCTCGACGTCATCAAGCTGCTCAAGTACCGGGCTGACTTCTACGGCGGGCGGATGCAGGGTGTGACGCAAGAGACGATGCGCGGACTCTCCACTTGGTCTGTCGGTGATCGCGAGTTGATGGCCGCGTTCGTCGCGAAGACCAACCAGTGCGAGTTCTGTACGAAGGCGCATGCCGCGGTTGCGCAAGGGGCATATCGCGACGGGAACAAGGTCTCCTCGATATTGTCCGATCTCGACACTGCGGCCATCGAGGAGCCATTGCGGGCGACGCTGCTCATGCTGGGCAAGCTAACGCGTGAGCACGCGGTGGATGCGGATGACATGCGAGCAGTCCTCGCTGCCGGCGCTTCGCGCCAACAGATCGAGGATGCGCTCGCGGTCTGTTTCTCGTTCAATGTGATCGGTCGGTTAGCCGATGCCTTCGGGTTCTTCGTGCCCGGTCCCGAAGCCTTCGAGTCTGGCGCGAAATACCTGCTCGCGCGCGGCTATCGCTGAACAAGTACAGTGGTCAACTGCCGTGGCTCTTTCGTGCGGAGGTCGTCACGGCAAAACTTTCTTCCGCGATCGGCGGCTCAGCTAAGGTCGTCAACGTCCCTGCATGTTGTCATTGATCTTGGTGATATAGACCCTCTGGTCAGGATGCAGGATCTGCAAGTTTGTGCTCTTGAGAAGGCCGAGACCTTCGGAGCATCGTTTCACTTGCCCGTCCACGACTGGGTTTTGGAAGGTGATCATCGTAGGGGTACGGTTCGGCGTTGATCCCATCGGCCTCGATGGTCAGTACGGTTCCAGGGTTAGCCGCTGCCCCTTGCATATTGATCTCCGGGAGACGGTATTTCTTTTTTAGAGCCGTAACAAGGGCGTTTTGCGCGACAGCGCGGGTGCCATGCTCATAGCAAGAGTTAAGGCAGAAACGATTCCCAGGGTGATTGCGACCGTATGACCAGCGTACCAGCATTCTAGAAGCTCCTCAAGATGAGTTGAATGTTCGATAAATGATGCTCAATCCTCGCGCCAATGCGCGCAAACAGCCAAATACGCATCGATTTCGCCAGCAGCGAATAGGTCATGATCAAAGGCGAACACGTCGACGCCTTGATCGGCGAGAAGCAATCCTGCCAATCGGACCGCCGCAGTGTCGCTGCGTTCCAGAATTCGAATACCTTGCTGCGGCAAGAATTGTTTTTGCATGTCCATCCTTCGAGGTACAGCGTTAGACATCTTAATTTTCTCCCGGAACGAGAGAGTCCAATGTTTAGCCTCTCGCGTTGGTCTCAGCCCACTTGAGGATCGCGTCGGCTACTTCTTCCCATCCTGGTTCGGCGATCAGCCAGTGGCTGCGATTGGGGAACTCAAGGATGTCGGTCTGACTCGGAGCCTGGCGATGCTTTCGATACATCGCTCGGACCATGGAAGGGGTGCTCGTCCGGTCTTCAGCTGCGGCGGTCAGCAACAAGGGCGCACGCTTCGAGTTTTTAAACTTGACAACATTACCAAGACCCAGAGCGGCCTGGAAATAGATCCGCCCCGGAGCTGGAACGATGTGTTCGGCAAAAGTTTTGCTTTGCTGCAACGGCAAAAGGGTGTTTGAGAAGGTTGTTGAAAAGCCTTTGAACGACATGAAAAGAATGCGAGACCATCCACGCCATGCCAGCAATACCGGAAGTGCAGACTTGATCGCCCTCGGGCTTGGAAGCACGCCCCGCGGCGGTCCTGCGTCGATTGCGACGCCAGCCGCGCCAAGGCCACGATCGAGAAGCATCTGCACTATCAATCCACCGAAGGAATGCCCTATCAAAATTGGAGCTTCAGGAAGAGACAGAATGTGTCTCTCAAAATGATTGACGAGATCTTTGATAGTCAACGCTGCTATCCGAGGGTCCGGATGGCGCCTCAGCGCCTCAACGGATCTATCCATGTAGGGCCAAGCTGGTACGACTACCTTGTAGCCCTCCTCTTCAAAGAATTCGCGGAACCCGCTCCAGCAGTGCGTGGTCACCCATGCGCCATGCACCAACAATATTGTCTTTGACATTCCAAATCCTCCGGTGAATGATGTGTCCAGCGTAGCAAGAGGGGACTGGATAGCCCATGATTAGTAAGCCTGATTTTTATGCTGAAACGCCAGGAGATTCGGATAATCTGCACGACCCATTCGCATTACAGCCTGATGCCATGTCCGATGTGCTCGAGCTTATCCGGGTACGTGGAAATACTGTGTTTACCTGTGCGGCAGAGCCGCCATTCGGCATTCGTTTTCCAGCAGGCAAGCATCGGCTGCACGTCATCCGCAGCGGCTCGGTCGTAATTTCTGTCGATGGCCTCGACGACGTGTTCTACGCATCGCAAGGAGATCTTGTGATGCTGATGCACGCCCACGGTCACACGATTTCAGACCAGCCAGGGCGGGATTCTAGTTCGCTTCTTGATCTCGCGCAGCGTGAATACGACCGGGAGCGGCTTGTCCTGGGACGCGGCGATACCACTTGGCTCTGTGGCGATTTCGGATTCGACGGCATGTTGGCGCGGCGTGTGCTATCCGTCCTGCCGCCGGTCATCATATTGAAGGGTCTGCGCGACCGCCCATTTGAATGGCTCGAGCTCAGTTGCCACTTCATTCTCGATGAGGCGCTTAATCTTCGCGCCGGAGCAGTCGCGATGATCTCTCGCTTGCTCGACGTCATATTTATGCAATTGCTGCGCACCTGGGCATCAAACGGAGAACTGGGCCTTGGATGGTTATCGGGTGCAATCGATCCGCGTGTCAACAAGGCAATATCCGCAATGCATGCGCGACCCGGCCACGACTGGAACGTCATTGAACTCGCGAAGTTATCAAACCTGTCCCGATCAGCGTTCGCAGATCACTTTCACCGGATCGTCGGTCAAGCGCCTATGGCTTATCTGACTGCGTGGCGGCTTGATCGGGCCGCAGAGCTATTGCGCTATGGCCGCGCCCAGGTCTCGGAAATCGCCGGTCGTGTCGGCTACACCTCAGAGGCCGCGTTCAGTCGCGCTTTCAAGAGTCGCTTCGCCATGTCGCCTCTTCATTGGCGGCGCACTGAACGCATATCGATAGAAGATGAAGAATTTTGAGTTTGATAGCCGACAAGTGCCTGTTGTGAACCTTGGACCAAGTTCGAGTCTTTGCATCAACTCCGTCGGTGGGCGGGCTGGATCTAAGAGCCCACCGTTCGCCGCGCGAAATCTGCGGCTGCTGAAGCTATAGCCTCGCGCAATTTCTCTACGGTGAATGGGGCGACAACGACATCAAATCCTCCTGAATCGAGCACGCCAGCCCACATGGGGAAATCGCTCCGTGGCGCATACACGAGGATCGAGGGATGCGGCTCCATCGAACTCACCAAGCCCCAAAGACTCCACCATTCTTGTGGTGCCAAACTACCCGCCGGAATAAAAGCTACGGCGAACGTCTTTTCTATGGATTTCTGGGAAAGCTCCTCAGCGTTGGCACAAGTTGTTAGAGATCCGGTTACGGCCTGCTGCAAATTGCGCATAGCGTCTTGCATTCCGTATGGAACGAGGGCCAAAACACTGAACGTGGATTCTTCAGACATGTGGCTGCCTCTGCGGAAACTCACTCAAAAAAGAATATGCTCCAATCACGCGTCAGCAAGAGTGAGCTAACCGTGAGCAAGGTGTGGGTAATGCCAAGGGGAGTTGACGACCATACAATGGTTCGGTGTCCACAAAATCTGAAGTTATCTCTCGGAGCAAGACAATGGCCACGTCTAATGGAGAAGCGACTGTCCCACACGACGAGGTACTGCGCGCCCTAGAGCGCGTGCTGCGCAGCGCAGTCTTCGCACAATCCACCCGACTATCCAACTTTTTGCGCTATGCAGTCGAGCAAACGCTGAATGGGCAAAGTGAGTCGATCAAGGAATACACCATTGGAACGAATGCTTACGGGCGTAGAGCTGACTTCGATCCGAGTCAGGACACGATTGTCCGCACCGAGGCACGCCGTCTCCGCCGAAAGCTCGAGGAATTCTACAAAGATGAAGGCGAGAGGGATGAGATTCTGATCTTCTTCCGATCCGGAAGCTACGTGCCAGTGATTCGTTGGAGGACCAGCCTCGCTGGGCGTATGGATTTGGCTAGCCGAACCACGGAAGCGCTTTGGGTCGAGGGAGACGGGATATATGTAGGGGTCACACCGTTTGAAGCGCACCTCAGCGACCCCGCCGCACTCTCGTTCGCATTTGGCGTTACCGAAGAGGTCTTGCATCGCTTGAACCGGATTCCAGGCGTTCGCGTCGTCTCTGAGGCTAGGTCTATCGAGTCAAAGCCGAACGGGACGGAGCCCGCAGAGGATCAGAAACGACAGGCCGTTCAGATCACGATTGACGGTGTGGTTCGTAGCGAGCAGAAGAGGATTCGAGTGACAGCGCGGGTCACTACTGCGTCAGGCTTGGTGCTTTGGTCTCAGAGGTTTGACGCGGCTATGGAGCAGGACGCGCTTTTGGAATTGCAGGAAACATTAGCAGCAGCGTTGCTGAACCGCGTGGCTCCGCGAGAGGCGATCATCAGGCGCTACGGGGGAACCCCGAGCCAAACGCTGTACCTGCTCTACTCGGAGGCTCTTGCCGCGGAAGCCCTTGTTGAAGAAGGCTCGATCCCAAGCATCACTACAGCCTTGGCCAAGTTTGAAGCATTGTCTGTCAAGGCGCCGGAATATGCGCGACCGTATTGCGGCGTAGCCCAGTCTTGCGTGGCCCTGACCCAGAGCGGCGTATATCCCTCTGAAGAACTGGTTGCGAGAGCAACGAAAGCGTGCCGGAAGGCGATTGCGATAGACTCCGAAGTCATTGAAGCGCATTCGACGTTGGGCTGCGCTCTCGCTCAGGAGTGGAAGTGGATCGCCGCAGAAGAGAGTTTTCTCACCGCACTCCGTCTCGGTGACCAACATTCAACCCACCGCCAGTTCGCGCAGTTTCTCTCGCTTCATTCACGATTCGATGAAGCCTGGCAGCACTTGCAGATTGCTCAAGGAATGGACCCGTTCTCGGTTAGGCAGAAGATAGCCGTGTCCCGCTTCTTCTACTACAGCCGTTGGCACAAAGAGGCGAAGGAGCACTATGCCAAAGCGGCACAGCAGGGTATCTCCGCCGTCGAACCGATTTACCTTCGGGCGCTCCAGGCGATTGAAATGGGTGAACCTGAGGCTGCCATCGCCATAGCCGAGGGTCTCCGCAGACAGATCGCGGGCGTTCCCTCGTATATGGCCGCGCTGGCGGAGATCTTTGCGCTTTGTAAGCAAGAGCAACAGGCCAGGTCCCTCACGGACAGAGCGGGGCTACTTACGAAGGATGCTGCCTTAAGTTGCTTTCGAAAGGCTACGCTCGCACTGGCTCTAGGGGACCACGCAGCATCGCTGAAGTTTCTGGAAGAATCGTTTCGACGCAAAGAGCCGGACCTTCCCTGGTTGGACGTCGATCCCCGTTTTGACGGCATTCGCAAGGAGAAAGCTTTCCTGGCAGTCCACCGCAAGGTTTTCCAGAAATAGTAGACTTGCAAGGGTCTTTTACTGCTCCTGCCTTATCTCTCTTCCCTCCATCACCACAGTCTGCTCACGGTGAGCTTACCTAACCTCACCTTACCGTTGGCGCGCCAGGCTGTTCCAATTTGAAAGTCATCGGGCTATCACTCTGCATCTGCGTGCGGCCATTTTACGGCACAACGCGGACGCAGCGGCAATGGCACCAGCCCTTCAGCGACGGGAGATGCCACAAGTTCGGAACGGCCCAGAGTTGGAAGTCTTTTCAGGAGGCAGCACGGGTGAAGAAGTGGTCGATCGCAATTCCAATATGCATTCTGGCTGTGGCAATCATTCTTTTCCTTGCCATCCAAGGCCACTGGAACTCGTGGAAAAGTGACGCCGTGCTTCAGAAGACTAATGACGCCTACGTCACGGCCGATCAGATCCCACTCAGCACCAGGATCAGCGGCACCGTGCGGCATGTCGGCGTCCAAGACTACCAGACCGTTAAAGCCGGCCAACTGGTCGTCGAGCTGGACGACGCAGACTACCAGGCAACCGTCGATGAAGCACAGGCCGCGATCGAAGCCGCGAGGGCGGAACTCGCCGCAAATCAGGATGCGAAGCGGGTCGGGGACGCCAGTGTGGAAGCCGCGAAAGAAGCAGTCGCGCAGGCTGAAGCTGCTGCCGATTCCGCGCAGTCAGGGATCGATGCTCAGCAAGCCCAAGTAACGCAAGCTGCCAGTGAGTACGAACGGCAATCCAAGTTGCTTTCAGGCCGCGCAACGACGCGGCAGCAATTCGAACAGGTCCAAGCTGCCCGCGATGCTTCTCAGGCCGGTTTACAGAGTAGGCGTGCCGATCTAGTGCGCTCAAAGGCCGCCATAGCCGCGAGTCGCGCCGCGCTGGCTGGCTCCATGCAACAACGTGCCGCCCTCAATGCCAAGGACAGCGCGCTTACGGCACAGATAACGGCGAAGACGGCCGCACTCTCCGCCGCAAAGGTCAATCTCAACTACACCAAGATCTTTGCCCCAGCCAATGGTCGAGTAGGTCGTTTGCAGGTCCATCCGGGCCAGCTCTTAGGAGCCGGAATCCAGGTTATTAACTTCGTTCAATATGGATCGTGGGTCGAGGCGAACTTCCTTGAAACGCAGCTCGCCCGTGTACGTGTAGGGAACGCGGTAGATATCAAGATCGATGCTTATCCGTCTCGAATCTTCCATGGCCACGTCGGCGAGATTGCGCCTGCCAGTGGCTCTGCGAGCGCGCTTCTTCCTCCGGACAATGCCACGGGAAATTTCACGAAGGTGATCCAGCGCGTGCCCATCAAGATTTTGGTCGATGGTGAACCCTTGGAGGAGTCGTTGCGCCCCGGATTGTCTGCGGAAGTCACCATCCATACAGATCGGATCGAGGTCCCGCAAGGGAATAGTCCGATTGCAAACCAGTAGCGGACAAGATGACGACTACTCCACAAGCCGAACCCCGCAAACCGAGTAGACCGATGCTTGGTATTGCCGCCGTGTTGCTGGGAGCTTCGTTAGCAACGTTCTTCGGAAGACTGCTGAGCGTCGGCATCGGCGACCTCCGAGGAGCCCTGCAACTCGATGCTGATTCCGGCTCGTGGATCGGCACGACCTACAACATGGGGATGATGTTCATCGGACCCTTCTCGGTATACCTGGGTGGCCTCCTCGGGCCGCGGCGGGTTCTGCTTGGGGCTGCTGCTCTCTTCAGTCTCTTGTGTTTTGTCATGCCCTTTGCTGGACATTTTGCGATGCTGCTTCTCCTTCTGGTATTGGCAGGATTGTCGGCCGGGACGTTTTACCCGCTCACGCTATCGTTCATCCTGCGCAATCTTCCCCAAAAGTATCTTCACTACGGAATTGCCGCCTATGCCATCGACATCGTCGTGACAACCCACGTGGCGCACTCCTACGAAGGATGGTTGATGAGCTCTCTATCCTGGCGTTGGATATTCTGGACCACTGCGTTGCTTACGCCAATCATGATAGGGCTTGTCATCTTCGGAATCCCCAGGCAACCTCTGCCCCAGCCGAAGCCTGGACAGCCCTCGCCGAGCTGGCGCGGTTTCCTGTACGCCAGTTTGGGCGCTGCTCTCCTTTATGGCGCTCTGGATCAAGGCGTACGCCTCGATTGGTGGAGGTCCGGAACATTTGTCGCCATGGTCGTGTCTGGATCGTTCCTGATCCTCGCTGCTGCAGTACGACATTTCATCCGGCCCAATCCACTGGTCAATTTTCCATTCCTGCGCCGCCGAAACACTCTTCTGCTCTCGTCGGTCGTTATTCTCTTCCGATTTGTGCTTCTGGCTTCTGTCGTATTGGTTCCGAGCTATCTGGGAGCCATCAAGGGGTATCGGCCAGAGCAGACGGGGCCCGTCTTACTTTGGCTGGCTCTCCCGCAATTCCTCGCCGGACTTTTAGCGGTCTATCTGCTTGGTCGCATCGACGCACGAATCATTGTGGCAACCGGCTTCGGTCTGGTTGCTGTTGGCTGTCTAATGAATGCACAAATTTCATCCGTCTGGTCGGGCAGCAGCTTTGAGATGAGCCAACTCGTCCTCGCTTTGGGGGAAGGGTTCGCCTTCAACGGTATGGTGGGCTCGATCGTTCTTACCGTCGTGGGTTCCGGTGAAATGACGAACGCGTCAGCGGTCCTCAGCTTCGGTGGTTTCTTCCAGACGATCCGCCTGTTCGGTGGAGAGCTCGGAGCCTCGTTCATCCAGTTCTTCCTGCACAGCCGGCAGGTCTTTCATGCCGATCTGTTGTCCGCAAACATCCAGGGAGGCTCTCCGTCGGTGATCGCTCGAACGAGAATGCTCACGGCAGGAATGCACACACAAGCTCCGACGCAGGACATCGCTGCGGGCCGAGCAGCCATTCTGTTTGCAGGAAGCATTCGGCAACAGGCATTCACTCTTTCGATCATGGATGGGTTCATGCTCATCGCCTGTGCGGCAACAGCCTGCTTGCTCATCGTCACTTGCCTCAAGACCCTCAATGTCGGGTTCAAGCAATTTATTGCGGCCTCAGCTGCCGAGAAATCAGCTTAGAAAGGGTCGAATGGTGACAACGCATATTCCGATCGATCGCATCTCCCAGAAGGCCCTCGCCGTCATCGCGATAACACTTGCAGTTGCAACTCCGGTTTCAACGGTGGCTCAGCAAACCTCAGCTGCTTCTCCAGAGCAATCGGCGATCTTGTCTTCGACAAGTGTTCATCTGACTCTGCCATCGGCAGTCGAGATGGCCTTGCAGCGCAACCGTCATCTCCTGCTTGCACACGATAGCGTGCGCGACAGCGAAGAGCAGAAGCGCATCGCGGAGTCGCATTTCTATCCGGTTCTCAAGAATCAATCGGCCGTACTGCACATCACTCAGATTGAAGGGGTGACGATTCCGGCAGGCGCTCTTGGTCAAAGCAGCGCAACCGGACTCTTGCCAGCAGAGACACTGCGCATCGACCAAGGCGCGAGCACCAGCTACACCAGCGGGACCGAATTGGCCCAGCCGCTCACCCAACTCCTCCGGATTCGGGCCGGAGTAAGGGCTGCAGAGGCCGATCTAAGCAGTGCGAAGATCCAAGCCAGCGATGCCGACAACGGCACCGCTCTTCAGGTTCATCAGCTCTATTACGACGTTCTCATCGAACAGATGCGCGGCACGGCTGCGCAGGATGCGGTGGAAGCTGCGACCGTAACCGAACAGGAAACTCGTCGCGGAGTCGAGGAAGGACGGCTTCTCCCTGACGCTGAACTCGGGAGCCGCACCGATCTCCTGGACAAACAACAAGCCGCTCTTGTTTCGCGCCTCAATCTTGATGACCTTACCCTGCGACTCGATGATGCGGTCGGTTTGCCTTTGGGAACGAAACTTGTTCTCGATCCAGACGCCCTCGGAGACCCTCCTGTACTTCCAACGCGGGCGGAAGCGTTTACGCTCGCCCGGGACAAGAGCCCCACGGTTCTTGCCGCGCGGCAAAGTGTCGAGAAAGCAAAGGCAGGGGTCTCAGCATCTCGGGACGCATATATCCCTGACATTACTGGCATTGCTCGCTACAGCTACCAGAGCGGCTTGCCGTTCCTGGCACACAACTTCGGCACATTTGGAGCCGCAGTCAGTTGGGACTTGTTCGATGGCGGCGCTCGGGAGGCAAACCTTCGCGACGCTCGAATCAAGCTTTCTATGGCACAGACGCAACTGCAGCAAGCAGAGAATGACGTGCGGATCGAGATTTCGGCGGCCTACGATAAGGCAGAACAACTCAACCAATTGCTCGGCGTGACGATTCAGGCGACCGAGGCGCGTGAGGAAAGCTTGCGCATCCAGACCAGGCGGGCCGAAGTCGATGCTCAGTTGGCATCTGGTGTCGCAACAGCCCGCGCTGCACTATCTTCAGCACGCATGAATGTACTGAACACCCGTCTGAACCTGTTTCTAGCACAGAACAACATCAAGAGATTGCTGGGTGAACGGCCCGAATAGCGATTACGGCAAGGGTTGCCCCATTGGCGAACCATTGGAGACTGTATGCGAAGCGCTAGCCCGTATCTTCACATCACGGCAAATGGAAGGGGGACTATCCTCGGAAGATACCTCGTGCGAGTCATACTGTCCGCATCATTTTTCATGTGCGAGTCCGCGTTTCCCCAGCAAGCCAGTGTCTCTCATCTACCACCGGCTGTACCGGCCAATCGACCCATTATCGGAGTGGCTCTCGAAGGAGGAGGTGCGTTAGGCCTCGCTCATATCGGAGTCCTCGAATGGTTTGAAGAACACCAGGTTCCCGTGGACCGAGTTTCTGGCACGAGCATGGGAGCTTTAGTGGGAGGGTTCTTTGCCTCTGGAAAGTCCATGAAGGAACTCAAGTCGCTGGCCACGAGCGACGTATTCGACAGCATGTTCGCCCTTCAGCCGGCATACGCGCGACTTAGCTTCAGACGCCGTCAGGATCGAAACGACATGCCGCAGGCGATTCCGTTGGGCTTGCGGGGCGGACGGGTCTCGGTTGGGAATGCGCTGATCGCCGATGATTCCCTCGACACGCTGCTTACCGATGAACTGGTTCCCTCCAACAACGAGAATCTCGATTTCGACCTTCTTCCTATTCCTTACCGCTGTGTTGCGACTGACCTCACAACGCTCCAGCCGAAGATCTTTCGCTCCGGTTCGCTGCCGTTCGCTGTACGAAGCTCGATCGCGATACCGGGTGTCTTTCGCCCTGTACGTTTCGAAGGCCACGTCCTCGTCGACGGCGCGATCGTCGACAATTTACCCGTCGATGTGCTGAGGGACGATCTTGGGGCGCAGGTATTGATCGCTGTCCATCTCAAGGACGCGTCCTTCGCAACCGAGGATGCAGGAAGTCTGACAAGCATCTTCGCGCGTGCCTATCAGGCGGGTACATCCCGCAACGAAGAGATCAGCAAGCGCCAGGCCCAGATCGTGCTGACACCGGAGGTAGCGACGTTCTCTTCCACCGACTACGGCAAGGGCGCCGCGATGATTGCCGCAGGGTACCAGGCCGCCGAAGCTCAGAAGTCTGCACTTCTCAAGTACGCGCTCGACGATGCGGATTGGAAGCTCTATGTTGAAAGCCGAACTTCGCGAATGCGCCTCCGTCCAGGAACAATTCGGACTGTTGTTGTAGAAGGGCCGTCTTCGCATGTAGTCAAGATAGCTCCCATTGCGAAGCAAGAGCTGACGGACAAACCCTTTGACGAGAAACAACTGGATCGCGTGATCGCCGATCTTCGTAGCAGTGGCGGCTCTGCGGCATATTATGAGACCTTCAGCGAAAAACAGGGTGGAAGCCCAGCGCCGACATCTCATGGACCTGACAATGCGGTCGCGATTCACCTGCGGCCAAACATAGAGGGTCCCCCTTACCTCCTTCTTGGAGCAGACGTCGTTTCGATGAGCGGCAACGTAACAAGTTCAGTCTTCGACATGCGTTTCATCGACCAGGACCTCGGAGGATATGGGTCCGAGTTGCGTTCAAACATACGCCTCGGTTACTTCACTCACGCCGAGGTGGAGTATTATCGACCCATTTCTCAGACAGGCCTCTTCATACAACCGCGCCTCTCACTCGTTCGAGATCCGGTCTATTTCTGGGAAGATCAAAAGCGCGTGTCGGAACGCTTTTTACAGCGTGCCGGGGGCGGTTTCGACGTCGGCCTCGCGGTCAACGCAAGGCTGCAGATCGCTCTCACCTACGATGACAATGAGGTTCGGTGGAAACTTGTCGACGGTACGGACGATAGCCCAACGCAGCATCTTTCTGGGAATACTCAGCAAGGCGGCATCCACCTCAGCTACAGTGACCAGACTGCCGCAATTGCCTCGCCCTCGGGTACAACCGTAGATGCATTCATCGGAGCTTTGTTCCATACGGCTATGAGCCCGGATACACCGACAGCATCTCTTCGGTTCAGACACTCATGGACCATCTCCCGGTTAAATACGATCAGTCTTTCCGGACAGGGAGACACGTACTTTCGCGCGGCTGTTGCCGACCCATTCCGGTTTACGCTCGGTGGCCCGCTCCGGCTCTACGCTTCCTCGGTTGATGAGTATCGCGGCACTGACACTGCCCTGGGGAGGTTAGTGTATCTCCGAAAGATCGCGACGTTACCGACCGGAATTGGAGAAGGTATTTATCTGACCGGAGGGTACGAGGCCGCCAATGTCTGGTCCCCTGCGGCACCCTCAATCCTCCGCCAGGATGGTTTCGGAGGACTGCTGTTCAGTACGCCGTTGGGAGCGCTAACTCTGGGGGGAGCGATCGGCGATGCAGGCCACCGAAAGGTGTTTTTCACATTTGGACATTTGTTCTAGAGGGCCGTCAGACCTCGGTGTTGAGAGTGCTGTCTGGTAGGTAGGGAGGGAGGAATCATGAACACGGCTGCCCTGAGTGCGTTCGCAGCGTTGGGTGGTTCTGCGTTGGGCGGCATCACGCCACTGATGAGCAATTACCTGATCCAGCGAGGGCTAACAAAGCGAGAGTTGTTGAGTCGGGAACTAGCTGTCAGACAGACCATGTACGCCGACTTTATCCAGTTCGCGACCAAGGTCTACGTCAGTGCGACTACCAAGCAACTCGACGATCTGGATGAACTGGTGGCTCTGTACGCTCTCGTCAGCAGGATACGTCTCTTCGCGTCGAACCCGGTGATTGAAGCAGCAGAAGAGTTTGCGATGCGCGTCACCAAACGCTATGGAGAAAAGGATCTCACTATGGAGGATCTCAGAAATGCAACTCTGGCTCCACATGTCGATCCACTCAACGTCTTCAGCACTCGATGCAGGAAAGAGATGCGAGCGATTCTACGGAATGGGAAGTACTGAACTTCGGTCGTGATCCATCAAATGTCAATTGGCAGCAAGCAGTCATCGCACTATTTCTGTGAGAAAGTGTACATTTTGTCTCCTGGGGTCGAGTAAAAGAGAACTATCCCCTCGCGTCCCCTAAAGCGAATATACAAAGCTTGTAAAGCGAGAGAAAACCTCCGCGAACCTGTGCCCGGCCTGTTACGAAACTGGGTCAGGAGGCGCACCGGAGATCAAGGGGATACAGGGGCATGATCCCTTGATCGAAGGAAGGCTAATTTGAACCCGGCGGAAGCGGGGAACGAGGTCGAGAATTTGCAGATCAGATCTGTTCGTCCACGCCCTGGATCGAGAACAGAACTTCACCGAATTCTTCGCCGAATTGTGCGCCCCAGGGACTCCAAATACTCCTGTGCGCTCCTCTCTACTCCATTGAAAACATACACGCTCCGCACCTTACCCAACGCCTGTTAGCCGAAGGGTTGTAGGTTCGAGTCATGTGTTCTATCTTATTGATAATAATATGCTTATTGATGGAAGAGGCGCGAGGGCAATTTTTGTCAAAGAAGAGCCCCATTGCGATGGATTGCTATAGGAAGCTACCCGTTTTGAAATAAAGTAGTGACGAATTTCCCTCTGATCTTTGGTTTCGCTTATCCCAATCTAGGGCTCGGCCATCTGCATTAGCCAGATTTAGATTGATGCACCTCACAGAACGAATAGGAAGCGCATGGCACCCTTCAAAAAGGCAAGATCTGGTGGTACAGCTTTACCTTTGCAGGACAATTGATTCGCGAATCCTCAAAATCAACTTCAAAAACGATCGCCAGGCGAGCGGAGCCGCAGCGGAGACGTGGGCTGGAGTTGGGTTTCCACAATCTTAAGAACGTTTGCCTTCAACGCGTGCGACGTCTGAAAGACGTCATCGACGAATACCTTGTGGGCTATCGTCTCCGGTTCCGGTCGGCCACGTTTGCGGAATACGCTCTCGGCCATGTTTCGCGGTGGTTAGGGGCAAAGTTGATCGTGGATATCGATGAGGCTACGGTTCTCGGTTATCAGGAAAATCGGCTCCGTGAGACTGCTGCGCCTCGTTCCATCAATGAAGAAGTTCGCTTTCTCCTAAAGATGCTGGGAGACTCGGGTGTAGCGATCCGGGCACGTCTTAAAGAAAGGCGATGCCTGAAGCTTCCAGTCAGAGGGCGAATTGGGAAGGCTTTCAATGGTGAGGAGACGGAGAGTCTTGCCAGGTATGCAAAGAAGTCCAAGAGCCCACACATGTATCCAGCGTTTATGCTGGCACGTAACGGAGGTCTAAGGGATGCGGAGATAAGAACTCTGTCCTGGGGCAGATAAATCTGAAGTCCATTTCGCTTCAAAGTCGGTCATGCGAAGAGTAATGCAGGCTCAGGTCGAATCATTCCAATGAATTCGGACCTCTACGATGCCCTGATCGCTCATCGTGAATGGTACGTGGATAAGTTCGCGACCACTAAAGATGAATGGTAGCTCTTTCCATTTGGCAGGCCCAAGCCATCCGATCCGACGCGGCACGTTACGTCGCTCAAAACTGCTTGGAACAATGTGCGCAAAGAGGCCAAGGTGACGGGTCGCTGGCACGACAACCGGCATACGCTGATAGCCGAACTGGCTGAGGCCGGGGTAGGGGAGGAAACCATCTTCGAGATCGCCGGTCATGTTGATCGTCAAATGATTCGCCACTACAGTCATATACGAATGCAGGCCAAACGAATTGCTCTCGAATCAATCTTACGGAGGACGAATTGATAGTTGGTAATGAGGGTGACCTGATCATTGACCAATCGTTCGCCTGTCTCAGTCTACGTTCTCCAACGAGTCGCCGCATGATGAAGAGGATATGTGCGAAACCAGAAACCTTTGGGTTATGAGTGACGCTAGTAGCGTATTATCAACGAGTTAGGGGGGGCATCGATAGTTTCAAAGAGCGCTAAGTAGTACACACAGGGAGCGCTCTTGGACGGACTTTGGAAGCGACCGGAGCTTTCGCCGCGCGACCGCAGTATCGTGACCGTGGCGGCGCTCATCGCACGCATCCAGACCATCGAGATGCCATTTCACTTTGCGCTTTGGCGTTGGACAATGGTGTGAAGCCGGCCGAGCTATCGGAAATGGTTACTCATCTTGCGTTCTATTCAGGATGGGCGAATGCGATGGCCGCCGTTGGCGTAGCGAAGGACATCTTTCGAGCGAGAGGAGTCGCGATGAGCAACCTGCCGCCCGCGAAGGTAAAACTCCTTCCGCTGAATGAAGAGGCGGAGAGCCAACGTGCCGCGCAGGTGAGCAATAACTTTGCGCAAGTCGCGCCGGGGCTTGTGCAGAACACAACAGATCTGCTCTTTCGCGATCTTTGGCTCCGTCCTGCCTTGGCACGCAGGGACCGCAGTCTCGTGACTGTCAGCGCCCTCGTTGCATCTGGTCAGGTCGCACAGATCAACTATCACCTGAATTGAGCGATGGACAACGGCCTGACGCAGACGCAAGCCTCCGAGGTCCTCACCCATATCGCCTTTTACGCCGGCTGGCCGAATGCATTCTCTGCTCTTCCGGTTGCAAAGGAAGTCTTTGAGAAGAGGCAGAAGTAGAAACGAGGAGGAACGATGAGCGCCTGGAACAAGGATGAATTGGACAGGATTGCCAGGACGGATGATCTTCATATCGCGCCATTCCGGGAGGACGGAAAGACGTATGGCACGCCGACGTGGATATGGTCGGTAGTTGTCGGCAATGAACTCTACGTTCGTGCCTACAACGGAACGTCATCGCGATGGTATGGAGCCGCGGTATCACAGAGGGCTGGTCGCATCACCGCAGCCGGCGTTACCAGGGATGTCAGCTTCGAAGCCGTGCATGGTGACGTCAACGACGCGATCGATTCTGCTTACAGAATCAAGTACAAGAGCAGTCCCTATCTTCAACCAATGGTTTCGCATGCTCGTTCGGCGACAGTAAGGGTAGTGCCAATAAGCGCGCATCCGCATGATCAATGACGCGAAGGCATCTTGTAGGAGGTGACGAGGCAATGTCGCTTGTTGGTGAGAGGTGGCGGTTAACGGCATCTGTCATGGTGCAAGGCGAGTACAGGGCCGATGCGCCGGATGGTGCGGCGGAAATCGTGTCAGCGTCGCGCTTGGTGTTGCCCAGATATTGACTGACGAGTGGAGGGTGATTCGACCGTAATAGCCCATTACTGCATCTGGCTCGCACAGGGGAGCACGGTCGTTGTTAATGGAGCGGGACAGGAAAACTATACTGGCAAGCAGATCTCAAGGGAGAGCATCCATGTATAAGTACTTTGGTTCACTGACAATAGTGATGCTGCTGGGAATGGTGTGGGTCCGGATCTTGCTGATGAGGAGCAGTGGGACGAAAGCGATGCATTTCGGCGGAATAGACAAGAAGGATTACGTCATTCCGCCATTTGCCTTTTTTTACTTTTATACCGTGTTTGCCGCTGCATTTAACTTTCCGATCATAAGCAGGTATGAATTTTTTCACTCCGCAATGGTCTCTTGGTTTGGAGTGCTTCTTTGCTTCGCGGGTTTGCTTCTGATGTTCATGAGTCTTGTGTCATTCGGTACAAGTTTCCGCGTTGGCATTGACCAAGATCGGCCGGACAGCCTTGTAACGACCGGCATATTTGCTTTTAGCCGCAATCCCATTTATGTAGCGTTTGGACTTGTCTTGTTAGGCCAGTTCTTGCTGTTCTCAAATTGGATTCTTTTAGTTTATATGGTCGCGGCCATATGGCTGTTCCACCGACAAGTGGTGCGTGAAGAGGAATATCTGAGTCGCCATTATGGCCAACAATATTCCGAGTACTGCAGTCGAGTGAGGCGATATCTTTAGGCAAGGACGCCACCGAAACGCGAAGATGATTGTGGGAACGGCGAGCGAGCAGCTCTGCGATTCTAAATAATGGTGTCGTAGCGTCTGGACCGTAAAAGGCCAGCCCGAAACGGACTGACCCTTGGGGCACGAGGTCAGCTATCCAATCTCTGCAATGGATGAACAGGGCAAGCAGGCACTAGGGCGTTTTCACCAACGAGGCGATTTCGTCCGCACTGAGGGTCCCATGATAAATGCGGAAGTCTTGGATCTTGCCATTGAAGTAAGGATCTCCGCTGTATTGGGAACGTCCAATCCAGTTCTGGTTCGAGTTCCAAATTCGGAACGGAGCAAGGAACATATCGCTATTGGAGCCGACTGCGACGCCATTCACGTACAAGCTGCCCACGCGGCCGGATAGCGTGACAGCGACATGAACCCAAGTACCGGTTGGCAATGCAGCGTTCCCGTTGATCACTCTTTCTCCGCTAGCTTCAGTGATCGTCATGGCAAAACGGGCCACACCACTGCTCGCACACGGGGTAAACATCAGATAGCGGTCGGTACCCCCGCCAAAATCGAAGACTCGTTCAGAATTCCTGGATGCGTTCCAGAACACCCAGGCAGAAATCGTGAAGTCTGCGAGGTCGTCCATGAGTTGGTTCGGCAGCGCCACATATCCGTCGCTGCCATTCAGCGAGAGCGCACTGCCTCGCTTCCCAGCAATCCAGGTGGCGCCACCTTTGAGCCTACCGCTGTGGCTGTTGCCGCTTTCGTCGCTCGAGCTCTTGCCACTCGTGTTCTCAAATTTCAGATGCGTGTGCAGGTGTATACCTGTCAGCACAGCTGCCTCATTGGACGAAGCGCTTTCTCCATGGCGGGAGTTTGCCGTCGCGATGTAATACCAGGTGCCTGGGGATGCAGGTCTATCAACGTAGGCGAGCAGATCCTTGATTCCGTTGGCCACTGCGATATACGGACCGCCAGCTACTGGGGAACGCTTGACGGTGTAGTCGGTGGCATAGGCTCCTCCCCACCAGGACAAAACCACTGCGCCGGCGCTGAGATAGCCGGACAGTCCAGTCGGAGCTGCACTAGTCGGAATCGGGTCCAGCGTGTAGGCTAGGGTGCCGTAACTAACATAGTCCCAGGCTCCTTCGGGTTGGATGGCAAGCGCCTTCTTGGCGGAATAGGGCGCAGCGAGTCCTTTGCGATTGACGTAATGGTTATAGATGAGAGCCCAGCAAGGCGTCGCGTCGCCTTGCTTCAGGGGCGAGAATTTATCCCAGGTATAGACGCCGTTCCGGTAGGACACGTAAGGCACTGTGAAGTAGCTCGTGCCCGTCGCAACGAGATTCGCCTTGGCGGAATACTCCGCTCCGGCCAGGAATCGGTTGTTGTCGAAGCCGTACAGATCCACGCCTTGATTCCATGCCATCTCGCACACTGCCGCCATCGCTGCTATGCCGTCCATGGTGTGGACTTGGTCGCGTCCGGACTCTTGCCACTGACAAAGGTAACCCGGGTGCATGTAGTACGCCGCACGCATGACGCATCCATTTCCATTGCCAGCCTTGAAATAGTTGACCGCTTCGTCAAACATGCTCCGATCGTCGCATAGGATGCCGATGGCCATGATCGCGGACATGTTGAAGAGATACCAGTTGGCATTAATTTGCAGTGGACTGCGGTTGCCATGGTTGCTAAGCAAATCATGAGAAATCGGATAGAAGACGCTACGTAATATCTTCTTCACCCCGATCAGATTGTCGGTAGTAAACCCGGTATAGTCGCGCAGCATTTCAGCGATATTGGCTATTTCGAAGCCTTGCGGGCCTGAGACCAGCGCACGATCTCTACCCTGGATCGAAGTAAGGGAGGAGGTCCAGCCGTTGAGCATGCTCGTTGCCTTGGCCGCATAGGCAGCGTCATCGGTAATCTTCCATCGCAACGCCATGCCATACATCGTGATGCACTCATTGACGAGCCTGGAAAAGTTCTGAGCCACGTCGTTGCCGCGATAAATGACGGACACTGGGGTGGATTGGTAAGACAGAGTGACTTTGGGGTTGCCGACAAGCAGATTCCAACTGCTGGCCCAGGGCGAAGCAGTGTGTTTCTGCGTCATCCGCGCAAAACCTGATCGAGTATGCATCAAACCGGGATGTTCAAAGGCTCCGGAAACATCGCCACCCATCGCTTCAAGCTGCGAAGCGAACATACGACCGCCGCAAGCCGTCAAGGTCAACGCTGCGAGGCTGTGTAGGAAGCTGCGACGTGAAAAGTCCGAGTCGGTCGCCTCATGATCCATCGCCGGTTCGTGCTCGGACGGGAAGGCCGGTGATTGTCTAAGGTGTGCGGATAGGCTGTGTGATTTCAACTTGTTCATTAGCGACACTGGTTCTAAAATTTTCCCGAGGGCTTTGAAATTAGGAGTTCTAACCTAAAAATAGCAACACCCCTCGAAGTCATTTCCACCGCAAGAGACGGGACGAGTTCCTATGTCCGTCGTGGATCGAAGTCAATCTTTTCGGCTGAGAACCTAGTTCATGCTGGTGAGGTGGAAGGATGTTGAGACTCTCCTCAATCGGCTATCGGACTTGCCTTCTTAATAAAAATGCACGACGGCTGATCAAAGGCATCGACAATGTGCCTCTGTCACCAGCTCCTGAAGGCAACGACCTCGGATACCGAGGGCTTGAAATCGACAACGCTGATCCTCAGTACCGCCTGAAGATTCTTGTTGGCCCAATCTTTAGGGAGCGGGTCCGTGATCAGGTGAATGCTTGTGGGACTGCAGATTGCCTCGGCGGCAGCGGAAGTTCCATATTGACCCAGCCCAGCCACGCTGATGATCGGGGAGTCTCCATTTCGTCGGACGATTCGAGTGATGATCGCGTAGTCTGCCGTTTCATGGGCATCTTCAGATACATTCAGCACCCATTTGCGATCGGGTTTCAACGTATCGTCAATCTCGTTCCCGTACTTCATCACAAATTCCAGGTGCTTAGCCAACTCAATGGTCATTGGATTGTTGAAACCGCCGATCAGTATTGCGGGAGTACTCTGCAATTCCGCAAAGGACACATCGTTTGGGAATCGCTCCTGAAAGCTCTGCTTCTCGCGTGTGAGCGTCGTAACGATGTGTGAGACGGCGGCTACGTCACCCAGTGCTACGTAGGTATCCCGCGCAGGGAAGAATTGGCCAGCCGACAGGGTGTCATCTTTTCCAAACGGAATGTAGAACTCTTGTCCTTGGTTGTCTAATCCGTGCTCCTTCGAATAGCGGCCTGCGTAATCGTACTGGAGCCGGTAAACAGCATTGCTGCCGATGGAGACAATCACGGGCTTCTGGCTGCTCATCCATGGGGCCCAGAACGTTCGAAACGTTCTCTCCGTAGAGTTGGTGTGAGACAGGGCGAGAGCGCCAACAGCAATGAGAATGAGAATCGTAATCGCTATGGCAATGATGCGATGCATCTTTGGCTGAGTACGCGCAACGAAAGTTGGCTCACCAAGGATGGGCTCAATCAGCACCTCTGTCGAGGCGGGGGCGGGAACTGGCCGTGGGTCCGTCCTGAATTCAGAGGTAGGATTCTGCGGCTCGCGCCCCATCTTAGCTGCGGGCACCCCTGCTTTCCAACGAAAGGTCGCCCTGTAACTCCCCGGGGGAACTCCGATTTGGACGGTACCCATGTCCCGGTTGGACAAGTAATACTGCGCCAGCCTCTTCCGTACCTCTGCCACCCGCAGTCGAACTACTGGGTCTTCGCTGGTTTCGTAATCAGGAGGACGCCCGAAGACTTCGCTCCCGATCACTCGTTCTCGCAGCAGGTTCTCCTCTCCCGCGAGGGAATGTTCCACGATGTAACGAAGGAGACTGCTGCACTGGTTCGAATTGCGGAAGGGGCGGCTGGAGAGAATCTGATCCAGCACTAGATACACGTCATCCCTGTCCAATTTCTCGTACCGATGCGCGGTCGGGTCTTCGGAAACCACGAAATCAGGACCTCCCACAATAATTTCGCCATCCGAAAGTATTGTACAAGCGGTACAGTACATCCAAACAAGCCTTGTTGTATCAATGACTTCCTATGAACGGAACTGTAACACACCTTGGAAACCGTTTTCTCGAGGGAGTCTTATCGCGGCTGCAGAAAGTTCCAAAGGTAAGGCCAATTTCAAACGAGTGTAGCGGCCGCCCAAACGTCCAACCGACTTTTCCGAGTAACCAGAACAGCGGACTGCAGCACATTTAAGGAGACCCATGAACCACAAATCTAATGGCAGGCTGTTTCCCCGGACCCAATTCTTGGGTTGCATCCTCGCTTCCTGCCTAACGCTCTTCACGGGGTTTGTCGTATCCCGTCCAATCGCCCACGCTCAAGTCATTACCGGCACGCTGTCGGGGACCGTTCTCGATAGCTCGGGAGCGGCAATTCCCAATGCAACAGTCGTCCTACAAAATACCCTGAGCGCAGCGACCCGAAAGATCGTCTCCAATAACGCGGGAGCTTTCACGTTTGCCGGTATCAACTCAGGCGACTACAGCATCACCATTACGGCTCCAAGATTTAAAACATTTACCGAGAGTGGGATACATCTCGATCCGGGTGACAGCCGAGGACTGCCATCCCTCACCTTGCAGCCAGGTGGGGTCAGTGAAACCGTTACGGTCAGCGCAGACAACAATAATGTTCCTCTCGACTCCGGAGAGCGCAGTGACTTGATTACGGCTGACGATATTAAGCATTTGTCGGTGGAAGGACGAGATGTCACCGAGTTGTTCAAGATCCTGCCTGGATTCGCGATTACGAATCAAGGTGTCAGCAACTCGTCCTATGACCCGTCCCAGGTGAGTGTGAACGGCGCGCTCGGCAATTACGCCGCAAATGGAAATCCGGTCTCAGGCATCTATCTCACCCTGGACGGAGCTGACATTACGGATCCGGGTAATTATGGGGCCGCGATTCAGAACGTGAACTACGATCAGGTCTCTGAGGTCAAGGTTCAGGTCTCAAACTTCGGCGCGGAAGTCGCGAATGGACCGGTTGTCGTCGCCGCGGTAACGAAAGCAGGAGGGGACCACTTCCATGGCGAGCTTTATGCCTTTGGGCGTGCTCCACAGCTCGACTCTGCGGACGCTCTGGCCAAGGCGACGGATCAGCCCAAGTCGAACGACCGCGAGATCTATCCTGGCTTTACGATCGGCGGCCCTGTCATCATTCCAGGCACGAATTTCAATCGCCACCGAAAACTGACATTCTTCGCCGGTGCGGAGGATTACATCCAACGCAATATCTATGCCTATGGCAGCGCGTCGGGCGCTCTGGTACATGCTCTGGTCCCGACGCAGAATATGCGTAACGGCAACTTCAGCGCTGCTGAATTGCAGAATTACCTTGGCCCGGAACTGTACAACAACGCGGCTTATCAAAACGTCAACGCGGTACCTACAGTTGCTAAAGATGGCACTGCGATCACCAACGGACAAATCCCATCGTCCTATGCTGACCCGGGATTTGCGGCGATCTTCAATAACTTTCCTCTGCCTAACGCTGTTCCTACTTTGGCTAATCCTTACAACTGGCAGTCGACCAACTTCGTTAATAATGATCTTTGGGAAGCTACTGGACGCGTCGACCTTGACATGTCCGAGAGGAATCATTTCTTTGGACGCTACACCGTGGAGCGCGGGAAATCAGGCGTACCCGGTGTGCCTTACTACAATCAGGGAGAACTCAACACCCCAGGCGGGGGAATCAGCACCGTCAATTCCGAGAGTGCGGCGGCCAACCTGACGACGGTCTTCTCCGCCACGATGACCAACCAGCTCTTTGGCAGTCTCTCTTATCTCAATGTTCCGTTCACAAGCCAAAATCCGAGTGTTTTAACCAACTACCCCTATCAGGGGGCATTCGCCAATGGCCGCCATCCACTTCCCGAACTCGGCAACTACGACGATTCAGGCGGACTGCCGCGCCAACTCACCCCGGACTACTCGCTGTCGCCGATTTTTGCTCATAAGTTCACCCCGCAAGGAGGCGACAACCTTACCAAGGTGTGGGGGAAGCACACTGCGATCTTCGGTGTCTTCATCGAGAGGGTAACCGCCAACGGGCGATTCCCATTTGCGGCAACCAATGGCTCGCTGAGTCAGTACTACCTGCCGGGAGCCGGCCAAACGATTACGGATGTGGACGGCAGCGTCGCTACGATGTCTGGGAATTGGGTCGCTAATAACTACCAGGGCTATGTCAGCGGCTATGCGCAGCAGAATATTTTGCCGGCGGACAACCTGTACTTCTGGAATAACGCATTCTTTGCCACAGACTCCTGGAGGGTCAAACCCAGACTGACTGTCAACTACGGACTTCGTGTGCATCACCTTGGCCTGTGGAATGACTCCTACGGAAAGGGAATTGCACTCTTCGAGCCTTCATTGATCGCCAGTGGAGCTGCGGTGTCGCCCTATCCGGGTTTCATTTGGCATGCCTACGACCATAGTCTCCCCCTCTCTGGCAACCGCTCCGAGCCGGCTTACCTTGAGCCTCGATTCGGCGCCGCATGGGATGTTCACGGCAATGGCACGACGGTCCTCCGTGGAGGATGGGGTGAATATCGTGCCCACGATTCGCAAGCGGCTGCCGGGAATGCAGTTCAGGTAAGCCAGTTCACCAATATCGTTAATTACGGCGGCGGAGGCCTCTCTCTCAAGGCCGTAAGCAATCTCAACTTGGCCAACTCTACACCGGCCAACACGAACACGATCGGTCTCACGAATACGCCGGGAATCTATTATGGACTCACCCAGGGCGATCGCGAGCAGCCTCTCACAGATACATATAGCCTCACCTTGAACCAACAACTTCCTGGGAAATTGAATCTCCTCATCGGTTACGTTGGCGACAATAGCCGGTTCTTGCTGAACGACGGTAGCAATCAAACCATTTCACTCGACAACGTGAATGCGATTCCTATTGGCGGACTCTACAAGCCCAACCCGATTACTGGTCAAGTCCTTACGCCGACAGGTATCAACCCGTCCGGTGGGCTTCCCGTTACGGCGGCTGGCGCTCAGACGTCACAGGTGAATCAATATCGCCCTCTGAATACAAAGCTCGTTCAGTATGGCGCCATCGATGTGCCGGACCATGTCCTGTTCGCCAACTATAACGGCCTGCAACTCGGGCTCACCCGCCAGACCGGCCACATCTTGTTCAACGTGAACTATACCTTTAGCCATGCTCTAGGAATCAATGGAGCGGATAACACGGGAGAACCCGGAGACCCGTTCAACGTCTGGAACAACTATGGCCCGGAGACCTTCGATAGACGCCATGTCTTCAACGCTTCCTACACCGTAATAGTGGGCTCTCCGGTTCATAACAAGTTCGCAGGAGCCTTCGCCAATGGATGGGAGATCTCGGGTATCACGACCATCCAAAGTGGGCCGAATATCCCAACCACCACCACAAATCCGGGATTTGCGGCGAGCGGAAATATCGGCCAGCAAAATCTGCCGGATGGAACCCCGAACCCGAATTACATTACGATCAACAATTCGGTCTATCTGGGAACACCAGACGTGAGCTTGCAGCCGGCTCTGACCTGCAATCCGGCGTCTGGTCTTAAGAGCCATCAATTTATCAACGGGAATTGCTTTCGGACGCCGAATCTTCTCCAGAACGGGCCCTATCGCTATCCCTTCCTGGGTGGTCCGGCATTCATCGATAACGACCTAAGCGCTCAGAAGTCATTCAACTTCAAGAAGGATCAGGCGATTCAGGCTAGAATCTCAGGGTTTAACTTCTTGAATCTTCCTCTAACGACGTTCACGGGCAACTTCCCCAATCAATATCAGATAAACCTTACTAATCAGAACGGCACTGGATTCAATCAGGGAGTGGCTGATCCGGCACTTGGATTTGGATCAGCTCCTTACAAGGTTGGTCGCCGGATCGTGGAACTCGCTGTCAAGTACACGTTCTAGTGCTGGCTCCCATGCGCGGCGAGGCCCTTCTATCGCCGCGCATCTTTTTCTATAAGTACGAAACATAGGCGTCAGTCCGCCACTCATCACGGACCCTTTGCATTTCCTGCATTCCGTGCGCTGTATCCCAGTAGAGATCACCTTACTTACACCGATAGTGGAGCGAAGTTTTGAGATCGAATTATCGTAGGTTTTTCAGGTTATCGCTCTTCCTTCTGACTACATCCGTAGGTCTTACCCTTTGTGCTGATGCACAACAGATTGCGGGGCGAACAATCGAGGTTGACCTCAAGCGAGCGGGCGCGCCCGTGGACCGGTTCTTTGATTTTTCAGTGGGCTCCGATTACCCAGGGACGCTCATTCGCAATGACAGCCAGCAGCAACTCAAGGTTATGGCCGATGAACTTGGATTTCGCTATTTGCGCTTCCACGCAATCTTCCATGATGTGTTGGGTACCGTTCGCGTCGAGAATGGCAAGACTAGCTATGACTGGACGAAGGTCGATCAACTCTATGACGAACTTCTGGCCATGCATATCAAACCCTTTGTAGAACTAGGATTCACACCAAAGGTGCTCTCGACATCCAGCAACAGTATCTTTTATTGGAAGGGAAACACCTCGCATCCGGACCACGCAGGATGGCACGACCTCATTGCGGCCTTCATTGACCATATCGAGCAGCGATATGGAAAGCAGGAGGTGCGGTCATGGTTCTTCGAAGTTTGGAACGAACCCAATCTGTCAGGCTTTTGGGAAGGCGCTGATCAGAAGGCCTACTTCGCGCTCTTTGACCTAACCTCAAACACAATAAAGAGTATCGACCCGGCGCTTCGCGTGGGCGGACCCGCGACAGCAGGAGCCGCCTGGGTTCCCGAATTTCTAGCCCATATCAAGCAGAGCGGAGCCGTCGTCGATTTCGTCTCCACTCACACCTACGGAGTTGACGGGGGATTTCTTGACGAGAAAGGGCAGAGCGATACGAAGCTTTCGCCGTCCTCAGACGCGATCGTCGCCGATGTGCGTCATGTTCGAGCGCAAGTAGCAACTTCCGCATTTCCCAATCTGCCGGTGTATTTCACGGAGTGGAGCACAAGCTATACCCCACGAGATGCGGTTCATGACTCTTATGTGAGCGCTCCGTACATTTTGAGTAAGTTAAAGGCGTCTGAAGGGCTCGTACAGGGAATGAGCTATTGGACGTATTCGGACCTCTTCGAGGAACCCGGGCCGCCGACCGCCGCCTTTCAGGGCGGATTCGGGCTGCTGAACCGTGATGAAATCCGCAAGCCTGCATTCTTTGCTTACAAATACCTCCATGCTCTGCAGGGGAACACGATTCCCACCAATGATTCGCAGTCCATGATCGCAGTGCAGGGGAGGAATCTCGAGGCCGTTATATGGGATTTCGAGCAGCCAAAGCAGAGTGTGAGCAATCGTCCCTTCTACACCAAGTTACTTCCGTCAGTTCCTGCTGATCCTGTTGAACTTCACGTCACCCATCTGTTGTCCCTCGCCAAGTATCAACTGGAGGTGCGCCGCACTGGGTATCAAGCGAACGATGCGTACTCGGCGTATCTCAAGATGGGAGCCCCAAAGGACCTATCTGCAGAGCAGATTAACCAATTGAACGAACTCACTCGCGATCGGCCAGAAAAGACGCAGATCGTCAGCAGCAACAAGAACGGCGACATTTCACTGACGATATCGATGCGGAGCAATGACGTCGTCCTGATTTCGTTGACTCGTGTCTCAGGCAGAAATTGACCATGGCTCAACTCCTATCGAAAGAGCTTCAGTTCTACACACGTTCCATAACACGGGGTGCATTCAAACATCGTATGGAGTTCCTTCGCGCATTCTCTCTTCGCTCGTTTTTCAGATATCGGCGATGAATATATGTTTGGACCCGCGCTGCTGATAGCTCCGGTGACGGAGCAGGGAATGACCACCCGTTCTGTATATCTCCCAGAGGGTTCCGACTGGTACAACTTCTGGACGAATGAGCGGATCCACGGTGGTCAGCGGATCACAGCGCAAGCGCCTATTGATACCATCCCGGTATTTGTCCGCGCAGGTTCTATCCTGCCGCTAGGAACTCCGATCCAGAGCACGAACGAGAAGCAGGCCATCGAGAAGGTCCGCATCTATCCGGGAGCGGACGCTCACTTCACACTGTACTCAGACGATGGCAAGACGTACGCCTATGAGCGGGGACAACATGACATCATACAGTTAGATTGGAACGATAGCTCACACAAGCTCTCGCACAAGGGGCCAACGCCTTGGGCTGGACCAGATGCGAATATTGTGGAACTAGTCAGATCCCGTTAGCCCAATGGTGGGATAGGCTTACATTCCGTCAAGATTGTATGGCGGTTTCCTCCTGCCCTATTACTAAGTGCAAATGCGACGCTCTGGTATCGCTTAAGCGGAAACGCGAGGTCAACACGTATGTACCACAGCTCTTTGTCAGTTCCGCGCATTAATTCACGTCGTCGTTTCATCAGAAACGTTTCGGCGACCTCCATTGCCTTAGCCTTCGGGCCGAACGTTCAATGTCTGTTGGCCGAGGAGCAGGGTGCTCTCTACCTAAACCCGATCATGGGCGGAGATCATCCCGATGCAAGTCCCATCAGGGTGGGAAGTGATTTCTATCTTACGCACTCCAGCTTCGACTACGCTCCGGGCCTCCTGATCTGGCACTCCAAAGATCTGATCAATTGGCGCCCTGTGGCTGCAGCTTTGCATCGCTATTACGGTACCATCTGGGCTCCTTATCTCTGTGAGTACAGCGGACATTTCTATATCTATTTTCCCGCCGACAACCGGATTCACGTCGTACACGCCGAGCACCCGACCGGCCCATGGAGCGAACCGATCGATCTTGGAATCTCAGCCATCGATCCGGCGCATATTGCTGAGAACGGTCGCCGTTTTCTCTACACAAACGGAGGCCAGATGATGGAGCTCACCCCGGATGGACTTGCGGTCAAGTCAGCGCCTCATTATGTCTTTGCCCCCTGGCCAATTCCAAAATCCACACGTATCGAATGCACCTGTCTTGAAGGTCCGAAGCTTCTCGAGCACAACGGCTACTTCTATCTAAACGTTGCCGAAGGAGGCACGGGTGGCCCCGCTACCAGCCACTCGGTCATCAGCGCCCGTAGCCGGCACGCGGAAGGACCGTGGGAGTTCTCTCCGTACAATCCGATAGTTCACACACATTCCCGGGACGATCGATGGTTGAGCTTAGGCCACGGTCGCCTGGTCGATACGCTGGACGGCAAATGGTACATGACGGTTCACTCCTATGAAAATGGATATCGTACTCTCGGACGGCAACTGCTCCTGCTTCCTGTGGAATGGACTGCAGACGGCTGGTTTCGCATCGCTCCGGAGACTGCAGCAGATTCCCGAATCCCGACGCCTGTGTCCGGTACGAGCCAGCAAGCATTCGCGGATCCATCCGATCAGTTTGACAGTCCAGCGCTTGGGCTGCAGTGGGGCTTCTGGCATGAATATGATCCGGCGCGCTTCGAAACAGGGAAGCATTTACTTCGGCTAGCTGCTCGCGGTAAGGGGCTCAGCGATACTTCTGTCCTCACCACTCCAGTGGGCGGTCATGCCTACACGATCGAGGTCGATGTTGAAGTGGAATCGGGGTGCGAGGCGGGCTTGCTTCTTTTTTACGATCCTGAGCATGCAACCGGTATTACGCTGGCACCGACGGGAGTCAACATACGAGTCGGTAATGGTCTCGTCTTTAGCCAACAGGATTCTAAGTCTTCCAGCGCTACTCTCCGCATTGTGAATGATCGGCAGGAGGTGGACTTCTACTTCCGTTTCGATCAACAGGAGTGGCAGCGCGCTGAATACTCAGCAGAGATCTCGGGTATGCATCACAATGTGCTGGGCGGATTTCTGGATGTGAGGCCCGCGCTTTCCGCATGGGGAACTAACAACGCGACATTCAAAAATTTTCGGTATTGGCCGGAGATCAATATACCTACGTAATGCTCTTGGCATTTGGCTTGATTCTCTTCAGATCTCCATTCGTGCCGAAAGAAGTTTCATGGATGTGCATTACTGGGGAGTGCTCGGTGAGGTTCGATATTCCGGTCCGACGTAAAAAACCGATCGGCAGCCTGTGCTGTTCGTAGGAGGTTTTGGGCAATGCGACGCACTGTTCTCTGTATTTTGATGGCGGGCATACACTGCGCCGGGTTCTGCCAGAAAACTTCGACCGATTCGCACCGTCCGCAGTCCATTCCTTACCGGTGGCGCGACACGAAGATGACGGGCGGAGGATTTATTACTGGGATCGTCTTTCATCCCGCGAGCCGCGGTCTTGCGTATTGCCGAACCGACATTGGGGGCGTTTATCGTTGGGAGCCCTCGCAGCAGCGATGGGTTCCCCTGATGGATTGGGTCGGCTCCGACGATGCAAATCTGTTCGGCATCGAAGCGCTCGCGATCGATCCTACAGATCCATCTCGCCTCTATTTGTCCGCGGGAACTTACACGTCGAAATCAGCTCCCAACGGATTTGTCCTGCGTTCCCTCGATAGGGGGAAGACGTTCGATCGCGTTGCGATGCCTTTCAAGATGGGTGGCAATGAGGACGGTCGGTTCTCCGGCGGTAGGATGGCTGTTGACCCGCAGGCTCCCAATATCCTGCTGCTTGGAAGCCGAAACGATGGTCTGTGGCGCTCGGAGGATTGGGGAAGCTCATGGATGAAAGTGGAAGGCTTTCCTTTTACCTCGACCAACCGAATCGGCATTGTCAGCGTAGTCTTTTCACTCGAGACCGACCACATTCATCGGCATACCCAGGTTATCTACGCCGCTCAGTCGCAATCGAACGGCGGTCTCTTCCGTTCGATCGACGGTGGTGAACACTGGAGCCGAGTCGGCGGCCAGCCTACCGGTTTGCTGATTACCAATATGGCACTGTCGACCGATGGGTTCCTGTATCTCACCTACGGCGATAGCCCAGGTCCGACGGATATCAAGCGCGGCGCTGTCTGGAGATTGAGCACCAGCAGTGATCGTTGGACAGAGATCACTCCACCGTTGCCCGGGACGAGTTCGGCCGAATTTGGTTATGGAACAGTAGCACTAAGTCCCCATGACCCGACGACCGTTATTGTTGCGACGATGGATCTATATCAACCGCATGATGCAGTCTTCCGCTCAAGTGATCGAGGGGCTCACTGGCGGGATATAGCCGGCTCCCAGCCTCACGATGCGGCTTTGAGCCCATGGCTGCGTCAAGATGATGGCAGTCAACCAGGAGTGGGTCACTGGATCGGCTCACTCGCTATCGATCCCTTTCAAACCAGCCACGTCCTTTATGGTACCGGCGAGACGATGTGGGGCACCACGGAGGCGGGGTGTCAGGCCGGACCTATTGACTGGACGGTAGCCGCAGAGGGCATAGAAGAAACGGCTGTGCTTGGCTTGCTCAGTCCCTCGTCTGGGCCGGCGCTCTTCAGTGCGCTCGGAGATATCGGTGGTTTTCGTCACGATTCTCTGGATTCAACCCCAGCGCGTGGGAACCTTCGCGATCCGTATCTATCCAATACGACTTCGATGGATGCCTCGGAGAACCCTCCAAATATCATGGTGCGTGTGGGGCAGGTTTGGAGGGGAAACCATCGTGGAGGCATCTCCCAGGATGGAGGCCATACTTGGCAGGTATTTCCGACGGAACCACCGAGTCCCCGCGGTGGGGGTACCATCGCTATCTCCGCAGACGGACGTAGCATTATCTGGGCGCCCTATCGCAGCTCCCCCTCGTACTCGAAAGACCAGGGTCGCACATGGCACGTTAGTCAGGATGTCGACAATGATGTGCTTCTGTTTTCCGACCGAATCTCGGGCCATACCATGTATGCATTCAATTCCTCGAAGGGCACACTCTCGCAGAGCGAAGACGGCGGAGCTTCGTTCCATATCGTAAGCAACGGGTTGCCTTCTGCTCGAGGGACGCACGTCTCGTTGTCGCCCGAAGACGAGTTTTGGATCTCGTCGCCTGCGGGGCTGGCGCACAGTTCGTCTCCTCGCAGGCCTTTTGTTGCCACTCCTGGAGTGCAAGAGGCGTATGCGATCGGATTTGGCCGCCCTATCCAAAACGGTGGTAGCAGCACACTTTTTCTGTCCGGCAGAATTGGCGGGATCGCAGGTATCTTCCGTTCGACCGACCATGGCGAGACCTGGGTGCAAATCGATGATCAAGATCACCACTACGGCCATATCGGCGTCATCTCAGGCGACCCGAAGGTGTTTGGCCGAGTTTATTTGGGCACGAACGGACGTGGAATACCTTATGGAGATCCCCGCTAAGTGGTCGAGTCCTGGTGTTGGTGGTTAGTTAATAGAGCGGGGCTTAGGCAACATTGCTTCGCTCGCAATACCAAATCTGGGTGCGATTGCTGCAGATTGAGACTCAATCTGCAGCCAAGAGTGCGATGGCCGTTGATGAGAAGGTACAACTCCTGTGAGCTAGCAGACACCAATAATAAGCGGGTCGTCGAATGCGTCCTTGCTCAAGGGCCTTGGGTCTAGTTGATCAGGAAGTCGTTGCCACCTTCATTTGGCCGATCTCGCGGAAGGTCTGTCCAAATTCCAATGGTCTGAGTCTTGCTCCACGATGCGTCTCAAATCATCGATCGAAGGAACGGTACGGCAGGGCCGGCTCTCTCCCGCTGTGCTTCACTCTGCCGCTGCGTTGGTTTTAGAGCGGCCTGTTGATCGCCTCTGGCCTGTGTCGTGAGAGGAAGACTGACGGGGCACACGGTTGCGAACGGTAAGACGAGCCGGGTAGAAACACGTTGACGGTATGAGGATCTTCTTCGTCAATTCTGGTTAGTCTTTTGTGCCACCGCTACGATCTGGAGGTGGCACAAGGTTTGTCGATCTCCGGGGACCCTCTGGGGACCCTTTTTCTTGTTTTCTACTACGCAAAGGATGCATTCCGATGGCTTCCAGCGCATGTGTTTTGTTGCGGTTGCGGTTTACCCACGGACTTTCACGGCGATAACACGAGTTCGAAGTCAGCAGTACAGTTGATCTCGGCACGTCGCGGAGAACCGGAATTATGAATCCCAAATTTCCTGCAGGGGTATGTATGCGGGTATGGCGTTGTAAAGCTGCCCTATCTGATTCATTTTAAATGTCTGTGCCCTCTGCGGGAAGCACCTATCGCATAGGCTGTTCATTGATGGGAAGCTCGTATCGCGAGCTATCGAACTCGATGTTATCAATCTAACCACGGGAAGGTCTTTACCACGGCAGCGCGCGCTGATAAGGCTCAAACAGAACAGGCGATCGCTTCGGCCAAGAAAGCATTTCCTGCGTAGGGGCTCTCGGCTATCCAGAGCGAAGCAAGCTTCCCGAGAAGTTTGCCAGCACAATCGAAGCCTGCAGAGATGGATTCGCTTGCCTCTTGATGCAGGAGAGTGGCAAGCCTATTGTGTTTGTGTGCTGCAGCGCTGAACCGCGTGTGCTCCATTTGTGCTCCATTGGCGTGGTGAAGAACCCGGATAGCGAATTTCCCGTAATTTCTATCGCCAGAACGAGATGCCGGGAAACGCTATGTCCTTATTTTTCAATCGATCGCCATCTTCCCAAGCTAAATGTCGCCGGTTCGATCCCGGTCTCCCGCTCCATAGATAAGCTTAGAAACACAAAGGCCGCGCTCGAAAGCGCGGCCTTTTACTGTTGATGCTGCCAAAGCTACTTGCTGGCTGTTTGGGTCTTCTGTTGAGACGGCAGAGTGTGGTTTTCGAGTGCCAGAGCCTCTGGCATAAAGGTCAGGGCTTTGCTGATCTGTGGATCCCACTCGGCGCGGACGCGCATGCCTTCGGCTTGGCCGAATTGTGTGGTGAACAGCTCGGCTTTGATGGTTGCTTTTACCCAGTCGATATTGTCAGCAATATCCTTATCGGTGTACTCGATCTTTGCCGACGTCAGGAAGTCTTTGAACTGCTGCAACAGGGTGTCGTCAACGACCAGGTCTTTCGCGACGGTATGGTTCGAGAGGTAGTGTTTTGTGAAGTTGAAGAACGCATAGTGTTGCAGGAGAACATCCTGCAGGTGGTCCGACTTCAACTCCGCAATCTTCTCGTCGGGGGTGATACCGCCGCCGCCATACACCGTGCGACCGGAGTCCGTAAGCTTGACCTCGGCATTGGTATTGTTTGCCGGCAACGCGCCCTGGCGTGCGTAGTAATAGTCGTAGAGCGAAACGCCATCGTAGTTGCGCTGGATCAGGCGGCCTGAGGGCGTGTAGTAGTGGAACGTCGTCAGTGCGAGCCCGGTGTTTTCCGCAATCGGAAATACTGTCTGAACCAGGCCTTTACCAAACGTTGTTTCGCCGACGATCAGCGCACGGTCATGGTCCTGCAGCGCGCCGGAGACGATCTCCGCTGCGGAGGCGGTATTCCGATTCACCAGCACAACGATCGGGTACTTCGCATCCGAACCCTTCGGTGCGCGATAAACCTGGTCGGGAAAGGCGCGGCCGCGCTGTGAGACGACGATGTCGCCCTTCTGCAGGAACTTATCGGAGACGTTAACCGCCTCGTTCAGCAGGCCGCCGGGGTTGCCACGGAGATCGATCAAGAGCCCATTGAGGGGCCCAAACTTGTCGAGCGCCTCCTGTACTTCGTGCGAGGTCGTCTCCATGAAGTTGGTGACGTGGATGTAGCCGATGCCCGGCTTGATCTGGAACGCAATGTCTACCGAATAGCGTGGAATCTCGTCGCGAATCAGGTCAAAGACCAGCGGCTTCGATGAGCCCTCGCGCCCCATCGTTACGGAGACATGTGTTCCGCGTGGGCCCTTCAACATGGAGGCGACGGCTGCCGAGTCCATATGCTCGGTTGTCTTGCCATCAACGGCGAGGATCACGTCGCCGGGACGGATGCCGGCCTTATAGGACGGTGTTCCTTCAAACGGGGCCAGTACAACGATCTTGTCGCCCTGGGGTTGAATCTGCATTCCCACGCCGTAGTATTTGCCGTGCTGGTCCTCGCGCATCTGGGCGAAGTCCTTAGGGTCGTGGAAGGTCGAGTGCGGGTCGAGCACGCGCAGCATGCCCGGGATAGCGCCGTCGTAGATCGCTTTGTCGATCTTGTCGTTGTCCAGCTTGTCGGCATAGTTCTGCTCTACGACCGCATAGACGTTTGTGAACGACTTCATGGAGTCGCGCAGGTTCGACTCGTCCGTCGCCGACTGGGCGGAGACCCCGCCGAACACCGAGCCCGCGACGCCACATGCCGCGAGAAAAATGGTTGCCGAAAAAAGTGCGCGCCGTGTGCGATTGACCATAGGGACCGAAGAGACCTCAATACGGAAGGGCCGGCAGCGGAAAGTCGTACAAAAGGCGCGCCGTTGCAGCCCTTAAGGGTTGGACGGAGTATAGCATCCGGGGGTTAGCTTTGACGCCACAACCTGTTCTGCAGCCGGGTGGTTCGACTGGTCCCCCGCAATCGCCGTTCCTCCGGTTAGAATGAGAGTGCCAGATGACCTCTGTCTCGCCCCGCGGTCCAAACCTATTGGGAGCTTGCCGATAACGGCGGGTGGATCGCATTTGGGGCAGAAGGGACAGACCAATCGCTGACCTCATGGGCAGGGCCGTAAAGGAACGGATGATCGAGAAGCACATACGCAAGAACGCCATGAGCCGGCTGGTTGCCGGCGCTCAGTTTGCCGGCATCCTGTTCGCCGCTGTTGCCGGTGCAGGTTCCACTGCCCTTCACGCGCAGGCCAAGCCGCAACAGCAGTACCCGATGCCGAGTGGTGGATTTGGCACGGGTATTCCGTTGCAGCTACCGCCGCTGCCGGTGTCTACGCCGGTTACGGTGAACGGCACGGTAATTGAGGACGTGATCGCTCGCGTGAATGACCAGATCATCACGCGTACCGAGTACCTTCGCTCCGAACAGCAGCTTCTGCAGGAAGCTCAGCAACGGAATATGTCGCCATCCGAGTTTGAGGAAAGCCGGAAGAATCTCCTGCGCGACATGATCGACCAGCAGCTTCTGCTCTCTAAGGGCAAGGAATTGGGCATTACGGGCGACGCTGAAACCATGCGAGAGCTTGATGACATTCGCAAGAAGAACCACCTGGATTCGATAGAGGACCTGGAAAAGGCCGCCGCGCAGCAAGGGGTGTCGTTCGAGGACTTCAAGCAGGGAATTCGCAACCAGGCAATTACGCAACAGGTTGTACAGGAAGAAGTTTCCCGCCATATCAATATGACGCATGCGCAGGATGAAGCTTATTACGCCGCGCACAGCAAAGATTTTGAGATCCCTGAGCAGGTTCACCTCAGCGAGATTCTCGTACCGACGCCAGATAATGCTACCGATGCACAGGTGATTGAGGCGCAGGCCAAGGCTAATGATCTCGAGGTTAAGCTGAAGGCCGGAACCAACTTCGCCGATCTGGCCAAAAGTTCTTCCGGTGGTTCCACGGCCCAGGCCGGCGGCAATCTCGGCGACTATAAGCGTGGAGCGCTGGGGTCTGACGTGCTGGAGAATGCAACATTCCCGTTGCCTGAGGGCGGCTTCACGGCACCCATACGCACCCGGCAGGGCTTTGTGATCCTGCGTGTGGATAAACATCAGGCCGCAGGGATTCCTCCGCTGGCCGATATCGAGCCGCAAGTGCAGAATGCGATTTATCTCGATGAACTCCAGCCTGCGCTTCGCGCCTATCTAACCAAGGCACGCGAAAATGCGTATTACGAGGTCAGACCAGGCTTCGTCGACACCGGTTCGGTACACGCAAGTTCCAGACCCGGCGACATTGGCTACACCGCCTATGCGCCGCCGCCGCCGAAGAAGAAGACCGTCAAGCACCAGCGGGCAGAGCAACAGAAGGCTGCCGCAGCACAGGCACAACTGGCTGCTGCTCGGGCAAAGGTGGCGCAGAAGAACGCCGAGAGAGCCGCAGCCCAGGCTGTGAAGAGCGGTGGTACAAGGAACGCTTCGAAGGCTGTGAAGCCGCCCAAAGTGCGTCGCGAAAAGATTCGCTACGGCCAGGCCCCACGCAACTCGCTTCCAACGTCGCCACTAGAGACTGCTACAACGGAGAGTGCTCCTTTGGCGGGCCAAGCGCCTGGCGTTGCAATGGCAGCGACTGATTCAACCTCGACGATTTCGACCGGTACGGGTGCCGATGAGAATCCTGACCCGTTGGCTGCTCAGACAGCGCAGACGCACAAGACGCGCTTCTCCAGTCGCCAGAAGGAAGAGGATGAACAGCGCGCCAAAGCTAAACTTGTCAAGGCAGACCAGAAAGCCTCGGCCCGCCCGGTTAAGGCGGACGTCCAGACCTCGGCCTCAGAGCAACATCAGGCGGCGCCGCTTGGGCTGAACGGTGACACGGTCAAGAAGGTGAAGAAGAAGCGCAAGAAGGGTGATCCCAAGGAGCGTTTGCAGGAAAAGCCCAAACCGGTAGACACAACGCAACCTGTTGCGCCAACCGTTAATCCTGCGTTAGGTGGGAGTCCGGCATTACTGCCTCCGGTGCAGCCTGCAACGACTCCCGCGACGCCTTCATCGGCGCCTTCGGATACAACGACCGCTCCTGCGACACCGCACTGATAGAAAGTGAAAAGTGACGAGTGGCAAGTGACAAGTCAGTAGATGAATGAATCGCTTACCACTTGTCACTTACCACTTCTCACTACCCCTGTTCATGAAAGATTTCTTCATCGCCGACGCTGCGCGTTTCGACAACCAGAGCATCACCACCTTCTTCTGTATCGCCACAATGGGTGTTCGTGATCGCAAGGGTGGAGGCGGGCAGTACCTTGCATTGACGCTCGCCGACAAGACCGGCCAGTTCGAAGCGCGCATGTGGGACGACTTCGCAGAAGTTGTGCAGCAATGTACGGAAGGCTGCTACGTCAAAGTGCAGGGGCAGGTATCGAAGTATCAGGGCAAGTTTCAGATCACGCTTACCAAGATGCGGTTGGCTGCGGACAGCGAAATTGACACCGCCGACTTCGTTCCGACAACAAAGTTCGATGTTGCCGAGATGAACACCGAACTCCGCGGCTATGTTGATGCTTTTTCCAAACACCATCTGCGTGCGCTAGTACTGGCGTTTCTCGATGATCCACTGATTGGACCGGCGTTCGTCACAGCTCCGGCGGCCAAACGGCTGCACCATGCGTGGATCGGCGGTCTGTTGGAGCATGTGTTGACACTCGTACGTGTCTGCCAGGCTACTTCGCCGTTCTACCCCGAGGTAGACCCCGACCTTCTGATTGCTGGCGCAATTCTGCACGATATCGGTAAGGTTCGCGAACTGTCATGGCGATCCAGCTTCAACTACACGCTTGAGGGCCAGTTGATAGGCCACATCTCGATCGCGCAGGGAATGCTGCACGAGAAGATTGCCGCTCTCAATGCTCAGGCTATGATCGCTGCTGAGAAATCAGGAGCTGCGCCGGATTTATTTCCTGACCGGCTGCGCATGTTATTGGAACATATGATTTTGTCGCATCACGGTAAACTCGAGTTCGGTTCGCCAAAGCTACCGATGACCCCCGAGGCCATGCTGCTGAGTGCCCTCGACGATCTCGAAGCGAAGTTCCAGACGCTGCGCACGGAGTTTGCGGCGTCGAAGGCGGCAGGGAAGTCGGCCGAGGACACTACTGAATGGGTGCGTTCGATGGACCGTGCGCTCTTCAACTCTCGGGAGTACCTGGCTGCTGAGGTTGAGGAGTCCTGACAGGAAGTGAGGGCGGAGCTTTGAAAAGCCCGCCCGTGTCTCCTGGGTCTTCGGTTTTGTCAGAACAACCTAATTAGGCCTGGTTCAGCGGTTGGTGGCCATGATGTTTGACGTATTGGGTAAGAGACTCGAATTTGGCCTCCTGAAGTAACTCGCCAAGGGTGCGCTCCCCGTCCCAATCAGGGGCGAAGTGATGACCGTAGTGTTCGCGAAGGTGCTTGATTTTGGTCGTGGGATGCTTGTGGTCGATGCGTCCGTCCTTGTCGCGTGCGCGACCGTCAAGACCAGGATGTTTGGGGGCTTCACTCATACCAATTCCTTCCGGGCATAATGATGGCCCGAAGTTTGGACGGCGTGGTCATTCTATAAAACAGCAGGCCGTTCTTTCCTGGGTTGTAGGCGTGGCACCAAGCCGCGTCCAGTCCTGTGCAGCGCTGGCAATTCTACTCCAGGAGCCTGTTCGTTGATGTAAAAGGAAGAACCGTATTTCGGCTCTATTGAATCGAACGGCTTTCATCCAAGGAGCGCCAGAGAAGCTCCGTGTGGTCAGAGCAACTTGCAGCGATTCGTTTTATCTCTTTCTGTGCCGGAAGATTCCATTGCCGTGATGAGGAGAGAGGCTAGCTCAAAGCTGCAGTCTCAGTCTGCATCTTGTCAGAAGCGCGGAGATGGATAGGATTAGAGCCGTAAAGATGATGCATCTGATAACACCGGATAAGCCTTCGTTCGCATGTGTTGTGAAATATGTGAGTCCCACTGCGGCAGTGACGAAGTAGTAGAAATCCGGTAACAGATAAGTGAGGAGTGTATTCTCTCCGGCAGGGCGCGTGAACGCTGCCCACCGATTCCACCTTTTCACATCACAGATCCAATAAAGCAGTGTGAAGCACAAAACGCTGCTACCGATGCTGTAGAGGCACCACGTGGGAGTGGCGCGAATCTTTGAGATACCTAGTGGAGTGAGCAACCATCCGCACAGAAACGAGAGGAATGCGAAGCCTATGGACCCTATGATTTTGTGCCGAAGGGTCGGCCAGCGATGGCTGAGCTTCCCAAGAAAAAGGCTGGATAGGAGGACGCCGGCCATGGAGATCGATGCCATAGCTCCATTGCCGAGGGGCCATAGATAGAGTGGTGTCGTTCGCGGAAACAATATCCATTTTGCTGTGCTAAAGGCGCAGAGCGCCGTTAGCACGGTAAGCCACACAAGGGGAGCCCATCGCCACCGGCGTGTTGCGAGATAGAGGATCGAGACGGAGAGGTAGGTCCAGCCAATGAGACCGAGAATCTCTGGGTAGGAGGTATTGAGCCACGCGATATGGCCTTGATGCGTCGTCCTCCTGAACAGAAGAAGCATCGTCAACATCAATGCTAGGCCGGAGAAGCGCAGTACGCGGAAGAGAACGCGATAACGCTCGGAATGCCCATAGACGTTCCACAAGAGTACCGCTCCGAGCAGAGAGAGAATTGCCCATAGGTTAGTACTTATCCCGAACAGATTGCGATCACCTTGTTCGGCATTGGCTAGAATCAGTCCGAGAATTACGAGAGAGAAAGTGCGAAGCAGTACATGCAGGCATGTACTTGCCATAGAGCTATTTTTCTGGAGACGCCGCTCCAGGGCTATGGGAATCGTCATGCCGACGATGAAAAGAAAGGCAGGGAAGACCATGTCGACGTAGGTCATGGCATCCATTTTGGCGGGGGCATGATAGTTCCACCAGGGAAGGCCGGTGACCCCGGCCAGTTCGTTGACAAAGATCATGAGGGTCATGGTTAGTCCACGGAATACATCGATCGATGCAACTCTGGGAGCGTGGATGGCTGGTGCAGTAGCGAATGGGGAGGGCGTCATAGACTCAATCATTGTGCTCATCGATCTTCTCTGCTCTGGCGGAATCGTAGGTGCAGGTGGTGATCGTCGAATAAAGTGTAATCAAGATGAAAAAGACGGCGAAAGATATCTTTCGCCGTCTCCTTGTTTGAGTGATCTGTTTGAGCTAGAAGACGAACTTCAAAGCCAGTTGGATGTTGCGCGGTTCGTTGACGGTGTTGGAGATCTGGCCGAATGCGTTAGGGGGCGGGAGCGCCGGGGGAGTCACGTCGTTGACCGATGTGCTGTTGCTTGGCGGTGCCAGGCTGACCAGGTTGAAGGCATTTAGAAAGTCGGCGCGGAATTCGAACTGGGTGCCTTCCGTGACGTGGAAATCCTTAGAGAGGGCGAGATCGATCTGCTGATAGCCAGGATCTCGTTCCGAGCCGACAGCAGCAGTGCCAAAGCTCGTTGAGCTTTGTTCGCTATAAGCGCATACACCATTGTCGGTATTTTCTAAGCAAGGAGTGGCCGAAGGATCGGTTCCGAACCACTTCGTTTCCGAACGACCTACAATCTTCAACGTACGAAGATGGTTGCCGCGTGCCGCGTTCGAGTTGACCGTGTTCGAGTAGTTGGCGTCAGATGAAACGGTAATAGGGAAGCCGGTGTGGAAGCTCATGATGCTGCTGACTTTCCAGCCGCCGACAACCTCATCCTCGATTCGGTTCATGCCGCTACCGAACTGCCGCCCCCGGCCGAATGGAAGTTCGTAGATGCCGGAGACAGAGATATTGTGTTTCGCATCGAAGTATGTCGGACCATAGTCGCCGCCGCCGTTGTAGGCATCCTGCCAGTAGGCGCTTTGTGAGTCACCTGCACCGCCGCTTGCGCCATAATAGCCAAGGTTATTGCTCAGGCCCTTGCTGTAAGTCCAGTTTGCCAGGAACTCGAGTCCGTGAGAAGCACGTCTGCGTGCGGTGACCTGCAGCGAGTTATAGTTCATCATGGCTTCGGATTCCGTATAGCTGATGCTGGTGATCTGGCTCAAAGCTGGATTCACCTTGGACAGCGTAGCGATTGGAAGAGCGCAGGTGAGACACGCGGCCTGGTTGGCCTGACGTGGATCGACTAGATGGGTACCATCCTGTCCGAGATAGGCAACCGTTAGCGATGTCACGTTGTCGAGCTGGTATTCCGTTGTGAGGTTGAACTGCTGAATAAGCGCCGGCTTCAGATTCGGTTGCCAGGCGCGTACGTTACCTGCATAGGTATTTGGATCGGAAGGACGATAGAAGCCATTGGTGATACTGAGATACTTGGCTCCGTTGGCGCAGGGTTGAATGTTTGTGCAGGATGCATCGACGAAGAACGGTGGATTAAGGGTGAGTCGAAGGTTTGCGCCGGTGCCTTCTAGGAAGTTCGTCATGCCATATCCGCCGCGAAGTACGAGCTTGTCATGTAAGAGTTCCGGAGACCAGGAGAAGCCGAGCCTGGGCATGAAGCCGGCATAGAAGGCGTTGTAGAGCGCGCGGGGCGCGCCGTTTACACCTGCATCGGTAATCACTCCTGTTGTAATGTTGATGTTTGCCTGCTTATTGTTGACTTCGGTGTAGGGCTGGTCGTACTCCCAACGAAGGCCGAAGTTCAGAGTCAGATTCGAGGTGAGCTTGTAATCGTCCTGCACAAAGAAGGCGTCACGCCACTGGCGTTGTCCCCAGCGACCCGTGAGAGCGCCCTGGCCCTCCGAGGTGACTTGGTCCGCCAAAAACTGGGTCAAACTGCCATTGAAGCCAAACCAGCCAAGGGTACCGTCGTTGCCGGAGTAGTAACGGTTCTCCTGGTAGCGTAACGCCTGGCCTCCAAACTTCAGTGTCTGTTTCCCAAGCTGCCAGGTGAGGTTATCGCCGTAGGTGAAGGCATTGACAATGCTGTCGCTGTCAATGCCGCCGTAGCTGCCGTTGCCGTCCTGTCCCTGAGGAGCACCGATGTCATCAACCAGTCCGGAGTTGGCGCCATTGCCGATGACAAGAGTGCTGAAACCCGGGACTAGTTGTGTGCCCGGTATGCCAAGTTTCGAATTTCCTGTTAGACCCCAGTTGCCAGAGACGTCAGTCGGTGTCTGAATGTAGCGGGTGCGGCCGATTCCGGCGCGCGCGTCGCTGACGATGCTGGGCGAGAAAACATGTGTCCAGTTCAGAATGAAACCTGTGTAGGGGTCGTTATTATTCGTTGGAATATCCGTAGGCAGGGCAACCTTGGAATAACCGTCATGCTCGCGGCCAATTGAAACGCGGCCGGAGATAGTGTCGTTATTTCTAAATTTCCAATCGATCTTGGCATCGCCTTGGTCATTTACGGTCGCCTGACTTGAGGAGCCGACATAGTTGGCGGTGACTGTTCCATTGATCCCTGCAGCATTGGGTTCGGGATAAAGATTCGGGTTGGCGAAGAGATAGATGGCAGCTGGATTTGTTATCCCCGGTCCGGTTCGAAGAGCTGCGGGAACAACTGCACGTAGTTCCACTGTTGAAAAGTGTTGGCGTGCTCCTTGGTAATCCACAAAAAAGAAGAGCTTATCGTGTAGGATCGGGCCGCCGAATGTACCGCCGAACATAGCGCGATTGAAGGGGGCACGAGGCGCGCCTCCATGTTTGGCAGCCCATGTGTTCGCATTCAGGTTTTGATTTTCACCGAAGAAGAATAGGTTGCCATGGAACTGGTTGTTGCCGCTTTTGGTCACCATTACGACCTGGCCGCCGTTGGCATTGCCATACTCCGCGGTCGAGTTACCAGTGATAATGCGAACTTCACCGAGAGCATCGACATTGGGGCTATAGCCGATGTAGTTATCAATGGCTTCGTTGATGTCGGCGCCGTCGAGCGTGTAGTTGTTGCTCTGTTCGCGATTTCCGTTGACATCGAATCCGCCGTTGTAGGCGCCGCGACCCACGTTATCCAGGGCCTGGGGATTGGGAGAGATTGCGCCGGCAACCAGCAGCGTAAGCGAGGAGAAATTGCGGGATTGAACTGGAAGTTCGGTAGCCGCTTCTGCCGTAATGGTATCGCCTGTCGTTGCATTTTCCGTATTCAAGATCGGCGCCATATCGGTAACAACGACAGTGCTGGTTGTGGAATTGACTTTGAGCCCTATATTGACCCTTGCTTCTTGATCTACCTCAAGGGTGAAGACGCTGGTAGTCTGACTCGCGAAGCTGGTTGCTTCGACCGTGATCTTGTATTGCCCAATCTGCAAAAAATGCACAGAGTAAATACCACTCGGATTGCTCGTAGTTGGAGTGGTTACGCCCGTCAGTACATTGGTTACGGTTACCTTGGCCCCTGGTACAACTGCTCCGGAAGGATCTGTCACGGTTCCTGTGATGGATCCGGTGATTGTTTGAGCAAAAGCCGGAATGCAAGCGATCAAGGCCAGCATTAGTGCCAAAATACAGAGTCGTGGATTTCGTTGCGTACGCATATGAATCCTCCATAAGTATGTCTGTTGCAGCAAAAATAAGTAAGTATCGGTATTGAGTTTGTGGTGCCTCTATAAGTTGGCTGCGCTGAATGGCTGCGTGATGTGCTAATGCATGCGGCATGAAGATCTAGCTCTTCATACCCCATCTCTACAAGGGCGTTTCAACGAGTTGGTCAAGGGCAGGAGATCGCATCGAAAAATCACCTCAAATGGTTGAATGGAACTCTCTCTCTGCTCCTTTTGTGGCGAACGCCAAATCAACCGCAGCGAAAGTTTCCAACACCCTTACTAGTGGGGGTGAAATTGATAAAGCTGATGTATCTGTTTGTCGGATCATATAGACATCCAGACGGAAAGCGCAAGAAGAAAACGTTAGTCTCAGGTTCAAATCTGGGAAAAGGTTATCTCACGAAATAGAGCCATGGGGAAACGAAAGATGCGGCTATCGAATCGATTTAAAACATAAGAATAGGCTGTCCTCGGCTCAAGGCTAAATGTAGAAGAGTATGTGAACCGATACTCAGCAACGTACCCTTCGTATCGTTACGCGGCCTATGGAAAGAGGAGCACTTGAGGCGATGATGGATCGCTTCCGGCCTCGAAAATGCCAGACTGATCGATGTGTAGTTGTCTCAGCCGGAGGGCCTAATCGGCCAAGTAGGAATGGGAGCATTCGCCAGCGATAGCGATCAGAAGCGCGAGCGAATATAGCGACCGAATCGCTATATATGCGAGTCGCCGCGACGCAGAAATCCCACTTGGGCTGGGGAACAGAGCAAGTGGGATTTGGATCTACTCAGAGCTTTAGTTGGAGCAACAGTGGCAAAGTTTAGGGCCCAGGTGGAGCGGGATTGTTCACACCTGGGCCGAGAGTTCTAAAATTCGTATCGCAGGCTAAATTGCATTTCGCGATCCGACGGGTATGTATTTCCTTTCGATGTCACCTCGCCGAAGGTGGAACTGGTTGGATTGCTGTCCGGCGCATCCCAGTTCGGATGGTTTGTGAGGTTGAATGCCTCCGCCTTGAACGTCAATATATGGTTATCGTGGTTAGGAATGAGATGAATATTCTTCACCAGTGCCATGTTCCAGCTCTGGAAGCCTGGGCCATAAACCAGGTTACGAGTGCCGCGCGGTGCTAAAGTGCCGGGAGCCGGTTGAACGAATGCAGTCGGATCGAACCAGTGACCCGTACTTCCGTTTCCGCTGAATCGCTTCTGGAGGTACGGAGTATGCGTGACATCCCATAGCTGTGTTCCTGCTCCTGCACCCACTCCGGCGAAGTCGTCTCCTGTGCCGATCTGCACCGGTATGCCGGTCTGCGCTTGAGTGACTCCCGAAACCTGCCAGTTCCCAAGCGTGCTGCGAACTAGCCTGTTCGTCGAGTGTGTTGCATACGGAATATCCCAAACATAATTCACGACAAGTATGTTGCGAATGTCGAAATCACTCGGACCATAGTTGGGGGCAGGGTTGTAATAATTGGGGAGTTCGTAGCCTGCACTCGATCCGAAGTCCATGCTTTTGGACCAGCTATACGCAACGCCGAAGAGTATATTCTTGCTCATGCGGCGTTTAAGGTTGACCTGCAAGGAGTGATAGATTGAGCTTCCTGCATTCGTATCTTGCAGAATTGTCGAGAATCCTTGGTAAGGACGTAGAGCGTCCACTGCCGTAACAGTCGGATTGGCTTGTGCCGTACCCGGTTGTAGCTGATTGACGTTTTCCAGTTGCGAGAGATGAAGACCGCGACGTCCCACGTAGGCGAGAGTCAGAGTCGCCACCTTCGGAAAATCCTGCTCGACGGTAGCATTCCAACTCCAGGCCTCGGGATTGGGGAAGTTGTACGCTTGAGAGGAGAGCGCGAGCGGCAGCGAATTCGTTCCAACTCCGCCTGGATTGTCTACCGATCCGGCCGTGACTGTCTCGCTGTCCTGGAAGGGAGCATTGCCTCCTAGTTGCACAGAATCGCTAATACCCACGCGCTGAACAAAACGTCCGCCGCCGGCGCGCAAGACAGTTGTTGGGCTGACTTGGTAGGTTATGCCGAAGCGTGGCTGAATATCCGAGTAAACGGTTTTCGAGTAGCCGGGGCCATAACCGCGAAAGAGGCCCTGGAATTGTCCACTTAGAATGCTTGCGGGAAGATGACCCTGTGCCGAGCTGGGGAATCCACTGCCCGGAATAACTATGCCATCGTAGGGATCACCACCAGTTGTATATCCGGTAATGGGGTTGACCGTTGGTGCAGTTCCAGGATTGTAGGATTTCGGATCGAAGACGGACTGATTTCTCCAAAGTGCAGAGTAAGGCTGCATTACGCTGTATCGAATGCCATATTCGATCACCATCTTCGGCGTCGCTCGCCATTGATCCTGTGCAAAGCCCTCATACATATGCCCACGGAATAAAGTGTAGGTCTTCTCACCAATCTCGCCATAGGTATCGAAGAGGCCAAGCGCGGCATTTGCGACTGCGGCGTTGGAAGTAGGAGTCTTATGACCGGTCCTAGTATCGGTAAAGATGAACTGGCCATTCTGATTGCTCGTTGCGCCAGGGGTGGTGCTGCTTACGCTAATCTGGTCGTTGTTGTTTTCTCCTGAGTACTGCCATACTCCACCGAACACCAGGGTGTGTCTTCCTATGACTTTGGTCAGGTTGTCGGCGAAAGTAAAGATGGGGCCGCCCGAGTGTGATGGATATGGGCCTCCATTCACTGTCGCGAAGTTGGCAATCTCAATTGTCGGTATTTTTTCAGGAGTTTCTTTTTCTGCGGCAGGGAACAGGTAGGGATAGTTAATCCCATAAAGAGTGCGATTATATAGTCCACTCGATAGATCGTTTGTGATTGTCACATGGTCTGCCGAGGCTGAAAAGGTCGCATCATTCACGGTTGTCGGATTGATGGTCCAGGTGTAGTGGACGATACCGACCTGGTTGGGCCAGTTCCAGACTTGGGGCAGCTGGGTGAAATTGCTGGAGAATGGACTTACCTGATTGTAGTTATAGTTCAATACGCTGAAGCGGATATGGTGCGCTTCGAAGGGGATATAGTCCAGAACGAGAGTATCTTTTCTCTGGTTCTGAGGATATGGCGCTGTGGTTTCCCAGTTGAAGCCAGTATTACCTGTTTCATTCGGCAATGGATAGGCATTCAGCAACCCAATCCCGTTAGGGCTAAGACCACTCGTGATTATGTTGTTGGGATAAGCTTGCCCCGTTGAGGGATTCACCACTGTGACGGGTTGGCTATAGAAAATATTCGTTCCGAGCAACTCACTGAAGTTTCCTTGACGCATCAATGCGGTGGGGACAGTCTGGGTTTTCGCTGGGTCCTGCCGGTAGCGAAGGAACTCCTGACCCGCCATGAAGAAGAGCTTCTGCTTGTTCTGATTGAAGACATGGGGGATATAAGCTGGTCCGCTCAGGTTCCAACCAAACTGGTTGTAACGAAATGCCGGTGGATGATTACGGATCGAAGCCTGATCCGACTGGTTTCCGGTCCACGTGTTGGCGTTAAAAAATGAGTTGCGTAGATACTCATAGGCTGTGCCGTGAAAGTTACTCGTGCCGCTCTTCGGGACCTGGATGATTACACCGCCCGATGTCCCTCCGTACTGAGCTGGATACGTGGTGGTAAGGATCTGAACCTGAGAGATCGAGTCGATGTCGCCCACACCAATTGTCGTGCCATTGGCACGGGTGCGGATCATCGGTGCTCCATCCAGCGAAAGCATGCTCTCATTGCTGCGTGCGCCGTTGATGTAAGGTCCCGTGAAGTCCGGCGAGAAATTGAACGAGGACAAGGGAGCATTGCGGGCAACGCCCGGTTCCAGCTGGGAGAGATAGATTGGGTTGCGACCGTTCAGTTGGATCGATTTCACCTGCTCGCTGGTTACCAGCTGCCCCACCGCAGCAGATTCGGTCTGCAGTGTATTCGCGTCCGCCTCCACCTCAACGGTTGTACTCGATTCGCCTACTATCAGTGCGGCATCATAACGGCTGCCGATATTTGGATCGAGGTGCGTGCCCTTCTGTACCACGGTCCCAAACCCCTTTGCTTCCACCTTCACCGTGTAATTGCCAGGCGGCAGATTTGTGATGGTGTAAGAACCGGAGCCATTGGTTTGCACAACGCGGTCCTGCCCATTGGACTCGTTACGAGCCGTTATTCGAGCATTCGGCACAACGGCTCCGCTGGGGTCTGTCACGGTACCCGAGAGTGATGACGAGTCCGATTGAGCATTTGCCAGCAATGGCAGACACAACAGCATAGACAGAAATGCAAGTTGAGCTACGCAGCTACGCTGTCGACGCATGAAGGTGAGAGAGGGAAGTCTCAGAACTCTGATCATCCGAAACAGGTTCATAGACTGGATGTACTTTCTCTTTGCTTGATCTTGCATACTACCTCCACACAGATGGGCTTGCCAGCTTTGATGCTTGGACGTGCAGTACGTTATTGAGCTGACATGATTGGAAACGTTTCCAATTGGCGACGATAGTAAGAAAGCGAATAGTGAACTGTCAATACGACAGGAGTGGATTTCATCGAAAAAACTTGGCGTGTGCGATGGTAAAGCTGCCATCTAGGCCAATAGGCCTAGATGGCAGCGAGGCGGCAGGGAAATTGGGTTATAAAAAATATTCGGTTCGGAGTAGACTTTCACAAATGGAAATGAGCCAGCCCCAATGAGAAAGGGCAGTTCGCACCCGACGCTTTTAGAGGTGGCTCGCTTGGCCGGTGTTGGTGTCGGTACGGCATCGCGTGCTGTCAACGGTGGCACCAACGTCAGTGCAAGGACGTTGCGGAAGGTTAAGTCCGCCATTCAACAACTCGGTTACATGCCGAATCACGCAGCACGCGTCCTCAAAGGAGGACGCGCCAAGACGATAGGACTACTGGTTCCCAGCATCTCTGACTACTTCTTCGCAAGCTGCGCAGAAGCGGCAGGTAGAATAGCCAACGCCCACGACTCCCTGTTGATCGTTGCTGTCACCATGAATCAGCGCGGTGCTGAAATAAGCAGCTTAGATGTGTTGATGAGGCATAGACCAGATGGGTTGCTCATGGTCCCCTCCGATCCGGATAATAAGGAACTTGCGACATGTGTCAGGAATAGCGCTGTCCCCGTTGTGACTTTTGATCGGCCGCTGTTTGGCAGCGGCTGTTTGAGCGTCATTACAGATAATTTCGAGGCCGCTCGCAATGCTACACTCCACCTGCTTGAGCATGGTTATAAGCGTATTCTCTGTTTTAGCAGTGAACCAGAGCTATATACGATTCGTGAACGGCTGCGTGGCTATCGTCAGGCAATGAAGGAATCAGGGCTTCCGGCGCTGATAGACACTAGCCTGGATGATCCGACGTTAGTGTCCCGCTTGCTTGCCTCACGTTTGAACGGTCGTCGTCCGCCTGATGCCGTGTTTACCCTGAAGAACAGCTCAACCACTGCAGTTGTTCAGGCGTTACATCAGCTAAAGGTTTCGATTCCTTCACGTCTCGCACTGATTGGCTTCGACGATTTTGAACTGGCTGCAACGCTGCATCCGTCCATTAGCGTAGTCCAGCAGCCCATCGAAGATGTAGGCCGAAAAGCGGCGGAACTTCTCTTCGAGCAGCTCGAGCGCAATCGCGATATCAAGAACTTGCCAAAGATAAATAGGAAAACGGTGGTGCTTGCGAATCGATTAGTTCTTCGGCGTTCGTGCGGCTGTAAAGGAGTGTCTGCGAGCAGAAGGTGACGAATCTCAAGGATCTTCCCTCTTGCTGGCAATGTCCCGGTCGTGTGAAGTTATATCTCCTCTTGGATCGATGCTGATGGAAATTTCTGGTCCTTCGGGGGCGCCCGGAACTCAACCTCCTTTATGGAAATAGTCATAAAATGTGACGCGTAAAGTCTTGATAGAAAGTGCGTTTTGCTGCATTTTCCCGTTGTTGCCTATAGGTGCGCTGTCATAATTGGCGTAACGTTATTTCGATAGGTAATATCTTTCAATTGGAACCCGGAGAGTTCAACCCAAATGCTAAAGCTCGTTCTATCCCTTTTCATCTTGGTAGCCTGTGTCAAGGCCGATCCGATTCACCTTCGAACCAACGCACTCGAAAACCCGCTTGGTATCGATACACCAAACCCCACGTTTTCCTGGCAGAGTGATGCGAAGACAACGAACTGGACGCAGTCGGCGTATGAAATCCTCGTTAGTACAGATGTAAAGAATCTTCACCCGGGCAAAACAGACACCTGGGACTCGGGACGGATCAAATCTTCGGAATCAGTCAATATTGCATACGCTGGCGCTACGATCAGGCCGCAGCAGCATTATGTATGGGCGGTTCGCACTTGGGATAACAACGGCAAGGAGAGCACGTCCGCGCCGGCATGGTTTGAGTCCGGTCTTATGAGTACGGCTGACTGGAAGGCGCAATGGATCACGCGTAAAGACCTCGCCGCTGAGCAGGAGCTTGCTGCGATCCGCTGGATCTGGCTGGCGAATTCAGATCCGATGCACGTACTCTCTGCTACACCGGCGCACTTTCTCTATCACCTGCATCTCACGGACAAGCCAAACGCCGCGAGCCTTCACATCCTCGCACGCGGACAGTTTATTGCTCGCGTCAATGGTCATGTCACTGGTCATCACGATGAGTGGGGCGCATTTGACCGTGAAGAGATCGCCTTTCTGCTGCATCCCGGTGATAACGAGATTGAGGTCGACGTCATCTCGCATCAAGCGGGCGCGCCGCCCAAAACGGCCCCATCAGCCTTTGCCGCTTCCATTCATGTCACGCATGAAGACGGTAAAGAAGAACGTATCGTAACCAATGACCAGTGGCAGGCGCGCTCGACCGCTGATAGCACCTGGCAAAGCGTACAAACAGTCGGTACGCTGTCCCAGTCATTTGGCCTTGGTACAGACCGGCAGCGCGCTATTCCGGGGCCGGACCGTATCGCAACGGATGCCTCACTTCTGCGTAGGAACTTTAGCGTTGACTCTTCCATTCGCACAGCTCGCCTCAGTATTACCGCACTGGGGGCTTACCAGGCATTCATCAACGGAAAATCCGTGGCGCCCAATACTCTGCTCGCGCCGGGCTGGACAGACTTCCATAAACGTGTGCTCTACCAGACCTACGACGTGACCTCGCTGCTTAGCCATGGTGCAAACGCAATTGGCGTTGTCCTTGGCGGCGGATGGTACAGCTCGCCCATGACGTGGAGTGGTTTTCGCTACACGCCGGGACCCAACCTTCTGCGCGCGCAGCTTGACCTGACACTCGCGAATGGCACGCATCAGACGATCGCCACGGACCCGAGCTGGCTCACCGCCCCCGCGCCTATTACCTTCTCCGAGATCTACGGTGGCGAGTCCTACGATGCACGCCTCGCACAGCATGATTGGAGCGCGCCCAGTTTCGACGCCGCGCGCTGGACGGCAGCTGTCACGGCAGACCCGCCAGATAGCGGCATGGCCCTCACCGCACAGCCAGACCTGCTCGTCAACACCACGATCACACTGCATCCCATTAAGCTCGATCCCGCCAACGACGCCCATCCAACCATCTACGATATGGGCCAAAACATGGTCGGCAATATTCGTATCCATGTCCGCGGTCCACGTGGCACTGTGGTGCGTCTGCGCTACGCCGAGCGACTCAACCCAGATGGCAGTATCTATACAGAGAACCTTCGCAACGCCGACGCTACAGATACGTACGCCCTCTCCGGCGACGGTGACGAAAGCTGGACACCAGCTTTCACCTTCCATGGCTTTCGTTATGTTGAGTTCTCCTACGTGGGTACCGCTCCGCCAACCCCGCCTACTCTCGCTACCATTGACGGTCTTGTCTTTAATAGTCTTCCGGCCAAGCCCTCCGTGCATCTCACCAGTTCCAGCGAGACTCTCAATAAAATGAATGAACTCGGTGCATGGGGACAGCGAGGCAACTTTGTCTCGATCCCAACCGACTGCCCGCAGCGTGATGAGCGGCTCGGCTGGATGGGGGATGCTGGAGTCTTCTGGCGTACCGGCACCTACAACTTCGACATCGATGCCTTCACGCACAAGTTCATGCTCGACGTGACGGACGCGCAGACAGCTGCAGGCGCATTCACCGATGTTTCCCCAAATATCCTGGGCCCGAATCCAGGAGCGCCTGGCTGGGGCGATGCGGGTATCTTCATTCCGTATGCCGCATGGCTGCAGTACGGCGATGCCTCGGTCGTGGAGCGTTCCTGGCCGGCGATGGAACGCTGGATGGACTTCATTCTGAGCAACAACCCCGACTACATCCGGCGTAAGGCGCTCGGCAATAACTATGCGGACTGGCTTGCGCCAGATCAGAACACTCCCCGCACTCTCATCGGCACTGCTTATTGGGCGCTGGTCGCGCGCGAGATGGCGGAGATGGCTACCGCACTCCATCGCACCGCGGACGCCGAGAAGTACCAGCAGCAGTATGATCGCATTGCTGCTGCCTACCGTACGGCTTTCGTGAAAGGAGATGGCAGCGTCGAAGGCAATACCCAGACAGCGTATCTTGCCACCATCTTCACGGGGATCGCCCCGTCATCACTGCGTGCCAATATGGTCGATCGTCTTGCAAAGGACATTGAGGCCCACGGCAACCATCTCACAACAGGCTTTCTCGGCACGCCATTCCTGCTGTTTGTGCTCGATGAGAATAACCGCACGGATCTCGCCTTCAAGCTTCTGCTGTCGGATACGTATCCCTCTTGGGGATACATGGTGAAGAAGGGTGCTACTACATGGTGGGAACGCTGGAATGGCGACACAGGGGACCCTGGCATGAATTCCTATAACCACTATGCCTTTGGATCCGTTATGTCCTGGGTCTATCGGCGCGCCGCTGGCATAGATACCGACGCCACAGGTCCCGGTTACCATCACCTCACTATTCATCCGCACTTCGACCCCATGCTTCCGCAACTCCACACCGAGTACGACTCTGCCTACGGAACAATCGTCTCCGACTGGCAGGAGCGTGGGCACAGATTCACCATCACAATTCCAGCAAACACAACCGCCACAGTTACTCTGCCGGCGGGCAAGACCGAAGAGATCGGGAGCGGCACGCACGTCTACTTGATCAGATAGCTCAGAGGAGGTAGGGTACACCGAGGGTTATTTTTGTCCCGAAGGATAAAGGGTCGCTTTTAATGGTGCAATATCGATCGTTCAGGGCTTCCCGATCTCCGCTAGCTTTTGACGGCCAGTTTTGCTCATCCTGAGTTTTTGGCCATCAAGGAGAATAACGGAACCCTCGCGTTGTCCTTCACGATAGATTTCGCTGATCTGGTTCAGGTTGACGATCGAAGATCGGTGAATGCGGATGAACTGTCCGGGGTCCAGTCTCTTGCTTAGATCACTGATGGTTTCGCGCAGCATGAACCTGCGTCCATTTGAGTGGAGACAAGAGTAGTATTCCGCTGCCTCGATCCACTCTATTTTTTCAACTGGAAGAAGGATCTCCTTAGCACCATCTTTGACCAGAAAACGCGAAGGATATTCTTTGGGCTCCTCGTTGGTATCTCGTAACCCATTCAACGCATACGTGAGTTGCGAGTGGGTTAAGAGAGCGGCCTTCGCGTCGATCTTTTCCCGGACGCGTTCAAGCGCGGTCTGAAGTCTCTCTGCTTGTACAGGCTTGGTCAGGTAGTCGATTGCGTGAACGTCAAATGCTCGCACAGCGTGCTCCTGATAAGCGGTCACAAAGACGGTCGGCGGAAGATGCTGTAAGCCCACCCGTTCCACAACATCGAACCCGCCAATCTTCGGCATCTGAACGTCGAGGAACAGCAGGTCTACCGGTTCCGATCGCAGGTAGTCGATTGCCTCTTGACCGTTCTTGCATTCTGCAACAATCTGAATCTCCGTATGATCGGCAAGCAATATCCTAAGCAGCTCCCGCCCTAGCTGTTCATCGTCGACGATTACGGTTCGTAGGGTCATGCAACTGTCCGCTCGAAAGGTATTTGTATCGTAACTTCATATCCCCCGGTCTCCAGGGGCATGGCGGTAAATTCATGGGTATCAGGGTAGAAGAAAGCCAGGCGTTCTCGTGTGTTCTGCATTCCGATCCCGTACCCCTTGGTTGGCAAACTAGTCGAGCCGGACCCGTTATCCCGAACTTGCATCCAGAGTCGGTTTCCTACTCGTTTGACGCGGGTCTCAATCAGGCCGCCGCGTTCCATCGGAGCGATACCATGTTGGATTGCATTCTCAATAATGGGTTGAAGGAGGAAGCATGGCACGAGTCCTTCCAGGGCCTCCGGAGTCGTTTCTATCATCACCTCCAGGCGATCGGCGAACCGCACCTGTTGAATGGCCAGATAGCTCTCAATGACTCGCAGTTCTTCGGTAAACGGCACCTTTTCCGGAGCGCGGTGTTGGAGTGTCGTGCGCAGGATCGTATTCAGATGTGCCAGGGTTCTTGTCGCCTCTGGATTTCTGCCTTGCGCCACCAGGCTTGCCAGTGCATTAAGCGTGTTAAAGAGAAAGTGCGGCTCCATCTGCATTTGCAGAGCCTTGAGTTGAGACTGCGACAACTGTCTTTCCAATGTCAGTTTCTGCATGGCATCGCGTTGCCGTTGGGACTGCGCGAGTAGAAGCCCAGAGATGCCGCATGCAAAGCCATAAACCAGCAGCTCTATCCCAAAACGATTGCGATCGAAGTAGAGCGCCCAGATATGTCGCACGTTCCCGTGCATTGGCCAGCCGGGAATCAGGGAATGGACAATCCCAATTATAAGTAGGTGCAATAGCCCAAGCGTCGCAGCCGCTAGCAGATGGAAGGAGATAGTCTTAGGGGTGAACCGTAGAGCCGAAGGCATCCATACCCTTAGTCTCCAGAGGGCAAGTGCAAGCAACCCCCACCAGCCTGAAAAGACCGCCCCGTAGCGAAGGGACGCCAGGGCGGTGATAGACCTGCACTCGCTTGCCATCAAGAGAGTAAGCACAACAGACACGGCCAGGAATACCTGCCAGTCCTGAATCCGAACGAAGCGTTGCTCGCGCTTACTGAAGGATGGTTCTTCGGGCTGGATGAGTGCGGCCTTGTTATCCGCAGGCTTGGAAGTGAAGTGTCGCATTGACGCCCTTTCACATAACACCAGCAACTTCATATTACCCGTCGCTGTTACATTTCGTTCTCTGTTGTGGGGGAGCAGGCTAGAAAGCAAACCGCGCTCCCAACTCCAGTCGCCGGCCGGCCTCGGCAGAAAGTGGTTGTCCAAGGTTGGGTGATAACACTGTTTGAACGGCTGTGATGTTGGTGTGGTTCAGCATGTTGGCGCTGCGCAAGTTCAATGTGAGGGTTCGCGGGTGTTCCTTGTCTTTCGGATTCAGGCTGAAGGTTCGGCTCAAGTTCGTATCCATGTGGATCAGGGCTGGCATGGTTCCCAGATTGCGTGGCACGTTGCCGTTGACCGTGTTCGCGGTAAGCAACCCAAAGCGTGTGTTGTACACGCCCGCATCGGACGCGGAAGCATATGAGGGCCGGTCGTTGAAATCACCATCGCCGTTATTGTCCGTGCCCGTGGTGATGTTGTACGGAACACCTTGCTCCACGGCGAGTTGTGTGGACAGTGCCAGACCATAGGGCAGGTTTAGATTTCCTGTGAGAAAGAAGCCGTTGGAACTCGCCCAGTCCGCTCGTGCTGCTTCTCCCGCATCGCTATATCTCGACTGAGGACTTACATCGCCATTGCCGCCGTCGGATTTAGAGGTTCTATAGGCATAGTAAGCATAAATGCCGAACTGTTTGTAGCTATGTTGGTTCACGACGAAAGAGAGGACATTTCCTGAGAAATGGCCGGTGTTCTGATATTGCAGAATATTTTCGTTGGGAGCGATCGGACGCGGTGCAAATAGCGCTGCCGTGGGGTTCGGAGGCGTACCGATGCTGTTCTGCACCATTGGCGCATTGATGTTCCTCGTGCGGATAACATTCCAGTCCTCTCCTAGATAGAAGTGGACTCCGAGATTCCAATGGTGAGGTAATTCATGATCGGCATTGAAATAGCTTGCGACGGCTAACTGCTGAGAGAGCGAATGCGGAAACTGCTGGATGGTAGCGACCTTGATCGACCCGACGATAGGCACTAAGGGATCGGAGTAGTCTGGCGAGTAGACCGTAACATTCTGTTGCCGGACACCATTCAGCCGAGCGACCTGGACGGCATAGTTCCGGTTGATCGATCCGGTGAAGAGACCAGCCCGGGCGCGGAACACCCAGGTTTCTTTTTTATCGGGTGACCACTCAAGGCCCACACGCGGACCAAAGTTTGTGGAGCTGTCGGGTGAAGTTTGAAGACTGTAGCGCAGCCCGGCATTTACCGTGAATCGTGGTGCAAGCTTGATTGTGTCTTGCGCGTATAGGCCCAACTGCCACTGCGTGAGCGGAACAAGCGGCGTTCCTCTAGTTACCTGATAGGTAGTGGGTGTTCCGCCGGCAAGGTTATTTTGAGCGCGACGGTATTGCTCTATCGCGCTGATCGTGGTCGTCTCTCCGGTCGGGTTATTGTTTTTGTCGAGTGCCGGCGCACTTCCGCCGCCGAAGACATAGGCACCATTAAAAGTGTTTGGATCATAGTCATGATCAAAGATGCCGAGCGACTGGACGCCGACCTTCAGCTGATGTTTACCGAATGAGATCAGTACATCATCATCTACCTCAAGGTCGCGCTCTCGATCGTTCAGGTCCTGACTGGTTGCGCCTCCGCCAGTGAAGTAGCCGGAGATCTGGAGTGATGGAGCTGTCGACAGTGGAGACTGTCTCGTGCGTTTCCATGAGTAGCCGATATGGGTCGCGTGCAATAGGTTGGCGTTAGGTGTCAACGTGTTGGTGAACCGCAGATCGTTCTCACTCAACAGGCTTGAATACCCCGCCTCAGCCAGCGTAAGACCGCCGATGCCTTGATTGCCCAGATTGTTGACGTTGGATGCGAAAGAGAGTGTCGCGACGTCGTTTGCAGTCATTTGCCAGTCTCCGCGAGCCGAGGCGATCCAAAGCCGCTGGGGGGTTGGGACCGTTTGCCGCAGCGGCACTTGGTTTCCGTTTCCATCCAATGTCATTGCGTTGACGATATTGAATTCGTCGATATCCCGTTTTTCAAACGTAAGAGTGAAACCGCTCTTTTGGGGCACTGCGGGACCGCTCAGTTCGAAGCCGTATCGCCGCTTTCCTGCTGGTGTAGCTGTGGCCGCAAAGGGATTGGTGGCATTGAAAGTGCTGTTGCTACCACTAAAGAAGAGTGCTCCGTGAAAAGAGTCGGCACCAGGCTTGGTGACGATCTCGATGATTCCTCCTTCGAAGGGGGGAAACCGGTACTCAGAGGAGAAGAGGTCCGGATTGACGCGGATCGAGGCGATGGAACTCTTGGGTGGGAGCGCACTCCCATTCTGAAAACCATCAACCACGATAAGAGCCGACGCAGAAGAGCCTCCTCCGTTGGCAGAGAGTGCTTGCAATTGACGTAGAAAGTCGTCCGGATCGTCGGCAAGCTGCTGCACGTCTTTCGTGTTCAGCGTGATGCTTCCTGTGCCGCGATCGATATCCATTGCGTTGGCATTACTTTCTACCTGCATTACCGTCTCTACGTTGGCAATCTTCAATTGGAGATCGAGATGAGCACTTCCACCGGCCTGTCCGTCAACAGTGACTGCACCAGGAGCAAATCCTTCGGCCTGCGCGGTTATCCTGCCGGAGGCCACCCGAACGCACGGCAGTAAGAAATGACCCTGCGCATCCGTCACCGTCCTTTCACCACCGGTTGACTGTACCTGTGCCCCAGGAATGAGGGCTCCAGTCGGATCCGTAACCGTTCCGTCGATGCGGACGCCCTTTGTGCAAGATTGCTCTGCCAAGGCTAAGGCTGGGACTAACACGGCAGCCAGAATCACTAGGTATTTCCAGTTCCCATTCATAGATTGCCCATCCCTCAACCAAAGAATCCCAGTGATGGAGGGCATGATCCAATGGTTTGCAAGGAACGGCTGGATTGATCCGGGGAACGATAAATTTCTTACGGCGAATCTGCAAGTCGAATATCTCGTTTCTGCAGCCGGCATGTCTGCATACGCTTCGACTCACTTCCAGGAGTAGGAAGTGATGTGGCGACAGGACATGTTTCGACGTCCACGGCTCCGCCTATATGCGGCCGGCTGCTCTCAGTTGATTAATCTCGTTATCAGTGAACACACGCGACCGTATGAGGAAGCGCATCCCTTCAGGACCTTCCAGGGAGAACATCCCGCCGCGTCCTGGAACGACATCGAGAATCAGTTGGGTGTGCTTCCAGTACTCGAACTGGCTACGGCCCATATAGAACGGTGTGCCCGCTAGCGTTCCTATCAGCACATCTTGATCGCCGACGAGGAACTCCCCGCGCGGATAGCACATGGGGGAACTGCCGTCGCAGCATCCCCCGGACTGATGAAACATCAGCTCTCCATGTTTTGCGAAGAGCTTCGCCATCAGGCTCAATGCGGCATCCGTTGCCAGCACTTGTTGCGGAATGTCCGGGTCTTCCATGGTCTAGAAAAATCCCAGCGCATTGGGGCTGTAGCTGACGAGTTGATTCTTCGTCTGCTGGTAATGGTCGAGCATCATCTTGTGGTTCTCTCGCCCAATCCCGGACTGCTTATACCCACCGAACGCTGCGTGTGCCGGGTACAGGTGATAGCAGTTTGTCCATACGCGCCCTGCCTCAATACCACGGCCAAAGCGATAGGCTCGCGTCATGTCGCGAGTCCAGACACCGGCACCCAGCCCGTAGAGTGTGTCATTCGCAATCGCCAGCGCCTCTTCGTCATCGCGGAAGGTCGTAACCGAAAGCACCGGCCCAAAGATCTCCTCCTGGAAGATACGCATCTTGTTATTACCCTTGAAGATCGTAGGCTCGACGTAATAGCCACCTTCGAGATCGCCTTCTAGCTTCTTACGATGGCCTCCTGTCAGTAGCTGCGCGCCCTCCTGTTTTCCGATGTCGATGTAGGAAAGGATCTTCTCCAACTGCTCCTGCGAAGCTTGCGCGCCGATCATCGTGTCGCGGTCGAGCGGGTTGCCGTGCTTGATGGCCTTGACACGAGCGAGCGCTCGCTCCATAAAGCGGTCATAGATGGATTCATGGATCAACGCACGGGAAGGGCATGTGCAGACTTCGCCTTGGTTGAATGCAAATAAGGTGAAGCCTTCCAGCGCCTTGTCGAAGAACGCATCGTCCTCCGCCATCACATCGGCGAAGAAGATGTTAGGCGACTTACCACCAAGCTCTATCGTGACTGGAATGATGGTCTGAGAGGCGTACTGCATAATCAAACGTCCCGTCGTCGTCTCTCCGGTGAACGCAACTTTGTTCACCCGTGGATTGGATGCAAGTGGTTTGCCAGCCTCAACACCAAAGCCGTTGACGATGTTCAGTACGCCAGGGGGCAACAGGTCGCCGATAAGCTCCATAAACAGAAGGATGGAGATAGGGGTCTGTTCAGCGGGCTTCAGGACGATGGCGTTACCCGCAGCCAGCGCGGGTGCCAGCTTCCAGCAGGCCATCAGCAGCGGGAAGTTCCACGGAATAATCTGCGCCACGACACCCAGCGGCTCATGGTAGTGATAGGCGACGGTGTCCTGATCGATCTCCGAGATGCCGCCTTCCTGCGCGCGAATGCAGCCGGCGAAGTATCGAAAATGATCGGCGCACAGCGGCACGTCCGCATTTAGCGACTCGCGAATGGGTTTGCCGTTGTCCCACGTCTCGGCAGTAGCCAGCAGTTCGGTATTGTCGTCGATGCGTTGGGCGATCTGTTCCAGAATTCGTGCACGCTGTGCGACAGAAGTCTTCCCCCAGGCGCGCTTGGCGGCATGTGCGGCGTCGAGTGCCCGGTCGATGTCCGCAGCATTCGAACGTGGCACCTCGCAGAAGACCTCACCTGTCACAGGCGAGACGTTGTCGAAGTATTCTCCGGAAAGCGGTACAACCCATTCACCTCCAATGTAGTTGCTATAACGCTTCTTGAACGGAACGGGAAATCCATAGTTGCCGGGGTGTAATTGTGTATTGGTTGCTGTTGCCATGACCGCTTCCTTCTCCCTATGATCGATCGCCCAAGCGACCTGGAATACGGCGACAAGTATACCTATGCGAGTGTTCCTGTGTCCGGCCGCGACGGCCGCAGGTCTACGCCCCGGGGAGCGGCGCGTGATGCAGGATCGAAAGCCCACCTTGAGTTTTGGTTGGAACTCTAGCTATGATGTCGTTGTATTGCTCACGCCATTTACGTCGAAAAGCCGCTGAGCTTCTCTTCGACCAGCTCGGGCGCAATCACAGCATCAAACGCCTTAGGAAGATGAGCCGGGGACCGGTAGTGCTTGCAAATCGATTAGTCCTTCGGTGTTCCTGCGGCTGCAAAGAGAGCGTCTGGGTGTAAGAGATGATGGACCCTTATAGGCTCCATCATCCCTTACACTGTGGGACTAAACACCGAGACAAAAAATCAAGCCTCACCAAAGAAGCTTCGCTCCCAACTGAACTTGTCTTGGATCATTGGTCTGCCCGTTAGTCTTGTTAATCGTTCCGAAGCCCGGGTCTGTTGGGTTGTTGTCGTAACCTCCGGTAAAAACCGGATGGTTTGGAGCGTTGAAGACCTCCAGGCGAAGCTGAAGACGGATTCGGTCATAGACTGCAAAGTTCTTGGAAAGATTTATATCCAAGTCCGAAGTTCCGGGGTTCCGAATGCCGGAGTAGATAATGTTTTGAGTGGCACCGTACTGAGGATTCACGATGAAGTTGTAGTGCCCACCGCAATTGGCCTGGATCGGCGTCAACAAGTAGGAACCGTCGTTCTGCTCGACGTATTGAGCAGCGCAGGGCTTCACTCCGCGAATGGAATTTGGAATGGTTGGGTCGGAGTGTCTCGGAACCCATGCATCGGACAGATACATGGTGTTTCCGTTCAACTGCCACGGATAACCGGACTGATATTTATAAAGCGCTGCAAGCTCCCAGCCGCCGATCGCTTCATCCAGTATGCGATTCATGTTGCCCCCGAAATACTCGCCCCGGCCAACAGGCAGGAGCCAGACGCCTGAAAGTGTGATCCCGTGCGTATAGTCGTTCCCGTCAATGTTGCGAGCGGGAATGCGATAGGTCTGATCGGCGTAGCCACCCGAATCCATGGTCTTCGACCAGGTGTACGTAGCATGCACGGTCACGAACTTGTCCCACTGATGCATTGCCGTGACCTGCATGGAGTTGTACCAGGACCTGCCGTTATTCAGTTGGTACTCCTGGATGCCACCAAACTCAGGGAAAGGGGTGAGGAGTCCGATGGCCTGGACGGTGGGGGCTGAATAATCGTTGGTCCCCTGAAATGCCGCAATATGATAGAAGGGGTTCGTTACATAACTACCGGGGCCGCTGTTGCAATTGACGGGGTTCCCACCGTACAGAATGTTGCAGTTCTCAAAGGCCGCCGTCGGGATGCGATTGATATTGTCATTGCTATCGAGGTGATAGGTCCTGCTCCCGACGTAGTTGAGCTCGAACGTGTCGCTCTTCAGGAAGCGGTGTTGGACGCCAATGGAAAACGTCTGATACTGGGGTGTTTTGTAATGCGGGTTGATGAAATATGGTCCCTGACCGAGGGCGGTGAGGTACCCCAGCGAAGACCCTGTTGGCTGAATGATCGTCGGATATGGATTCGAAAAATTCGGCCCCGTCGGTGTTTTTCCGCCATCGAGAGATGAGATGTAGGAAGTACTGGATGAGAAACCATATTGGTTCGGACCAGGAGCCACGTTCCGGTACATGATCCCAAAGCCGCCCTCTAAGGTCGTGCGGTCATCGAGCCGGTACGTGAAACCAAACCTGGGCTGCACATCGTTTTTAGTAAGGGCATAGAAGGCGCGAGGATTTCCGTTGACCCCCACAAAGGTCAATCCACCCTTCAGTGGCCCCCCATTCGGCAGCAAGCTCGGATTCACTTGAGAGTTGATGGGATTGACTACGTTCGTGTCGAAGATATAGTCCGCCTGGTTATGACGTTCGACGGGTGGCTCGTTCAGGTCATACCTGATTCCAAGGTTCAGTGTGAGCCGCGACGTGATCTTCCAGTCGTCCTGAATGAACGGCGCATAGTAGTGCTGAGATTCGAACGTGTTTGGATTTAGGCTGATATTCCCACCATCCGCTGTACCCAACAGAAACGAGGCGACCGAGTTGCCACTGGCCGGGTCGCCCGTGGTGTAGCTTTGCTGTGTCCAGGTGCGACCGGCGCTTAGAGACATGCCACCCTGAACGCTGCGTGTGCTGTTCTGGAGAATGCGCCAATCCAGTCCGGCATGGATTGCGTGCTTCCCTTTGATCCACGTCACACTTGGCAGCATGGCCAAGGAGCTACCGATGGACTTTTGTCCGCCCGAGTTACCCATCGAAGTGAATTCGCTCAGTCCAATGTTGGGAAAGTAGTTCGCATAGCCTCCGAGCCCGGAAGCAAGAGACGCGGGGAACCCGAGCGAAGTCAAGTCGAAACCTGCTGGACCTGTGTTGTCGATGTTGACGCGAACGATACCCGACGCTTTGAAGTCGAACAGCAGGTTCGGGGCGAAGGTGTGAACCCAATCCGTGTACAACGTATTGACGCGCTCAGCGTGAGGAAATTCACCTTCGGCTGGAGCGCCGTAAAGGCCGTTGGATGATTGGGTTTCAAAACGCTCCCAAAATCCGTAACGCAGGCTCACACGGTCTTTACTGGAGATGTTTTGATCGATCTTGGCCAGAAAGTTCCTATAGGTATCCACCAGCGGCACCGGGGCCTCATAGTTGTTATTCCATGAATTCAAGCCTGCCGTCGGCGCAGTATTGGGCTTGGGAAAGTACGAAAGGATCTTCAGCGCAACGGGGTCGAGACGCGATTGGGGAATGACGTTTCCAGGAAACGGATCGCGAACCAGAACACCCGATGCATTGGCGTGCAGTGTCAGCGGATCGTAGATGATCTCCGGCTGATAAGACTGGGTGTTTGGGTTGTAGTAGGTCAGATTGCTAAAGTCACCGGTAAGCCATTGAGGTTCGGGTACGCTGGTGGTCTTCGTTCCCGGATCGGTACTTGACCAGTTTTCGAACGCAAGCAAGAAGAACGTCTTATCGCGACCGTTGTAGAGCTTCGGGAGTATGACCGGGCCGTCCAGTTCAGCGCCATACTGGTTTCGCGTTTGTGGAGGCGTGGGATTGTGGTAGTAGTCGTTCTGCCAGGTGTTTGCATCGAGGAAAGTTCTGCGGGCATATTCATACACGCTTCCATGCAACTGGTTGGTTCCGGTTTTCAGCGTCATATCGACGGCGCCGCCGGAGGCGCGGCCATACACGGCGTTGTAAGGATTGGTGACGATCTTGAATTCGGAAACGGCCGAGTCAGGCGCAATATATCCAATCTGGCTGCTTGTAGCGTAGTAGGCATCGCCCCTCGCCGCTTCGTTCGATACGCCGTCCAGGAGGATCTCGTTGTTGGCCTGCCCGCCACCGTTGATAGACAGTGTGGCCTGCGTCATCGAAAGGCCGCATTGCGTGCGGAGCGGCGGTCAAGGTCGCGCCGGCACTGAGAGCTAGAAGTGCCATTACGTTTCCGCCGTTGAGAGGAAGCTCTGACACCCGTGTATTCTCGACGACCTCTCCGACATCGCCACTGCCCGCCAGCAGAGCTTCATCCGTCCGCACCGTTACCGTTTCAGTTATGGAACCCACCTGTAGCGCAAAATTGATGGTTGCGGTCTGCCCGACCTGTAGGGTGATCTCGGTGCGTATCTCCTGGCTAAATCCTTGCGCCTCCGCCGAAACGGTGTACAGACCTGGGTGCAGATAGGGCACGGTGTAGTCTCCACTGTGAGTCGTTACCGTCTTAACGACCACTTTCGTGTCCTGATTCGTTACGCTAACCTTTGCCTTTGCTATGGCTGCGCCGGATGAATCCGTTACACGGCCTGTAAACTCCTGGGCGAACAAAGTGGCGCCGGACAAGAGCAGGAAAGCGATGCAGATGAGACGAAACAGATTCATGGCGGAAGCATGTTTGGTGGAAAGGCGGCAGGCCTCACCAAACGTATTCACAGCAGCTCTACTCGAAGCATGACGAAGCATAAATAGATCCTCTCGATCCCAGGCACTGTCAGGAGACTTACACCCGCGCAAGAGGCACAGATGGGAGCTTCCAGCGTTCATGAAGCCTACGGTGTGTACGTTCACGATCGTTGCGATCTGTATACGTATACATGTGGGTACGTCAGAACCTATATTGCAAGGCGTATGTACTTGTCAAATGATATTTCCATAGGTGAAATGACAGCGCATCCAAATTTCTCTATGTCGCAGGGGAAAGAGGGCTGAGATGGGTGATGAGCTTTATAGGAGTTCTCTCCTTTTAATCACAAGAACCCGGCCCGAAGACATTACGTTTGGCAGTGAATAAGCCAACAGTGTTACCTATAAGGAAGTCGAGGTATCCGCTCGTGATGGCCGCTGGTCCACCCTGGGGAGTGGCACGCGATGCAACGGCGTGAACATAGCATGAATTTTGATTCATCGCGGGGTCTGTCGTTCTCTCACTGCAGCTATAAAGCGTTCACATGCCGTGCCGCATCGGAATCCGCCCTATAGCAAGCTGGGTTTGTCTCGAGCAGATCAAGGTGTCGCTCTTCCATCATTCGGAATCACCGTAAGTTCGACCTTGCTTTGGCCTGCTTCCTGAATGCTGATATCTTGACCGAGACCTTCGAAGGGAGCAAGCACTTCAGGATCTAGATAGGAATCAGGTTCTATGGCATTCCAGGCAAATAGCTTATAGTTGCCGGGAGAAATACCTTGCAGGCTGAAGTTTCCGGACTGATCGGTGGATATTGTTTTATAGAGGTCTTCGCGGTCTCGAAGTGGTGGCTGGGGAACGAGCACGACTGTGGCTGACTTGACGGGCTGATGTTGATCATCAATCACATCGCCATCGATCTTTCCTCCATTGGCGCTTAAAACAAACTCGATCGGAGGAGATCCCTGTGCTAGTTGAACGTCGGTGGCTGTTACATTGCTCGTGCCCACAGCGACCGATCTGACGTAGCAGTTTCCGGTGAGTCCTGAAAGCCTGAGTGAGTAGTGATCGGGACGAAGGTTCTCCAGGATGAATAGTCCGCTATCGTTTACCGCAGCCCGTGCATTATGGGACGCGCCTTGCTCCCCAGTTGACTGCGCGCTGACGCCCAAACCGGAAAAGAGGCACTGATCCGAACCTTCGGCGACGACATGTCCTCGAACGGGGAAAGAACGAGTTAGTCCAACGGCAAGTCCACTCACATTCTCTTTTGTGAGGTTGACCAATTGGGAGGCTGCATATTGAGCATCTCCAATCTGAGCGTCCACTGCGAGTGTGTAGCTGCCCGGAGGAACGCCATCGATTGCGAAAGCACCGGTATGCGCGTCCACTGAGGCCGTCCGCTGGCTAAACTTCACAATCAAGGAAGGATCTCGAGGCAAGAGCACGGCCATCGGAGGATTGGTGAAGCGAGTGCCCGATGGAAAGAGAACTCTGCCACTCACCGTCCACTTATGCATCCTGAACAGGGCTACATCGATAGAGCTTTGAATACTCCCGGGTGTAATGTCCAGAGGAGTCGCGTCGGCAAGAGTCAAAGCTTCGGAATAAAAAGTATTTACAAAGTCCTCTTGAAGAGGACTGATTTGTATGGTGTTTGTATTGGCAAATCTCGGAGATCCAGGAGCGGTGCCATCGCGGTACGTGACACTCAAATAGTAGTGTCCCGGCTGAAGATCAAACAACCTATACTCACCGAGATCGTTGGTGTAGGTACGGCTGGCAAGGATAAGTTTTCGCCGGCCTGCGACGAAAGACGAACGGACTGCCATCACGATGGCATTCGAGAGAGGAACGCTGCCTTCAAGAACTCTTCCTGCAAGCACTGCTTGCGGAACCAGACGCAAGTCCACAGTATCGAGAGTCTGGCCTGCTGCGGCTGTGATGTTATGTTCGGAGCCCGTTGATCCTAGACCCCAGGGCGCATGAGCCAGGAAGCCATTATGGACTGCGGAGATACGGTATGTGCCAGGAGGAACACCGCTGAAGCTGAAGTGTCCCGATGTATCTGATCGCGTGCTTGGTTCTTGAGAAGTATCCCCGCCTAGCAACTCTATCCGCGCATTCGATATTGCATCCCCGGTAGCCGAATTCAGCACCTGTCCCTGAATAGTGGCGCTCTCGGCGGCAGACAAGCTTTGAGTCTCGGAGCCTGTTGTTGCCTCCTTCGGAAACTCCAGATTAATCCCCGTGATCATGCTGCCTGCGGCTATCTCGAGGCCGTTCGCCGCGTCCTGAATGGCACTAGGAGGATAGAAAAGGGTCCGAACCGCAGGCCCTTTCGAATCATTTGTCGTATGAGCGGTAGATTCGCGCTGGTTGACCTTGACATAGTACTGTCCGGGGGGCAGGCCATGCAGCCGGTAGGTTCCTAGATCGGTGGTGGTCGTTTGAGCGATGTGGGATAACGAAGTTGTTCCGGCTTTAGTCGTCACGCGCAAAGCAGCAACCACTGCGCCGGCAAGAGGATCGCCATCATCGGCAAACACGGTACCCGCAATGACCCCGAGCGGTGCAAGCTGAAGTTTGCTATCCACTGGGTCCGCTCCAACACTCGCTGTAACCGGTAGGCTGGGCAAGAACTCGGGGCGATCAGCAGTCAGTGAATACCTTCCCTGAGCGAGGTTGTTAAATTGAAAGTGCCCGATAGCGTCAGTGACTGTGGCCGCACTGAAGGTTTTACCATCCTGTTTTGCCAGGTGCACATCTGCGAAAGGTACGGGTGCGCCAGTCGATTGATTCGCTACGATTCCTTCAAGCGTGGACGATTTTGTTGGAACCGTTTGGGCATGAGATGCCACTCCGAGTAGGCAACTCAATATGAAACTCGCGACCACATACGGCAAGAAAGATGGTTTCATATTCTTTTTGACCCTTACCTGCTATGTCTTTCCACCATGCTCATCCGTTGTAAAACACTTTTGATGTTGCCACGTTCTGGCCGATCATTGTGGCGTCCCTATGTCTGGTCCTACCATGCGCTCAAACACTGCAGCCCTCCCATCGTCATAGACCAATCGATATCCTGGCGTTTCACGCAGGGCTTCCGCCAAGCCTGTTCTACTCCCCAGGAGCAGAGTACGCGCATGAACGAGTGTTGGCTCTTTACCTGGTGGAAGTTCGCCGTCCCAGACCTTATATTGTCGAATCGTTATTTCGTCACCATAGAGGTCTGTGCGTCCGTCAATCGCCACGGGGTAATCCGGCAAATACCAGATAAGGAAACCGCCCCAATTCAGAGGATTGAAGATGGGTGGGGGAAGGTGGTTTTTTAAGATTGCTTCGCAAGCTTTTACCGGAAAGACTTCACCGACTTTGAGCAAGAGTGATTCTCGGCTAGAGGGAATATACCGAACGACAGATACTATGAGCAGTACCACGACCAATGAGGCAACGATAAGTTTTTCCCAAGCCAAATCAGACGAGAATTTTTGCCCTATTTGCTTCTCTGCGACGTAAGTGTCTCCAATGGATGCAATAGAGACCAATACCATGAACCAGGTGTCGCGTTGTTGGTGAAAGCCAATCAGCGCAGAAATTGCTAGCAACGCGATATCAAATAAATTCCTGGAACGTCTCTGGCCCAACGCGAAGCACGCTGCCATAACAAGCAATAAGCGCACATAGTGTTCTGGCCAATGAAAGTTCATGGCGCGCATCTCGAGAATGTAATTGTAAACTGCCGTGCTATGAGCGTATTGCCAGGCGACCTGGTACGTGTGATAGGTATACGGCGTGATCAGCGTAGCGAGTCCACAGGCGCCCGTTACGGCCACTACATATGCTGCACTCAAAGGAGTGATTTGACTGGGAAACCAGTTTGTACCCAATCGATGTGCCACGCTTTTCAGCAGGACGATCACTGCAAACAAAGCCATTACGAGAAGTCCGTATACGAATTGGATATGCAGGTTTGCCCAAAAGATGAAGAGCAACGGCAGCCAAAGTAGATTGCGTACTTTCCCTGTTCGCTGAACCTCAAGCAGTACGATCAGTACGATGCCGAGCAATAGGATCGAAAGAGAGCCGGGACGAACCTTGAAATCCGTAATAGCATACTGCCCGATAGCCGAAAGGAAGGCTGCCGGCCAGAAACTCCGAAACGATCCACGCGCTAAGAGGAATGCCAAGAGAGCGAACGCGGCTTTAAAACACACCTGAAGAATTGAAATACCCTTCAGGCCGAACAGCTTGTAGAATATGGCTGTTACGACGTCAAATCCCCAGCTATAGGCGATCCAGGGCTGCCCGGAGTACTGCGTAAAGAGTGCGGTGTGCGGCACCGCGTGGTTATCGAGAATCCAGATGCCAGTGCGCAGATGCCACCAGATGTCGTAATCTTTCAGTGCGGTAAGATGGTAAGCCTCATACATGCCAGCCCACGAAAACAACAGAAGCAGCACTGGCACGCGAAGCAGCTCAATGTGAAATGAGCTTCGGGCTGCGCGCGGAAGCTGTACTTCGTCAGAGCTGGCACTTATCGACATAAGGCAGGAACCTTCTGCAAAGAATGATTGCTCATCATCATGAAGCTGATGGAATTGTTTTGCATCGTCTCAATTCAAAGGAAATGACTTTGGCGGTTTTCCCGCGGGTATCTGTTGCTTCTGTGAAACGCACAAATTCCCGAGATGCTGAAACGCGTCGCCCAATTGAATAATCTTTTCTTTTCCAACGCTAGGGTCGCGGCCGAACTCGATCTCTATGAGATCGGTTGCAACGTAGCTTCGGGGTCTCCCCCAATGCATGCTCTTCGTGTGGTTCCTGAAGAATAAGGCCGGGACTGTGGGCGTGTATTTGAATTGCTTGCTACCTTCGTCTACCTGGTAAGTTACTGAACTTAAGTCCCATAACGGGATCGTATACACCACTTCTCTATGCCGGTCATTACTCACGGATGCCTTGTCGATTGTCAACTGGCAACTGTTAAGCTGGAGATTGCTGTAGCTGGTGGCACGATGCCAGTTGTAGCCCTTGTCCGCTCGGGATATATTGTGGGATGAGCCACTGAACTTCATCTGACGCTTGATCGACAGAAATGTTTCGTTGAGCGTACGCGAGTCACCCCGCTTTGCCACCATCCCCTGTCCGTACCCGCTCTTTGCGGAAGTAGTTGCTGTTTGGGCCGCGGGGCTTACCAACGCAGATGCTAAGAACAAGATTAAGAACAACAAGCTGGGTTTCATAGGCCTCGATTTCATCTGCAATACGGATCGAAAAACTGCCAGACCCCACGTTATGCGAGGCCTGGCAACAACTCACTTGCTTCTAATTACCAGCATGTATTTGTATTGCTGTTGTACAGGGGAGTAGTGTTGACCGACTCGTTGCTGGGCGGGTTCTCAATGATGGTCTGCCCGTCAAGCGTCAGGGAGTCTTCGCAGTTATCCACGTCATTGTCGTTGGCAGGCGGATTGCCGCCAATCCAAAGATCGATGTGATATTTCTTTTTACTGACCCAGTCATTTTCGCAATTACCGGGATCGGGTCCAGAACCACTGCATTCGTCTTCAAGAATGAAGTACTTCTGGAAATGCGGGTCATAGACGATTGTGCCGACTGGCATCTCGCCGTTCGAGAGAGCATCCGTCGCGAAGGTGCCCGGATTACTGAAGCTCTGTCCCGCTGTGGCTACGTTATGGATCGTCGGATAGCCCCCGTTCGCGGGATACGCAATCGCGTCTCCCGCCGGTGAGTTATCAGGCCAGCCGTACAAGGTGACGTATACGTTGCTGAGGGTTGTGCCGCCACCTCCGCCGCCACTTACGGTGATGTGGTCAACATCGGGAGCTGGCCCACTCGCATTGAAGAATCCCACGGAGTTACCGCTGCCCGCCGTGAAACTCGCCTGGAAGGTGACTGGCGCCGCGGGAGAGGTCCAGCTGCCGCCTGTCAGGTTGCTCAGGGTTGGGCCTGCCACGCCATTGATTTGTGTTGTGAAAGTGCGGGCACCACCGTCACTACCTTCCGTGTAATACAGCGTCACCGTGTAGGTTCCGGTGCTTGGAACACTGATACTTTTGATTCTCAGGTAGTTGGCGCTGCCATTTCCGATATTGCCTATTCGTTCGCCATTTAGGCATCCCGAACAGCTCTCGGCTACAGCGGTGCCTTCGATGGCGTTGGCACTGGCGTTACCTTCGTAAACGGTTTGAGCGTGCAGCATGAGTGGAACCAGAAACGCTGTTGCCAGGGGGAGGGAAAAAAGCTGCGACGAGCGCCTTCGACAGATGGATTCAATAAAGTGGCTTGCGCCGGTGCTGATGCGTGACATGTTGCCTCCTTTTATTGCTGAGTAGTGTGGATTTTGGGGCCCGGGAGGAAGCTAATCTTTGTTCTCGCAATTCATGCAGCGCAGCCCGACGCATCAACACCTCGGGCCGTTTCTTCATCCGGTTGAATGCAGGCATTCCACCGATAGCTAGCCAGTATCGTGATGGAAACTGGCGATGTCAAGCATTTAATCCTTGTTTGTAACGATTTAATACGAAGTGCCACGATTGGTCAGACCGCCATCGTTCAGCTCTCGATCTCTTGTTTTAGTGGGGTGCCGCGAGGGTTGCTATCGGCGGAGATGCCATGGCCTGGGGCAACAGGCCATACGCTACCAGGGCGTCCTGGGTGCCAGCGTATACCTTCCCGTTGGCCACAATCGGGACTGAGAATTTCACGTACGCTCCAAGCGCATCGCGTGTTGCCACCTGATTGCTATCGTAGAGCTCGTTGCTGAGGTTGGACGGGTCGTAGGCGCGCAACACGCCTTTGCTTTCCATCAGCCAGAGAATCGCATCCGCTTTGCCGTTCGCTGAAATAGTAGGCACGCAGCCGGGAAACTCGAATTGTGCTGTGGTCTGAGACCGGGGACTTGTTTCCAGCTTCCCCTCGGAGATGGGGAATTGCTTCAAGCTATTGCCGGTGCCACAGAAATAGACCGATCCATTGAAATACGCAGGCTTGCCAAGATAGACAAATTGGGTGATCGCTCCCGTAAACGATTGCACAACCTGGCTATCGGAATCCGAATGGTGACCACCCATGTGATCGCGATCGATCAGGTAGATTCGGCCATCTTTGGCGGCTCCGACCAGCAGATGAGGATGCAGTGCGCTTCCCATGTCGTCCGGCAGGAGAATGATGCCGCTAGAGCCTAGATCGATGTCATGGCGATTCATGTGCACAACATCGAATGGCGCGAAGTAGTCCTCGAACTTCAGACCATGCTGGGTTGAAAGCCGAATATAGCTCTGCCCAAGGTTGCCTCCACCGGTGTTGTAATCGAAGCTCCCATTGCCGGCGGCCAGAAAGATAGTACCGTTGTTGTCTGCCGCCGGTGCTGCGCCGCTGTTCCAGAAAGATGCCTCTGCACCGTTGGGAGTATTGTTGAAGACAGACACCTGACGAAGCGTTTTAGAGTCGTACCCAATCAACCACCCGTGGTAGGGATCTAGCCCTTGGCATTGCTGCGACCATGCGGTGTACACCACGCCGTTCAGGAGCAACAGCCCCGGTCGTTGCCTTTGATTCTTAGGCGTAAAGACAACTTTGTCAGATCCATCTCCGGTGCCTGCTACGGTTGCCTCTATCTTTACAGGGCTTCCGGGACGTTCTTTGCCGGTCTTCACGTCCAAAGCGTGCAAATGATGCACATAGGAGGCAGTGTTGCCGTCCGACTCTTTGGTCATGCTTTCGACATAAAGCGTTCCCGTCGCTATATCAATAACCGAAGTGCTGGTAACTCCGACTTCGGGAACAATGGCCGGGCAGCGAAGGTAATCCCGCGAAGGTACAGAGGTTATCCCCTTGTCTGGGTCGATGAAGCTTACATGCCATAACGGGTTTGCGTCTTCGCCTCGGTCGTCGTCGGCATCGAAGGCATAGACGCTGTCATGCTCTGTGGCAATGTAGACCACGTTGTGCAGGTGTTTCCCTTTGATCTTTACCTTTGCAAGATAAAGCGGTTGCCCATAGATCGTTCCATCGACGGGTTGCCGGAAAAGTCTGCCGAATCGGGTAGAGCTTATGGTGCGTGGTGTAAGCGTCTTTTCTTGTAGATTGGCGCCGACACGCGTGTTGTCGTATTGGTACGTCACAACATTTACCTGAGCTTTGAGCGAAAACGCACATATCAACAGGGTAAGCAGCGGGAGAAGTTTTCTTGAAGAAATAGATCTGCGGAAGCCTGCATAGGGGATAGCCAAAGTTCCTCCTCGTTGGACGTGGTTTGAACTGATCACCAAAAAACGCTTATATGCTGGAGTTTCAATCGTTCTAATGCCTGACATCCTACTACATGACTTCATGCTCTCTCAAAAAAATAAAGGCACTCATCTCTTCGCCAGGTAATTTTCATCGGATGTGACTACTTTTCAGCCGCATCGTAAAGTTACGAGTGTGGAATGTTGAAGCTTTAGGCTGGAAGGTGATATTGTCAACGGTTTCGACGCGTTCTATTGAGATCGTGTCGCCAATGCCTGCGACGAACTCGGCCTGAACCGAAGTTGCAAGGTTGTTAGGAGGATGGTGGATGCGGAGTGCGGCTTTGCTTTCATGGTGCTTTCTAGTTTGTGGGTTGCTGCCAGCGCAGCAAGTCCCTGCAGCGTCACCGACGTTTGCTGTCGCGACAATCAAACCGAGCGAGCCGGATGCCGTGGCCGTTACACAGATTCGCGGCAATCGCTTTGCGACGGAAGGCACAACGTTCGTGGATGTCTTCAAATATGCATACAGCGTGCATCCGGATCAGCTTGTTGGCGGTCCAGAGTGGCTCCGGACAGAGAAGTTCGACATTCTTGCCGACCCCGAGACGGAAAAGCGGCCAAGTTCCGATCAAATGAAGATCATGGTTCAGCAGCTTCTCGTGGAGCGCTTTCACATAGCAATGCATCACGAACAAAAGACTCTTTCGGTGTTCGCGCTGGTGAAGACGCAGGAGGCGCCAAAGCTCACGAAGAGCAATGCCGATCCGAACGGGATACCCGTGGTCGGCTATAGCCCAGGTGGCACACTGCAGGTAGGCAATGCGACGATGGCAAACTTCGCGACGTTTTTGCAGCGCTTCGTGCTTGATCGGCCAGCGGTTGATCAGACGGGCATTGCTGGGCGCTTTGATCTTGTGCTGCGATGGACGCCTGACAACTTTCGTGCGAACGGCAAACCTGGCGATTCACAGGAGGATGCCTCTGCGCCGCCAAACCTATTTACAGCAATAAAGGAGCAGCTTGGGCTGAAGCTACTCCCGGAGAAGGCCTCTACTGATGTGTTCGTAATCGACCGCGCGGAGCGGCCTTCGGAGAATTAGGGGAATGCCCATACAGGTGTAGAGGCGCAGAACGGAAGGTACTGGTGGATCGGACACTCATGACCCGCCAACATAGGGAAATAGCAACGCACCTGAGTGTGCAAGTACTCTCATCAGATCAACCTGCAGGAAGAAGCATGTTCGGGTTTCACGTGAAGACGGCAGTCGATGGTCGCAGCTCACGGTGACCCATCCTGCCGATACGTTCATGCTGCTGCTTCTTATGGTCTTTACCTTCGAATTTGCAGAGGCGGTGCAGCAATTTCCTGGATGTCGTAAGGTGCTCCCCATTCTTTTCCTGAAGTTTCTACTGGACAGAGATTACCGGTGCTTAGGAGGCTGGGTGGGCTGGGGGTGCGTCAGCGAAACGTGCATGATGTGGCCTTCCACTACGATCACACCCAGAAACACGCCCTTCACCACGTTCCATTCGGCAATGGATATATACAGTTCGTCTTTGAGAGGGAATCTTATCCCTGTTATGACTCCATGTATTCCTCTAGCGCGCACCTGGGCATATGTCTCAGCCATCGCCTCTTCCAAGTATTTCAATAGAGCCGAACGTGAATATCCGCTCATTACCAATCGAGCACGTACATTCCTTAGCATGCTCATCTTTGGTGAAAAGAAAGAATGCACCATTTCATGGTCGAGAGTCACCTTGTATTCTTCCGGGTGTACCTCCGGCCTTAACTTCCGGCTGATCGTTATATCGCCATACCAGCTCGTAATCCCATTCACACCAGGATCTAACTTACCCAACTGAACGACAGGCTTCACGCCTGGCGGCGGTAGCGGGTCCTCTACGCGAAGCAGATTGGGCCTGAAGTTAAGTTTTTTCACCCCTCCCAATTCGCGAAACGAGCCTATGGGTTTTCTAAGCAGAATCGCCATGATGGTATTCACCCCTACTTCCACCACTGCATTCGCAAAGTAGCCTGCCGCCGTGTCCAGGTCTTGCTCAGAGCGGGCGTGTATGGCGCTGCTCGCAAAACGCCCCAGATCGCGAAGGCCGTCGAAAATACCCCAACCGCAGAAGCCCAATCCAATTCCCAGCAGAGCAAGGTCCGCCACCTCGCCTACACCAAATGCATGAGAAACTGCCCACGCAACGATGGCAGCGCACATTACCGCCAACGATGCCGGAGACAGCATTGCTTCCAGCTGCATGGCAATGTCGTGCGGCAACAGGCGCAGGCTTCGCCTGATGGCCTCAGCAATCTTCTCTTCACTGGAAAGCGTCGAAACGTTGAGTGTAGGCACTGTGTAATTCCTGCTTATTTGTAGAAGAAACTAATTTCAGGACCACAATCGTTCGACTGTGGAGTCGCCAAGGCAGGCAAAGCTCTTTCCATGTGCCTCGGCGCACAGGAGTCAGCGCGGACGCGTGAGCCATTTGAGCACGGTTCCGTCAATTGCATCGATTTCAACGACAGTCCCAGGGCGCCAATTGCCGATGTTCATGCTGTAGACAAATCTTCCGATCGACAGATCTTCTTTCCTCTCCTTCGCGGTTTGCAGAAAGCGTAGCTGGACATCAAAGGGGTCCTGAGCGCTATAGCCTTTGGCTTCCGCATACTTCCGCACCCGGGCGATGGCTTCCTCCGGGCTGAATACTTTCTCCCGCATTCGTTTGATTGCCTCCCGGCGCCGTGACCGCGGAGACTGTTCACCGCGTATGGCGCAGACGGTCGTCTGGATCAGGTTCTGCACGACACGCCATACATCCCGAAACATGGTGAAAAGGAAAGCCACCGCTGCGACCAGACAGGCCACCGCTATCGCCGATCCAATGATCGAATCCCGAGTATAGAAACCAAGAACCTCTTGTGGATGAACGATCATGGCAGCCATTGCCGGGGATTAATTGCCCATCTCAATTTTGACGTATTGCTGCTTGTCAAGCTCAGGAGTAAATGTCATAGCCAATGTGTGGTTGCTGCCGCCTCCTCCGGTAGAGTGGAATCCGCTGATCCATCCACGAAAGGTATACGTGCATATGGCGTCCTGCTGACGTTCGTCAGACCAAAACTCCACCTTGATATCCACGATCTTTTCGTGGTTGACGATATTCGCCAGATCGTACAGCTTTTTGAGACTCGCAAATGGCAGATTCGCGGTATCGTGCAGATCTACGCAGCAATCGATGGCATAGCTCGACCTGCCCATTGACGGCATTCCTGTGTAATCATGTGCGGTATCAATTCCGATATGCGTGGAGTAAGTATTGAACTTATTTCCATCGACGGTCACCGTAGCATTTGAAGGCTGCAGGGCCATATTTTAGTTACGCTCCAACCCAGATTTTGGGTGCAAATGTATTCTAAATGACGAAATGCGGCGGTGAAACACCCGAACGCATAGATGAAAACGGGCTATTCCTGAACGTCCGATCAGCTTTCTTCATCTGACAAAAATGAATAGACCCACAGGCTATGAGAGCGCTGTGCAATCATTTTCGAAAGCATCGACAGCCAGTTTCTCCAGGAATGCGTAGCTGCTCGATTCTGCAGTTAAAGGAAGAACAGCTTCGTGTTCGATGAATTTAAAAGAGCAACGCCGGAACAGGCTTCACAAGAAGAAGGTGATGACTACCTGACGCTAAAGGGGCTTGTCCGCGGCTACTTCCACCAGGATTACGACATCATCAGCGAAGACGGCGACGAAGTGATTGCTGCCTTCCGTGACGAGAACCTGCCTATGGTTCGTCAGAACCTCATAGAGGATATCCATCGATTTCTTGGTCGTTATGGAGTCGACGAAAAACAACTGACTAACGCCTTCCAGCGCGTCTGTACGCCGGAGACCGCCTTCCACCGTTTTGAGGGAAGAACGACTCGCGAAGCTCTGCTGAAAGTGATAGAGATCGTCTCCGCACCAGCTATTCCTTCGTATCGACTTCCAGAAGATCAGGGCTGAACCAAACTGTCTCACAGCGGTCCGGCTCAGAACTTCCGTGTGTCTCGCTATAATTAACTCTTCATGCTTCGTTTCTCAACAGCCGGCGAAAGCCACGGCGAATCCCTCGTAGCCCTTATCAGCGGACTTCCGGCGGGTGTTCCCGTCGATCAGGAGTTTCTCGACCACGAGCTCTGGCGTCGCCAGCAGGGCTATGGTCGCGGTGGTCGCATGCGTATCGAGCGCGACACCGCGCACATCCTCTCCGGCGTCCGCCACGGCAAGACTATCGGCTCGCCCGTCGCCATGACGCTCGCCAACCGCGACTGGAAGAACTGGGAAGAGATTCTTCCCGTCGGTGAGGGCGATGCCGAAAAGCACAAGGCTGTCGCCAGCCCCAGACCCGGCCATGCCGACCTCGCCGGCGCTCTAAAGTACGACTTTAAGGATGCGCGCTATATTCTGGAGCGCGCCTCCGCCCGCGAGTCGGCGGCACGAGTGGCCTGCGGTGCGGTCGCGAAACTGCTCCTCCGCGCCCTGGGTATTGAGGTCGCGAGCCACGTCATCCGTGTCGGCTCTGCGGAGCTCTCTCGAGAAGCCAGCTTTGCGGAGATAGCGGCTCTTGCCCAGCGCGAAGAGGTTTTGCTGGCTTGCGTCGACCCTGAGTCCGAGGCTCGCATGAAGGCCGAGGTCGACAACGCTCTACGCACAGGCGACACCATCGGCGGTGTCTTCGAGGTCGTGGTCCACGGCCTTCCTCCGGGTGTCGGCACCCACGTCAACTGGGACGAGCGGATCGACGGTCTCCTGGCCCAGGCGGTCATGAGCCTCCAGGCCGTCAAAGCTGTAGAACTCGGCAGGGGAGTGACGGCAGCACAATCGCCCGGATCGAAGGTGCATGACGCCATCGCGTACGAAGCCGAACCCGTGCCGGAGGATGCCGGAAAGTTTACCCGATTCACCCGCGAGCACAACAACGCAGGTGGCATCGAGGGCGGTATCTCGAACGGGGAAGACCTGGTCGTGCGCGGATACCTCAAGCCGATCTCGACGCTGCGCCGTCCGCTCGCCTCCGTCTCCTTCGAGACCCGCGAGACTACCAAAGCTGCCTACGAGCGCTCCGACGTCTGTGTCGTTCCCGCAGCCGGAGTCGCCGCCGAAGCCATGGTCGCGCTCACGGTCGCGAGGCTGGTTATCGAAAAATTTGGCGGCGACAGCCTCCGCGAGCTTCACCGCAACTTCACTAGCTACTGCGAACAGATACGAGCCTTTTGATCGATGAAAGATGAGACTAAGCCTAACCCGAACAAGATCCACGAAGTCGTAAAGTACCCGGATCCTGTCCTCTCCAAGCCCGGTGAGAAAGTCACCGAGTTCACCCCTGAGCTGGCCCAACTCGTCGACGAGATGTTCGACAGCATGTATGCGGCACAGGGGATCGGTTTGGCTGCGCCACAGATTGGTATCTCTAAACAAATCACAGTGATAGACGTAAGCTTTAAAGAGCGACCCGAAGATAAGTTGACCCTTATCAACCCCGAGATCATCACCCGCGAGGGCAAGCAGTTCGAAGAGGAAGGCTGCCTCAGTCTCCCCGAGATTCGCGAAAAAGTGCATCGTGCTGCCAAGGTTAAAGTCCGTGCTCAAAACGTAAAAGGCGAATTTTTTGAAGTAGAAGGTGAGGAGTTGTTATCCCGGGCACTGCAGCATGAGATCGACCATCTGCACGGCATACTCTTTATTGACCACCTCAGCCGTCTGAAGCGGGACTTCGTCCACAGGCGCATTCGTAAGCTCCAGAAGAACGGCGAGTGGTAGACATCCTATGAAGCTAGTTTTCTGTGGCACCCCCGAGTTCGCGGTTCCGACCTTGCGTGCCGTCCTCGAGGCCGGGCACGAGGTGGCGCTGGTTCTTACCCAGCCGGACCGCCCCGCAGGTCGCAAGATGGAGTTGCAGGCTCCGGCCGTGAAGCGGTTGGCGCTTGAACGCGGCCTCCGCGTCCTGCAGTCGGAGCGCATCAAAAACAATCAGGAACTCCGTGGGACGTTGGAAGGCATGCAGCCGGATGCCATTCTGGTCGTCGCGTACGGTCGCATCATCCCCGGCTGGATGCTCGAGCTGCCGCGTCTGGGCAATATCAATCTGCACGGGTCTTTGCTGCCAAAATATCGGGGCGCAGCTCCGATCCAGTGGGCTGTCGCCAGTGGCGAAACTGAGACGGGTGTGACAACGATGCGTCTCGACGCCGGACTCGACACGGGCGATATCTTGTTGGAAAAACGGGTTCCTATCGGGCCCGACACAACGGCTTCCGATATTTTTTCACAGCTTTCCCTCGTCGGTGCCGAGTTGATGATCCAGACCCTCAAAGGGCTTGCGCAGGGCACCCTCGCTGCAAAACCCCAGAACCATAATGAAGCCACGCTCGCTCCTATCCTGAATCGTGAGGAAGGTCGGCTCAACCTGGCCGAACGCACCGCGCAGGAGGTCTACAACCGCTGGCGCGGATTTTACCCCTGGCCCGGCGCGCATGCGACGCTGCGCGGCAAGCGCTTCCTTGTCCATCGCATGCACCTATCATCAGCTGATCGAAAGCTGCTTCCAGGCGATCTCGATGGCTCTAGCGGTGAGCTTCTCGTAGGAGCTGCTGAGGGAACTTTGCTAGCATTAGACGAAGTGCAACTCGAGGGAAAACCTAAGCTTATGGGCATTAACTTCGTGCGTGACTTTCAACTTCAGCCGGGTGAGCGTCTTGACTGAACCTCGCCGGCCGGGCAGACCTCCGCAGAGGCGGCCCGCAAAATCCACCCAAAAGCCATTAGCCAGCATCACTCCGGCGCGGTTGGCTGCCTACGAGATCTTGCAGCGGGTTGCCACAAATACCGCGCATAGCGACGACTTGTTGCACGCTCCGGGAATGTCGCAGCTCTCGCAAGCCGATCGCAATCTGACAATGGCATTGGTCTTAGGCGCGCTACGCTGGCAGATCGCACTCGACGCCCGCATCAAGCCTCTACTGCAGCGTCCGGAACTCGCTTTGGCGCAGCCCATCCTGACGGCTCTTCGTCTTGGCGCCTTCCAGTTGCTGCACATGGATCGCATTCCGGCTCATGCCGCCCTCAGCGAGAGTGTCGAGCTTGTTCGCGCAGCCGGACATCCGCATGCCGTGGGCATGGTGAATGCCGTGCTTCGCAAGCTCGCTGCGGCAAAGCCGTTAGGCCAGCGTTTGCACGAATCCACCGCAGTCTTTGCCGAGCGTCTTGGTCATCCTCTGTGGCTCGTCGAGCGATGGGTCACAAACTATGGCCGGGGCGCCGCGCAGGCAATCTGCGAGTACGACCAGCAGGAGCCGCAATCAGGAAACCTATTCCAGCCAATAGATAGCGCAGAATCCGCAAGCCTTCCTAGGCTCGATGACGGCTCGCGGCTGGTGGCCGAACTCACGGCAGCCTGTATGCCCGGAGCACAGCGTATCTGGGATTGCTGCGCCGCGCCCGGAGGCAAGACTCTCTTGCTCACACAGCGGCATCCGCAGGCGGATCTGCTGGCTACCGATGTGAGTCCGCGGCGGCTGCTCGCTCTCGCCCAACGGGTACAGCGAGACGCTCCCAATAGCAAAATTCGTACGTTCGAATCGGACGCTGCTACGCTCTCGCCAGACGAAGGCCTCTTCGACCTGATTCTCTGTGATGTCCCCTGCAGCGGTACTGGAACCCTCGCACGGAACCCAGAGATTCGTCACCACTTGCGCCCGAGTGATTTGTCTCGCCAGGCCGAGCGCCAGCGGACGATCCTTACCGCAGCGTTGCAACGCCTCACTCCAGGAGGGCGGCTCGTCTACTCCACTTGCTCGCTGGAGCCGGAGGAGAACGAGCAGATAGTGAATGCTGTTCTTGAAGGGCTTGCAGCCAAAGTCGCTATCTCTCGTATTCCCGTAGAGCCAACGGTCACTAAGCTGAAGGAGCAGGGAACTCTCGTTCCCGAAGCCGATCTTACGAAACTCACGCGCAACGGTTTTCTGCGGACACTGCCGGGCTCAGGCTTTGAGGGCGACGGCTTCTTCGCCGCCCTCTTTACACGGGCTTGAGTGTTCACCGAGGCTTAGGCTTGCTCTTGCCCTGGAGGTTGAGCTCCACCGCAGCGCGGATGAGATCCTTCAGGGCGGCCTCGTTAATCTTCTCGCCTTCGTGGATGTCGATCGCTCGCCTGACATTCCCGTCGAGGCTGGAGTTGAATAGGCCTGCGGGGTCCTGCAACGCCGCTCCCTTGGCAAAGGTCATCTTGACGACGCTCTTGTAGGTCTCTCCCGTGCAGACGATCCCGCCGTGGGAAAAGACGGGAGTCCCCCTCCACTTCCACTCTTCTACGATCTCGGGGTCTGCCTTGTGTATGACTTCGCGCACCTTCGCGAGCGTCTTCCCGCGCCAGTCCCCAAGTTCGTTAATCTTTGCGTCAATGAATGCAGCGGCAGATTCCATCGCAACGGGTCCTTTCATGTACAGCTCCAAATCTCGCAGCTAATTTAGCTGCGCGCAGCGTAACCTGCAACCTCCGCAGGGGAAGGACTCAGTGCCGCCTTTGCTTCCAGGCGGCGCCAGAAGAAGTACGAGAACCCCCAGAGCACGCTTGTGATCGCCGATGGGCTCCACGATCGTGGGCCCTGGCCCAGCGAAAGATGGGTGATAAGCGCCGAGACAAGGTTGATGGCGAAGCCGGCATAGGCCCATTCCTTGAGCCGCGCGGGGGCCATGGGGACGAGCAGTGCGGCCACACCCGCCACCTTGGCCAGCGATAATTCCATCCGAAAGTAGCTGGCAGGGAAGCCGAGGCGGGCGAAGGCCTCGGCTCCCTGCGGCAACAGCTCGTAGTAGGCGGTAAAGCTCATCTCCAGGCAGAAGAGCGCGGTGAAGATCCAGAAGCCGGCGACCAGTCCCTTGGAGGGTTTCATAGTGCATCCCCGTCGAGCACCCGTTCCAGGGTGCCAAGGAATCTCTGCCAGCCGTACGTTGCACCCTTATAAGCGGCATCCTGATCGGGACGGAAGCCGGACTGTTCCATGCGAACGTGGGTCCCGCGCTCCGCTGGAGTCAATATCCAGAGCACAACGGAGTTGAGCCCCGCCGAACTCCAGCTATAGGAGAGTTGTTTTAAGGGTTCAACGATCAGCACCTCGCCGTCGATAATCCCATCCCAGCTCGGCATGGGATCTGCACGGAACTGAAACTTCCGCCCGACCATCGGTTCAAAGTCATTCTTCACCAGCCATTGCGCGATGAGCGGGCTCTCGGTGAATGCGCGCCACAGCTTTTCTGGCGGATGCGGGAATACCCTCTCGATCACAAGGGTACGTGTGCTCTCTGCAGGGTTGCTCATTAGTCCATCCTTTCCAAAAGTGCTTCGAGACGGTCAAACCTGTCACGCCAGAAGGCGCCATAGTGATTGAGCCAGTCCACCATTGGCGCCAGAGCCTCGGGCTGCGCGCGATAGTGGGTCTCGCGTCCCTCGCGGCGATGCTCCACCAGCTTGGCCCTCTTCAGCACCGTCAGGTGCTTAGAGACAGCAGGCTGGGACACCCCCGCATACTCAGTCAACGCATGCACAGTCTGTTCGCCCTGCCGGGTCAACTCCTCGAAGATGGCCCGGCGAGTCGGGTCAGCAAGAGCGCGGAACACGTGATGGGTATTGGCTTGCTTCACAATTGAAACCATAACCGTATGGTTATGGTTTCGTCAAGAGAAAAGGAACACAATTCCTGATTGCGGCCTCGCTGGGCGCTGGGTATCGGCGATTTCGTGACGGACTTCGTTTCGCCAGTGTCTGATGAATTGACGATGGTTGTTTTTTTGCGTTTGTTTTTCCGAGTAGTAGCGGCCTTTAGGCCGCGGAAATAGAGCAAAACCTCTCTTGGGCTTTAGCCCTGGGCTTTTCTCTGGCATCAGCAAGAGGCCCAGGGCTACGGCTAATGCACCTTGTTTCCGCGGTCTAAAGGACGCTGCTACTCCCAACAGCAAAAGCAACCGCAAGGGCACCTATTCGTCAGACACTACCTAAACGTAGCCGCCCGTGACTTCGATCCGCTCCGCATTGATCCACCGATTGTCCTCAGAGAGCAGCGAGGCAATCATGGAACCGATATCGTCGGGAACACCTGCCCGGCCCAGAGCCGTCCCATCGGCCACCCTCTTGTTCATGACAGGATTGTCGCGAACGATGCCGCCACTGAAATCCGTTTCTGTGGCGCCGGGAGCGACAACGTTGACCGCAATCCTGCGCGGCCCGAGTTCCTTCGCCATGTATTTAGTCAGTACTTCAACCGCTCCCTTCATCGAGCCATACGCCGCGCCTCCAGGCGAGATGAGACGCGTTCGCGCTGTCGATACGTTGACAATTCGTCCGCCATCCTTGATGAGCGGAAGAAGCTTCTGGGTCAGGAAGAAGACACCTTTGAAGTGAACATTGTAGATACTGTCGAGTTCTTCTTCGGTCGCTTTGTCGAAAGCCATGTTGTGGTGATTGTTGCCGGCATTGTTGACCAGATAGTCGAAGTGCGTCGCTCCAAAACTCTTGAGCGCCGACTGCACGCTCTGTACAAACGTGTCGAAGGCACTGATGTTGCCGGTGTCGAGCCGCAGGGCGATGGCTTGCTGTCCTGTCTCGACTGTCAGAGCGACGACTCTTTCGGCCTCTGCCTGATTGGAGTTATAGGTGAAGATCGAGTCCACACCGCGCTTGGCGAGACTTAACACGATGTTGCGACCGATACCGCGACTCCCACCTGTGATAATGGCGATCTTGTTTTTTGAAACCACATCATTTTCTATCGGCATTTCGCACTCCTTTTCGGCTGTACTGGTTGATTGTGAGGACCGATGACGCTCCGGTCTGGGGAGAATGAAGCATCAAGGGAACAGGTTGCTTTCGACGACCGATGTGAGGTGGCCAAAGCCGCTGCTGACGGCGGTGATACAAGATGAAAGTTCAGACCTATTCATGCCGCTTTCGGTTGGGTAGAGGGAACGGTCGCCAGCAAGGCGCGCGTTTCGGCGACGACGCGGTCCTGGAACTTCGGATCGCGCACGAGTGCGGAGCCTTTCATCGGATGGCCACCCTCGTCGTAGTAGACGCCGGTCTGGCCGGATGCATCGATCAGGATCTTGGTGATCACGCGCGCGGCTCGCTTCGGTGTGCTCAAAATCTTGATGAAGGGCATCAGCAGCGGCACGAGGATCGGGACAATGAATGTCTGCAGAAAGCGCACGAAGACGCCGGCATCACCTCTCCCGAGACCGGTAGTCGGACTCAAGCCCGGCTCGATCGCGTTGACGTGCAGTCGTGGAGTCTCACGGGCCAATGCCATCGCTGCAGCAAGGATCGCTTGTTTGGATGTTGCGTAGGCATCAAAGCCTGGCCTTTTGGCGCCGCCTGGTTTCCATTCACCCCGCGCACTCGCCTCTGCGGAGATATAGCGGCCACCTCGAAAACCAGCAGCCACGGCTGGTTTGCGTTCAGGATCTTCCACAGCGGACACGACGAATAAGACATTTGTACCGTTGCGGAGACTTGGCACAAGCTCCTCTGTCAGAGCAAACGGGCCGAGATGGTTCGTCACGAACGACATATCCCATCTCCGCGCATTCTTCGTCGGCCGCATCTGCATGATGCCCGCATTGTTGAGAAGGCCAGCGATCGAAAGATTAAGCGCGACGATCTCCGCAGCTGCGCGCCGCACGCTCCTCGGCTCCGAAAGATCGCACACGACCGGCACCGCGTGCTGTCCTCTTTGCTCGATGACCATCTGTACCTCGTCGAGCTTGACGGGGTCGCGGCCCACGAGTACGACCGTGCCGTGCTTGGCCAGCTCGAGCGCCGTGGCGCGACCTATGCCGGAGGTTGGGCCGGTGATGATGTATGCCTTGCGGTCTGAGGGATCTTTCAAATTGCTCTTTGACATACTTTCTCCTTTAATAGTGTGTCTAGTCAGTCATTAATTCGCTCAAAAAATCAACCGAATACACGCCACAGGGCATCAAACCCAATCTTGCAGTGCTTGTCCGCATTGGCGGGGTCCTGCACCATGAAATCCATCGTTGCTTCCGCCAGCGAGTTCATGATCGCGAGGACAAATCCCACGGGAGCTTCGCGCAGGGAACCATGGGCACGACCCCGCTCCAGCAGATCTCGGAGGCCTGCCATGGCCTTATGCCCTGCGGCACGGCTCTCGAGTGTGATCTCGTCGGAGACGCCGAGCTGCGCCAGCGCGCGTCGCTTCTCAGGATTGGACACCGCCCATCTCATCCAATTGGACCAGATGTGAAAGAACTGCTCCCGCAGCTCGCCCCCTGCCGGAAGCCCCTCCAGGACCGCGGACCCCATCCCGATTTTCAGATCAAGATAGAGCTGATTAAACAGCTCAGTTTTGGTCTCGAAGTAGGTGAACAGCGAACCATTTGCTACGCCGGCCTCTCGCGCGATCACTGCCGTCGGGGCGCTTAGCCCTTGCGTAACGATCACGCGGGTCGCCGCCGCCAGAATAGCGTTCCGCTTATCGTCGCTCTTTGGCCGTGCCATACAACACAATATACTAATAAGTGTCTGGACAGTCAATTATTCGGGAGATGCAGTAGTGTCGGAGTTTGAGATAGTCGTCACCGCTTAGGCGTTCCTGATAGTGCGGCTTGAGCAGTTCTCGTAATGGTGTAGAGCGAGTCAAGGGTATCTACGTAGTTTTTCCCCAAGAAAAACTACACTCGCAGGGTTCTTCCGCTTCACAGTATTACGAAAACTGCTCTAGTAGTCGCTTGTCAGGGGTTTTGCTCCGAATTGATGTAAGCGTTTCGGATCGCAGACGTGGGCCAGTTCACGAAAGCTCAGCTCAGATTCAGCCTTCACCGTCGCGATAGTAGCTAGACATACCGAACAGATCGAATCCCACGATCCATTCGGATTGTGCCGGTGTGGAAACCACGTGCCGATTCGGGAATCCATGGTGAAGGAATGCTATTCCACTGATATAAGCGGGGTCTGTCTCGTTTTGCTCACTTTAGCGAATCTATTTCATGCCTCCCACACTCTTACGCTTCAAGTAGCTCAGGCCGCTCGTTCTCGTTAGAGATCCGTTCTATATATCGATATCGCGCAGTCATTCTAATGGCCCAGCCATTTCATAATCGGCAGCAGGCTGGAGTAATCGTCTGTCCAGAGATGCAGACCAGAGCCGACTGGGATGGGCTGGGCTGCAAGCGCAATCTCGGGTTGCTGGAAGAAATCGATGTTGTTGCTGACCAGAACCCAACTTGCCGCTAGTTCTCCTCGTGCGCTGTTAGCCGGGGAATCGATGATCCTGGCCTGCATATTGGCGGAAGCGGCAAGCAGCGCCACTTCGGGAGCGAGGTTGAGGAATTGATTGGAGATATGGAAGGCCACGATTCCACCAGGCGCAAGATGCCTTTGATACAGTGCCATCGCTTCGCGGGTAAGCAGATGCACCGGAATTGCGTCGCCGGAAAAGGCGTCGACGACGAGCACGTCGAAGTGCTGCGATGATTCCTGCGTAAGCGAAATGCGCGCGTCGCCATCCGCAATACTGACCTGCGCAGGAGAATCGCGGAGGTAGGTAAAGAGATGCTGTGCGATTGTTATTACTTCTGGATTAATCTCATAAAATCGGAAGAGGTCTCCGGGCTGACCGTAGGCAGCGAGCGTTCCTGCGCCTAACCCGACGACGCCGATATTTCGCGCGTGGCCCGCACAACAATGTTCAAGAGCGAGGCCGGCTCCCGAGTCTTCGGCATAGTAGGTTGTAGGCCTCCGATGAAACTCCGGACCGAACCACTGGATTCCATGCTGCACAGCGCCATTCAGCAGAGTCCTTACCGTCTGTGCCTCGGGCGGGGAGTTGGTTTGGGTCACGCGCAGCGATCCATAGAAGCTGCGCATCTCGATGAGCGATTGCCTGGCGTAGGCGATGTGCAGCATCCCCAGGAGCACACACAACAGGATCGTGCCGGTAGACCACAGCAGGCGCTGCGCCCATCCGTCTCGCCAGGTTACGGCAAGCGCGAGCGTCGCGGTCACCGCAAAAGCGATGGCGGTGTCGTAATTGGCGGCGAAAAGATAAGGGCAGACAATGCCGATGAAAAATGTTCCGGCGACACCCCCGGCTGCGAGCAAGAGATAGAACCTGGTAGCCTCGGAGGCCCGACGCGGACGCAGAGCACATACTTCGGCATGGCAGAAATAGCAGGCCACGAAGACTTCCAAAAGAAAGAACAGAATGCTGATGCCGATAGCGAGGGTCATGTCTGTTTTGGTCAGCATGTATCCGAGGCTGGCGAGCATCACCACTAACAAGCGCACAACGATCCATCTGCGATAGAGCGAGGGCGCATCGAAAGCGAGGATAAAGCTAAGCAGGTAGACGGCGAGCGGCAGAACCCACAGCAGCGGAATCGCGGCGATGTTCTGCGTAAGATGCTCGGTTACGGCGCTTAACTGCATGGCTGCGGCCATGGGCAACAAAAAACAGAGCCATCGTTGCGGGGGCGAAGAGGCTTCAGCTTCACTGACCACCTCATCCGCTGGAGCGGGCACTGTCACCGGTGCCGAGGCATACATCTTCCGCGCAAGAATAAAGCCAAGAATCGCATAGCAGGCAAAGCCCACAGACCATATCGTCCACTGATGCCGCAGGCTGAGATGAGGTTCGACCAGCGTGGGGTAGACAATCAGAGCCAGCAGAGAGCCTGCATTCGATAAGGCGAACAGCCGATAGGGAATGCGATTTTGTTGTTGCCATGACAACCAGACCTGGAGCAACGGGCTGGTGGATGCCAGCAGAAAAAAAGGCAGTCCGATGCTGACTATTAGCAGGGTGAAAATTGCCGAGACCGGATGCGCAGATGCACTCCCCATGCCTGGATGAAGATGCGATTGCGCCATCAATAAAGCGAACGCGATCGCCAGCATGGCGATATGAATATTTCTTTGCGCAGCTCGGGAAAAACGGTGCGTGAGCCAATGTGCGTAGAGATAGCCGACCAACAACATGAGCTGAAAGAAGACGAGGCACGTGATCCAGACTGCTGATGAGCCACCCAGAATAGGGAGGATTTGCTTGGCGGCGAGAGGCTCTACGAGGAAAAGAAGAAAGGCTGAAAAGAAGATAACGCTGCCAAAGAGAATTCGCGAAAGACGCATGAAGGGCCTTAGAAGCAGGTTTGTGGCAAGCAGGATTCCGGTTATTCGCCCGGGACAAAACAAGCAACACTATACATCCGGAAGAAAGGCTCTAGTATGGTGAGCCGCTAATTCGCTGAAGAACGAGAATATTCCGAATAGCGCGAAGCGCAAACCGTGACGCTTTTAGCGTCACAGGGAGAAGGGTAAGGGAGCGCCTTTAGGTTATGAAATAGAGCTACGCAAGAATAGGGCTTTAGCCCTGGGCCTTTCGGTGGCAGACGGGTGGTCCAAATCTTATGCGCCATAGAAATGGTTGGCCCACGTCTCACTTCTGAGACGTGGACGCATATTGTGGCAAAATCTCCTGCTTATACCTACGGTTTTACTCCAAGGTGGCTGGGGTTGATCGGGGTTACCACCGGCACGGTCAGCCCTACAAACTGCATGACGGTGCTCTGGGCGTATAGCGAAACCCACAAGTTGCCGGAACCGTCCGCTGCCGTGAACACCAAGTTAGAAGCTGTGGGAATAGCGTAGCCCGCCGACGGTGTAAGTACTGTCCCGCTGTTGCTGAATCCCGAAACCGTTCCTGCGAGGTTTGCCACCCAGGCCGAACCGGCGCCGTCGATTGCGATGCTGTAGGGGTTTTGCGTCCCTCCGCCGCTGAAGATGCTTTGCGTGCCCGCATTGGTAAACCGGCTCACCTCCGAGACATTACTGTCCGCAACCCAGAGCTGGTTCGAGCCATCGATCGCCAGCGCGATGGGCGCAGACGCTCCATACGCTCCGTCGGCATACTCGTTCACCTGAATGCCCAAGGAATTAAACGATCTCAAGTAGCCGTCTTTGTCCGATATCCAGACCAGGCCGGTCGAATCCGCGCGAACGTCCGTGACATAGGCGTAGGGGGCAAAGCCGGCGGGCGGAGAAAGCGTAGTCCCACTGTTGCGGTACTTTCCCAACGAAGAGGTATCGGCCACCCAGATGTCGTCCGAGGCATCGACGGCAATCTTCTGGTAGAACGGGTCTCCGGCTGGATTGCCTCCTGCGTAGGTCCCTATGTAGTTGCCGGAGCTGTTGTACTTCACCCCACCACCGTTACTGGTCACCCAGATATTCCCCGCCAGATCGACCGCCGATCCAAATCCGTCAGGAGTTCCTCCCCCGGTGTAACCTCCCGCTGGAGAAAGCTGCGCGCCCACGGGTGAAAGCTCTACCAGCGGCCCGGCGCTGATGTTCCCAATCCAGACATCTCCGGCTGCATCCACCGAAGGCAGGCCCGGTCTACTCAAGCCGCTCGCTGTATACGTCACGGCCAGCGAAAAATCGGCAGGAGCGCCGGACAGCGTCGGCTGAAAGGGAGAGGTGCTTGTTACCAGCGCACTCAGGTTGCTTATCCCCACCGAACCCAGGTTATGTGCAATATTAAGCGCCGCTTGCGCCGTGTTCAGAGGCGTTGTGCCCGAAGTCCCAGCGGACTTTGCATTAGAAAACAGCGTCGAGCACTGCGAGCTTCCGCTGCTGGAGGTATTCACGCAAGCCGCCAGTATGTCGGCCAGCGTATTGATCTCTTTCAGTGGCACGGTGCCATTTCCTCCAGGAGTCGTAGCGAGTGTCTGCCCTCCGCTGCTCTCCAGGTTTCCCACCATCGCAAACGCGTTCGCAAGATTCGTGGCTCCCTGAGACGCAGTAGAGGTAGCAATCTGCGTGGGGCTGCTGCTGAAGCCAGCCAGCGCATACGCCATGGCGATGGTCGAAACCTCATTCACCTGCACAAAGGTCGAGGAGGTGATGGCTGAGCACAGTCCCACTGGCGCCACCAGCGCAATCTGGGTCGCATCCACACTTCCACCTAATCCAGGGTTTCCTCCCAGTGACAGAACATACAGTTCCTGATTGGAGGTGCAGGTATAGTCTCCGGCGATATTAAAACCGCCACCAGAGTCTGTAAGCACATAGCTTCCCGTATCGTCGGTTCCGGCGGCGCCGGCAGCTTTGATCAGGGAAGTGCTGTTGCTGCCATAGCCTGAGGTCGAAGCTGCCATCAGGTAGATGTGCGCATTGGAGATCGGCTGCTGCCCCCCGTGCAACGAGCCACGTACGCTGGCTCCGGCGATGGTGTCAGGAGCGGCATTGGGGCTGACTCCGCAACCGGCAACGCCGAGCACTACAGGGGCCGTCAGAACAAGGATCAGAACCGATGAAAAAGAGCGCATGGGAACCTCTATGAATTGAGTTGGGCGAATGCCATTTGTGTGGCACTACCACTTTAATGCCCCCTGTCTCAATCGGGTAATAATCTGCTCGAAAACTCCATCACAAAACCTTCCGGAACCCGAAAGTGAGGATCTATCAGTCAGGCATGGCTCATGCGCGTATGGAATGGGCAGCCGCCGGTCTCTGGTGCGTTGTCATCGGGAAGCGCGTACTGCTTCCATTCGCGATTGCCGGCGTTCCCGTAGAACCCTATGTCGGGATGTACTGTCATCCCGTCATAGGCCAGCATGCGCTTGTGAATGCGTTGCCGGACCGATGCAGCGATCGGCTGCGCTGTTGCCGGATCAATGAAAAGCGACCTGGGTTGGAACACAAGCACAATACCTGGACCCAGATCTCTGCTGCGGCGGTGCTGGTAGGTAGGCGACGCGCCAACGACAAACATCTCGCAGCGCTCAAACGCGAACTCCCAAAGCGGATCGTCGGGTGTCCTGTCTGTAACCGGATCGCTGTCGTGATCATGAAGAAACTGCAGTACCTGCCAAAAGCGCCCGACAAAGGACATGTGGTCCGTAATCGAGGTATCGGGTGCGAAGAATGCGGCCAGACTCGAGCGCTCATGGGGAGGTGCAGCGATGAGGCTGACAAACTGCCGCATGTTCGTCACAAATTCACCAAGGCCGCCCTCTTCAATGAACGTGTAGAGCATTTCGCCGCACGCTTCGCCGCTTTGGCCGAAGAAACATGGATACTCCGGAGCGCGAAGCCTGGCTTTGTATTGCTCATACGCTTCCAGCTTCCAGGCATCCTCGACAGAGACTCCCAGCTTGCCTTGATAAAGAACACGCCCTATCCAATCCTGGGGAGTAGTAGCATAGATCATGTTGTCCTCGTGGCGGGCGTCTTCTTCGCTCGCCGTGCTAAGCGGGCCATGCGGAGAAAGCCTGCGAGTTGCTGTTCGCTCCATGAGCCATTGACTAGAGCCGGTTCGGCTCCGGCATCGCCAGTCTCAACCGTATGGTCGCGAAACCTGGCGGTTCTAAAAGAGAAGTCCCACAAGGACAAAGCAGTTCCGAAGTTGCAACTGCGCCTTCCAGCGGCACGCAACGCGTGGTGCGTACGATGGAATTGCGGGGAGCGAATATGTGTTCTCCGAGCCATCCATAACTGACCCTTGTGTTTGCGTGGGAGATGCTGCCGAGAAACCGGAAGCAGAGAATGAGGAAGGGAAACTGCATCGAGGGAACACCGATGGCCAGCCCTACAGCGATGAGCCACACATAGGTGATGGCGTCTTCAAGAACATGCGACCGGTCGTCGGACCAGAAGGTCAACTGCTCCTCGGCATGATGCAGTGAGTGGATTCCATACCACCACCCAATCCGGTGAGACACACGGTGACGCCAATAGTCGGCGAGATCGAGAATCGCGAAGTTGGCGATGAAGACGATAGCAGGCCAGGAAGCGAGTTTAGGGATCAACTCCGGAAGCGACAGCGGGGTAATGGCACAGGCATGCAAAAAACCATACAGAGTTTGGCGCAGCCAATGGAATTCAAAGTAGGCGATGAGCGGAAACAAGACGATGCGGACGAAAAATGCATAGGCTACATCTGCAGCGATAGAGTTTCGTTTCGGCCAACTGGTTAGCGGCCAAAATCGCTCGAGAGGAGTGCAGACGAGAAAGCTGATAGACAGTTCTGCGACCCCGCATGCAGCAAAGAACACCCATAGAGAAGCGGTATGGCTGTATGGCCCGAGTCCAAGTCTTGCCAGAGACGATTGAATAGTTCTGAGTATGCAGTCAAAGTTCGCCGCGCTCAACGGGTTGGCGTGAGGTATCCACATCCTGTCGTCCTCCACTTTTCGCAACGTTCAGTCATAGCCACGTCGTAACCGGCTGTAGTACGTCTTCGACCTGCGTGCTCTGGTCCCTCTTATCTGCCACGTTGACACCTCCAAGACTGGCGTTCCAGCGATTTGCAGGGAACCCACGCATTTGTGCAGCGAACAACATTTCGCTCGAAGCGTCGAGCAGCTATCCTGGGCAAGCACGCAACGAGGGCTAGTCTCTGCGGAAGTCTCAAAAGCTGAAGAGTGCCTGCAGAAAGACGACGCGATTTCCTGGTGCGGGCGAGCCGAAGGGGCCGCTTGCGAGGGTCACGGATTGACCGAAGAGGGGAGACTTGAAGGTGCCGTTCGGGGTTCCGCGATTATCGTGCCCTTGTGCAAGGTGTAATCGTGGATATCGCCCGCCGAGAATCTCTGATTCCTTGATCTCTATTTATTCTTAGGAAGCCAAAGGGAGGACATCAATGGGACTCGAGAAAAGTCGTCGAATACTGGTAGAGGAATGGATGGAGGCCTGGAACTCCAGAGATCTCGATCGAATCATGGAGCATTACTCGCCATCGGTCGAGTTCGAAGCAAACACCGTAGTTCGGCGGTGGAATCGTCCGGACGGAAGACTGCACGGCGCTAACGAACTTCGAGAGCACTTCCGTATCGGGCTGGAACTCGCTCCAAAGCTGCACTTTGAGCTTGAAGAAATATTTCTCTCGCCGAGCGGTTACGCGGTGCTGTACAGGCGAGACAACGGCAATCGTGTTCTTGACGTGGTAGAGCTAGACACCAACCAACAGGCCATAAGCGTCCGGGCTTATTATCTCGGTGAACAAGCGTGAACGGTGGCGGGTGGCCGAGAGATCATTCTGTCCCATAAGTCTGTCATTCTGAGCGAAGCGACTCGCGTACTTTGCGAGTTGTGGAGTCGAAGAACCCCGAAACATTCTGCCTCACCGATGCCTTCAGCACCTTTTCAACCAGAACGCTTGTCACCCGCGAAGGTGAGCAAACGAACGCCGTGACTTATCGACGACGCGCGAACAAACGTCCGACTGCACCCAGGCTGGCGATACCCATCCATTGCGTCACGCCAAGATAGATCGCTCCGTAACAGAGGAGAACGCTGGGCCCTAAGAGCAACGGAGCGTGAAATGGCAGCACCCTCTTTATGCCAAAGCTGACGGCTGCCGCAACCAGTGCGACGAGCCATAACTTGGCAATGCGCGATCCCGCAGACTGTACTTTCCCAATCTGTTTGTGCAGAGCGTTACGCAGCAGAAGAAACTCAAGCCAACCCGCAATACCGGCCGAGAGAGTAAGACCTGCGGTACCCCAGCGTTGGTCTAGGCCAAGGTGCCGCGGCAACGGCAGCGCGCAGAGATAACCGAGGCCCAGTGTGAGCGTAACCCGGAGAACGGCGAACTTGAGCGGGGTGCGCGTGTTGCGCAGAGCATAGAATGCCGAGGAATAGAGCCTTCCCGAAGTAGACGCGAGCAGGCCCACAGCGGAGCCGGCCAGAACTCCCCAGACATAGAGCACATCCGACGCTTGGAAGTGTCCAGAACGATAGATAGTAGCGACAATCAAATCGCCCAGCAGGACGAAGGCGACGGCGGACGGTATAACGAAAAAGGAGATCTGGTGCAGTCCCTGTCTGAGGCGCTCGCGAAGTGCGTCGGCAATTTCAGCTGGCGTGCCCAGGGTGCTGGACATGGCAGGCAACTCAGCGGCTGAGACGGCCATGCCGAACAGGCTGACCGGCAGCTTGTAGAGCGTTTGCGCATACCCCAGCGCGGAGACGGCTCCAGTGCCGAGAAAACTCGCGAGCCACGAATCGATATAGGCGCTTATCTGCACCACGCCTCGGCTGAGGAAGACGGGGAAGAAGTTGCGGACAACCCCGCGCACATGGATGGTGGTGAGATCGAGGTGCAGGTGCAGTGGTCTCAGGAATCGCAACACAGTTGGAAGTTGCACGACGAATTGCAATCCGCTGCCGATGACTGAGCCGACGGCAAGCAGCACCGCCAGGCGCGATTCGGCGTGTTGGTGTCCACCCCCGACCAGTGCCACGATCATCGCCACATTCCAAATGACAGGAGCAGCATACGAGAGAAAGAACTTATGGTGGCTATTCAGTATGCCCAGGCACCACGCAGAGAGCACCAGCAAGGCCGCACCCGGAAACAGAACCTGAACCAGTTGGATGGTGAGCAGACGTTTCTCGCCGTGAAATCCGGGCGCGATGAGATCGATCAACCAGGGGGTAGCGAAGATCCCCGCAACCACTAAGATCGTCGTGATGAAGAGGAGCAGCGCGAAGACCGCTTCAGCTAGTTGCGCGGCCTCCTTTTTGTGGCCCTCTGCGTTGAGCCGGGCATAGATCGGGATGAAGGACGCAGACAGCACGCCCTCTCCAAAGAGATTCTGCAGAAAGTTTGGAATTCGAAACGCGGCACGGAAGGCATCGGCAGCGTCGGAGTTGCCGAAGTAGTGTGCAAAAGCACGGTCGCGTACTAACCCGACGACTCGACTGAGCAGAATGCCGGCGGCTACGGCAAGGGCAGGCATCTTTGTGGATGTGCGATTGGATTCGGCGCTCAAACCAAAATTATAGGGGCACGAACTTCATCTCTGCGTATTTAGTGAAGCCTCGCGATCGCAGCTTTTTCCTCTGTGACTAACTCCTTCGGAATAGGGAGATAGCCCAATGCCGCTGCCTGGCGCTGCGCCGGCCCCAGCATCCATGCCAGAAACCCCGTGAGCGCCTTCCGTTTGGTGTCGTCCTCCGTATGGGTAGGGATAACCATCCAGGTAAAAGAGCTAATGGGATAAACGCCTGAACCAGGAGCATCCACGATGGAGACTTTAAAGCCGTGATCAAGCTTTGTGGAACGGCTCGCAGCTGCCGCGATGCTCTCCAAACTGGCCGCGATAAACTCACCATTCCGATTTCGCACTCTGCCGTAGCTGAGGTGATTCTGCAAGGCGTAAATAAACTCAACATACCCGATGGAGCCACGCTGCTCGCTCACCAGTTTGGATACTCCATCATTCCCATTGGCTTCCCGTCCTACCGGCCACTTTGGAGTCAGGCTTGTCCCAACCTCGGTCTTCCACTCGGAGTTGGTCTTTGAGAGGAAGTCAGTCCACGCATAGCTGGTGCCGCTTCCATCCGCGCGATGAACAACCATGATATCCAGATCGGGAAGGCGAAGGTTCTTATTGCTGCGGGCTAGAATCGGATCGTTCCACTTCTTGATCTTCCCCAGATAAATCCCGGCCAACGCCTCGGGTGTGAATGCGATATCGCCTTGCACGCCGGGCAGATTGACTACTGGCACCACCGCACCGACCACCGATGGGAGAAACAGATACTTATCGTCGTCTCCCGGCGCAAGATCGTGGATTACCTCAGGGCTATCCGAAGCTCCGAAATCAACGCTGTTCGAAAGTAGTTTGCGGACTCCTGCCGCGGACCCGATGGGTTCATACGTAATCTCTACCGCGGGATTCTCGCGCCGATAGTTTGTAAACCACTTCTCATAGACAGGGAAGGGAAAGGTAGCTCCAGCTCCTGACAAGAGCGTCGTTGGCTGGGAGGGAGATGAGCTGTAGGTCGGTGCTTCGCCCTGTTCCAGGGCTTCATCCAGCTTCTTTGCAATCAGCAGTGAGAGATCTTTGGATACGTCTCCGGACGCCGCTGGTGGTGTCGCCAGGTAGGACCATAATGTCTGGCCATTCTTGTCTCTCAATTCGATCGAGAGGAAACCTGTGTAGATGGGTGTGCCATTTGGGGCTACCTTGCCTAACTGCGGATTGTGGCTTCGGTATCCTTTGACCCATACCTCTCCACCGCCCCCAAGAACTTCGTCCGCACTCGATTCGTCTGCAGCAAGCGACACAGACTTCATCTTGCGGAGTTCGGAAACGATGTCCTCGCGAAACTTCTCGGAGCCCTCCCGGGTAGCGAACGGCTCGACATAAATCCGTCTGTTTGGATTGGCTGGGACTGTCTGCCAGGCGAGCGCAGGTCCAGCTATTCCGCAACACAAAGCTAGACAAACGGTGAGCCGTAGCCTGGAAATGCTCATGACAGGAATTCTCCTCTAACTCGATAGGAGCCGGTTCGATCTACTTGTGCCCGAAAAGCTCTACACCGTATACGATTCGCCATTGTGCTGCTCCGAAGTTCTGCTGCAGTGCATGGCCGACACCCAGTTTTATCCGCAGATTATGCTCCGTGCCAGTCTGCTCAAGCCGCCCTGTCAGGAGTGCTTCTGTACCTGTCTCCCCGCTGAAGAAAGAGTGGAAGGCCGTCTCTCCAAAGATCTCTGGTCCTGCAATGACCGCCCACCCACTCGGCCCTGCAAATGTACGTCCTCCGCTGATGCCGTAGAGAAACTCATTGCCGTTGGGACTCCCGGGTACAGGAGCATCATTGAGCGGCCGCACATGGACACCGAGTTGGCCTGCATATCTGAACGCACCCGCATCTCCGGCAGCAAGAAATCGAAACATGCCGCGATACCTTGCGTCTGACACGTAATCAGCACGGTTTCCGGAAGGGAAGATCAGCTGGGCTCCAGCACCCAGACGAATCAAGTCTCCCGGTTGGCCAAACAAGCGTGCATCGACGCCTAACCGGCCGTCCGACACAGTATCTGGACTGCTTCCGAGAGTTAAGTACGGAGCCGTGAACTGATAAGGTCCAAGCGTTCCGCTCGTTCCCGTGACCAGAAGGGGCATGGGAATATTGACGTACGCCCGAAAGCGATCGTAGGTGACCGAGCCACCGACATCCAGGAACGCTTCCTGCGATACAACGGCGAGCTTCTGTTTGCCATCCGGACCTGTGATGACCAATGGATTTCGTTCATAGCCTGAGCTCGCTGAAATCGCGCCCCCGAGTCGTCCGCTGATATCGAGATCGTCCATAACGAACCATCCGCCACCGGGAGCGGACTGATAGAACCGTTCGACCGCGAAGCCAGAGGGCTGTTGCTGCGCATCAGCGCTGGTGACGAAGCACCCAAACACAGACAATGCGGCTAGCAAAGGCCAGACTCTGCCGCGTATTGATTTAAAACTCGCCATGGATTCTCACTGTAAAAACGTTGACCGGGCCACGCGCCGCGTTAAAGCCTGGATCTGTAATGTGCTGGTAGTCGCCTGACAGCCAATAGATCTTTTGGAAGTTGGCGCTGTAGAACAGATCCACAGACCGCTCTACCGCAGCGGTAATAGCACCGTCGCCGACGAATCCATCGATGCCTCCCATCCCCAGATACTTTGCATGAATATCCGAGATCCATCCGAGGTTGGTGCCCACTCCCACGAGGTCTTTAGGACGTGACCATGAGGTGCCTTTTGCTAAGACTCCCACCGTGGCAGAGCGATCGGTGGACGTGTAGGCATACACTTCGGTCTTCCCATCCGAGTACATCCCGCGAGCGAACACTCCGATGTCATGTCCGACGTACTGTTCTACAAACCCGCCTACTCCTTCCTTGATATTGGCCTTTCGAGCCCAGCAAAGATCGGGTGCCGTCGAGTTGTTCGAGCCGTAGTTGAAGGTGGTGCATGTGGTGGCGTTCTTCGCAGGGTCTGCTTCGAACGCACTAATGGCGTCACTGAAGCGTCCCATATTCTCGCGGTTGCGGTACGCCAGCACGCGAACCATGCCTTCCTGCCCGTGAATGCTGTGCTTGTGCTCTACTTCCGTCTGGTCTCCGTAGTATTTCAGGAGCCTGAAGTCCACTGGAAGTTGGTTGGGCTGCTTCGGAGGAGTGATGCGTCCGTAACGTACTGCCCAGTCATCCCAATGGAACTCCGCAATGCCTCCATACGAGTAACCGCGTGCGTCGGACGCGAAGTCATAGGCAGCATAGGTCATGAATCCCAGGCCGAGAAAGCCCTGACGCGGATCGATGTCAAAGGCGTTCGTGTCGAAGAAATCCAGAATCGTAAAATTGCCGGCGACAAAGACGAGCCTTCTGCTGTCGTAATGCGTTCCCAGTTGAAGTGGACCGGATTCCTCCACGTTGCTCTTGCCGCCGAGTCCGATCGTCTGCTTGAGAAATAACCGGGACCGATAGACTTGAGGTACGGTCGCTCCGCCCTTTTGCAACTCGAAGTTCTGAATCGCGCCGCCCAATCCTCTGAGCTGCGAGAGCGGTTGTTCCGTAATAAGCTCGGGAACCAGATAAGCCTCCGCGCCCTTCCAGAGCCGGGCACCCAGGTAAAGAGTCGCAGTCCCAGTGAAGCTTCTTTCGGCCGTGGGAAGAAGGGAATTGATGCTGCCGTTCAGATTGGTGTAAGGGGCGTTGAAGGCTGGCTTCCAGCTCGAAATATAGGTGAACTGTCCGTAGGCGTTCCAACCCTCGTTGTCGATGTCATGCACGCCCTTGTCCGACAGCATCTTCATGAAGCTGAAGTCATCGTCAGGGCGAGGCGCAGGCGCACCGTTTTGCGCGCTCGCCACCGAGGCCGCAAAGATTAAGCTTGCGAGCACCAGAACGACAGATTTTATGACACCAACCATGCTCGGGGGATTCGCTCTGTCAAGATTCCGATGCGGAGTCGTGGGAACTTGTGTTCGTGTCACTGTCTCGCTGATTTTCATGTGCCGCACGGCGGCAAAGACCGACAACCCAAAATGCATCCAACCCCCGCTAGAAATGACGCCCGTCGTTGAAGCCTAAATTGACAGCGCCGTAACAAACATCAATTGCTCTTGAATTCTTCACTTTGGGCGTAGAAGGATGCCCCCGGACAGAACCATTATTTGAGGTAAGCCCGAACCAGGTCGATCAGGTCCTCGGCCAACTCCTGAGGCGGTGCAGAGCTTCGCTCCCCCGATAAAAGATGGTGGCGGATGTGGTCTTCAAGCACTTCGGCCATAAGGCTGTTAATGCCGCCTCTCACGGTTGCCAGCAGCATCAATACATCGGCACAATCGTCCCCGGTCGTGAGGAAGCGTTCGATGGAGTCAACCTGTCCGCGAATCCGTTTGATGCGCGCGACGAGCTTCTGTTTTTCCTTGTCTATGTGACTCATGCCTCGATTATACTATAGGGGGGTATGATACTTGGACGTAGGCTTTAAGCCTCTGAGGCCGTGACGCAAAAATTACAAAGATTGCCATCGCGCTCTGTGCCCAGGGTGAAACCCATAGGGTCACCCCAAAGAGTTTGTCTTTATGAATCCCCTATAGGTCTGTCATTCTGAGCGCCGCGACACGCATACTTTGCGACTTGCGGAGTCGAAGAACCCCGAAACATTCTGCCTCACCGATGCCGCCGGTTCCTTTCATCCGAACTCTAACGATCCCTCGATCAATGGGCGGATGGCGAGTGCATGTCCAGCAGAAAATCAAGCACAGCTTTCATAAACTCGGCGGGATACTCAATGTTCGAAAGATGGACGGCTGGCAGCAGAAGAAGCTCCGCTCTCGGTATCGTTGCAGCGATGTGTTCGCTATGGCCGGGCAACGTAACGGTGTCGTATAGGCCACCAATGACAAGCGTCGGTGATTGGATGAGCGCCACCGTGCGGCGCATATCCATATCGCGGACTGCGGCGTAGCATCCGGCAAGCCCTCGCGGATTGGTAGCCAGAAGCATGGCGCGAAAGGGTGCGACGGCTTCGCTTTCAGTCTTCAGCATCTCCGCAGGAAACCAATTGCGTAGAAACGTCTCTGCAGTCTCTGACATGTCGCTGACCGCAAGAACGGAGGCGATCCTCGCGTCGAACTCGTCTGCGGGGCCGAGAAAAGCCGATGTATTGCAGAGGATTAGCCGGTCGATCCGCTCGGGCACATGTATACCCAGCCATTGGCCGACCATGCCGCCAAGCGAGAGGCCACAGAAGTGAGCGCGTTCGATGCTCAGCGCATCAAGCAGTTCGATCACATCGCGTCCAAGTCTGCCAATGGAATAGGAACCTGCGGGAACGCCTGTAGCGCCGTGGCCGCGCAAGTCGTAACGCAGGACGCGGAAGTGCCTCGACAGCTCCGGCACCTGTCTATCCCACATCTCCAACGTCGTTCCAATAGAGTTGGAGAGGACAAGCACCGGCTTATCCTCCGGCCCGTCGAACCGATACGCAATACGGCAGCCATCGCCTGTCTCGAAAAAAGATCGATCATTCATAGAAGAGCCTTTCATTGGGCACAGCGCCTTACAGCATCTGTAAACGATGCGAAACTACTTTCTCGTATCGAGTTCCGTGAAGAGCGTTAGCTGAAGGCCCGCTGGTGCCTCCAGCCGCGCATTGAAAGAGTTCCATGGAGTCTTTCTCGGTTCGGCAAGCACTCTCGCGCCGGCTGATTCAAGCGTCTTTGCTACCTCCGCTGAATCATCGACCTTGAACGCGACACGAATGTGTCCCGCCACTCGCCGTCCGACCTCCAGCTCATCGATAAACTCGGCATGACGCGCATCCGCCAGTTCGAGCGTGGCTTTACCGGCTTCGAGAATCGTGACGTGACCGCCTTCAGACACAAATGCCGCCTGTTCCTCCAGGCCTAAGACATCCCGGTAGAAATGGAGTGCTTCCTCATAGTCATCTGCTGTTACAACGAGCCGTAGTTCCTGAACGCGTCTTTGCATAAGTTCTCCCTGATCAAGTGATACAGGGAGATGGATGACTTGAAACCATTGGAAGTTTCCATGAGCGGTGGAACGATGCCAGGAATCGATCAGGATCAGCAAGAAAAGCGCAACGGACTGCCCGGCGCCGCACTCCAATCAGGAAGCCATGGAAAATAACGATCACCGAATCGGAAGCTGGAACGGGTTGACGCTTATGCGTGAGCGGGAAGGCTCTTCTCGCGGTGTCCATCGGCACGATCTCCACATGCTTCGCCTGCAAACCCACGGCACCACCATCACCAGGTGGCGCAGCCAGACCGACACTGGCACAACGGTTCTGCAGCCAGGAAACCTAGCGGTCTTTGCGGCGAATGCACGTCACGGCGCCTGTATGAGCAGGCCGAAACTGCAGGAAGAAGTGACAGAGCAAGTCGTCGCTCTCATAACCGACACCCTGCTGCAGGAGGCGGCAGAAGCTGCGTCGCTGCGAGCAGGCAGTGTTCACCTCGAAGAGAAACGTGTCTTTCGCGATCTTCCTCTGGAGCGCCTGGTGTGGGCGCTGCGCGATGCAGGAGTGCAGCGCGGTCCGGCAGGCTCATTGGTCGGCGAAATGCTGAGTAGCGCCATCGCATTCCACCTGATCGGGAACCATGTATCCGGGCCGTCGGCTGTCATGCACAGGGGCGGTATTCCGAGGCATCAGCTGCGTCGCGTTCTCGATTATGTCGAGGGCCACCTGGAAGAAGATATCTCACTATCGTCGCTTGCGAAGGAAGCGGGGATGAGCCTCTTTCACTTCAGCAGGGCCTTCCGGCAAAGCACCGACCAGAGCCCCTATCAGTACGTCCTCCACCGCAGGATCGAACGTGCGAAAGCCCTTCTGCGCAGCGGCGAGCTTACAGTGGGCGAAGTCGGTCTGCGCACGGGGTTTGTCCAGCAGAACCACTTTGCGCGGCTCTTCCAGAAGAAGACTGGCGTCACGCCAACAGCTTTCCGGCATCAGTAATGTTCGCTTTTCAAAGCAGTGGAATTGCTGAAGCCCACATTCGAGGAATCCAGGACTAGGGATCTATAGCGCGAAGCGCAAATCGTGACGCTTTAGCGTCGCGGAACGGAGGGAGCCGTAGCCTTTAGGCCACGCAAGAATTGGGCTTCAGCCCCGGGCCGTTTGCTGATACGGGCAAGAGGCCCTGCGCCATCGGGCTTTGCGTCTAGGGTGAAATCCGATAGGCGTTAACCCAAAGAATTTGTTTTTATATCCCCCAAAAATCCGTCATTCTGAGCGAAGCGGCTCGCGTACTTTGCGAGTTGCGGAGTCGAAGAACCCCGAAGCATTCTGCATCACCGATGCCGCCGGTCCCTTTTCAACCAGAACGCTTGCCCCGCCCAGAAAAGCACCGAATGGAGGGTAGCGCGGTTAGAAACAACCAACTCTTCCAAGCCCCGGAGGGGCGACACCATCACAGCCCAGGGTGAAACCCTGGGTCACGGAGTTTCCTGGAATATAGAGCGCTGTAGGCGCGATCTATCGATACCACTACTACTCTATAGATCACACTTTCAGTGCTCCAGCTCTTACCAGACCGTCACTGTTCCATGTGCTCTCCGAGGGCGTTCGCATGGCTAAGCGTTTTGGTCTTTTGGCAATAGTTCAGATTGGAGTTGCCATTGTGTTTCCTCCTGCCCAGGCTAGGTGAGCGCATCGGCGCCGCACAGTATAATTCGCCGAATGGAGTCACCACAGCCGCAATCCCTTAAGACTGCTGATCGCCCTCATTTCTTGACGATCACTCTCAGCATCTTTGCGATTGTGGTATCAGTGGTCTCGAGTTCAGTATCACTCTATTCGGCACGTCTTGCGCATGAGAACTATCATCTGCAAAACCGAGCGTGGCTCTATGTCAAGGAGGCGAAATGGGAACCATATTGGTTTCGCGTCAGCCTTATCAATCAAGGCAAGACTCCCGCAAACTTTGTTGAGCCCGTTTGTACCGAGGTGGATGAATATAACCCAATACTAGGGAGGACGCCGACTACGATTGGACCGGTGCCCCTCCGTTTCGGGCCAGTTCCCCCAGACCAAACAAAAGATCTAACACTTGGTATTCCGCACGACGCCAGTAACACCTCGGGCAGGCGAACTACAGTTAGATGTGGCGTCCATTATCAAGATGTCTTCGGCGAAAAGCACACGCTGAACCTTTGCTATGTGTTGATGCATTCGGGCGACGTGAGCGTGGGCGAATGTACCGGTGGGAATGAGAGCAAGTAAGGCAATCGAGGTTAGTGTGAAGCGAACGATCCATCCGATCACAGATCAACATCATCGTACCGGAACCTTCAATGGGATCGAGTTTCACGGCTGGGACTACAGGGAGGGATGGATCATCAGTTCTCCGTCGATTGGCCAGGGGCTGGGAGAACTGCTTTGGGTGGATGGCACGGTCGACGTACCGTGCTTCCACTCTGTCTCTCCAATGAAGCCCAGTGATCAGTCAGTTGTAGAGATCGAAGTCGAACTTCTGGAACTAACACTTGGCGAGAAGACCGCTATCCTTGATATATTTTGGCAATGGGAGGTTTGGGAGCCCATAGCGACCGCAGGAACATGTGCAATCGATTCTTTGGAGAGAATGCTGGACCTATCCCATGACGTTCTACTGAACTGGTTCAGAACTGCCCGGAGGGATCCGAGCGTTTTGGAGGATATCGTCAAGACGCTCGAAGAAAATGGATACACGGTAGATAGGGTTGGTCCTGAGGGATTCGGCAGATTCCGAGATTCTCGGCGTCTTGTCTCGATGTTTCGAAAAGACGATCAGACCAAAGGGCACGTAGTTCTCGTATACGAACATGATCAGGCGATCTTTGACTCGTCCCACGTGTTCAAGCAGGTCGGCGATATTGTCTGGTCGGACAGGCTTGGATATAACAGGGGGCCGGTACTCAGGATCGAAAAGGAACAAGTCTAGCTGGTTTGCGGTCGAGTGGCTGGGTGCCACCAGTATTGATGGCTAGAGGTAGAGGTGGGATGCTCCCGCAGCTTTAGCTTTAGGCTAGGGCTTATTCAGACTGTATCAAAGGACATTTGCGGGTTTGCTCGTTCGAAGTACGACTGGCAGTAACTACAAGAGTCGGGGTGTTAACCATCTGTAATCCCTTTCGCGCAGCCCTAAACGAATTTAGGTTTAGCTCACGATTACAATTGGAAGCACTATCAAGCGCGCCACCCGTCACACGATGGTGAAGCTGATTCGCAATTAGGCGCACATGGATTGACGATATCCATTCGGCAGGGCAATGGTTGGGCAATAGGCCGTTCGTATCGTAACTGATGCGAGCCCACGTAGATCAATGAACCAGCCGAGACCGCACTCATCGCGGCCCTAAGGAGTTAGACATGTCCATACAGAATTGCTTATCAGAAGAACAGATTGAACAGATTCGAGCCGTAGCGGAACCAAAGGCCATACAGATAGCGAAGGCTGCTGGGGTGGACTGGAACATTCTACCGTTGAACGAGCAAGAAGCTAGAATCGTAACGCAGGCTAACAAGATGCAGTAGCGTAGGGAATTGAATCGGGCCACATTTAATCAGGTGGCGTGAGACATAATTCACATTGATAGGTTCGAAACAGGCAGCCCTCCAAGCCCCGAAGGGGCTTGGAGGGCTGCCTGTTTCGAGAGTAGCTTCTATATTGGCGTAGCGAGTTAGCTCAAAAGATCTGCTACCCCTTTACGGGAAATGCCATCGAGTACGATTTTGGACGTTAGGTGGTCTTGATCCCCTTGATGCCGAACCGCTCTAATTTACCGTGCGCCAAAAATAAGCCGCACCGCATCGCCCTTATTGGCACGATATCCCGACTCCGGCTTCTGTCCCGTCACAGCTCCTACCGGGGGAGGAACAACGACAGGCGCTGGCGTTACCGGCACGGTGATGGACTGCCCATTAGCATTGAGCGTTACAGTCTGTGGGGCCGCCGCCGGAGGAGGCGTATCCGCTATATACCAGACCCGCAACCCGAGGGCCGCCGCCGCCTTGCTCGCGGCGGAGTAGCTTAGACCGACGAACGACGGCAGCACAAACGCGCTGGAGGCGCCGCTGGCCGTGGAACTGAGCAACAGGCTTACACGCGGCTGGTCCACGCCTGCATTCGGTGGAGGCGTCTGCGCGAGTACGACGTCCGGATCTCCCGGCGCATCGATATGCGCCATCGTGCCCAGATCCAACGACATCCGGCGGATGTCCATCGCGGCCTGGTGTACCGGCTCGCCCGCAACATCGGGGATTGTAACCTGCTGCGGTCCGAGGCTTTCGGTCACGCGCACCTGCCAGCCGCGACGCACGCGCGAGCCCGCAGCCGGAGCCTGTGACAACATGCGCCCGGCGGGCACGGTCGTCGAATAAAACTTGTTCTCAATGGTGAGGTCGAGCCCGCTGCGCAGGGCAGCGTCGCTGGCTTCGGCGGCCGTCATGCCGGAGAAATTCGGTACGGAGAGTTCATGCCCATGCAGCGCAATCCGCAGCGTAAGAGCCGCGGTGATGAGCATGACCGCGATCATCGACAACGCAGTGAGGGCAAGCTGGAAGTACCGCTTCATGGCCTCTTCGAAGGATCGTGTCTCCAAGCGTATGCGGATCTTCATGGCTTATCTCCGGTTGTCGGTCGCGGGCTCGGGATGGATCAGCACGCGGGCGACCTGCGGGTGTTTGATGCGGAATTCGCTCTCGAACTCCGTGATGACCTCATGCACGCGCGCCATGGGGAGGTCGTCGGGGAGCGTGCAATGACAGTTAATCTGCACGCTGTTCGCCGCGCCACCATGACCACGAGTCACGACGATCTCGTGGATATCCAGTATCTCCGGGAAGACGCGGGCTGTCGCCAGCAATTGGTTCGTAAGATTTTCTGTCGCTCCGATGGGTGCTGGGTGCGCGATGGTCGCCGGCTCGCTCTCAATATGTGTCAGCACAGTGGCAATGCCGGGAATCTCGCGCCGCATCCCGGCTTCGAGGTGTGTCGCAATGTCGTGGGCCTCTCTCAAAGACATAGTCTCAGGCACTTCAAGGTGCTGTTCAACGTGCAGCGCCCCATCATACTGCTGCACGCTGACGTCATGGATCGCGAGATTGGATCGCGCAGCGACGGCACGGACACGATCGAAGACGCTCTCACCCAGTGCCGCGACCGGTACCGTATGGATCACGACATCGGCTCCAGGCAGCAGCCTCTGCACGGCAGCGGTTGCGGCAAAGCCGATCTGCTCCGAACGCTGGAAAGTCAGATTGCGGGGCAGGCCCAGCGTGAGGTCGACAAAGTAGTCCGAACCCGCACGGCGTACTCGCACACGTTCTACGGCAAGGACCCCGTCCGTGGACTTCAGGTCATGGAACAACTCACGTCGGATCTGCTCGCGAATCTCTGGAGGCGTAGCATCCAGCAGGGAATCGATGGTTCTCCGCGCCAGCCGCCACGTTACCCGCAGAATGATGACAGCTACCAGCAGAGCAGCGACGGGATCGGCATACTCCAGCAGCGGCAGGTGCAGACGCTCTCCGAGAAATGTCGCGAGCAGCCCCAGAAAGACAGCACCTGCCGACCAGAGATCGGTGCCGAAGTGAAGGGCGTCTGCTGCCAGCGCGTCGCTGCGCTGTTCTTCCGCTACGCGCTGCAGGGCGCGGGAGCGTGTGTAGTCCACAAACATCGACAGCAGCAGAACGAGGAATGGCCACACAGACCAGCGCAGATCGAGATGCCGGTGATACAGAATGCGCCGCACAGCCTCCTGCGCGATCCACACGCAGGAGCCAACCATCAATAAAGTCTCAAGGGCAGCGGAGAGGTTCTCGAGTTTGCCGTGACCGTAGTTGTGCTCTTCATCCGCGGGGCGGTCGGAGACACGTACGGTCATCAGTGTGATGCCGGAGGCAATAAGGTCGATGGCCGAGTGCGCGGCCTCGCTCAACATGCCTAGCGACCCGGTAAGGACACCGGTGATGAGCTTCAGCAGCGTGATCGCGAGAGCCGCCATCAGCGACGAAAGCGCCGCTGCGCTCTTAGCGGAGCTGCGCTGTTCCAGTTCTGTCATCGAGCCGCCCTGCATTGCCCTGAGCATACACGCGCCATTACGCTTTGGCCCCGCGATAGAGCCCCGCCGCCCGCAGCAGATAACCATCCCACGCACAATCGGCGAAGCCTGCCTCAGCCATGAGCGCCAGCATCCGCGGCGAGCGTGGAAAGCGTTCCACCGAGGCCGGAAGATAGCGATAAGCGGCACGATCGCCCGAGATCATACCGCCTACGATGGGTAGGATGTGCTTGAAATAAAGGTTGTAGAGCGCACCGCTCAGGCCATCCGGCTGATTGCACTCCAGAATGCCGATGCGGCCGCCCGGCTTGAGGACACGGTGAATCTCTGTGAGCCCCTCCGCATAGTTTGTGAGATTGCGAAAGCCGAAGGCAGAGGTCACAAGGTCGAAGCTGTTGTCCGGATAGGGCAGGTGCATCGCGTCTCCTTCGACCCAAAGCGCATTGGCGCTCGCATATTTGATGCGTGCGCGTGCGAGCATCTCGGCGGAGAAGTCGAGGCCTGTAACGGATTCGCCGTTGGCAGGACGTTGCGCGAGCAGCGCGGAGGTCATGTCGCCGGTTCCGCAGCAGATGTCGAGCACACGGGCTTCGGGCCGCATAAGAATGCTGCGGAAGCTGCGCGCTGTGCGCGACCACCAGCGGCGATCGAGTCCCATCGAGAGCAGATGGTTCAACAGGTCGTAGCTCGGCGCGATGGAGTTGAAGATCTCGCGAATGTGCTCCGCCGCTGCGGTCTCGGTGGCTTCACCGGAAGGCCGAGCTCCCAGCGCGCTCTCCTGTTCGAGGATACTCACGCCAGCACCTGCAGGTTGTTCACTTCCGCCATCATCTCTTCGGCGGCTGCGAGCAACTCGGCTTCGCTCACATCGCGCACGACCGTCGCATCGCCGATGCCGATGGGCAGCACGAAGGAGCGTGCTCCGCTGCGGTTCTTCTTGTCCTTGGCGGTCAGCGCAACAAGCTCCGCGGCGTCTGCGCTGAAGCCCTGCAGAGGTCCATAGGCGCGGATGACGCGGTTCATGCGCTCCGCTTCGCTGCTGCTCACCATGCCGCGTCGCTGTGCGATACCGATGGCCGCGATCATCCCCCAGGCGACAGCCTGGCCGTGTAGCAGCTGCTTGTACTCCGTCGCGGCTTCGATGGCATGGCCCAGGGTGTGTCCCAGGTTGAGGAGCATGCGCTCGCCGGACTCTTTCTCGTCCGCGCCGACGACGTTGGCTTTGATCTGTACGCTGGCGGCAACAACGTGGGTGATAGCCGCCTGGTCATCACTCAGCACCTCCACCCTGTTCTCGTCGAGAAAATCGAACAGCGCACGGTCGCGGATGATCCCGGCCTTGATGGACTCCTGCAGGCCCGCGCGAATCTCCGCCGCGGGCAACGTATGGAGCGTTGCGGTATCGGCATAGACCGCCAGCGGATGATGGAACGCACCCGCAAGATTCTTGCCTGCGGCGAGGTTTACACCGGTCTTGCCGCCAAGGGAGCTATCGACCTGTGCGAGCAGCGTGGTCGGCACGCCGATATATCGAATGCCGCGCATATACATCGCGGCGAGGAAGCCGGTCATATCGCCGATGACACCGCCGCCTAATGCCAGAAGGACACTGTCGCGATCCGCGCCGTGCTGGGCGATCTCTTCGGCGAGACGCTCCACGGTGCCAAGGCGCTTATGCTGCTCTCCCGCAGGAACACTGAGCAGCGTGGGAGCGGCAGGGAAGCCGCTGGCAAGACGCTCGCCGTGGAGCTTCCAGATCTCAGGCGAGGTAACGACAAACACCTGCTGCTTACCCGCGCTCAGTCCACCCTTAAGCAGCGCATCGACACGCTCACCAACGCCCGCCAGTAACCCACTGCCGATCTCAACCTCATAGGTGGCGGAGGCAGCCTGTACCGTAATTTTTGTGCTGTTGCTCATCTCTATGAGGATATCGCGCTAGGACCTGTGATCGCACTGTTATTCAGAAGGAAGGCCGACTTACCCCCAAAGGCCTGTCATTTCGACCGACCAACGGGAGCGGAGAAACCCCTGTATCTCGCGGATACTTGTACTACCGAAGAAGCCAACGCCAACATTCCTACTTCATCCCACAGTTCGACCCGCACCGAAACATCTGACCCCGTACACGGCCTATGATCTGGAAATGACAGAGAAGCCGAAATCAATCGCGTATGTAACCGACGCGCATATAGGACAAAAAATCGTATTAGGCGAAAAAACAGAATCAGGCAAAATGCACTACCTCCGCGAGCCTGAAGAGCATAAGGACAATCTGAAGCTGATTCTCGACGACATCGCTAAAAGAGGCATTACGGAGGTGGTGTTCGGCGGCGATATCGGAACCAAAGACGGTAACGAGTGGTTCTTTAACCTGATTGGAAAATATAAATTCAAACTGCGAATGGTCCTGGGAAACCATGACAGCTTCTCAGAAGTCAGCAAACATTACAGCTCGCCCAACAGCAACGATGAATTGAAGTACGCCTACGAAGAGTGGTCTTTCAAATACATCTACTTGGATTCTTCCTCCAATTCCATCAGCGACCATCAATTCCGCTGGCTACAACAGGAGATAACCACCGAAAAAAGGGTGATCCTCTTTTTGCATCATCCCGTTCTAAAAATTGACACCCCGCTGGACAGAGCTGGAGCTGCCCTGAACGCAAGAGACAAGATACGAGGTGCGCTTCTGCAAGCCAAAAGTGAAACCGTCATTTTCTGCGGTCATTATCATATGGAGGACGATGCCATCGATGGAAACATACGCCAGCTTGTGACACCGGCAGCGTCCTACCAGATCGAAAAACTTTCTGACGAAATGGCAATCGATGAGGAAAGCTTCGGCTACCGGCTTATCGAAATCGATGGTTCCGAGTTAAGCACCGAAGTCGTTCTGTTCAGAAAATGATGTCCCGCAGAATCAACAGTCTACAGCCCACAACTCTAGAAATCCCAGGGACACATCTCTAGAATTCTCCAGATTGCACCACGCCCGACAGCGCCTTTATGTCATTCGCACCCGATCACGAAACCGGCTTGTCGCGAGCCATCAGCAGCGAAGCTCCAATCGTCACCCCCAGCAGCCCTGCGATGACCCCCAGCGACACCAGAGGCCCGATCTCGATCCACGCACTGATCAGCATTTTGATGGCCGCGAAGGCCAGCAACGCCGCAAGGCCGTAGTGAATGAAGCGCAGCTTCGCGAGCATGATCGCCAGCAATACATAGAGCGAACGCAAACCCATGACCGCCATGATGTTCGAGGTATAGGCAAGGAACGGCTGACGCGTAATGCTAAGAACGGCAGGAATGGAGTCGAGCGCAAAGACGACGTCTGTAAGTTCGACAGCTACCAGCGCGAGCAGCAGAACGGTCGCCATCATCTTCCCATTCTCGCGGACAAAGAAGTGGTCATAGTTCTCGCTGATAGGCGAAAGCTTGGTGAGCCATCGAATCCATCCGGGAGTCTGCTTGTCGTTGTTCGGATCTTCGGGACGGAGCAGGCGAATGGCGCCGAACAGCAGAATCGCACCAAAGGCATAGCTGATCAAGTGAAAGCGGTTCAGCAGGCCAAGGCCCGCAGCAATGAACCCTCCACGCATAACGATGGCTCCGGCAACTCCCCAGAAAAGCACCCGTGGCTGGCGCACATCCGGTACCCGAAAGAGCCGGAAAAGCAGCAGAAAGACAAAGAGATTATCAATGGAGAGAGCTTCTTCTATCGCATAACCGGCGAGATACTGCACAGCACCGGCAGAGGTATAGAAGCGCACCAGAATCACTGCAAGGGAGAGTGCCGCTGCAACCCAGAGAATGGTGGCGTAGATGGCTTTGCGTCTGGTGTCGGGAACCGCAAGGTGCAGAAGATACTCAAGCGCCAGTAGGACGACGATGGCGACGTGGAACCAGATCCAATGGGAGAGAGGCGTCAAGATAGCCGTGATCCTGATCATAGATCAGTCTGCTTTTGTCGTTGCTTATATTTTGTTGACGACGGCAAAGGCGTTAATGCTGATCGATAAGCTTGACCACATCGAGGAAGAGGTCAGCCGAGACCTGCAGGCTTGCCGGGCTGAGCTTGTCGAGGGTGTCTTTCTCTGTGTGGTGAAAAGCCTCAGGATCCTTGGGCGTTCCGTACTCGTAGTCGATGATGTCAAGTACAGGGACGTCCCGCTGCTTGAACGGCAGATGATCGTCCTCGATCGCCTGTGAGTCGCGGAAGAGATAACTCACATGACCGGTGTCTTTACCCGCTTTTGCAAGCACATCGAGCAGCCATGGAGTTGAGTTGCTCTCCCTGGTGATGTTCATGCTCTTCCATCCGATCATGTCGGCGACGACGAAGGCCTTGATGTGGCTAATGGTGCCGTCGCCCGACCACTTGGCGGCGAGGTGCCGTGTGCCGTAAAGAGAGTCGGAGCTGGACCATTCCTTGACAGCCTCTTCGCCGTCGTCGAAGACCAGCCAGACGGAGTAACCCTGCGGCGGATGCGTGCGGTAGTACTGTCCTAGTGCAATGAGCAGAGCCGTGGTGCAGGCTCCGTCGTTGGCTCCAACGAAGCTAATGTCCTTGAGTGGATAGTTGGTCTCGTAGTGCGAGGCCAGAACGATAACTCCGTCCTTCTTGCCGGGAAACTTGACGATGTAATTCGTCATACTGAGCTGGCCGATAGGCGTGCGCGCAGAGAAGTTATCGGCAATGAAGTTGCCCTTGGCGGCTTCGGGAGCGAAGTGAGCCTTGATGAAGTTTTCCGCGGCAGCATGTCCCGGCGAGCCGATGTAGCGCTTAGGAGCGGCGGCAAGGTACTCCTGCGTGAGCTTGTAGACGGCCTGCCCGGAGACGCCATGGGTTTGGGCAGGAACCGAGGGTGTCGACGCGCAGTACGTTGCAAGTGCGACTAAAACCGCCAGAACTCTTGAACGGGCTGGTACTATCCAGCTTCCCGGGGCCTTCATTAGGCTCCTTCCTTTGTCTGCTTGCGTTTGTTGCGTGCTGTGGGGTGCACGAGGAAGGCCACGGCTACGCCGAGGAAGTAGAGCGCCAACATCGGCGAGGCGAAGAGGCACATGCCGATGGGTTCCGGCGTTGGGCAGATGATCGCGGCGATCAGAAAGATCGCGAGAATCGCGTAGCGGAAGTGCTTGAGCAAGAACTTGCCGTCGACGATGCCGAAGAGTGCCAGAAAGAAGATCAGGACCGGTAGCTCGAAGGTGATACCAAGCCCGAGAATCACGGCGAGAAAAAAACCGGTGTACTCGTCGATTGTGATCATGTGGTTGTAATCCTTGCCGATTTCCAGTAGCAGTACTTTCATGGCGCCTGGCAAGACATAGCGATACCCAAACCATGATCCGGAGAGAAAGAGGCCGACGGTTGCACCCATGAAGGGCCAGACATATTTTTTCTCGTTGCTATACATGCCGGGCGAGATGAAGAGCCATATCTGATAGAGGATGAACGGGGAGGCAAGGATAGCGCCGACGATGGCAGAAGACTTGATGAGGATATCGATTGAATCGGTGGGGTGCGTCATGGTCATCTTCTGACCGACGTCGGTAAGCGGCTTTTGCAGCGCGGCAATAATACGCACGTGGAAGGCATAGGCGATCGCCATTCCAATAGCCAGGTAGCCAACGGACCAAAAGATTCGCTTGCGCAGCTCCTCGAGGTGCTCCATCAGGCTCATGCCCGGTAGTTCGGCGCGATCTTGCACGGCTGAGCGTGCGCGATCGACGAGATCAGTCGCCATGTGTGGCACTCTCCCTGGCGTATTCAAGCATTTCAGGTGAAACGCTGTCTGCTGCAGGTTCTCCAGCCGGGCTTTCTGCCGCAACCGGAATCGACTCCAGCAGGCCGCCCAGGGCATCCTTGCCCTGGGCGGAACTCTTGCTCTGCGGTACAGGAAGACCGGTTGACGGAGGCATAATGCTCAACTCGCCGGAGGTCGCGATAGGCAGCGGCTTTGGGGCCTCAGCCGCTTCAGTGGTAGAAGCGGCAGGACCGGTCTCCTCCGGACTGGCCTCCGAAGGGCTGGGCAGATGGGGATGCTCGGGTTCTGCTAGCGCAGGGGTAACGGGTGCGGCGGCCTCCATCGCAGCGATCTGCTTCTGGCGGTCGGCCTGCTCCGCCTGGCGGAGTTCCTCTTCCATCTGCATTTTGAACTCGTTGGAGGCGCGGCGGAACTCGCCAACCCATTTGCCGAGCTCGCGGGCCAGCACCGGCAGTTTCTTCGGCCCAAACAGCAGAAGAGCGAGGATAAATAGAAAGATGCTGTCCTGAAAACTGGGCATACTGGGTTAGATGATACGGCATTGCATGCGTGCTTCGCATCGCAAGAAGGCATGCAGTCAGCATAATGGTATGAGGATACAGTTCTTTGATATACGAGAAAGTTCGAAACGGTTGCCGCGCAGCTTCGTCCTACCTTCTATATGGAGATTGCAGTCATCCGGAATCGTATCCGGGATCATGTCCCGGCACCCCCGACAGCAATCCCTGAGAAAATAATGGAACGACCTTATATGGAGACTCGACGCATGGCCCTCACCCTTCGGCAAACCCCAATCCGTTTCGTTATCACCTTCCTGGGTGTTGCAGGCGCACTCTCTCTGACGGGTTGCGCCGGTTTCTTCCAATGCGAAGGAAAGACCGATTGTCCAACCACGGGAACAACGGGAACCGCCAGTGGGGATTATGCCTTTATCTCCAACAACTCGACGAGTGCGGATGACCTGAGTGTTTACGATGTGTCGACCGGAGCGCCGGATCCGCTTTCGAACTCCCCCATATCCCTCGGCTACGTGCCCAATGCCATCGTGATCAATCCGGCCGGCACGATCATGTTTGTTTCTAATCCTGCTTCTTCGGTGATCAACGCCTATACCATCGGTTCCAGTGGCACGTTAACCGGTGGCACTGCGGTAGCGAGCCAAATTGTGACGTCAATGGCCATTTCGCCAGATGGTGAGTATTTGTACGTCCTGGACCTCACTTCGGCGGGTAGCATTCTTGATACATACTCAATTGGTACCAATGGGGTTCTTACCGCCGCAGCACAAACTGGCTATACGTTGCCGCTATTAGGCACCAGTGGTGCTTCTATAACGGTGGGCCCCACTGGCAGCGACTATTTAGTGGTGACCCTCGGTACGGCTGGGGATGTTATCGTTCCGCTGACAGCTGACATAGTGAGCTCCACCATAACCCCTCAGACAATCAAGTTCACTGATACAGCCGGTACCACGGGAGATTACGGAGCAGCTATCGATGGCAGCAATAACAACGTCTACTTCGCCCGAACAGGCACGATTGGTGTCTATAACGTTGCTTCCGACGGGAGCAAGGTGACCCAAATTACTACGAATACGACTACCAATTCCGCCACCGGCCAAGGCGACCACGCGATTTTGCTGACCGGGAGCTATCTCTATACCGCAAACGTTACCGATGGCACCATTTCAGGGTTTTCGTTCACTTCCGCTGGCGTATTGACTCCGCTGACCGGATCACCTTATACGGCTTCCACTGAAGTCAGTGCCCTCGGGGTCGACAACACTGGCAAATACATTGTTGCGTCGGGCTATAACTCAAGCACCGGAACCAAGGTGTATACGATTGGTTCTGCAGGGGATCTGACAGCTGCAAGTGCTACAGCCGCGACAGGTACATCAACCTCCACCCCGGTTGTGATAGCAATGACACCATAATCTGGTTCGTCACGCGTTACTCTTGAACGAGTGTTTCTCCAAGGGGAAACAACGAAGCGCTGCGCAAAGGCATCACCTGAACATGTTTGGTATTAACTCGAGGTCAGTTGCGCCGTTCGCGGCGGTCGCGGTCCTTTCGCTGGGGCTGGCGGGTTGCTCGCATTTCAGGGTCAAACCCGCCGACAAGTATGTGTATGTCACTGCGAAGCAGATGTTTCTGCGCGACCGTGTCGCCGCGGTCTCCAACCGTACAGGAAGCGTATCGAGCGGCGAGAAACTCGTTGTTCTGGAGCGTGCCAGGCGCTGGGTGAAGGTGCGGACGCCGCGCGGCGAGGTCGGCTGGATCGAGGAGAACAAGACCGCCGATCAGGGATTGGCGGACCAGTTTGAGGAGTTGCGGCAGAAGCATCTCCACGACTCCACTATTGCCTCTGCCGTGGCGCGTGATGAGGTCTATCTGCACGCCGCTCCTGGCCTGAAGACGGATAGGTTCTTCCTCCTTGCCGAGGGCGACAAGCTGAACCTGCTGAAGCGCGCGAGTGTTGTAAAGCCGGTGGCTCCGGGGGCCCCCGCAGTGACGGCAAAACCCTCGAGCGACCCCCGCAAAGCCGGAGATGCTGCCCAGCCTGAAGGACCGCCTCCTCCCGTGATGGAGGACTGGTGGCTGGTCCGCAACGCGAAGGGAGAGACCGGGTGGGTCTACTCGCGCATGATCGACGTCGATGCCCCTGACACCCTGGTGCGCTATGCCGAGGGACAGAGAATCGTCGGAGCCTACGTGCTAACGCAGGTGGATGACCCCGATTCGGGCATTCTCAATAATGGGCAGACGGTCACGAGTATTCCGGAGTATTTGGCGGTGTTTAGCCCTTATAAGGCCGGTCTGCCGTATGACTTCAATCAAGTCCGGGTCTTCATCTGGAATACGAAGAAGCACCGCTATGAGACCGCGTTCCGCGAGCACAATATTGTGGGGTATTTGCCGGTCGTCATCGGAGCCAATATCGACCCGTATGGGCATGCGGAGAACTCCAAGATACAGCTTCCGGCGTTCGCCTACCGTGTGCTGGCAGGGGATGCCGCTATCCCCACGTCCGACCCTGCAACGGGGCTTCTCACGCCAGGCAAGACAATTGAAAAGACCTATCGGCTGGAAGGCAATCTCTGCCGGAGGATTCTAATCGCTCCCGGGACTCAACCACCGACGGAAGCCCATCCCGATCCCGAACCTGAGAAGAAGAAAGATGCCGGAAGGCGTCGGCGATAACGGGATGGCAGTTGCCAATTAAAGTAAAGGCATTTCGCAACTGACAACTGAAACTAGTAAAAACGTCGAATTGCTTCCACCACTGTCTCCACTTCGTCCTCACGCAGTTCCGGATAGATTGGCAGGGCGAGCACTTCGTCTGCAGCCCGTTCGCTGTCAGGGAAGTCGCCACGCTTGTATCCGAGCGATTTGAGGCTCTCCTGCAGGTGCAGCGGCAGCGGATAGTAGATCTCGGTGCCGATCTTGTGTTCGGCGAGGAAGGCCCGAAGTTCGTCGCGGCGCGGGGCGCGGATCACATACTGGTGGAAGACGTGCTCGGCGCGTGAGTCGATGAAGGGAAGCACTACGCCCTCGGCTGTTGATGGGCCGGTCAAGCCAGCCGAACGCAGGCGCTGGTCGTACAGGGTGGCAAGTTCACGACGGCGCTGATTTCCTGCAGCCACGCGCTGCAGTTTTACTTTGAGAATGGCCGCTTGCAGCGTATCCAGGCGTGAGTTCCAGCCGACCTCGTCGTGGAAGTAGCGTTGCCGCATTCCATGGGCACGTAACATCTTGGCGCGTTCATCTATGCGGGCGTCGCGAGTGGTCATCATCCCCGCGTCGCCGAAGGCGCTGAGATTTTTGGTCGGATAGAAGCTAAACGCGGCAGCATCGCCGAGGCCGCCTGCTGCGACCCCATTCCAGCGTGCTCCGAAGGCCTGGGCGGCGTCTTCGATCAATCGAAAGCCATGTTTTGTGGCAAGCGTGGTGAACTCGTCCATCTCCGCGCACTGGCCGTAGAGATGCACCGGCATGACCGCGGCCACTTTGCCGGATGCCGTACCGAGGAGCTTTGCGACGGCTTGAGACGATAGGTTGAAGGTGCGCTCGTCGATGTCTGCCAGCAAAGGGGTTGCGCCCGCGCGGAGGATGGAGCTAACTGTGGCAAAAAAGCTGAAGGGCGATGTAATGACCGTATCGCCCGGGCCGATTTCAAGCGCGGCCATCGCCAGCCAGAGGGCATCGGTACCGCTGGCGCATCCGGCGGCATACTCGACCTCGCAGGCGGCAGCCGCTGCCTTTTCGAAATCTGCTACTTGCGGCCCGAGGATAAAACGCTGCGACTCGCAGACTTCGGTGATTGCCGCCATGACTTCCTCGCGAATTACAGCAAACTCGCGCGAGAAATCGAGCATCGGAACAGGTTGCAGAGAGCTTTGTCGAACGTCCTGAGTCATCGTTCATATTGTATTGCGAACAATTGCCTGGCTGTCTCGTCTAACTATTTGCGAAGGGTTGGAAGCGTTCCCGTAGTACTTGTCTATCCTCGGGGAAGCTTGTTAGTGTGGAGGCCTGCAGGGCTGCACGTCTTTGGCTCGTAAGTTGAGTATGAAGCGGGCCTTCATTCGTGATTCAAAGCAGTTCTTCTATTCGTGGGAACGAATGAGTTCTGCAAGTGCCGTTTTCCTAAGGAAAACGGTGTCAACATCAAGGGTTCGCTCTATGTTGAATAGGCGAACTGCTCGACCGGATGCAAAAAGGAGATCGGCCACATGGATTCAAAGCCGGCACAGAACATTCAGGACACGTTTCTGAATACGGTCCGCAAGGACAAGAGCCCCATCACCATCTACCTGGTTAGCGGAGTTAAGCTTACGGGCAAGATTCGTTCCTTCGATAAATACTCGGTGCTGTTGGAAAACAATGCGCAGGAGCAGCTTATTTTCAAACATGCGATCTCTACGGTAGTAAGTGGCCGTTCTGGTCTGCATGGCGAGAGCCGGCCTGCCGAGGTACGTGAACATCGTGTTCCTGCCCCAGGGGCGGTACCGGTGGAAGCGGCTCTGCGCAACGGACAATAGGCAAATCGATCAAAAATAGACTGTCTCAGACTTTGCCGAACAAATACTCATCGAGCATTAAGGACTCCCGTCTTGTTGCAGCGCAGGAGCAGGCGCTTCTGCATGCACGCCAGCAGGCGACTAGAGAGCAGGCGGTGTTGGTCGCGGTCGAGTTCACCGCGGACCGGCGCCGTCCCTCTCCGGCCGCACAGCAGGCACGAGCTGCGGCCGCTATTCTCGAGCGTTCAACCGCAGGGTTAGATCCTGATTCGGAGGTTCTGACGAATTCCTCGCGACCGCCTGCGGATCTGGACTTCGATGCCTCGCTGGCCGAATTTCAGGAACTGGCACGGTCGGCGGGCGCGACGATCGCGGCGGTTCTGATTCAGCACCGGCCTCATCCCGACCCAGCGACGCTGGTGGGAGGCGGCAAGCTCGACGAGATCGTTGCCACGGTGGCCGCTACCGGTGCGAGTCTTGTGCTCTTCGACCACGATTTGACGCCCTCCCAGGCGCGCAATGTGGAGGCACGTCTACCATGCACGGTCATCGATCGCACGCAGTTGATTCTCGACATCTTTGCCCGTCACGCCCGGACGCGTGAGGGTATGTTGCAGGTGGAGTTGGCGCAGCTGGAGTACCAGCTGCCTCGGCTTACGGGAAAGGGCAAGTCGATGTCGCAGCTGGGCGGCGGTATCGGAACGCGCGGGCCTGGGGAGACGCAGCTCGAAACCGATCGCCGCAGGATCAATCTACGGCTCGATCGCATCAAGCAGCAGCTAGAAGCGGTGCGCCGGATCCGCCGCCAGCAGCGTGGCCGCAGGGAAGCTGTGCCTGTACCCACGGTCGCTCTGGTGGGTTATACCAACGCTGGCAAGTCGACCCTTTTCAACTCATTGACGGGCGCGGAGGTGCTGGCTTCCGAGCGGATGTTTGCCACGCTCGATCCGAAGCTGCGACAGCTCACATTGCCTTCCCGGCGCAAGGTTTTACTGTCGGATACGGTCGGTTTTCTGCGCAATCTGCCGCATGCGCTGGTTACGAGTTTTCGTGCCACGCTGGAAGAGGTGGAGCGGGCGGAACTCCTGCTGCATGTTCGCGATGCCGCCAGTCCGACGCTCGACGAGCAGCGGGCGCAGGTAGAAGCGGTGCTGGCTGAGCTGAATGTAGGGGGTAAGCCGACGCTGCAGGTGCTGAATAAGATCGATCTTTTGCCGCCGGATACGCCTTTTGCGCCGGATTCAATCCCTGTCTCCGGCCTTACGGGGGTCGGGCTGGATGCGTTGCTGCATGCCATCGACGCGGCGTTGACTGCCGACCCTTTGGTGGAGGCTCGGTTTCGCATTCCGCAGTCGGAGGGGCGGGTTCTGGCGGCTCTGGAGCGTGGTGCGACACTCACCAAGCAGCGCTTTGAGGGGAACCTGGTTTACCTTACGGCGGTGGGGCCAACGACGCTGTTGCGGCGGTACCATCAGTTTTTGTGGCGAAGCGTGGCAGAACCTGCTGGTGTTGAAAAGTTGGGCGATTAAAACAATACAGGCCGCCTGAGGGGGGAGCGGAGGTGGTGTCCCCTTGTCACGCGGCCTGCACGACCCGGAACGGGTCCCGGCTGGTGCATTCAGTGTATGCCTTCCGGGTCAAAGTGGCGTAAATTTCAGTGCTGGAATTGTGATTTCTTTCGATCTCCGCGCGAGGGCTGCTAACCGGACAAGCTAATCGTTTATCGCACCGCGTTTTTGACTTTCCACTTAGGGCTTTGTTACAACTAACACGTAACAACACCAGTAATTTGCGCCGCAATCTCTACTCGCCGCGCGAGAGCCGGCAAGGGGCATGGGATTATGCCCTTCGTCCTCTGCAAGACCCAGAAAATTCATGGAAATACTCAATCAACTTGGTGGACTTGTGCTCGGCTCCGTGCCGACCATGATCTTTTTCGTTCTGCTGGTGATCGCTTACAACGTGCTGGTACAGAAGCCGCTGGAGCGTACGCTTGCAGAGCGCCGCGCGCGCACCTCCGGGGCTGTCGAGCAGGCGCGTGAGGCGATCTCCGCAGCTGAGGCTGAGACTGCGGCTTACGAAGAGAAGCTGCGGGCTGCGCGTGCCGAGATTGTTGCCGCGCGTGAGAAGAAGCTGCAGCAGTGGCACAGCGAGCGCGATGCCGCGCTGGCTTCGGTACGTGATGCATCCCAGGATCGTATTCGCGTTGCACGCAAGGATATCGAGGCTTCGGCGGCTGCGGCACGTCTGCAGATTGAAGGCGCGACTGCGCAGTTGAGTGAGAGCATTCTCCGTGCTGTGCTCCCTGCGGGGACCAAAATCTCGGAGGCTCACCAGTAATGTTTCGTTTCTCACTTCGTGCCGGGCTCCGTGGGCTTGCTCTTCTTTCACTCTCTGTTGTTCTGCTGGCGGCGTCGAACTCCGTGATGCTGGCGCAGGATGCGAGCCAGTCCCAGCATTCCTCTGCCGCTACCGGCGGGGAGCGGACAGCTCCTGACAATGCCGTCCCTGAGAAAAAGGAAGAGATCAAGGACGAGAACGAGGCGTACCGCCAGTCTCCGACTGTGCGCAAGTTCGGCGCCATGCTCGGGATGAAGCCGACGCAGGCGGCAACCGCGTTCGAGGTCTTCAATTTTGTCGTTCTGGCTATCCTAGTGGGCTATGGCCTGCTGAAGGCACTGCCGAAGACCTTCCGTAACCGCAGCTCGGCGATCCAGAAGAAGCTTGTCGATGCGCGTACGGCGACGGAAGAGGCGAACGCTCGGTTGAATTCGGTGGAGGCGCGGCTGTCGAAGCTCGACTCGCAGATTGCGGAGATGCGTTCGCATGCCGAGGCTGATTCGATTCGCGATGAGAAGCGCATCAAGGCCAGCGTCGAAGACGAGAAGGCGAAGATTATCGCTGCGGCTGAGGCGGAGATACAGGCCGCCACCACGCTGGCTCAGCGCCAGATTCAGCAGTATGCCGCGGAGCTTGCCATCGAGCAGGCCGCACGCAAGCTGGTGGTTACGGCCGAGACGGACCGGTTGCTGGTAGAGAGTTTTGCGCATCGGTTGGGCGCGGATAAGGGAGACCAGAACTAATGGCAATCGTCGATCTCCGTTACGCGCGCGCCTTTGCCGCTGTGGTCTCCGACCAGAAGCTGGATGTGGTTGCCGCGCAGGGTCAGTTGAATGATTTTGCGGATACGCTGGAGGCCAGCGCCGATCTGCGCGAGGTTCTGCAGGATCCTTCGATCCCCGAGCCGCAGAAGCTGAAGGTCCTGGACGCGATTGCGAGCCGGCTTGGTATGAGCCCGGCGACGCGGAATTTTCTGGCAGTGATTACGCATCACCAGCGGCTGCATGAGTTGCGGGAGATTCTGGGAGCCTATTTAGCGCTCGCTGATGAGTCGACCGGTGTGGCTGAGGCAGAGATTGTTACGGCACGTCCGCTGGATGACGGCAACCGCAAGTTACTGGAGCAACAGGTGACGAAGCTTGCTGGCGGGCAGCATGTCAGGGCGACGTACCGGGAAGATGCCTCGCTGCTTGGCGGCGCGGTGGTTCGCATTGGATCGACGGTATACGACGGTTCGGTTCGCGCGCAGTTGCAGCAGTTGAAGCAGCGGCTGATTGCTGCACGGGCATAGAGATAGCTGTTTCGCAGTATTCAAGAGTTTGGAAGACGGAAGAAAAGGGAAGAGCATGGCACAGATTCAGGCAAACGAGATCACAGAACTCCTTCGCCAGCAGATCGAGAACTACGAGCAGCGCATCCAGGTCGACGAGGTCGGCACGATCATCACCCTCGGCGACGGTATTGCACGAGTGCATGGGTTGGACAAGGTCATGGCCGGCGAGCTCGTTGAGTTCCCGCACGGCATCATGGGCCTGGCCATGAACCTTGATGAGGACCAGGTCGGAACGGTCGTTCTGGGCGACTACAGCGAGCTGAAGGAAGGCGACGAGGTCAAGCGTACGGGCAAGATTATGTCTGTGCCCGTGGGCGAGGCGCTGATCGGTCGCGTGGTTAACGCGCTCGGCCAGCCCATCGACGACAAGGGCCCGATCAACACGCCGCACTCGCTTCCGGTTGAGCGTCTCGCTCCCGGTGTGATTGCGCGCCAATCAGTTACAGAGCCGATGGCAACCGGTATCAAGGCCATCGACACGATGATTCCCATCGGTCGCGGACAGCGTGAGCTGTTGATCGGCGATCGCCAGACCGGCAAGACCGCCGTGGCGCTGGATACGATCATCAACTCGGCGAAGAACGACCTGATCTGCATCTACTGCGCTATCGGCCAAAAGAGGTCTTCCGTGGCGACCGTTGTGCAGACGCTCGAAGAGTATGGCGCGATGGCTTACACCATCGTCGTTGCCGCTACGGCTTCCGAGCCGGCGCCGATGCAGTATCTTGCACCGTTCGCCGCGACGGCGATGGGTGAGTACTTCCGCGACAACGGTAAGCACGCGCTGATCATCTATGACGATCTCTCGAAGCACGCCGCTTCGTACCGCGAGATCTCGCTACTCCTCCGCCGTCCGCCAGGCCGTGAAGCGTACCCGGGCGACGTGTTCTATCTGCACTCGCGTCTGTTGGAGCGTTCGTCGAAGATGTCGAAGGAGCTGGGCGGCGGTTCGCTGACGGCGCTGCCGATCATCGAGACCCAGGCCGGCGACGTCTCGGCCTACATTCCAACCAACGTGATCTCGATCACCGACGGTCAGATCTTCTTCGAGACCGATCTGTTCAACTCGGGCGTTCGTCCTGCTGTGAACGTGGGTCTGTCGGTTTCGCGTGTAGGATTTGCCGCTGCGATCAAGGCGACCAAGCAGGTCGGTTCGACCCTGAAGCTGGACCTCGCGCAGTATCGCGAACTCGCGGCCTTCGCGCAGTTCGGTTCGGATCTGGATAAGGTCACGCAGAACCAGTTGAACCGTGGCGCGCGCCTGACGGAGCTGCTGAAGCAGCCTCAATTCCAGCCGCTGACGTGGGTTCAGCAGGTGGCGATTATCTTCGCCGGAACGCAGGGTCTGCTGGACGATGTCGAGGTCAAGGATATTCGCGCGTTCGAGGATGGCTTCTACACCTACATGGATTCGGCTGCACCCCAGGTGTTGTCGGGCATCGAGTCGAAGAAGGCACTGGACGACGATCTTCGCAAGGGCCTGAAGGACGCGATCACCGCTTACAAGCAGGACTTCCTTGCAGCCCGCAAGGAAGCCGCAACCGCCGGGGCAAAGGCATAAAAATCGAGCAGGGCAGGAAACGTAAGGACTGATGGCAAACGTACTCGATTTACGGCGTCGCATCCGCAGTGTGAAGAACACGCGGCAGATCACCAAGGCCATGAAGATGGTCTCGGCGGCTAAGCTGCGCCGCGCGCAGGAGCGCGCGATGCAGGCCCGGCCCTATGCGCAGATGCTGACCAACGTGTTGGAGTCCCTGGTGCGCCGGACGGATCTATTCAATGAATCCACCGGCGACATCATGCACCCGCTGCTGGTAGAGCGCGAAGAGAAGAATGTGCTCGTGTTGGTGGTTGCAGGCGATAAGGGCTTTGCCGGCGGCTTCAACTCGAACATCGGCAAGGCCGCGCAGAAGTTCATCGACGAGCGGCGTGCCCAGGGACAGAACATCGATCTGGAGCCGATCGGCAAGAAGGCCGTTGGCTTCTACAAGAAGCGCTTTCCCGCAGCGAACTACGAGCACAAGGAAGAGCTCTACGACAACGAGCTTTCCAAGCACATCGAGGATATTCGTCATCGCGTGGAGCCGATCGAAGTTGCAGCCGAGCATCCGTCCTTGCTGGTGAAGATCGGCTTCGATGCGGTGACAGAGTTAGCTCATTCGATCGTCGACCGTTACGAGAGCGCCGAGATCGATTCGGTCTACATCGTGTTCAACGAGTTCAAGTCGGTGATCTCGCAGCGCGTGGTTGTTGAAAAGCTGCTGCCGATTCGCAAGCTGGGCACGCATGAGATTACGGCCGCGGAAGAGATGACCGAGGAGCAGAAAGAGGCAGCCGGTAAGGCTGCGCAGAGCTCCGGCGTTTCGATCAATGAGCCGGAAGAGTCCGAGATCGATCAAGAGGCGAAGAAGTTTGGGACCGCTGAAGTCGATTACATCTTCGACCAAGCACCTGAGCGGTTGTTCCGCCACCTGATGCCGCGTTATGTTACGACGCAGATCTTCCATGCGCTTCTGGAATCGGCGGCTGCGGAACATGCAGCGCGTATGACAGCGACGGATGCGGCCAGCAAGAACGCAGGCGATTTGATCGACAAGCTATCGCTCACCATGAACCGTTTGCGTCAGGCTGCGATTACCAAGGAAATTATCGAGATTGTTAGCGGTGCCGCAGCGCTGTAAGAGCAGAAGCAGATTCCCTGCGGGAATGACAGAAAGAAAAGCAAGAGCGAGTTCGGAGTAAGACAAAGTTATGGCAGAGAACATCGGAAAAGTGATCAGCATCAGCGGCCCGGCCGTTGACGTGCAATTCGAAGAGGCGCACATGCCTCCCATCTTCCAGGCGCTGCGCATCGTGGGCGACGGTTTTGTGACGCCACAGCCTGTGAACGTCATCGTCGAGGTGCAGCAGCATCTCGGTGAGGGCCGCGTGCGCTGCATCGCCATGGTTGCGACCGAGGGCATGGTTCGCGGCATGAAGGCCATCGACACCGGCGCGGGTATTACGGTTCCTGTGGGCCGTGAGACGCTGGGCCGTGTGCTCAATGTGCTCGGCGAGCCTGTGGACGAGCTTGGCCCGGTGAACGCGAAGGTTCACATGCCGATCCATCGCCAGGCCCCCGCGTTCGACGAGCAGTCGACCTCGGAGGAGATGTTCGAGACGGGTATCAAGGTCGTCGACCTGATCCTGCCCTTCTTGAAGGGCGGAAAGATCGGCCTGTTCGGCGGCGCTGGCGTCGGCAAGACCGTCGTGATTCAGGAGCTCATCAACAACGTCGCGATGAAGCACGGTGGCTTCTCGGTGTTCGCCGGAGTCGGCGAGCGTACCCGTGAGGGTAACGACCTTTGGCATGAGTTCCAGGAGTCGGGCGTTATCGACGTTCACGACTTCAATAAGAGCAAAGCCGCGCTGATCTACGGCCAGATGACCGAGCCGCCAGGAGCGCGTCTGCGCGTGGCGTTGACCGGCCTGACGGTCGCGGAGTACTTCCGCGACGTCGAGGGCGCGGACACGCTGCTATTCATCGACAACATCTTCCGCTTCACACAGGCAGGTTCTGAGGTCTCCACGCTGCTGGGCCGTATGCCTTCGGCTGTGGGCTACCAGCCGAATCTCGCGACCGAAATGGGTGAGTTGCAGGAGCGCATTACGTCGACCAAGAAGGGCTCGGTTACATCCGTGCAGGCCGTCTACGTGCCTGCCGACGATATTACCGATCCGGCTCCTGCGACGACGTTTGCCCATCTGGACGCGACCATGTTGCTCTCACGTCCGCTGTCGGAGCTTGGTATCTATCCGGCTGTGGACCCGCTGACCTCGACCTCGCGTGTGCTTTCTGTGCGCGTTGTGGGCCAGGAGCACTACGATGTGGCGCAGGGCGTGAAGCGTATTCTGCAGCGCTACAAGGACCTGCAGGACATCATCGCGATTCTCGGCATCGACGAGCTCTCGGAAGAGGACAAGCTCACTGTGTCGCGTGCGCGTAAGGTGCAGCGCTTCCTCTCGCAACCGTTCCATGTGGCCGAGATCTTCACCGGTATCCCCGGTGCGTACGTCAAGGTCGAGGACACGGTGCGCAGCTTCAAGGAGATCATCGAAGGCAAGCATGATGACATTCCGGAGCAGGCGTTCTATCTGAAGGGTGGCATTGAGGATGTTCTCGCCGCCGCCGAGAAGATGAAGGCAACGGCTTAAGGGCAGGGAACAGGGATTAGGGATTAGCAAACGCTAGTTCCTAATCCGAGGCTTCAAAAGAATGGCTGATACTACGAACAACTCGGGGCTGCTGACGGTACGGCTGGTGACGCCGGACCGCGTGCTGCTCGACGCGACGGCGACGGCGGTTGAACTGCCCTCGATGTCGGGTTATCTGGAGGCGCTCTACGGCGCGGCTCCGCTGCTGGCGGAACTGGGTGCAGGCGAGGTTCGCCTGCATGGCGGAACGGCCGGCGAGCAGATCTTCTTCGTGGCCTGGGGCTTCGTGGAGGTGCTCCCGGAGCGCGTCACGATCCTCGCCGAGACGGCGCTGCATCCGAACGAGATCGACCTGTCCGAAGCGGAAGCGGATCTGAAGCACTCGCAAGAGCTTTGGAACGAAGCCGGCGACGATCAGGAGAAGTACGACGAGGCCAATGCTGTTGCACGCGTGGCCGAAGAGAAGGTCTCTAGCGCGCAGGGCAAGCACTAGGAATTGGGATATATAAGCCACCCTGGTTGCGACGAAAGTCGCGACCAGGGTGGCTTTTTCGTTGCAAGTGTGGTGCATCAAATTTCCGTTTCCTGATTCAGCGGCCAGTTAGTCCGGTGCAACCGAAGCTCTAGTCCTCATTTAGCACGGACTGTATTCGAACGCAGTGGCTCAACCGGGATACGGACAGGATTCTTGACTCACGGAGTGAAACTGGTAAATTTGGGCGGATTATTTGTGGCCGTTCGAGTTCGAATCTAAATTGCTTCCCTCATGCTGACTTTCCATTACGGATCTTGCGATCTTCGTCCGTCCCGTTGAGCACCATGACGAAATGAACATCCTGCGAGAGTTTTTATAACTGCCACATTCGGATCGCCCGTTTGGGGTATGTCGTGACCATGTGACGGAATCTGCACTCTCAGCTATAATTCTGACGACTTGCTACCCCACATTCTTCAATGATGAGCGGTGATTGCCTCACCTGAGCCCCAACGATCTCTACGAACATCATTTAGGAGCCGCCTTGAGCCTTCACGTCAACTATGAAATTCGCTGGAAAAACTATCGAGCCTTTCGGGATACCGACTGGATCGTTCTAAAACCATTGACGATAATCATCGGCCCGAACAACTCTGGCAAGACAAGCATTGTGAGCCCGCTATTGCTGATGGATCAAACAATGTCCTCGCGCGAAGCGATTGCTCCCTTGGTTACGAGAGGCCCTGTCATCGATCTTGGGCTGTACAAAGATATCGTCCATAAGGGGGACACTACACAGAAGATGTTCCTAGGATTTCGCTTCCACCGTCATGCTTCCCCGCCCAAGAAGCTTGGGAAGCTCGGGGCGTATCCACCCGGAGCGATAGAAGTGACATTGTCTTCGGATCGGCAATCGAAAGACCCTTTGCTTCGTCAATTCGAGCTCAAAGACCTATATAACCGGTCATTGTTTTCTCAGAAATTGAGCGACGATGGAAGCTATAGTTTCACGAGCGATTGGATTAAATTGTCGACTGGGCGAGAATTACATGCCATCGAGAAGAGCAAACCAGTAAACTTCCTATTCTCACCGGCGAGCGCACTACGCGGCTATCAACCAGAAGGCGGTGGCGAAAAGACGATAGAGGCGAAGTTCTCAAGACCGTTTTCTATGTATCTCAGTTCGCTCGGCTACATGTTTGAGGAGCTACGGGACGTGTTCCGCGATCTTGCTTATATAGGTCCGCTACGAGATCGTCCGCGTCGCTACTACGAGATCTCGAATGACATGCCTGGCTCAGTTGGTTCACATGGTGAGCATATGGCTAATCTTTTACGTCAAAAGATGCCTCTGATACGTTCAAAGCTCAATAATTGGGTGCGCCAATTCGAATTTGGCAGCGAATTGAAGCTTAAAAATCTCTCGAATGACCAGCTGTTTTCATTATTTTTCGTAGATGCCATAGACTCTCGCGAGACCAATATCACGGATTCAGGTTTTGGCGCCTCACAGGTTCTGCCATTAATCGTCCAGGCCTTGACGGCTCCTAAACAAAGCATCACGATTGCAGAACAACCCGAGATCCATCTTAATCCTCGTTTGCAATACAAGCTCGCTGATTTATTTGTTGAAATGGCAAACAATGATCGACGGGTGATTGTGGAGACCCATAGTGAACACCTTTTGCTGAGACTTCGGCGACTGATCGCAATTGGAGAAATAAATCCGGAGGATGTCTCGTTATATTTTGTCGAGAAGAAAGATGGAATATCAACAATACAGAATATTCCTCTTCAGGCTGATGGCCGGATTGAATCAGACAGCTGGCCAAAAGGCTTCTTCGAGGACAGCCTTCGTGAATCGTTAGCACTAGCCACGGCACAGTCAGTAAGAACAAAGAAGCCGGCTAAGCCGGGAGTGGGTAAACACTAATGCTCGCTGACGTTGTAATTGACACGAACATCTTGCTCCATGCGGAAAACAAGCAGGAGCAGCGACAGCAAAGCTGCCAAATATTGATCGATTTACTAAGAGATGTAGACTCTAAGCTTTGCGTGGACGTGGGTTTCGACTTTGAAGAATCCAATAACAGGAGCATTATAGGACAGGAATACATCAAGCATCTCCGCGCGGGATCGCTTGGTTATGCGCTTGTAGAGTATCTCGCACGATCAGGCAGGGTATCCATATTGCCTCGGAGCGTTCCCCCATCAGTGATGCGTCACATTAAGCAAATTCCTAAAGGTCCGGATAGAACTTATGTGCGTGTAGCGAATAATTCTAAAGACAAGACGTTTGTCTCGCACGATTTCAACGATATTCCATTGACCGTTCGCAAACGGATTAAAGATGCGATAGACGTATGTATCGTTGATGCCAACGAAGCCGCTGTTTCGATGCAATGCGTAACCTAACACGTTGCAAATTGAAGTAGGTCCTCACAACACGCTTCTCGTGATAGGTGTTCCCACCCTGTAAACGCATGAGGCATACCCATATGTCTTTGGGCACATAAGAGAAGGCAATTCAGTCGTTGCGGCTGCGCCTCCTCTCCGGCCTGCGGCAGCGAGGTGCGGGCCTTTGGCCAGGCTTTTACGGCCCGGTTGAAACCGGGCCCTTCCGGTCCGTGCCACAGCGGAGTGTTTGCACGCTACTGTAGGAGACCGTGCCAGTGGAGACGAGATATGCCGGGCTTTCAGCCTTGATTCATCGGTTGATCCCTCACCTGGGGCTGGTTGCGTTGGCTCATCTCGTCTTGTAACCGAATAAGAGGAAATGAGTGTCTACTTACTCCGCACGACGAGTAGATCGCCGTGATAGTAGGTCACCACGCCATTTCTCGTGAGTGGAGCGAAGCGGCAGTCCCATATGAGCCCATGAGGAGGGCCAGAGGGGGTGTAGGTTGGGAGAGTGATCACGACCGCTGGGTTGCCGGCATCGACCTGTGGTCCATAACCTTCGCCTGTCAATTTTCCCACTTCATTCACGGATATGTGGGTTGGGGTAACATTTGCGTCGATCCGCATATCGGAAACCAACTTCGCATTGCAACCCTTGATCTGCTTGAGCAGTTCGGCGCCCTTCAACACTGGCAGGGGATCCACAACCTTGGATGTGAAGTGTAAAACCAGAGGCATTTCCATCTGGACGGGAACTCCGTCTACCAGCATTGGCTTAAATTTGTATCCCATTGCCGCCTGCCGTCCAGCTCCTTCTAGGCCGGGATTGTCTGAGTTGTACTTACTCGTTTCACGTACCTGACCAGCCGCGTCTGTCAGGGCATGTACGATCATGTAGCCTTCAGTCTTACCTTCTCGAACCGGAGGCCAATCGAAGGGTTTTGCTGACTCTAAACGGGCTTCTTCCGCTTTCGTTGAAATAAAAGCGAAGCCAATTTGTTTGTCTTTTGGGGTCGCCTGCGTCACTCGGATCGCACTGGCCTCCGTGGACTGCAGAGGTCGCAATGAGGTCAGCTTTCCTATGACCTCATCATAGCTGCCGGTAAAAGTTGAGTAGCTGCGAGCCACCTTCTTACCAGCAAAGTCTTTGTGATCCGAGAAATCCATCCATGATACGAAGGTGTGAGCGTTCAGTAGCAACCAGTCATTTGTAACGCAGACACCGCTCCACGTCATGTCGTCTCTAATCCCGCCGGGGCTATCATTGCGATCAATACAAAGCTTGACGGTGCTGCCGTTCGAACTTCGAGAGGCTCCGAGAGAAGCTTTCGAATCGACGAGAAGTGGCTTTACAGACAGAGGATCAAGCAAAGCTGTCACGAAGGAATGAAGCCAACCCGGATAGAAATCTCCTTCAGTTTGTTCCTGGGTTTGGTCTCCGTCGACGGTTTGTACTTGATGAAAGTTTGCACTACGAGTCTCGACACGATACTTCGTAGGTGATCCCCAGTCGACCGTGATGGACCCCTCATACTGTGGCTCTTTTTTTACCCCGGAGATCCTCATCTCAGCATGGAAAGGAGTCCCATTAGCGGTCAACGAAATGGAGGATTCGGTCTTATCCAATACTGCTTGAACAGAATTTTGCTGGGGAGCCTGACCCATTAGAACCGAGCAGGGCAATAGACACAGAGCAAAAGCGAGGCGTCTGCGGAGCATGACGAATCTTACCATGTAGTTTTTGTCAGCCTAGTTTGTTCATATAGGGCTAGAGCCTCGCGGCCTCCTGCCTCTTGGCTTCCGCGTCAGTTGTGCGATTGAGTGCATCCAGTACGCGCGCATGAAAGAGCAGTTGGTTTTTTAGCGATGGCACATACTCATGCTCAACCAACTGGGGCGCGTCTTTGGCAAGGCTTTGAATTGCCTTGCGCTCGAAGTCTTCTGCAGTGGTCAAGTCGGTGTCTGCTTTGGCGAGATTCCCGATGGCTGCTTCGGATTGAGCGCGCACTGAGTATGCCGCATCCGATCCTGAACCGTCGTCGTGGCCCTGAAGAACTACAGCGACGGCTTTTTCTGCGTAAAACAGGGCTTGGTCGAACTGTTTGTCCCGTAGGTATGCCGATGCTGCGTAGACATAGGCGGAACGCCTCTCGATGAATCGCTCTTGATCGGAGAAGCTTGCTGCGATCTCGGCTGCTTTCGCACACATTGTCGCGGACGATTTGGTATCCGGCTCGCGAAATGCATTGCGGCAAGCATCGGCAGCCGGGAAGTATTGCCCGGCGATCATCTGATCGTTAGGATTTGCGGGGGCGGGCATATTGAAATTGACATATGCGCGGACTGTCTTTTCCGTCGCCACACCATCGACGAGAAAAGGTTTGTAGACCCATTGTTTCACTGCGTCGATTGCCGCTCCCAGGAGCATTGGCGGTCCGCTTATTGTTTTTTCAGTCCTTACATGGCCTGTCTTATCTATCGTGATTTCCAGCATAACGACACCAGCGACATGAGCAGCCTTGGCTATCGGTGGATAGATGGGAGGCACCTGTGAGATCGGTTCCGGGCTATTTGGATTCGGCTGTTGCGCGAGTGCGGCCCAGATGAGACAAACGCCAATAAGTGGAACTACCATCTTTCGCATCTTCGAATTATCACAGATGGACATAACAAGTCTCAGACTCGAGCGGCGCTTTGCTTTTTACTGTTGCACCCAAATGGTCCACGATACGTGAGGGCCACCCGTCCATGAGATCGTGCCGTCGGAGACGAGATATGTCAGGCTTTCAGCCCTTGGTTCATCGTTCGGTCCTTACCTGGGGCTGCGCCCCAGGCTGGTATCTGCCGCGCTGTTGGCGCTAGATTCTTGCGGCAGCGCCCGCTTGTCGAAACTATCTCTTGCTTTCTTGATCGAGTCCCAGTTGCCACCAATCCATTGAACTAAATGTTGCATTGGAGCTAGCAGACTGAGTCCCAGGGCGGTTAATTCATATTCCACTCGCGGTGGCACCTCGGGGAATACTTCGCGGGTCAGGAAGCCGTCTCGCTCCAGGTTACGCAGCGTGGTGGTGAGCATCCGCTGAGAGATCCCGTCCACCATCCTCTGTAGTTCAGAGAAGCGGGCACGATGCTTGGGTGTCCTGGCCAGCATGACGACCAGCATGATGCTCCATTTGTCCCCGACTTTTGTCATGAACTCACGAACCGCCTTCATCTCGTCGCTCTTACACATCAGCGCTACCGGTTCGATCACGTTCCTTTTGCTGGGCTTTTTCATGGGTTACTTCGACCTCAGTTCCTAAGGTAAATGTGCCGTCTTCTTTTTTAGTAACTCTCACCTCATTATGTAGGTATTGAAACGTAACCATGGAGAGCGCATGGTCAAAGATCGCTCACGGATTTGCATCGCTCTCATGCTGATCTGGCTGCCAATGGATGCCAATGTGTCCAGTTTTACGAAGTAAAGGAGATCCAATGCGTGTATTTCTAACCGGCGCCACCGGTCTTATCGGTTCAGCCATTGTTCCGGAACTCATCAACGCTGGCCATCAGGTACTCGGGCTGGCGCGAACGGATGCGGCAGCCCAATCTCTCATCGCTGCCGGCGCTGAGGTGCATCGAGGGAATCTTGAAGACCTGGAGAGTCTTCGCAGCGGGGCAGCGCTGTCGGATGGCGTCATTCACACCGCCTTCGGCCATGACTTCTCCAAATTCAAAGAAAACTCCGAGATCGAGAAGCACGCCATCGAAGCCCTGGGTGCCGCGCTTGCCGGGTCTGATCGCCCTTTGATTGTCAGCACCGGTCTCGCGCTTCCTTCGCCAACGCGCCCCGTGACGGAAGACGTGGATGAACCGGCCGTCTTACCGTATCCCCGCGTGCCGGAACAGGTTGCTCGCGCGTTGACCTCGCGGGGCGTAAGCACGGCCGTAGTGCGCCTTCCCCAGGTCCACGACACCGTAAAGCAAGGGCTCGTTACCCTTTTAGTCGCTGTAGCCCGTGAGAAGGGCATCTCCGCATACGTGGCTGAAGGGCTCAACCGCTGGCCGGCGGCGCATGTTCTCGATGTTGCCCGCCTCTACAGGCTTGCCCTGGAGAAGCACGAGGCAGGAGCCCGATATCACGCGGTCGCTGAAGAGGGTGTATCGCTCCGCGACATCGCTGAAGCCATCGGACGGGGCATGAAGGTGCCTGTGGTCTCCATCCCTCCGGAGGAGGCAAGCGCACACTTTGGCTTTGTCGGCAGGTTCGCTGGCGTTGACCTTTCTGCTTCCAGCGCGATCACACGGCAACGGCTGGAATGGAACCCCATCGGGCCTGGGCTGATCGAAGATCTCAACAACATGCGCTACTTCGAAGTCTAAACAGACTGCGCACCAGCGGCGACTTCCCGCCGCTGGTGCGAGGTGTCAAAGAGAACTCGACAATCTGATTGTGTGACGGAGAGGAAGGGGAGGCAGAGAACTTCCAGTCCTCAAACTTTCTCTAGCACAAGATGCGTTGCGTGTTCCGACGTCTTGCGATCGGTTACAGAAAATCCAAGTGCTTTCATGTCCAAATTATGAAACAGAGATTCACCCTGGCCGAGGAGAACAGGCGACGATGCGATGTGGAGAGCGTCTATAAGTCCTGCCCTCAGATACTGCCGTACCGTCGACACACCGCCGCCGATCTTAATATCCTTACTGCCGGCGGCCTTCTTCGCGCGTTCGAGTGCGTCTTCGATTCCGCCGGTAACGAAGTAGAAGGTGGTTCCACCCTTCATGACCAGAGGTTCACGCTCATAGTGCGTGAGTACGAATGTCGGCGCATGATAGGGCGGATCGTCGCCCCACCAGCCCTTCCATGAGTCATCCGGCCATGCGCCACGCACGGGGCCGAACATGTTGCGGCCAAGAATGAAAGCGCCAAAGTTGTCCATCGCCAGATGCGCAAATTCATCGTCAACGCCCCCGACAGTTCCTCCTTCTATCCCATGCATGGAACAGAAGATCTTCGTATGAAAGAACCACTGAAAGAGTTCCGGGCCTCGCTTGCCGAGTGGATCCTGCAGACTCTGTTCGATACCAGCGCCGAAACCATCCAACGAAACACCAAATCCTGCGACACGAACTTTTGACATCTGACTCTTTCCTCCTCGGTTGTTGTGCTGACTCTTTGCTCCGTACCAAAGTTGCGTCTGGCTGAAGCTGCCTCTATTGCAGGGTCTGCTTTCCCCGTCGCTGCTCACTTGCCTTCATGATTTCGTTCATGTCCCCGGCTGGCCGAATCTCGAAGATGTTGCCATACGTTATCGCCGGGTGCTGTGCCATGAGCTGTACAGCATGATTCATGTCCCGCGCCTCAAGGACGAGAATGCCGCCGAGTTGTTCTTTGGTTTCGGCATAGGGGCCATCGGTCGTTGCCACCTTGCCGTTCTTCCAATACAGGGTCAGGGCGGTCTCCGGCCCCTGAAGCGCTTCTCCACCGGCCCAGTGCCCGCTGGCTCGAAGATGGTCGTCATATTCAAAACATGTATCGAACATGGCGTTTCGCTCGCTCTCGGTCATGCCATCGAATTTGCTTTTGTCGTAGTAACCAAAACAGAGGTATTTCATGGTGCGTCTCCTTTGTTTACAGCAACCTGCCAAGCTTGCGGCAGGTTGGTTCGCTCTATAGTCGTCGGGGGTTGGGAAAATCGACAGCAGAGCAGAATTTTATTTCAATTCCCGCAGCCGCTCCTCGAGGAACCGGCGCTCGGACTCCTGCCGAACCAGAGACAACGCTTTCTCATAGGAAGCACGGGCTTCTGCAAGCCGCCCCAGCCTGCGGCACAGATCCGCGCGGGCGGAGTGCGCGAGGTGATAGTGGGTGAGGTGCCCACTCACCAGCAGAGCATCGATGAGACGAAGACCCTGCTCCGGGCCCTCGCACATGGCGACGGCCACGGCACGGTTGAGTTCCACGACGGGCGATGGCTGAATCATAAGCAGCCGTCCATAGAGCAGAGTAATTTGGCGCCAGTCCGTGGATGCCGCAGAGGAAGCTTCGGCGTGAACTGCGGCAATGGCCGCCTGCAGGGTGTAGGCTCCGAACCGGCGCGATAGCAGCGCACGCTCGGTGAGCGCGATGCCTTCGCCGATCTGATCGCCGTTCCACAAGGAGCGATCCTGCTGCTCGAGCAGGATCAGCTCTCCTGCCGGAGAGCTTCGGGCGGCGCGGCGTGATTCCTGCAGCAGCATAAGCCCCAAAAGGCCTGTGACCTCGGGTTCCGGAAGGAGGCCGAGAAGCAGTCTGCCCAGACGAATCGCTTCGCGACTCAGTTCGGCTCGGGCTGCTTCGGCCGAATACCCCTCGTTGAAGATCAGATATACCACCTGAAGTACGGCTCCCAGCCGCGCTGACAATTCCTGCAAGTCAGGGACCTGATAGGGAATTGCCTTATCGCGGATGATGGCCTTCGCACGTACGATGCGCTGCGCAAGCGTCGCCGGCGATACGAGAAAAGCCCGAGCAATCTCCTCCGTTGTCATGCCGCAGACTTCACGCAGGGTGAGCGCAACCTGTCCTTCCGACGGCAGAGCGGGATGGCAGCAGGTGAAGATAAGACGGAGCCGGTCGTCCTCGATCTCCTCCTCTTCATGGGGCACTTCGCTAATTCGCGTCTCGAGGTGGATCGCAAGGTTTCTTTGTTCGGCATCGAAGCGCGCTCGCCGGCGGATTCCGTCAATGGCCTTGAAGCGCGCCGTTGAAATCAGCCAGGGACGCGGATTTTCCGGTATGCCTGCCTGCGGCCAGGACTCCAGAGCGGCGGCAAATGCCTCGTGCATGGACTCTTCGGCGAGATCTAAATCTCCGAGGAGGCGCACCAGTGTTGCGAGAATTCTGCCCGATTCCGATCGGTAGAGCGTCTCTATGGTCCTGGCTAGCTGGTCATGCACCTGCGGTGGCATCCCAGCCAAACTAGCAAACAGACCGACTCGAGACAAGTTTGCGTGGTTCGGCTCCTCTCCACGATTAGGCAATGGGCGCAGCCCAAAACTATTTAAAACTGATCGATCACCACAACACCGGTCGTGTCGTAGTTGCCCATCGCTTCCAAGACGCCGGTCACACCCTCCAGGCTTACTCTCTGCTGCACCACCAGGCCAGGTTTCAACGTCCCGGCTTCACACATGGCGAGCATGGTACCGAAGCGTTGGCCCTGCATGCCAAAAGCTCCATAGAGCCTAAGTTCTCGAAGCAGGACTTTATCCATGGGGAGCGGGATAAGACCCTTCTCCTTGCGGGTCATGTGACCGAGCTGGACATGGCGGCCAAGCTTGCGCAGAGAAAGAACCGAGTTGAGGCAGGTCTCCGCGATGCCGAGGGCGTCGATAGAGACCTGGGCACCCCCGTTGGTAAGTGTCCGGATCGCCTCTACCGGATCGTCGACGCGGCTGTCGATGGTATGAGCCGCGCCAAGCTCACGGGCTGCGGCGAGCGCTTTTTCGGAGACGTCGACGGCGATGACCTTGCCGCCTATGGCTGCAGCAATTTGAACGGCGGAGAGACCCATGCCGCCGGCTCCATGGACCACCACCCACTCTCCACCTCGAACGGCCGCGAGATCCACGATTCCGTGAAACGCTGCCATGTAACGGCAAGCCATGCTCGCGGAGTCGGTAAACGAGATCGAGTCCGGCAGACGCACTAAGTTCACATCCGCATAACGAACTGCGGCATACTCCGCGAACGCGCCCCAATAGGAGACGCCCGGCACCAGCTTTGTTCCGGAGTCGCAGATATGTTGATTTCCGCTGAGACACCACTCGCAGGTGCCCTCGCCGGGATTCATGGGAAAGATCACGCGGTCGCCTTTCTTCCAACCCTTCACGTCGCGCCCAACTTCTTCAACGGTGCCGCTGAACTCGTGGCCGAGTACAAAGGGAGGTTTGATCGCGAGACCGCGCCACGCCCAATCGTCGGTCCAGAGGTGCCAGTCCGTGCGGCAGATTCCGTTGGCCCCGATACGGATGATCGCGCCGTCCGGCGGGCATTCGGGATCGGGAACGTTACGAACGATCAGGGGTTTGTTTAGCTCTTCTACAACAGCTGCGCGCATGGGGTTCTCCTATTTTTTGTCGATTGACAAAGAATAGGAGAACCCTTAGCTCGACGTCAAGTATTATCGACGGAGACATGTGGGAGGCAACGAGATATGGCCGGACGACCGAGAGAGTTTGATCGCGAGATTGCGCTTGCTCGCGCTCGCGATCTGTTTTGGAGTCGGGGTTATGAAGGGGTTTCGATGGCCGATCTGGTTCAGGGGCTGGGTCTTGCGTCGGCCCGTATCTATGCAGCCTTCGGATCGAAGGAGGCGCTCTTCCGGGAGGCGATTAAGCTCTATGAGTCGCAAGAGGGTGGCTTTGCGGATCGCGCGCTGGCCGAAGAGCCTACCGTAGTTCGCGCGATCGAGCGAATACTGCGCGAAGGGATTGAACTCTATACACGCAAGCAAGGACCGCGCGGGTGCATGGTGGTCTCTGCCGCGACGAATTGCTCCAACGAAAATGACCAGGTGCGGGAGTGGCTGGCGGAGCATCGGCGGGAGAGGACTGCCATGATCGTGAAGCACTTGAAGAAGTCTGTGCGGAACGATGAATTGCGAAAGAACACGGACGCACAGGCGCTTGGCGACCTATGTGCGTCCGTCCTTCATGGGGTATCCGTTCAGGCGAGGGATGGGGTGTCCCGTGAACGTTTGCTCAGTGTGATTCCACCGCTGATGGCAATCCTGAAAGCTCATCAACCTAGCCAATGATCCCTGAGCGCGTAATGGTTCGGCACTTTAAAATGACTCGTTATTAAGTCCGTGCTAAGATGAGCTGTTCCCAAAACAGTATTGTGTCGTTGGATTGAAAATCCAGGAAAAGGATAGGGAGAAACCTTGGTTAGCAGGCGGAGATTCATCGAAGGGTCCTTGATGCTTACGGCAGGTGTGGTGTTACTCGAGCAGGCGTCCAATGCGCAAGTTGCTTCGTCTCCTCAAGGCAGTTTGTTGTCGCGTATGACATGGCTGAACGAACCGGCTTCCGCGAAGATTGCCGGCGAGCAGATCGTGGTTCGCAGCCGTGCGAAGACGGATTTCTGGCAAAAGACGTTCGATGGCTATGTCGCCGATAGCGGGCACTTCGATCACCTCTCTGTGACCGGGGACTTTACCTTCACAGGCTGCATCAATGGCAAGTATGCGACGCAGTACGATCAGGCTGGGCTCATGGTCAGGATAGACGGCGAAAACTGGATGAGATGCGGTACCGAGTTCATCGATGGAAAGCGGTTTGCGAGCGTAGTTTTCACGCGCACCTACTCCGACGGGTCGACGTTGCCGGATCTTTCTGAGACAGAACCCATCTGGTGGCGGATAATTCGCAAGGCAGACTCCATCGAGACGCTGTGCTCGCTGAAGGGTGATACCTTCACCTCTGTTCGTATGGGATATTTCCCGCCGAATCGGCCGGTAGAGGTGGGTATTATGTGCGCGGCTCCGAGCGGCCAGGGATTTGATGCTACTTTCAAGGATTTAAAGCTGGAAACCGCCTCGAAGTAGAGTGCGCTTCAGGTGCTCGTCTCGGACAGAAGCATTTCTACTAGGGTCTTCCATTCTGCCTCTAGCGTGGTTCTACGGTAATCACTCCCAGAACGCTGGTACCAATAGTCAGCGTTCGAGGCAGAGCCTTCCTTGCGATGGAGATAGGCGTGGACAGCCATGCCTTCTCTCGTTTCCAACTCGTCGACCAGGGCATGGGCCTTTGCCCAATCTCCCTTTGCATCCCACCATAGAGCCGCGAGTGGAATGGACAGGTCGCTCTTCGGGGCTTCGACTGCAAGCGACTTTGTGAATTGCTCGGAGTTCATTTGCGATCCTTTGTGCGACGAACGGCACCATCATACCGCCGGGCAAGCAGTATGAAAATCTTTAACGCAGCGGGCGCGGCGGTTTCGCGGAGGTCGCGGTGGCAGCTGTGGTCATCTCAGAGTTCTCTATCTTCGATCATCGCGGATGACGGCAGAGTTTTGCGAAGGAACGCCAGTATGGCGGCGATGAAGAGTTCAGGTCTCTGCAACGGGGCGAAGTGGCTTACGTTGTCGAGAGTGATCAACTGTGCGTTCGGAAGGCTTTGAGCGAGATATTCCGCGTGTTCGGGTTTGATGAATTCATCGTGCTCGCTTTGTACGATCGCGACAGGCACGCTGATCTTCGCGAGGTCGTGTGCGGAGTAGTTGGGTTGTGTCTGCTGCATCAGCGTGACGGCAGCGACGAAGTCTTTGAAGTGCTTCGGAGTAGCCGATAACTGGGCGTAGTCTTTCACGTGTCGAGCGAAGCACCGGTCCAGCGTGGGAGTGGCTGCAAAGGGCTTTACGCCGCTCGGATCCATGTTGCAGGCAAAGAAGAACACGCCTGAGACGCGCGAGGGGGCTTTTGCCGCGAGGACCAGGGCGGTGCAGGCACCGTCGCTCCAGCCCACCAGGGCGGCTCTTTCAAGATGCAAGGCATCCATCACTGCTAGAACATCGGACGCCATCAACTCATACGAGAACGGTTGTGTGTCGCGCGTGCTGCGGCCATGGCCACGGCTATCGATCAAAACGGCACGATAGCCGTTGCCTATCAACGCTGGAACCTGGTAACCCCAATTGCCGCTGTGGCCAAGGCCTCCATGCAGCAGGAACACGGGTAAGCCAGAGCCGTAGGTGCTGTACCAGATCTTAGCTCCCTCGTGTTCGAGGTAGCCTCGATCCTCTGCGACCGGCAAGGGTGCGGCACCGTCCGCTTCGAACTTCTTGAGTTCGTCATCGTACATGTCTGTTTTGATTTCCATCGATCGGTTACGACCGCTTCAGCATAGCTCATGCGAAACGTGCTTTGAATGGCTGGCGGTAGTTTCTCCAGGTCAGGGGCTCACTCGAAACCAAGGCAGCCCTTAGGTCTCGTAGAGGTGCTTTGGAAGCTTTCATTAGTCTGACCGCGACTGGATCTACTCAGACAAGCGGTTTTCTAGAGGATAAAACGCAATTTTTGCTTGCAAGATCCGGCCCTCATGGAGTAGGGTTGTGCGGCTTCACGAAACAGAGAAACAAATAGCCTGAAAAAGCTCAAGTACCTACTATTCATCCGGGTGAACATGACCCGCTGAAAGCGCCGCTCTGTCGTCGGGCTGCCTATCGGGCCCTGTATCGAAAACGCACGTCAAAACCGGCTTCATAAGGAGAGCAACATGTCACACATCCTCGCGGGCGTAAAGCGCCCTTACCGTTGGTTCTTTGGTGTTCTGGGAGTTGTGGTCGCCACTCCAATCGCGCTCTGGGCGCTCACCCCAGGCGTTCCTCCGGGAAGCAACTTCGATATGAGCTACTGGGAGCTTCAGCTTCCTATTGGCTCATCCGGAGATCCCACGACGATCTCTAGCTCCTCGCTCCAGGGCGGCTATGAGAACTTCTCCTACTTCTTCACGGAAAGCGGCGACGGCGCCATGGTGATGAAGGTCCCTGGCAATCCCTCGGACTCAGGCTGCGTGACGACGACCAACTCCACCCACTGTCGCACGGAACTCCGTGAGGTTGACCCCAATACCGGCAGCGCCACTAGCTGGGACCCCAATGCCGCCACCAACCGCATGAAGGCGACCGTTGCCGTTGAAGCCGCCGATAACGGTACATACGGGACCGTTATCGGTCAGATCCATATGTCCGATAGCGTCTCCACCAAGCCCGTCATCGAACTCTACTATGCTCCAGACGGCACCATCAGGGCGGGTGTCGAACGGACACGTGCGGGCGAAGATGAAAACTATACGATCGTCGGCAATGTTCCCCTTGGCCAGCAGTTTACCTATGAGATCGAGTACTACGGCGGAGTCCTGAAGGTCGCCATCAACGGCAGCTTCACGACCCTCAGCACGTTCTCACTCGACTCCCCAGCCAGCTACTTCAAGGCTGGTAATTATGACCAGGGCAGCAATGCTTCGGATGTCCACTTCTACGCCCTCACCATCGAGCACTAAAGACAGCAGGGCAATGAGCGTAAGCCATTACTCGGCACCCCACCCTTGAGCGAGTTCTCGCGCAGGGTGGGGTGTCGTTCTTAAGTCATCTGTGTCCAGGAGCTGCATGGAGATGATAGATGCGTCATGAATAGCAATCATCTGGAGCCTTAGCGGGATAAGTGGAACCAGCGCTATCGGGTACGCTTCCACTCGAGATGACAATTCTGGGGTAATTCATCTGGGATGATCCATCCTGCATCACTCTATCGATGAACTTGTTATAAGAATGACCACTTGCCGCATCCTATAGAAAGACGAGGACCTGAAGGTTCGATGGCTTTCCTACTAGAACTTGCGACGTTAGCGGAGACGCTTGTGCAGGAGGGCAGTCGCCTGAAGAAGCGCGCGGCGATTGCTGAGGCGATTGCGTCTTTGCATGAGGCTGCTCCGGAAAGCGACGATGCTGGCCGGTTTGCGCTGTATCTTGCGGGCCAACCCTTTGCGGAAAACGATGCGCGCAAGCTGAATGCGGGTGGTGCGTTGCTGAGCCGCGCGGTGCTGACGGTTTCGGGAGCTGGCCAGGCTGGGCTTACAGCTGCCTATCGGCTGCATGGAGATCTGGGCGCTGCAGCACATGATTTGTTCGTTGCTCGCCGCGGTGAAGCGCAGCCAGTAGCTGCGTTGACACTCGACGATGTGGCGGAGGTGTTTGCCGCGATGGCTGTGGCGCGCACGACGGCTTCGCGCTCGTCGCTGGTGGAGGGTTTGCTGACGCGCGCAACAGCGTTGGAGGCCAAGTATCTGTTGAAGCTGATGCTCGGCGATATGAGGATCGGCGTGAAGCAATCGTTGATCGAAGAGGCGATCGCTGTGGCATCCGGTATGGATGTCGCCGCGGTGCGTCATGCCGTCATGCTGGAGGCGGATCTTGTGCGTGCCGTGGGGCGAGCGTTTACCGGAACCCTGGCAGAGGCTCGCATGACTTTGTTTCATCCGCTGGGGTTCATGCTGGCATCGCCGGTGGAGACCGCGGAGGCTGCTGTGGAGAGGTTTACGGAAGCTCCTGTGAAGGAGAAGCTCGCAAAGGTTATGAAGCCAAAGAAGGCCCGAAAGAAGGGTGCTGGCGAGGACTTCGTCGATCTTGGACTTGTGCAGGAGGTGGTTGCGAAGGATGCGGCGGAAGAAGGGCTCGCGGAAGATGCGGCGATCGAAGCGTCGAGTGTTGTCGAGAAGAACGTCGAGCCGTCTCCGCTTGCCTTCCTGGAAGACAAGTATGACGGTATGCGGGCGCAGGTGCATTGTGGCGATCCATTGCAGCCGGGGCGAGTATCCATCTATTCGCGTAACCGCGAGGACATCACACAGAGTTTTCCGGACCTTGCCGAAGCTTTCGCGTCCGTTGATGAGCCGTTGATTCTGGATGGAGAGATTCTTGGCTGGGACTACGGGAAGATGCAGGCGTTACCGTTCGCGGTGATGGGACAGAGGATCGGCCGCAAGGTCGTGAGCGATGAGGTGCGACAGCAGATTCCGGTCGTCTTCATGGCCTTCGATCTGCTCTTTGCGCAGGGCGAGCTTTTATTGCCGCTTCCACTGACAAAGAGACGCGCGCTTTTGGAAGGTGTTGTGACGAGATGGGACTCGCGTGTGGTCTCGCCTCTTACATCGGACCCCGCCCGCAAGACGGCGCAGGGCAGCCTATTTGCGGAGGTGGCTTCGAACGTTGAGCCGAAGAGACGTTGGATGCTTTCACCTACTGAGAGGGTGACGGATGCGGCTGCCATCGATCAGGCGTACCGCGATGCACGCGCGCGAGCCAATGAAGGGGTAATGCTGAAGCGAGCAGGCTCGGCGTATCTGCCGGGGCGGCGTGGGCTGGCTTGGGTAAAGCTGAAACGCGAGCTGGCGACGTTGGATGTGGTGATTACGGGCGCTGAATTTGGGCATGGCAAACGTGCCGGTCTGCTCTCCGATTACACCTTTGCGGTGCGCGGTAAATCCGGGCAGTTGCTGAACGTTGGCAAGGCGTACTCCGGCCTAACCGATGCGGAGATTCTGGAGATGACGGAGTGGCTCAAGGCCCATACGCTTGAAGACCAGGGATACTTTCGAACGGTCGAGCCGCAGATCGTACTGGAGGTTGCATTCAATAACATCATGCGGTCGACGCGTCATGCGTCCGGCTTTGCGCTGCGGTTTCCGCGCATCCTGCATATCCGTCGCGACAAGCCGGTTAGCGAGATCGATACCCTGGAGCAGGTGGAAGAGGTGTATCAGACGCAGCCCGATCGTCCGGATGAAGAGCCTGCGGAGTAGCGGCAGGGGATTAACACAAGCTACGATTGGAACGCGAGGATTGAGCATGAAGGAACACCTTCCCGAAGTCATCACGTTGAAAGCAGAGTCTTCGACGCCGTTTGGATACGACAATCATCCAATTGCTACGATCAACGATCATGTTGTTCGGATCGCTACGATGACAGAGCCCTATCACTGGCACTTTCATCCAAACTCCGATGAGACATTTCTGGTGATTGAAGGACGGCTTTTGATCGAGTTTGAGAGCGGATCGCGCGAACTTGACCCTGGCCAGATGCTTACGATTCCTCGCGGAGTCCGCCATCGGACACGCCCGGTGGGCGCGCGATCCGTGAATCTTACGTTCGAATTGGCACAGTCCGAAACCGTTGCCGTCTGACGGATCGGAATGACCCAAATGGATAGAAAGCCAGATTGTTGTTTGAAACGACGTAAGATTTATGCCAATGAAATATTCACTTAAATAGGCTGAAATTATGTCATCTATGGATCGTCGCCACTTTCTTTCGCTTCTCGGGGCTGCTGGAACAGCAGCTACACTTGGCAACGCGTCGTTCGCTCATGCCGAGTTGGTGCCTGCTGCTGAGCCGCAGGACTTTGACTTTATCTTTCTGACGGACACGCATCTCCAGCCTGAACTGGATGCCGCGAAGGGCTGCGACATGGCCTTCAAGAAGATGCGTACGCTCAAGGCTGATTTCGCGATCCAGGGTGGCGACCATATCTTCGACGGCCTGGCTGTGCCCAAAGAGCGTTCGATCAGCCTCTTCGATCTCTACGACAAAACCCAGCAGGACCTGAGCCTGAAGGTTTATCACACCATCGGCAACCACGATTGCCTCGGCATCTATGCTCAGAGCGGTGTGGAACCGACCGATCCGCTCTACGGCAAGAAGTACTACGAGGATCACATCAGCAAGCTGTACTACAGCTTCGACCACAAGGGCACGCACTTCATCGTGCTGGACTCTATCGGAATCACTCAGGACCGTGCCTACGAAGGGCGCATCGATGCGGCGCAGTTCCAGTGGCTCGCCGATGATCTGAAGGCGCAGCCTGCGGGTACGCCGATCATCGTCAGCGTTCATATTCCTCTGGTGAGTGCGGTTGCGTGCTACAACCCGGCTCCGACGACTCCGCCCGCGCACAATGGCAGCACGGTTACGAACTCCTCTGAGGTCATCAAGCTCTTCGAGGGCCACAACGTGCTTGGAGTTCTGCAGGGCCATTGGCACATCAATGAGCGCGTCGAGTGGCATGGCGTGCCGTACATCACCAGTGGCGCGGTGAGCGGCAACTGGTGGAAGGGAACTCACATGGGGGCGCCTGAGGGTTTTACGGTGGTGTCGCTGCGTGGTGGAAAGCTCACTACACGGTATGAGACTTATGGATTCAAGAGCGTGGATCCGCACAATACGTAGGATGTGTGACAGAACGGAAAATGCCATTGGATTGCAGCCCATCCTTATGCGTCATTTGATGGTAGAACATTTTCACGAAGAGTCTGATGTCTGAATGAACCACCACAGATCTGTCATCTCGACCGAAGCATGATGGTTTTATCGTCATGCGCAGTGGAGAGACCTGCATGTTGCAGAGCGCGATGCAAATATTTGTGGCGCGCTTTGCGTCAAGACCTGCAGGTTGTTCGCACAGGCGATAGTGCCTGTACATACAAACTGCAGGTCTCTCCACTACGGCGGCAAAAAGCGCCGCCTCCGGTCGAGATGACAAGGTATGGGTGGGATCAAAAAGAACCACCTCACACCATTCATGAAATGTTTCAATAGCGCAGATCGGAAGAAAATAAGGGATTTCTATGCGAACTACAGTTTCACTGGACGATGCTTTGCTTGCGAAGGCAAGTGCATTGACCGGACTTCATGAAAAGTCAGCATTGATTCGTGAGGCGTTAAAGGCGATCATCAAGCGGGAGAGCGCGCGACGGCTCGTGATACTTGGTGGAAGTGAGCCGAATTTGATTTCGATTTCCCGACGGCGCGCGAGGAAATGATTTTGGCCGATAACCTAGTCAACTGCGTTCATTGCTTTAGATCCCTTCAATCTTGTCTTCATCAAAGTACAGGCGTCAGGATTCTGGTCGATAAGAATATAGCTGCGGTCGTTGCGTACGGCGGCTTCGCCAGTCGTTCCGCTGCCCGCGAAGAAGTCCAGAACTGTGTCTCCGGGATTGGAGTGGACACGGACGATGCGCTCCAGAATGCCTAGGGGCTTCTGGGTTGGGTAGCCGGTCTTCTCCTTGCCTGTGGGCGAGACAATAGTGTGCCACCAGACGTCGGTGGGTGTCTTGCCGCGAGCCGCTTTCTCAGCGCCGACTAGTCCAGGCGCCATGTAGGGAATGCGGTCGCTGGCTTCGAGATTGAAGGTGTAGTGTTTCGGGTCTTTGGTGTACCAGAGAATATTGTCGTGTTTGGCGGGCCAGCGTTTGGTGGAGCGCGCACCGTAGTCGTAGGCCCAGATGATCTCGTTCTGGAAGCAGGCGCGGCCCGCAACACCATGGGCGGAAAAGACCTCGTCCAGCATGACTTTGCAGTAGTGAACCTCGCGCGGGTCGATGTGCAGGAAGAGAGAACCCGTGGGAGAGAGCACTCGGTGCGCTTCGATCATGCGTGGGCGCAGAAAGCCGATGTAGTCGTCGAAGCGGTCGGTGTAGATGGGTGCAGTCGCGAGTTTTTCGGTGCGATAGCGATTGCCGCCAAAGCCGGTGCGGTCACCGGCATCGTCGCGGACGGTCTTCATACGGGTGCGCTGCTGGGTCGTCCCAGTGTTGAAGGGCGGATCGACGTAGATCAGCTGCACACTGGCGTCCGGAAGGGAACGCAGTGCTGCTAGGTTTTCGCTGTGGAGGATGCGATTCAATGGGGCCTCTGAGTGAGTCTATTATCCACCCCTGTATTTGCCGGTGGCACCAATGCGGGGGGGGCCTTCGGCTACGCCTCAGGATGACGAAGAAAAACAGACAACAGTAAAGGCATGCCTAAGGCTCGTCCTGCTACACTCTCATCTTTGTGGGGAACGAGTGTATGGGGACAATGGAACATCGCCTGGGGGTCGTTGGAGCCGGAACGATGGGCAACGGCATCGCGCATGTCTTTGCGCGGTCCGGCTTTGAGGTTTCGCTCTATGAGGTGAACCAGCAGGCGCTCGATCGCGGCCTCGCGACGGTTCGCACCAATCTCGACCGCGAGGCTGCCAAGGGCAAGATCGATCCGGCAGAAGTGCCTGCGATCTATGCGCGGCTGCGGCCAACGCTTGCCCTCAATGATCTGCGCGACTGCACGCTTGTGGTGGAGGCTGCGACCGAGCGGCTTGCGATCAAACAGCAGATCTTTCATGAACTTGATGCTTTGCTCGCGCCCGAAGCTATTCTTGCGACCAATACGTCGTCCATTTCTATTACCAAGCTGGCTGGTGGCACGACGCGCCCTGACCGCGTGATCGGTATGCACTTCTTCAATCCAGTGCCGGTGATGTCGCTTGTCGAGGTGATCCGCGGCCTGCAGACCTCCGATGCGACGTACGAGACGGTGCGGTTGCTATCGTTGGCGGCAGGGAAGTCTCCGGTTGAGGTGAACGATGCTGCCGGGTTCGTCTCCAACCGCGTACTGATGCCGTTGATCAATGAGGCGATCTTCGCGGTCATGGAAGGCGTGGCGACAGCGGAGGCAGTCGACGAGATCTTCCGGCTGGGCATGGCGCATCCGATGGGGCCGCTCACGCTGGCTGACTTTATCGGACTCGACGTCTGCCTGGATATTATGCGGGTGCTGGAGGAGGGGCTAGGCGATCCCAAGTATCGCCCCTGCCCGCTGCTGATCCGCATGGTCGACGCAGGGTGGCTCGGTCGCAAGTCGGGGCGGGGTTTCTATACGTATCCCGCGAAAGTTTGATCGAACGAACCTGAACTACACTTAATTACATCTCATGAGCAGACGGTTGCAGGGAGAAGCGCTTTGCCGAACGAATTGTATTTTGAAGATTTGCATCCAGGGCTGAAGTTCAACTCCAGCCGCAGCTACAAGGTCACCGCGGAAGAGATCAAAGAGTTCGCCGAACGCTACGATCCGCAGCCGTTTCATCTTGATGAGGCGGCAGGCGAGAGTTCGTTCTTCAAAGGGCTGGCGGCGTCGGGTTGGTTGACGGCGGCCATCGTCATGCGGCTGCGCGTGGAGTCCATCCATATCGCAGGCGGAATGATCGGCGCGGGTGTCGAGGAGATTCGCTGGACGCAGCCGGTGCGTCCCGGAGACTCGTTGCGTACGGAGGCCGAGATCCTCAGCGTGCGGCACTCGGCCTCACGGCCTGCGTTTGGTGTGGTGCGGTCGCGGACGGTGGTCTTCAATCAGCGCGACGAGGTCATTATGCGTTCGGTGGTGAACTTTCTGGCGCCGCTGCGGACTAAGCCGTAACAATCGATAGTGCCTTCGTTTGAGGACACCTTCGCCGGTGAAGGAAGATCAAGAATGATTCGTGACGTCTCCGTCCGCGCTGTAAGCCGGCAGGATTACGACCAATGGTTGCTGCTGTGGGAGGGCTATAACGCTTTCTACGGACGGTCGGGAGAAACCGCGCTTTCGCCTGACGTTACTCTCATGACCTGGACCCGTTTCTTCGATGCCTATGAGCCGGTACATGGCCTGGTCGCCGAGCACGATGGCCAATTGCTTGGCCTGGCGCATTACCTCTTTCATCGCAACACCATATCGATTGCGCCAACCTGCTACATGCAGGACCTGTTTACCAGTGAGGCGGCACGGGGAAAAGGCGTGGGCAGAGCCTTGATCGGCGAAGTCTATGAGCAAGCTAGGCTTGCGGGTGCGCCTCGTGTTTACTGGCATACCCAGGAGACAAATCGGACCGCGATGCAACTCTATGACAAGATGGCGGAACACTCCGGTTTTGTCGTCTATCGCAAGATGCTCTGACAGGTGCCACGTAGCCAGTTTGGTTCCCGATTTGCACTGAAAGCGGGCGTATTCTGTAGGTTGTGCGGATGACGGTGTTAGCTTCGGGTTCGAAGGGCAACTCTACTGTGGTTGCCTCGGGTTCGACACGCATCCTGGTAGATGCAGGGCTGTCGTGCCGCGAGATTCTGCGCCGCATGGCTCTTGCCGGAGAAGATGCCGCAGAGCTGAATGCCATCCTGATTACCCATGAACACGTCGACCATATAGCGGGTCTCGCCGTGCTGGCCCGGAAGCTGCGTATCCCGGTCTTCTTTACGGAGCAGACGCACCGCGCCTGGGTGCGGATGCTTACGCCGCGAAAGACGATGTCCTATGCCAAGTGGATGGAGAAGATGCAGCAGGAGAAAGAGGCTCGCGCAGCTCTCGTGGCTGCCCAGGTTGAATCCGACACTTTGGTGGAAGAAACGCCGCCTGTGGACGAGCTGCCTCCAACGGAGGAGGCGCGCCCTGCCACAAAGGCCGATCCGACGTTCCTTCCGGCTGTGGAATACTTCCGTGCCGGACAGAACTTCTGCATCGGTGATATCGACGTTAACCCCTTTACGATTCCTCACGATGCAGCCGATCCCTGTGGCTTTGTCTTCCATGCGCGGCAGGAGTCCATTCGCATGGCTATTGCCACCGATCTTGGGTACATCCCTCCGAACGTGAAGCTGGCCCTGCGGAATGTCGATGTACTGCTGCTGGAGTCGAACCACGATCTTGAGATGCTCAAGGATGGCCCTTATCCGTGGTCGGTGAAGCAGCGCGTTCTTTCGCGGGTCGGGCATCTTTCGAACCATGCTGCCGCGGAGTTTCTGCTGCGCGACTACGACGGTAGCGCGCATACCATCGTTCTCGGCCATCTCTCCGAGAGCAATAATCTGCCGGAGCTGGCTCGCCTGGCTGCCGAACAGGCGATCAGCAACCGGATGACGCTGCTCGGCAACCGCGTGGTACTGGCCGCGCAGGATACGCCACTCGACCCTATCTGCCTTTAGCTTTGGCCGGTGATCTGGATGGATTCCCGGCGCCGAAGAAAAGGTGCTTCCTGCTATCGGTCGAATTCATCTAAACTGAAAGGACCGCAAGAATGCCGAACGAAACATATCATCGCGCCCATCGCCACGAGGCCTGCAACGACCAGGTCATCGGAGCCATTCTTTCCGGCTGGCGCTATGATATCTCGGGTATTCCCAAGGACCTTCGCGGCGACTATGAGGCGCACCTGCGCGGCTGCACGTACTGCCGCCGCCGCCAGCGTCTCCACCGGACTGTGGATATCCTGCTCCTGGCGGCAACCACCCTCTCCTTTGTGGCGTTCCTTCTAGCGGCGCTGGTCATGCATAAGATCGAGGCTTACAGCCACATCAGCGGCAATGTCCATGTGCATTTGCACGGAGAGGGCAGAGCGGTTTTGGCGCGCATTCCCGACAGCATTGCCATTAGCCTGGAGACCGTTGCCTGCACGGGCGTCTTCGTTTCGCTGCTGCTCTGGGTTCTGGTGGCCATTGCAACGCCGATTCCTGGCATGCTGTCCACCATGTTCCGTGAACGTATTTCGCCGGAAGAGCGCGATCGTCTGCGCAAGCAGGCTGCCTGAGCCACGCTGTAAGCCCGGCATCCCATTTTGAGTGACCTTACTTCACCTTCCATCGTCTCTTCCTCCACTGAGCATCTTCTGCCTGTGGAGTCGGCTTCGTTGGGGGCAACGAAGCCAGCGGCTAGCCAAGATGACAAACCTCCGTCGCTGCTCGGCTATCCAGCTACGTATCTGTTGATTGGCATCAACCTGCTCGTTTTTGCGGTCATGTTCCGGTATAGCCCCGCTGTTCCATTGATCCGGGAGCACGCAGGCTGGGGAATCCTTACAGCGCCGTTCGACGTGAGTACGCTGCTCCACTTTGGTGGCAGCGATTCGCCGCGCATTCTTCAACAGAACGAATGGTGGCGGTTGATTACTGGGACGTTCGTCCATGTCACGATCCTGCATCTTGCCCTGAATATGTGGTGCCTGTGGAACCTGGGCCTCTTCGGCGAGCCTCTTCTGGGCCGGCCTGGTCTAGTTGCGGTTTACCTGCTGACGGGCACAGCAGGGATGATGTTCTCGCTGACGTGGAGTGTCTTCAGCGGGCAGGACACCCTGGTTGCTGGCGCCTCGGGGGCGGTTTTTGGGGTTGCGGGAATCCTGATCGTGCTGCTCTCCAACCGCAAGCTCGCCGCGCCGTGGAGGGAGCTTCGCAGCCTGCGCCGCTCGGTGATCTGGTTCGCTGCGCTCAATCTCGCGATTGGTATTCTGCCGCAGTTTCTGCCGGCGTTTTCGCCCGCTCAGTTGGCAAAGGTACACCTGGGACCCGATTCGTTGCCACACATCGACAATACGGCGCATCTCGGAGGCTTTCTGAGCGGTCTGGCGTTGGGTTTCCCGCTGTTTCCGCGCATGACCTCGGGGAAGTCGAGCTATCGTGCCCGGCAGGGACTGGTGTTTGCGGTTGCGGCGCTCCTCCTCTGCTTGTTTGGCTATGGCCTGGCGCAATAAATGTGCCTGGAAATCCACAGATGCGCCAATATCTCCACAGTTGCGCTCAGGGCGGTTAGCGCTATACTCACGCCAAAGGGAAAAGCCCCCGGGTGGCCGGGGGCTTTTTCTTGTCCGAAATTAGCTGATTGAGAGTGTTGCGGTTGCCGCGAACTTTCGCACCATGGCCAGCAGCAGACGACGGTCGCTTTCGCCTAGGTGAGCGGAGTAGCGCTGGACCTGGGTGAGGAATCGAATCTCGTCCTCATTGAGGCTCATGCCCGGAACTTCCTTGACGGAATCCTCGGCGAAGAACTGGCTCAGCGGCAGGTCGAGCGCTGAGGCAATCTTCTGCAGAGTCTCCAGCGAAGGCACCGTGTGGCCGTTCTCGACGCGCGAGAGGTAGCAACGCAGCAGACCCGTGCGCTTTTCGATGTCCCCCTGGGACATCCCCCGCTGCAGGCGAAAGTCGCGAATCGTCGTTCCAATATTGATTGGCGCTGGTCCTGGTGACGCTGCCATCGCCGATGGCAAGGCTGTTTGCATATGTTCCATTAGCCGTAAAGTAACGATCTCGAACGAAGGTAGCAAGAACTAAGTTCAAGAATCGTTATGTTTACGAACCATGAAAGATTCGTGCATCCTGCGGCACTGGGAAGGCAGAGTGTAGAGGATAGAGTGTAGAGCGTAGCGAAAAGCCTTCTCTATCCTCTACACTCTGCCTTATCCCATGTACATTCCACCGTTGACGTCGAGCGTGTGCCCTGTGATGTACCCAGCTCCTTCAGAGGCCAGGAAGGCGACAGCAGCGGCGGCTTCGTGCTCGGTGCCGACGCGTCCCAGTGGAATCTGCGTGATCATGGCTGCCTTATGCTCATCGGGCAGGATGGCGGTCATGGCTGTCTCGATATAGCCCGGAGCGACAGCATTGACGGTGATGCTGCGGCTTGCGAGCTCGCGGGCCAGCGCCTTGGTCATGCCGATCATGCCGGCCTTGGAGGCTGCGTAGTTAACCTGTCCGGCTTGCCCGACCTCTCCCACGATGGAGGTGATGTTGATAATGCGTCCCCAGCGTGCTTTGAGCATGGAAGAGGAGCAGGCCTGGGTCAGCAGAAATGCTCCCGTGAGGTTGGTGTTAATCACATCGTCCCAGTCCTGGCGCTTCATACGCAGCGTGAGGCCATCCTTGGTGATGCCGGCGTTGTTGACGAGAATCTCGACCTTCCCGAACTCGGCGATGACGGCCTTGGCGCAGACCTTGATCGACTCTTCATTCGCGACGTCGAGGGCAAAGGTCTTGGCCTGGCCACCGGCTGCTGCGATCTCGGCGGCAACGGCTTCGAGCTTTTCCGCACTCCGCGCCGCCAGGGCGACGGTTGCTCCGGCTTTGGCGAGTTCAAGGGCGCATGCCCGTCCGATACCCTGCGACGCGCCGGTTACCAGCGCAATTCTTCCTGTCAATCCGCTCACAATGCTCCTCATTTCTGTTGTCGGTAAATCAGTTGGAGTTCTCCACTATTAAAGCATCGCAGGCACGATATTCTTGTGCGAGTCATGTCAGATCGTCCCACACCGCACCCCGAACCCCAACATCCCGAAAATACCACCGAAGTCTACGCCATCCACGGCGCGGAGCCGGAGGTCCTTGCCTATGCGATGGCCAAGTACTCGCGCTCGGCCCTGACCATGCGCGAATCGCTGGCGGAGATCAGCTCGCAACGCGCCGAGCAGTTTCTCAACACGTTCTACTTCCAGTATGGCCATCGCTCCATCGCCGACCTTGCGCACATTCCGTTCGCGGTGGAGAAGCTCTCGCTGCTGGCGGCGATCTGTCTGGTGGATGAGACGCGCTGGGATGGGCAGGAGCGCTCCACGCGCTACCAGGACTTCCGCCGCAGCGGATGGTTTACGCCGCACCTCGGGACGAAGCAGCGCAAGCTGTACACGCACGCGATTGGCGATCTCTTCAAGTCCTACGACTCGCTGAGCGCAGGGATGCTCTCTGCGCTCAAGCAGGCGATTCCGCAGCCGGAGTCGATGAAGTTCGACATCTACGAGCGCACACTGAAGGCTCGTGCCTTCGACGCCGCGCGCTATCTGCTGCCGCTGGCGACGAACACCTCACTTGGCCAGATCGTGAACGCTCGCACGCTGGAGACGCAGGTCTCGCGTCTGCTCTCGAGCCAGTTCGCGGAGATTCGCGATCTGGGAGGCAAGTTGCGAACCGCAGCCAGCGAACCGGCGTGGAATGTACAGCGTGACAAGCTGGAACAGCTTGCGGGTGAGGGAACGGTCGATGCCAGTGCGACGTCCGAGATCCTCAACGACCTGATGCCTCCTGTACGCACCGCGCCTACGCTGGTGAAGTATGCGGAGAAGAACGAGTACCAATGCAAGAGCCGCACAGAGCTGGCCCAGGCCGCACGCGAGCTGATGGGCGATGCGCCGATCTATCCCGCGCCTATCGTCGACCTGCTCGATGACGATGAGGACCTGGAGGTCGAGATCGCGACCTCACTGGTCTACCCGCACTGTCATTACTCGTATCGCCAGTTGCGCGGGGCGGTGGCTGCTCTGAGCGAGACGCGGCGCAACGAACTGCTGAAGCTGGGAGCGGTGCATCGCGGGCGTCACGACGAGCTGGTGCGGGCCTTCAACGCGGGGCATGGGTTTCGCTTCGACATTCTCATGGATATCGGCGGCTTTCGTGACATGCATCGGCATCGCCGCTGCGTGCAGTTGATCCAGGAGTTCTCGGACGTTCATGGCTACGATGAGCCTGTCTGCCCCGGACAGCCGACGCTCGCCGAGGCTGGCCTGGAAGAGCAGTACCGCGAGGCCATGGACGCTGCGCTGGCAGCGTATCGCACGGTTCGCGACAGCGATGAGCCTGAGGCGCACCAGAGTGCGCAGTACCTGCTGCCGCTGGGCGTGCGCTGCCGCAGCCTGTTCAAGATGGACTTCGCCGAGGCGCTATACATTGCTGAACTGCGGTCGGGGATTGCGGGGCACTTCAGCTACCGGCGTGTGGCGTGGGAGATGTACCGGTCGATTGCTGTAAGGCACCCGGCTTTAGCAGGGCTGTTCCGCATCGAGGATGTGAATGTGCCGATGGACCTGCTGAAGAGGTGATCGTTTGACTCGAGAAGAACTGAATGCCCTGGCGGAACGAACGTTGGATGCTGCATATCGTATCCACTCTACGTTTGGGCCTGGACTTCTGGAGAGTGCCTATACCGCATGCCTGGTATTTGAATTGAATCGTATGGGGCTGGATGTAAAGACAGAGGTACCTGTGCCGATTGTGTATGAAGGCGTAAAACTCTCCGATGTCGGATACAGGATCGATATTTTAGTGGGGAACGAGTTGGTGATTGAGGTCAAGTCGCTGGAGGCTATTGCTCCTATGCACCTGTCTCAATTGGTCTCTTATCTCAAGCTATCGAATCGGCGACTCGGATTGTTGCTGAACTTCAATGTAGATCGTTTAAAGGACGGGATTTATCGGCGGGTGAATGGGTTTTAGATCGAGTTGAAGAAAAGCATTGACGCAACGGACGCTACGGTGCGCCACGATACGCGACGGCTGTATTGCTTATGGAAAGCACTTTCCCAAACACAAATGCCGTCGCGTGCCGTTGCGAACCGCTGCGCCCGTTGCGTCAAGGCTTTTCCGGCTGCCCGCCAAGTCGAAAGGGATTGAAGTTGGTGTGGGTGTCGAAGGTGTCCACATGCTCGGCACGCTTGAGCCAGCCGATGACGAGATACGTCAGTGGCGTCGCCAGCACCTCGTAGGCGACCTTCAGCAGATAGCCTGTCAGGATAATCGTCACCAGTTTGTGGGGAGAGAAGGTGCCGGCGAAGGTGATGACGATGACCAGCGTCGTATCCACAGCCTGGCCGACGACGGTCGATCCCACCGTCCGGGTCCAGAGCATGCGGCCTTTGGTGATGAGTTTCAGCTTGGCCATGGTGTACGAGTTGGCAAACTCGCCCGCCCAGAAGGCGATAAGGCTGGCAATGAGGATGCGTGGCAGAAAGCCGAAGACCGTGATGAACGCCGCCTGATTATGCCACTCCGGATCGGCGGGCAGGGCAATGACCAGGGCCGAGACGGCATAAAGTAGCGCTGTGCCGAAGAATCCCAGCCAGATGGCCCTCCGGGAGGCGGTGTAGCCGTAGATCTCGGTAAAGACGTCGCCGAAGATGTAGGTGATGGGGAAGAGCACCATGGCGCCGCTGGTGGAGAACGGTCCGATGCGAATGACCTTCTGGGCGAGCAGGTTCGACACCAGAAGGATTACGACGAAGGCGGTTGTCAGCGCGTCGAGGTAGCGAAAGCGGTGCATGGATTGAGAGTATCGCAGGTTGTCGGCGACTTTCGCTTTTCTTTTGCCGTGGCCTGGGGTTTGATGCTAGACTCGGCTTTGACATTTCACCTTCGTTCTACCCCATTAAGGAGACACACATCGTGGCAGATGATCGCAGCAAAGCCATAGAAACCGCACTTTCTCAGCTTGAAAAGCAATTTGGCAAAGGGTCGGTGATGCGGCTCGGCGCGAAAGAGGCCATTGGGCCAATTTCGGTGATCTCCACGGGTTCGATCTCCTTTGACGCGGCATTGGGCGTGGGGGGCGTGCCTCGTGGGCGTGTGATCGAGATCTTTGGGCCGGAGAGCTCGGGTAAGACCACCATTACGCTGCAGATCATCGCCGAGGCGCAGAAGAACGGCGGCCTGGCGGCGTTCGTCGACGCGGAACACGCACTCGATCCGGCCTATGCGAAGAAGCTGGGCGTCGATACCGATAACCTCCTGGTGAGCCAGCCGGATTATGGCGAACAGGCGCTGGAGATTGTCGAAGCGCTGGTGCGTTCGGGTGCGATCGATGTGCTGGTGGTGGACTCCGTGGCCGCGCTGGTGCCGAAGGCCGAACTCGATGGAGAGATGGGCGATTCGCACATGGGCTTGCAGGCCAGGCTGATGTCGCAGGCGCTGCGTAAGCTGACCGGGACGGTGTCCAAGTCGCGCACGAGCCTGATCTTCATCAATCAGGTCCGCGAGAAGATTGGCGTCATGTTCGGCAATCCCGAGACCACGACCGGCGGGCGTGCGCTGAAGTTCTACTCCTCGGTGCGTATCGACATCCGCCGCATCGGAGCGGTGAAGGAAGGCGACGTCGTCGTCGGCAACCGCACGAAGGTCAAGATCGTGAAGAACAAAGTGGCGGCACCGTTCCGCGACGCTGAGTTCGACATTCTCTTCGGAGAAGGCATCTCGCGCGAAGGAGATTCACTGGACCTTGCGGTGTTGCACAACATCGTCGACAAGTCGGGTGCGTGGTACAGCTACCAGGGCGAGCGCATCGGACAGGGCCGCGAGAATGTACGCGGATTCCTGAAGGAAAATAGAGAAGTCTTCGGGCGCATCGACAGCGAACTGCGCAAGAAGCTCGGCATCAAGGCGTCGGATGACGTTGAGGTCCCCGAAGCTCCGGCCAATGGAGCTGCTCAGGCGGTTGAGGTCGTAAAGACACGCCGCGGATAAGTTTGCCTGCAACCGAGCAAAGGCCACGACAGGAGATCGTCGTGGCTTTTGCTTTTAAGTTTGCGGCTCAAGTTCGCATACGTTTTGCCGAAGCAAGATACGTAAGGGTAGGGGCAATCCTGCTTTAAAGGCTGAATTATTCATACCGCTCTGCCGAAGACCCAGGCCTATGGCATTGCCATCGACACACCTTCGCCGGTAGACTAGTGAAAGCCCGATAGAAATCCGCACTGTGGATGAGTTGCTCGAGCACCATGCGGAGAGTTGGCAGAGCCCGGTTGAATGCACCTGACTCGAAATGTGTTTTTGGCCATTTCGCAGACTTCTGCAATTAGCTGCAATGTAGCGATAAAGCCTAATAAATCAATAGCTTGTGGCTCTATCTAGACTGCATAGGCACGCCATCACTTGCCATGAATTACAAACCCAACTGGCACCACAACTGACACCGGCTATGAGTGGGTGACGATTTCCCGGGTGCTGATCTTGAAATCAATAAGGACACGTTAAACAAATAAGTGCTAACGCGACACTTGGTCACAGTCCTATGCTAAATTTTCTGTGAACAAGGAGGCATCATGCATTTTTATTCGCGCCGCTGTTCCAATAGCTGTAAGCGCCCACGAAGCAATAAGAAACTGCCGGGACAATCACTGATGAGGTGGTGCAGCCGCTGCCACCGCTGGATTCGCACGGGTGAAGGTCGTCTATTTGTTAACCACTAGACGTTTTTACTTTCTATTCGCCTATGCTGATCCCATGTTCAACCTTGATGCATACACGCCCCGCGTCAATCGAGCGATGGTTTATCTTGGGGCTTGTCTCATCGCAGGCATACGGCTCGCCAGGGAGAAACAGGTGAACGTCCGGGTGTTGCCAACCATCGCAGCGATTGATGAATCAGTGGGGCACGCACACGAAATCTTTTACCGCGTGTTTAGGAATGTGCCGGTCAAACTTCAGGACAAGGATTGAGCATGGGTGGTGAGCGCAGAGCGACGACAGAGATGCGTGAGGAAGGGCGCATGTGCTCGAACTGCCCACGAACAATGGATATGGGTTTCTGGACAGGTGGACCGCGTCTCTGTGACCACTGCTTAAGCTCGCGTCAGGTCCTTTTGAGGTTTAGATACGACCGCTGCGTCTGGTACTGCGACTTCCTTGATCCACAGTCGAAGATGCCCGTAGGACGACAGCGAAGATTCGAGACGGCTGAGACATGATCCGGACGATGATCGCGAGGACACGTACAGCGCTTGGAGGCCATGTTTGATAAATCGCTGGAGAGCGGTGCAGGAGAGCTCCTGTTAGAGGTCACAGGCGAGCAGTTCATCAAGCTGAAGTGATAAACGGGCAGCTCCCAGCATGTGCAGCGTGAGGGGCTTCCTACACGCTTTCCCTCTACCTACCGTCACGAGGCTTACAAAATGTGTGCGTTAGCCCGCATGAATTTTTCGTCTATGTCGATAGTAGAAGACGGAATAACCTTTAGAAGCCACTCTTTCAAGTACGAAAAGGGTCGTTCCCTTTCAGAAAGTTTGCGCGTGTGAGACCAAGCAATCATGTCAGCTACTTGTAATGGGGCGTGGAATGGCAATTCCAAGTCCTGAACATCTGCAAATTGATCCCACCAGTTGTTGGGGTTCTTGGTCTTGCCAGGACGAGTTCGTTTCTCTAGCCAACCCTGTTTAAACTTGCTCAGGAACCTCTCACCTCTGTCATAAAAAACGTACAGTGGTTCTTTGTGCGTCTCGGGGACATTTTCCGAGTAGACTCCGGCGGTTAACGTAAGGCAACCACCGGCACACTCCTTCAGAGGGTCTGGTACGACGGCAATTCCCTCTAACGACAAGCGATGTCTAGCGGATTCGTTGATTGAACACCGCGCCATCCTAAACTCTTCCTTGTTCACCTGACTCAAAAGAACGATGGCATCTTGTATCAAACTCTGTTTCTTGTCGAAATCCCACCCCGCTTCAGATTCAAACGGATCATCGTTTCCTAGCAACTCGATCATGTGTATGTAGGGGGCAACAGGATAGCGGTTTGCCAGCATAGCCTTCCACTTTTGATCGAATGATGCCCAAACCTCGTCAGTGCCTGCAATCCCAGCCAGCGTTATCCAGTTATCTCCGTTATCGTCGTTTCCCCAACTCCCATCAAAATAGGTCTTCATGACAAGCAGCAATTCCTTCCCATCTATTCGACATAGATCCGGTGTCTTCGGCCAAACCTGAGTCCTTCCATTGATGCGCTTCAAGTGCAGGACTACTGATAATCTACGCACAAATGATTACTCATGTTCTTCAGTGGGCAACGAACAATTCCGCAGGGATTCAGGCGATTGCTGCCCTGATAGCGTCATTCGTCGGATTGGCTGGGTTTGGGGTTCTCTGCAAGTATGCGTTAGATACGCGAACCATCGCCAGAGCGACGGATTTCCAAGGAAAAGACAATGTGCTGCCTTTTCTTGCCCTAAATCTAGTTGCTGTAAGGCAAGGGCAACATCTAAGTTGTGATGAATGGCGACTTGAGAATCAGGGTTTCGGCCCGGCAATCAATGTCAAGTATCGGATGTTTGACGTTCCTCTCCCCAAGCAGAAGCTTTCAATTATGCAGGGTACGGAGTCTGCCGTATGCGATACGACGACACAGGAGGGGATTCGCTTCAGTAACAATATGCGAACTAATAGAGACTTTATCGTCGAATATGAGTCGATCGCCGGAGAATCACTGCGGAGTGCATTTCGCCTCATGGAAGTGACTCAGGTTTCAGTATGTTTTGAGAATCTTTCGAGAAAGCGCTAGAGCGGAGCCCTGGTAAGTTCCCACGCCTGATCGCTACTATTTGTCATTATCCACAAGCATTAAAAGCCCTGTATAGCGATTTTGGAGAATCGTCATCTACTCTCAGTCCAGACACTCATCACAATCTGAACTGAGAGGCAATACCGATGACTCAAGATGCCCTTTCCTCTATGCCATCTATCTCCTGCTCTATCTGCCCACAGATTTCCCCCGCCGAAGAGATGTCAGAATGCAGATGTGGAGCCAAGATTTGTGAACGCTGCCCTTTTCTCGCCTGCTCTTGTGTTGATGACGATCCAACAATCCAGGCTCTACGAGTTCAACTCCGCGCGGGAGCAATCGAGCTTGGACAGCTGCGGGCAGAGCGGGAGCTAATGGGGGCTGGCAGCCTCACCATGAGCCAACAGGCGCGCCTGTTGCTGCTCACTGACGTTGTTCACAGTCTGAGAGCAGAGGTGAACAGGTTGGATGAGATTCGGGATGGTGAAGACTACTCCGAAGACGATCAATCCTAGAGCATCGAAGGCCGCTAGACGATAAAGAAGTCCCGCACCAGCGCATATGTGCATGGCGTGGGGTGTTTGTTGTGTCCAGGTGATAGTCTTGCTCACCTCGAAAATGAGGAGTTAGAAAGAGGAGAACAAGATGGCAATACAGGACATGAAGATCACGTCACGGTCCACTCCACCGGGAGGTGCATCGTTCGACATGACGCTGAGTATCTACAATGACGTGGGTACAAAGCGTTACGACACTGAGGAAACGTTCAGAGAAGCACTCTTCGCTTTCACTAAGAATGTGACCTCAGACGGTTTCACCAACACTTTGAAACTGTTGGCAGAGGCAGCGAATGGCGCCATCATTACCGAGGCTCAACTCACCGATGAAGGACGCGAGGCCTTCGATATTAAGGACAACGAATAGCGCTAATACCCTTAAACGCAAAATGACCTACACCCGATGTTTTGAGTGTGTGGCTTTTTGTTTCAGATGTGTCGCTGCCTACTTGCTGTCCGGAGTGACCTCAAGCCTTTCAAGTATCGTCACGACTTGTGGATTGTGCATGTCCGAATTGAACTGCACTCTATATGTATTGCCACGGTGGAGCTCATTGATTAGAACGTCTGATGCATAAGCAGTGTGCTTTTCATGAAACTGCCCGGTTTGCACATCAAAAATGTTGAAATGAATTTTGTGCCCAGCCTTTCCTATCAAGGCGGACCGGTAGATTCTAATAACCTGCTCCTGCCCCTTTGCTGGAAACGGTGACGAGCTCCCACCTTGTACCTTTGACTTGCCAATCTTCCCCATTCTGAAACCACGGTCGGACTTCGACGGGGCTTTGCCCGCAGCTTTTGCTGCGCGGTCAACAGACTTTAGGATTGGTCTTTTTTTTCCCGGCGTCCAAAGGATATCGGTGCGTACTTTGCACTGTGCGCGGACTGATAGATATCGCTTCCACAGATCCGGGTTTTCTATCGGTTTGCCTGACCTTGCCTTCCATCCATCTCTTCTCCAAACCGAGGGCCTTCTCTGGTGATCGTAGACATACATTGAGTCCGTAAAAATCTGTACTCGGTCAACACCCAAGGCGCGCCCCTTATCCACGACGTATTCCAAGGCTCGGATGCAGGCACAAAGCTCCATGCGGTTATTCGTTGTCTCGTGAAATCCTTCGCTGAACACCTGTTCATCGGGACGATTCCACGACTCAGGAAACTTTGCAAAACACGCGTACCCACCAGAACCACCAGGGTTATCGTAGGCATTGCCGTCGATGTAGAGCTTTAGGGCGTGCGGATCTTCTGACACCGGCCCACCTCTGAATGGAGTTTCAGTCATTATGCGCCAAATTCGATTTGATTGACGATCTCGGCGGGCCTTGTCTGTTGAGCTGGGGCGGTTGTTGTGCCGAGGTGATAGCCTTGCTCACCTTGAGGTTGAGGAATATGGATGTACGAGGCGAAAACAGCATATGACTATCACAGTAGAGACCGACGACGGCATCGGCATCAAATCGGAGTATTACAAAGGCGACATTTCGCCGCTACCTCAAGTTGGACACACAATAATGGGCACGTTTGGTAGAGGCGATGTGTCCAAAGTGAAGCACTACGTTGAGTCTGATTCGTATAGTGTCGTTCTGGAGTTCACAAATTTAGATCAGCCGCATATCAATGCAGGTTTCTGAGGAGTCTAAAGAGCATGAGCGATGACAAGAGATTCGACAGAAAGAGGATTTATGAGTACGGCAGGGCCTCGCAAGCTGTGTATGACCTCCGTGGAAACACAATTCACAAGGCGAATAGCGCAGCTTCTGCCGTCTATGAAATTCGCGGGAACGGCATTTACAAGGCAAATAGCGCAGCCCAGGCTGAGTTCGATATTCGTGGAACCAATATTCATAAGGCCAATAGTGCAGCACAGCCCGTATACGAGATTCGGTAGCTTAAACGAGTGCTCGTAGTGAAGATGCACGGTTGCAGGGCGCTAGAGGTTGGATCAACTCTGCTCTCAGTGATGCCAAGATCAAAGGCTACACGTGGCATTGCAATAGACACACCTTCGCCGGTAGACTGTTGATAGCCCGATAGACATCCGCATTGTGGATGAGTTGCTCGAGCACCATGCGGAGAGTTGGCAGAGCCCGGTTGAATGCACCTGACTCGAAATCAGACATAGTCGCAAGGCTATCGGGGGTTCGAATCCCTCACTCTCCGCCATAAATTTCTATATCGCGTTTTGCCTCTGGGGTTCGGATCCTCATTCGCAGCTAAGTTATCGCGATATCCATCCTTCACAAAACAAAAAGCCCGCAATCGCGGGCTTTTGTTCGTAGAAGATGCGAGCCGGTGGCAGTCCGTAGGGCTGACAGCCGGCCCGCAGCATGGAGATGGATTACCGGAGTGCAAGAACCGTGTCGTCCATCTCTTTCGAGGCCTGTGCCAGTACATCGCCGGCGTGGTAGTTTCCGACTGACGCATTGGCGAGGACGGTTGTTCCGATGGCAACCTTCAATTCAAGCGACTTCCCTGGAGCGAGTGTCATTACCTGCTCGCCCACCTTCAACTCTATGGCCGCCTTCGAATCGTTGCGGACGCTGAACTTGACCGTTTGGGCCTTTGCGAAGATCGCGTGAACCGGCACATTAAAACCTGCCGGCGCAGCATAGACTTTGGACGATGCCGCAAGGCTTACGAGGGCGATAGACACTGCCAGAACATTACGAATCTTCATAACAACTCCCGGTACTGCAAGATTTCACTGCTAACGCCATCCTCGACGAGGCTGCGGAACACCTCAATTCACCAGGTCTATCTTCCGCATCAACAGTGACTTATCTCGCAGGAGAGGTGCAGGAGAGGTCAGGAGAGCTTCCTCTCCGGGTAAAATAGTTGAAACGCAAGGATGCTTGTGGCATCTGTGGCATCAACAGAGACTGGACTATAGAGATGCTTGACTTTCCCAGAACCGAGGAACCAACCGGGCTTCACGGATCGAAGACGATTCGATTCGGAGAGTTCGAGGCCGAGCTCCAAACGGGACAACTATGGAAGTCAGGAAGCCGAGTCAAGCTTCAGGACCAACCCTTCAGGGTGTTGCAGGTTCTGCTGCAGCGCCCCGGTACGCTAGTCACCCGGGAAGAGCTGCAGTCCCAAATCTGGCCGGAGGAAAACTTCGGCGACTTCGATCATGCCGTGAATGTTGCGGTCGCAAAACTTCGCACGGCTCTGGGCGATTCGGCCGAGGATCCCTCGTTTATCGAGACTGTTCCTCGCCGGGGATACCGCTTTATCGCGGCGATTGAGGATTCCCCTGAAGACCCGTTACCTGCGAAGACCGATGTCTCAGCGGCTGGCACTCCCTTCAGACCCAACAAGGTGCTCCTGGCACTTCTTGCAGTGATTGTCGTGGGCGGTCTGGTTGGCGTCGGTGTCTTGCTTGGAAGCGGGGGAGGCCGATCGCAACCGCCTGATTTTCAACGCCTGACGTCTCGTCACGGTACTGTCTACGCCGCAAGGTTCGCCCCTGATGGGCACAGTGTGATCTATTCGGCCTCCTGGGATGGCGCGCCCATCGAGATGTATTCGACCGACCTGAACTCAAACGGAGTGCGCAGCCTTGGCTTTTCTGCCACCGATCTGTTGGCGGTCTCCTCGTCTGGACAGATGGCGGTCCTTCAGTCGGCAAAGCCGCGCTTTTTATTGGCGGTTCGTGGCACGCTCGGCCAGATGCCCCTTGCCGGTGGAGCGCCACGTCAGATTGCGGAGAATATTGAATGGGCCGACTGGGCTCCAGATGGAAAATCGATCGCCATTGTCCGCAATATGGGTGGCAAACAGCGTCTCGAATTTCCTGTGGGACATGTCCTCTATGAGACCGTTGGCTGGATAACCCACGTGCGGGTTTCGCCCAAAGGCGACCAGATTGCGTTTCTCGACCACCCGCGCTACCACGACGATGAGGGAGTCGTTTCGGTGGTTGATCTTGCAGGGAGCACGAAGGTGCTTTCTACAGGATGGGAGAGTGAGGAAGGATTGGCGTGGGCGCCAGATGGGAAGGAAGTCTGGTTCACGGCGACTCAGTCCGGGCTGCAGCGCCGTGTGTATGCGGTCAGTCTCTCCGGGAAGCTGCGCCAGGCCTTTCACGCACTGGGTGGGGTCACCTTACAGGACATCGCTCCTGACGGCAGGGTTCTCCTGACCCATGATGAACAGCGCTCGGGCATTATGGGACTGGCTCCGGGGGCCACCCGGGAGCGAGATCTCTCCTGGCTGGATTGGTCGATTCCGGTGGCGCTCTCGCCCGACGGCAACCTTCTCTTATTTGACGAGCAGGGGCAGCAGAACGGGGCAACCTATACCGTCGCTACGCGCGATCTTAAGGGGTCGGCACCCATTGCTCTTGGGGAGGGCATGGCCGGTGATCTATCGCCCGATGGAAAGTGGGCGGTATCGATTGTTTCTTATACCCAGCTGATGCTGTTGCCGACAGGGCCGGGGACTGCCCAGAGAATCGAACGCGGCGATATTCAGCAATACGGACATTCCGTTCACTGGATGCCTGACGGCAAGCAAATCGTATTCTCTGGAAACCAGGCGGGCGGCGAAGCTCGATGCTTTATTCAGAATATCGGGGATGACAAAGACCGTCCGGTCACTCCAGAAGGAATCAGTTCCTGTACTGTTTCCCCTGACGGCAAACTTCTTGTGGCCAGTGATCCTGATGGGAACGATGTTGCGCTGTATCCCATCGATGGCGGAGCTCCTCGTCCTATTCCGGGCCTGCTAGCAGGAGAAAGCTATGCCTGGACCTCTGATCCTCACTTCCTCTATGTCTATCAACCCAATCAATTACCGATGAAGCTTTATCGGTTGAACGTTGGGAACGGACAAAGACAGTTGTTTCGCGAGATGACTAAGGATGAGGTAGGAGTTTGCGATTTCTCTCATCTTTATTTAAGTGCGGATGGCCGAAGCTACATTTACGGATACACGCGGCTGCTCTCCGATCTTTACCTGGTCAATGGGCTGAAATAAATACAGTTAAATCATCTGTGATATTTGTAGCTGCGATTCTTCGCTTGCTTGCGATAGTTGTCTGACAAGACAGGAGACCGCTACAACCAGCGCGTCCGTTGTTCCGTAGTTGCTGCGGGTGTGCAAGACGTGGCGGTAAAGATGGTGGGAGAATAGGAAGATGATTACGCCCGATGAGTTGAACCAAATCCCAATCTTTGCGTGTTTGGAAGAGGCTGAGCGGCAGCGGTTTGCCAACAAAGCTGCAGACGTCCACTTGAAGTCAGGGGAATGGCTCATTCGTGAAGGAGACATACCCTATTTCTATGTCCTTCTCGAGGGCGATCTTGCTCTGATCAAGGACGTTCTGGGGCAGGCCCGCGAATTTCATAGATATAAGGTTGGGGCGTTCTTCGGAGAGGTTCCCATTCTGATGGGGGCTCCTGCTTTTGTGTCCGTCCAGGCAAAGTCCTGGTGTCGCATTGCGCGGTTTGACCGTCAACAGTTGCAGGAGTTGATTCGCGATTCGGCCGCATGCAGCGCCATCATTCTCCAGACCATGAATGCGCGCCTGGCCAACGTGCAAGAGTGGATGAAGGAAATACCTTCCTCTCGCGTGTTCATCGTGGGTTCGCAGTTCGATACCGACTGCCGTGACATTCGTACATTTCTTTCGATGAACCGCATTCCGTATGAGTGGGTAGACCGCGAAAGCGAACCGGAGCGGGTTCCCGTGTGTATATCGGCAGACCTGAAAGGCCCGGCGGTGGTGGTCGATAAGGCGTTCTGCCTGGGCGAGTCGCCAACGGTGCGCAAGGTGGCGGATGCCTTGGGTATCCGCACGAGGCCCACGCGCGAGAACTACGATGTCGTTGTGGTTGGCGGTGGTCCGGCTGGTCTGGCGGCTGCGGTGTACGGCGCCTCTGAGGGGTTGTGCGTTCTGCTCATCGAACGCAATGCCGCGGGTGGACAGGCTGGCACCTCTTCGCGTATCGAGAACTATCTCGGATTTCCAAACGGCATCTCAGGGGATGACTTGAGCGAGCGTGCGCTGCGGCAGGCAGGACGCTTTGGCGCGGAGATGGTGCTGACTCGTGATGTGCAGAACATCGAGCCGATGACGGGCGTCGGCTATTGCGTGGAGATGGATGGCGGCGACCGCGTGATGACGAAGACCGTGATTCTGGCCACCGGCGTTGATTGGCGCAGGTTGGAGGCCGAGGGCATCGACCGACTGCTGGGACGCGGCGTGCTCTACGGTGCGGCGCGCACGGAGTCACCGACTGTGATCGGCAAAGATATCTTCATCGTGGGTGGCGGCAACTCAGCGGGGCAGGCGGCGATGTTCTTCTCCAACTATGCGAACTCGGTGACGATTCTGGTGCGCGGAGCTGGGCTTGAGCTCAGCATGTCGCAGTACCTCATCGATCAGCTGGCGAGCAAGAAGAACATTGCGATAGAGCCGTTCACGCAAGTCGTGTCCGTTGGTGGAGAAGATCATCTGGAGACGATCTGCACCAGCACTCGCGGGGCTGAGCCTCAAGCACGCCGTGCGGATGCGCTCTTCGTCATGATAGGAGCCGACGCCAATACGGACTGGTTGCCCAGGAATCTGCAGCGCGACGAGCGCGGCTTCATCTGCACCGGCCGGGATGTGATGGATCTGCCGAATTGGAACGGCAGGCGCGCGCCATTCCTGCTGGAGACCAATCTCCCGGGCTTCTTCTGTGCGGGCGACGTGAGGCATGACTCCATCAAACGCGTATCGAGCGGTGTGGGCGAGGGAAGTATGGCGATCGCGTTTGTCCACCAGTATCTGGCGCTGGAACAGAAAGAAATGGCACAGGTCTAAGGCAGTTTCAAAAAAGGGTGTAGTGGAGTTTTTGGACACCTCACCACAACCCTGTCATCTCGACCGGAGGCGGCGTTCTTTGCCGCCGCAGTGGAGAGACCTGCAGTTTGCCTGTGCAGGCAATGGTGCTGGTGCAAACAAGCTGCAGGTCTCTCCACTACGCCTCGCGATAAAGCCACGAGGCTTCGGTCGAGATGACAGGGTTGTGGTGAATAGAGCTGGAAAAATTGGAGTACGTCGAGAGAATAATTTGTTCTCCACCGCACTATTTTGAAACACAATCCAAAAGCAACGGCAGGAACTATCGTAAGTTGATATACAAGTTCTTGAGGATGCACGATGCCGCTGCTGCAGCCATTCCGCTCACTCACTTCTACGCAGCGCCGAGCGTTTACGGCGTGCTTTCTTGGCTGGACGCTCGACGCCTTCGACTTCTTTATCCTGACGTACTGTCTCGATTCGGTCGCCTCGGCGTACCACGTCAATCTTGAGACGGTGGCTTACAGCCTTACGTGGACGCTCTGCATGCGTCCAGTCGGTGCGCTGCTCTTCGGCCTGCTGGCGGAACGGTTTGGCCGCCGTCCCACGCTGATGCTCAACATCATCTGCTTCTCGATCTTTGAAGTGGCTTCGGCATTCGCGCCGACGTTCCACATCTTTCTCATCACGCGCGCACTGTTTGGAGTCGCCATGGGCGGCGAGTGGGGCGTCGGCGCTGCGCTTGCCCTGGAGACACTTCCCAACGAGAATCGTGGCTTCTTCTCCGGCCTTCTGCAGGAAGGCTATGTGACGGGAAACCTGCTGGCTGCTGCCGTCTACGGTTTGGTCTTTCCACATCTGCATGGACACGGGTATCTCTCCAACTGGCGTATGTTATTCCTCATCGGCGCGCTGCCTTCGCTGCTGGTCTTCTACATCCGCTCGGGGGTGGACGAGTCGCCGGCCTGGGAGGCGAGTCGCCGCAAGTCTCTTGGGGCAACCCCGCACTCGGTCGGTTCAGTCTTTCGGCAGATCGCGGCGCATCTGCCCTTGTTTCTCTTTCTCACGCTGCTGATGACGGCGTTTACGGCCTTCAGCCACGGCACGCAGGACCTGTATCCGACCTTCCTGAAGCACGATCATCATCTGACGCCGCAGACGACCTCCGTCGTGGCGATCGTCGGCAACATAGGCGCGCTGCTGGGAGGCATCTGCTGCGGCACGCTCTCAGAACGCTTTGGACGCCGCCGCACCATCATTATTGCAGCGCTGCTCGCCATCCCTGTGATTCCGCTCTGGGCTTGGAGCCACACGGCGGTGCTGCTCGCCTTGGGTGGCTTTGTGATGCAGTTCATGGTGCAGGGGGCCTGGGGCATCATCCCCGTTCATCTGAATGAGCTTGCTCCGGCGCAGGTCCGAGCGCTCTTTCCGGGATTGGCGTACCAACTGGGCAATCTTCTTTCCTCGCAGAATAGCCACTTCCAGGCTCTGTTCGCCACCCGTTTTTTCGGTGGCCGGCTGACCCCGATTATGGCCCTGACCGTGCTATTCGTCGCTCTACTTGTCGCTCTGACGACGGGACTGGGCCGAGAGGCCAAAGGCGCTGACTTGTCTTCTGTCTAATGCATCTGCTCTTATAGTGGGTCGAGCCTAAGTCGGCGCAGGCGCACCTTGAAGGGCGGCTGGGTTGACTGAATCTCGCGGGAGCGTTCCATGTCTGTTGCCGTAATTCCCAGTCTTCCTAAGAAGCTTCGCGCTGCCGAACCGTTTCTCATCCAGCAGGACTGGGCTGCCTATACGCCGGAGCAGCATGGCATCTGGCGCGAACTCGTGTTGCGCCGCATGCCGCAGCTGGAGCAGCATGCCTGCGCGGAGTACCTCGAGGGCTTCCAGCAGATCGGATTGCAGGCGGACCAACTGCCCGATCTCACGGCGGTGAGCAAGCGCCTGCAGCCGCGTACGGGCTGGCAATCGACTCCGGTCAGCGGATTTCTGCCTGCCGATGCCTTCTTTGAGATGCTCGCGGCGCGCATGTTTCCGACAACCACCTGGATCCGCAGCCGCGAGTCGATGGAGTACACCCCGGAGCCCGATATCTTTCACGACGTTTTCGGTCACGTGCCGATGCATGCACACCCTGTCTTTGCTGACTTTCTGGAGCACTACGGCAAGATCTGCGCGGCGTCGAAGAGCCCGGACGTCCTGGAGCGTCTGGGGCGGCTCTTCTGGTACACCGTGGAATTCGGCGTCATTCGCGAGCGCGGCGAGATTAAGGTCTATGGCAGTGGTCTGATCTCTTCGCATGGCGAATGCACGCATGTCATCGAGCGTGGCGCAGGTTTGGAGATTCGTGATTTCAATCTCGATCAGGTGCTGGAGGAGAAGGTCGATAGCGGCAACATGCAGAAGGTGCTGTACGCGATTGAGTCGTTCGACCAGATTTACGAGGCGACCAAGGAAGCGGAGTCACGGCTGGGGTAGTAAGTTCGCCTGCTTGCTTGTTTTTCGCCGTCATCCTGAGCCGTAGGCGAAGGACCCCCGCATTGGTGCAGCCACCAATGCGGGGGTCCTTCAGCTTCGCTTCAGGATGACGACGAAAAACAAGCAACGGCAAATGCCCAAAGTTGCTTCCATCGGCCATTCCCGATACCCTTGTAGGGTGTGCTTTCCACTCATTGCCGCCTGTTGTCTTTGCCCCGGCACCGGGGCGTCGATCACGGCTGCTCGATGAGGAGCACAGACTGACGATTTCCAAGTGCCCACGAAAAGTTCGTGGGCCTTTTGCTTTGATTCCTGAACTGGAGAACCAACTTGAGCGACGCCGCACCCACCGCGACCCCCGTAGCCGCGGCTAAAGAGACCAAAGCGCAGAAGGTCGAACGCCTGAAGCGCGAGAAGAACCCCTGGGATGCCTGGGATGAGGTGCGGCAGTTTGCCCGCGAGGGCCGCGCCAGCGTGCTGCCAGAGTGGACCGGGACCTACTTCAAGTGGTGGGGTGTCTACACGCAGGGCGATGGCCTCGGCGTAACCGGTGGCGCTGCCGGCGAGGGTAAGGCGAGCGAGTACTTCATGATGCGCATCGGCCTTCCGAATGGCCTGCTGACGGCGCACCAGCTCCATGTCATCGCCGACATCACCGCGAAGTATGCGCGTGGTATCGCCGACATTACGACACGCCAGAACATCCAATTGCACTGGCTCACGATCGAGTCGCTGCCGGAGGTCGTCGACGCGCTTACCGCGATCGGGCTATCACCCAAGGGTGCGTGCGGTGACGTTGTGCGTAATGTCACCGGCTGCCCGCTTGCCGGTCTCGATGGCCATGAGCTGATCGACGCCTCTCCGCTGGCGGTGGAGATCGCGCAGAAGCTGACGGCGAATCCCGAGTTCTACAACCTGCCCCGTAAGTTCAAGATCTCTGTGACCGGTTGCCCCATCTGGTGCAGCTACCCCGAGATCAACGACGTAGCCCTCACTGCCCTGAAACGTGTGAAAGACGGCAAGGAAGAGATTGGCTACAGCCTGCGCGTTGGTGGCGGCCTTTCGACCGAGCCTCATCTCGCTGTGCGGCTGAATGCGTTTATCCCGCAGGACAAGGCCTATGACGCCGTCAAGGCCGTCTGCGAGATCTTCCGCGAGCAGGAAGCGTTGCGTGAGAACCGCACCCGCGCTCGCATCAAGTACCTCTTCATGAAGCATGGCTGGACCGCGGAGACGATGCTTGCTGCCGTCGAGGAGAAGCTCGGCTTTAAGTTCGATCCAGCCGACGAAGGTCCCATAGCCGACGACCTCTATCGCGATCACGTCGGTGTGCATCGTCAGAGGCAGGAGGGGCTGAGCTACGTTGGCGCAACCGTTCTAAATGGGCGTTTGACCCCGGAACAGCTGCACGCCCTCGCGTCACTGAGCGAGACCTATGGAGACGGCCATCTGCGCGCCACGATTGGCCAGAACATCGTGCTGGTCAACATCCCGAATGCGAAGACCCCGGAGCTGGTGAAGGAGATCACCGCGCTTGGCCTGCAGGTTGCGCCGACGGTCTTTTATCGCGGAGCGGTTGCCTGCACAGGTACCGAGTTCTGCAAGCTGGCGATCTCCGAGACCAAGGGCTTTGCCAAGTGGCTCGTCGGCGAGATGGAAGAACGCCTGCCTCAGTTCGACCAGCAGCTGCGGCTGCACGTAACCGGCTGCACCAATAGTTGTGGCCAGAGCTGGATCGCAGATCTCGGCCTGGAGGGCAAGAAAATCAAGAAGGACGGCAAGCTGGTCGATGCCTTCTACTTCTGTGTCGGGGGTGCTGTGGGTGAGCATGCGGGGATCGCGCGCCAGATCGGCTATCGCGCGGCGGCGGAAGACTGCCCTGAGGCCATCGAGCGTCTACTGCGCGGATATCTTTCTACGCGCACGGAGGGTGAGAACCTGCGCAGCTACTTCCGCCGCACCAGCGATGAAGATCTACGCGCGTCCTTGAATGGCGCGGTTATTGCCGCTGTGGAACGTGACCCTGCACAAGGCCGTGTTCCGGCCAGCGTAGGCTAAGGACACAACAATGAGTCTCTTTCCTATCTTTCTGAAGCTCACTTCAAGGCCCTGCGTCGTTATCGGCGCAGGGTCTATCGCAGAGTCGAAGATTGAGAGCCTGCTGCAGTCTGAGGCGCACGTCACGGTGATAGCCCCCGAGGCGTTGCCGCGCGTTCAGCAGTGGGCTGACTCGGGAGAGATCGTCTGGACCCAACGCGAGTATGCGCCGGGAGATCTGGCGGGAGCGTTCCTCGTGGTTGCGGCTACGGCGACGCCTGCGGTCAATCGTGCCGTCTTTGCAGAGGCCAACGCCGCGGACATTCTTTGCAATGCGGTCGACGATCCGCCGTTCTGCGACTTCTATTTTCCATCGGTCGTTCGGCGCGGCGAGTTGCAGATTGCCATCTCGACAGCAGGTGAAAGCCCCGCGCTCGCGCAGCGGCTGCGTAAGGAGATCAACGCACAGTTGCCGCTCGACACGGGCGAGTGGCTGCAGGAGCTTGGCCGCCTGCGTCGCGAGGTCACGGCAGTCGAACCCATTGGAGAGCCGCGCAAGCTGCTACTGCATGAGCTAGCACAGCGCGAGGCCTGCGGGTACGACGAATGCCCCTCCCGTATGCGAGCACGGCAGCACGCGCGCGAGCACGGTTTCCTTCCTGTAGAGGAGCCCGCGCGATGACCAAAGCGGTGAAGGGAACTGTCTATCTTGTCGGTGCGGGGCCGGGCGATCCGGAACTGCTGACGCTGCGCGCATTGCGGCTGCTCGAGTCTGCCGATGTGGTTTTCCACGACGATCTTGTGCCGGATGAAGTGTTGGCCCTTGTGCATCGGCACGCGCTGATTACAAGTGTTGGCAAGCGTTGCGGACGCCCACGCATTACGCAGGCTGGAATCCATGCGCTGATGATCGACTCTGCGCGCGCAGGACAGTCCGTGGTGCGGCTCAAAAGCGGCGATCCGCTGGTCTTTGGCCGTGCCGGAGAAGAGATTGCCGCGTTGCGCTCGGCGCAGATTCCCTTTGAGGTTGTGCCGGGCGTCACGGCAGCCTTTGCCGCAGGTGCGGCCCTGTCGCTTCCACTCACCGATCGCAAGAGCGCGTCCAAGCTGATCTTTTGCACGGGACACCATGCGGCGGACAAGACAGACGTCACGCCGATCTGGGCCGGACAGGTGCCGGAAGACGCAACGCTTGTCATCTACATGCCCGGCCGCGATACAACTCGCATCGCAGGCGAACTTGCCGCAGCGGGCGTTGCCTCGGACATGCCTTGTTGTGCCATCTCGCATGCGGCGACTTCGCAGCAGAGCCATGCTGCATGCAGGTTGTCGGAGTTGGGGGAGCTACCCTGCGGACCCGCTCCTCTGTTGCTGCTGATCGGTCGCGCGATGGAGTCGTTGCTGGAACGGAAAGAGGAGAGCTCAGAGAGCAAAGAACAGCTTCATCGGCTCACCTCTGTTCTCTGATCTCTCCTCTCCGTTTCCTTACTTGGCGGCCTCAGCAGGCGGTTTGGTGAGCGGTGCGGTGATCTCGTCCAGGTAGTCCTTCGCGTCATCGGCACGCACCATTACCGGATACCGTTCTCCATCGTGGTAGTCCACGTCAACCTGTTTGATATAGCTTTCGGTTTGCATGAGAAAGTGAATCGGTTCCGTGTTTGACTTGGCGTTGGCCAGCACTTCATGCAGCACGTCCGCGCTTAGAACGCGTCCATTCACAGCAATCAGCTTCTGCCCAGGAGCGAGCTTGGCCTTGTCCGCAGGGCTGCCCCAGCGCACGTCGTTGATGGTGTTGTCGCTGCTAAGCGTAATGCCAAGCGAATACCAAAGGTTGGGACCGGCCGGACCGCGCCGCGAAGCCATCATGGCCACATACGACTCTGACGGGTGGTCCTGGTAGACCAGCTTGTAGCCGCCGCGCGTAATGCCATCAAGGTCCGCATGCGGGTTGATAAGGTCGACGCGTTCGTGCAGGAAGCCAGCCCAGTCGTACTTCACCACCTCGTTGAGGTCCGCGATGAGCTCGGCGCGGTTGTAGGGCACGATCAGTGGGCCGGTGGTGCCGCCCTTGCCGAGGAAGATGTGCAGGAAGTCGGTGAGGGACTTCTGGTCGTTGGTCAGCTCGCGGATCTTGGTGTCGGCGTCGAGCCACAGCAGTTCGCCCTCAAAGTAGTAGTCCTGGCTGCGGCGCCAGTTGTACCACGCAGGGCTTTTGCTGCGCAGGATGCTGGAGGAGATAGAGGTGTCGTCGGTAGATCGCCACTCGCGGCCTGATCGGTAATCCTGCTGAGCAGCGGTCACTGCAAGCATGTCGCGATACGCAGCCTGCGACTTGAGGCCGGAACGGGTAGCGAGCACATTGCCGAGGTACTCCGTCATGCCCTCATAGACCCAGAGCAACTCGCCCTGCTGCGGAGTGGCGAAGTCCTTCTGGTAGAGCTTGTCCGGACGGCGATATTTACCGTTCCAGCTGTGCGTGAACTCGTGCGCCAGCAGATCGGATTCAGCCAGCTGGCGTTGCTGGCTGGCGAAGCCCATCTCACCTGTGCCGTTATCCGAAGACTGGCCATGCTCGAGCCCTTCCCCGCCAGTGATGTCGGAGAGCGTCAGTAGGAAGTGGTAGACGTTGTAGTGGCGAGAGTTATAGGCAGCCCCTGCCTCGCGAACCAGATTGGATATCTCGGTGAGAAGTTCGGGACGCAGGTTCGAGTCGTTGGGTTCATCGGACACCACGTCGATGTAGTGCTTCGGCGTGACCTCGGGAGCGAGCGCAAACTCGTGGAAGTATTCACCAGCGATTACAGGCGAATCTTCAAGCTGTTCTACCGTAGTTGCCTGGAACTCTGTGGTTCCACCTGTTTTGGCGTTGGGATCATAGCTTCCGGTAGGCTGCAGAGCGGTGCCGATACCCCAGCCGGCAGGGACGACTACGCTGGGCTGGATGGAGATCTTCGCCACGGGGATATGCGCGGGATAGAGCAGGAGCTTCTCCCACTCGAGCACAGCGATCTTGTCATCGGCGCGCGAGGTGACAATGCAATCCAGATGCGCATGCAGCGTGGTCGTGTCCTTGGGGACGTCGACGTGGAACTCGTAGAGCTCAACGTCGTCGCGACGCCAGGGGAGGGTCTTTCCGTTGGCCGTGAAGACGACTCCGGTAATGTCCTCAACCGGGCCGTTGGGGCCATGGGTGCCGGGGATCCATTGGGGAGTGGTGAAGGTATTGGGGCCGGGCTTTACGGGCAGATCGATCTCTGCGTGGTAGAGCTTGCGTGGCGCCTCCGTTAGGTCGGCGGTGATGCGGATGGGTGCCTGCGCGAACGCGGGCAGCGCCAGGCCGAAGGCGGACGCAAGGAGCAAGGTCCTGTTAAGCATCGTGCGAGTGGTCCTCTCTAAGATCCAGTGTTAGGCAGAATACTTGAGCTTTGTGCGGCTAGCGGGTTCTCAGTTGTCAGTTCGCAGATGTCAGATGAAAAAAAGACTGAGAACTGATAACTGTGAACTGACAACCCAGCCATGCCTGGGGAACCCTAGTTGGCAAGAGCTTGCTCGATAGCGCTGACAATACGGGGATCGCTGGGCGCCATGTCGGGAGCAAAGCGAGCGAGCACCGTGCCGTCGCGACCGACGACGAACTTTTCGAAGTTCCAGAGGACTTCGGGCAGTGGCGCTGGTTCGGGCAATCCCTGGGATTTGAGGTAGCCGGAGATATTGCCACGGAAGCCGGCTTCGTTGACGACGTGCTCGGGGGCAGCGGAGGTCAACTCGCGGTAGAGCGGATGCTGCTCGGGGCCGGTGACGGCGATCTTGGAGAAGATAGGAAAGGTGACGGGGTAGTCCATCGAGCAGAACTTGGCGATCTCCTGATTGGAGCCCGGTTCCTGGCCTGCAAAGTCATTCGCAGGGAAGCCGAGCACGACGAGACCCTTGTCTTTGAACTGTTGGTAGAGCGTTTCGAGATCGGTGTACTGCGGCGTGAGGCCGCAGCGCGAGGCTACGTTCACAATGAGCAGGGCCTTGCCGGAGTAATCGGCGAGTGTGGCGGGGGATCCGGAGAGAGTCGTCAGCGGGAGATCGTAAAGGGTCGGCATGTACAAGAATTATCGCCGAACGTGCCCGTTGCCCCCAAATAGGGGCTTCAAAGTCAGCCAATACTCCGGGAAACCTATAGAAGTCGTAAAAGTTTGCTGGAATATTGACAGCATGACGTAGGATATTTATCGGTGCGCCCTGCGGGCGCCCGAGGTTTTGCGAGGCATGAGCATTTTTGATGTTCTGTTTGGAAAACCGTTAGCGACCAGTGCCGAACACGACGAGCACATTGGCGTAGCGGCGGGAGTCCCGATCTTTGGGCTCGATGGTCTTACCAGCGCGGCCTATGGCCCGGAAGCTGCCATGACCCTGCTGATCCCCCTGGGGTTCTGGGGTGTGTATCACTATTTGCTGCCGATCTTTGGATTCATCCTCACCCTGCTGACGATTCTTTATTTTAGTTACCGGCAGACGATTCAGGCCTATCCCAACGGTGGCGGGTCGTTTACCGTCGCCAGTGAGAACCTCGGCGATCATGCCGGACTGCTGGCCGCCGCGGCGCTGATGATTGACTACATTCTGACGGCGGCCGTGGGTATCTCAGCCGGTGTTACCGCGCTGGTGAGCGCTGTTCCGCGGCTGCATCCGCACCAGTTGTTACTTTGTCTTCTCATCCTCTCGGTGATTGCGATCATCAACATGCGTGGCGTTAAGGAGACGGGCGCCGTCTTTATGACGCCCACGTTCCTGTTTGTGGGGACGCTGCTTGCGACCATCGGCACGGGTGTCTATCACGCGCTGACATCGGGCGGACATCCAGTGGCGCTGAGTGCGCCGCCACCCCCGGTAGCCAATCCGCTGCACACCCTGACACCCCTGTTGATGATGTGGCTGTTGATGAAGGCCTTCTCCAACGGCTGCGCGGCGATGACCGGCGTTGAGGCTGTATCGAACGGTGTGACGGCGTTCAAGGAACCGCGGTCGGGCAATGCAAACAGAACGCTGACAGTGATCATTGCGATCCTGATCGTGCTGCTGTTTGGGCTGTCCTATGTGGCTCGGGCGTATGGCGTCACGGCGATGGACCCGGATGCGACCAACTACCAGAGCGTGCTCTCGATCGAGGTGGCAGCGGTGTTTGGGCGCGGTTGGTTCTACTTCTTGACGATGGGCGGCGTGTTGGCGGCGCTTTCGTTCAGTGCAAACACGGCATTTGCCGACTTTCCACGCATGGCGCGGGCGATCGCTGGAAAAGATTACCTGCCGCATGTATTCCTGCTGAAGGGCCGCAGGCTGCTGTTCTCTCATGGTATCTATGCCCTGACCGGATTTACCGCTTTGATCCTGATTCTGTTCAACGGTGTCACGGACAGGCTGATTCCGCTGTACGCTATCGGCGCATTCCTGGCCTTTACGCTGAGCCAGGCGGGCATGGTGGTGCACTGGCACAAGACACTGGACGCAACCCACCGGCACGTGAAGATGTTCGTCAACGGACTTGGATCGGCGGCGACGGGGATTTCGCTGCTCATCATCCTGGTGACCAAGTTTATGTACGGTGCCTGGGTGACGGCGCTGCTGGTGCCGTTCCTGATCGTCCTCATGTTGATGGTGAAGCGCCATTATGTGCGTGTGAAGGGCGAGACAGAGGATCCGACACCGCTGCGGCTGACTGGCCTTGAGCCGCCCATCGTTGTCATTCCGATGGCGCGCTGGGACAAGATCACGGAGAAGGCAATGCGCTTCGGTATGCTCATGAGCCCCATCGTGAAGGTCGTTCACGTAGACTCCGACGATACGGATGCTCTGGGCTGCGTATGGGACACGATGGTGATCAAGCCGGTACGCGAACACAACATGGCCGAGCCGGAGTTGGTCACCGTGAAGAGCAGCTATCGTACGATCATCTCGCCGTTGATGGACTACGTATTGAAGCTGGAAGATGAGAATCCCGGACGCAAGATTGCAGTACTTCTGCCGGAGCTTGTGGTGCGTCATTGGTGGGAGAACCTGCTGCACAATCAGCGCGTTCAATTGCTCAAGCTGCTGCTGTTGCTGAAGGGCAATCAGCGCATCGTGGTGGTGAATATTCCCTGGTATCTGTAAGGGGTGTCATGCTCGCAGGGCGACTGATGGATGAGGTGGGGGACGAACTGTTTTTTGAACCACCCCCACTTTGTCATTTCGACCGACCAACGGGAGCGGAGAAACCCCTGCATTTCGCGGATGCTTGTACTACCGAAGAAGTCAAAGTGACAAGCTGTACTCCCTTGCCAGAGATGCCTATTTGTCAATCACAAAGTATGCTCTCGCTGCAGGCAAGCGTGTCCCTGGAGGAATCACAAAATACAGGGGTTTCTTGATGCAGAGCGCGCCACAAACATTTGCATCATGCTCTGCCTCAAGGGGTTTCTCCGCTCCCGTTGGTCGGTCGAAATGACAGGCTTTAGGTCGGGTTCATAAATACAACTGTTGTGTTAGCTCAGCGACCGCAACCGCGCGACCGCCGCAGGAATAATCTCAAGCGCACGATCGACCTCTTCCGCAGTAGTAAGGCGCGAGAGCGAGAGCCGCAGGCTGGAGCGCGCCTCTGCGGGGCTTAGGTCCATTGCCAGCAACACGTGCGAGGGTTCCGTGGCGCCGGACTGGCAAGCTGCACCGAAGCTGGCGGCAACCCCCTGAATATCGAGCGCGATCAGCAGGGCTTCTGCGTCGATGCCGGCGATGCGCAGGTTCGTGGTATTGGGAACACGCGGTGCAGCCGCTGCATTTAGCGCTGCATCAGGGATAGTTGCGAGCAAGCTTTGTTCAAGACGGTCACGGAGAGCTTTGAGGTTGTTCGGGTCGACTTGCGAGTTCAACCACTCATGAGCCAACTCGGCAGCACGGCCAAGGCCGACGATGCCCGGGACGTTCTCTGTACCCGCGCGGCGCTGGCGTTCGTGCGGGCCACCGTGGAAGAGCGGTGCGAGCTGCACACCTTTGCGCACGAAGAGAACGCCGGTACCTTGTGGCGCATACATCTTGTGGCCGGAGAGCGAGAGCATGTCCACGTTCTTAAACTCGCCGGAGAGATCGAGCGTGAGTTTGGCTGCGCCCTGGACCGCATCGGTATGCACGAGTGCGCCGTGCGCCTTCGCGATGCGTGCGAGCTTGCCGACCGGCTGAATAGCTCCAGTCTCGTTATTCGCGAGCATCACGGAGACCAGCTTTGTATGCGGCTTCAGCGCGGCTTCCAGTGAAGCGGGATCGATAACACCGTCGCGTGTAGGGGCGAGGTAGGTAACCTCGATGCCACGCCGTTCGAGCGATTCGGCCGCGTAGAGCACAGCGTGATGCTCGATGCTCGTCGTGATGAGGTGTGCCGGTTCTTGGCTATCGAGATAGGGTTGCAGAACGCCGGAGAGCGCGAGATTGTCGCTCTCCGTGCCGCCGGAGGTGAAGACGAGTTCCTTAGGGGTTGCATTCAGGAGCCTGGCGACGGAGGCTCGAGCATGCTCTACCGCCGAGCGCGTGCGCTGGCCGGACTGGTGCGCGGAACTGGGATTGCCGAAGCTCTCCGACCAGAACGGACGCATAGCCTCGATGACCTCGGGCAGAAGAGGGGTGGTGGCGTTGGCGTCGAGGTAGATGCGCGGCATGAATTGATTTTAGAGCGGTCTCGATCTCGATCGTTAGTTTCGCTGCGCGGAGACCTTAGAGCGGCATCCTTGTTAGGATGGTGGCGCTCTAAAAACAACATATAGAGTCGGCGAAGGAGACGGAATGCGATTGCGAATAGTTGCAGCAGGAATCGTTTTAGGGATATGTACGTTGTCAGCGATGGCGCAGGCGAACGTGGGAACAGCAGCGGCAAAGTCCGCTGTGGGCACAATAACGGAGCCGTCGAAGGCGTTGGACGACATGCTGAACGTCTTTGAACAGGATGTCATGGGCGTAGTCAAAGCAATGCCGGCGGAGAAGTACAGCTTCGCGCCGAGTGCGGCGATTTTCGCTCCCACACAAACAGCAAAGTTCGATACGGTGCGGACGTTTGCACAGCAGGCAATCCATCTGACGGAAGCAAACTACTTCTTCTATGGTGCGGTGAGCGGCGTCAAGCCGGACGTCGACAGGAAGGCGCTGGATGCGATGACTAAGAAGGATGATATCGTCGCCGCCCTGGCTGCGTCCTTCGTCTTCGCGCACAAGGCGATCGCTACGATCACCCCGGAGAATGCGTTTGTGACGATCAAAGGAGCGGACGGACTGCAGACCCGCGCAACGGTAGCAGCCTTCGGAGTCGCGCACGGATACGACCACTATGGACAGCTGGTGGAGTACCTGCGGATGAACGGAATTGTGCCGCCTGGAAGCAAGTAGCAGAGCAGCGTGAAGAGGATAGAGTGTAGAGGATAGAGAAGGCAGATCTTTTCTCTACACTCTATCCTCTGTCCTAAGAGCCTGTTCATGATGTAGTTACTAGCGGGTTGGTGCGATTGGCAGGACATTTTCTGCATGAGGAAGAACATGTCCTAAAGCGATGTAAACCGTGAGCCGTTCGATCTTGTTCGTCCCTCGGTGATCACCTTAAAACCGGCTACGTTGGTCGCGTGACCGGGAGGCCGGCTGCGAGATCGTCGTCAACACCGATCGCACGGAAGAAGCTTGCACTTGCATTCCTATTCCACAATTCCGTCTGCCGGTGACACTTCTCCTTTTTCTACATGGCTAGCCCATGCTTTCCAACCCGGATGCATCGCCTCAAGCTTGTCGAGGACCTGATCCCCGCTCAACTTCGGACCATCCCTAGGAAAGTCTCGTCGTACTTTTGTGAGGAAGCCGATTCCTTGCTCTCGATAAACTTCGATTACGCGCTCTTCAAACGTGAATTCGTACCAGCCATAGTTCTGTGGGTATCTCGCTGAAAGCTCAGCGTACCGAGTCTCGAAATCTCGCAAGGATGTGAAGGGATGCGGCGCAGCGAGGCCTGATTTCCAGAATATCTCATTGCCGAGTAGTTGATCCGGATGTTGCTCCTTCAAGTAGGCGTATCCGATATAGCTTGCCAGGAACTCATTGAACCAATTAACTTGGGCGTTGATTCCGACTTGGTTGATGATGGAGTGTCCGACTTCGTGAGCGCCGATTCCATCGCCAGCCTGAAACTGGACCGTTCTCCACGAGACGCCTCGTTCCCGTACACGTTGCTGGATGGCTGAATCTGCGCTGTTCTCCTGCGGCATCGGAAGGGCTGTTACTTCGTGCCAGTCAAGCGGCATGACGAATACCCAAGGCTTCGAATCGCTCATCGACGGCATACCGTACGGCTCATCGCCCGAAACTGTCGGCCACTGTTTCGCGTTCAGCACAGCCAGAGTGACAGGAGCAAACGTGCAATCGAATACCTTGCTATAAAAGGCGAGTTCTCCTGAGAGTAGGGCTTGAAGGGAATGTGCCCTTGAAGCCCCATGAGGACTGTAATAAGCCGGGAGATCTCCGGGAATCGACGCAAGCTGGAGCTTATCGATTGCCGCAATGCGGTCCCTCCCGTCAGACTGACCAGACACATCTACAGCCGGGTGATCAGTCTGTGCTGCCAGTTCATTTGGGATCAAGAGTAAGAAAAAAGCAAGAAGCAGATATATCAGATTCGATCTGTTGCTCAACGTGAAATCCTTTCGACTGCGCCACCTGGTCCGTGACCCGGGCCTTATGCCGCCGCGTGAATCGATGCCAAAACCTGTTCAATGATAGTGGATGAGGGGGGTGGGAATGTAAGACCGCCGCCTCTCGATCCTCACTGCCAGCGATATCGACGATCTGTTTGGATTGCCCAGATTCACCGACGAAGACCGACGGCAACTTATAGATTTCAAAGCCAAGCAGCGGCTTCTTTTGTCTATGACCGGGAAGTCGTCCTGGAAGATCCGCGCCATCTTGTCGCGCGCCGTTTCCTGGGCATGGATCCGGCGCGCGAAGACGCCTGGCACTACTACTCAAAAGATCGTGAACAGGCCCTAAGCGCTGGGCTTGGCAGGCCAGGGCTGGGTCTGCGAGGTGCGCTTCTCCATCGGGATGTACGGCGCGGGCCACGTGGGGCCGGTGTAGTCGGCACGCGGACGGATCAGGCGGTTGTCGTCATGCTGCTCGATCACGTGCGCGCACCATCCCGAGATGCGGCTGATAGCGAAGATCGGCGTGAAGAGATCGATGTCGATGCCTAGCGTCGTATAGGTGCTGGCGGAGTAGAAGTCGACGTTGGCGTTGAGCTTCTTCTCCTCTTTCACGAAGAGCTCAATCTGGCGTGACATCTCATACCACTTGGGATTGGCATCTTTGCCGAGGTCCTCGGACATCTTGCGGAGATGCGTGGCGCGCGGGTCTTCGGTGGTATAGACGCGGTGCCCGAAGCCGGAGATCTTCTCCTTGTTCGCGAGCATCTTGCGGACATGCTCGACCGGGTCTTCTCCCGCCTTGTCGATGTCGTAGAGCAGATGCATGACGGCTTCATTGGCTCCGCCGTGCAGCGGCCCTTTGAGTGCGCCGATAGCGCCAGTGATGGCCGAGTGCAGATCGGATAAGGTCGCTGCAATCACGCGCGCGGCAAAGGTGCTGGCGTTGAGCTCGTGATCGGCGTGCAGAATAAGCGCGACGTCGAGTGCCTTAGTGGCGGTCTCGGAGGGCTTTTCGCCGGTGAGCATCCACAGGAAGTTGGCGGCGTGGGAGAGCGAGGTGTCCGGCTTGATGATCTCCTTGCCCTTGCGGATACGGTCGAAGATCGCCACGATCATCGCAATCTGCGCGGTCAGGCGAAAGCTCTTGCGAATATTCGCAGTATGCAGGACGGACTTCTCATCGGCGTCGTAGATGGAGAGCAGCGACACCGTGGTGCGCAGAACCTCCATGGGCGATGCGGTCTTTGGAACGCTGCGTAGGAACGCGATCACGTCATCGGGAATCTGCCGCGCCGCCGCTAGCTGATGGGAAAAGTCGTTGAGTTCGGCTGCGGTAGGGAGAGCGCCGTTCCACAGAAGATAGGTGATCTCTTCAAAGCTGGACTTCTCCGCCAGCTCGTGAATGTCGATTCCACGGTAGGAGAGGATGCCCTTGCCTCCATCGATAAAGCAGATGGAGGATTCATTGGCGACGACGTCTTGCAAACCTTTGGGTGCAGCGGTGGACATAAGTGCGCTCTCCGAGCTACAGCGGTTTCGGTTTAGGTATTTACAGGGGAGAAAGCCGTTTGTGTGGTTTTCTTCCAGGAAAACCACCCTCACAATCTCCGGGGGTAACGAGTAAAACCGAAACCGCTCAAAATTCAACAGCGTGACTGATTATCAAACCGCGTGGATTCGGTTGTCACGGGCGATGAGCGAATATCGACTAGTGTGTTCGATTTGCCTGGGGAGTGGCGAAACGAGCCGGAGAGTAAGGCTCCATATCGATCGCAGGGGATTTGCCTTCGATAAGATCGGCCATCACGGTCGCGGTGGCAGGGGCGAGCAGAATGCCGTTACGAAAGTGACCGGACGCGATGAACTGGCCGGGCGAGAGATGGCCAAGCAGCGGCAGGCTATCGGCGGTGGCGGGGCGGAGTCCTGCCCAGGCTTCGACCTGTGGAGCGACGGCTTCATCGGCGAGCTGGGGTAGAAGCTCTGCTGCCAGTGTGCGCAGGTGGGCGAGCCCGGCTGGATGAACCCTCGTGTCGAATCCGGCATCTTCGACTGTGGCTCCGATGAGAGCCGTTCCTGCCTGCGGCCCTTGTGTACGCGGCACGATGTAGATGTGCTCGCTGCGATGGACCTCCCGTAGAGGAAGTGTGGCAGGTAGCTGAACGCGGAGCATCTGCCCCTTCGCGGGGCGAATCTGCGGATGTCCCCATGCGCCTTGTGTGCGGACGACGATGCCAGGAGTGAATGAGCCTCGATTGGTCTCTGCATGTAGCTGTGCCTGCTTGTCTTCGGTGACGAAACGCAGCTCGGTGTGCTCGTGCAGATCGATGGAGGTAGCGCGAACGGCGGCGAGAAGTGCGGCCGCAAGTTGGCGTGGATCAACCGAGTGCTCGGCGAGCTGTTGGGCGCTGCCATCGGGCATGTATTGGATCGTGGTATCGGTCTGGAAGGGAACCGGAAGTCCGGAGAGAGACTCGATGCGCTGCAGAAACGCCGGATAAAGAGAGAGGCTGAGGCGCGAAAACGGCAACAGCGCAGGAGGGTTGTGAGGGTCGCTGGCGGCTAACATGCCTGCTGCGGCGGTGGAGGCGTGCTGCAGTGCTGTATTTCTTTCGACCACAGTGACTTGAAAACCGCGCGTTTGAAGCTCTAATGCGAGCGAAAGTCCAATAATTCCCGCTCCGGCGATCAAAATTTCAGGTTCTGACAGTAATTTTGCGTTCATCGGCATCCTATTTTATCTGGCGCGCGTCCATCTCTTTTAGCGTTTGAGACTTGGGTCGTAAGCGCGGAAAATAAGGAGCGTCGAATGAACGAAACCGATCGCGAGTATGTTGAAAAATCATCAGCACCAGGATGGCTTACAGGTGTTGCAATTGCAGGTATTTTATTGGCGCTGGGAGGGCTTGGCTGGAGCTTTGGCCTTCAGAACACCCTCAAGGCTGAACAGCAGAAGCTAGATGCAACCAACCAGCAGAACACCGCATTGTCCCAGCGTTTAGATGAAACAAACGAGCGGATGCGCGCACAGGCCCAGACCCTGGGACAGAGCGTAGGCCTGACCCAGAAGCAGTTGGAAGACAAGTCCAACGAGTTGATCGCGGCTCAGAGAACAACGTCCGCTACAACTGCCCGTCTGCAGAGGGAACAGGCTGCGACGGCGAAGCAGGTAGGTGATGTGCAAACGGATGTCTCAGGCGTGAAGACCGATGTCGGCGGCGTGAAGACCGATGTTGCGACAACGCAGGCGGATCTCGCACAGACCAAGACGCAGTTGACGCGAGTGATGGGTGATTCCGGCGTGATGAGCGGTTTGATTGCGACCAATCACGATGAGCTGGAAGAGCTGAAGCATCGTGGTGATCGAAATTACTACGAGTTCACGCTGCAGAAGGGCGCTCCCGCGCAGAACGTAGGAACCATCAAGGTGCAGTTGAAGAAAGTCGACCCGAAGCGCTCGAAGTACACGCTCGCGGTTAGCTCAGACGATAAGAGCATTGAAAAGAAGGACAAGAATCTCGACGAGCCTGTGCAGTTCTACTCAGGCAAGCAGCCGGCGCTGTTTGAGATCGTCGTGAATAACATCAGCAAGGGCCAGGTAACGGGTTATCTGAGCACACCCAAAGGTGCGCCAGCCCCGATCTCTGTTCCGTAACTTGCTCCGTAGTTGCAATAAAGGCCGCGCATTCTATGCGCGGCCTTTTTGCGTCAGGGAATTTTAGCCGATGGTGTGGGGATGAATTACCTCAGAACTGTCATCTCGACCGGAGCATGATGGTTTTATCGTCATGCGCAGTGGAGAGACCTGCAGATTGTCGGTGCAGGCGATAGTGCTGGTATGGGAAAGCTGCAGGTCTCTCCACTACGGCGGCAAAAACGCCGCCTCCGGTCGAGATGACAATGTAGGGGAAGGGTAGAAAAGAGTCACAGCACACCATCGGTAAAAATGTTCTACGGAATAATGATCGTCTGCGGCGCCTGATGCGCGAGGTGGACCGTCAGCGTTGCGGACTTGCGCGCCTTCCAGTCTTTTTCCGTAAGTCCGGGAAAGTGCAGCAGCACGGTTCCTTCAACAGAGCCTCCGGGAGCGATCTGGGTCTGGCTGTCGAGAGCCTTCGACATCATCGGCGTGAGCGCGGGGAAGCTCTCTTCAATGCGCGCGAGGTCCGCAGCGCCGGGTGCAGTGGTGTCGAGTGTTTCGTTATCCGATGTCGTGTACGTTGAGGTCACGGTGTCGATGAAGATCGGAAGCCGCAGCTTGTCCTCAATATGCACGGTTGCGACGACATAGAGGTCGTCTTCGGTGTGCGCACCCTGGCCGATCACATGCACACCGCCGCTCTCCGCGTTGAAGGTGGTGTGCGCGGCATAGAGCTGCACCTTGGGGACACTGAGTTCAGCCGTCTTGCGTGGATTCAGGTAGAAGACAGCCACAGCGATGACAACGAGGATTGCCAGTGCGATCAGTATTGCCTTCACTGGACTGCGTTCTTGTGCGGGGCCGAGATTAAGGTCGGACATAGTAAGAACAGGATAGCGTGCTCGCGCCCATCAAGGCCGTGGCCGCAGTGAGGCCAGGAACCGGTCTACCGGCTGAGTGCTGATAAGGTCCTGCGCGCTAAGCCACGCGCGGCGCAGTTGAACGATGCCGTGGTCGATCTGGTCGAGGTCGCTGATGGTGTGTGCGTCAGTATTTACGATCAGCTTGCAGCCCTGCTCTTTAGCCAGCCTCAGGTTGAGATCCGAAAGATCCGAGCGTGCCGGCGCAGCGTTGTGTTCGACCGCAACACCGAGCCGTGCGGCAACGGGAAGAAGCTGCGCGAGGTCGATCTTGTAGGGCTCGCGCTGCAGCACCTTGCGTCCGGTGGGATGGCCAAGGATCTGCACAAAGGGATTCTCCGTAGCGCGAAGAACGCGGGCGGTCATCTCTTCCTGCGTCTGATTGAAGCCCGAGTGGACGCTGGCAATCACAATGTCGAGTTGCGCCAGCGTATCGTCTTCGAGATCGAGTGTGCCGTCCAGCAGAATATCGACCTCAACGCCGGCAAGAATGCGGAAGGGAACTGTAGGCTCTACGGTGTTTGGCTCTTTATCCTTCAACCGCCGTTTGTAGTGCTCCCACTGTGGCCCACGTTTAGCGGCGAACTCTTCGGCGAGCTCAGCCGACACCGCGCGAATACGCCGTGCATGGGCCAGCGCTCGCGTGTCGTCCATGCCGTTGGTCATGGCGAGGTTCTTCGAGTGGTCGGTGATGGCAATGTATTCGAGGCCGCGCGCAATCGCGGCTTCCGCCATCTCCCGGATGCTGTTGCTGCCGTCCGACTCCGTGGTGTGCATGTGCAGGTCGCCGCGCAGATCGCTGCGGACGATGAGGTGTGGCAGCGTATGTTTCTCCGCGGCCTCCAGTTCGCCGCAGTTTTCGCGCAGCTCGGGCGGGATGTATTCGAGGTCGAGCGCGTTATAGATCTCCTGCTCGGTCGCAGCCGCAACAATCACATTGTCCTCGAGCCGCAGCAGCGCATACTCGCTGAGCGTAAGCCCGCGCTTGATCGCACGTTGGCGCAGCGCGACGTTGTGGTGCTTGGAGCCCGTGAAGTACTGTAGGGCGGCACCGTAGCTGGCACGCGGCAGTAGCCGCACGTCGACCTGCAGGCCATTGCGCAGCGTGAAGCTGACCTTGTTCTGGCCCCTGGCAAGCAGCTTGTCGATAAGTGGCAGCGAGGCTACATGCTCGACGGCTGCGGCTACAACATCGGTTTCGCACGCTGGCCCGGTAACCAGTAGGTCGAGGTCGCCACAAGTCTCGCGGCCGCGCCGCAGGCTGCCCGCAGGAGTGATCGTTTCGATGCCGGGGAACTTGCGGATGAGTTCGGCAATGCGTTCGGCATGTTCGCGGGCCACGTCGATACGGAAGCGCGAAGCATTGCGGCGGTGGTCTTCGATGCCCTTGAGCAGCTTGTCGGTGAACTTCTGCCCCAGACGTGGCAGCGGGAGTAGATCGCCGCGCTTGGCGGCCGCTTCCAGCGCATCGATATCGGAGATCTGCAGTGCGGAGTAGAGCATCGCAACCGTCTTAGGCCCCATACCTGGGAGGCGCAGAAGCTCCAGCATCGTAGGGCGATACTTCTGCAGCAGCTCCTCGCGCAGAGGCATCGTGCCTGTGGCGACTAGATCGCGGATGTTCTGGGCCATGCCTTTGCCGATGCCTGGAATCGCGAGCAGAGCCTTGGGATCTGCGTCCGGCGTGGCGAGCGTGGCCAGTTGAGTCGTTTGCTGCTCCACGGCCTCAGCAGCGCGGCGGTAGGAGCGAATGCGGAACGGGTCGGCGGCATCGATTTCGAGCAGCGCGGCGGTTTCATCGAGCAGGCGTGCGAGCGTAATGTTGTCCATAAGAGAACCAGAGGCCCGGGGGCAGCATCGATTGTAGATGCCTGCGCCCGGGCCTCTGAAATTACAGAAAACTTCTGTTAGGTGAAAGCCTCGGAAAAGTGTGCGGGGTTGTGAGAAAAATTAGACGGTTTTGGTACGAACGACCTGATCGGCCTGCGGACCTTTTGCTCCCTGAATGACGTCGAACTCAACCTCGTCGCCTTCTTTCAAGCTCTTGTACCCGTCTAGCTGGATAGCGCTGTAGTGGACAAACACATCCGGACCGCTATCCCGTGCTAAAAACCCAAAACCCTTTGCATTGTTGAACCACTTAACCGTGCCCTTGTACTGTGCCATGAGGCCCTTCCCAAAAACGGAAAATGCGCTCTCCGCCTGAACGGAGAGATCGTACTGGTTTATATGCAAAATCGGGCCTTTGGGATGCCTGACGGAGGGCCCTGAACCCCATTTCTAACTCATGGGAAACAGGGGATATTGGCTACTTTTCTGTCGTCCTGCCGACACAAAAAGCTTTTAACGCAGAAGGCACAGGGGACACCACGAAATCCTCTGCGCCCTCCGCGTTTTTCTCCGCGCTCTCTGCGTTAAAGCCTTCGCCGTTGCCTGTTCTTTCGGTCTCTAGCGTGCCCGACGCAGCGAGTCATAAAACAGCACGCCGATTAACGTTTTTCCATCGACGATTTTGCCGGCATGAATAAGCCGCAGAACCTCCGAGAGCGGCGTCATATGCAGCTCAATCCGCTCGTCGTCTTCAGGAGTGGCTTCACCAAGCGTGAGGTCTTCCGCGAGCAGGATGTTCATCGCCTCGGACAGAAAGCCAGGGCTAGCGAAATAGCGGACATACTTCGACCAGCGCTTGGCGCGGTAGCCGGTCTCTTCGATGAGTTCGCGTTTCCCTGCGGGGATAGGTTTTTCGCCCAGCTCGATGCGGCCCGCCGGCAACTCCAGCAGGATCTCGTCAGCGGCGTGGCGATACTGGCGAATGAGCAGGATATTCGGATCGGCAGGGTTGGTCTTGGTGTCGACGGCCAGGATAACGACCGAGCCATTATGGCGGATGACGTCGCGTGTGGCGCGAACACCGCCCGGTTCGGCTACGTCATCGGAGGTGACAGAAAATATCCTGCCCTTGTAGACAACCTTCGACGAAAGTGTACGGGCTTTGCCGGAGAGTTTGACGGGTTTGGCTGGCTTGGGGGATGCGGCGATCGTCTTCTTTGCAGAGGACTTTTTCGAGGGGGGCGTCTTCGTCTTTGCCATGACCGTACAGTACATGAAGCACCGCTGCGGATACGAGTCTGCCTCCTCTACACTCTGTCCTCCATGCTCTACCTTCTGCATTTTGCATCGGCACGCTTTGCTTCGCATCAAAACATGGTCAGGATGAGAGACTGTAACTGAATGAACGCCGAGTGCTACGACCCCTCGACACTGCCCGGGACGACCGTCCTGTTCCGCGATTACACGGACGTGCGCTCGTCCGCCCACGCCGCTGCGCTGCGGCGGTGGTATCCGTCCGACCCCTTCACCATGGATTGGGCCAAGCGCTCACCCGAGTTGGATCCCGCGCATCGCGGCCGGCTCGCAGACATGCTCCTGCGGCAGTCCGATGGCTTTGACGCCAGCGGCGCCGTGCTGGCAAACATCGAGCGGCTGCGCAACGGCGCAGCTGCCGTCGTCACTGGGCAGCAGGTTGCGTTGTTTGGCGGTCCGTTGCTAACGCTGCTGAAGGTCGCGACGGCGATCCGTAAAGCTGCGGATGCGACAAAGATCAGCGGCCGCGAGCACGTTCCCGTCTTCTGGCTGGCCAGCGAAGATCACGATCTCGCGGAAGTCGATCAGGTGGCCCTGCTGTCGAAGACGGAGGTCGAGACGCTGCGGCTGGGGCTGAAGGCGGAGCGTCCGCTGCCGGTAGGCGAATTGCGCGTCGATGGCGGCAACGAAGAGGGCCGGTTGCGGCTGGAAGCCGAGCTGGATCGTCTCAGCGAGCTTCTGGGCTGGGCTCCGGTCTGCGAACTTCTGCGCGCCTGTTATGCCCCCAACGCCCATCTTGCCGGAGCCTTCGGCCGGCTCATCAGCAAGGTCTTTGCCGCGCAGGGCCTGGTGGTGATGAACGCTTCGGTGCGCGAGTTTCACGCACTGGGTGCCGATGTATTGCGAGCCGCGATTGAAGATGTGGATGCCCTGGACGCAGCTCTGCTCGAGCGGTCGAAAGAGTTGGAGACCGCGGGCTATCACGCACAGGTGCTGGTAACGCCGGGCCACTCCCTGCTCTTTTTGGTGGATTCCCCAACGGGAACACAGCCCGGAGCCCGCCTGCCGCTGCGCCGCACCGGCGATGGCCAATGGAAGGCCGGATCGCAAAGCTACACCAGTGAGGATCTGCTGGCGATTCTCGAGAGCGAACCCGAACGCATAAGCCCCAACGCGCTGCTTCGGCCAGTCTTTCAGGACCGTATTCTGCCCACGGCTGCGTATGTTGGCGGTCCCGCAGAGATTGCGTACTTCGCACAGTCCGCAGTGGTCTACGAAAAGATCTTAGGACGTGTAACGCCAGTGCTGCCGCGGCTTTCGGCGACACTCATCGAGCCGGCGATCGCGCAGACGATGGCCACGCACGAGGTCTCGCTGCCACAGCTATTTGAGGCGAAGACGATAGACGAGCTCGCGCTGCGATTGGGCGCACGCGCGATGCCCATTGAAGGCAAGCGCAAGATCGCCGCCGTTGGTAATGCAATGGATGCAGAGTTGACCGCGCTCACCGAATACATGAGCTCCATGAGTGCTGACCTGGGTCGTGCGGCCGAGGTTTCGGCCAGCAAGATGCACTACCAGATGAACCGTCTGCGGCGCATGGCGGCTGCCTTTGAGGTCCAGAAGCAGGCATCTCTGAAGAAGCACGCGACAGCCATCATGCTGAACGTCTTCCCGGACGGCCACCTGCAGGAGCGGCTACTGGCCGGTGTATGGTTCCTGGCCAGGTACGGCGACACGCTGCCGGAACTGCTGGTGGATCATGCCGGGCAGGAGTGTCCGGGACACCGCGTGATTTATCTATAGGAAGTTGTTTCGACTTTGTTGTAGCAGTAGTTGCTTGTTTTTCGCCGTCATCCTGAAGCGTAGCTGAAGGACCACCGCATTGGTGGTGCCACGAAGGCGTATCGCCACCACCAATGCGGTGGTCCTTCGTCCATTCGACTCCGCTCAGGACTGGCTCAGGATGACGACGAAAAACAAGCAACGGCAGCTGATGCCGTCAACGTAACTCCGGGAACCGCAACCGCAGAAAACGCGTAGAAGCTATCAGAGAGAGAGGAATTACGTCATGCACGTTCTTTTCGCACTGTTTCTGCTTCCGTTTGGGGCCATTCACTTTCTGCCGACGATCATCGCCGCACTACGCGGCGGACGCAGCGTTGTCGGGATCTTTCTGCTGAACCTGTTCTTCGGATGGACGGTGATCGGCTGGATCATCGCTCTGATATGGGCGTTTCGCGATGAGCCGAGATATGTCTATGTCTACCCCCAGGGGGCGGTTCGCCGGTTCTAGGGCGTGTCCGCCAATACGTAGTGTGCAAACACTTTGCTGTGGCAAGTCCCGGAAGGTCCTGGCTTCAGCCAGGACATAAAAAGTGGGGCGCAGCCCCTTCCTTTCTGCCGAAGGCTGGAGTGAAGGCGGAGCCGTAACGACTGAATTGCCCTCCTTGGCTGAAGCGAAACAGCCTGGCTATCGGCACATATCTCCGCAGTAACGGTGAAACCGCTCTAGAATGTCCCTCGAGGGATTTTGCGATGGGATTGAGCGATCAGCCGTTTGAAGTGATGTGTCCGGACTGTAGTGGAATGTTGAAGATCGACCCCGTGACGCGCGCGGTAATCGCGCACACCTCGGCTCCCCGCAAGAAGACATTTGAGGACTTCGGCGCTGCAGCCAAGGCTCTTAAGGAGTCTGACGCTCGGCGTGAGTCCATCTTCGCGCAGTCTGTACAGGCAGAGAAGAACAAGGACGACCTGATGGCGAAGCGGTTCGCCGAAGCCGTGAAGAAGGCCAAGGAATCACCCCTCGGCGAGCGGCCCATGCGGGATTTCGATCTGGAGTAGTAAGGATATCGGGCCACGCTGGATTCTTCTCGACGAAGGAGTGAGGATTGATGAGCGAGGAATCGAAGAGGCCCGAGGAGGGCGAGTCGACACTGTCCCAGGAAGCGCCCCCGGCGTGGGAGACGGTCTCAACCCCGGCATACCAGCCTCCAGCGTTGCCACAGGCCCCACCATCCCCTCCTGGAGCCCCTCCACAAGGCTATCCCGCAGCGCCGGGCTATCCGCCCGCACCCGGGTATCCGCCGCAGCCCGGGGCAGGCTATCCACCCCAGCAGGGCTATCCCGCGCCACCACCGCCACCTCCGCCCACGGGACAGGGTGGCTATCAGCCTGTCTATGGCGCAGGCCCAAGTGCCACTGCCGGCGCAAGCTACGGCGCACCCGTGTACGGCTCGCAGCCTCCGGGCTACCCTCCGAACTATCCCCCACCTCCGGGAGGCTATGGCGGCCCGCCGCCGCCCTATGGACAGCCAGGCTATCCGCCTCCCCCGATCAATAACTACTCGTCAGGGAGTGCCGCGGCCGAGATGCTGGCCGTAGCGGCGTTGATGTCAGGTCGGCGCCGCGCACGGCGTCACCTGATCATCTGGCCTCTCATACTCCTGGTGGTCGTGGCGCTGACTCTGCTGCACGGCTGCATGAGATTCCTGCACATCGCCGATAGCATCCAGCCGGAGATTCGGGCGGTCTCCAAAGCCTGACCTGTGGCGACCCGGCCAGTCTATAGCGCGAAGCGCAGACCATGACGCTTTAGCGCCATGGGACGGAGGGAGCCGTAGCCTTTAGGCTACGGAATCAAGCCAGGTAAGAACTGGGCTTTACAGGCTGCGGAAAACCCCAATGGGAGGGGTAAATCTCCAGGCAAACGCCTCTAAATTTCAACCAGCACACAGGAAAAACAAGCAACAGCAAAACCCTTAACGCGGAGGTTTCGCAAAGGTCGCAGAGGGTGTCGTAGCGGCCTTTGCGTTCTTCCTCTGCGCCCTCTGCGTTAAGGCTTTTTGGCTGTCCGCCACGAATTTGCCAGGAAAAAATAAGATGCGTTTGCCCCTCCCGTTGGAGTTTTTCCGCAGCCTGTAAAGCCCGGACCTATCCTCAGAAACAAAGACAAAAGCGATATGCACTGTCTAGACAATCCCCCGAAAAGCAGCATCAACACCACAACCCGGTAAACTGGTAAAGATGCCACCGATTCTCAATGCTCAAGGCGTGTCGAAACGCTTTGGCGCAACTCCCTTATTTGAAAAGATCTCCTTTGCCGTAAACGACGGCGACCGTATTGGGCTGATTGGGCCGAATGGGGCAGGCAAGTCGACACTGCTGGCCGTCTTGGCCGGCGATATGGAACCCGACACCGGCGATCTGGCCGTGCGCAAACGCGCGCGCGTCGGCTACGTGCGGCAGATCTCCGAGTTCGCCAAGGGCGCGACCGTCCGCAGCGTCGTGGAGCAGGCTCTGCATCACGCGACCGTGCCCGAGAACGAGCGCGAGCAGCGTCTGCGCGAAACCCTGGGGCGCGCTGGTTTTGCCGACGACGGCGCGGACAGCCACGTGCGCATGGATGCCGAGGCCGCCAGCCTGAGCGGTGGATGGAAGAAGCGTCTGGCCATCGCCGAAGCCATGGTGACGCAGCCCGACGTGCTGCTGCTCGACGAGCCGACGAACCATCTCGACCTCGAAGGCATCGAGTGGCTGGAGGCCATGCTGCGCACGGCCAAGTTCGCCAGCGTGGTTGTCACCCACGATCGCTACTTCCTGGAGAACGCCGCGAGCGAAGTCATTGAGCTGAGCCGCGTCTACGCCGAAGGCATACTGCGTGTGCGCGGGACGTACTCCAGGTTTCTGGAGGAGCGCGAGCAGTACCTGGAGTCGCAGACCAAGATGCAGGAGGGGCTGCGGAATCGTGTGAAGACAGAGATTGAGTGGCTGCGGCGCGGACCGAAGGCCCGCGCGACCAAGGCCAAGGCCCGCATCGACAACGCGCATGGGCTGATCGACAAACTGGCTGAGGTGGACTCCCGCACCCGCACGTCGTCGGCAGGCATCGAGTTCGCCGCGACCGACCGCCAGACCAAACGGCTCATCGAACTGGAAAAGGTCTCTATCACGCTGGGCGGACGCGAGATCGTTGGCAACGTGAACTTCGGCCTGACTAACGGCATGAAGTTGGGACTCGTCGGCCCCAACGGCAGCGGTAAGACGACGATCCTGCGCGCCATGTCGGGCGAACTGCCTGTAAGTGCGGGTACGGTGAAGCGCGCCAATGCTCTGCGGATCGTCTACTTCTCGCAGATGCGCGAGATCGACGCCTCGCTGACGCTGCGGCGAGCGCTGGCTCCGGACTCCGATGCGGTGGTCTACCAGGATCGTGTGGTGCATGTGGCGAGCTATGCGGCGAAGTTCCTCTTCACAGGCGACCAGCTTAATCAGCCCGTCGAACGTCTGAGCGGCGGCGAACGCGCGCGTGTCTTGATCGCACGGCTGATGCTCCAGCCTGCCGACGTGCTGATGCTCGACGAGCCGACCAACGATCTTGATATCCCCACGCTGGAGATTCTCGAAGAATCGCTGCTGGAGTTTACGGGCGCGCTGGTACTGGTGACGCACGATCGCTACATGCTGGATCGCGTGTCGAACACGGTGCTGGGACTGGACGGCAAAGGCCGTGCGCGAATCTTCGCCGACTACTCGCAGTGGGAAGAGTGGAAAGAACAGGAAACAGGGAACAGCAAACAGGAAACGGCCAGTGCGCCGGAGAAACGCGGCGGTGCGGCTTCAGGCGGCAAGAAGAAGCTCTCCTATATGGAGCAGCGCGAGTACGACGGGATTGAGGCGCGTGTAGACGCCGCTGACACCCGTATGGCCGCGGCTCATGATCGTCTGGACGATCCGGCAGTAACATCCGATGCCACAGCGCTCACCGCGGCATTAGCCGAGATGGAAGCCGCGCAGGCCGAGCACGACACGGTGTACGCGCGCTGGGCGGAGTTGACCGAGAAACTGGGGTAGTACGGGGTCAGCCGGAGTAGCGCGAAGTTACCGTAGGCCCACTCGGCATGCGGTAACTCCGCGCTACCCAGAATCTGTCATCTCGAACTACCAAAAATCTGTCATCTCGACCGGAGGCGGCGCTTTTGCCGCCGTAGCGGAGAGACCCCTGTATTTCGCTTGTAGCAGCAATAAACTATGGGTACTTACAAGAGGTCTTGACTCAGCGTAGTCACGTTTCGCCACGGAAGCCGTCGCGAAACTTGGCTACCTTCGCGCCCGTTGCGTCAAGGCTTTTGCCGTTGCTTGTTCTCACCCTTACTTCTTGCGGACGACAATCGCACCTTCCTTCATCACAAACGCAACATGCCGAAGCACGCTGATGTCCGCGATCGGATCTCCGCGCACCGCAATGATGTCCGCATAAAAGCCGGGCTTGAGCTGACCGATCGAATCTGCCCAGTCGAGCAGCCTGGCTCCATTGATAAGGTCGGACCGCAGCACATCGGCGGGGCTCATGCCGAACTGGACCATCAGCTCGAACTCACGAGCTTGTGTCCCATGCGGGAAGGGACCCACATCGGAGCCGACCGCGAACGGAACGCCTGCGGCAAGCTGCTTCTTGAACTCGGCGACATGGTAGGCAAGCTCCTGTTGGTCGCGCGCACCCTGGCCGGAGTAGATGGGGTGCTGCGAGAAGTACTCTACGATGGCAAAGGTAGGCACGGCATAGATCTGCTTCTCGCGCATCAGCTTCATCGTCTCGGGTGAGAGCTGATACGCATGGTCGATGGAGGCCACACCGGCCTTGGCGGCGAACAAAGCTCCCGGCTCTCCGGTGCAATGTACGGCCACCCTTGAGCCCGTTCGGCGAGCCTCGGTGACGGCTGCGGTCAGCTCGGCTTCGGTGTACTGATACGGCGTGGTGAACGTGTCGCCGATCAGGACATCCTGCCCGGTCTCGTAGATCTTCGTAAAGTCAGCGCCGCCCTTGTGCTGCTCCCGCATCACGTGAACGATCTCACCGGCGGAGTTGGCATAGTCGGCGTTGGAGAGCACGTGCTGCGCCGGGTTGTAGCCGATGGCATCTTCATGCGCCCCTAGAATGTCGATGGCATTACAGGCAACGCGCATGCGCGGCCCCGGAATCTCTCCACGGTCGATGGCATTGCGTACGGCGACATCCGCGCAGCCTGCACCTTCCGTGCCCATATCGCGCTCGGAGGTGAAGCCTGCGAAAAGATCGGCTTTGGCGGCAACAGCGGCCTGCAGGACGCGCTGGGGAACGGATTCCTCTACCGTCTGGAGGTCTTCAGCTCCGGGATGCAGGAAGAGATGCGTGTGGGCGTCGATGAGCCCGGGCATCAGTGTGGTGTCACCAAGATCGATGATCTGTGCATCCGCCGGATGCTGCACCTGCTGCCCAGCCTCGCGAATGCGGTCGCCGACGATGAGGACTTCGCCAGGCGAGAGAACCTTGCCGGCGGCGACATCGAGAATGTGCGCGGCGTGCAGGACGACCGGGTTAGCGTCGAGGTCCTGTGCGTGAACTGCAAAAGGAAATGCGGTGATAGCTACGGCGGCGGACAGCAGGAATTTCATGGTGAAAGCAGAATACTCTACGCGATTGCCGGGTTCAGATGGACTTCAGCAGTACGCGTCTTTTCGCTTTTCTTGTTGTCATTCCCGAAGGGAATCTGCTTCTGTCGTTGCACTTGTTGTTGCTGTTGCACTTGCACTTGCTTCTGAGATAGGCCCAGGCTTTAGCCTGGGCACTATGAATACCAACCGAAGCGGGCTTTAGCCCCTGGAACATGCCTTCTTTTCCTGCGGCATCGCTGCTCAGGAAGAAAAAGACATGTTCCAGGGGTTGAAGCCCACTTCTTAGGTGTTTTGAATGTCCGGGCTAAAGCCCGGACGTGTCTCAGAGACAACAACAAAATCAACAGCTAGATGCCCGTGATATTAAACCCACAATCGACATACGTAATCTCACCGGTAATGCCACTGGCAAGATTGCTGGACAGGAACAACGCGGCATTCCCGACCTCGGCCTGCTCAATATTGCGGTGCAGCGGCGCGCGTTCGGTGACCTTATCCAGAATGGTGTTGAAGTCTCCGATACCACGTGCGGCCAGCGTCTTGATCGGACCGGCGGAGACGGCGTTTACGCGGATGCCCTTGCTGCCGAGCGAGGCTGCGAGGTAGCGCACCGTGGCCTCGAGCGCAGCCTTGGCAACGCCCATCACGTTGTAGTTCGGGAAGACCTTCTCGCTGCCGTAGTAGGTGAGCGTCAGGATCGAGCCGCCTTCGGTCATCAGAGGAGCCGCGCCACGAGCGATGGCAATCAGCGAGTAGACGCTCACATCGTGCGCGATACGGAAGTCTTCGCGCTTGGTCTCGAGGAAGTCATTCTTGATGGCATCGGCAGGCGCGAAGGCGACCGAGTGGATGATGGTATGGATGGCCGGGAAGGCTCCCTTGATCTCTTCGAACGCCTTGTCGATCTCTTCGTCGCGCGAGACGTCGCACTGGATGGTGCGGCCGGTGCCGGTCTGGCCGAGGCTCTCGATCAGCTCATCGGCCTCTTTCTTCAACCGCTCCGACTGGTAGCCCAGCACCAGGGTGGCACCTGCGGCCGCAAGCTTCTCGGCGATGGCGTAGGCGATGCTGCGTTTGTTGGCAAGGCCGAAGACAACGGCCACTTTACCCTTCATGTCGATCATGTACTTCAACTCCTCAGATGAACTCAACCGAAGGTAAGGATAGCAGTTTGTGCGCTGCTTTTACGGACAGCGTGATGTGCCTTCGTCCTTCACCCAGGCTTACCCAAAATCTGTCATTTCGACCGAAGACGGCGCTTTTTTGCCGTCGTAGTGGATATATCCCTTGATGCAGAGCATCGTAATGCAAATGTTTGTAGCGCGCTTTGCGTCTAGAAACCCCTGTATTTTGTCGGAGGTGGCGACACTATTGCAGGGTCTCGAAAAAAGCCTTGACGCAACGAGCGCAAAGGAAAGACGCCACGTTTCGCCACGAGAGCCGTCGCGAAACGTGGCTACCTTTGCGCCCGTTGCGTCAAGGCTTTTGCCGTTGCATGTTCCTGGCATCTGCCCACTTCCTGCGAAGGATAACCCCTAATCGACAGTGCCACCCGTAAAGACAATGCCCCCTGCATAGTCGGCGGACATCGTAGTGTAGAGCTGCGTGACGGCCGTGGAATCCGTGATGTAGATACCGAGCTCGCGGTTTTCCGTCATTGAGGCGTTGGAGTAGTTGATCGATCCCATATAGGCGTTCTCGGTTGGGAGACCGTAGTCGGCGACGACCGCTTTGGCGTGGATATAGAAGCCTGTAGCTGTATAGGGATAAACGTGGACACCGCAACCAGCCTCTTCCAGCGCAATCCAGTTGGAAGAGTAGGCGCTGAAGGGCGGTGTGGTGCTGTCCTCGGACATCGCGATATGGACCGTCACCCCGTTCTTGCAGGCGGTCTCCAACGCACTGACGATGTTGCTCGCGCCCATCTCTTCGTTCTCGATCAGCAGCGTCTTCGTGGCGCTATTGATGATGCCGAGCATGGCTGCCTGCGCCGTCGTAGGACTCCATATGAGATCGTCGCCGGTGCCGGAGCCGGGCTGATAACCCAAGTCACTGGTCCCCTGGGTCCCGCCATAGGGAGTGCCGGCGGCATAGTCCTCATTGAACGTATCCTCGATACCGGTGATGTCGGCGGGGTCGTTCTCGACGAGGGCGAAGTCCCGGGCGGTGGAGTAGTACTGGGACTGCAGATTGAGCGACAGTATCGCCGTCGTCGTTCCGTCGACAGTGATGGTCTTCTGATGCGTGGCCTGGAAGGCCGTATTCGAAAACACGGCACTGCAGTTGGCTCCGGAGGTGTTGAGCTGGTTGTAGGCCGGAGTGTTGTTGCTCTTTTCAAGGCTCGCATCAAGCAGGACGCGAACTGTAACTCCGCGATTGCAGGCAGCAACCAGATCGCCCGAGAAGACCGTGTCCTCAAGCTCGTACATTGTCATGTCGATGGTCTTCTGCGCGTTGTTGACGAGCGTATAGAGCGGCGTAACGCTGTTGTCGGTCTCGGGGAAGACATAGAGCGTACGGGTGATTGCAGTGGTTGCGGGCGAACTCGTACCACTCAGAGTCACGCTCTGCGTCGACCCGGCCACATTGCCTGAGTTATCGGTGACCGTGAGCGTTGCGGCATAGCTGATTACCGCCGCTGGCGCGAAGGTCACGGTGATCGGGCAGGATGAGCCCGCGGCCAACGTGGCAGCGCAGGTGTTGGTCTGTGCGAAGCCGGTTGGGTTCGTACCGCCCACCGCGATCCCGGCGATGGAGAGCGCGGCATTCCCGGTATTGGTGAGCGTTAGAGTCTGCGGCGCGGCAAGGTTGCCGACGCTCGTGCTGGGGAAGGTGAGGCCGGTTGTGGGTGTCAACGTGGCCTTCGGGGAAGGTATAGCTGTTCCGCTGCCGGTGAGGGGCACACTCTGCGTCGATCCGGCCGTGTTGCCGGAGTTGTCGGTGACAGTAAGCGTTGCGGTATAGCTGGCTACAGCGGCTGGGGTGAAGGTCACGCTGATCTGGCAGGATGAGCCTGCGGGCAACGTGGTCGTGGTAGAGCAGGCGTTGGCTTCGGCGAAGTCGGTTGGGTTCGTCCCGCCCAGCGCGATCCCGGCAATGGAGAGCGCGGCATTCCCGGTATTGGTCAGCGTGAGTACCTGTGAGGGCGTGGTCTGGCCGATGGTGGTGCTGGGGAAGGTGAGGCCGGCTGCTGGCGTGAGCGTGGCCTGCGGAGCGGGTACCGTCGTTCCGCTGCCGGTAAGGGTGACGGTTTGCGGTGAGTTGGAGGCGTTATCGGTGAGGGTGATCGTTGCCGTCAGGGTTCCCGTGGTCTGAGGCGTGAAGACGATGGTGAATTGGCAACTGGCACCTGCGGCGAGTGAGGTTGATGTTCCGCAGGTGCTGGCCGAGGTGAACTTGAAATCTGCTGACGCTCCGGTCACCGTATCGCCACTTACCGTAAGCGTGGCGGTGCCGGAATTGGTCAGCGTGAGTGCTTGCGAGGCGCTGGTCTGGCCGACGGTCGTGCTGGCAAAGGTGAGCGCGGCCGAAGGAGAGATGGTGAGCTGCGCGCTCGTAGGCGGCGGGGTGCTGCTGGACGAGCCGCCGCCGCAGCCTGCAAGGAGGGAAAGAGCAAAGAGCGAGGCTACGGCGGACGTTATACGGAGCATGCTGGAATCCTGTCTCTTGGTGATTATCCGAATGCCCGATTATAGGCAGATTTCCAAAAAGACGGGATTAACTCAACCGTGGACGAGCCAGTCGAACTGCTCTTTGCTGAGGGGAACTACCGAAAGCCGGAACTGGCGGAACAGCAGGGAGCCGTGAAACACGGGAGCTTCGCGAATCTCGGCCAGCGGCTTTTCGCGCTTCAGGCGCTTGCCGGCCTTCAGCCGAACGATGGGGATCTTGGGATCGTTCGGATCTGCGGTGACAGAAACAACCTTCGCCGTGCCAACCGCGGCCTTGCCGACGTTCGAGTGATAGATGACGCACTCTTCGCCGCGTTTCATGTTGCGCAGCGTGATCAGGGCCTGGGCGTTCTTGATGCCGTCCCAGACGGTCTCGCCGTCGCGTAGCAGGTCATCGAAGGAGTACTTATCGGGCTCAGATTTCAGGAGATAGGGCATAGGTCTGTGAATAGAGTGTAGAGGATGAGGTGCTGTTCAATACCGCACTTCGTGGGCGATAATCGCCCGAGCGGGGTGTGCAAGATGAGGCCCTTTACGGCATTCTCCAACAGTTGGACTGCCTAGCCGCCCAGATCCAGATGCTGCACCTTCTCGATCGGCTTCTGCAGAAAAAGGCCGCCCAGCCGCTGAAACTTCTCTACGGAATCCGTAGCAAAGCACTCAAAGGTGACAGTATCCGTGGAGGCAGGCTGCAAGAGGCTGAAGTGCTTTTCGACCTCTGCGGCAGTCGACTGCGCCGAGTCGATGACGACGGCCTGCGAACCGAGCTCGCGCAGCGTCGTTTCGATGAGAGAGGCCAGAAGCGGATAGTGTGTGCAACCGAGCAGTACCGCCTCCGGCGTACAGGTCGCAAGAGCCTCCTGCAGATAGATGCGGACGACCTCGCGGGTGACAGGGTGGTCGATCCAGCCTTCTTCCACAAGTGGAACCAGCAATGGACAGGCCTTCTCCGTGGCACGAAGGCCAAGTGCCTTGCAGTGCTCCATGTAGGCGTGCGATTGAACGGTTGCCGATGTCGCCAGAACAAGCACCTCCGCCTTCGGATGCTGTAAGTGCGCCGCACGAACGACAGGCTCGATCACTCCAACGACTGGGATCGAGACTGCCGCACGGATCTCGGGCAGCGCCAGCGCTGTGGCTGTATTGCAGGCGATAACCAGCAGATTGGCACCATGTTCTTCGAGGAAGGCTGCGCTTTCGACAGCGTAGCGGGCGATGGTGACCTGGGACTTCGCGCCGTAGGGCAGGCGCGCCGTGTCTCCGAGGTATACATAGTGCGCGCCAGGAACGAGCGGCAAGAGGGCTCGCAGAACAGTGAGCCCTCCGAAGCCGGAGTCAAAGACGCCGATGATAGGTGATTGCATAGACTGAATGGCTCAGGGTGCGACGCTGGTCTGTGCCTGCGCCGTCGTGTCTTTGGAGGGATAGGTGCGCAGCAGGTCGGCGTGGCCGGCGAGCGTCTCGCGCGGCTGGCCATCGACCAGAAAACGAATCTGTTCGATCTGCGGCAGATTGGTGTGCAGTGTTCCAATGATGGACATCAGCGTCAGGGACTCGACCTCGACTCCGGAAGGATGTGCGTTGACGAAGCTGCTGCGCAGGTTGATGACAGCGAGTTCGCCACCGGGGTTCTGCGGTTGTAGCGCATTGGGGTCGTTGGATGCGACCAGGGCGGAGGTTGCAGCGGTGGCGCCGCCTGAATGGCCAACCAACGGCAGCGGCAGAAGAAATACATCATCCACGGCGGCTCCCGATTGCAGCGGGTGCGGAGAGCCGGGCAGAGCATATTCGGCGAGCAGGTGTTCCAGCAGGGCTCGGGCCCGCGCGGTCACCTCTCCGGGCAGTGCGATAGGACGTGTTGTTGCCGTAATGGAGCCATCGGAGTCGTTGGCCAGATCCAGCGTGACGGACTCGGTTGTGGAATACGGTGCGTCGAGCGGTGTGGCGTCGGCGAGTGCCACGATGCGATCGCGGGCCCGCTGGCGCTCGACGAAAAGCAGTGTTCCCATGGCAAGGATGCAGCCGACAAGACACCAGAAGACGATGCGCTGATGCCGGGAGATCATGGCTGCGCTCCTTTCTTTGGGGTAGACGGGGTTGGCACGGGGGCCAGGCGCACCGGCGGCTGTGCCTGGTTCTGCCAGAAGACTAGCGCGGCGGCGATGGCTCCGGCGACGTGCTGTTGATAGCGTTCGTCGGTGAGCGAGGAGCTGTCGCTGCCTTTGGGGGCGAGTTCGACGACGAGCGCCGGACAGGTGAGCGAGTCGACCGGCCGCACCGACGCGCGGCTGAGAACCAGCGGCACCCGGGCTCGCGTAAGAGCCTGCCCGAGCAGCTTTTGCAGCTTTTCACTTTGTGTCACCCAGGCCGCCTGGGCGGTGAGCCACGGAGTCTCATTGACCTCGTTAGGAATGGGCTCGAGCTCCGAACGGTAGATGTGGACTCCATTGCCCGCGGCGGTTGCGTGTAGCAGCAGACAGGCTACCGGATGTGCGCGATTGGCGATGCCGGCGCGGTCGTCGAGCCTGAGGGGATTGGGAGTGTCAGCCTGGGTAGCGGCATCGCTGTCCCGCGTCATGACCACGGTAAAGCCGCGAGCCGCGAGCAGGGAACGCAGTTTGAAGGCGAGAGACATCGTGATGTCTTTTTCCAGAATGGAGTCGCTGATGCGGGAGCCGCTGTCGCTGCCACCATGTGCCGGGTCAAGAAGTACGGTGGTGCGATTGAAGGGACTGGTGGGCAGGGCTGGGATGGTTGTTGTGCTCTTTGGCGCAGCAGAAATCTGTGCCGGCGTAGTCGTTGTCTGCGCGGAGCAGCGGTGTGTCGCGATGGCCAGAAGGCAGGCAGTAGCCGATTTTTGAGCAAGATTCAAGATTACAAGTGGCTTTCGTCAGTCCGTGGTCAATGGGTCTGATTGTAACGGTTTTGATGCGCGGAATAGGCTTCGTGATGGCTCGAGCGTTAGACTCGGTGCATGCGGGTCTTCGGCGTCGATTGCGGAACGGAGTTCACCGGCTACGGCGTGGTCGAGGTAGACGCCTCCGCGCGCACGCCGAAGCTGCGATATCTGTGCGCTGGCGCCGTGAAGTTAAGCAAAAAGGACTCGACAGCGATACGGCTCGCGCAGGTGTACTCCGAACTGACTGCACTGATGCAGCTCTGGCAGCCGGAGATGGTCGCAATTGAAGAAGTATTTTTTTCCGCCAATGCAAAGAGCGCGTTAAAGCTCGGCCAGGTCCGTGGAGTGGCTATGCTTGCCGCAGCGAACTGTGGGCTGACGGTCGCGGAATATGCGCCGCTGTCGATCAAAAGTGCGGTCGTGGGCTACGGACTCGCTGCGAAGGAACAGGTGCAGTTCATGGTGGCGCGGTTACTGGAGCTTGATGAAGCGCCAAAGCCTGCGGACGCTGCTGATGCCCTCGCCATTGCGATCTGCCACATCCATCATGCGCAGACGGCGGAGATGGTGCGACGGTAAGCGATGCTTATGATTGCTGGATAGCTTCTAAGCCTGAACGGTAATTGCACGATAGAGTTCGGCCATAGCTTCCAGCGGGACTGCTTCGGAGCGAGCTTGTGCCGGAATGCTACTAGGCCACGCCGCGGCGAGTTGCGCGGAGCTATAGCCTGCGACGCGCAGATTGTTTGCGAGCGTCTTGCGCTTCTGTGCGAAGGTGGAGCGCAGAAACGCATTGAATCCTTTGGGGTCGACTCCGAGCTCGATAAAACGTGGCGCGAAGTCGAGACGCAGAACCGTTGAGTAGACATCGGGCGGTGGAGAAAATGCACCCGGTGGCAGTGTGAATAGATTGGTTACATGCGCGTGCAGTTGCGTAAACGCTGAGAGTGCACCATAGTCGCTGGATCCGGGCTTAGCGGCGATGCGCTCAGCGACCTCACGCTGCATCATCAAAACGGCGCGCGCCAGAATGCCTGCACGTGCAGCGATGAAGAGATGCAGAAGAATGTCCGACGTGATGTAGTACGGCAGGTTGCCGACGACATCGATTGTCGGACCCGCGGCGGTTTCGAGTTGCGAGAGCGCTGTCAGGTCGGTTTTGAGAATGTCGGAGTGATGGATCGTGACATGCGGATCGTTGCGGAAGCGAAACTCCAGCTCGCGAGCAAGTGCGGGATCGAACTCGATGCAGTGCAGGCGGGCGCAGCGCGGTGCGAGCAGTTCGGTGATGGCTCCGTGACCTGGGCCAATCTCGACGACGGTACGAGCGTGTGTATCACCGAGTGATCCGGCTATGCGTACGCAGGCGCTCTCGTCGACGAGGAAGTTCTGGCCGAGCTTAGGTTTCTTGTTCGACATGATCAGGTGAGTTGCTTGCGGCGTTGAAAGAAGAAGTGTACCGGGATGCCGCAGAGGATGACGGCGGCTCCGGCGATGGAGTTGAACGGCTGGTCGATAAAGCTGAAGACCAGGAGTACGGCTGCTGCAAGGATAAATAGTGCAGGAACAACAGGATATCCTGTGACGCTGTAGGGCCGCGGTCTGTCGGGTTCTCGATGGCGAAAGACGAAGACAGTTGCGGCGGTGAGTGCGTAAAAGAACCACTCGGAGAAGATGGCCAGTGAGAAGAGTGCCTGAAATTTGCCGATGACCAGCAGGAGCAGAGAGCTCATGACAGCTTGCAGCACGAGGCTGGCGGCAGGTGTGTGGAACCTCGGATGCACGGCTCCCAATGGGCTTGGGAAGAGGCCATCGCGGGCTGCAGCGAAGGGTACACGCGCGCCAGAAAGCGAGCTTCCGACGAACGTTGCACAGATGCTGACAGCCATTCCAAGAGAGACCAGCGCGGCTCCCGCATGGCCCGCAACGAGACGAAGCGCATCGGCGGCGGGACGGTCGGCGACTGCGATAGTTGCGGCAGGCAGTACATATTGGATGGCCGCATTCGTGAGCATATACAGAGCGCCGACGATGACCACGCCACCAACCAGGGCCAGTGGCATCGACCGCTGTGGTTGTTGCACCTCTCCGGCCATCTGCGAGACATCGGACCATCCGTCGTAGGCCCATAATGCCGCGATCAGCGCGATCATGAAGCCGCTGAAACCGCCTCGAGCGCCACTGAAGTTCGTGGCAAAGTTGTGCAATGAGCCATGTTGGACGCTTGCAAAGCAGAATCCGGAGATCACGACGATCATCAGCACTTTGAGCCATGTGAGCGCGGTCTGCACGTTCGCGGAGTTGCGGGTGCTGACAATATTGAGTAACGCAATGAGCCATGTGGCGCTGATAGCAAAGACCTGGCTCCAGAGCAGATGGGCGAATGCTGGATGTGTGAGAAAGGCAAACATTTCGAACGTCCCGAGCACGCGCATCAGGCCTGCGGCGATCGTCGCGATCGACGCAGGCTTTGCGATAAGCGTCCATGTCCAGGTGTAGAGAAACGCGGTGAGATCACCGTAGGCCTCGCGCAGAAAGGCATACTCGCCGCCAACGCGCGGCCGCATGGCTGCGACCTCGGCATAACTCATGGCGCCGAAGAGCGAGAGGAGGCCACCGGCGATCCACACGGTGTAGACCATGCGCGAACTGCCGACGGCTGCCATCATCTCGCGCGGGACAAGAAATATGCCCGAACCGATGATGATGCCTACGACGATAGCCGTAGCGTGCGTGGCTGTAAGAACACGTGGGAGATCGTCACGCGCTGCGGAGCCGGGTTGCATTTCCAGTTTCTCAGTCAATGGGATGGAGGGTAGCACGTGTGGGAATGGTGGCGCTAAAAATAGGACTTCCAGTCATTCCAATCGATGGGCATCGAGGGCTTGCGATGGCGCAGGATGTATATGTTGTGGCGCTCGAAGGGCATCGCCCAGGGATTGTCGATGTGACCGGCGATCTGGACGGAGTCGTATCGTTCGGCGAGCTCGGCTTGACTCGCGTCGGTGATGCCGATGACGACATCCCAGGAGCAGCCGTGTGTGCCCCATATCCAGTAGTTGTTATGGCTGGAAAAGGCCTCTGGAAGCTGAGGTTCGAGCCTGGGACCGAGAAAGTTGACTGCGCCTGCTTCGCCATAATTGCTGCCCCAAATGCAAGCCCGGCTACGCTCGTCTGGGGGCAGGGACTGGTAGGCGGCGACGACCTTGGTGGTGAGTTCGTCCCAGCCGAAGCGGTCGGCGTAGAACTGCGGCAGTGGACCGGTGGAGGCGGTCTCCAGCTTGTCGCCGTGGAGATGGAGAGCTGTGGTGTAGCGCACCCAGGCATCGGGTCGGAGTACGGGCGAACTCATCGGCAGAACGATCAGGCCAGCGACAAGAAGCACTGCTTCGAAGACCGGGAAGGCTACGATCCGATCGCGCTGCACCGCACGAGAGTCAGCGAAGCGGCGCTCCCAGGCGATAGCACCGGCAGCAAAGAGTGCTGGATAGATGGCGGCGAGGTAATAGTCCTTCGCGTGTAGTTTGAACATGATCGCGAAGAAGAGCAGGTACGTCACTCCTAACCAGCGCCCATCGCGAATAGACTTAGCTCGCAGTAGCGAGACGACTCCGGTGATCCAAAGCAGCGCATTTACCGGATGCATATTCGAAAACTGCGCGAGGAAGAATTGCACCGGGTTGAGCACAATATTTTTGTGCCCGGCTTGGCCGTTGTGCAGAAACTCCAAGGTAGGCCAGTGATTATGGACCTGCCAGAGTATGTTCGGCAGCGCAATCACCAGCAGCAGCGCGATGCCCACCGCAGCCCATCGCGAGAAGAGCAGGCGGCGTTGTGACGTAAACAGCAAGCCAAGTCCCGCTGCAACAAGAAAGATTGCCATGGACGGCTTATTCAGCAGCCCCACACCTGCTGAGAGACCGAAGAGAATCCACCAGCGCCGTTGCGAGTGGCCGCGTAGCATCAATATCAGCGCGAGGACGCAAGTCATCCAGAAGACGGGCTCGAAGGAGTTCATCGAGAGAAAGCCGTCCGTACCGATGTACTGGGGGCAGACAAGCAATCCAAACATGGCAAGAGCCTGCGCGGGACGACGGCCTCCTAATGCCCAGGTGATGAGTCCGCAGAGGAAGAGGCTCAAGGCTCCAGCAGTGGCGGAAAGAATGCGGATGGCGAAGACTGAATCACCGAAGAGGATCTCTCCCAGCCGGGCCTGGAGCGCGACAATAGGACCGTGGTCGACATATCCCCAGGCAAGATGCCGGCCGCAGGCGATGTAGTAGAACTCATCGCGGAAATAGCTGTAGCCGAGATGCTGTGTCCATAGTGTTAGCGCAAAATGGAGTAGCAGCTTGACGGCAGCAAAGATCGCTGCGAGGCTTATGGCGTCACGGAGTGAGGGATCGGCAGGGCGAACGATCGTTGTGTCGGTCATATGAATGAATTTCCGTTGTGATGAGAGTACGACAGCAATGGCTAAAAGGTTCCTGTAATAGTTGGTTTCAGTTTCGCGAAGAATATCTTAAAAGGGGTGGAAACATGGAATGGACGCCGGGAGGCATGAGCAGTGATGTCGAGGACCGCCGAGACGATTCGGGCGGTGGCGGCGGTGGTGGTGGAGGAGGATTCGGCTTTGGTGGTGGCGGAGGCATCGGAATCGTTGGGTTTCTGATTCTGCTGGTGCTGAGCCTGGTTACCGGTCGCAACTTCCTTGGCTCGTTTCTGCACGGCGGCGGAGGTGGCGTGCAGCCGACGCAGCAGATGCAGCAGGCGCGGCCGGTCACACCGCAGTCGCGAACTGCCGAAAATCGCGATGCGCAGTTGATCTCATTTGTTCTCGATGACGTGCAGAAGACGTGGACGGGAATCTTCCAGCAGGAAGGGAAGCAGTATCGTCATGCGAAGCTGGTGCTCTTTCGCGGGGCGACTTATTCCGGCTGTGGCACAGCACGGGCTGCGACCGGCCCCTTTTATTGCCCAGCTGACGAGAAGGTGTATATCGATCTCGATTTTTGGAACGAACTGAAGCGTTTTGGCGGAAGCACCGCGGAGTTTGCGCAGGCGTATGTGATCGCGCACGAGCTTGGACATCATGTGCAGAAGTTATTGGGCACGGAAGCCAAGGTGCAGCGGCTTACGCAGCAGCAGCCGAGCCAGCGTAATCATCTTTCCGTTGATACCGAACTGCAGGCCGACTGCTATGCCGGGGTATGGGCTCATTCGGCCCAACAACGTGGAATTGTGCAGAACGGTGATGTTGCCGCCGCTCTGAGCGCGGCGGCTGCGGTTGGAGACGATCACCTGCAGAAGATGAGCGGTCGTGCGGTAAGCCCGGAGAGCTGGACCCATGGGTCCAGCGCACAGCGGGAGAAGTGGTTCAATGCGGGACTGAGCGCCGGCGATCCGGCTAGCTGCAATACGTTTGGCGGGGGAGCCTCCCAGTAGTCACTGTTTCGTCGCGGCGAGGGCACGGTCGTAGACCGCCTTCGCGATGCGCGCGATGATGCCTTCGCGGGTAGCCTCATCAGCGCGGGAATCAGTGACGAAGATCGCAAGCGCGAGACGCTGACCATTGGGCAGTGTGATAAGACCTACGTCATTGGTCGCGGGCGTCAGACCATCGCGCTCTCCAGATGTTCCAGTTTTGTGTGCGACCGGGGTATTGGCAGGGAGTTGGCCCTTGATGCGATGCGGGAAGGTAGCGGTCTCGGTCATCCAGCAGTTGAGCAAAGCCGTGTGTTCCGCGTTGAGGGGAGAGTGGTCAGCCAACAGCCGCAGCAGCTTGACCATCGCCGCTGGCTCCGCGTCGTTACGATACTGTGCCTGGAACTCGTCATGCATGCCACGCTCACTATCGCGAACATGAATGGCCGGCAAGCCGAGCTTATTCAATGATTCCTGTACAACCTGGGGGCCGCCGAGGACGCGGAGCAGAATGTCGGTGGCAGTATTGTCAGACTTCCCGACGGAGAGTTGCAGCAGCTCGCGCAGGGGGACATCAATGTTGGCGTCGGGGTGAGCGTCCTGTAGCGGACTGTACGTCCCGGGGTAGCGGTCAGAGGGCAGAAACCGGATGGGTTGATCCAGTGCCAGCTTGCCATGCTCGACTTGCTGCAGGACAACGATGGCGAGCGGCAGTTTGAAGGTGGACTGCATCGGAGGATGGCCATGTGGGCTGAGATCACAATCGAGTGCAATACCGGGTAGCGAGCAGGCGACGAAGACCTTTCCCTGGGCATCTTGCGCAATGGACGAGATCTGCTGGTGCAGCGCGGTCTGGGCGGATAGTGGAGTGGCGAGCGTAAGAAGGGCGAGGAGTGAGAGCGGGCGCATATCGCCAACGTACTTTAACTGCTCAAGGGGGGCCAGTAACTATACGGAGACGCTGTTGAGGAGAAGCTGTGGATGCAGGCTAGGTGGGTCGTCTCCAGGGAAACTGCACGGTATAGCAGGGGACAGCTGTCGCGTTGGCTTTGGTGAAAGTGAGTAGCTTGCGGCGAACCAGCCAGCGGATGGAGGATTGGGTCGAGCTGCGCGATAGGCCGGTATTTTCAGCGAGTTCCTGATAGCTAATGCTCACGGCTGTTTTGCGGCGAGATTGTTCGCCGGTGAGCCACAGATAGACAAGGAAGGCTGCAGGTTTGCGGTCGTGACCGGTGAGGTCGCGTAATAGGGTGTCGAGGACATAGTCGTCAAGGTTGACCATTGGATATTCCGCAGCTATATCGATAATAAATATAGCAATAACTGGGCAATTGCGGCGTGGTGTACTACGTCCTATGCTCGGCTGACAGGAGGAAAGACCATGATTCGTGGGATTAAATTCGTGAGTGTGCCGGTAAAGGATCAGGATATTTCGTTGAAGTTCTTTACGGAGAAGCTGGGTTTTAAAGTAGCGACCGACCAGCCATTCAATGAGAAGCAGCGATGGATCGAGTTGCTGATACCAGGCGCAGAGACAGGGCTCGTATTGTTCACGCCGGAAGGACACGAGAATCGTATCGGTGGATTTCAGCCGATCTCGTTTATCAGCGATGATGCGATCGCAACTGCCGCGTCCATGAAGGCGAAGGGGATAGAGTTTGTTGCTGAACCAAAGAAGGAGTTATGGGGGACATCTGGCATCTTCAAGGACCCGGATGGAAATCAGTATGTGCTGAGCAGCCGCTAGGAAAGAATTTTGAGCGCTGACTCCGGCGCAGGAGTTTCCTCCGCGAAATAGCGGCAAATCTTTTCTGCGGTTGCTTTATTCACAACGGACAGTAGTGCATCAGGATTCTTTTCGGCCGCCTGCTTCAACGCTCGGACGGAGCCGAAGTGCTCCAATAGCCGCTGGCGGGTGATAGCTCCTACGCCGGGAATGTCGTCGAGTTCGCTGCTGCGGTCACGCATCTGACGGCGTTTGCGATGGTAGGTAACAGCGAATCGATGGCTCTCATCGCGGATCTTCTGGATGACGTGCAGCACGGGGCTGCGGCGGTCAAGAATAACGGGATCGTCCTCCTGCCCGTGGACGTAGATAATCTCTTCTCGCTTGGCGATAGACGCGAGTGGTTGTGTGGTGAGGCCTATCTCCGTGAGCGCGTCGGCGGCGGCGTGGAGCTGGCCCAGGCCGCCGTCGATCAGAATCAGAGACGGAAGAGGTTCATTATTTTCATGGAGTCGCTTGTAGCGGCGATGAATAATCTCCCGCATGGAGGCGAAGTCGTCGACCCCGCTGACGGTTTTGACCTGGAACTTGCGATAGTCGGATTTCTTCATCGCGCCCTTTTCCCATACGACCATCGAGGCGACAGTCTCAGCGCCTTGGATGTGCGAGATATCGAAGCACTCAATGCGCTCGGGTGGTTCTGCGAGAGTAAGTGCGTCCTGCAGGGCCTCCTGCATGGACTTGATGCTGGGCTGCAGCACGCGAAAGCGTTGGTCGTAGGACTGCTTCGCGTTTTGGCACACAAGATCGACCAGAGAGCGCTTATCACCACGTTGTGGTGCCGCTATTTCGATCTTGTGGCCACTGCGCTCGCGCAGAATCTCGGAGAGCAATACACGGTCGGGGAAGTCGACGGGAACGTAGATGTGCTTGGGTACATAGCCCTGATCGAGATAGAGCTGCTTCAGTAAGGCAGAAAAGAAGGCTGCAGGAGAGAAGGCGGGGTGTGCAGCAGGGAGTTGCGGGTTGCGAACTGTGAGTTCGGGGACGTCGCAGCTCTCTGTTATGACTTCTCCGCGCGGTAGATCAGCTTCGAAGGGGGAGGCGACGACGGAGTGCTCTTCCACGATGGCATCATCTGCCATGATCTCCGGTGCGGGAACTGCGGGGTCAGGTTCGAGTTCTGGCTCCGTATCTTCATGGTTCAGCGTTTCGAAGAGGTCTAGCTCCGGCAGGCCCTCCCAGAACATATCGCGGCGGTCGACGATCTTGCCTGCGCGCATGTGGAACAGGTTGACGGCGAGCATGTCGTTTTCGAAGTGGAAGCCAAAGACGTCGGCATCTTCGTCGTCGGTGGAGGCGATGCGCTGGCGGTCCTGAGCCTGGCTGACAGTGATGAGCTGGTCGCGCAGTCGAGCGGCAAGCTCGAACTGCATGTTTTCAGCGGCTGCCTCCATGCGTTCCGTCAGGCGGGCTTCGAGTTCGCTGGGCTTGCCCTCGAGAAATAGCTGAACATCACGGATGGCCTGTCTGTAATCCTCATTGGAGACGAAGCCTTCGACGCAAGGTCCCAGGCAGCGCTTGATGTAGTACTGCAGGCAGGCGCGCGGATGGTAGCGGTTCAGGTCGACCTTGCAACTCGGGATAAGGAAGCTGCGATGGATCACGTCGACGAGGCGGTGGGCGAGATTGCCGGGGAAATACGGGCCAAAGTAGGCGGATCCGTCTTTGCGAAGGCGCCTCGTGACGAAGACCTTAGGGTGCCGGTCCGATAGGGTCAGTTTGATGTAGGGGTAGGTCTTATCGTCGCGCAGCAGGATGTTGAAACGCGGCTTGCGCTGCTTGATGAGGTTATTTTCGAGTGCTAGGGCCTCGCGCTCGTTGGCGACGAGGATGTACTCGATGTCGACGGCCTCACGCATGAGCGAGCCGGTCTTGGCGTTGGCAAGCTGATTGGCCTCGAGAAAGTAGCTGCGTACCCGCGCACGCAGGTTTTTCGCCTTCCCGACATAGATGACCTCGCCCTCTGCGTTCTTATAGAGGTAGCAGCCCGCGCCGGTGGGCAGCGTCCGGATTTTTTCGATGAGGTCCATGGGCCTGTTACAAGTTTAGAGCGAGGCGCCGTTACGTATACGCAACCTCATTGGACGCTCGGCGGCAGAGAAGGATGCGCGAGCTCAGCGGGACTTGAGCTGGCGATAGACGAGGTAGAGCAGAAACGACGTCAGCACCACCCACACAAACTGATACCAGTAGAAGAACGGAAAGCCGAATAGAGCGGGTGTCGCGCGGGCGTAAAGCCCGGGGAAGCAAAGCCCAAAGTAGGGAAGCGCGAGCAGGATGATGACCCACCATTTGATGCGTTTAGTGGATTGCGAGTTAGAAGGGGCTCCCATGGGCAGGATGCTATCACTTCGCGCCGTCTCAAGTAAGCTAGCGTCTCAAGTAAGCTAGATAGGTGGATCAGGTAGAGCACAGCAAGCAGATCGACGGGGAAGAGGCTCAGGCTGGAGCAGCGGCGGCATTACAGAAGGCTGCAGCCATCATGGCACAGCTGCGAGGGCCGGGTGGATGTCCGTGGGATCGGGAGCAGACCTTCGACACCATCAAGCGGCACACGCTGGAGGAGACCTACGAGGTCTTTGACGCGATCGAACGGCGCGCGTGGCCCGACTTGAAGGACGAACTCGGCGATCTTCTGTTGCAAGTACTGTTCTATGCGCAGATGGCGAGCGAAGCAGGGCACTTCGACCTGCGGGATGTAGCCGAGAACCTGAACGCGAAGCTGATCCGTAGACATCCGCATATCTTTCCTCCCAAAGACGGGAACCTCGTCGAAGCGGCTAATTCAAACGCTGTGCTGCGTAACTGGGAGCAGATCAAGCAAGAAGAGAAAAAGGAAAAACCTGCTGCTGCGTCTATGCTGGATGACGTTCCGCGCTCCATGCCTGCGACGTTGGAGGCCAGCAAGCTGGGTTCCAAGGCTGCAAAGGTCGGGTTCGACTGGCCAGATAGCTCGGGGCTGTTCGCGAAACTGGATGAAGAGATTGCGGAGCTCATGGTCGAGGTAGAGGCGAACCATCGTGAGAACGTGGAGGCAGAGTTTGGCGACCTGCTGTTTACCGCGATGAATTTGGCACGGCATCTTAAAGTTGATGCGGAGTCGGCCTTGCGACGCAGCAATGCGAAGTTTCGCGCACGATTTGCCGCGATGGAATCTAAAGCCGGCGGAGCTGCAGCTTTGGAGGCGATGTCGCCGGAGGAGTTGGAACGGCTATGGCTGGAGGCTAAATCCGCTGAGGCAAAAATGTTGGAGATGAGGTCTTGAACGTAGTGGCACAGTCAGGAGCAGAGATTCGCATTGAGTCTCTAACGGAGTTGGAACAGTTCGATCGCTGCGTAGAGTTGCAGCTTACCGTCTGGGGCTACAGCGATGGCGACTTGATCCCACGCCGCGTGTTTTTGATCGCTTCACGCATTGGGGGGCAGGTGCTTGGGGCTTTCGACGGCGATGTAATGGCGGGCTTCGCCATGGCGTTGCCGGGGTATCGCAATGGCCACTCCTATCTGCACTCCCACATGGTGGGTGTACTCGCGGAGTATCGCAATGCCGGGATTGGCCGGCGGCTCAAGCTTGCCCAGCGGGAAGATGCTCTGGCGCGCGGGATCGAGCTCATGGAGTGGACCTTCGATCCGCTGGAGATCAAGAACGCACACCTGAACATTGCAAAGCTGGGAGCCATCTCGCGCCGTTATAAGCGCGATTTCTACGGGCCCTCGAGTTCTCCTTTGCAAGGCGGCCTGCCCACCGATCGCGTTTATGCCGAGTGGTGGCTACGTTCGGAGCGCGTGACGCGCGTTCTGGCCGGCGATGCGCCCACCATACAGCCCACCCAGCATGTGGATGTACCCGCGGAGATCTATGCCTGGAAGGCCTCAACCGATGACCGCGATGCCGCGCGCGAGGTCCAGTCGCGCAATGCGGTTGCGCTGGAGTCGGCCTTTGCCAGTGGGCTATCGGTAGTTGGTTATGAGCGCAGCACCAAGGGCGATGGGCGCTTTCTGTTGGGTGTTTGGAATGAACTATGCCTGTATTGAGCGGCGCGGTTTGTAAGAGGGAGAGACGATGAAGATTGAAGCCATACACATGCGCGAGCTGAATATGCCGCTTGCACATCCATTTGAGACGAGTTTTGGTATCACGACTGGCCGCCGCATCCTGCTGGTCGAGATCGAGGCCGAGGGTATCAGTGCCTGGGGCGAATGCGTGGCGGGTGAGCATCCGTACTTCAGTGATGAGATGGTCGACACGGCGTGGCACATCACCGAGACGGAACTGTCGCCACGGTTGCTGAATGCGGAGATCTCCAGCGGCCGCGACTGCCCGGCGCTATTCGAGCAGGTACGCGGTCACCGCATGGCCAAAGCGGCTCTGGAGAACGCCGTATGGGAGCTCGACGCACAGCGGCAGGGTGTTTCCCTGGCGAAGTTGCTGGGGGGCACGCGAGCGACGATTCCGTGCGGCGTGTCGATTGGCATACAGCCTACTCCTGAGAAGTTGATGGAGAAGATCGAGACCGAGGTCGCAGCTGGCTATCAGCGCATCAAGCTGAAGTGCAAGCCTGGTTGGGATGACAGCATCTTTGCGATGGTTCGCGATCGCTGGCCTGACATTCTTCTCAGCTGCGACGCGAATTCAGCATACAGCCTGGACGATGCCAATCACATCGCGGCGTGGGACCGGTTCAACCTGTTAATGATCGAGCAGCCGCTCTGGTATGACGATTTCTATTTTCACGCAACTCTGCAGAAGCGCATCCATACGAAGATTTGTTTAGACGAGTGCATTCGCAACCATCGCGACGCGCGTGCTGCGCTGGAACTAGGCAGTGGGAAGATCATCAACATCAAGGTAGGTCGTGTCGGTGGGTTTACAGAGGCCCTCGCCGTTCATGATGTTGCACAGGAGTTTGGTGTCCCCGTATGGTGCGGGGGGATGCTGGAGACCGGCATCGGCCGCTCGCATAACATCGCACTTTCGTCCTTGCCGAATTTTTTGCTGCCGGGTGATGTATCGGCATCGAAGCGCTATTGGACACAGGACATTATTGAGCCGGAGGTAACGGTTAGTTCTTCTGGCGAAATTACCGTGCCGACGACACCAGGTCGCGGGTTTGAGGTACGACGCGATCGCATCGATGCTATTACCGTGCGGCAACACACCCTTCGCTAAAGGAGTTTTCTGTATCTAGCGAAGTGGAATAGACATCGCCAGCAGAACCCGGATGGCCTCTTGATAGGGGAGCATCGCAGGCATCTGATGGAAGTCCGAATTTGTCATGACCGCATTCTCGGGTAGGGTTTTGACGAGTACACGAAAGGTCAGTTGCTCCTCCAGGTGCGAGTAGACCCATCTGCCATTGCCGGCGTCGGTCTGCTCGAACGCTACCCTCCCGCCACGATGGACGCTGCCCAGTATGCCCCAGCCAAAGTCGACGTCATGGAGAACGTGCGCCTCTCCGCGGGTCAGTTGGTGTGTCTGTTGGTCGATCCAGAACCGCCCTGCCAGGCCGGTAAGTACTCCGGAAAATAGGGTAGGTGGCTTGAACTTAGGATCGGGCTGAAAGTCGATAACAATCTGCTTCGAGGTCGCGCCTGGAAACTGTGGTTGGCCGGGGACATAGGTGTAGATCATGGCCTGCGGCATGAGGCGGACCAGATTCATGACATCGGAGCGCATCGCGGAATCGCGCTTGTGATGCTTGATGAAGTCGGATGGCGAAGAGAGCGAGTCTGTTAGTCGCTGGCGCTCGCTGGTGTCTTCAGCCGCTGTAATCGGCTGGCCGTTTCGTTCGATCAGTCGCGCCACACTGCCATCGCGACTCTCGATGATCTCGCGCGTCGTATCGCCTTTCGCGTCGATTTTGCGCTGGCGATAGCGCAGAGGAAAGGTTCCATCGGCGTCGATGATATGCACTTCATTGGTGGCTGCCTGCTCTATCCAGAAGCGTGGAGGCTCGGAAGGAAGTGTCGTTGCAGGCTGGTTCTGAGCCGGAGACTGGGCCGCACCCGAGTGCGCAAGACAAAGGGTTGCACTGGAAAACAGGATCAGAACTGCCACAAAACGCCTGCATTTCGCCTGCGGCAAGGGAAGTCGCATTAAAAAGTTCAATCTTCGAAAGCCTCGCTGTAAAGTTAGACGCATAATCCCGGATGGAAGATGATTGTGCTACCTCATTTGGTTGGGTATAGTTCGGCTCAGTGCTACTGTAAGGCATCTGGGGGTAGGAGCGACACTGGTAATAAGAAAACGGCGGGACCTAAGGAAGGTATCGCCATGCTGACGGAAGTAAAAGCCTGAGAGTCTTTTCGGCTCTGGAAAGCTAGCCATGTTCGACATCTTCAAGAAGGGTAAGGACTCCGGCGGGAGTAGTGCCGGAGAAAGTTCGACTCGCCATTCCCGCGGCTGGAACGACATTCTCACGTTCATGAAGGCGAGCGAAGCTCTGCGCGTGCTCGACTTCGGAGCAACCTCACCAGCCAATATCAACTATCTGACCTCACTGGGGCATAGTGTCTACATGTCGAATATCGTGCAGGACGCAGCCCGCCCTGAATGGTTGAAGCCACTTGCGTCCGATGCAAAGCCGGGAAGCCCGCAGGAGTTCGATACGGAAGGCTTTATTGCGGCCAACCTCGATTTTTCGCAACGCGATTTCGATGTCATTCTTCTTTGGGATACCGCGAATTATCTGCCGCCGCAATTAGTTCCAGCTTTATTTCAGCGATTACGCCAGGTCCTTCGCCCGGATGGCAATCTGCTGGCTTTTTTTCATGGTCGTGTCGACGGTCCTGGAACGACATTTTCCCGCTATCAGCTTACCGACAGTGAGAATCTGATAGTGCTGAGTTCGGGAAATTTCCCCGTGCAGACGGTCTATCAAACGCGCCAGATCGAGAAGTTTTTAGAGGGATATAGTCGAGTCCGCTTCTTTCTCGGCAAGGATAATGTCCGCGAAGTGATCGCGGTCCACTAAAGCCTTTTCACAGTGAGTGTGGGGTGGAGAGAAGGTCGTTTGGGTGGTTTTCCCTAAGAAACCATGTTGCACAATCTTTGCGAAGTCACAGTGACTGTGAAAATGCTCTAAGAGCTGTATCTAAACTTGCAGTTTTCTTGTAAGTGCTGCAAAGAGAAAGGGAAGGCTGACAAATCAGCCTTCCCTTTCTCTTTGCGATAGCAGTCAGCCAGGAAGATTACTTCTTCGCGGCTTCCTTGCGGCGCTCAGCCCAGCGACGCTTCATGGCATCAGCGATGCGCTTGCGGCCCTCGGGGCTCAGCTTACGCTTACCCTTGGTGGCTTTTGCCGCCACTGGCTTGGGTGCTGCGGCCTGTGCCGCCTTGGTAACTACAGACTTGGGAGCATTTTTGCTGCCTTTGGGGCGTCCACGTCCTGATTTGGCAACAGCCGTGACTGCAGCGGCTGTGCTAGTTCCGGCGCCTGTAAGGGCGACGCGGATATGTTGAAGTCGTGCTATCTCAGCGTCCAGCTCCGACAGAATGCGATTGAAGTCCATTTTGAAATCTCCATTTCATTTTTTCTATACATCCATCGTACCTACTGCTAGCCCTGACTTCGATGGAGTTACACCATATAGTTTCGATTGCCCAATTGCAATCATATAATTAAATGACCCCTTTATCGGACGGGCGTTATATCTCTAAGTTGCACCCGAGCCAGAGCTATTTCGCCTGTTCTTCGTGTAGTTTTCACGTAATACTCCTGTGACAGTTCGCTATTACGGAGAATGCTAGACTCAAAATCGATGCGGACTATCCCTTCACGTCTCTGGGCGCTGGCGATTTTATCGTCATTTCTGCAGGTGCTGCCGTTCCCTCTTGCTGGTCCAGTACCTTTGTGGCGCAGGCTTTTTTGCTGGTTTTGCCTGGTACCGCTGCTGCTCGCTTTACTTGGTAAAGATACCCACGGAAACCGCTTGCGGTCTGGGCAGACGGCACTTTTGGGCTATATCTGCGGCTTCTTCTGGTACCTGGGAAATTGTTATTGGACCTATCAGACCATGTATCTGTACGGTGGGCTGGCTAAGCCTGTCGCGCTCGGGATTCTTCTTCTTTTTAGCTTGTACCTTGGCCTGTATCACGCATTATTTGGCTGGCTAGCTGGTCTTTTGAATGTGCGGATGGGACGCAAGGCAGCCCTAATCGTGGCCCCATTTCTTTGGGTAGCCGTGGAACTGGCGCGGGCACGTATTACGGGATTTCCCTGGGATCTTCTGGGCTATACGCAGGTAGACAATTCCTTACTCACGAAGCTGGCACCGCTCGGCGGAGTAATGCTTTTGAGTTTCATTGTGGCTATTCCCAGTGCGATTTTCGCAGCTATTGGTATTGCCCAAAGTACACGCCAACGCCTAAATCTGCTCGCGATCGGAGTTTTATTTGCCACCGGATTGCAGTTGGGGGTACTTAGCCATTCGCCAGAGGATCTGTCGGAACATACGGCAGTCCTGTTACAGGAAAATCTCGCGGTAGGCGCTCCAGGCCACAATGTAGAAGCTCTCCATACAGAAGAAAAGTACCGGCAATTTGTTGGATGGAGCCTTTCTCCACGTCTTCCGGTGACCAAAGGGTCGGAGCTTTACTGGGTGCAGTCGCCGCAAGGTGCGAAACACGATCTCATTATTTGGCCGGAGGCCCCCGCGGATTTCGCTACAACAGACCCTGTATTTCGTGCGCAACTAGGTAGTCTGGCGCGTTCCAGCGGTACTCCCGTGATAGCTGGCAGTCTAGGGGTCGACTTCGATCCTTCCGCTGAGGGCGGTTATCACGAGTATGGCTCGGCCGCTATCTTCGATAAGGACGGAACCTATCTTGGCCGCTATGACAAAATTCACCGCGTGCCCTGGGGAGAATACGTTCCGTATAAGCAATTATTCTTCTTTGCCGGCAAACTGGTGGATGGTGTAGGGCGAATGGATGCCGGGACCCGGCATACGATCTTCCAGTTGGATGGGCATAAAGAAGCCGTTTTTATCTGCTATGAGTCGATCTTCGGCGATGAGATTCGTGAGTTTGTAAAGAATGGTGCAGAAGTACTAGTTAATATCTCTGACGACGGCTGGTTTGGCGATACCGGTGCCCCCTGGCAACATCTCGATATGGCCAGGATGCGTGCCATCGAGAATCGCCGTTGGATACTGAGGGATACCAATACCGGCGTTACAACAGCGATTGACCCGCATGGGCGCGGTGTATTCTCAACACCTCGCCATGTGCGGGCTGCATTTGCCTTCCCGTTCGACTATCGCGACGACATTACCTTCTATACGCTGCATGGTGACTGGTTTGCCTGGATATGCGCATTGGTAAGCGCGGCGATGTTAGTCATGGGTTTTCTGCGGCGAAGAGAAGTAAACTAATTCTTATGTTGAATGATCTGGAATTTGCTTACTCCCCGGTCCGCGAGAAGGTGCGCGACCTGCGGGAGTATCTTTGACTCACCCCGCCTGAAAAAAGAGCTTGCAGCTATCGAGGAAAAGATCGCCGACCCGGCGGTCTGGTCCGATGCTGCAAAGTCACAACCCCTGATGCGTGAGCGGAAACGCCTTGAGTCGCAACTGGCCAATGACGCCGAGTTGGCACGTCGCGGTGAGGACATCGATGCTTACTTTGATCTCATGCGTGAAGGAGAGGCTTCGGTTGAACCGGACCTCAAACGGGAGATTGACTCCCTGGTAGTCTTCTCCGAAGCTCTCGAATCGCGCACGATGCTCTCGGAAGAGAACGATACCTTGAACGCTATCGTTACAGTGCATCCCGGTGCCGGTGGCACGGAGAGCCAGGACTGGGCCGAGATGCTGATGCGGATGTATCTGCGCTGGGCTGAGCGGCAGGGCTTCAAGACCGAGATTAATGAACTCCAGGATGGTGAAGAGGCCGGTATCAAGTCGGCGACTTTTACCATCACGGGCGATTTCGCCTTCGGTCTGCTCTCCGGCGAGACAGGTGTGCATCGATTGGTGCGTATATCGCCGTTCGATCAGGCCAAACGCCGCCATACCAGTTTTGCCAGCGTCTTCGTCTCACCTGAGATTGACGACTCTATCGTCATCGATATCAAACCCGACGATCTTCGCATCGATACCTACCGTTCAGGCGGTAAGGGCGGCCAGCATGTAAATACGACCGACTCCGCCGTGCGTATCACGCACCTTCCGACGGGCATCGTTGCGGGCTGTCAGAACGAGCGCTCGCAGCATAAGAACAAAGAGAGGGCCATGAAGATGCTGCGCTCGCGTCTCTATGAGTACGAGCTCGATAAGAAGAAGGCTGTTAGCCGCAAGCTGGAGGACTCGAAGCTGGAGATCAACTTCGGCTCGCAGATTCGCAGTTATGTGTTGCAGCCTTATCGCATTGCCAAGGATCTGCGCACACGCGTAGAAGTCGGCGATGTCGATCGCGTGCTCGATGGCGAGCTTGACCCGTTTATTCGCGGCTATCTCAAGATGCGCAGGGAAGGCGGAGTTCCGGCAGCCGTGACGGATGATGATTTGGGGTGAAATCTGTTATGGCAAGGGGGGCGTAGGATGAGTTCATTGTGAAGCCGCTATATGACTGGTTTTATCTCCAAAGCCCAGCCTCATGGGTGCTGTTCAGCATTCTGAGCAACTTTGGGATTGCCATTGCAAGTATCACGGGCTGCTGGCTGCTCGGCTATTATTTCCGCAAACGGACGGTTTTTGCTGCACCGCAGCCCCTTACGGCGCACGATCTCTATCTTGCAATCGGATGTATCTTCATGAATGCGGCTGTCTCCGTTGCAGGGTGGTTTCTCTGGAAGGCTGGATGGATACATATCACCTTCCCAGTATGGCCTCGGACGATCCTCGACACGGTGTTGCTGCTCCTCTACATGGATGCCGGTATGTATCTGACTCATCGCATAGTTCACAATCCTGAAATTTTCAGGATCGTTCACAGGACACATCACACTCACGAATCGATGAACCCGATCAGCTTGTTTGTACTGAATCCGCTCGAGGTAATTGGATTTGGTTCGTTGCTACTATCGGCGCTCTTGCTGTTTCGATTGTCGGCTGCGGCGGTCCTGATTTATCTGGGCCTCAACACTCTTTGGGGAACATTGGGGCATGCTGGGGTGGAGTCCTTTCCTGCAGCATGGCTGCGGCGGCCCTTGATAAGGCAAATTGGGACCAGCACCTTTCATGGACGGCATCACGCTGACCCCCGGTATAACTTTGGGTTTTACACGACGATCTGGGACAGGATTTTCGGCACGCTGCATCGGGAAAGCGAAGCAGAAAGCCGCATTGTGAATTAGAAACCCTAATCGGCTTTACCGTGGAGCCAGCGATGTAGCCAACTGGCGGGCAAGTCAAATCGCAACGCTGTATAGCTGAGCATCTCGTGAATCATGCGTTGTGCCTCGTCCAGATCGTCGATGTGGCCCAGTTGCGCACGCGGTGAGGTGTAGACCTGTAGACCGGCGCGACGGCAGAGCAACGCAATTCGGAACAGATGTGTCCCATCGCTCACTACGACGATGTGCTGGAAGCGTTTCTCTGCCGCAATGTCGGAGAGTTTTTGTACCTGCTGTTCGGTGTCGAAAGACTCGGTTTCGGCAATGATCTTGTCATAGGGAACGCCGTTAGCAAGCAGGTAGTCGCGTCCGACGCCCCCCTCGGTATTGCCGGAGTCCTTGTCGGAGCCGCCTCCCAGCGTGATGATGACCGGGGCGATGCCTCGCTGGTACAGGGCGACAGCTTTGTCCAGGCGTGCATGCAGCACTGGAGAAGGCCGCCCCGCGTACTCTGCCGCCCCGAAGACGGCGATCGCATCGGCGGCCTGCGCGTTGTCGATCTCCGCGGTGAATTTGATCTGATGGTAGACCCAGCCAAACCATGCGGCGGTTACCAGCAGAAGCACGAGAAGCAGCCTGCGCGCGAAGCGCACAGAGGCACCTTTTGCCGGGCTCTTGGTCTTCTCGGGAGTGTTTTCTTGCGTCATGGTCGGGATGTTCTAGTATGCCGCGAGACGGCTTTAGAAGCCAGTCGCGCTAACGCTGTAGTGCAAGTGCAATCTCGTGGGTTGGAATCGCGCCTTCACGAAGGATCATCCACGAGTTGGCTCCACCGCTCAGGTCAACGATGGTTGTTGCCATTGAGCGCGCGGTAGGGCCGCCGTCGACGATGAGCGGAATCTTGTCGCCAAACTGCTCTCGCACGCAGCCGGCGTAGGTGCATTCCGGCAGGCTGCGCAGGTTTGCGGAGGTCGCTGTGATCGGTAATCCCAATTTAGCAACGACAGCTCGACAGATAGGAGCCTCTGGAACGCGCAGGGCAACGTTGCCGGTATTGGCGGTTACGCGCAAGGGCAGCTTGCTGCCGGCCTTCACAATGATGGTGAGCGGGCCGGGCCAGAAGCGTTCGGCGAGCCGGTCGAAACCAGTGTCGATGCTGCGAGCAAGCTCATAGGCCTGCGAGACGTCGGCGATCAGCAGCGACAACGGTTTGTGGCGTGCGCGCGATTTCAGATCGTAGATGCGGTCGACCGCGCGAAGGTTTACGGGATCGACGGCGAGGCCATAGAACGTATCTGTGGGCAGGGCAACAACCTCACCACTGTTGAGGCGCTGCACCACGCGCTCGATGAGCGCTGGCTCCGGTTCGTCGGGATGGATACGAAGAAGTTCAGCCGTCACAATGGGTACCTTATTCTATCTAGAGGACTTTTGCCCCGTCTTCGCTTATAGCACGGCAACACGTGGAGCGGGGTACAAGGGTAAACTTAGAATCGCGATGACCTTGCCACAACCCATTATCAGCCGAACCAATGCTCGTGTGAAAGCACTGCGCGCAGCGCTGAGTGGAAAGGCGTCGCAGCCAGGTGAGATGCTTGGTATCGAGGGAGAAAATCTCATCGTCGAAGCCATGCGGTCGCACATACGCTTCGACACGGTTTATATCCGCGAGGGAAGCGAGAACGTGCTGGAACAGCCGGCTCTCAAGGAACTGCTATCGAATCATTGGGCTGTGTTGAGCAGAGATGTCTTCGAGAGTGCAGTCGATACGGCTTCGCCGCAAGGAATCGCTGCAACCTTTGATATTCCCGAACTCAAGCATAAAGATGCTCCGCTGGGCCCTGGGGTGGTTCTTGTTCTTGAAGATATTCAGGACCCCGGCAACTTCGGAACCTTGATTCGCTCCGCTGAGGCATTCCAAATCAGCACTGTTTACGTAACCTCGAGCACTGTGAATCAATGGAACCCAAAGGCTGTACGCGCGTCTGCAGGTTCCGTATTCCGTATTCCCGTCGTGCGCGGTACCTTGCAGCAGATCCAGGTATGGCTGATCGCCGACGGAATTAGGTTCCACGCCGCCGTTGCCCATGCGGAAGGCGCAACTCCGGTAATGCAGACCAGCCTGCTTGCTCCGTGCGCCATCATGATCGGCAACGAAGGTGCGGGGTTGTCGGCAACCGCGCTCAACCTGGCCGATGATCAGGTGAATATTCCGTGCTTTGTCGAGTCATTGAATGCCGCGATTGCTGGTTCAACCCTCATGTATGAGTCATTCCGGCAGAATCTTCAGCGTACGTCTCAAGCGGCCAAGAGGCAGCAATGAGTCTCTTTGACACAGGATTACCCGAGCGCAGCGCCCAAAGAGTCGTAAAGACCGCACCGCTGGCCGAACGCATGCGTCCGCGCTCGCTCGATGAGTTCTTCGGGCAGCAGCATCTGCTGGGGCCGGGAATGCCGCTACGTTTGCAGATAGAACGTGACGATTCGGCCTCGCTATTGTTCTGGGGGCCTCCGGGTGTCGGCAAGACGACGCTGGCGAAAATCATCGCACGCGAGACGCAGGCGAGCTTTATCGAGTTTTCGGCGGTGCTCTCAGGCATCAAGGAAATTAAACAGGTGATGGTCGAGGCTGAGAAGGCCGCCGAGTTTGGCTCGCGCACGATCCTGTTTGTGGATGAGATTCACCGCTTCAACAAGGCACAACAGGATGCATTTCTGCCTTACGTCGAACGCGGAACGATTCGTCTGATCGGTGCGACGACGGAGAACCCTTCCTTCGAGATCAACGCCGCGTTACTTTCGCGTTGCCGTGTATACACCCTGCGTGCTCTTGGGCAGGACGAGATCGTAGCCCTGCTGCAAAGGGCCTTGCAGGATGGCGAGCGCGGTCTCGGCTTGCTGCAGCTTGAGGTCGAAGAAGGTGCGCTGGAGGCAATTGCCTCCTACTCCAGCGGAGATGCGCGCAACGCTCTCAATGCTCTTGAAGTTGCCGCAAAGCTGGTGGAAGGCCGCGGCGAAAAACTACTGACGCGCGCACTGGCGGCAGAGGCTCTTCAGCAGCGAGTGCTGCTCTACGACAAGAAAGGGGAACAGCACTACGACATCATCTCGGCTCTGCACAAAAGTGTGCGCAACTCGGATGCGGATGCTGCGCTTTACTGGCTCAGCCGAATGCTGATCGCGGGAGAAGACCCGATGTACGTCGCGCGGCGCGTGGTCCGCATGGCCGTCGAAGATATCGGACTTGCTGCCCCCGAAGCCTTGAATCTATGCCTCTCCGCTCGCGACGCCATGCACTTTCTAGGCTCACCCGAAGGCGAACTCGCCCTGGCGCAGGCGGTTGTCTATCTAGCACTCGCTCCTAAGTCGAATGCTGTCTACACCGCATTCGGGGCGGTGCGTTCGGACATCGAATCGCGCCCAGCGGAACCGGTGCCGCTGCATCTGCGGAACGCTCCAACAAAGCTGATGAAGGAACTCGACTACGGCAAAGACTATCAGTATGCGCACGATGTAGAAGGTCGTGTCGCCGACATGGAATGCTTGCCGCCATCGCTCGCCAACCGCCGCTACTACCAGCCCACGCAGGAGGGCCGCGAGAGGCTTCTTGCTCAGCGCATGGAAGAGATCGCCCGCATCCGCGAAGCAAAGCGGACGAAGTAAACATTTCCCCGGCATGGGGCTCCAGCCCGGTTTTCCTCGTCATGAATCGATATCCTGTAGAGGAACATGGCAGCCATCACATCGCTTGATCCGCAGATTCTCCTTCATATCGCCCAAATCCTAAATCTTCCGCTGCAAGGCGTTCGTGCCATCATGGCGCTCTTGGACGAGGGTTCTACCGTCCCGTTTATCGCTCGTTACCGCAAGGAGGCGACGGGCAATCTCGATGAGGTTCAGATTCGAGATACGGAGGAGAAGCTCGCGTACTTTCGCGAGCTTCTCGCGCGCAGAGAGACGATCCTCGCATCCATCGCGGAGCAGGGAAAGCTCACCGATGAGCTGAAGGCTCGCATCGCTGCAACGTTGGATCGCAGCGAACTGGAAGACCTCTATCTGCCCTATCGCCCGAAGCGTCGCACAAAAGCCACGATCGCTCGTGAGAAAGGTCTCGAGCCGCTAGGTCAATACATCTGGGCGCAGACGCCTGCTGCCATCGGCCTGATCGAACTCGCACAGTCGCTCGTCGATCCGTCGAAAGAGGTTGCCACCGTCGAGGATGCACTCGAGGGCGCACGCCATATTGTGGCCGAACTGATCAGTGAAGATGCTGCGGTTCGCAAGGCCGCGCGCCACCTTATGTTCGAAGAAGGCCTGATCGTTAGCCGCAAGAGTTTCGACGCAAAAGACGAGCAAGAGAAGTTCAAGATGTACTACGAATATCGCGAGCCTGTGAAGACGATCCCGTCGCACCGCATGCTGGCGGTCCGGCGTGGTGAGGCCGAGAGTGTCCTGTACTGGCTCATCGAACTGGAAGAGCCGCGTATCTCTGGACTGCTGCGTTCCAGCATCCTGCGCCGTGAAGGGGACTGGACGCCTCACCTCAATCTTGCGATCGAAGATTGCTGGAAGAGACTGCTCAACGCGTCGATCCAGGGCGAACTGCGGCTGGAGCTGAAGCGCCGCTCCGACACGGATGCCATTCAGGTCTTCCGCGAGAATCTGCAGCACCTTCTGTTGGCCGCACCGGCCGGGCCAATCGGTGTGCTTGGCCTCGATCCTGGCCTGCGCACCGGCTGCAAGATCGCCATCGTCGATGAGACGGGCAAGTTTCTGGCACACGATGTCATCTATCCCCACACCGGCAGGACAACAGAGGCCTCGCAGAAGCTTGCCGCCATGGTCGCAAAGCATAATGTCCGTGCCATCGCCATCGGCAACGGCACAGCCTCGCGCGAGACAGATGCCTTCGTCCGTGACTTTCTACAGGAACAGAAGATCGACGGCATCTTCCGCGTCACGGTTTCCGAGTCGGGAGCCAGCATCTACTCTGCCTCCGATATCGCAAGGCAGGAGTTTCCGGACCTGGACCTCACCGTTCGTGGCGCAATCTCTATCGCTCGGCGTCTTCAGGACCCGCTCTCGGAGCTGGTGAAGGTGGACCCCAAGTCCATCGGTGTTGGCCAATATCAGCACGACGTGGATCAACGGCAGCTACAGCAATCGCTCGAGACGGTCATCGAAAGCTGCGTAAATCGAGTTGGCGTCGACCTCAATACGGCTTCTTGGACGCTGCTGCGTTACGTTGCCGGAATCAGTGAGCGTATAGCGCTTAACATCGTGAGCTATCGCGATACCAATGGCCGCTTCCGTTCGCGCTCACAGCTTCATGAGGTGCAGGGTATTGGGCCAAAGACGTTCGAGCAGTCAGCAGGGTTCCTGCGCATTCGCAATGGTGAGGAACCGCTCGACAGCACAGCAGTACATCCGGAGTCGTACTCTCTGGTAGCGCAGATCGCCAGTTCGCTCGATACGCCTGTCTCCGAACTCATCCGCAGCCCACAGCTTCTGGCCAAGGTTAAGACGGCGGATTTTTCGGCAGGTACGTTTACTCTGAACGACATCCTCGAAGAGTTGCGGAAGCCTGGTCGCGACCCGCGCGATCAGTTTGTAGCGCCATCGTTCAACGAGTCCGTACGTGAACTTTCAGACGTGCAACCGGGCATGGTGCTTGAAGGCGTCGTTACGAATGTGACAAAGTTCGGCGCGTTTATAGACATCGGCGTCCATCAGGACGGTCTCGTGCATGTCTCTGAGATATCGAATCGCTTCATCAAGGATCCATCCGAGGTCTTGAAGGCCGGTCAGATCGTCAAGGCGAAGGTTCTGTCGGCGGACACCAAGACTAAGCGCATCTCACTATCCATCAAAGCACTCCAGGCGCCCTCCGCGCCAAGGCCCAGAACCCCGGCCCCGCCGAAGCCTGCGGCATCGATGGACGATAAACTGGCAGCTCTCTCCACCAAATGGCGTGTAAGCGCTAACTGAATCGATGAGCTGCATCGTCATACTTCTATATGACGATGCAGCTGCCGCGTGATTGCTGCTGGTTGCTGTGAACGATATGATGAGGATATCCGACTCCTCAAGAGTCCACATCCTAAGTTCACAACTCAACCTCAGAGGTTACTCTGAACCTCACCGCTAGAGGAGTACAGTCCACTCGGATGGCTCACCCTACCCGCCACCACAACTGGATCATCGTTCTTCTGGGCGCGCTCTGCGTCGTGACTCCCTTTGCGGTCGACATGTATCTCCCGGCGTTTTCGGTGATTGCCGCCGAATACAAAACAACCACGCCGGCGATCTCTCTGACGCTTTCTACCTATTTTGTCGGTTTCGCATTGGGGCAGATGCTCTATGGCCCTCTGCTGGACCGCTACGGAAGAAAACGGCCGCTTTATGTAGGATTGACGGTCTACATCCTGGCCTCTATCAGTTGTGCAATGGCTCACAGCCTGCACGTGTTTGTCGCCTTGCGATTTCTCGAGGCGTTGGGTGGTTGCGTAGCGCAGGTTGGCGCTATTGCGATGGTCCGGGATTTCTTTCCGGTGAAGGAGAGCGCCAAAATCTTCTCGCTCCTCTTCCTGATGATCGGCGTCTCTCCGCTTCTGGCGCCGACGATTGGCAGTCTGCTGATCGCTGGTCTGGGGTGGCGATGGATCTTCGTAGTTCTCGCGGCAATTGCATTTGTCATTCTCATGAGCACATTTCTGTTGCTCCCCGAAGGGCATCAGCCGGATCACTCTGTCTCGCTACGTCCTGAACCGATGTTGCGTGGCTTCTGGATGATCCTGAAGCAGCCGCAATTTCTGACGTACACCCTTGCGGGAGCCTTCTCCTTCGCCGGGCTCTTTGCCTATGTGGCTGGGTCACCCATCATCTTTATGGATGGCTTTCACTTGGGGGTCAGAGCCTTCGGAATCGTCTTCGCCGTGCTCGTGATGGGTTTTATCGGTGGCAACCAGTTGAATGTCTTTCTACTGCGCCGCTTCACAAGCCAGCAAATCTTCTTCGCAGCGCTCGTCCTGCAGGTAGCGATTGGAGCGCTTTTCTTTGCCGGGATGCTCAGCCATATGCTGGGCCTGAAAGTAACCCTCGTGCTGTTCTTTGGTTTCCTCTCCTGCATTGGCCTGACCTACCCGAACTCCGCTGCATTGGCGCTGGCGCCCTTCTCAAGCCATGCTGGCCGGGCCTCGGCGCTGCTGGGTTGCCTGCAGACAGGAACAGGAGCCCTGATTTCGATGGGCATTGGCATGCTCGGAGCCAGCTCTGTAGTGTCGCTACTCTCCTCCACGGCGCTGGTCGCGTTGGTCGTTCTTCTGGTGGGCCGGAACAGCATTCGGCAGATAGTTGAGAACGAAGGTCAGGATACTTTGGTGCTGCATTAATCTTCTCATCGAAGAAATCTGTCGACTCCCAATAGATTTTGCACTGTTTCTCTGCAAACAATGAGCATCCTACGTTCTAGCAGTAAGTAGGATGCTCATTGTTTGCAGACAATGGCGAATATTCCCAATATCGTTTCAGCAAAAAGGTCTAGCCTGCGCGCGCTAGGAGCGACGAACTTTTTTCTCGCAGATGTTCAAACGGGGCTTGGCCCCTTTCTGGCCGCTTATCTCGCCGGCGCTGGCTGGGCAGTCGGTCGCGTCGGCATGGTGTTGACGCTCGGCGGCATCATCACCGTTGTCTTGCAGACTCCTGCAGGCGCGATCGTTGATCAGGTTCGGTCCAAGCGGCTGATCTTGGTCGGAGGCTCGCTCGTACTGGCCACCGGCGCAGTTCTTCTTTCAATTACAGCCGCGCCGTGGGCGGTGCTGACATCGCAGGTCTTGGTAGGAGGAGCCGGGCCATTTCTGGCTCCAACCCTTGCGGCAATCACCATGGGGTTGGTCGGCGTCGGATACTTTGATCGTCAGTTTGGCAAAAATCAATCCTTCAATTCCGCTTGAAATGTCTTTTGCGCTCTGCTCATTGCTGGAGTCAGCAGGCTCTTCGGAAATCGAGCCATATTCATTACCGCAGCGGTGCTTACGGTTCCGACAATTCTCTCAGTCCTGTTCATTCGCCGAGACGACATTGACTATGAGATGGCAAGAGGCGGCTGCGAGCACCAGGAAGAGGCCTCGAGCACAAAGGCGGCTTCCATCGTGAGCACGCTGCTCGGAGATCGCGTGCTCCTTGTATTTCTTGTCTGCGCCTTCTTCTTTCACTTCGCCAATGCTGCCATGCTCCCGCAGCTGGGAGAGATGCTCGCAAAGGGAGCGAAAGATTCGGACGCCCCTTTTATGTCTGCATGCATCATCGTTACGCAAGTCGTGATCATGCTGTCTGCCACAGCCATCGGCCGGTATGCCAACATGCATGGCCGGAAACACTTGCTTCTCCTTGGCTTCGGAGTGCTTCCTCTCCGAGCGTTGCTGTACACCCTGACACACAACACTGCCGGACTGATTGCCATCCAACTACTGGATGGCGTGGCGAATGCCATCTTTGGGGTCATCTCAGTTCTGGTCGTCGCCGACCGTACCCGAGGAACCGGGCGTTTTAATCTCGTACAAGGTGGACTTGCAACTGCGGTTGGATTGGGAGCCGCACTCAGCACCACGTTCGGCGGCAAGCTGATCCAGCACTATAGCTTTCGGGCTTCGTTTCTTAGCTTGGGGGGGTGGCCGCGATTGCCTTCATTCTCTTGTGGGTCGGCATGCCGGAAACACTGGGTGGCCGCATCCAATCGGAAGATGTTTCAACGACTCCATCTCGCGCCCAGGAGGCATCTTCATGAAGAACGCTAGCGTTCAACCTGTGTTCAGTCCCAATCCGTCCGATGCGGCGGGTGTTCTGACGTGGATTCATATCGGTGATCTCCACATGACGAACCGCGGCGAGCAGAATGATCTTGACCTACGTGCCATTGTCGACGAGTTGAATACAGTCTTCGCGGACACCATCAGTTTTGTATACGTGCCGGGCGATATTGCTGATGATGGAAGTCGTACTGCATACTCTGTTGTACGTCAGTCGCTTGACCGGCTGAACCTGCCGTGGTGTGCTATCGTTGGCGATCACGATGTGCATGAGAAGAGCTTTGCCAACTTTCTACAGACAATGTCTGGCAGAACACAGTATGCCTTTAGCGTGGGCGGTATGCGGTTCATCGCGATGAATGCATTCGATATACCTGACCCTGGCTCTTTTGCCGTACTGCCCGAGCAGATGCGATGGGTTGAGCAGGAGTTGATGGATGCGACTACAGCGGGCCAGACGAAGATTCTTCTACTTCATTGCTATCCAAGCGATCTCAAGGTTGGCGGCGATCAACTAGCAGCACTTGTGCGCAAGTATCACGTGCGGCTGATCGATATGGGACATACGCACTACAACGAGATCTCGAACGATCGTCATACTGTCTATACGGCAACGCGTTCTACTGGGCAGATCGAAGAGGGGCCTGTAGGCTTCTCCATCACCAATCTAGACAGAGGCGTTCTGAGCTGGCATTTTCTGGAGCTGGGGCAGCTGCCCGCCGTGGTCATTACCTCTCCGGCCGACGAACGGCTAACTACAGGCGAAAGCGTCTCGTTCGATGGCAAACACAAATCGAGAATAGTTCGCGCAAAGATCTGGGGTCGTGTCGAGATTCAGCATGTTCATGCAAGTATTGGAGATCAGGAGAGCTTGCTCCAACGGGTGCCTGGCAGCGCAGTCTGGGAAGGGGTAGTGGACACTGCCGGATTGGCAGATGGCATGCACCGATTGCTCGTTCATGCCGAAGATATCGAAGGACGAGTAGCAGAAGATAGGATTCGCTTGTACATCGGGGAGAAACCTTCGCACGCCATCGCGAGATCCGAAAAGGACCAGGACAATGCGATTGGGGCGTGGCCGGAGCATGGCTTACTCGGAACCCAATTGGGCCCAAATAAAAATGGAAGGAAGTGGTAGACATAGTGCCCATGCTTTCGCACGTTCTGTTACCACTGATTGTTGCCGTCAGCATCTTGCTGATGCTCATCCGCCCGCGAGGCATTGCGGAGGTCTACTGGATCTGCGGTGGCGCCGGTTTGTTGCTTCTCCTGCGCCTTGTGCCCCTGCACCTTGCAGGCAAAGCCATCGCCGAAGGTTCTGACGTCTATCTCTTCCTGATCGGCATGATGCTGCTATCGGAACTAGCCCGCGAACACGGAGTCTTTGACTGGCTTTCGTCAGTGGCGGTGCGTAGCGCGAATGGGTCGTGTTCTCGTCTCTTCACTTTGGTTTATGGAGTGGGAACGCTGGTCACAATCTTTATGTCGAACGATGCTACTGCAGTTGTTCTGACTCCAGCGATCCTGACCGCGATACGTAAGGCAAAGGTCCAACCGCTTCCTTATCTCTTCATCTGTGCCTTGATCGCGAATGCGGCCTCCTTTGTGCTGCCGATCTCCAACCCTGCAAATCTTGTTGTCTTCCACGTGGGTATGCCCCCGCTGGGGCAGTGGCTGCTCTCGTTCGGCATCCCATCCATACTTTCCATCGCGGCGACGTATGCTGTGATGCGATACCTGTTTCGCAAGGAGCTCTGCGCTGCCATTGAGTGCGAAGTCGAAGCGGAACACTTGAACGGCAATGGCAAGCTCGTTCTAGGCGGGCTCTTCCTCATGGTGGTAGTGCTGCTGACTGCCTCGTCTCTCAGAAAGGATCTGGGCCTGCCAACTTGCCTGGTTGCGCTCGTAATTACAGCTTGCGTCTCTCTAAGGGCGCGGAGCAATCCGCTCAAGCTCTTTCGCGAAATCAGTTGGGGCACACTGGTGTTAGTCGCCGGACTTTTCATCATGGTGGATGCGGTGGAAAGCATTGGCGCCTTACAGCTCACTCAGTCCTGGTTAGGCTGGGTGCAGAAGCTTCCTTCGGCAACCGGAGCTCTTGTTACGGGCTTCGCTGTGGGCATAGCGAACAATCTCGTCAACAACCTGCCCCTGGGCTTGATCGCCGGTGGAACCCTGCATGCTGCCCACACGAAAGGGCTGATTGCGAATGCAGTAATGATTGGTGTTGACCTTGGTCCGAATCTCTCCGTCACAGGATCGCTGGCAACGATCCTCTGGTTACTTGCTTTGCGCAAGGAAAAACTCGATGTAAGTTTCTGGGACTTCTTTAAGGTTGGCGCGGTGGCAATGCCTGTTGCGCTTTTGCTTTCGCTAGGTGGCGCAATACTGGTGCAGATGTTGTTTCAAACGACGTAGAACTCTTGCTATTCACGAGCTCTGCTGAAGGAGAAAAAATGAACGCTGGCTGGGTTATTCCATTCATCATCCTTGGAGGAGCATTGCAGTCCTGCGGAGCTGCAATGAACGGTCAACTGAACAAGTCTTTAGTAAACCCCTGGCTTGCTTCAGCGATATCGTTCGTGCTTATCACCTTTTTCTTTACCGGCGCGTTTCTGATGATGCCTCATCCACTACCGACATCGAAAGATCTCTCCTCCATGCCATGGTGGGCAGTGATTGGTGGTCTCGTGGGAGCGGTGCAGGTTTACGCAGGGCTCACTCTTGTGAATAAGGTGGGAGCTGGCCTTTTTGTGGGGGGCACCGTCACCTCGGCACTCATCATGTCACTTGTGATCGATCATTTCGGATTATTTCGAATGCAGCAACACGCCCTGACTCCTTTGAGGGGCTTGGGTGTCGCGTTGCTGATCGGTGGAGTGGCACTCATCACGAAGTTCTGAAGCACAAAGAGAATCCAAAAAGAATGATGTCACTGCCAAATCTCATTCGCACGTACCGCAAATCTTTGGATTGCGTTTCGGACGGAAAGCTCCGCTAACATCGGCTCGCCGTCTTCGATGGCACGAACGATTGCCAGATGGCGTTCGATATCTTCGGTCCAGGCCGCCGCGGGCCGGGAATTTGCTGCGGTTCTCATCGAGACAAAGGCGAAGAGCGGAACCAGCAGCGTGCGTGCCTGCTGCACCAGAAAATCGTTCCCTGTGAGTTCGCAGAGGCGCAGGTGAAAGAGCAGGTCGGCCTCCAATAGTTCGGAGACGCTCTCCCGTTGGATCGCCGCCCTCATCCGATAGACCGCATCGTGCAAGGGTCTTAGATCGGCCTTCGCCTGTGAGAGTAAACGAGCCGCCAGGCCTTCCAGCGCAGACCTCACCTCGTAAATATGGGCTATATCGCGGGCCGTATAAGAGGTGACTCGAGCGCTTCGTCCGGAATTCTTTGTGGCAAAGCCTTCGCTGATGAGGAGATTGATAGCTTCACGCACAGAGGTTTGTGCGACTTCGAATTTGCGCGCCCAGAACTTTTCAACGATTCGTTGGCCTTGCGGAAGGGCCCCGCGGATAATCTCTTCTTTCAACCTGGCGGCCAGCGTCTGTTTGATCAGCAGAGAAGGCTTGAGTTTGGAATCGTTGGAGGCAGCCATCTGATTGTCCCGATAGTAGCATCTGTCTCTTAGTGCGTTGAACTAGCCGCCATCGTAATCGCCACGGCTAGCGTAAGAATGCCAAGCGAGAAGACCCGGATAGAGTGCTTCGAAGCCTTCTTCCACTCACCTGAAAGCACCCCGGCGGCGCAGGCCGTCAAGACCATGGTGATCTGATAAATCGCCCAACCGGCCGAATCCCCCAGGCGGCCCAGTTGACAGGTTGCCAGTCCATAGATCGCAACAGCGAAGATCCATAACAGACCCATCAGCAGGCTCAGAAAAAAGTCAGGATAGACCGAGCGCAACTTGTTCCAGCTGCGATTGCGTCCGAGAAGATACAAGGTGTATACGAGATTGGGCAGAAGGCCCCCAGCCAGGGCGACAGGCCATACCGCGAGAACCGCGAGCGACGGCGTTGCGCCGTGTCGCAGCGCTGCCTGCGTAAGAGGCTGTCCGAAGGAGAAGGAAAGATTGAGCATCGAGGAGAGCACGCCCGAGATGACTGCGATCAGCAGTCCAACTCCATAGTTTTTCTCCTTCTGCAGCTGCCCCGGTGCTTCGCGCAACTTACCGGCCCATCCCGACAGTCCGACACCAAAGATCATCAGGATGCAGCCGGACAGGAGCATCAAACTGTCCCGACTCATCAGGCTGGCTTCGTGCCGTACGAAGAAGGGAATCAGCGTACCGAAGACGGTACCTAATCCAACTACCAGCGTGAAGCCCAGCGCCATTCCAAGCCGAACGACGGCGAGGCCGAAGAGCACCTGCGCGATGCCCCAGCCTATTCCGAAGAGAAAGGGCGGAAGCATCTCAGCGGCGCTGACGGAGAGATAGAGTGCCGGCCAGTGTGGCAGCGTCAGCCACGCCAGCGTACAAGGCACGATTACCAGCGAGACGATGCTGAAGATAAGCCAGGAGCACTCCCATGGCCAGGTGCGGATACGCCGGAGCGGAAGCATGCAGTTGCCAACCAGCACACCGCCCAGCAGCGATAGTCCAATACCCAAGGTATTCGGGCTCATAGTAGGTCCGTGCTGCTTCCAGCTTCCTGGGGTGTCTGGTAACGCCCATCTCGGAGGTCAACGGGATGCACAAAGTGGGAACTCAGATGCGGGATGTACTCCAGAAACTCTTCTGGATGGCCGATCGCGATGCGGTTGAAGAGGACGAGGTGTTGATGAATCTGCCCCATGTCACCCACATGCGGAATGACTGGAACGCCGAACTTCTTTGCCAGCAGGCTCACCGTGATGAATTCGCTGATGCCGCCCAGCCGGGTGCAGTCCGGCTGCAGAAATCGTACGCAATCGGCCTGCAGATAATTCTTGAAGATCACCCGGTTGGGAACGTGTTCTCCGAGTGCGAGCGCCAGCGGAGCGATAGCTCTCGCTAGAGTCTGGTGGGCAAACACGTCGTCCGGATGAGTGGGTTCCTCAATCCATAGCGGACGGAAGGCCCCAAGTTCTTTGCAGGCGATGAGCGCTTGAGGCAAAGTCCATTGTTGATTGGCGTCGAACATGAGGGTGACCTTCTCGCCGGCCACCTTGCGCAGTCCCTGCGCGCGAGAAAGATCGTGTTCGAGCGGACCGCCTACCTTCAGCTTGAAGGCTCCGAAGCCTTCATCCAGACTGCGCTTTACCTTGTCTTCAATCTGCGCCGCATCGTACTGGTACCATCCGACGCTGGTGTCGTAGCCGGGATATCCAGTGGTGAGAACATTCTCTCTGCCTGCGCGCGAAGGAAGCGCGGCTTCCAGCAGCGACAGTGCCTCTGCGGAATCGAGTACGTCTTCTAGATAGCTAAGGTCCAGAAGTTGCACCACCTGTGCAGGGGAGAGCGAGAGCAGGAGCTTCCATAGCGGTACGCCGCGAGACTTGGCCCAGAGGTCGAAGCAGGCATTGGTGATCGACGCCAGCGCGAGATGTACGACCCCCTTATGTGGCCCCAGCCAGCGAAGCTGTACGTCATCCGCAAGCTTGCGAAAGGTCGCTCCGAAGTTGGCCATCAGCTCTTCGATGTCGCGGCCTTTGAGCTGCTGTCCCAATAGTTCTATTGCTCCGCAAACCAGGTCGTTGCCGCGGCCCATGGTCAACACCAGCCCGGTTCCTGTTAGTCCTGAGTCGAGCGTAAGAAAGGTCACCGCGAACGAGTACACGGGGTCGGAGTGCACTGCGTCTGAGCCTGCGCCTGCTTCCAGTTTGAAGCGACGATCCTGTGCTGAAATCTTCGTTACATTCATAGTCGGTATCCAAGCTCTGCACCACCGCTCACCGGCAAGATACAGCCGGTGATGAAGCGTGCCGCAGGTGATAGTAAAAATACGGAGGCGTCCGCGATCACGTCGCCTCCCGGACAATATCCAAGCGGGTGGATTCGATCCAGGTAGGATTCGATCTCGGCGGGATTTTCCTGTTCCGTAGCCCACTGCAGCAGCATCGGCGTCCACACTCCTGCGGGACAGACGGCGTTGACTCTTATACCGTCAGCGGCGTAGTCCAGAGCCATGGCCTTGGTCAAGGAAATCATTCCGCCCTTCGTCGCCACATACGCTGCATGGTTCGATTGGCCCATGACCCCTACCATGCTCGCAGTGTTCAGGATCGATCCACGCGAGGCTTTCAGCGAGGTGTAGCAGGCTTTCGCTGTCCAGAAGACCGATTTCAAATTCACGCAAAGCAGGCGGTCCCATTCCTCTTCTTCTGTCAGGTGCAGAGGCTTTGAGGGCATGCTGATGCCGGCATTGTTATGAACGGCATCGATGACTCCGAACTCTGCAAGGACCTGTGCAACGGCCTTCGTCACCGAGGCTCCATCTGCGACGTCGCAAGAGACTCCGAAGGCTGCTGCTCCGAGTTCCTGCACAGCCTTCTCGGTTTGCTCATGATCGACGTCGGCTATGGCGACCCGGGCGCCTTCGCGCGTGTAGGCGCGAGCGCACTCCAGGCCAATTCCTTGAGCGCCGCCAGTAATCAGAATGCATTTTCCCTGTAACTGTCCTGGCATATACCTGCTTCCAGTTTCAATCGAATTGGCTTTCGTGTGCCGAGTGGCAGTATATGTTTGAGCGCTCAAAGTTGTCCAATGGATGCTTCGCTTTCTTGTTGTCATTCCCGTAGGGAATCTGCTGTTTGGCTGCCACGAGTGCCAAAGTCGGCTCAAGTGCGGCATAGGGTGCTAGCCCGTACGGGAGCGAAGCATGCTATTGGGGAAGAATAGGACTTCTGTAAAATCCGCAGAGTGGCACGGTATCAGCCCCGAAGGGGTGGTATATCCCAGCCTGGGGCGCAAGCCCCAGGTAAGCGAATAAGCAACAGATCGAGGGCTGAAAGCCCGATATGTCTTATCTGTAGTGGCGAGATCTATCGGGCCGGCAGTGTCTAAAAACAACACTTGTTTTTGAGCGCTCAAATATCTAAACTCTCAACTCGCGCCATCGTCTCTTCAACGCTTCGAGGAGAGACTCCGCTGCTGCTTCGGAGCGAGTCCCGTAGACTCTCGCACGATCAGACTTGTCTTCACGCTGTACTGTTCTCCATGGACATGAGGCCCGCTCTTGAGGTGCTCGAGGGCATCGAAGAAGACCTTCGCCAACTCATATCTTGGCAAACGTAGAGTCGTGAGGGGAGGGTGAACGATATCGCTCATGTCGATATCGTCGAACCCGATGATCGAGAGATCATCCGGGATCGTGAACCCCATCTTCATCGCCGCGCGCATGCCTCCGATGGCGGTTAGATCGTTAGCTGCCAAGACCGCAGTCGGCCGATCTTCCATCGAAAGCAGCTCCGTCATGGCCGTCATGCCGCCGGTGATGCGATAGTTACCCACCTTGATGAACTCCGGACGCGGCACAATGTCTACCCGTTTCAGCGCCCGTATGAAGGCGTCGACGCGATGATCTGAGATCGTGAGACCGGCAAAGCCACCGATATAGCCGATTTTTTTATGGCGCAGGTCTTTCAAGTGCTGGAGTGCCTGATCCATGCCGCTTTTGTTATTGATTGCTACATCGCTCAACCCATTTCCAACGTGACCGCGGTCCATCGTCACGAGGGGAACTCGGTTATGGATAAGGTCTTCAAAGGGCTCTGTCTCGATCTCTGACGCCAGTAAGGCTACGCCATCCACCTTGCGAATCAACATGCGCCGAATCGACTGCTGCATGCGACCGGAGTGAAAGTCTGTAGTGGCCATCAGCATCTCCTGGTCATTGCCGACGACGATCCCTTCAAAGCTCTTGATGAACTCGGGAAAAAACGGATTCGTAATGTCCGGAATGATCAGGCCATAGGTCCCGCTTCTACCGTACTTCAGCGTAGTCGCACTGTTATTGGGGAAGAACTTTACTTCGTCAATAACCTTGCGAACGCGTTCGACCGTCTCAGGCCGCACAAGATTCGAGCCGTTGATGACACGCGATACGGTGGCACTGGATACTCCCGCCAGTTTGGCAATCTCACGCATGTCCATCGTGTGGCTCAACTCCTTGGTGGTGATAACCAGTGTGTAGGTTTACATGAACATCGTGCAATGGGAACAAAATTTATCAGAAGGCACTAACTAGATGCCAGACAATAATTTTGTCTCGCACTTGCCAAATTTCCTTATGTACACGTATACATAGTACCGCTGGTCATCGGACTAACTGGATCGATTCAAACGAGCACGGGGTTAGTCGAAGCTCAACATGGGCTCAAGGCGGGCCGCGACCGCGTTCGAAGTGAGGTGTATTGCAATGGATTTTCTGCGGCAGGTCGCACAGCAGAGAGCGGTAACTCGACGCGACTTTCTTCGGTCTGTTGCGATGACTGGAGCTGCGAGTCAGCTGTTTGGTTTCTCCCCGCTGCATGCAGCCGCTATGCCGCAAGGGCAAAAGACGGTAGTCGTTACCTTTGGTGGCGGAGCCCGCGATGAAGAGACCTTTGCTCCCGAAGGCCAGGAAAATATTCCTCACCTTCTGAACGAGTTAATTCCGCAGGCGACGTTCTTCACTCAGGTGGTGAATCGCGGAATTCTTGGTCATTACGTGGCCACTGCAAGCCTGGCGACCGGGGTCTATGAACGATTCGACAACTTTGCGGATGTCGCTCCGAAGAACCCCACTGTCTTCGAATACTTTCGCAAAGGGCTGAACCGTCCGGCAAACGATGCCTGGGTGATCGCGCCGAGCAACGGCTTTAACCGTATCGGGCAAAGCGATGGATCTCTCATCGTGCCTGGCATGGGCGCACAGGTGATTCTTCCGAAGCATCTGCTGGCGTCGGCATTGAATAAGACTTCGACGGCATCGGCCGGCATGGAGTTCTTGCTGCAGGACAACTACGAAGACCTCTTGTTTACGCCTCCTGCTGTGCAAAGCGAACTGGGTCCCGCGAAGCTCACCGAGATGCTGCATCTCTCCGTCGACGACTTCGCCCACCATGCGCAGACGCTCTCCAGTGCCGATGAACTTTCCGTTTACGTGATGCGCCAGTTGATGAAGCAGTTTGCCCCCAGCCTGCTCTGGATCACGCTGCATGACATGGATGTCGCGCACACCGGCGCCTACTCGCTGTACCTCGAAGGCATCCGAAGAACCGACCGTCTCTGTGCGGACATCTGGCAGATGATCGAGACCGATCCGGAGTACAAAGGGCGCACAACGATGCTGATTCTCCCGGACTTCGGTCGTGATTCGGACTTCAGTGCATCTGGCAACGGTTTTCAGCACCACCGAACAGGTGATCCGCTTTCGCGGACTACCTGGATGATGGCGTTAGGGCCACACATTCGCCAGAACCTTACGGTAGACCGACCCCTCGATTCATTGGACCTCGTGCCGACGCTGGGCGCCATGATGAAATTCGCAACCCCTTCTGCGAAAGGCAAGCCTATTGCGGAGGTGCTCGGATGACGCCCGGGGGCCTACAACCTGACAGCTTCGCGGCATATCCTCCCCAGGCCCGAGCGTTAGTCGTCGAGCACCTGAACGTTCTCAAGCGCATGCCCCTGATCTTGCTGGCTGCGTTGCTGCGGCAGGTGATCCAGTACGACTGGAGCTTCCCGGCAGAGCGTGAGCAGTTAGTACGTCAGCTGAATCTTTTGAATCAACTGGACGCCGCTTCCTTTGGCTCTTTGGTGTCGCCCTTCGCCGCCATTCCTCTTACGAGTGAGTTATCGAAGTTCGATTGGGTCAATCATCCGCAGCCGTTTAGTGAGAAGCTGACGGCATATCTGTGGGAGCAGCATCTCAGCGACAACTACCACAGCGTCGCACAGGCATATCAGCAATACCTGGAGAAGGCTCTGCCACAGTCGCAGCCTGTCACTCCGAGGTGGACGATCGTTGTCATCGGAAGGGGCAGTCAACAGACCCAATATTCACTCTTCCGCCATCTCATGCCGCAAGGCTTGCTCTTTACGAAACTGGATCCCAGCGGCGCACTCGAAACACTCTCTGCTGCAGTTATATCGCGTGCCCAGCAGCATCCACTGGAATACGGCCATTGGTACATCGATGGCGGCGAGCCATACTCCGTAGCAGCTGAAGATTCGCGGCTGACTACGATGTCTTACGCCAGGCTTGTGCCTGCCGCGAAGCGGGAGTTTGCTCTGCTGGAAGAGTTCACCAGCCGTGGAGCATCAAACGGCTCAGTGGGAGTGGAAGCTGTAGGCTCCTACATCGTAGGGCTGAGTCCAGAGGATCTGTCGCTCAAGGGAAGCGCCTCCGATGCGCCTTTGCGCCACTTCGAAGTCAATCTGGTTACGCAAGGCGCTGGGTGTCAGATCTTTAGCACGACCTTTGTTCAATGGGCCGCTCGCGAATGTTTGCATCGCGCCCAGCCTCTCACACTCTTCGCGCGTTTCTCCACGCGTCAATGCAACGCTCCAATGGAGCAGTTGCTTACCCGCGACCCTCTGCAGCAGCCGCAGGAGGCTGAAGGCTCTTTGATCGATGCCGACATGGGGGCGTACTACACGTGGATCAACCAATCTCGTCTGCCGGGTGCGGACGAGTCACGTTTTCTAGTCTGGTTTGAAGATCACAATCTCGCCTGTGCTATCGCTCCCGCGTTGCCTAAGGGCAAAACGTACACAGGTGCCATCACCATGCGGCAAGTGTTGGAGCACATGGCCTGACCGCTAAAGACTGCTGTGCCGCTTCGCCATCGCGACCTCATTGCAGATCCGCGGCCCTGCGTCCATATATCGAAATTCAATCAGCTCTCGTTAGCTGATTCGAATAGCAAAGAGAGGAAATACAGTGACTCTGATATTGCCCCACGCTCATCCCCCGGTCAGCCTTGAACGGCAGACCACGCCCCCCGTACCCAACCATCGCAGCCGGTGTACTTTTTACGCAGTCGCTCTCGTTATCGCTTCACTCTTTACATCCGCCGTGTCCGCACGTGCACAATCAGCAGGCGTTGCGGAAAAGCCTTATATGGGATGGAGCAGCTTTAGTCAGCAGGTCATCTCCAGCGGCTTTCTTACGCAGGCCAACATCACAGCTCAGTCGGACGCCTTGCTCGCATCCGGGCTGCAGGCTCACGGCTACAACTACATCAATATGGACTCAGGATGGATGTCGACCTTCGATGCGAACGGCCGGCCCATTCCTAGTGCTCCGAACTTTCCGGACATCACTGCTCTCGTAGCGCACATTCATGCCAATGGGCAAAAGGCCGGTATCTACTGGATTCCTGGTGTAGAGGATCCTGCGGTGCAGGCCAACTATCCCATCTTGGGCACGACGTATCACATCCAGGACATTCTTACCGTGCCCTACACCGCAGGCAATGCCTTTGGCGGTTCGGGCACCTCTCCGTATCACTACAAGATCGACTTCACCAAACCTGGTGCACAGGAGTACGTTACCTCTATCGTGAACCTGTTTGCCTCCTGGGGTATCGACTTCATCAAGCTTGATGCGGTTACCCCGGGCTCCTACAGCGATAACACCTCCATCGACAATCGGGACGATGTAGCAGCCTGGGCAACGGCGATTAAGCAGAACAGCCATCCCATATGGTTCACCATCTCCTGGGCGCTCGATCAGGACTACCTGAGCACGTGGCAGACCTATGCGAACGCTCGCCGCATCGAAGGCGATGTCGAGTGCGAAGGGAACTGCTCCACCATTACCAACTGGAACATGGTGTCGCAGCGCTTCTATGACCTTGTAGGTTGGGAGAATGCTTCTGGCACTACGGTTGGCTGGAACGATCTCGACTCGCTCGAAGTCGGCAATCCCAGCACCGATGGTTTGAGCTCCACGGAGCAGCAGTCCGCGATCTCGCTCTGGGCCATGGGCAACGCTCCTATGTTTCTCGGCGGCGATCTGACCATTCTGGACAGCACCGGCGTACAGCTTCTAAGCAACGACGAAGTGATTGCAGTCGACCAGTCGGGACATCCTGCGAAGGAGGTTGCGGGTGGCTTCAATCCCATCTGGGTGTCAAACCTGGGCAATGGCAGCTACTATGTTGCCCTCTTCAATCTGAATGACTTCCCAACCTCGATGACGATTCCCTGGAGCACTCTGGGCTTCACGAATGCCACGGCCGTTCGCGACCTGTGGAATCAAGTTGACCTAGGCCCGGCGAATGGTAGCTTCAGTGCTGTCATTCTGGGTCACGGTGTTCGTCTGCTCAAGGTCACGGGAATCGGTAGTGCTACACCTCCGCCCTCGCAGGTCTACGAGGCAGAGGCAGGAGTGTTAAGTGGCTCGGCTTCAGTGGCTTCTTGCCCCAATTGCTCCGGGGGCAACAAGGTCGGCAACCTGGGAATCGGCGCTAACAATAGGCTGACCATCAACAACATCAGCGTCGAGAAAGCTGGCACCTACCAGATGGAGATAGACTCTATGACGGTCGGCGCAAGAGCTCTTACTTACTGGGTCAATGGCGGCCTTCCCCAAACTCTAAACGTCAGTGGAGGAAGCTTTAATATTCCCGCTAGCACCACTGTCCCGGTCCAATTGAATGCTGGCATCAACAGCGTTCAATTCGGTAACCCCACCAGCTATCCGCCGGATATGGATCGTATCGTGATCAGCGGCAATGGCAATGCTGTCGCACCGGATTGGACCGGATATGAGGCGGAGCTTGCTACCCTCGCTGGCAGTGCCAGTGTTGGTTACTGCGGAAACTGTTCCGGCTCTTCGAAAGCTGGAAACATCGGTGGCGCTGGCACTACCGTAACCTTCACGAATGTAACGGTCCCAACGGCTGGCACCTACCAGATGGAGGTCGACTATCTTACAAGCGGCCCACGTTCCTACTTCGTCAGCGTCAACGGCGGTGCCGGAACGGAACTCGACCTTAACGGAAGCAGTTTCAACCTGCCCACCAGCACAGTCATTCCGGTCACGTTGAATGCCGGTGTCAATACGATCCAGTTCGGTAACCCGACAGGGTATTCTCCGGATCTCGATCGTATCGCCATCTCCCCAACAGTAGCAGTGGCGAATATCACCGGAGCTATCACCGCGAAGCTAGGCATCCCTGCACTTCGTCTCTGGAAGCTCTCTCTTACGAACTCGGGCACGAATCAGGCCAAAAACGCGGAGGTGAACCTCTTCTCGCTGACACAAGACAGCGGAAGCGGTTCTTGCCATCCTAAGGTGCTGGCACTGTTTCCCATCCCGGTGGGAGACATCGCTCCAGGCGCTCATAAATCTATCGATGTCCCGGTAGATTTTTCGAGATGCACCACAAGCGCACTCTTCGCTAGCAGCTTGGTGTTTTCGTCCAACCACGGCGCTGTTGTCGGCAACGCCACAGCCACTACATCCACAAGGTAGCTGTAACTCTAAACGTCCGCGGCATCGCCTGATGCCGCGGACGTTTTAGCTTAATGAGCTAGTGTCGCCTACCTCGCAACCGCCTTCAGTGAAAACGCAGCAGCCTGAAAGTCGCCCTGGAGGCTTACATCGACACCGTTCTGCATCCAGAAGGCGCCGCTGGCGACCGCAGGCGTATCGGAGGCCAACTTCCCATCCAGCGCTTCAATGCTATACATCACATCCGGCTTCAAACCGCGAAGATAGATTCGCGGAAAAGGGTAGAGCATTCCGCTTGAATGCAGAAACGCAAAGGTTACAGCGGCGTTCTGGTCCGCTGAAACGCTCTCTGTAACCGAGTGTTCGCTCCCATTCTGTGGCGAGATCAGACGATACAGGGAGCCGCGTTGCACGATCTCGCGAATCTGCTTGTACTGCGCCACCATCTTTTTTGCAGTCGCAAAATCTTCAGGCTTCCAGTCATTGAGGTTGGCTCCAATACCCAGCGATCCCTGCATGGAAGAAAGAAAACGGTAGTCAAGCGAGAGCGTCCGATGATTGAGCTGGGTAGGCGAGTCGGTCACCCAGGCCATCATCACACCGGGAGTGTAGGCGTAGGTAAAGCCGTCCTGTATCTTCAGGCGATCGAAGCCATCGGTGTTATCGGAAGGCCACACCTCATCGGTGTAGTGCATGATCCCGAGATCCACACGGCTGCCACCACCGGAGCAGCTTTCTATCTCGACACCCGTATGCTTTTTGCGTAGCTGCTCCAAAATGGAATAGAGGTTCTGCTCATAGGTGATGTAGACCTTCTTCTCATCCTCCGTAGCTACCGCAGGCCATCCCGGCTCAGACCAATTCCTGTTGTAATCCCACTTGAGAAATGCAATGTCATTTTCAGTCAGTAACTTGTCGAGAAAATTAAAGACATACTCGCGCACGTCGGGCCTGGCGAGATTTAATACCAACTGATTCCGAGCCTCGCTGCGTGGTCTTCCCGTAAAGTTCAGTACCCAGTCAGGATGCTTCCGATAAAGGTCCGAGTCAGGATTGACCATCTCGGGTTCGACCCACAGGCCGAAATCCATGTTCAGCGCATGAACTTTTTCGATCAGCGGTTTCAAGCCATGCGGAAACTTCACCAGGTTCACATACCAGTCGCCCAAGCCCGCATGATCGTCCGCTCGTTTCCCAAACCAGCCATCATCCATGACAAATCGTTCCACTCCAATGCTGGCGGCTTTTTCGGCGAGTGCCTCCTGCGCAGCCTCATTAACATTGAAGCCTGTGGCTTCCCAGGAGTTATAAAGCACAGGCCGCAGCTTGGGGTGAGGAGCGCCCGGCAACACGCTGCTGAGTTCAAACCGATGCAGCAGGCGCGAAGCGCCGCCAATACCGTCATGCGTATAGCCCGCGTAGAAAGCGGGTGTCTGCAAGCTCTCGCCTGGAGCTAGACGGTAGTCGAAGTCAAAGCTGTTAGGGCCACCCGTAACGCGTACCTGCTGCACCTGATCTTGTTCGATGCTTATCTGCCAGGAGCCGCTCCAGCCAAGCCCGCCAAACCACACATCGCCATTGTCCTGATCGTCGGATCCATTGCGGTCGATGGCAAACCAGGGATTGTTCTGTGCCCCAGTCGATCCACGCCGGCTCTCCAGGATCGTCTTCCCAGGCTGGATGAGTTGCTCGCGCAGGTTCCATTCTCCGGCCCATCGCCCTGTCAAGTAGCGCAGGCGATAGTCCTGAGCGCGAGGCAGGGTCCAGGTGCCGGAGGATACCTGCTCGATCGTCAACGGCGACGAGGTCTTATTCTGCACCTCTGCCGATCGCCGCAGAACTCCGGTGGCTGGGTCCATCTCATACTGCAACTCAACGTAAACCTCACGCGAGATATCCTTGAGCCGCAGTGTCAGATGGTTGCCGGCGATGGCGTGCGACACATACTGCAGCACCAGATCGCGGTTTCCATCGGGAAAGGCGATCTTCAAATCCGGTTCTACGTAGAGACCTGCCCCCCAGCCGACAAACTCCTGCCGTGTAGTGTTGTTCGGAGCATCGAAGGCCGCGACACCGGGCGCGTAGACAGGTGCAGCGAAGGTGTCCGCCGCATTCAGACGTTTGCCCCAATAGAGGGTCTGAATCGCTTTCTTCTCATTGATCCCAAATACATAGGAGACGTCGGCAGCGTCGATGCGGAAGACCTGCGTCTGTTGGTCAAAACGAATAGACACGTTCTCTGTTTGAGCCCGGATCAACTGGGGAGCGATGAAAATCGACATCGCCAATAACACCGAGTGCAGAATACGCAACTTCCCGGCACGGCTCTTGTGAGGAGACAAGAGGCTATTCAAGTATTTCTTTATGGTGCTATCTACTCTACGCATCATTTTTGCTCCATTTCCAAACTGGCCTCAGAAACTAGTATTTGCTGCGACTTACCAAAAACACACATGCTGTCCTACCGAAAAAGAACACTCAAAGAGATACAGATCACTATGGCTACGAAGGCAAGAGATAATGCCGTCCTGGGAATGCGAATACCTTGATGGGTTGCCGTCCAACAGGTAAGGTCAGCAAGCTCGTCCCGCGATTTTGCAGAAGTAAAGAAACTCAACAAAGCCGTGATGGCGAAGCAACTGGTAAACGCGAGAATGGAGCCATAGAAATTAGCGCTCATATCGCTTCCGTAGTGAATCCAGTGCATGCGATAGGCGAGATTGTGCGCAATCGACGATAGCGTCCCCAACAGCAGCCCCCAGAAGCCGGCCTTGGGCGTGGCCCACATCGTGAACATGCCAAGCAGAAAAGTTGCCAGGACCGGCGCATTGAACAACGAAAACAGCAACTGGAGATAGTCCATGATGTTGCTGAAAGACAATGCCAGGTAGGCCGTTGCGATGCTCAGTAGAATGGCAATCAGCGTAGAAAATCTTCCAATAAGAACATAGTGGCGCTCGCTCCTGTCCTGTGCCAGGGAAGCTCTATAGATATCGTGTGTCCAGATCGTCGTAAGGGCATTGATGTTGCCCGCTAGTCCGGACATCAGGCTTGCGAGAATAGCAGTAATTCCAAAGCCAAGCAGCCCGTGTCCGTAGTAGCGCATCATCAGTGCCGGCAGCGCTTGATCGTACCTGAATCCTGATTTGGCGCTGAAAAAGACCGCCGCTGCAAGACCTGGAAGCACGACCAGAGCAGGGAACAAGAGCTTCACAAAGGCCGCGAACAGGGGAGTATTGAGCACTCCGGCTGTCGTACGCGCAGCCAATGCCCGCTGAATCAGTACAAAATCCGTGCACCAGTATCCGAAGCTCAGCACAAAGCCCAGCCCCATCGAGACACCGGCAACATCCATGGGAGAGGCGTGCGGGTTCACCAACGGCAGCCCCACCCATGTGTGCCGCATAGCGGGGTCTAGATGTGATGCCAGCCCGGCCATGCCATGAAAATCATGCAGGATGAAGAATACGAGCGGCAGCAGACCGAGCACGATCAGCGCGAACTGGATCACCTCGTTGTACATCGTGGCTGTCAGGCCTCCGAGCGAGACGTACACGAAGACGATGGCCGCCGCGGACAAAGTTGTCTGCGTGAAACTCCATCCGAGAAAGGTACGCAGAACTTGCGCCAGGGCATACAGGCTGATTCCCGAAACAAGAACCATCATGATGCCGCTGCACACAATGTTCAGGGTGCGGGTCGACTCGTTGAAGCGGAACTTCAGAAACTCTGGCACCGTCAGCGCGCGGCTTCGCATATAGATCGGCATCATGCAGAGTGAAAGGAAGAGCATCGCCGGTATGGCGCCGATCCAATAGAAATGCAGGGTCTTCGCGCCATATTTGGCACTGGCCGAAACGATCCCGACGATCTCAAGCGCTCCGCAGTTGGCTGCGACGAACGCGATCGTCGTCACAGCGGTGGGTAAGGTGCGCGCCGCATGAATGAAGTCAGCCGTCGAATGGGCTTTTCGGCGAAAAAGCCACCCAACCAGGATGGTCGCGGCAAAATAGACCCCGATGATAGCGAGGTCAAGCGAGTTGGGATGAAAGGATCGCAAAGGCGAGGTCGTAACCTGTATTCAAGGGCCGGGTTGGGGGCTAGAGCGGGTTCATAGTAGGTGTAAGCCGGAGCGAAAAGTGTTTGCGTGATTTTCTCCCAAGGAAAACCACACTGTACAACGTTTGCCAGATCACAGTAACTGTGAAACCGCTCTAAAACATGAGCCTGAGCATAAGGCTCAACTATGGATTTCGTCACGGGATAACGTTACCTGTGAAGCAATTGTCGCATCTATGAAAAAAGCAGTTGACAACCCCCTATCGATTCCAATATAGATTCTGACGCACCCATATGTATACGTATACATCATGAGAAACATTGTGATCTAACGGAAAGTGCACATGCCGTTTGAACGGTAGAGAAGATTTCGATTGCAGGGCATCGCATCAAAAGGAAGGCCAAATGTATGTTTAGAAATTTCGTCGATAGAAGTAAAAAGCTCCTCCTCTGCAGTGCATTGCTCTTTGTTTGCCTGCTCGCGTTTACCGCGACCTCGGTATGGGCACAGACTGACCAGGGCGCCATTACCGGCGTCGTCCAGGACGATCAGGGCGCTGTAATTCCCGGTGCCAAAGTCACCCTCACCGCTACGGATACTGCCTTTTCGCTGGAGCGCACGGCCAATAGCGATGGTGCCTTTGTGTTTTCACCCGTGAAGATCGGTAACTACAAGCTGACCGCGACTGCGCCGAGCTTCCAGACCACTGTGCGAGAGAATCTGCATCTGGACATTCAGCAGCGTTTGAACATCACGTTCGCCCTGAAGCCCGGCGCTGTGACGGAGCAGGTGACGGTCTCCACGGAAGCGCCTCTGCTCGAAACGCAGACCAGTGAGGTCGGGCAGGTCATCAGTTCCGAGACGATCAACAACACGCCACTTAACGGGCGTAACTGGGTCTACATCGCCCAACTGACGGCTGGTGTCGCTCCGCCGTTTGGGAACACGCGTGGTAGCGGATCTGGCGACTTTGTGGCTAACGGCCAAAGCGCCGAGCAGAACGACTTCATCCTGGACGGCGTCGACAACAACACCAATCTGATCGACTTCCTCAATGGCTCCAGCTTCGTCATGCGTCCACCGCCCGATGCACTGGCAGAGTTCAGCCTGCAGACCAGCAACTTCAGCTCGGAGTTCGGCCACTCGGCCGGCGCGGTCATGAGCGCCAGCATCAAATCTGGCACCAATCAGATCCACGGCGACGTGTGGGAGTATGTTCGCAACACCAGCCTCGACTCGACGCCCTGGAACGCGACCACGAAAGGGCCATACCACGAGAACCAGTTCGGAGCCACTCTCGGCTTTCCTATCTGGAAGAACCACTTCTTTTACTTCGGAGACATTGAGGCTAATCGCATATCGTATGCCAATGTCAATATCATGACCGTTCCGACCGCGTTGATGCGCCAGGGAAACTTCACCGAGCTGTTACAAAGCAGCACCTACACCCAGCAAAACGAGCCGATACAACTCTATGAACCGACCTCGGGCGGCACTCAGAAGTTGTCCTGCAATGGCGTGAACAATGTTTTTTGTCCTGCACAGATCGATTCTGTTGCACAGAACATTCTCAATATGTATCCGCTGCCAAATTATGGCCTCCCCGGACAGACTTTCAACAATAACAACGAGAACTTGGTTAACAAGGACAATACTGTTCAATGGGACCAGCGGCTGGATTGGAACATAAGTCAGAAGGACCAGGTGTACGCGCGCTATAGCTATGCGCACGAGATCAAAGGGAATGGGCTTCCGCTCGGCCCCATTCTCGATGGCGGCGGCTTTGGCGGCCAGACCGACACGAATCTGTCCGAGAACTTCATGCTGAGTGAGACCCACGCCTTCGCGCCAACCCTCACCAACGAGTTCCGCTTCGGCTATAACTGGATTCACTCCCAGTACTTCCAGCCGAACGCGAACAGCAGCACGATCGCCGCATCGCTCGGTCTGGGGGGCGTTCCTTTTCCTGGACCTGGCTTGGGTGGTGTGCCCAGAGGCGTTCCCAATGAAATCAATCCGTGGGGCTCAGTAGGCACACAGGACGAAGCCCAAAATGTCTACCAGATACTCGATAACGTCAATAAGTCTATCGGCAATCATTCGTTGAAGGCTGGCGTTTCCTTCCAGGCCCTTCGCGTCTTCGACCGGTATGCGCCGAATCCGCTTGGGCAATACTTCTGGAACAACGTCTACACAGGAATACCGGGGAATCAATATACCGGCTGGGGTGTAGCGGACTATCTCGCAAATCAGATGAACACTGCCGGCATCGCTACCTCCCCGCCGTTCGATGATTCGCAGTGGTATGACTCTGCCTTTTTCCAGGATGACTGGAAGATCGCCCATAACTTCACCCTCAATCTTGGCCTGAGATACGACCACTATGAGCCCTACAAGGAGAGGAACGGAAACCAGGCAAACTTCATCGATTACGGCAATCTCGGCATCTCCACAGGAACAGCCGTCTATGAGCTTCCCAGCCGTTCGCGGAACCAGGTACTTGGCGCGCCTTTTCTGGCTACGTTGGCCAAAGACAACATCGCTCTCCAGTACAACGACAATGAGCGTCTGGCGACCGGGCAAAACCTCAACTTCGCTCCGCGTATCGGCTTCTCTTACCAGCCAATGCCAAAGATCGTGGTTCGCGGCGGCTTCGGTCTCTTTTACGGTGGCCTTCAGAGCGAGGGAAACACCAATCTTGGATCCAACTTCCCCTGGGACAACTCGGCGAATATTCCTGCCCCGAACTGCGTGATTGGCAACTGCCCCTCGCTCGCTACGGAAGGCATCACGCTGGAGACAGGATTAGTATCCAAGACCGGTAACAGTTTGCTGAACTTCGTGCAGGACCCAGGCGTTAACGGCATCGACCCCAACGTTAAGACTCCGTACACCATAAGCTACAACCTGTCCGTAGAGCGGGCGATTACTAACAATATGGCTGCGACACTGAGCTACGTTGGTAACGGTTCGCGCCACCTTCCGATCACAGTCAAACCCAATATGACGCAGGGTCTCTATGCGCCTGGTACCAGCACACAGCAGTATCAGCCATTCCCTGATTTTGGCTATATCGGTATCATCCACTACGGCGGCGACGCCTCCTACAACTCATTGCAAGCCAAGCTGGAGAAGCGTACATCTCATGGCCTGAGTTTTCTTGCAACCTATACTTGGGCGCATAGCCTCACTGACGATAGCGATCCCGGCGGTCTCGAAAGCTCCGTCGGAGACCGTGACATGGCGCTTATCCCTTACAACCAGGAGTGGACCAACTCGACGTACGACGTCAGACATCGCTTGACGGTGAACGGCAACTATCAGTTGCCCTTTGGAAAAGGCAGAGCGTTTCTGAATCAATCGCGCTGGGAAGATGAAATCATCGGTGGCTGGTCTTCGAGCCTTACCTTCGCGGCCCAGACCGGTACTCCATTCTCGGTCTCTCCCGACATCACTACGGCATCCGGAGCAGATGGCGCGAGAGCTATAAAGATCCATGATCCGTTTGCTCCTGGCGGAACCCCGGATCTCGTAAACAATCCTGGAGTGACCTGCGCTACCAAGACCAGGACGAAGACGAATTGGTACAACCCATGCGCCTTCGCCAACCCCCTTCCGGGTAATTCCATCGCTCCTGTCGGTACACCGGTCGGTACGGGTGGATATCAATTCTATTCACCTGTTACCGGTCAGTCTGCGGCGGTTGCGTTGCTCGGTGGCCTATCGAACAACATCTACGGTCCTGGCTACTACGGTGTCAATATGTCGCTCTTCAAAGACTTTGCTACATTCCGCAAGCAGTATCTTTCGTTCCGCGTAGACGCCTTCAACCTCTTGAACCACCCAACACTTGGAAACCCATCGAACAGCAGCAACAGTTCGAGCGGTGGCCAAATTACTGGACCGAAGTTCTTCCAGCAGAACACGCCAGACTCTCGGTTCCTGCAGCTCTCTGCGAAGTATGTCTTCTAACTAGCACTGCCTCCTGAGGGCAGGGCGGATACCCAATCCGTTCTGTCCTCTTTTTTCTTATATAAAGCCTATGGAGGATCTGCCATGAAGCGCGATGTAAGTCTGCGGCGAGTGCCGACAATAGCTGGAAGGATCGCTTTTGTCGTACTTGCATGTTCCATTACCTCGCAGGCGACAGCGCAAGCGAATCCGAATAACTCTCAACAAGAAATAACCATTCAAAACCAGCTGCTCACGATTCACTACCATCGCCAGACTGGAACCATGGATATTGAGTGGCGTGATGGCCACAAGCTTCTCGGCATAACAAGCGGCGCGCAGCTTGAAGATGGACGCCAGCTCTCGACTGCCGCGTACACGACACACGAACTGATCAAACTGCCGCACACTGCCGGCGCGGTTGCCGAGCACGAATATACGATTCGCAGCACAGCTCCAGGGCTGCCGGAACTCTTACAGCACATCTGGCTTAACGATGGAAAGCCCTGGATGGCTATCCAGGCAGAACTCGATCCGAAGACAGGGACCATTGGCACGCGGCACTTCGATGCGGTGGTGCTCAAAGGCGCGGATTCGATCCAGATCGAGGGAAGTAAATCGCTACGCGTCCTCCACGTTCCCTTCGACAACGACATGTGGTTTCGCTACGACAGCGTTCCCGTCGTAGAGCTGAAGCCCGGTCGGACCTTCACGAGTGACGAAGTGACAGCGATCTATGACAACGCGAGCCGTCAGGCACTGATTCTCGGATCTATCACGCACGATACCTGGAAGACGGCTATTGAAGCCCATGCTGTGGACGGCCATCTGACCGACCTCGACATCTATGGTGGCATCTCGTCTCCCACAGGCGTGCGTACCGACACCCATGACACGGTTCCTCACGGCATCGTGCATGGGGAACATGTGCGTTCTCCCCGCATCTTTATCGGCTCGTTCTCCGACTGGCGCGATGGACTCGAATCCTATGGTGCTGCCAATGCGGCTATTCATGCGCCTCTCAAATGGGCTGCCGGAGCGCCGATGGGATGGAACAGCTGGGCTGCCTACGCCGATAAGATCGACGACAAGCGTTACCTCGGCTCAGCCGCCTTTGTCCGCGACAAACTTGTGCCGCTCGGCTTTGGCAACCACAAAGTGGTCTACCTCAATCTCGATGCCTTCTGGTCCAGGCTCGATGCGGTGCAACTGAGTGATGCTGTGGCTACGATCAAGGCCATGCACAGCCCGGATGGCACCCGCTTCGAGCCGGGCATCTATTGGACTCCCTTTGCGTACTGGTCGGACGATCTCGATGCCTACGTCGAAGGTACGAATATGAAGTATCGCTACCGCGACATTCTGCTGAAAGCGCCAGACGGCTCCGTTCTTCCGAAGGTCGATGGTGGCCTGGCGATCGATCCGTCGCATCCGGGAGCAAAGGCCCGTGCGTCCTACTATCTCCAGCAGTTTCAGAAACTCGGTTTCCAATACCTCAAGATCGATTTTCTCTCTCATGGTGCGCTTGAAGGAGTTCATTTCGATCCTGCGATCCAGACAGGAATCCAGGCCTACAACCTGGGTATGAAGCAGATCGTCGATGAGACCGGCAACCGTATGTTCCTCAGCCTCTCCATCGCTCCGCTTTTTCCTTCGGGCTACGGACATGCGCGTCGGCTCTCCTGCGATACCAAGGGCCATATGAGTGACGGCGATCAATCGACCGAGTACATGCTCAACTCGCTTACCTATGGCTGGTGGACGAGCAAGAACCTCTACATCACGGATCCGGACCACGTTGTCCTCGGCGATAAAGCTGACCTTGGCGCGCGCAGCATAACAGAAGGGAAGAGCAGGCTACTTTCAGCCGTTATCAGTGGCGGAATGATCCTTGACAGCAGTCGCCTTGCGGATGATCCCCAGGGCCGTGAACTGGCACAGGCGGTCTACGACAGCCGCCCCTGGCTATCAGTCGCGGCTGAGGACAAAACCTTCCGTCCCATCGAAGGCGATACAGGTGATAAAGCAACCGACGTCTTTATTCGTCCTTCTATACATGGTGTTTACGTCGCATTTTTCAACTATGACATGAAGAATGCACAAGCCATCACGGTCCCTCTGGATCGTATCGATAAGGCGCTCGCGACAGTGCCTTCTGTTGCGGTGATCGATATTGCTTCCGGCACCACGCTACAGCCTGCTCATGCAGCCGTAAGTGTGAAGCTATCGCCTTCGGAGTCGACGCTGATTGAACTGCGTTGGAAGTAGTTTCACGAACCAGCAAAAGGGAACCACAAGTGAAGACAACAAGACGCGATTTTGTGATTGGCTCCGCCGCTCTCGCACTCTATTCCCCACGACTTATGCATGCAGCGGACAAGTCCATGGCTAACAAGACAGAGCTTTGGTTTTCCAACCCCGCCAGCCGTTGGATGGAGGCTGTGCCGGTTGGCAACGGCCGCATTGGGGGAATGATTTACGGAGGGACATCCACAGAGCGCATCGACCTCACGGAATCGACTGTCTGGTCAGGTGCTCCAAGCGATAAAAACGTAAACCCAACAGCACTGGAAAACCTCGGCCGCATTCGCGAACTTATGTTTGCCGGAAAGTATGCGGAAGGTGGTGAGCTCTGCCAGCAACATTTGCTCGGTAATGGCAAGTCCTTCGGCACCCACCTGCCAATGGCCACACTGGAACTGGCATTACCCGGAGATGGCCCCGTACAAGACTATCGCCGCTCTCTCAATCTTGACGAAGCGCTCGTTTATGTCGATTACACCCGATCCGGCCTCCGCTTTCACCGCGAAATCTTCTGCTCCAATCCAGACAACGTTCTTATCGTTCGTCATACTTGCGACCGGCCAAAATCGGTCAACTGCAACCTCTCGTTCGCGAAGCTGACGCTTCCAGGCAATGTAACCATTGAAGGCAGTGACACGCTCGTGCTCAAGGGCCATGCCTTTGAGCATCTGCATAGCGACGGTAAGCAGGGCGTCGCCTTTGAAACGCGTATCCGCTTGGTGCCTGAAGGTGGGCAGATTACGGCTCAGGATGGTTCACTGCAGGTAAGGGGAGCGAATGCCATAACGCTGCACGTCGCCGTCTCTACGGATTTTCGTGGCGCCGATGCCTCGGCACGTTGCGTGCAAACCTTGCAGGCGCTCCGCAACAAGACTTTCGGGCAGCTTCGCGCGGCACATATCGAAGACCACCAATCGCTCTTCCGTCGCGTCTCGATCGATCTGGGTGGCAATTCATCCGCAGAGCTGAAGCCTACAGACGAAAGACGCAAGGCTGTGCAGGCCGGAGAGGCTGATCCCGGGCTCTCGGCGCTCTTCTTTCAATACGGCCGGTATCTCACGATCGCAGGCTCGCGCGCCAACTCTCCCTTGCCGCTTGCTTTACAGGGAATCTGGAACGATGGACTCGCTTCCAGCATGGGCTGGACCGACGACTTCCATCTCGATATCAATACCGAGCAAAACTATTGGGCAGCCGAAGTTGGAAATCTCTCCGAATGCCAGTCTCCCTTATTCGATTTCGTTGACGGCCTGCGCGTTGCCGGTCGATCTACCGCTCGCGAGATGTATGGTGCACCGGGCTGGGTAGCCCATGTCGTCACCAATCCCTGGGGCTTCACTGCACCTGGCTGGGGCCTTGGTTGGGGAATCTTTCCGACAGGTGGTTTCTGGATTGCACTCCAACTGTGGGAGCACTACCGCTTCACCGCAGATAAGCAATTTCTTCAACAGCGTGTCTATCCGGTTTTCAAAGAAGCCGCTGAGTTCTTTCTCGCATACATGACCAAACATCCGCAGCATGGCTGGCTTGTTACGGGACCCTCGGTCTCCCCAGAGAACTGGTTCATCTCCCCAGACGGAAAGCACTGCTCGGAATCGATGGGGCCCACTGTCGATCGTGTGTTTGTCCACTCCTTGTTGAGTGCCTGCATTGAGGCCAGCACAACCCTCGGCATCGACGACCAGTTTCGTGCCACGGCAAAAGCTGCACTCGATCGGCTGCCACCATTCCAGATAGGGAAACACGGTCAGTTGCAGGAGTGGCTCGAAGACTTCGACGAAGCAGAGCCTGGCCACCGACACATGTCACATCTGCTTTCGCTCTATCCGGAGCACCAGATTTCCCCTGTGGCGACGCCTGCACTCGCAGCGGCGGCACGCGTCACTATCGAGAGGCGCATCAGCCAGCCCAACTGGGAGGATTCTGAATGGGGCCGCGCCCTCCTCGTCAACTTTTATGCCCGGCTGCTTGATGGCGAGTCGGCGCACAAACATTTCGTCGGCATTATTGCAAAATCAGCGGAGGACTCGCTTCTTACCTACTCACGCGGAGGTGTCGCCGGCGCTGAAAGCAACATCTTTTCGCTCGACGGAAACACCGCTGGCGCGGCCGGCTTGGCTGAGATGTTACTCCAGTCGCAAGCAGAGGAAATCCATCTTCTGCCCGCACTCCCTTCGGCATGGCCTCAGGGGAAGATCAGCGGCTTATGCGCTCGAGGCGGAGTCGAGGTTTCGCTATCCTGGACTGAGGGAAAACTCGTCTCTGCCTCACTCAAGAGTAGACAGGGAGGAACACATTTGGTTCGTTATGGCACTGGCGTTGCGCGACGCACCTTGCCGCCCGACCGCGAAGTTAAAGTGTATCCCTCGCAGTTTCACCGTGCCTGAGAGCCGAGGCAGATTGGAAGGTAGAATTCTATGAGATCACGTTCGCATAAGCTGCTGAGCTTCACCCTATTGGCGTGCGCGTTGGCAGCAACATTTCTGGCGAACCGATCCTGTGCGCAGGATCGTGCATCGCGGCCGGAAGAGATTGAATGGACCTGGGAGGTTCGTCCGACACACGTCGATGCCAAACTTCCAAACGTTCTCCTGGTCGGCGACTCCATTACGCGAAACTACTATCCAGAAGTCCAGCGACAGCTGGCCAAGATCGCCAACGTCTATCTATTTGCCGCCTCGACCAGCGTGGGAGACCCTCGACTCCTGTACCAGCTGGCTGAGTTTTCCAAGATGGAAGCGGTACCTTTCAACGTGGTGCATTTCAACAACGGCATGCATGGCTGGACCTACTCTGAGGAGGAATACAGGGCTGCTTTTCCATCCTACGTCCACGTGCTACATAAGATCGCCCCGAAGGCTTCGTTCATCTGGGCGACGATCACTCCAGTAAAAGTTGAAGATACGCCCGGTCCAACCAACGCCCGTATCGAAGCGAGAAACAGAATCGCGCAAACCTTCCTCAGCCACGCTGGAATTCCCGTCGACGATCAATACGCGTTGATGACTCAACATGCAGACTTGTACGAAGACCATGTGCATTTTAATGCCGCAGGAGCCATTGTTCAAGGGCAACAGGTGGCACAATTCATTCGTTCATCCCTGTCCGGGCGATGACGTTTGTGCATTACTGCGATTCAACACATGCCGGCGAACACTGATGATCACAGGTGTCTTTCCAGAGCTACCCTAATGCCTGTCATTCGGCTTGGCGCTCGAATCTCCCTTCAAAAGAAGAGCTTACGGGGTATCCGGAGCCTGGGAGGAGAGCACTGCCCTTTCTCTGGAATGGGTAGTGCGATGGCCACTCTTGCCCCATATCGTCATGATCCCGCACCTCCCAGGAGGATACGGAGGGGAACCGTACAAAAGATCCAGTATCATCAATACCAATACAGGATCAGCGAGGGTTCGCAAGATGCCTTGTAGCGACGAGATGAAGTGGAGAAAGTTGAAGAGGATGCGCAGACTTACAATATTTTCACTTGCCCTTATCCCACTGCTGCAAGCTTTCATCCAGGTTAAGGGGCAAGCTCCTGCCCGCATGCCCGCGTCTATAGGTAATCAGACGGAAGCCTCAAACATGGCGTCCACCTATGTGCCTATCGAGAATTGGGTCTACTCCGCAATCGAACGATTGGCGGCAGCCGGATATGTCCAAACTGCATTTGCAGGATTGCGCCCCTGGACCCGTATGGACTTCGCGCGATTTATTGCCGAGGCGCAGGAACAACGATCCAAGGACGGTGACGAAAATGTTGATCCACAAATAGACCTGTTGCTCAGAGACCTCTCACGCGAGTTTGCTCGAGAGCTTCGTAGTCAGGATGGCGTTCGCAATCGGGAAGCTGGCTTTGAGACCGTGGATTTTCGCAGCACGAGCATTCACGGTGCGCCACTAACGGATGGCTTTCACAGCGCACAAACCATCGTCAATGACTACGGGCGCCCATACGGCCAGGGAGAAAACACGTATACGGGCCTCTCGTATCGTGCAGTCTACGGTCCTTTCGCGGCGTATATTGACGCTGAACTGCAGCAGAGCGCCTTGGCTCCGCAGCCTCCTGCGTCGTCGGATGCCGCCATAGCTTCTGCTGATTCCACGCCTGCAGCGATGTTTGGTCCTCACACCGGATTCACACGAGGCAGGTTGCTCGATGCCTATTTCTCCTATACCACGCATGGCAACCAATTCAGTTTTGGCAAACAGAGCTTATGGTGGGGGCCAGGTAAAGGCAGCACCATGCTGTTTTCTAATAATGCTGAGCCGCTGCCGATGCTGCGTTATGACCGTGTGAAGCCCTTCGAAATTCCGGGTTTGGTTCGGCTGCTTGGTCCGATTCGCATTCAGTTGTTCGTCGGGCGGCTTTCCGGGCAACAGTACACAGATCCAAGAGGGAAAATCCTCGGACGAGCCGGAGTACCGTACGTCAACCAGCCGTTTATTCATGGTGAGAAGGTGGCCATTAAACCGACACCAAATCTTGAATTAAGCGTTTCGCGTACAACCATCTTTGCTGGTCAAGGTGTGCCGCTGACTCTGCACACTGTTCTGCGCAGTTACTTTTCAACCAGTACTAGCGATGGTCAAATAGATCCTGGAGACCGTCGTGTCGCGTTCGATGCAGAGTATCGCATCCCAAAACTGCGCAACTGGTTGACAGCATACGTGGATACCTTTACAGACGATAAGCTGTTTCCCGTGTCTTACCCCAAAAGTAGCGCCTGGACCCCTGGAATTTATCTGACCCATTTCCCGCATCTCGCACATCTGGACTTCCGCGTAGAGGGCTTATTAACGCCACGTCGCGTTTTTCAACCTGGCTTCTATTACGACAACTCTCACTATCTGGGTGGTTATACAAACAATCGCCAGCTTATGGGCAGTTGGATAGGGCGAGAGTCGAATGGATTTCAGGCCTGGAGTACTTGGTGGCTCTCATCGCGGTCATCGATCCAGGCTAGCGTTCGCCACTCTACGGAGAGTGCCCAATTTCTACACGGCGGAAACCTCCTCGACGTAAGTCTTGCCGCAGACATTGCACTCAAGCAGGACTGGCAACTGCGAGCTGTCGCGCAGGAGGAGCGTTGGAGATTTCCACTCTTTTCGACCACAAATGCTCCCACGCATAACCAAACTGTGACGATACAACTCTCGTACAGGCCTACTCCGAAGAGCTTCTAGCATGTTGAGTGCTACGACATCGTCTGTGCGATATTCGCGCGTTCTGATTGTTGACGATCATGAGAGGCAACTACGTCGAATTTATGTCGTTTCCACCCCATCTCTGTCCGTTGACCCCGATACGTAGAAGGCGAGATGAAGGGTCGTTGTCCCAGCCCAGATGGCACTTTCTGGGAAGTTCCTGGGTGCAGTACTTGGCTGTATTCTGAATGACATAAGGCGCAAACGTGCAACGCTTCCCCCTCCGTAGGGCAGCATGAAAGCAACAAAGGAGAAATGAGAGACAGATGGATGGAAGTTCAAACAGCATACTCGTGACCGGCGGAGCAGGCTTTATCGGTGGCAACTTCGTTCTGCACTGGCTTGAGGAAGGGCTGGGGCCTGTTGTGAATCTCGATAAGCTTACCTATGCGGGCAATCTTCAGACGCTCGCCTCAGTTGAGTCCAGCCCTGATTACACTTTTGTGCATGGCGATATCTGCGATGCCGCCCTCGTAGCGGAGACATTGGCCACGCATAGGCCTTGCGCGATCATTCATTTTGCTGCCGAAAGTCATGTCGATCGCTCGATCCTTGGGCCTGAGGCCTTCTTGAAAACCAATATTGATGGAACTTTCACACTCTTGCAGGCGGCACGGGCATACTTGGCGACCCTCGACGAAGAAGCGCAAAAGTCCTTCCGCTTCTTGCATGTCTCAACCGACGAGGTGTATGGCACATTGGAACCAGAGGATCCGGCCTTCTCTGAGACGACCCCGTATGCGCCCAACAGTCCCTATGCCGCTTCTAAGGCTGCGTCGGACTTTCTCGCTCGCGCCTGGGTCCACACCTATAAACTCCCAGTCCTGGTGACGAACTGCTCGAACAACTATGGCCCCTTCCAGTTCCCAGAAAAGTTGATTCCGCTGATGATCACTCATGCTCTGGCCGGCAAGCCGCTCCCGATCTATGGTGACGGGCTGCAGGTTCGCGACTGGCTCTTTGTGGTCGATCACTGCAAGGCGATCGCTGCGGTTCTGAAGAAGGGAACAGTCGGTGAGACGTATAACGTCGGCGGCTGCAATCAACGCAGCAACCGTGAGGTCGTGCATACGCTTTGCAGCCTGCTCGACGAGCTCGTGCCGGATTCGCCCTACAAGCCACATGCGCAACTCGTTACATCTGTCAAAGACCGCCCAGGACATGACCGGCGTTATGCTATCGACGCGACAAAGATTGAGCGCGAGATTGGCTGGAAGCCGGCAGAGAGTTTTGAAACCGGTTTGAGGAAGACTGTTGAGTGGTATCTAGCCAACCGGGATTGGGTCGAAGGGGTCACCAGCGGCAGCTATCAGCAGTGGGTCTCCACCAACTATGCGAACCGCACCGTGGAGGCCGTATCTCGATGAAGGGAATTATTCTTGCTGGAGGTTCGGGAACAAGACTGCATCCTGTAACGCAGGCGGTGTCGAAACAGTTGTTACCCGTCTATGACAAGCCAATGATCTACTACCCCCTCTCAGCGCTGATGCTGGCAGGCATTCGCGACATATTGCTGATCTCCACGCCGCAGGATACTCCCCGCTTTGAGGCTCTTCTTGGTTCCGGTGAGCAATGGGGAATTCGTTTGCAGTACGCTGTGCAACCCTCGCCCGATGGCTTGGCGCAGGCATTCCTGATTGGCAAGGAGTTTCTTGCAGGTGATGGCTGTTGTCTGGCTTTAGGTGACAACATCTTCTTCGGGCATGATTTCGTGAAGGCAATGCAGAGCGCGGCGACCTATACCGAAGGTGCGACCGTCTTCGCTTACCCGGTTAAGGACCCCGAGCGTTATGGTGTGGTGGAGTTCGATGCTAACCGCAAGGCGATCTCGATCGAAGAGAAGCCTGTGAAGCCGAAGTCCCGCTATGCCGTGACGGGCATTTACTTCTACGATGCGCAGGTAGTCTCCGTCGCTGAGCAGATCAAACCCTCGCCTCGTGGCGAACTGGAGATCACCGATGTGAATCGCTGGTACATGGAACGCGGCCAGCTGCGTACGGAGTTGCTGGGGCGGGGGATGGCATGGCTCGACACAGGAACCCATGACTCTCTGCTTGAGGCAGCGAACTTCGTACAAACCATCGAACATCGCCAGGGCTTGAAAGTCGCCTGTCTGGAGGAGATTGCCTTCCGTAATGGGTATATCTCTCATGAGCAACTTTCGGCTCTCGCCGCAAAGATTGGCAAGAGTTCCTACGGTGTGTATCTCCGGATGCTGCTTACCGAGACGGTCTACTGATGCCGACGATCGACGGCCCCATCTTACTCACCGGTGTTAACGGCCAGGTTGGTGGTGAGTTATTGCCGCTTCTATCTGCGCTTGGCGAAGTCGTTGCACCCAGCCGTGAGGAACTCGATCTCTGCGATACATCCGCTATCCGAGATATAGTCCGCCGCGTAAAGCCGCGCTGGATCGTAAATCCAGCAGCCTATACCGCTGTCGATAAGGCCGAGAGCGATGCCCAAACGGCATTTGCTATCAACTGTGACGCACCAGGAGTACTTGGAGAAGAGGCCGCCCGCATTGGAGCTTCTGTTCTCCATTTCTCAACCGACTATGTCTTCGCGGGCGATGGTACCCGGCCCTGGCTCGAAGACGATCGTACTCAACCGCTTGGCGTCTACGGTTCATCAAAACTCGCGGGGGAAAAAGCTCTTGCAGCCAGTACCGCAGCACATCTGGTCTTTCGTACCAGCTGGGTCTACGGGACGCGCGGCAAGAACTTTCTTTTGACGATCCTGAAATTTGCTCGCGAACGCGAAGAGTTGAAGATCGTCGCAGACCAGCACGGTGCACCGACCTGGTCCCGCGACCTCGCACGGCTTGCTGTTCATGCAATCCTCCAGAGTGAAGAAGATGCGGCTGCGAAGGGAATCACGCTCACTGAGGCCGTTCAACCCATCGCTGGGATCTACCATGCTTGCAATGCGGGATTTACGACGTGGTTTGGTTTCGCGTCGGAGTTTGTACGGCTGGCGCAAGTCGCTGAACCTGAACAGGCGTTCGCCAAGCTGATACCAATTCCTTCGTCCCAGTATCCGACCCCTGCAAAGCGGCCCGAGAACTCTCGGATGACCTGCGAAAAGTTGACCCGCGTGCTGAGTTTTGAGATGCCCACATGGGAGCATTCGACCGCACAGGTCATGGCTGAGGTGCTGGCCGCAAAGCCTCGTTGAAGGCGCAACCGTTAGCGGGAGTTCAAATCGCGCTAACGGTCTATCGAGCTATTTTGCCTGATATGGCGGCGGCAGTTCGGCCTCAGTTAGCAAACTTCCGATAGCGTCTTTTGCCGATACGGAGGGGGGGCCAATTCCATCAAGTGGCCACGTGATGTTGAGTGTCGGATCATCCCAACGCACGCAACGCTCTCCCGTCGGATAGTAGAAGCCAGTGGTCTTATAGAGCACATTGGCCGTCTCCGAGACGACGACGAAGCCATGCCCAAAGCCTTCGGGTATCCAGAGAAATTCAATCTCATCACCGGTCAAATCGAAGCCGGCCCACTTACCAAAATCCGGCGAACCTGGTCGCAGATCAACTGCAACGTCCCAGATGTGGCCTGAGAGAACCCGAACCAACTTGCCTTGCTGCTCTCCAAGTTGATAGTGAAGACCTCGTAACACGCCACGCCGCGAAAAGGATTGATTGTCCTGCACGAAGCGGTCGGGCAAGCCATTGGCGCTAAAACTTTTTGCGTTAAAAACCTCCGCGAACCAACCGCGTTCGTCCCCATGCTTTTGGGGACGAACAAGCTTTACGTCACGAAGGGGGGTGTCGACAATTTGCATAAAGACATTATCCCAGCTCGCCTTGTCGGCGAAAACCAGGCGCAGTGTATTTTCATTGATCTCGCAGGAATCCGTCGCGTGGATTACTTCTTATAGTGAGCGTGATGGTTGAAGTCGAAACGGTAGACAACACCAGCGGTCAGCGCTTTGGCGTGGGGATGGTAGCCAAAAGGGGTGTCATATCGCTGCTCCTGAAAGTCTGCTTTGAGCGCGAAGTAGTGATTGACGTCAAAATCCAGGCCAACACCTGGCGAGAGCACCTTGGAGACGGATTGGTAGTAGGTTATGTCTCCGTTGGTGAAACGATCATTCAAGTAGTTGATTTGACCACGCCCAAAGAGAAAATCCGCATAAGGGTGGAAACGACCGAAGCGTTTTTCGACCTTAAGGCCACCGAGAATGTTGCGCTCGGCATCTCGCCCACCCTCATGAATAGGATATGTGCCGCGTACTTCGGCGGAAGGATAAAGACCAAAGTAACGTCCGAAGTTAAGGTCAGCTCCAGCTGTAATACCGAGGTTTCTCCCAGCGTCAAGGCCCGTATAGGTTCCTGTAGCGCCGCCGAACGCGGAGAGGCGGAGATACTGCGAGGCGGTGGGATCGTTTTGCGCGTGAGCGGCAGTGAGGGTAGGAAGGAAGAATAAAACTAGTGCGGTAATACGGGGACTGATTCGCAATCGGACTCCTTGTCCAGAAGTTGTTAGGAAGTATGACGCGGAAACCACAGATTTGGGTTTATCTGCGCCTGTGCCTTTTGGGTTTTGGGTACGAAATTTGCTTGCCGAGCATTGAAAGAACGCTGAACGGAAAAACACTCGCTGCAAAAAAAGGTTACGGGTGACGTAACCTAGCAGCATCCGTAAGAACGCCTGAATAGGCAGTATCAGATGTGTCGAAGTCGGAGGCAGAAAGCTTGGTGAACGCCGCTTGTGTCAACCCGAAGGAAGCTTGGAGTCTGGAATCCTCTGAATTCGTGGTCAGGGTTATACTCTAATTAACCCTATATCGTGTTAACCCTATATCGTGCCAAGCGCGGCGCGAACCCATACCGTGAGTCTTTCGGCCTTTACTGCCAGCAAACGATGCTCCGTATATTATATATTCAGCCTGTGTAATTTACCTTGTTTGATAGGGTAGGGAGTGCATACAAATTCGGTCTGTTCGATAAGCGCGGTAATTGCATGGGTACATTAATTCCGCTTCCCGGATAGAAGTGGATGCCCTTAAAAGGGTATGCTGTCTACGGTCCTATGAATTCTGAAACGTGTCTTGGTTCGATTCAATTCAGTGTTTTACGGGACCAACAGGCAATACAGCAGGGGGCCGGTTTTGATGGTTACACCGCAGGTCGAACACGATTTTCTTTGGGAAGCTGGAAAGTGCATATTGACTGACTTAGCTGATTCTCCACCACCCAATAATCACAAGCAATCCATCTTCCTGCCTCGATACATCAGTACCTGGTGTATGTCTCGAGGTAAACGGTGCTTCGACCTCGTTCTCAGCCTGACCGCTTTGATTTTGTTTTCACCGATGATGCTCCTGGTTGGTTGGTTGATCAAGATCACGTCGAAAGGGCCTGTCTTGTTCCGTCAGGAGAGGGTTGGGTTGCATCAACGACCCTTCACCATTCTGAAGTTCCGGACAATGAAGCATCGCGACCCGGAGGATGACCATGGTTCCAAAGTGACCAAACAAGGTGATCCGAGGTTGACAACGATCGGGATTCTGTTACGTCGCCTAAAGGTGGATGAACTACCCCAATTGATCAACGTGGTCCGTGGTGATATGAGTTTTGTTGGTCCCCGTCCAAAGATTCCTCAGCACGAGAATCTGAACATGCTTTGCCGTCCCGGTATAACAGGAGCAGCAACCGTTGTGTTTTCACATGAGGAGAGCCTGCTAGCAGAAATTCCAGAGGAGCTCGTCGAACACTATGTCATGTCGGTTTTGAACCCCGAAAAGTGCCGACTCGACTCTCGCTACATTGAAAGCGCAAGGTTTAGCACAGATCTGAAGATTCTGGTCCATACGCTCTTCAAGCTTAGCAATGAACCAAAGCTCATGCAGGCACCGCAGCCCACAGTTCCTCACCAAGAGAAGTCTTCGACAGAGAGTCTGGTTTCGTACAACGTCAACTACGCCGAAAACATGGAGTTTTCAGCGCAAGAGGTTTTATGATTTGCCGGCAGTTCTCAATGGGCGTGATTTTTGCTGGGCCGTGTAGCTGAAAACACCTTGTCGTCTCCGCGGCGATGTATCGGGTGCTATTTACATAGAACTACTGTTCATTCGTAAAGCGGTTTCGCCATTACTGCGAAACCGCTTTATTGTGAGTGGAAGAAATATGTGAGTTGCACAGTCCCAACAAAGTCCTTCTGCCTGCCTTGTGCGATTAGCGGAGCCTTCCAGAACTCTCCCTGCAAGGTAGTTTTTATCTCCAATGGGCGCACCGGTCGCAGCACAAATTCTGCCGAAAGATCATTCTGGGTCGTGCCACCGGGTAGAAAGTCGTGTGCAACCTTCGCTGTACGGTATTGCAGTTGAATCTGCTGGTCTGGCTTGAGGTGCCACGTGAGCCACGCCTGCCCTCCCGTTGCCTCTCGTCCAATCCAGTCTCCCAAGATAAATGCCTTGTTCGTATATCCTTGTTTCTCAATAAACTCCGTGAGAAGTAGGTTCCCGCCATTGCTCTCCGGATCGTGAGGGTTGGTCGTCGTACCTTCCGCGCGGAAGTCCAGTCGTGGCAGTTTAGGGAGACGCGCAATATAGACTCCTGGCCGCAGCCCAGAACGTCCTAGATTGCTTATCGGGAAGACGTTGTCATGGGCGAATGAATCCAGGTAGAGGGTAACCAGATGGTTATCTAAGGGCACACGCCAGAGGAAATCGAAAGTGCTGAAGCGAGCTCCTGGATCCTGGCGCGACTCTTTTACGGCAGGGGATACTCCACTGACGCTAAAAAAACTGCGGAGAAATGTGCCGATCGTAATAGGCACATGACCCTCGCCTCCCCATATGACGGAACGCATGAATCCGATCTCCAAATCCGGGGTTGGCTTCATGCTGATCTTCTCCATATGAATCCAGGGGGCATTGGGAAACTCATGGCCCTTGAGGCTGCCCACCATAAAGTCATAGCGAAAGAGGCCTACTACACGCGATAAACCTGGCACATAAAGGGGTTCCACCCGATTAATACGAAAGCTGTAGAGATTCTCCGCATTGTTGGACCAACCCATGCTGGCACCAAGACCCGGCCCAAGCCACTCGTCGCTTTTCCCAAACGAAACTTCATGGCCCAGCAGATGGGCGGAGAGATTGGCCTCCACTACACGGGAGTTGTTTTGCGCGGAGATAGGACCAGCGGGAATCGTCGACTGAGGCACATCCGGCGTCCCATCAATGGCGGCCAGCTGCGTCGCGACTGCGGGAGAGTAGCCTGTCGCCGCCGGGGCATGCTGGTACTCGCTGCGGACGTACAGGCTGAATCGCCCGCTATGGGCCTCCGCACTCAACCCGCTCAGGTTGTCGAAGCCAGGTTCGTCTGGCCGACCATAGTCGTTCACGATTGTCTGGCCGAAGTGAAAGCTGTCGTTGAGTATGGGGCCTTTAATACCACTGAGGCGGGTGTAAACGCTCTCCGTATTAAACGCAGGCGAAGAATTGCCAGCCAACTCGGGAGCCAACTCCCTGCGGAGCCGCGCGGCAATTTCCACAGCCTCGTCGGGCGCACTCGCGTCATCCAGAGAATCTTTCGATAGCGCTAACATATGCGCCAGAGAAGCTCGGGTCCAGGGGCGCACGCCCAGATATGCGGTAGGGAGGTATCCCAGGTAGTACAGACGGAGGGCGGCTGGGTAGATCCAGCTGTCCACGGAAATATAGGGGGAACCGATCGTGCTGGCGGATGCTGCCGCAACCTCAGCGTGCGAGGGTGTCTGGTCCCCGCTCTGGGCGGTCATTAGGGGCTCGAAAAGCAGTGTAGCCACCAAAACACTGCATACCTGAACGTAGAGACCCTTCAACGGCCAACGCGCACCGAAGGTTCGAAGCTTCACACTCCATGAGAGCTTCGGAGTGGTGATAGCCATAGGCCGGCATTGAGGACTTTGGAGATGATTTGTTTCTTTCGCGTCACCGGACTGCTGCCAAGGATATTTGGTGAGACATGAAGGGAGTTGTTCACATGACATGCAGGCGGCTCATACAATCTAAAACTGGATTGCTTCCAAAGACAGTATAAAGCTTACGGTAGATCTCGAAAGCTCTCTATGGAGGTTCTCTTCTGCCGAAAACCGATTGCCGATCGTAGATGGCGCGCTAACCATACCACCGCCTAAAAAGGTCGTCCGATTTCCTTCTTAATGCTTTTTGCTGTCAATTACAAGAAGAGACCCACCCTCGCAAGATGTGTCGCTGTCTGAAAACGGCGACCTCTTATCCAATTACGCGATTACTTGAACATGGAAAACCGAGGCGATGATCGCAGCGATCCGAATCGACGTCGCACGAACTCTCTTAGTTGCCGATCTACCAGAAGAAGCATGGGAACTCCAACAATTATCCCAACCGTAACCTCCGTGGCAAATAGCCACCGGGGGCCAATCGTGAACGTGTTGAGTCCTTTGTTCAAGCCTGAGACGATCAACACAATAGTGGTTGCTGCAATCAACGACGGCATAATAGAGCCGATAACCCGCCGAAGAGAGATCTTTGTGAAATGCATCAAAATGTAGAGAAATACCGGGGTAATGACGAACACCCCAGGAATCAGCTTCGCTACGGCGATCGCTATGATTTGCCGGTTCAAGACAGAATGACGGGTCATTGCACCGGCTACGATGAGGAATGCTACCCCCAATATAGTGCGGGCCCACTCGAGCCAAGCGAGCAGGTGGGGTCTTCCCAGAGCCTGCAGCAATGGTCCCGTGAAGTAAGCAAAAATGATGACCATGCCGAGCACGCAGAGGATTCGTAAAACGACTGCCGCTGCAAGCCACTCCGGTCCCAGCATCGCCATCAGGGGGCCGCTGACGGCTGCCAGACCGGCTAGTGCAGGTATGGTGATCGTGGAACTAAGCCGAATGCAGGTGAGAGCGCTCTCTGCGAGCCGAGCCTCATCATCCTGCAAGCGTGAAAATTCAGGAAGTGAGACCATCTGGATCGATGCAGCACAGGCGGCTATGACGGAGTTCATCAGGCGGTCCGCAAGCCGGTAAAGGCCCACCGGTACTGGTCCCAAAAATAGCCCTACAAGAATCGTTCCGGATTGAATATCGGCAAAGATTCCCATTTGCGCAATGAAGTTAGAGGCGGAAAAGCTCAACAGTTCGCGCAGATGGCTCCACGAGAATTCCCATCGCGGGCGCCAGTCGCTGAGCCTCCAGATCAACACAAGAGACACGAGATCTTTGGTAATCTGCTGGCCCACAAGCGACCAGACCCCGAACTTTGCCCAGGCCATCGCGATGCCTACGAGGCCGCCCGCAAAGACTCCGGCAGTTGATCGTACGGACAGGCTCTTGAAGTCCATGTTCCTCGAGAAGATGGACTTCTGCACAATAGCGAGAGCTTCGATGGGAACACAAAGCGAGAGAACAGAGATGAGTGTGGCCACTTTGGGTGCGTGATTCATCCCGGCCCACCAGTGACTCAACGCAACACTGACGCTAACAAGGACGAGACTCAGCGTGAGGTTCATCCAGAATACGGCATCGAGGTGTTCCTGCTGCAGGTCCTTCTTCTGGACGAGCGCAGCCGTCAGTCCCTGGTCCAAAAACATCTGGATGAATGTCACGAAGACCCAAGCAATTCCGATCAGGCCAAAGTCTTTGGGTCCGAGCAATGCAGCGAGTACAACAGTGAAAACTGCCACAAGGAGCCGCTCCACCCAGATACCGGCGAAGGACCATTTGATTGCGTTCTGGAAGGACTTCTGTGCTGCCATATGCCTTTAGTTTAAGGTACGGAATGGAAGATCCGTCAGGCCACAACGCAGCCGGTTAGATCGCACCTTTCTTGGCGAATAGAAGGAATTCTTTAGCTGCAACAGGTTGAAGAATCTTCCAGCGAGAGAGCTTTGCGAGTTTGCCTTCGCGCGGCGGGACATATCTTGACAAAATGATTTTCCCTCCGTTCTGCCGTAGCCAGTTTGTAAGTAATGACGGCGACAGGCGGTTGATCCCAGCTTCACGATAGGCTTTCGGTCCTTCCCCTCGGCGCAGCCAGCCATTCCAAAATGCGAGGCCGGAGATCACAGGTGAGGAGACAAGGATGACACCATCATTTCTCAGGAACTGCATGAGCAGGGAGAGAGATGCTTTTGGCTCCCTTCCTACGTGAAGAACATTATGCAGCAACAAACAATCAAATTGCTCTCCCTGCAGTTGTTGGTCAATAGAAGCCCAGTCGCCGAGGATGATCTCGACTCCTTGTCTGGCTGCACGCGCTGAGGCAACGGGATCAGCGGGAATAGTCACCACTCTCATGCCACTCTTCGCGAGAGAGATTTCTGTCTCACCACCACCGAATGACAACACCGACTTGGTCTCCTTGGGAACAAGGGAAAGGATGTCCTCTCTCTCAGCCTCGTAGTGGTCGCGCGAATAGCGACCACCGTCGAGCTTATGCTCCAGTTGAACCAGGGGGGCATAGATAGGGCCATGCTCGGCAATGTCAACAAGTACTCTTACTTGTTCCAGAAGATCCGGCTTGGAAAGCCCCAGTTTCTCTGCATATTTGTTCGAGAGGTGATGGACCGAAATTCTCTCGATCTCTGAGATGCAGATCATCTTTTTCAGACCGCATTGCGTATAGGGGTCGGTCGCAGCGCTACAAAGCATATCGTAGCGCCCCTCGTGTGGGCCAACCAGAAAATATCCAGACTGGATTGCACGCGCGAGCTGTTCCCGCGTGAGAGCATAGCAGGCGGCGTGTTCGTTGTAGAAAAATGCAAAAATTTGGCTGCTATGTCTCTGTACTGATTGCAGGTCCCACCCAAACCCAAACTGAAAATCGCAATATTGGATCTGCCCAGACACTCCATGCTCAATACGCAGAAAGCCGGGAACTTGATGCTCCGGTAAGATCGAAGAGTATTCAAGGAACGCGTCCACGTGATTGCGTGTCAGAAGCATGTCATCTTCCGAATAAAGAAACACATCGTAGTTGTTGAGTTCATCGGCGAAGATGCGCCGGTGTCCGAAAGGAAGAGACCAAGGATTAGAGGTTGGAAGGCCAACCTTCACCTGAATGTCAGCTCCTAGATCTTTGTGTACATTCGACAGAACGATAATGTCCACGGAGTAGGGCATCGCCCTTAATTCTTTCAGCATTCGCTCAAGGTGAATATCGTTCTGAGTGCCATAACTAGCAATTACGACAAGAATGCGCATTGAACCCGGTCCTTCACTTAAACCCTCGATCATAGACTGGACTCATCTCGATTGATTTTAGGTTATCGCGATTGGCGATGGCAATCCTCATCGATACATCACCATTAATGACCTTCCTCTTTGGCAGAATGTTCGCTCTGTTTCCCGGAAAACGGTAATAGCCTGTTTAGGAAAAGTGTGTCGCTTCGGTCTTTAAAGGGTACGGCACAATCTGGCAAGCTGTGATTGGGGGTGCCTTGCGCTAGGAGGGCAGTTCGGTATCGGAAGGATGCCGATACCGAACAAAGTGGGATATAGAACTACTCCCAGTCTTCACCTATATTATACTCAAGCTTCCTAACAGTTGTGGGGTGAAAGCTACTGTAGAACAAAGGCTCCGATTTCGAAGAGATCGATAATCCGAATGCAGCTTTTGATAACGCGTTCGCCCGCAGGACACAGAAAAATGATGGACTTGGCTGTTGCATATCGGATCTACCCAGGGGTTTCCAAGGTCCCTGCATACTATTCGAGTGATAAATTCAAGCTCTCCGAAATGTGCTTGGCATCGTTCCAGGAAGCTCTTGGCGATCTGAAAGTGAAGGTTTATGCCATTCTTGACGGTTGTCCTCCAGAATATGTCGATCTCTTCCAGCGAGTATTGCAGGGGCGTGATCTTGAAATCATCCAACCGGACCGAATCGGGAATCATGCTACTTTTGGACTCCAGATTGATTTGCTGCGGAATCAGACATCAGCGGAATACGTCTACTTCGCGGAAGATGATTACTTCTATTTCCCGGAAGCTATTAAGAGAATGGTGGGATTCATCCGTGATAGTGACGAGGTAGATTTCGTCACGCCGTATGACCATCCAGATAGTTACTATACGTCCTCGTGCCACGAGCGGCACTTCATCAAACCATGGGGAGACCGATACTGGCGAACAACCAGCTCAACCTGCTTGACTTTCCTAACGTCCCGCCATGTACTTGAGAGTACGCAATCGATACTCCGCAGTTACTGCAGGGGAAACATGGATTGTCCTATGTGGCAGGCGATGACTCAGAAGTTCTCGCTCTTCGATCCGCGAATCCACTTTGCGGATATACTCCGTTTGAAGCTATGGGTTAGAACCTGGCAGTACGGCTTTGGGCGAGTCATGTTCGGCAGGCGTTATAAACTCTGGGCGCCAATACCTACGTTGTCCACCCACATGGAGTCGACATGTCTTTCTCCGTTGGTTGACTGGCAAGAAGAATTCCACCGTTTCGAACTTACTTCAGGGCAATCCAGTTGAACGGTGAAGATTCATGGTTTACATCATTCTGGTGAACTGGAACGGTTGGAGAGACACTATCGAATGTCTGGAATCGGTGTTGCGGCTCGACTACGACAGATTTCGCGTGATAGTCTGCGATAACTGTTCCTCGGATAACTCGCTCGACCGAATTGCCGACTGGGCCCAGGGAACGATTCCGGCAGTCTGCTCCAATCCTGATCTTCAGGCTCTGACATCCCCCGCTTGTGACAAGCCGATACCGCTCTTGCGAGTTGAACTTCGGGAAAACATTGAGCTTGCAGCCCACCCTGAAAAACTCATCCTGGTAGAGACTGGAGCGAATCTTGGCTTTGCCGGAGGAAACAACGTGGGCCTTCGATTGGCGCTTGCCGATAAAAGTTGTGAGTTTACCTGGCTGCTGAACAATGACACGGTGGTCGAGCCGCAAGCTCTTAGTCATTTGGTCCAGCGTATGCAAGATCGGCCCGATGCGGGAATTTGTGGATCCACACTTATTTACTATCATGACGCGAATACTATCCAAGCTCTAGGTGGATCCATTTATAATCCGTGGCTTGCTCGTATCGGTCATATTGGTGGCGGTCTGAACGTGAGTCGGAATCCCGGCATACCCAAAGTGGAGTCACTCATGAAATATGTAATGGGGGCCTCGATGATGATTCGTCGAGAAGTGCTCGAGTGCGTCGGTCTTCTTGAGGAACGCTATTTTCTCTACTTTGAAGAAATAGACTTATGTACTAGAGCACGAAAGGCCTACTCGCTCGCGTATGCGGAACAAAGTATTGTTTATCATAAGGAGGGCTCTTCGATAGGGAGTTCTACTATCAAAAGAAAGCAGCAGAGCGCAAAAGCGCAACTGTATGCCTCAAGAAACCGGATACTCTTCACTAGAACACATTTTCCTTTTGCATTGGTAACCGTCATTTTTTCGGTTATGGCCAGCACCATGGCTCGGTTGCTGGCCGGACGATACGATGAGTGGTGGCATTCCGTACGGGGAATTGGTTTAGGTTTTTCTTGGAAACCCGACAATGTCTTAGATGCCCGGGAAAAAAGCGCAGACTTTTCGGGACCTAGGTCAGAATGAATTGTGAGGTTGGGTTATTTTGCAGTATTTTAGCCCTTGGATCTGTGATCGTGCCTACATTCACCAAGAGCGCCATCCAGAGCCACGTCAGAGACAAGTAGCCAAAATCTCCTCCTACACCACCCGCAACCAGAAAAGCGCATAGAGTTCCCCACTTTAGCCCAGACGAAGCTGTGGACCACCGCCATACTACTACGAAAGGTAATAGGGCAAGGATTACTCCCGGAAGGCCCGCTTGCTGCCAGTAGCTGACCAGCATATTTTGGATAAAGCCACCTTCGATATTCATTGCATTTGGAAGACCAGCAGTGCGAAGGTAATTATCGGATAGAACAGAAGCTGAATTCCAGCCAAATCCAATCAAGGGAGAGTCTCGGATCATAAAAATGCCAAGGACTATACCTCCGGCCCGTTCCTGCTGAGAGAGATCGGCATCTCTCGTCTGAGAACCGATTAGAGCCCATGCAGGAACCAGGGTGTATGTAATCAGAAGTAATGTAATAGGGATAAGACGGCGACTACTTAACCATGGCCCAAGTCGCTTAACCCGACTCAACATATAGCCGACGATCAAACCCGCGGTTGTCAACCACATACTGCGGGAAGCGCTCGTCAGGGTAAACAGGAAGATCGATAGCCATCCGATCCGTCTGGATGTTCGCTTTAAGGGTAAGTACAGATTCAACAGTATCGCCACAACCATTGGGATTGTTGCCTGTGACGGCTCAGCAAAGATTGCGGTGGAACGAATCATGGATGTCCATCCTGCCGCATCGTAACCGTAATTCATGTACGACTTGTTGTTTCTTAGCCAATCGAGAAAGAGAGGTAATCCTAAGAGCTTCGCCGGAACCTGATACACGCCATAGAAGAAGGCCGCAATTAGTAAACGTCTAAGCCATAACATGGTATTCCACGCTATCCCGTCACGCACATAACGCACACATATGGCGAAATATGCCAGAAACATAATCCGGGCGGCGACATGTATTATTTGTGAGTCACTTGAGAGCGAAAACCAGATCGTCTGTATCAACGTGACAGAAATAAGGGCTATAACTTCCGTCGCAACCATGAAATATATCCAGAGCTCTGGACCGCGAGCCTTGGCTGCCAGAAAAATGGGCCTGGGACGAATTCCGCTAATGATTGGGATCAATATAGTGGCATAGAAGACAGGAATACCCGAACTTGCCGTGTTGAAAAAACTCGTAGCGATCAAAACGCCCGTAAGCGCGAATAGTAAGCCTGCAAGGGATGTCTGAATCGAATGGTTTGTGTTTTTGAAAGGTGTCATGTTAGGTGCATCTCTGCCTCTCAAATCGGGATCATGCGCGAAAATTGTTATCAGTGTGCTTATTCAGTGTGGTGTATAGTCGGTAAGTTTCCCGTGCTGTGTTCATCCATGTAAAACTGGATGCGCGGGACTTGCCGGCGGCACGATTTTTATCTTTATTAGAATCATCTGCCAAAATTCTAACCATTGCATTTGCGAGGTCCTGAATAGAGGTCGGATCGACGAGCTCTGCTGTGTCACCCGCGACTTCGGAAAGCGAGCTATTTGCGCTTGTAATCACTGGAACACCCGCCGCCATAGCTTCTAGAACCGGCAACCCAAAGCCCTCATAAAGGGAGGGGTAAACGAAGATTTCACAGGAATTCAAAAGGACCCTCTTCTCATCGTCAGTTATGAACCCCACTTGTAGTAATCGCTTCGTGTGGCGTGATCTCCGGATTTCAGTAATAATTTTGCTGTAATCCCAGCCGAGCTTCCCAGCGAGGACAAGGCTCACATCCCCTCTACGGTCTGCCAAATACTCAAATGCCTGGACAAGACGGACGAGGTTCTTACGGGGCTCAATCGTACCTATATTCAGAATGAACGGGCGGCTCAAGTTGAGTTTTTTCAATACGGCGCTAATTTCGTCCTGACCAGATGGAACGCTGTATTTGGGGTCTACCCCGAGGGGCACCACTACTCCTACAGCGTTGCCTCTTGCCACTAGGCGCTCAGCATCTTTCCGCGTGGATTCCGAAACGAATATAACGGCGTCGGAATGTCGGATTGCATGACGGATGAAGAACGGCATGATGAGGCGACGTCCACGGGTGTGTAGATCTGGAAACAGAAGAAACGTAAGGTCATGGATTGTTACGATGCGACGGCACGGGGACAGTATTGGGTGGGTATAGTGCAAGGAGTGAAGCGAATCGATCCTGTAAAACATCAGTAAAAGTGGCAAGATCAACTGTTCAAATGCAAATAGTATGGCTCGATTCCTAAAGAAACGGGATGGGATTACGACATATTGAACGACATGTCCATTTGGCATGTCTTGCGGTAACGCTATCTCATCGCTTTGAAGTAGAACAAAAAGCGAATCGTTGGGTCCGAATAGCGGAACGATCTCTCGTACAAGGTTTTCGGCGTACACGCCGACACCTGTTCTTGAAACCGGGATTTGCGAGTAGTCGATCATCACTCGCATGAATCCGGACCCTCTGTAAAAATAGTCATATTGTTCTAGCCTAACCGAGAGAGCTAATTCCAGCAGGTCGTGTGGATATTCGTTGATGACCCAAACACCACCGGTGGGGATTACCTGAGTCAAGCAAGCAAGATATCCATCCTCACAACGTTAAGTGAACCGAAAAGAGAAATCGCCGGCATCGATCGATAGAAATACTTTGTTTTGTAGGTGGTCGATTCACATTCCAGTTGATCGCTCCAAAAGCAGAATATTGGAGGGTTGCTTGCGTGGTTTATTAGGGGCATTTATAACCGCTACCTAAATCCCCATGTCACGTGTGTCTTTTTGCCGCCCTCAGTTTCTCAGCGTATTCAGGGACCGTATGCAGGTATTTTCGTAGTTCTCCGAACAAAATCCAGCCAATCGCTCCTATAAAACCAAGGGCAACTCCACCAATGACAATCAGTGCCCTTGGCGGGCCGGACTTTTTGTCGGGAGGAATAGCAATGTCAACGACTTGCACCATAGCTCCCTCCTTTGCTTCGTCGAGCTTTGCTGCCTCATACTGCCGGGCAAGTATATCGAAGAGGGTTTCGTTGTATTTGACCTCGCGCAGCTTGCGGACGTATTCGAGTCCGACCTGCGGTATTCGTCCTTTTGAAGGTACAAGTTCGCTGTCATTCTGATCGCCAGCACCTCCTAATTTGGCTAGTTGCGCACGTAGACCAATAAGTTCCCGTTGTGCCTGCATCAGATCGACATTGCCCGCCCCAGCGTATGCCTGCATAGACTGAACCTGTACTTCTTTGGCTGCGAGTTGGGCACGGATAGAGACGGCTGATTCGATCAAAGCGCGCGCCTGACTGTCCAGTTGAATCAGACCGGTCGCCTGTTCCGTCTGTTCTAGATTTTCCTCGGCCTTCGCCAGGCTATCCTTGGTCTTCTGCATCTGACGCTCCAGGAAAAGTCTACGTTGCGAAGCTTCCCCAATAGCCAGTGATTCCGACAGTTGCCGGTATTGCTCGATATAGCCGTTGGCGAGTTCTGCTGCACGGACAGGTGTTCTAGCGCGAACGGATATTCGGATGAGACCATCCTTTCCATTGCCATCGATCAGTACGTGACCCTCAAGAGCCTCCCGAGCGCTGGAGAGTAATTTCGCCTTATATTCCTGCTGCAGGTTATAGCGATGAACCATCGCGTTTTCCACGGTTTCACTTCTAAGCAACCCAACGTATAAATCGGCTGGATTCTTCAGGCCAGGGAGACCGGAGGCACTTGCCAAGGAGCCTAGCCCTCCACTGGCTCCTCCAAGCTGCGATAGAAGCGAAGAAGAAAACGAGGAGCTTTGCTGAGGTGGTAGCAAAGTGGTCATGGCGGTGTAGTTGGTGGGCAATCGAAGAGCTACTACGATTGCGATCACAGCGCAGACACAAGTGACGCGCAGCAAAAAAGTACGGTTTTTCACCAAAAGAACGAGAATATCCAGCATGGAGATTTCGGCATCGGATGCCTGGATGTGCGATCTATTGGCATCCGTTCGGTTGACGGTGCCTGCTTGTTCTACGACTTCATTCATAGGCTTTAGGCCAGTCGCACCATTGACTTAGAGAGATTTCGCATCTGTACTCCACACGATGATCATACATCTGGATCTGAGTTGATGGAGCCAACCATTCATGGAGGGGCAAAGGATGCCGTAGAATTAGACGAAGAGAATCATGGCTAACCTAAACGAGACAAGAGTTCCTAGCAGTGCGCGGTGCAGAAATCGAAAGCAAATTTTCGCACATCGGATTGAATTAGGCATTTGGATGGCTGCTGTTGCGGTAACCGCATTGTGCGTGAGTTCTGCCGTCGGACAGTCTTATTCACCTTCAACGCAAAGCAGCAGTTGTTCTGATTCCAGTAGTGCGGATTGTCAGACCGAGACTCAGGCTCAAGGTCAGAATCAGAAAGTACAGTCAACCGATTCCCAGCAACTGCGTAGTACGCAGACACCTGACAGCACAAGTCGTGATCTATATGTAGATCGGGCCGGGTTTCCTGATACGAATAGTCCTGAGCAGCAGCAACAATGGAGACTACGGCACCCAGAGCAGCCTACGGACTTTCAGAAGCTGGCTCAGCAGTCGACGGGCGAAATGCTTCCGATCTTTGGTCGGGATCTCTTTAAGCGGGCGCCTTCGACCTTTGCACCCGTGGATCAAGTTCCTGCATCGGCTGATTATGTGCTGGGGCCGGGCGATGAGGTCATCGTCAGGATGTGGGGCCACGACACTTTAAATGCACGGTTGACTGTAGACCGTTCAGGCTCCATCTATATCCCTCATATCGGAGGTGTGGACGTGGCGGGGCTTCGGTTTGGCGATTTGCAAGATCACCTTCGCCAAGAATTGAACCGTGCTTACCGCAATTTCGACCTGTCAGTCAGCTTGGGTAAGCTGCGCTCTATTCAAATCTTTGTTTTGGGCGAGGCGTACTCGCCAGGTAGCTACACGGTCAGTTCGCTCTCCACCATCTTCAACGCGCTTCTGGCTGCAGGAGGGCCGACGCAGCAGGGTTCCATGCGGAATGTGCAGCTTCGTCGCGGCACACAGACCGTCGCGACTCTCGACCTGTACGACTTCATTCTCAAAGGTGACCGATCCAAGGACCTCGTCCTGCAGGCGGGAGACGTTATCTACATACCGTTTGTCGGCGGGCAGGTGGCAGTGAGTGGGAGCGTCAGGCATCCTGCGATCTATGAGATTCTGCCGAGCTCGAACGTTGATGAAGTGCTTAAACAGGCTGGGGGCCTGAGCTCTACTGCGGGCAACACTCGGATTTCGATCGAACGCGTCGAAGAGCACCACGAGCGGCTCGCAATGAACATCGAACTTGATGCCGCAGGATTCGCCACAAACCTCGTCGATGGTGACGTAGTGCATGTCAATCCTATCCTCGATGGCTACAAGAACACTGTCACGATCCGTGGCAATCTCGCAAACCCGGGCCGATTCCCATGGCACCCAGGAATGAAGCTCAGCGATATCATTCCAGACCGCGAATCGCTGTTGACTAAGGACTACTGGCGTCAGAGAAATCGCCTTGGCCTTCCCACCCCGCTTTTTGAGCCAAGTGTTAATCAGCAGACCTACTTGAATAGGCGAACCCTTAATCAGGGGTTTGACCGTAGCCGTTTGGGGACGGGGACGCGCGAACAGTCCAATTTAAACAGCCTCGATGGGGGAATAGACAATACTGATGGTGCCTTGTCACCTTCTCTTCAAGGGTCCACACGCGACTACACAGATCAGCTAGACGACAGATCTCGTGATGGAGTGGATTCGCAAGATCAATATTCAGCTCAGCAAGATTTAGGTCAGCAAGATTCAGCTCAGCAATATTCAACTCAACAGAATTATTCAAACCAAAACAGAAGGCCAGGATTGGAGCAAAGCTCCCTGGCGGATCAACAGGCGACGTCCACGCAAAACCTCGAACCTAATGGACGACGCAAGACCGAGATCAAAGTAGAGGTTCCTGAGATTGACTGGTCCTATGCAGTCATTCAACGGATGGACGCGAAGACTTTACGCAACTCTCTTGTTCCTTTTGACTTGGCGAAGCTAGTGGATGGCCACGATCCAAGCCAAGATATCGCGCTTCAGGCCGGAGATATCGTCACGATCTTGTCTCAAAACGATATTCTTGTTCGACAGGACGAGAAGACGAAGTATGTCCGGCTCGAAGGGGAGTTTGTAAACTCCGGCGTGTATAGCGTGGAGCCAGGTCAAACACTCGCGGATGTTGTTAAGAAAGCGGGTGGCCTGACAGATAAAGCCTATCTCTATGGTTCTTCCTTTACGCGTGAAACAGCGCGCGTGCTTCAGCAGCAAAGATTGAATGAATATATTTCTTCACTTTCGGTAAGCTTGGAGCGCTCTTCTATCACCTACGCCATGTCCACTACAACCCCGACTGTCGCCAATGTCGATCCGTTTGCACAGCAACGTGGGATATTGAATCAAATGCGGAGTCTCCGAGCAACAGGTCGTGTAGTTCTGCAGTTCAAGCCAGACAGTGTTGGCGAAGCGTCGATTCCTGCGATCCAGCTTGAAGATGGAGATACGTTTCGCGTGCCGTCTAAGCCAATTATCGTTAGCGTAGTAGGTGCGGTGTACGGGCAGAATGTATTCCTTTACGACAGTAAGTATCGCGTTCGTGATTACCTTCTGCTGGCTGGTAAACCTAACCGAATTGCGGACAAGAAAAATGCATTCATTATCCGCTCAGATGGTTCGGTATATAGCAACCATCAAGGTGGGGGACTTTGGAGTGAGCGCCTGGAATCGACAGCCATCTACCCTGGAGATACGGTGGTTATGCCCGAGAAACCTATAAGACCCTCTGGTATGCGTGATCTTATTGACTGGTCACAGGTATTCTCATCGTTTGGAGTGGCCGCTGCTGCAATTCAAGTGCTTAGGTAATTGCATCGGTGAACTGTGTGACCTGGCGGGAGAAGAAAGATTGACCGAGCAGCATAATGTAGCACTCCCGTCAGGGTCTTATCAATACGATATTGCAGCCTCGATTGTTGTATTTCATACGGATGCAGGCGAACTCTCCGACTTGATCATGTCGCTTCAGCGAAGCAGCCTTTCCGTGAGAGTCACGGTCGTAGATAACTCTTCTACGGATGCGCTGCGCACTGTTGCAAATCAAACCGGAGCCCTTTACCTTTATCCCGGCGCTAACGGCGGCTTCGGCAAAGGGCACAATCTCGCGATGCGAGAGACTCTGCATCTCGCGCGATATCATGCGGTCGTCAACCCAGACATTATCCTCTCTCATGACACCCTAGAGCGGCTCTATGTCTTCATGGAAGAGAATCCTGGGGTGGGTCATGTAATGCCCGCCATCTTGAATCCGGACGGGTCCGAACAGAGATTGACCAAGCGTTTACCCAAGCCTTCAGACCTCTTTCTGCGGAGATTTTTGGGGGAATGGGGAAAGAGGCTTGCTCCCGCTCATTGGGCGCAATACGAACTGCGTGATCGAAACTTAGCGAGTCCGAGTAGTGTGCCGTGCCTCTCGGGCTGTTTCATGTTTCTCCGAAGTTCTCTTCTCGAACAAGTTGGGCTCTTCGACGAACGTTATTTCATGTATATGGAAGATGTCGATCTTTGTCGCCGAATCGGTAGTAAGAGTAAGACAATGTTCTTCCCCGGAACAACCGTCATACACGGATACAGCAAAGGCTCCTATAAGAATTACCGTCTGACTTTCACACATTTGCTGTCTGCAATACGTTATTTCAAGAAGTGGGGTTGGTTTTTCGATAGGGAACGCGACCATCTCAATCGCTTACTTTAATCCGTCGTAAAGCAATCCGTCTCGGATCGTTAGGTAAACAACTGCCAAACTTTGTCGACTCCAATATCGCTCGGGCTACGGGTACAAACACCTATTCGTTCACTGGCGGACCCCGAATGGGGACAAATGGACATACCCTCTTTACACGGCATGTGTCAACAAGGCTTATAACGCGTTGACGTCGCACAAAAGAGTCCTTTCGGGTTGACGAGGCATCTTGTTCGGGGGGATAAACGCTCTCGCAGTAGGCCGTTTATTTTGTAAACGGCCTACTGCTCAGCCGTCTGCGGGAGGCTGGTGAAGATGAGGTAGTAGGCGTAGACATTATAGGGGCGGGTCTCGGGGCCACAGCCATCGTAGTTAGGAGGGCTGTCCCCCGGTTGTTGCCTTTGTCTCCTCCGTTTGCACAGAGCTTGGACGACACCGTCACCCGATACCGTCCAGGGAGTCCAACCGGCCTCTACCAGCTGCAATACGACGTCCTCTATCGAAGGAGGAGCCTTGATTACGGGAGAGGTGAAGGACTTGTATGCCGTGTTCCACTTGCTTTCCTGCGAGTTCTAGACGATCAGTTTCATCCTGTCCTTTTGCGCCGGAGATGGTCAGTTGCTGCCGTCTACGGTGGCCTCTCAATCCGGAAAAGACCGGTATGCCTGAAGAGAGCCAGAAGAGATCAAGGCGTAGAGGGCAGAGCTCTCTGGAAAAGGGCGGGAACGTAGGATCGTTCGTTATGTGCCGTTCCACGGAGGGCAATCGGGAGCCAGGGCGCAGGCGTAATCTCCCCGAGCAGCAAAGCTAACCATGAGGTGCAGCCTGACACCGATAAGTCGCAAGGGAAGGCAACGGAAGGGAAGCGGGGCCTGGCAACATCATGCTCAGCTCCGACAGTCTAGCGCTGGGGTGAGTTCCAGAGGGGCCTGAATTGTGAGTTGGTGAACTTGGATACAGCTCTCTCAACGATGCCGCCCAAATAGTGGCTCCAGACGGCGCATAGAAATGCGCACTCAGAGCCACACCCGGACCTAGGGGGCGCTCATTTTTCCGGTCATCTTCTCACGTATGGCGGCGATATCCAGCCTTGGCCGCTTGCTACCCCTCAGACATGGAAGTTTTCGTCAGGGAAGCGTGCTTATAAATTTTCGCCACGCGAGAATCTACCTCGGTACCTATCCCTGAGAAATACCGGAATTGTTGGCGTATCCTAAATGAAGCTGCTGAGGGGGTGGCGCTGTATATCGAGATTCATGGCAAACAGTGGCAAGGACCCTCGTTTGCCGTGAAGTCGTGCATCGATATCGTCGAGTTGGATGTGCGCGCCATATTTCGCTCTATTGGAAGAGCAGAAATATATTCAACTAAACCCATTCTTTGTACAAAAAAACACAAACCGATTGTTACAAAAATATACGGGAAATTTATCTCAACCTCGGAAAGGTTCTACTGTTCGAGTAGCCCCATACTTGCGAGAAAGAATCTTTTGATCCATCGTTTTCACCGGAGAAACGATGATGTCACCTTTTATAAATAGTTATTGTCTGCGGGAATCAATAATATGAAGATATCGGAGCTAGCCATCTCTTATTTTGATGATGCCACGATATGTTTTCATGCTCGTATTTCCAGGTTGCCGGTTGCTTTAAATCTACATAATTCAGTACCAGGACGAACCGACTGAGTAATAGTACTTATTGCAATCTTAGCGTTTAAAACGCTCTGTAATGCATTGCAAGAGATATCTGCTCGCAGGCGTATAGCAGTCACAGGTGTGCCTAATGCATTGGCATTTTATTGGTTAGGTGGGTAATAATGGCCGATTTGGGTTTGTTGGAAGCCAGTCTCAGGTTCATCTAGAAAAAGGTTTGAATGTGAGTGCATAAACCTGCACCTAAGAGTGCAACTACGGCAATTGCCTTTTAAGGCGCGCCGCCTACACCAGCAAGCTCTGAGGTTCCTAGTTTGCAATCAGTAATTTGCTAATGGAACGTGCAATCCATTTGCGAGTTTAGTGGATTCGTGCCAATATCTTGAGTATAGCTGATATAACCATTGGTTACGTTTTTGGTAACGGTAACAAAACTTGCTGGTTTTGTATCGAGCTGGACGTTGTGCCGGTTCGATTACCTTATCCACACGAGTTGACTCAGTTCGGTCGATCTTCGTGCCAGCTCAAAGTCGTTGGCTTCAGGGGGCAGCAAATGAATACCGCTTTCCAGCCGCAACGGGACATTGTCTTGGGTCACGTACCAAATGCGCCTGCCACCCTCAACGAGGGTAGTTCTTCAGGCAAGTCAATTCTCTATGGTGCGGCAGGGATCAAAAGGGCCATCTCGATATCAAGTCGAGATTTTGAGGTAGTGAAAGCGGATACACCCTTTTTCTTTGACGGCGGACTTCCTCTGGAGCAGTTGGCAATCAGCGGCTTGAGAGAGCGCGGCTTGTTTGGTTTAGCAGGCTTAAGTCGGCTGACGGGTACGGGTGTAGGCCGATGAGTGAACGTACTGTATATCCGTTGACCGCTGCCCAGCGTGGCTTCTATTTCGGCCAGAAGATTGCGCCGACTGCCAATATGAATCTTGCTGAGGCGGTCGAGATTCGCGGTCCAATCAACCCGGAGATTTTTCAGCGGGCGCTGCGTCAGGTGGTGGCCGAGGCTGAGGAATTGCGTATTCGCATCGTGGAAGAGGACGGAAAGCCGCTGCAAAGCGTGCAGGCGGTCTTCGATTGCGATTTCCCCTATATCGACATGAGTTCCGAAGCAGATCCGCAGTCCTCGATACAAGCGTGGATGATGGATGAACTGGCCCAGCCGGTCGATCTGACTAATGACCGTCTGTGGACGTGTGCTCTGCTAAAGGCAGCAGACGATCGCTATTTCTGGTATCACCGTGCCCACCATATCGTTGAAGACGGTTATGGTGGCGGGTTGATCGCGAAGCGTCTCGCAGAGGTGTATACGGCCTATGCGCAAGGCCGCGAGCTAGCGCCGAACAACTTTTGTTCCGTTGAGATGCTGGTTAAGGCTGAGAGCGATTTTCAAAGCTCGAACCGTTTTCAGCGTGATCGCGAGTACTGGCATCAACAGCTAGCCAACATGCCCGAGGCAATCACTCTCTCGAGCAGTCGCCAGCGGCATGGTCTGACTAGCAAGCTGCTGCGAAGTTCCGGCCATCTTTCCGCTGAGATCGCCAGGCAGCTTACTGCTCTCGGCAAGAGTATTGGCGCCAGTTTGCCTCAGGTGCTGATCAGCCTGGTTGCCGCGTACTATCAGCGTGCCAGCGGCGTCAGCGACCTGGTCTTCGGCATGCCAGTGTCTGGGCGGCTCAATTCAGCACTGCGCAACTCTGTTTCCGTATCCGCGAACATCATACCGATCCGCGCATCCTTCACCCCGGAGATGACGGCTTTAGATCTGGTCACACAGATATCTCGAACGGTGCGACAAGCCCTGCGGCATCAACAATATCGCTATGAAAACTTGCGCCGGGACCTCGGACTGGTGGGCCGGGATCAGAACATTGCATGGCTTAACGTAAACATCGAACCGTTTGACTATCGTTTTGATTTTGATGGAGCGGAGACCGAGTTACAGAATCTTTCGAATAGTTCTGCGGAAGATTTAATGGTGTTCGTGTATGACCGCGGCACCGATAGTGGTTTGCGATTTGATCTTGATGCCAACCCAACTTTGTACAGTGCGACAGAGCTGGACGAACACCGACGCAGGTTGACATGCCTGATTGAGCAAGTGCTGGCCAACCCGAATGCCCCCCTGCAGCGGTTGGACATCATGGGTCCTGAGGAACGGCAACGCTTATTGATTGGCTGGAATGACACCGCTGAAACGCTAACGCACATGAGTCTGCCGACGCTCGTTGCTCAATGGGCAGAGAGGACTCCAGATGCCCCGGCTGTGGTGTTTGAGAACACTACCGTCAGCTATCGGCAGCTGCATGATCGAAGCCTGCGACAGGCCCATCAATTGCGCGCCAATGGGGTTAAGCCCGGCGATATCGTTGCCGTCGCGTTGCCGCGCAGCGAGCAATTGCTCGTAACGTTATTAGCCATCATGCGGACCGGCGCCGCCTATCTTCCGATCGACCTGGATAGTCCCATCGAACGGACAGCATTGGTTCTGGAAGATGCTGCACCGATCGCACTGATCGTACAGCGGCAGATGAGCGTAAGCTTCTCTCGCTTTGGTTTGAGGCTGTTGCAGCCCGAACATATCGATGCGTCTCTGAGTGGTATCGACCAGGATTTGGATCTAAGTACGCCAGAAGGCGCTGTCTATGTGCTCTATACCTCTGGATCGACGGGACGTCCCAAGGGCGTAGAGATAACCCACTACAACCTTGGCAACTTTTTAGAGGGAATGCAGCGACAGTTGAAGCTGACAGCAGGGGACCGTTTCCTGGCGGTAACCACTGTCATCTTCGACATCGCCGGCCTGGAGTTGTATCTGCCCTTGATGGTTGGGGCGCGCGTCGTAATGGCCAGTGGCGAAGCCGCTCACAACCCACCGTCATTAGCGAAGTTGATTCGGTATAGCGGTGCGACGCATATGCAGGCCACCCCTTCGTTGTGGCGTATCCTTCTGAGTTCTCCAGAGGTAAGACTCGACAAAGTGCATGTAATGGTTGGCGGCGAGGCACTGAATGCCGAGCTGGCTGAACAACTCAAGAACATGGCGGCGCGCGTTACCCAGTTCTATGGCCCGACGGAGACGACGATCTGGTCGACAGCCTTCGAATTAAGCAAGAGCGAGGGGGGCATACCACCGATTGGCCGTCCTATCCTGAATACTCAGCTTTACGTTTTGGACGAAGAGCGCCAGCCGGTCTTTACGGGTGCGATCGGCGAGCTGTATATCGGTGGCGCAGGTGTGGCTAAAGGATATCTGCGCCGGCCAACTCTGACAGAGGAGCGCTTCCTCCCGAATCCTTTCGTCAATGACGGTAGCCGCATGTATCGCACGGGCGATCTTGTGCGCTGGGTAAACAATGGATTGCTGGAATTTATAGGGCGCGCGGACGATCAGGTAAAGATAAACGGTCATCGTGTCGAGCTAGGAGAGGTTGAGAGTCTTCTTCTACAGCACGAATCGGTCGCAGAAGCTGCTGTCGTCGCGCAACATAATGGAAAGGGCGCGACATCACTGGCTGGATACGTAGTGGCGACGGATAAAAGCTTCATCGATATCGAAACATTGGGTATGTTTCTGACCGGCCGCTTGCCCAGCTATATGATCCCCACTAACTTTATGCTGCTCGATGCCATGCCGCTGACGCCGAACGGCAAGCTCGACCGCAAGGCATTGCCTGCTATCGAAGAAACACGACGTGACATCTATGTCGAGCCGGTCTCTCCCACGGAAAAGAAGCTCGCCATATTATGGCAACACATTTTGAAAGTCGATCGTGTCGGGTTGCACGATAATTTCTTCAACCTTGGTGGCGATTCACTGAATGCGGCCGAAATGATTGCCCATTTCCCCACGTACTTCGATATGGAGCTGCCATTGGGCAGTTTGTTCGAAGCTCCCACCATTGCGCACCTGGCGACACTGGTTGATCGTCTCAGCAGTGAGAGCTCTGAAACTCTGGGTATCGTATTGCCGCTGCGTAAGGAAGCCAAACACGCGCAACTTCCACTATTTTGTGTTCACCCCATATCAGGTATCAGCCTCGGCTTCTCCGGTCTGCTGCGGCACCTGGATCCAACAATCCCTGTCTATGGGCTGCAGTCGCGCGGTCTGCTGGGCGACACGAGCCTGCCGTCAAGTATTGAGGAGATGGCGTCCGATTATCTGGCGCAGATCCGACGCATCCAGCCGGAGGGGCCATATCGGTTGGTTGGCCGTTCGCTGGGGGGACTGATCTGCCATGCGATCGCAGCGCAGATGCAGAAGCAGGGGCTGCAGGTGGAGTTGCTGGTGATGATTGACAGTCACCTGTTCACGGTAGGAGGTTCCTCTCGTCCGCTGACGGGAGGTGAGGAAGTTCAGGCAGCACTGAGCTTTCTCGATATTGATCTCGGTGAAAAGGTGGTTCCGCAAACATTGAAGGAGCTGGGTGAGTTTTTATTGCATCCCGATAACGCCAATTCGATTCCCCTAACGCAGGGGATCATGAAAGTGGCAAAGGGAGTCATGAAGAACAATCCGGAGTTCATCCGGCATCTATCGGAAGTGGTGTTCAACAATTTGAAACTGGCACGCCAATATGTGCCGCGGACCGTTGATCTTAGCCTGGTCTATTTCCACGCCACGGAGATTACAGGTGACCTGGATAACATCATCAATCGTAACCCGTTGGCCTGGCGTCCGTTCTTTGACGGCAGGATTGAAGTCCACGAACTTGCCTGCCATCACGAATTGGTCTTAGAGCCTGGGCCAGCTGCTCAGATCGGAAGGGTTCTGCAGCGCCATCTCGCGTTCTCGAACGATCGGCCGCTGCCAAGAAATTCATCAATAGCCCACAAAGGAATGGAAGCAACGACTCCATCTTATGTCTGAGATCTCGACAAACACGCCCAAACCTATCGTGATCTTTGCTATCGGAACGCAAGGAGATATTCGTCCTTGTGTGGCACTGGGTCAGGGCCTTCAGCGTGCGGGTTATCCGGTGCGCATGGCTACCAGTGAAAATTTCGCCGAACTGGTCCGAGAGGCTGGGTTGGAGTTTTTCCCGCTCACTGCGGACTTCCAGGCCATGCTGGATTCCGATCGCTCGATCGGTGACAAAGGCATGAACGTTCGCGCCATGGTCCGCATCTTTCGCGAGCGCTATGCAAGCTGGGCCGTTAACTGGGTGCGTGAGGGGTTGGCTGCAAGTGAAGGAGCAGGGCTGTTAATTGGCGTTAGCAACAGCATTTTGCTGGCCAAGGCCTTATCCGAATCCCAGGGTATTCCGTTCGCCATCGCTCGACTGCAACCCTGCACATTATCGAAGATATTGCCTCCGATTATGTTGATCAGTTCGCAGAAGAAGATTCCCGGCGTCGCCAGTCTTGGCGCTCATTACTTGCTCTTTATTTTGCTGTGGAAGGTGATGGGGCCTGCGATCAATGAGATTGTTCGGCCACAACTCGGATTGCCCTTGTATCCATGGTACGGCCCTTATTTCCGCGATCTACATAGGGCGAAGATCGTCAATGGATACAGCCAGCATGTTCTGCCGCGACCAGTAGACTGGACGGAAAACTCACAGGTCAGCGGATACTGGTTTTTGGACCAGAGTGAATGGGAACCCTCGGAGGCCCTGAGTCAATTTCTTGCGGCAGGGCCAAAGCCGGTCTATATCGGTTTTGGGAGCATGGTAAGCAGCAATGCTGAGGCGTTCACGCGGACGGTGCTGGACGCGGTGAAGATAAGCGGTCTGCGCGCGGTTCTTGCTACTGGCTGGGGTGGGCTGGACGGCGAAGAAGGACCACAGGACGATCAGATATTTTTTCTGCGTCATGCGCCCCACGACCGGCTCTTTCCGCTCATGTCCGCTGCGGTTCATCATGGGGGAGCTGGCACTACCGCCGCCGCTGCGCGTGCGGGAATCCCCTCGGTTATCGTGCCGTTCTTTGGAGATCAACCATTCTGGGCAGGCCGTCTCAACAGCCTGGGAGTTGCGCCGCCCGCATTGAATCGTAAGCTCATGACGGCCCAGGAATTGGCGTCGGCCTTGGTGGCTACTCAGCAGCCATCGATGGTGCAAAAGGCGGCAGAGTTAGGACGTGCGGTGCGCGCAGAGGACGGAATTGGAGAAGCTTTGCGTTACCTCCGCGAATGGAATTTGCTCCCAGCCATTACTCCTGATCCTTTGGCCAAAGAGTTCGTAACGAGCTCGATGGGAAGGCCCTGATGAAACGACACATGGCGTTGTTCGAACGCGCGATGTATCTGGAGGGGGACCTCCATGTCAGTGTGATGGTGACGGCTCGTATCTGGGGCCGCCTGACAGAGGAGAACTTGAAACATGCCTTGGCACAGGTGCAGGCCAAGCATGGAATACTGCGTTGTCTGATCGTGCAAGAGAAAGGCCGCCCTTACTTCGTAGTGCAGGAGCAGCCGCCTCCGATTCCGTTGCGGATCGTCGAGCGGCAGAGCGATGAAGATTGGTTCGATGTCTCCACGCAGGAGTCTTTGCAGCGGTTTGATGGCAGCAAGGAACCGTTAGCCAGGTTGATCTGGCTGCGCAGTGATTTGGAAAACGAGTTGTTGCTCGTTTGCAGCCACGCTATCTGCGATGGGCTCTCTCTTCTTCTGCTGCTGAAAGAACTTCTTCTGGTGTGTGACCAGCCCGATGCCGACATCGGCGTTCCCACTAGCCTCAATGCCATCGAAGAGGTTTTTCCCGCCAAAGTGCTGACGGACGAGCGTCTTCAGCGCCAAATTCGCTGGAAAGTTGCGCTATTCAAGCTTTCGCTGCGGTTTGTGCGCAGTGGACGGAGATGGACGTACGGCGAAGTTTACCGAAATATCTGGAGACTCGATGAGCCGACCTCGCAGTTGTTTATCGCACGCTGCAAGAAGGAAGGCGTCAATGTTTTCGCCGCACTCAGCCTGGCGTTTATCCAGGCGTTCCAGAACGTGTGTGGGCCGAAGAAGATTGAAAAGTTCGAAGCACCTGTAGACTTCCGGCGTTATTTGTTGAATATGCGACCCGACAGCCTGTTTGCGGTTGCGCCGACTATTCGATTGTCATTGCAGGACCTGCGTGATGTGGATCCGATCACCTCTGATTTCTGGACGCTTGCACGTGCGCTCAAGACAGATATGACCAACAAGATCGATCGGTTGGAGTCCAGTGTCTATACCTTGTTCTTAGGGATGGAACATTTGCATGGTGTGTACGATCAAATGTTCGCTCGGGCACAAGCCAAACGCGCGGGATCCCAGGTTTCGTTGAGCTATGTAGGGAAACTGGGGTTGGACCAAAGCTATAGCAATTTTCGTCTGCAGGATATCTGTGACATCTCAGGAATGATGTCACCAACTCCCGCCAACCTGGTTGCGATTTATAGTTTTGCTGGGCAGTTCCGCTTTTCCCTTTCGTCGGATGAGTCTTCGTTGCCGTATTCTCAGGCTTTGCAGATCAAACAACAAGTCCTGGAAACTCTGACGCTCAACGCGGGGAAGCAGGAGACGCAGGCGGTAGTATCGGCCGATGTTCCATCCATGGTGCATGGGGAGGTCTCATGACGCTCGATGTCCATGAAACCATTCCGGCTGAGACTGCGGAAGTGCCTCCGAGACAAGTGAGTCAGCGGTCGCGGCCGATGTTGCTATTGGAACGAACGATGTATCGAGAGGGAGATACACCGTTTACCAGCGTTTTCATCCTCAAATTAGTTGGCAGATTTGAAGAGGCTCGGCTGCATGACGCGCTGGCTCGCGTACAAAGCAAGCATCCACTGCTGCGTTGTGCCGTTGAAGAGATGGCCAGCGGGCCACGTTTTGTGCTGCAGGAGCAACCGTCTCCGATCTCCTTGCGCGTGGTTGAACGCCATGGTGACGACGATTGGCAAACCGAGGTGCGGCGTGAATGGGTGACGCCATTCAGCACCCAGCGCGGACCGTTGGTGCGGTTCGTATGGTTGCGTTCCAGTGAGGTCAGCGATCTCATTATGCTTGCTCATCACTGCCTTTGCGATGGCCATACGGGCGTTAATCTTTTGCGCGAATTATTGAGCGTTTACGACCAGCCGGAGCAGGATTTAGGCACGTACGATGAGCTTGGCTCGGTTGAAGATATTGTTCCAGCAGCCCTGTTGCAGGATCGGCATTTTGAACGTCAGGTGCGCCGGAAGGTGGTTTTATTCAGGCTGCTCTCTTTCCTTAAAAAGTTTGGCCGCCGTAAGCCGGCCGGCCCGCATATCACTCCCGAGCAGATGTACTTTCATCGCTGGCATCTCGACCATTCGGAGACACAGGGCCTCACCTCGCGTTGCAGCGCAGAGGGGGTTACCGTCCTCGCTGCAGTGAGCATGGCCTTCATGCAGGCTTTTCGCGATGTGTGCGGAGTTCTGGCTTTGAACAAGACCTATACGATGGTGAACGCGCGCCGGTTCTTGCCACAGCTACGCGCGGATGCGATGTTTGGGCTTGTGCCCGGTATCCCTCTACTCATGAAAGATGTTCCTCCGCCTCTGGACATGGCCGTCGACACCTTTTGGACACGCGCACGGGCGATCAAGGCTGACATGACGGTGCGCATAGATCGTCTGGGGGGCGGCCTGTATAGTACTTTGCTCACTCTGGAGCGCATGCATGATAAGTACCCCAGCATGGTGGCCGACACCGAGAGTGCTCCTGCGGTTCGTCACGTCACGCTGTCGAATATGGGGCGGATAGATCTACCCCAACAATATCGGAATTTTCGCCTGGAGTCGGTCTATAGCCCTCTGGTCATGGTTTCGCCTACCCCGGCTAACACTGTGGTCCTCTCGAGTTTTGCCGGCCAGATGGAGTTGGCCATCATCTCCGATGAAAGTTCACTGCCTTATGAAAAGGCACGGGGCATTGAGCAACGGGCAATGCAGATACTGTACGCAGCCATGACAGTCCCCGCACGAAAGGGATCAAAGCCCTCCAGCGAGGTATCTGCAATACGGGTGGAGGCGGCATGAAAAACTTTGGCCTGATCTTTGTGCTTTACCATCCTACTGCGGAGTTCCTGGCCAACCTTTCCAAGGCACGTGCCGCCTGTCCAAACCTGGTCGCGGTCGATAACTCCCCCGAGGCAGACGTGCAGTTGCACGAAGCGCTGCGAGAGCAGGGCATGCAGGTTATCTTCAATCGTAATGAAGGTGGACTTGCCGGAGCTTACAACAGGGGTGCTGAGGCCTTGCTTGCGAAACAGGTCGAGGTGATCTTTCTTCTGGACCAGGATTCAGATATCGATGCTTCGTTCTTTGAAGAGATGATGCGGGCCTGCAATGACCTGGGTGTAGAAGAGTTTCTGGTCGGTCCGAAGATCTACGAGGTCAATCTGCAGCGATGCATGCCGGTTTTCCAGAGAGATAAGCACCTTCCCAAACGAGTCCGCATCGATGATCAGGTCGAGGGGATGTTTCCCTCGCTATGCATCATTTCTTCCGGTTCGGCTATCTCTGCTGCTGCTTACCGCAAGCTCGGCCCTTTCCGGGAAGACTATTTCATTGAGTACATCGATATTGAATATAGCCTGCGTGCAGTGGGCCAGAACATACCGGTATACATGAACGCCGCGGTGACGATGCGGCAGACGACCGGAAAGATTGAGCGGCACGGCAAGACGTATACGACCAACCATGCGGCAGTGCGGCGCTACTATGGCGCGCGCAACGCTGTGCATTGCCTGTATATCCATCGGGAACAATGGGGCCCGCAATGGGTGAGTACGCTGTTGGCATTTTTACAGGTGCTGCGCGTGCTGCAATACGAGCCACAGAAGTTCAAAAAAGTCACAGCGATTCTGTGCGGCTATCTGGATGGGATCTTCGGGCGACTCGGCCCGTTCGAGCAGCGGCATCCGCGCATAGCGGCCTTCTGTACCAGCTCGAGTCTCAAAGAGCTTCCTTCAAGCGGCGGTTCTCCCGTGGCAGTAAGGAGAGAAGACGCATGAGGCGAAAACTCTCTGCTATCGAGTGCATGATCGATGGCAATATCGTTTACATGGTCCGCCTGGAGGGCAGCTTTCAGGAGGATCGGCTTCGCTCCGCACTCGCGCGCGTGCAGCGCAAACATCCCGCGTTACGCATGATGATTCGCAAAGAGCGGGATGGCCTGTACTACGAAGAAGATTGCGCGCCCGATGTTCCGCTACGCATCGTTCCCCGCATGGCTGAGGACGATTACCAACGCGAGAGCTACGCGGAGCTGAGGAAGGTTTTTGTTGAAGATCAACCCCTGTTGCGTGCGGTTTGGCTGCAGTCTGAGTTCGAGAGCGATCTGTTGCTCGTGACCTCGCACCGCATCTGCGATGGCATGAGCATGCTCACGATCGTGAGAGAGGTTTTGCGGGCTCTCCATAGTGACGAGGAATTGGTTCCCTACGAGCCGATCTCCGCCAAGGTCATGATCGGTGATTATCAGCCACAGCATCCATGGAAGCGCAAGTTGGCGGCCTCCCTGCTGAATGGAGCACTGCGGCTGATTCCTGGATCGAGCAGTACGTCGGAAAATAACGAATACGCCTTGGAGTGGAGTGTCGGTTCATCTCTCACGGAGGCCTTGAAGCTTAGGTGTAAGGCGGAAGCTGTCTCTGTCCATGCAGCATTAGTTGTCGCATTAGACCGTTCCTTACTCAAAATAGTGGGACAGAAAAAAATGCCGGGATGGATCGAGAGCCCTATGGATGCTCGACGAGGACGCCTGGCTGCTCTAAAAAGCGACATGTTGTTCTTCGGCGGCGGAAGCCTGAAGATGCGTACCGGACAGGCTCTGGAGGAAGAGTTCTGGGCAAGAGGACGTGCGGTCAACGAAGACATTCGCCGAATGGTTGATCAGGAAATGCTCGATATCCCAGGTCGTTATTATTTCAATGAGCTGCTTCGGCCCGTGTCGAACGGTCGAATTCAGACGATGGTAAGGCTGGGCGATGCCATACATGTAAATGGCAGTTGGAACCGTCTTGCGCTATCCAATCTTGGCAACGTTGTAGTGAACGACAGCGATGCCCCATTTCGTTTGAAGGATCTTCGTTTGTATGTACATTCCTTCAACTTCAGATTGCTTGGCCTGGTGGCTTATGCGCTCAACGGCGAGATGCGCTTCTATTATGTGGGTGACGAGAAGTGTTTGAGCCGTGCTCAGGCAAATGCGCTCAAGCAGGAGTTCATGGCCTTATTACAGCATCAGGTCGAGCCCCTGCATGGTGATGCGAAAGATTTTCCACTTGTGGCTGCTGCAGTCGCTCAATAACGTTAATAAAAATCTAGGTAAGAATAAAAATGGAGAGCGATGATTCGTGTAGATAATCTGACGAAAACCTTCAAAGCCTTTGAGGCGGTGAAGGGTATCTCGTTCCATGTGGCCCCGGGAGAGATCTTTGCGTTCCTCGGACCGAATGGTGCAGGAAAAACTACCACCATCAAGATGCTGACGACGATACTTCGTCCCAGTAGCGGAACCGTTCTGCTGGACGGTCTGGATCCCGATCATCAGAAGATGGCTGCACGAAAGAAGTTCGGCATCGTTTTTCAGGACAGTAGTCTGGACGGCGAGCAGACTGCCTACGAAAACATGGAGATGCATGGTGTCCTCTATCACATGCCTAAGAAAGTGCGTGCCGAGCGCATTGAACGGATGCTCACTACCTTTGAGCTTTGGGACAGGCGTAAGGACTATGTGAAGAAGTTTTCAGGCGGCATGAAACGCCGTCTTGAGATTGCCCGTGGATTAATGCATAGTCCAAAGATCCTCTTTCTCGATGAGCCAACCCTTGGTCTGGATCCGCAGAGCCGAAACCAGCTGTGGACACATGTAAAGCATTTGAACGAAACAGAGAATACGACGATCTTTCTTACCACTCACCATCTAGACGAAGCGGATCGGGTCGCCCATCGAATCGGCATTATGGACCATGGAAAGCTGATTGCCCAGGGCACGTCCGCCGAATTAAAAGAACAGACGGGCGCTTCTTCGCTGGAAGACGCATTTTTAGCGCTTACAGGGTCTTCCTTGCGCGATGAAGATGCAGGGGCGACAGATCAACTACGAGAGTATGCACAGATTCACGGGGGCAATAGATGAACGTAATTTATATCTTATGGCTGCGGGAGATCAAACGTTTTCTTCGCTCCCCGGTGCAGGTCGTAGGTTCACTGGCCCAGCCTGCATTTTTCCTGCTTGCCCTTGGCTTCGGTTTTAATCCAGTCTTTGAGAAAGCGGGGCAGGGCAACTATATGCAGTTCATGGCCCCCGGCATGATTGGTATGACTGTGCTCATCAGCTCGGCCTTTTCCGGAGTTGCTGTTCTTTGGGACCGTCAATTCGGCTCGCTCAAGGAAACTCTGGTCGCTCCTGTTCCTCGCCTTTACATCATGATCGGCCGGACATTTGGCGGAGCGACTGTAGGCATACTGCAGGGGATCTTGATTTTGCTGCTATGCATGGTCACGGGTTTCCGCCCTCAACACTTCTCCGCTGTCATATCGGGGTTCGGTTTTGTTGCCATGATCGCTACCTGCTTTGCGGGGCTTGGCATGATCATTGGATCAACGCTTAAGGACATGCAGAGCTTCAATGTAGTTGCGAACTTTATGGTCATGCCCATGGTCTTCTTGTCCGGAGCGTTCTATCCCCTGGATAACCTGCCACTGATCTTGAACGTGCTTACACGGATCAACCCCCTATCGTATGGAGTCGATGGACTGAGGGGCACATTGATTGGGCACTGGCACTTCAACTACGTTCTTGATATGAGCTTGTTAAGCTGTGTAGGGGCTGTATTTCTTATTGCAGGGGCTTATTCGTTCTCTAAGATTGAAATTTAATACCCATGACAACAGCTAGACCGGCAGCGTTATTTGATTGCATTCATTGCGTTGCCGGTTTTGCTGTTATCTGTGAAGTTCAATATTCCAAATTCCAATAACAGATGGAGAAATGGTAGTAGTTGGGGTGGCTTATAGGATGCTGCCGATTACGTAACCACGGGTGCCAAATATGAACGCTATTATCTTCGCTGCTGGCTCCGACGGTGAAATCCATCCGCATTTGGGCATTGGCCGCGAATTAATGGCACGGGGCCACCATGTGACTTTCATTACGACATTCGACTATGTTGAGATTGCACGCGAAAGTGGTTTCGAGGTTCTTAGCTTTCTCGAGCCAGAGGAAAAGCAGGAACTTCTTCGCAAGACAGAGAAGCTTGGTGCAATCGCGAAGATAAAGAGCTATTACGGGTTTCTTACCGATAAAGCTTCCGAGATCTGCGAGATGGTAGCTGGCCGGCTCGATGAGCAGAGCGTTTTAGTCGCTCCGCCATTTTTCTATGTCATCGCCAGGTTGCTGCATGCCAAATATAGAACTCCGTATGTGTCGACGGTGCTGGTCCCTGCACACCTCCACTCGCTGAAGAGCCCTCCAATCTTCAAATCAACGCAGTGGTACTCAAGATTGCCCTACCCCATGCGCAAATTGGTCTTTCGTGTGGGTGAGTTGCTGGTAATTGATCCGTTCTTTCGCCTCTTATTGAAACGACCGTGCCGTCGTTTAAATTTACCCAGGCCGAGACAGGTCATCAGCAAATGGTGGTACTCCCCACAGAGAGTAGCTGGCTTATTCAGCGAATGGTTCTGCCCAGTCCCTGAGGATTGGCCGAAGCAACTTAAGTTGACGGGCTTTCCTATGTCCATCCCGAATGAGAATGCACGGCAGCTATCCGATGGGTTGTTACAGTTTCTCGACGCTGGTCCGCCTCCCATCGTATTCAATCCTGGGACGGAAACACAGAACCCCCGCGCTTTCTTTGAGATCGCACTCAAGATCGTTCAGACACTAGGGACACGCGGCATATTCCTGACGCGCCTCGTGGATCATCTTCCGGCATTGCCCGACACGGTATGGCATGAAAACTATCCGCCATTTCATCTGCTCTTACCTCGGGCAAGCGCTCTGGTGCATCACGGTGGCATTGGTACGATTGCACTTGCCCTGCGGGCGGGCATACCCCAACTCATTCTTCCCGGCTGGACCGACCAGCTTGACAATGGTTTGCGTGTCGAACGGCTCGGTTGCGGACTGGTGCAGCAGGATTCTCTGGATGACACCGCATTGCTGGAAAAGCTCCAGCATTTGCTAACTTCTCCACAGGTGCGAGAGACATGCCGCTTAACGCATGCCAGGATTGAACCTGGTGCAAAGGCATGTAGCCGAGCTGTAGACGTCATTGAAGAGACCTTCCATAACTCCGGCAAATAAAACTGCGATAGCAGCTCTCGGAATTTAAATCTCAATTCATCTACATGTGTTGTTGCTACGAATCTTCGACCGAACCCTGCTTTACTGAATCCTGAAGGTTCAGGTCTCGATAGAGACTAATATAGGCTTCAGCCATGGAGTGCCAACTATGGGCAAGAGATTTTTGGCGATTTTCGAGTCCGATCTCAGCCCTGAGGCTCGGACTTTCCGCTAGGCGTCGCACCTTGTTGACTAATTCTTCATGATCTTCTGGATCTTCAATACACCATTGCGGATCCTGTAAAACTGCGGATGCGCCTGTAGCTGCGGATGTAATTACGGGTAGTCCGCTGGCCATCGCTTCGAGTACTACCAGTCCAAACGGGTCATAGCGAGAAGGAAATAGGAAACCGTCTGTAGCCACCATTAGATCGCTCATATTCTTTACCTGCCCCAGGAAATGAACACGATCTGCGACGCCAAGTCTTTTAGCAAGAGCAGGGAATGGGCTGTTAGTGATGCCTCCGGCAGCAGCAAGGTGAACACCTTCAACGGCTCCAATTGCTTGAAGTACACCATCGAAGTTTTTGCGGCTGGTGCGCAGATCGCCGGCAAAGAGAAAGGTGAGCGCTCCGGCCGGTGCACCGTTTACCGATCGATCGGTTAGCCGAGGACAAAATTCATCTGTATCTACGCCGTTAAAAATAATAACGATGCGGTCGGCCGCAACCCCGACAGAGACTAACTCGTCGGCTACGTTCTTCGAGACAGCGACAACCTTCCGCGCACGGCGGAGTGCCGTCTGCTCGAGGATCGAATTCAGCCTCGAATAGATTCGCTGGTATATTCCTGAGGCAGTCCAGCGCGTCTCACTCGGCGAGGCATAGGGACTATGCAACCAGGCCCCATGCACAAAGTGCGCCGCAACAATGTCAACTCGCGCCAGCGTAATGAATCCGTTGGCTTGAACCAAGTCGATCGATCTGCGATTTTTCTTAAGCCATCGAGCGCTTCGAATTGCGAAAGATAAGTTCTTCAGAAAACGAGTTGGAAGCTTGCTCGTTGCGATAGAAATAAAGGTTCCGCGCTCGTGCGAAGACAGGTCCTCCGCGCAGCGTTCGGCGATGAGTGTTAGGTCATGTCCGGCGTCGAGCGTCGCTCGGGCGATCTCGTAGTTCACACGGCCCTGGCCGTCGCCGAAGCCGACCTGATGTGAAATCAAGGCTATTCGCATTGGATCGCTCGTCCAGTATTACTGGCTGCAGTGAAATGGAATGAATTCCTCAAGCGGAATGCCCCATAGCTCTGCGGGCGTATCGGAAGGCTGTAGTTGTAGCAGTCAAGGAACTTCGTAAACCCGCCAGACCTCTGCGCCGCCCGAGAGCAATAGACAGCTTGATCGGTGCGAGGATGCTGAACACGATTGCCTTGATCGGCTGCCTTTGATAGCACCAGTAGGCCTTCGCAGTGGCATACATGCGCGAGGCATCGATGAGTGCCGCGTACTCTGCCCGATTGATCTCGGAGGGGTAGTGATCGACGTGCAAAGAACGATCGAAGAGGATCGTGTATCCCAGTGCGACCGCATGGCGAGCCATGTCAATCTCCTCCGACCCATAGCGGAGCTGCGAATCGAAGAGGGCTACCTCAAACAACGTCGCCGGAAAGATCGCGGCATTGATGACCATGGAACGATAGACGCCATTCGGAGGGATGCGTTGAAATCCCCAGAAATCCGCATTTCCAGGCTCGATCAGAATCGTTCCTGCGGAAGTGTGCTTGTACTCAATCCCACTTAAAATCGGCATGGGGCTTGCATTGGCGTGTTGTTGAATCAAGTCATAGGCAGCTTGAATATAGGAAGCTGGAATGACTACGTCATCGTCGATGAAAGCGAGATGTCGACCAGTAGCAATCGCAATGCAGGCATTTCGATTCGCACCCAGTCCGATGCGAGGGCCGCGCTGATATTGGACGAAGGAAAAGGATGCAGCTAAAGCTTCTACCGTCTTATCGTCGTCCCCATCGTCGCTCACAATGACCTGTTCAGGCATTCTGGTAGAGCTCTGTACAGATTCAAGGCAGCGGCTCAGATCATCCGCGCGATTGCGCGTGCAGATGCAAAGGGTCAGGCTAAAATCACTCTGCATATCTTGCCTTCACATCCGAGTTGGAGATATCCGGGGCCAATATCAACAAAAGTCAGTCAAACTAAAGTTATTGCCATGATATCTCAGAAGCGGGAGAGGAAGAACTCCACTAACTAAGAGATCAAGCTATGCTCTAATCCACAGCGATGAACGCTGAAACTATCGTGACTGATCCAGCCCATTGCTATAGTGAAGGCATCCTATAGCGAGTAGGACGATTCAAAGATGTGATTTCAAATAGTAGGAGGGGCGGTCGGGCAAGATGCGACAAAAGACAAACCGTATTGGCATCGTCATGCCACTTGCCCACCAGCAGGGCGGAGCAGAAGCACTCTTCCTGCACCTTCTTCGACAGTACAGCAAGCGCTACACACTGCAGTGTGTCTTTCTGCAGGAGGGTCCTCTCGTCGAGCAGGTTCGAGGTTGGGGATACGAGACGTTTGTCATTCCGGCCACTCGCCTGACCGATCCGCTCAATTACCTCTCCACCGTCCTTGCGTTGCGGCGCTGGATCCGTCGCGAGAAACCCGATGCCGTCTTCTGCTGGATGTTGAAGGCTCACCTCTATATAGGAGTCGCTGCGATCCTGTCCGGAACCAGGACACTTTGGTTTCAACACGGCATCTCCGGGGGAGGCCGGATTGACCGCATAGGAACAAGGCTTCCCGCTGACCGTATCCTTTGCTGTTCGGCAGCATCGCAGGCAGCTCAGGACTTGCTTCCTCCTGGACGCCCCACTTCCATCTGTTACCCAGGCGTGAGTTTTCCGTCTGAGCTTCCGCTTCCCACGAAGGAAAGTCGTGCACAGTTGAATCTCAGCCCAGTCGCGCGGATCGTCGGAATGGTGGCGCGGCTTGAACGCTGGAAAGGCGCCCACATCTTCATTGAAGCGGCTCAGATAGTCAGTGCGGCTTTGCCTGGAACTTACTTCTTCATCGTGGGGGGCGAACACCCTCGAGATCCCGCGTACGCAGAACAGATTCGGCAGATGGCTGCAGACTCAGGCCTGGGCGAACATTTCATTCTTGCCGGGCAGCGGCCTGCAGCGGAGGTGCCGCTGTGGCAGGCCAGCGCGGATATCATTGTGCATCCAGTTACAGGCGAAGAGCCCTTCGGCATGGCAGTGGCCGAGGCGATGGGCATGGGGCGAGTCGTTGTCGCAAGCGATGAAGGCGGTCCTCGCGAGATCATTCAGGATGGCGTAAACGGATTCCTCGTACCCCGCGGAGACAAGGATGCTCTGGCGGCGTTGCTCATTCGCCTGCTCCAGAATCCGGACGAAATCAAGCGCGTCGAGTCCAATGCCTTCGAAAAAGGCCGCAGCTTTTCCATACCGGTCTTTGTCGATCGGGTGGATGAGCTTCTCGCTGCAACCATTGCGGGATAATCTACATCCGTCTTCCTGGCCTTCCGCTCTAAGCCTGTTCGTGTAGAGTGGGGCTAAATACAACGTTCCTGGAGATAACTTGCGGGTTTTGGCATGTGCGACAGAAGGTGCAGGCGGAGAAGACGAACGGCGTCTCCGCGCCCTTATAGCCGCCTATGATGCCACCTTTTTCACGTTTTCAAAGCGCGAAAAGCGAGCCAGCGCAATCCGCCTTCTCCAGCTTCTCAAGAGCAAACAGTTCGACCTCTTCGTGATGGAGGGTTCAGGGATTGCAGGAGGTGCGGCAGCCATCCTCGGCAGATGGCTGTGGAACGTTCCCTACGTGGTAAGCAGCGGTGACGCCGTCGCTCCCTTCCTCTCTGCCAGACATCCCTTAGGGAAACCTCTCTTTGCCCTCTACGAGCGAGCTTTGTACGCGAACTGCAGCGGCTTTATCGGCTGGACTCCCTATCTCGTGGGGCGTGCGCTCTCCTCCGGAGCGCCTCGCGCAATCACCATCCCAGGCTGGGCTCCGTTTACGCTCGCTAAAGACGATCTGCTCCAGGCCAGGCGCTCCATCCGGGAGAGATTTCACATACCTGACGATGCCGTCGTATTTGGAATCATCGGCTCCTTGAACTGGTCCAGTCGCTATCAGTACTGCTATGGTGCCGATCTGGTCCGCGCAGCCCGATTGCGGAAGAGTCCCGCTTACGTCCTGGTAGTCGGTGATGGTTCAGGGCTTCCTTTCCTGCGCGAACTGGCAGGCGATCAGCTCGGTTCTACGATTCTCCTTCCGGGAAGGATTCCGCGTGATGAGGTTCCCGGCTATCTTGCGGCAATGGACGTGGGCTGCATCCCACAGAGCGTGAACGCGGTTGGCAGCTTCCGGTACACCACGAAACTGAGCGAGTACAGAGCTGCGGGACTGCCCTTCGTCTCCAATCAGATCCCGATGGCCTACGATCTCGACGATGGAAAAATCTGGAGGCTGCCTGGAAGCTCTCCCTGGGATCAAAAATTTATCGAATCTTTATCGAAGCTCATGGAGACTCTATCCATGCACGAAATCGCCGAAAAAAACGGCATACCGTCGTCCTATTCGGAGTTCGACGAGGAGGCACAGATCGAGCGGGTCACGTCCTTCCTTAAGGACGTTTTGGCCATGCACAAAGACAGATAGTAAAATGAGTTATCGATCAAATTGACTCAATCTGCCATTTTGTAAAACTGCATCTAACACTGCATCGAAGATGTACACGAGGGCCCCTTTGAATTACCCCCAGATTCGGACGCTTCAGATAGGAAACGACTGGTTTGGTGAGCGTCAAGGCGGCCTGAATCGCTTTTACTCTGAGCTTCTCAAACACCTGCCCGAGACCGGGGTAAACGTTAGAGGCATGGTTGTTGGAAGCAGCAGTGTGGCGCAAGATACCGCAGGGGTTGTCACCGGGTTTTCATCGCCAAAAGAGCCTTTGATCCGCCGCCTTCTTGCGGCTCGCAAGACCGGGGTTGCCTTACTGGCTGAGCAGAATACCAACCTGATCGCAGTCCACTTTGCTCTTTATGCGATTCCGCTTCTCGACCACCTTCGCAAGGTTCCGACCGTCGTGCATTTTCACGGTCCCTGGTCCGCTGAAACCGGAGTGGAAGGTCATTCGAGCCTCTCCTCCCGTGTACAGAAGTCCATGGAGCAGTTCGTATACTCGCGCGGCCAGAGGCTGATTGTGCTGTCGCAGGCCTTCCAGAAGATTCTGGTGGAGCGCTACGGCATTCCCGAAGACCGGGTGCGGCTGGTTCCCGGCGGCATCGACTCTGCACGCTTCAACGATCGGCTCACCAGGCAGGAGGCGCGGAGTCGTCTGGGTTGGCCAACCGATCGTCCCATTGTCCTCGCAGTGCGTCGGCAGATGAAGCGCATGGGGCTTGAAAATCTCGTGGACGCGGCCCGTCAGGTGGTTCAGAAGGTCCCGGAGGTGCTCATTCTGCTCGCCGGGTCCGGGCCTCTCTCCTCCGAGCTGCAGCAGCGCATCGCAGCGCACGGTCTACAGGATCACGTCAAACTCATCGGACGAGTCGAGGATGCCGACCTTCCCACCGCCTATCGCGCAGCAGATATGTCCGTGGTGCCCAGCCAGGCTTTGGAGGGCTTTGGAATGATCACGCTGGAGTCGCTGGCATCCGGAACGCCCGTCCTGGTTACGCCTGTCGGAGGCCTCCCTGAAGTGATCACCCCCTTTGCCCCAGAGTGTGTCTTTTCCAGCACAGAAACAGACGTCATCGCCGAGCTGCTGATCGACTTCCTTCTTGGGAAGCGCACTCTGCCGTCAAGTGAGCGGTGCCGCAGCTATGCCACCGACAACTTTTCATGGCAGGTCATCGCTAAAATGACGCGGGACGTTTATGCGGAGGCCCTGGGATGAAAGTTCTCTACGTCGATCAGACGGGGCAACTAGGCGGCGGGGAGCTATCGCTTCTGGACGTCATCAAGAACTCCACCGAAAATAGCGAGATTGCGCTCTTTTCGGACGGCCCATTTCGTCAGGCCCTGGAAGCCATCCCCATGCCCGTTCACCTTCTCTCCTTGGGCCGGGTCAGCGAAATTCGCCGCGAGGCGCGTCTCTTGTCCGTCTTGCGGGGGGGGCCTGCACTTCTGAAACTCCGGAGCCAACTGGCACAGCTTGCGGCCCGATTCGATGTTCTCTATGCCAACTCACAAAAAGCCTTCCTGGTGAGCGCCCTCGCACGCAGACAAGACCAGATACTTGTCTGGCACCTGCGGGACATGCTGACGGCCGACCACTTCAGCCCTTTTCTGCGCCGCGTGGCAGTTTTCGCGGGAAACCTGTCAGCAACCGTGGTAGTCGCTAACTCTGAAGCGACCCGGGAGTCTTTTATTCAGGCCGGAGGAAACCCTACGAAAGCCGTTGTCGTCTATAACGGTATCGATCCAGCACCGTTCGACGGAGTCCAAGAGTCCGAGGTGGAAGCTGTACGTAAAGCCTTAGGTCTCCAGGATAAATATGTCGTGGGCTGTTTCGGTCGAATCACTTCTTGGAAGGCGCAACATGTGGTCATTGAATCTCTTATGGCTCTGCCCGATACCCATGCCATAATCGTTGGAGAAGCACTCTTTGGCGAGACGGCCTATTCTGAGAAATTGCAGGCGCTTGTCCATTCCCTTGGAATTCAAGATCGAGTCCATTTCCTGGGTTTTCGGCGTGACATACCCCTGCTGATGAAGCTGGTAGATGTGGTGATTCACTCCTCCACCGCACCCGAACCTTTCGGTCGAGTACTGGTCGAGGCGATGTTGGCGGGAACGCCGGTCATAGCCACTCGGGCTGGAGGAGCGCTTGAAATTATTGGCGATGGCGAAACAGGGTTGTTGGTGACACCGGGGTCTGTACAAGAGCTCTCGGCTGCGGTGACAAAACTCAAAAATGATCCTGAATTCGCCTGCAGACTTGCCCTTGCCGGGAGGCAAAGGGCAACCGATGTGTTTTCCATCAATGCAATGATTGAAAGTATTCATAGCGTACTTTCAACAGCACATGCATAGGGGGAGAGCACGGTCGGCATCGCGCGACATCATGGAAGGGTCCCTATTGGCGCAACTCGGGCAATTAAGAATTGCAATCGTGCACGACTGGCTTACATCTCCAGGCGGAGCGGAGCGCGTTCTGGAACAGATGATTGAAGTATTCCCCACCGCTGATGTGTATGCGGTCTGTGATTTCTTGCCCGAAAAGTATCGGCACCTGCTCCACCATAAGCAACCCAAAACCAGTTTCATTCAGCGCATACCGTTTGCACGCAAGCATTACCGGATGTACTTGCCCCTTATGGCATTTGCCATCGAGCAGTTTGATCTGGAAGCCTATGACCTCATTCTGTCCAGCTCGTATGCCGTCGCAAAAGGCGTAATCACCGGTCCGGATCAGCTTCACATCAGCTATGTTCATACGCCGTTGCGTTATGCCTGGCACCTTCAGGCGCAGTACCTTCGCGAGGGCTCTCTTAACCGCAGCGTCGGAAGCTGGCTGGCACGCCTGTCGCTCCACTATCTGCGCATGTGGGACGTGCGTTCGGCTGCCGGCGTAGACATTTTTGTATCGAACTCGCGTTATGTGGCGGCCCAGGTAAATCGCCTGTACCGCCGTGATTGCCAAATACTCCATCCTCCGGTCGACGTCGAAACCCTTCCTTACTGTGAAGAGAAAGAGGACTTCTTCCTCACCGCTTCACGACTCGTTCCCTATAAGCGTGTCGATCTGATTATTCGAGCGTTTGCGCAAATGCCGGATCGCCGTCTGATTGTGGTCGGAGACGGGCCGGACCGTGCCCGGATCGAGGAAGCCGCAAAAGGCCACCCCAATATCGAGGTGGTCGGCTACCAGCCTGATGAAGCCCTGCATAGCCTCATGGGCCGTGCCCGTGCCTTTGTCTTTGCTGCCATGGAAGACTTCGGCATTACTCCCGTGGAAGCGCAGGCCTGTGGAACACCCGTCATTGCCTTCGGTAAAGGCGGAGCGTTAGAGTCTATTCGTGGAAAACCTGATATGTTGAACAAAACAGGTGTTTTCTTCGCGAAACAGACAGAGGAGTCCATCATTGCGGCAGTCGAACACTTTGAATGCATCGCCGACACAATCTATCCTGAAGACTGTAGGCGGAATGCCGAAAGATTCAGTAACTCCGAGTTTCGAAGAGGCCTCCTCGAGATTGCCTCTGCAGGCATCGAGTCGGCTGGTCGCGAAGAAAATCACCCGTCTTTCTTTGAACAGCGCACCTCTATACCTACTCTCGTCACAAAGGAATAACGCATGAATCAGCTTACCGGCGTGCCGGAAGCCGCAGATCCACAAACATCTTTAGATCGAGCAGCCGAGATTGAACAGTCTGAAGGAATCACTCTTGCTGACATATTCCGAGCTCTAGCCAAAGGGAAGTGGCTCATCCTTGTTTGCACACTGACCTGCGTTATCGCTGCAGCGATTTATGTGAAACTTGCCAAGCCCGTCTACGAAGCCACCGCCAGCATCCGGATTGACCCGACACGCGCGGGCTCTCTCGGACTGAGCGACCTTCTATCCATGGCTGGCGGAGACTCCGGCGACAAGGTCGCAACCGAGATGTCGATCATCACCAGCGACCAGGTCGCCCTCGCGACACTCGACAGCCTGTCCCCCGATCAGTTCCGTGCGTATGCCGGCTTCGACAAGGGAGCCATGAACTTCACCCCCGCGAACCAGCAGCTTTCGCGTGCGCAGGAGAATCTGCTGGGGTCCTTCCGCGGCTCCCTCTCGACCAAACAGGTGGAGGGAACGCAGCTGATCAGCATCCGTTTTAAGAACGGCAACCCGCAGTTGGCTGCGGCCATCGTCAATGACGTCATTGCGGCCTACACCCGCGGCAACTTCGATAGCCGCTACGACTCGGTCACCCAGGTGAAGTCGTGGCTCGAAGCGCAGATGGCAGATCTCAAGGGCCGGGCGAGCACCGCCCAGAAAAACCTTGCCGGATTTCAGGAGCAGCATAACCTTCTGGGCACCGATCCCTCCAACAACACGACCGTCGACCGCTTGAAGCTGCTCAACACCCGCCTCACCGAGGCAGAGGGTGATCGCATCGTCAAAGAAGCCCAGATGCGTGCGGCTGACAGCGGCGATCCCGCCGTGCTGGCCTCCCTGCTGCCCGATCCGAAGCTGCAATCGCTTCAGGAGCAGGAAGGCAATCTCTACGCGCAATATATTCAACTGTCTTCCAAGTTTGGCTCAGCGTATCCGCCCCTTGTCGACATCAAGCAGCAGTTGGCCAATGTGAAGGCGCAGTTGGCGCAGGACGTCAAAGTCATCTCCAGTCGTCTCCACGAGGACTACGACGCGGCCAACCGGACCGAGGCCATGTTGCGCGAGCAATATGAGGCCGAGACTGGCAAAGCGTTCGCTCTTAACCGTACCCAGGCAGACTATGGAGTCCTCGCCGCCGAAGCTACCTCCAGTCGCGATCTGTACGACACGCTCCAGTACAAACTGCAGCAGGCCGCTGTCGACGCCGGTTTGAACTCCGTAAACACCATGATCGTCGACAGGGCGCGCGCTCCGATCGACCCAATCGAGCCGAAGAAAACGTTGATTCTCGCCTTCGCCTTCATTCTTGGCTTGGCTGCGGGCGTTGGATCGTCTCTCTTGCGCGAGTCGCTCTCGGATCAGATACAGCATCTCGCCGGAATGGAAAGCGCCACAGGGCTCATGAGCCTGGCGGTCGTTCCTCATATCGCCTGGCCCAACGAACCCGGCTCCAAACTCCACAATCTCATTGCCGTCAGCGAACCACGCTCCCGGGGGGCAGAGGCCTATCGCTCTCTGCGTAACTCGCTTCTCCTGTCCTCCATCGATCGGCCGGCGAGAACAGTCGTCGTCACCAGCTCGCTTCCTGGAGAAGGGAAGAGCTCGACCACGGCCAACTACTCCGTTGTCATGGCGCAGAAGGGAGTACGGGTCCTCATCATCGATGCCGATCTTCGGCGTCCCACCATGCACACCTTCTTTGGGACCACCAACAGGGTTGGCCTGAGTGAAGCGATCATGGGAGACGGGAGCAACGCGCAGATCGTAGTCCCCATCCCTGAGCTGCCCAATCTCAGCTTCCTCCCTGCGGGAAAGAAGGTATCCCTCCCCTCCGAGGCCTTGGGATCCGGCAAATTTCACTCGCTGCTCGAAGAGTGGGAGAGACAGTACGATCTTGTCATCATAGACACGGCTCCGATCTTGAATGTCAGTGACTCGGTGCCGGTCGCCAGCTGGGCAGACGCGGTGGTCATCGTGGCCCGCGCCGGAATCACTCCGCTCAAGGCTCTGCAGCGGACCAAGTCCATCCTGCGTCGCGCCAATGCACGCATCGCCGGCGTGGTACTGAACGATACGTCTAAAGGTGGCGGAGATGGCTACTACGGGAAGGGATACGATGGCTACTACAACTAATCAAGGATGGAAGCGTTGCGCTCTAGCCTGCTGCGCAGCCTTACTAGCATTCTCTGCATCCTGTGTCCTCGCACAGACTGCGGCAAGCCCATCGGCCCCGCCGGCAACCGCTCAGACACCGGCAAGCCAGCAGTCGTACCCCGCTCCCCCCCCGGGAGCCCGGAACATTCCCATCGGCCCCGGAGATCTCCTCGACGTTGAGGTCTTCAACACACCGGAGCTCTCTGGGAAGCTTCGCGTCGATCAGCAGGGTCAGGTTACGCTGCCTCTGGGCGGGGATGTTCCCGTTCAGGGCCTCACGGTCGCGCAGGCCGCCAGGGTGATCCAGGACGCTCTGGTCTCCAAGAACCTCATGCTCCAGCCGACCGTGATGGTGAACATCCTCGAGTACGCCACTGAGGGTGTTACGGTGCTGGGTGAGGTCAAATCCCCTGGCATCTACACCCTCCTCGGGCCGCACTCTTTATATGACGCCCTGGCCTCCGCCGGTGGCGCCACTTCGAGCGAGGGCGCGACCATCGCGATCACCCACGCCGGCCAGTCGGATCATCCGCACATCGTGAACGTCACAACGCCGAACTACTCGGCCGAGCAGAAGTCTACGATCATCGAACCCGGAGATACGATTGTGGTATCCCGCGCGGACCTCGTGTACATCGTCGGAGATACCGTGCGTTCGGGAGCCTTCTACATCCAGAACGGTCAGCCGCTGACGGTTCTGGAGCTGGTCTCCCTCGCTCAGGGGGTCAACCGCACCGCCGCCATGAGCCACGCCGCGTTGATCCGTCCGACGCCGGAGGGCGGAGCCATCACCATTCCCATGAATCTCAACAAGATAATGCGGAACGAGGAGAAGAATCTCGCTGTATTGGCAGGGGATGTTCTTGTGGTTCCACGCAGCGGATGGAAGACCTTTGGTTTCACTGCTCTACCTGCGGTTACCAGCGCTGTAGCCAACGCTGTTACCGACGTTGCCATCATTCAATAAGCGTTTGCGCTTAGAGGCTGTCTAAAAGCTAATGTTTGTTCTTGCTGTTGCTTTTCTTTCTGTCATTCCCGCAGGGAATCTGCTTCTGAGAACGGTCTGGGATTTAGCTCGGACCGTTCTCCGCTAGACTATCTTTAGGCCGCTTCGATGACCGTATCCTCTTTCTGCATAAAATTCGCGCTTTGTCTCGGATGCCTGGCTGGAGGCTCCCTCGCGTTCGGTCAGAGTCCTGCCAATCTCGATGCTGGCAGACTTGGCCCATCGCCTGCCAGCCTGTCTGCGGACCCTTATGTCGGCAACGGTATAGTCAGCGGCGGCGGTGGAGGAGGAAAAGCTAGTCTCCGGATAAGCGCGAGTGCGAGTAGCGAAACCGGAGTGCGCAGCGGCAGCAGGTCGCTGTCGTCGGTTAGGGCTATGAAGGCTGGGTCTTCTCTTATCTCCTACGGTCCCACGCAGGCGACCGCGCCGCATTTGGGGTACCTGCAAACGGGCATAGCTCCCGCCCATATCCACGTCTCGTCGGTTTCGGGAAAGAGCACCCTCTCGGGGCTCAATCACGGAGGGCTTTCAGCTCCAGGTGGGTGGGGAGGTTCCAGTGGATCGAATCGCTCAACGCCACTCTATTCGACGATGATGAAGGTCGAGCGATACGGCATGACCCGCAAGTCTACGATGAAAGCGACCAAACCGGGAATGAAAAAGGGGTCTGGCTCAGCTTTGGACAAGGTTCTCGGCCAATCGTCAGGGCATTGAGAGCTGTCTGGCAATACGCAAAATAACAAATCTGTGAGGCGAGTTATTGAGTTAGATGGCCTGCGAACCTTCGCAATCTGGCGCAACTTTGCCAACTAGACATCAAAAAAGAGGCAGCGACTCCATGGTATCGACCGAAAGTAGCCCGTCTTTGCTCGAACAAAGCGCCAGAGATTCACGTGGTCGTTTCCGTGGAGTAGACAGCATTCGAGCGGTCTGTGCCGCAGCAGTCGTTCTGGGACACATTGGCATCTTTTCTTCCGCGCATAGTCATCCAGCTCACATTCCAACAGCACTTGTTCGGTTTTTGGCGGTGGTCTTTAATGGACCAGCTGCGGTGATTGTTTTTTTTGTGATTAGCGGCTTTTGCATCCACCTTCCTTATCGCGGTACGCGTCCTATTCGCTTTGCGTCCTACATAAGCCGTCGTCTTCTACGGGTTGGTCTTCCAGCCTTGCTGGCCGTAGGCTATACAGTTTATGTGCTTCATGCTTTTTGGGTGCTGAATACAGTGCTGTGGAGTATCCTTTGCGAGATCATCTACTACCTGATTTATCCCTTGCTCCGTAAAATGGCCAGGGTGATCGGATGGAGTTGGATGATTTGCGGCACATACGTCGTTGGCGTCGCACTATCGGTCACTCATCTTTCAACGCTAAAGTATGCGGAAAACGCCTACATCGCATTTGGTGCGCGATGGACGTGGCTTCTTGGCTTGCCATGCTGGTTGATGGGATGCTGGCTCGCTGAGAAAGTCGAGGCTTTCCCTGTTCTCAGCAAATTTCAGATTTGGAACCTGCGGGGGCTAGTCGTCGTCGTTTCGGTCGCGCTCAGAATCCTGAAGTTCCACGTAACCACCCCATTTGCGAGCAACTGTCTGACACTTAATTTATTTGCGTTTCTGGCGTGCGTCTGGTTGGGCTGCGAGATTCAGTACTTCGAACACACCAAGGCTCCAACGTGGCTGGAATGGGCTGGCACCTGGAGCTATTCTTTGTATCTCGTTCATCCACTAATTCCTGGGAGCCTGGTCCTTTTGCATCTTGGGTGGCTTGATGCGCTTATAGCGAGGGAACATTTCATTTTGCTTTGCATGATCTTCCCAATTGCTTACATCTACCACCTTGTGATTGAGAAACCTTCTCACCTAACAGCGGTGCGAGTGAGCCGCGCTCTTTAGATGAGCGCAGCTCGCGTGAGTTATTACGCTACTAAAAGCACTAACACTGCCCCATCGCGGTGTCTCCTGTAGAGCAATCTCTCACATAGGCATCAAGTGATTTATTCCCTCGGAAAGCGATGTCTTCATTTCTGAGCAATACCTCGGCATTGCAAAATTAGCCAATGGACCGAGCATTAGCTGTCGTACCTTGGAATCGCGGAGGCATTAACACCTGAGTTGATCGGGGATTTCGAACACTGACTGGCGTCTGATCGGTATTCCGAACCATAGCACCGATGATGAACCAGATGAGAGGGCCCATTCCGTATTGACCCAATGCAATCCAGGCTCCGCCCATTGCAGCAAGAATGGCAATCGTGGGAAGTCCGAGGTGTTTAGGCGCAGTTCGCCCAAATCGAATTCCGCTCTTGATGACCAGAAAAATGGTAGCGAGATAGAGAAAACCGCCTGGTAACCCCATCGAAACGAAAGCATCGCTTATGTCTACCTCGGTCATAGATGACCCCGCGCCGCCTTCGTCCCCTAATTTGGTACCCATAGTCACAGACCCAAGCCCATACCCTATCGGATAGCTGAAGGCTTGCGTAAAGCCTCCCAGAAAGTAGGCCACATGCAGCCCCGCTGTCGACTTTTTCTGGTCAAGCGGGTGAGCAAGACCCTGGACCTGATGTTCCGTTGAGAAACCCGCCGCTGTTCCCGGATCTTTATTCGCAGATGAAGACACCCGAGATAACGAAAGAGCCAGCACACCGAATATGACGGCGATGGCAATGGGCAGCCTCACTGCCCAGCCTTTCCCACCCCTGCTGCTGAGGGCCCAGGCTACTGCAACCGAGAATAAGAGCTTTACGATGGCAGTACGCGAAGAAGCAAGGAAAAGTGTAAAGGCAAGAAGAGGGAAGAGAAGTCCGTAGACGCGCTTACCGGCAAAGAAGGCAGCAAGAACACAGGTGGCCCCCACAAGCTGGAGTCCGGCGAACTCTACGCTGTTCACCGAGAAGCCGAAAGCACGAATGAATCCTCCGCCTAGATTAAGAGCGGTGTAATGCCCGCTTACGGCGGCAATCCATGCCGATTCCCAGGGAAGAAACCCTATGTAGGTCTGCCACAACCCAAGAATCGCGGCCAACACGGCAAGAGGTATCGTCACCCAATAGATCACGATATAAAGCATCTTGTCTGTACCGAAATGTCTACCGATCCAAAACCAAAGAATCGGTAGCAAATAAAACATGGCACCAGCTAGACCAACGACGATCGGCCCTTGATGCGGGTTCACAATCTCGAGGAGCATCACTGCCATCAGTCCCACCATCACCTTTGAGATGGGGTCCCGAAGCCGCAGTCGCATGAGGATTGGAAGCGCAAGCAGGATTGTAAGGATTGGCCCAACCAACAGGAGGGGATCAATTTTGGGGAAGCCAATAAAGGTCCCTATGACTCGTCTGATATCTCCAAGCAGGAAGAGATAGGCTAAGAGCACGCAGATACCCATCCGCTTGTCAAACAGAACCAAAATGATCAGGGCACAGGCAACGATTAGAAATGCCAGAAGGCTGAAAAAGCCATGGAGCAACAGCCATGTCAGCGGAACCAGGGCGCCAATCGTAACGATCCAAGTCACCGCATCCTGCGGGAGGTCTCGCAAACTTTTCATAGCGCGTCTAGCATTCCGTTAATAATTTGGCCCTCATAAGATGATACATCAGGACCCAGCCCTCCTTTGCGGCAAACGAGGGCTCTCGACCTGCGCCACTGCATGCGGGTAATAGTATCGGAGCCGAGATATCTGGTCGTAATATTGGTTAAATCAGGGGCATACTCGACACACTTTTGCAGTGGTGTGAGCTCTTTGAGGCAAACGGCGAGTGTATAGACTGCATCCATATATTTTGCGCAAGCCAGTGTGCCTCAGCTGCTCGTGAGGTACAGGACCACAAACGATAGCCGTGGCCGCAAGCAAGGCTAGGAGACCTCTTGAAAATTCTGCTGTGTTCGTATTGGTTCTTCCCCAGTTTCGGGGGTGTTGAAACTGTCTCCAAAATTCTGGCTGAAGAATTTACCCGGGCTGGAGCCACGGTCACCGTGATTACCGACACGCCAGCCGGCGCCGAAGAACAAACGGGCTTAGGCTATACCGTCGTTCGACGCCCGTCCCGCAAGCAGCTTTTCGAACTTGCAAAACAGTCCGACGTCATCCTGCAAAATATGATCTCCCTGCGTTTCATGGCCGCACTCATCCTGAGCGGCAAACCTATCTTTATCCTTCACCAGAGCTGGATGAGAAGGCACTCCGGCAAACGCGGCCCGGAGAACTACGCCAAGCTGTTCTTCACTTACATCTGCCGCAACGTCTCCATCAGCCACGCCATCGCAGAGTCTCTACCGAAGAAATCAACCATCATGGGAAATCCCTTTGAGGCCGCGGAGTTTGATACGTTACGCACTCAACCAAAGGACCGCGACATCGTCTTCATGGGCCGCCTCGTCTCCGACAAGGGCTGCGACCTGCTTTTGACGGCTCTGGCACAACTCAAAACGCGCGGCCTGCGTCCCTCCGTCACAATCATCGGCGATGGCCCTGAGGCCGCACCGCTCAAAGCGGCGGCTGCCGATCTCGGCATCGCGGATCAGATCGAATTTGCCGGAGCGATGCGCGAAGGTCGCGGGGAACTCGTCGCACGCCACAAAGTCATGGTCGTGCCATCCACCTGGGCGGAGCCCTTCGGCATCGTCGCTCTGGAAGGCATCGCCTCCGGGTGTGCTCTCGTCGCCTCGGCCAACGGCGGGCTCAAGGATTCCGTCGGCCCATGCGGGATCTTCTTCCCCAACGGCGATGCCGCCGCTCTCGCCGCCGCTCTCCAGCGAGTCCTCGAAGAGCCCGGACTCCGCGAAGAACTCGTCTCCAGGGGCCCCGAGCACCTGAAAACCTTCCAACCTGCAAATGTCGCCGACCGCTTCCTTACGCTCTTTCGAAGCGTGACCCCGGCCCGTGTTCACTAGTTATCGCGTTGTTCCGTGTTTATTCAATGTTTTAGCCAGGAAGTTTGCCCTTGTTGTTTACCTCACCTCGTGATGTACTGTCCTTTGAATGGTGCCAACTGATTCCGCATTAGCCAGCGGTTCGGACCCTGTCAGACCACGTCCGAACTTCTACGTTCCCCAACTAGATGCTCTGCGGTTCATCGCATTCTTCCTCGTTTTTCTCCATCACAACCTCCCAACTGGAGAAAAACTGTTACATCGACTTGGACCGACACTGCAAAGTGGGTTCATCCTCGTCCGCGATGTTGCAGGTTTTGGGCTCAGCCTGTTTTTCTTCCTGAGTTCTTATCTCATAGCAAGCTTGCTCATAATGGAAAAGGCGTCGACGGCCACGGTCGATCTTCGGGCATTTTATGTCCGAAGGATCTTAAGGATCTGGCCGCTCTATTTCACCTTCCTTGGAGCGGTCGCACTGACCGGCATTTGGTTTTCCGCCGAACACGTGAGTGTCCCTCGACTTGGAGCGATGGTTTTTCTCGCGGGTAATTGGTATTCCATAGCAGCGGGCATGGGACCATTCGTCATCGCTCCTTTATGGAGCATCTCTGTAGAAGAACAGTTCTATGCAATCTGGCCTAGCGTGTTCCGGCTCTTGTCTAAAAGAACCTTCGTCATTTTTTCGGTGGTAGTGGCCATCTTCTCTTTAGCTTCAACAGCGATCCTCGCGTCGAGAGGGGCCAGCAGTCTCGACCTGTGGATGAACAGCTTATCGGAGTTTATTTTCTTTGCGGCAGGGAGCTTGCTCGCGCATCGCTTCAATGCGATGCAAAAGCCGAATCTTCTGCGAGCGATTCTGCTAATGAGCAGCGGTGTCGTCCTGTGGTTCATCACAGAAATCTTGTGCAAGATAGACGATCGAGGCACGCAGGCACTTCCTATTCTTTTATCCCTGGGTTACCTCTTTATAGCCGTCGGGTGTGCGCTACTCATCATGGGAGCACTCTCTATACCTGCTCGAGCAATCCCCGAATGGCTAAGATATCTAGGAAAGATTTCGTATGGACTCTATGTCTTCCACGCCCTGTCGATGCACCTTGTTCGGAGCGCTCCCTTGAAGTGGCATCTTCAGACTCCCGGGTTTGAATTCGTTGTGATTCTTGCGATAACGCTTGCAATGGCCGACCTGTCCTATAGGTTTCTAGAGAAGCCATTCTTGAGGCTGAAACGACGCTTCGAAGTGGTCGTAACACGATCCGCCTAAGGTGCATTGCCTGCTGAGGCTGCCATGTCAGTGATAGATACCTCAAACTGATTTGGGCCGCAGGCCTGATGTCGGTTCCCTTTGAAAAAGTGACCGGCTAAAAATACGATCAGCATATAGAACGATGTAAAAGGGGCCCAAGTGTCGCAGGAAATTGAAGGTGGCGCAGTAGTGGAAATCTCTCGGGCCGGTCGACGCCGGATCGAGTGGATCGATGCTGCACGTGGACTCGGAATTATCCTCGTGGTGTACGGCCATGTTCTGATTGGCGCGGTTGCGGCTGGTCTGATGACCAAAGACAATCCGCTCTGGCTATCGGACTATGCGATCTATACCTTCCATATGCCCCTCTTCTTCGTCCTCGCGGGGTTGAATGTTGAGCGCTCCATTGCGAAAGGGAAGAAGGACTTCCTGATCAACAAGCTCTGGACCATTGCCTACCCTTACTTTCTGTGGTCGGCGATCCAGGGCGGGATTCAGCTCGCGCTCCCGGGGATGGTTAACCATCAGCGTTCGGCGATGTTCCTCACGACCATCCTGTGGAAGCCGATCGCGCAGTTCTGGTTCCTCTACGCCCTGTTTCTGTGCCATATGGCCGCCCTGCTCGTTGGACAGAGAAGATGGCTGCTGGCGACCGTGGGATTGGCGGCCTATGCAGCCAGTCTGGCTGATATCGGCCGGCCCACGACATACGTGCTCGGCTTCTATGTCGCGGGAATCTTCCTGAGCGACGTCCTGAAACAATGGACCCCAAGCCTCAGGAACTGCCTGGTCTCGGTGCTAGGCTATGGCGTGTTCTTCGCAATCGCCGAACACTTCGGACGGAGGGCGTCAGGCGAGACGACGACCTCGATCTTCTCCTTGCCCGCGACGCTGCTGGGGATCGCGCTCCTCTGTACTCTGGGGCAACTGGTCGCGCACCTTGGTGGCCTGAGCGGTTTGGGTACATGGCTAAGCCGCTTGCTGACGGGCCTCGGCATCATGTCCATGACGATCTACATCCTGCATGTGCTGGCAGCAACGAGCGCCCGCATTGCGTTGAAGCGGTTCGGTCTGACCCACCTCACCGAAGAGCTGGTGATCGGTACGATTGCAGGAATCGCGCTCCCGGTAATAGCGCACGTCGTCCTGGAGAGAACGAAGCTTTTGACCCCGCTGGGACTCGCCCCGCTGCCTCGCCGCAAACCGTCCAATCGCGTGGCTCCAGAAGCCGTGGTTTAGTCTTTGTCGTTGCTCTCGCCGGTACTGTTGCTCTTGCCGTTGCTTAGCCCTTCTATGAGACGGCTGTTCGAGGTCAAGCGAAAATTTATCCCAAACAACACTTTGATGAGGAAAGTTTTTTGTTGGATGTGGCCCGGAACGATGGGGCGAGGATTCCTTTTCGGGCTTCTAT